>Ga0189288_10029_pt1 | contig 235255 bp, 232 predicted proteins | sample UW105minimetaG_FD_130316 | JGI IMG/M metagenome (GOLD analysis project Ga0189288, IMG submission 130316) | Marine microbial communities from the Costa Rica Dome - UW105 mini metaG | ecosystem: Environmental > Aquatic > Marine > Oceanic > Photic zone | place: Costa Rica: the Eastern Pacific... | reverse complement strand
GCACCTCAACCTGCCGTAACTTCGTGACAATTTCCTCGGGCTTGTGTCGCTTATTTCCCATCGTGAATCCTCCGTTTTCTAAACATAGCGGCGGACCACTTCAGTGGGGGAGGATCAAACCCACTTCATCTCCAGCCAGTATTGTTCCAGCAACATTGAGTTTAACTTCTGACACCTGTTCAAGTCCCCTTGAGATACGTGGTTGATTGGTCACATCGTCCACCGGCCGCAGCCGGAAAACAACCCAAAAAACTCGGGACGCGTTCTTGCATCTGAAACGATTGAACGCCCGACAGCGTTAGCATCCCAACGGACTTGTAAACTGTAGCCGACCAGATTTCGCGTTCCGCTGGATAGGCCCCAAAACCAAGTGCCTTCATCCATTTTCTTGCACGTCGATAAGCCAAACAGGCGTTCCATTTCCGCTGGTTGTAAGCCGAGTAATTCTGGCCTTTTCCAGTGCAAGAGAGGCAGTGATACATGTGCAAAGGCCAAAAGACCCACAAAAGCGATTGGCATTCTCCGTCGCTGCAGGAATTTACTCATCGTCGCGGCAACCGCCAGCATCGAACTCAAACATCCCCTGTTGGAAACAGTGCGACACGATGCTTCAGCTCTGCTTGCCTAAATGGCCATTCACGCCTCAGCTCTTTCAGAGTGGTCAACACCGCCTCGCACCCCGCCGCACTATCTTGGCGTTCAAAAAGGCCTATCGATCCCTGCGCATCCATGAGTTCATAAACCCGCTCTGTGTCTCCAGTCTCCACAACCTGTTCAAGCTCTTGAATAGCCTGCTCAACACGGCCCCGCCCCGCGAACCAACCGGCACCCAAAACAAGACGCTGGAACCCACAGCCGACAATCTCTTCTTTCCCATCATTTACAAATGAAAAAACACCCTGAAGGCCTTCCAAGTGTGTGACTCGCGCCACTACCGTACATCTCCCGATTCAAGGTCCAAGATCGCGATCGTCGCTCCTTTCTCGTCCACAAACTCTGCGACGTACGCACCTTGCGATCCCAGTGGGATGTCAATCACCGCCCCTCTGGAGCCGGCCAATAATTCGCCATGGTCGCTCCGGAGTTCAACCTCCTCATACAGGTTGAACTCTGTGTCACCGCTCAAACCCAACCGATTCTTGATACGGGTCATAATGCTCCCCCCCCAAACAAAAACGGAGCACCCGAAGGTGCTCCGTTCAATACATCCAGAAGGTGAATGTCAGGTCAACCCAACACTTTCGCCACAGAAGCCTCAACCTCATCCATAGACGCCAGACCGTCAATCGAGGTCAGGTTGCCTTTGGCGTGGTAGTAGCCAATCAACGGCGAGGTCTGCTTATAGTACGCCATCAGGCGCACCTTCAGGCTTTCCTCATTGTCATCCGCACGCGCTGTGCCACCTGCAGCCACCGCCTCTTTGGCGCGGTTGATGATGCGCTCTACCAGAACCTCATCATTCACCTGCATCTCGATCACAGCGTCCAGCTTCTCGCCGCACTCTTCCAGCAGTTCGGCCAGCGCGTCCGCCTGGGCCAGTGTGCGTGGGAAGCCATCAAAGATGAAACCGCCCTTCTTGTCGCCTTCCAGCTGCTCGCGGATCAGACCAATCACGATCTCGTCGGTGACAAGCTCGCCGCGGTCCATGACCTCGGCAACCTTCTTGCCCATCTCCGTGCCGGAAGTTTTGGCGGCGCGCAGCATGTCGCCCGTAGAAAGCTGGATCATGTCGCGCTTCTCTACGAGACGGCCAGCCTGGGTTCCTTTACCGGCACCGGGCGGGCCAAGCAGAATAATATTCATCGACGAGCAGGTCCTTTGCGTTTGCGCTTGTTCCGACCTTTGCCGGACAGCTGCGACTTTTCAATAAGCCCTTCGTACTGATGGGCCAGCAGATGGTTCTGAACTTGCTGAATGGTGTCCATGGTTACGGAAACCACAATCAGAACCGAGGTGCCGCCAAAGTAGAAGGGGATCGCAAACTGACCACGCAGAATCTCAGGAAGGAGACACACTGCCGCAAGATATGCAGAGCCCAGAACCAATACGCGGTTCACAACATATTCCAGATACTCGGCGGTGCGCTTACCTGGGCGGATGCCCGGCACAAAGCCATTCTGGTTCTTCAGGTTGTCGGCCACATCGTCAGGTTTGAAGCTGACGTTGAAAGTATAGAAGTAGGCAAAGAACACGATCATCGCCACGAAGAACAGCAGGTAGAGCGGCTGTCCCGGACCAAAGTTCGCCAGCAGCCAGGACATAACCGGACCTGTCGCAGTGCCAGAGAAAGTGGAAATTGTGGTTGGCAGCAGCAGCAGGGAGCTCGCGAAGATCGCAGGGATCACGCCCGCTGGGTTCACTTTCACCGGCAGGTGAGAGGAGCCACCGTCATAGACTTTCATGCCCACCTGACGACGTGGGTATTGAATGTGAATCTTGCGCAGCGCGCGCTCCATGAAGACCACGAATGCGATGGTAGCAATCACCATCACGATCACACCAACAATCACCGCTTCGCTGATTGCGCCGGTACGGCCAGACACAAAGAACTGCGCCAGTGCGGCTGGCAGTTCGGCCACGATGCCCACAAAGATGATCAGGGAGATGCCGTTGCCGATGCCGCGCGCAGTGATCTGCTCACCCAGCCACATCAGGAACATGGTGCCACCCACCAGCGTCACAAGACAGCTGAAGCGGAAGAACATACCCGGATCGGTGACCAGCTCACCGGCCTCCAGGCTGACCGCGAGGCCGTATGCCTGCAGCGTTGCCAATGCCACCGTACCGTAGCGGGTGTATTGGTTCATTTTCTTACGGCCTTGCTCGCCTTCTTTCTTGAGCTGTTCCAGCGCGGGAACCATCGAGCCCAGAAGCTGCACGATAATGCTGGCCGAGATATATGGCATAATGCCCAGAGCAAAGATCCCCATGCGTCCCAGCGCACCGCCTGTGAACATGGACAGAATGCCGCCAATGCCAGCGCCCGCCTCTTCCATAAACTCACGGAGGGCAACACCGTCGATGCCCGGCACCGGAATCCATGTGCCAAGACGATACACAATCAGCAATGCCAGTGTGAACAGGATGCGATTGCGCAGATCGGTGGCTTTTCCAAGCGCGGCCCAGCTGGTGTTGGCCGCCATTTGCTCTGCTGCAGATACCATTTAGGATCTCTCTTAGACTGGAAACGCCGCCAGAACCGTTTCCCGGTTTGGCGGCGTTAGGAAAACTTGGAAGATTATGTAAGCGGGTCTGTGCCCGCTCACAACCTCTTATTCAGCCGCTGGCGCGGTTTTGACCGTCAGAGAGCCGCCTGCTTTTTCAACTGCTTCAACAGCTGCTTTCGAGGCGCCGGTCACTTCGATGTTCAGCTTGGCGGAAACTTCGCCTTTTGCCAGTACACGGATGCCGTCTTTGATGCGGCGCACCAGACCGGAAGCAACCAGAGCTTCCTCGGTGATCGCGGCAGAAGCGTCCAGCTTCTTCTCGTCGACGAATTTCTGGATAAGACCCAGGTTTACAACAGCATATGCCTTGCGGTTCGGCTTGTTGAAGCCACGCTTAGGCAGACGCTGGTACAATGGCATCTGGCCACCTTCGTACCCATTGATCGCCACACCCGAACGGGATTTCTGACCTTTGATACCACGGCCACCCATTTTACCTTTACCGGAACCGGGGCCACGGCCAACGCGCATGCGTTTCTTAGTTGCGCCAGGATTGTCGCGCAGTTCGTGCAGTTTCATATCGCTTCTCCTTGCCGGAACTGACCCACGAAGCGTATCGGGCCAAACACGGCTTTTCTTGATTTTGATTCTCGCGGCGCAAAACGCCACCGGGGGCGTATAGACCCTTGGGCAATGCTTTGCAATGTGGAAGATGGGCGGTACTGCCATCATGCAAGGAGGTTTTGGCCAGTCCCCCCGTGACATCCAAATTGTCAGATCGCTTCCAATGCCAATAAGAACCGTGGGGCACTAGCGGTTGAGAAGTATCACGGAAACTTCGGGGAAATGCATGTGCATGCCGACAATCTCCTTCCCTAGCATTTGGGCCAAGTCGTGCCGTACGATTGTCAAAGTGGAAGTCAAATTGACAATTTCAGGGAAACAACGGTCTGAGATTTTTAGGCAGAGATGAGACGGGAGGATAATGTTTGATCGATTTTGTTTTCTTTGCGTCAGAAAATCCGAAACATTTTCATATCGAAGATCGGTTTCGGATGGGTTCGGCGGCTCTTCAGTTGAAGTGTCACCTTCTAATAAGGCCCATCGATTTTCCCAGAATTCCTTTTTGACAAAGGAATGAAAACGCGAGCACTCGCAGCAAATCATGTCGCGCAATCCGTTGTAATGCTTCAAACGCGCCCAAAATCGCTCAACAAGATGTCCTGTCCCAAAATCAACCTGGACCTTTCGGACAGATGAAAAACTGCTGTTTTTCAACGCCGGGTGACGTTCCAATACTGCTTCAGAAAACAGGCCATACTTGCCCACGGAGTCGACATAAAAGTCGAAGGGCTTAACCCCTTCCATCACTTGAACTATACCGCCAGCCGAACAGTCAGGAATTTTGCAAGCGGACATACTTCCGGGTTTCAAGCCTTCGATGTCTTGATCCACTAGTCCGGAGACTTCGAATGGAAGTGGACCGATGCCCTCATTTCCAAGTGTCGCGGAGTCTGGCTTCACCGGAAAATACAGACAGGAGTTATGTACGTCGCTTTCTCTTAAATTCGCGAAATTTCCTAAAGACATCGTTTTCAAAGGTAGCCTGGCCTCTCGTTTTTGGTTTCGGAAGGGGCATGCACCAGAACTACCGTATTGCGATAAAATCCTCTAGCACCCACGATTATGAACGTTCAAATTATCGGCTTCATAGCCTCCCTAACTTGACCGAGGAAGTTGCCCGATTGGCCTAAAACTGTTTTTCCCATCCAAGTCGGTTTTGCCGGATGTTAATTGCGTCCCCTGCGCTCACCGCTAAACTCCCCCCATGTCTTGGTCCCCGCAAACCATCATCGATTGGCTCCTGACAAACGCCGCCACTGCCAAAAATCTCGACGATCTGACCCAACAGCTCGGCGCGCAACTGGCACAAGCAAACGCCCCTGTCTGGCGCCTGCGCTTTGCCATGCGCACCCTGCACCCGCTTCTCGCCGCTGTCGGCACGACTTGGGAAAACGACACCGGGCCCAAACCCGTCATCGAAAGCACCCACGGCCTAGAGACACGCGGCGGCTATGCTGGCAGCCCGATGACCACCGTGTCGCAATCCCGCCGCCCCTTTCGCCAAACCCTGTCCACGCTGACAGCCAACCACCACGAGGTCCTGCATGAGCTGCGCGCCCAAGGCGGCAGCGACTACTACGCCCTGCCCATCCCGTTTGGCGACCGCGTCGCCGCCGTCATGACGCTCACAACCCGGCACGCTGGGGGATTTACCCACGCCGATCTCGCGGGCTTTGACGCCATCGCCACCCAACTCGCTCCCTTCATGGAAGTACTGCGCCTCAATACGCTCTCTTCTGCTGTGAGCGAAGCCTATCTGGGCAAACACACAGCTAAGAGGGTTTTGGCCGGAGATATCACCCGGGGCCACGTCGACACCATCGATGCCGCCATCCTGATAAGCGACCTGCGCGGCTGGACCCAGCTTAATGCCGAACGCGACCCTGTACGGGCTGTCGCCGTCGCCAACAGCTTCTTTGAGGTCATGGACGCAGCGGTGACTTCTGAGGGCGGGGAAATCTTGAAGTTCATGGGGGACGCGGTCTTGGCCATTTTCCCCGCCTCGGAGGGCCAACAAGACGCGGTCGCCCGCGCCCTGCGCGCCGCCGAAAATGCGAGCAGCCACCAAACCGATACCTTGCGGTTTGGCATGGGCCTGAACGTCGGCGAGGTGCTTTACGGCAATGTGGGCAGCGAAAAGCGGCTGGACTTCACGGTCATGGGCCCGGCTGTGAACCTTGCGGCCCGCATAGAGAGCTTATGTGCCCAAACAGATTGCCCAATCTTGATGTCACATGCCGCAGCCAACTTGGTCTCCAGAACACGTCAAGTCGGCACTTTCTCCCTCAAGGGTTTGCCGGCCAAAGAAACCGTTTTTGCACCCGGCCCGGTGCTTGAGTAACGCTGGGCACTCGCAAGCCTCCTGCCAAAACAAAACGCCCCCGCCGTTCAGGCAGGGGCGTCAAAATCGTTGTCTTAGGTCACTTAGCCGTAAACGTGGGCTTCTGCGATGCTATTGATGTCATAGCGGTTGATGCCAATGTCGGCCAACTCGCGGTCACTCATGCGGGCCAATTCCCGAACGGTGGTTTTGTACTTTTGACGCAGCGCGCGGGCTGCTTTTAATTCTTCAATCGACGCACGCAGGGTTGCAAAGATGTCGATGCGGGCGGACTGAGCGGTTTGAACAAATGCCATGATGGTGGCTCCTTATCTATCTGTGCCGAAACGTATTTCCCGGCAATTTTCTGTTTTACCTTCTGGTGCCCTCAACATAGGCGCTGCCGTTAGCGCCAACAATTGTCGGATTGATCTGCCCGATATGCATCTTTGTCATGGCTCTTTACGTCTCAAAAACCAAAAAGCCCCGACGGCTGCCGAGGCTTTCCATGTTCGAATTGGCTGAAGCTCACCGCGAAACGGTTTGATCCCGCGCCAGCTTTTCGATGTCATGCCGGGACACGCCAATGTCGTCCAACTGTCGATCCGTGAGTCCGCCCAACTGTCGCGTGGTTTCACGATACAGGGCATTTTGCCGATACTCCGCGCGGTAGGTGGACCAAGCATCATAGATGCGTGCGCCCATACCAATGCTGCGCGACTGTGGTGTGTTCAGATAGGCCATGAGACAAGTCCTCCTTGGGGCGCTAATCCTGTTCTGGATAGCGCAGTAATATGTCGGTTATGCGTAAGTCGTTGTGACCAGGCAGATAAATGATCGCTCTGCGCCTCTTTCAACGCTGAAGAGCGACTACCTCCTATGCATTCAGGACAAGGTTTTGCGAATCCCTGCCAAACGCAAAAAGCCCCGGAGAAATCTCCGAGGCTTTGGGGAGTTTCTGGCCAAAGTCTGGCTTACAGAGCCAGTGCGCCTTTGCGTGCAACATCTTCAATGTCACCGCGGTTCAGGCCAATGTCAGCCAGTTCGCGGTTGGTCAGCTTGTTCAGCTCTTTCACGGTCTTGGCGAAAGACGCCTCACGCTTGCGGTTCAGGACCCAGTTCTCAACCATGCGGGAGAAACGGCCAACGATGTCTACGGCTTCGATGTGCAGAGATGGTGCGAATTGCATGTGTATATTCCTTCATATGCCGATGCGCCAACTCGGCTAAGGCGCGTTATCTGTTCATGCGATTCATTTAGTGCCGAATTTTTCAGCGAGGTAGGCACAAGTCAGCATCCCAGATATGCACTTTGCGAATATCGATCAGAGCGATGTGATTCATTCCATTTCGGAATGGATGATCTAGCGAGAACAGGAGCCTTTGCCGCTAGATATAGCGCGCCCTCGAAACTCCGCCGTCAAAGTGCTAACGGCTCCTTAACAAACTCTCGACAATGCAAACAAAAACGCCCCCGGAAATCCGAGGGCGTTTTCTATTTTGTAGATCAAAAAGGCTTAGTCGCGCTCTTCGATGATCTCCACCATGTGGGAAACCTTGCGGATCATCCCACGAATCGCCGGAGTGTCTTCCAGCTCACGGGTGCGGTTCATCTTGTTCAGACCCAGACCCACCAGAGTGGCGCGCTGGTCTTGAGGACGACGGATCGGCGAACCGACCTGCTTAACTACGATGGTTTTTGCCATTGGTCGTTACTCCTTACTCTGCGGCTTCGGCAGGTGCTTCATCCTTGCGCAGGATGTCAGCAACTTTCTTGCCACGGCGAGCCGCAACCTGACGTGGGCTGGCTTCTTTCTTCAGCCCGTCGATGGTGGCGCGGATCATGTTGTAGGGATTCTGAGAACCGATGGATTTCGAAACAACGTCTTTGACGCCGAGCATTTCGAAAACGGCACGCATTGGACCACCTGCGATGATCCCGGTACCTTCTGGCGCAGTGCGCATAACCACTTTACCGGCGCCGTGACGGCCTTCCATATCGTGGTGCAGGGTACGACCTTCGCGCAGAGGCACGCGGATCATTTGACGCTTGGCTTGCTCGGTGGCTTTGCGGATTGCCTCAGGGACCTCTTTCGCTTTACCTTTACCGAAGCCTACACGGCCTTTTTGGTCACCAACAACAACCAGAGCTGCGAAGCCAAAGTTCTTACCACCTTTGGTGGTCTTGGAAACACGATTGATCGCAACGAGACGATCGGCGAATTCCGGGGTTTCTTCTTCGCGGTTGCGACCACGACCCCGGCGGTTTTCACGTTCTGCCATTTGGCATTCCTTTATCTACTGGCGCTTGGCGCCTGTTATCTCCGATCCCAGTGAAGCCGCAGACAAGTCTGCGACCTCCCGGATCATCGGGGGGACGCGAACGTCCCCCTCAAGTCTTAGACTTTCAAGCCACCTTCACGCGCAGCGTCGGCCAGAGCCTTCACTTTGCCGTGGAAGAGGAAGCCACCGCGGTCGAAATACGCTTCGGTCACGCCAGCTTTGTTCGCACGCTCGGCAATCGCCGCACCAACCTTGGTTGCTGCTTCGATGTTGTTTTTGCCGACCAAACCCAGATCTTTTTCCAGGGTGGATGCGGATGCCACGGTCACGCCAGCACGGTCGTCGATCAGCTGAACGCTGATGTTCTTGTTGCTGCGGTGCACGGACAGGCGCATTTTGCGATCGCCATTGACCTTGCGAAGTTTGTTCCGGACGCGCAGGCGGCGCTTGAGGAACAGTTCCCGTTTGCTGTTTGCCATCTGTCTGGTCCTTACTTCTTCTTACCTTCCTTACGGAAGATATATTCGTCCACGTACTTGATGCCCTTGCCTTTATAAGGCTCTGGTTTACGCCATTCGCGGATGTTTGCCGCAACCTGGCCAACCTTCTGGCTGTCAGTACCTTCCACGATGATCTGGGTGTTCTTCGGCGTGGTCACGGTGATACCCGCTGGCACTTCGAAGTTCACTTCGTGAGAGAGACCGAGCGACAGCTTCAGGGTGTTGCCCTGCATCTGCGCACGATAACCAACACCGTTGATCTCGAGTTCTTTTTTGAAGCCTGCGGTCACGCCGGTCACCATGTTGGCAACGATAGTGCGGGACATACCCCACTGCTGACGGGCGCGCTTGGACTTGCCGCGAGGAGTCACCGTTACGGTGTTCTCTTCAACTGCAAGGGTCACGTCATCAGTAGCGGTGAAAGACTGAGTGTCCTTCGGGCCTTTGATTTCGATGGTCTGGCCGGAGACAGAGGCAGTTACGCCACTGGGCAGCTCGACCGGTTTTTTACCAATACGAGACATCTAGCTCTCCTTAGAAGACCGTGCAGATGACTTCGCCACCAACATTGTTGGAACGAGCCGCTGCATCCGACATCACACCTTTAGAGGTGGAGACAATCGACACACCCAGGCCCTGACGGACGGATGGGATGTCATCTGCGCCCATGTATACGCGACGACCGGGTTTGGAGACCCGCTTCAGTTCGCGAATAACAGGGGTGCCTTCGTAGTACTTCAGGCTGATTTCGAACGCCGGGTGGCCGTTCTCTTCAGACGCTTCGTAACCGCGGATGTAGCCTTCGTCGGCCAGCACATCCAGAACCCAACCACGCAGCTTGGACGCCGGGGTGGATACCACGGACTTGCCACGCATTTGGCCGTTACGGATACGGGTCAGCATATCACCGATAGGATCGTTCATATCGTTCTCTCCTTACCAGCTGGACTTAACCATGCCAGGGATCTGACCAGCAGAACCCAGCTCGCGCAGCGCAATACGGCTGACCTTCAGCTTACGATAGTAAGCGTGTGGACGGCCGGTGAGCTGGCAACGGTTGTGAAGACGGGTAGCCGAGCTGTTGCGCGGCAGTTTCGCCAGTTTCAGACGCGCTTTGAAGCGCTCTTCCATTGGCTTGGACTCATCGTTTGCGATCTCTTTGAGCTCGGCGCGCTTTGCTGCGTATTTCGCAACCAGACGCTCCCGCTTCTTCTCGCGCTCGATCATTGCTTTTTTAGCCATGTCGTAATCCTCTCAGCCTTACGAAGTGAACGGCATGTTGAAATGCTTCAACAGGCTCTTCGCTTCGGCGTCGGTGTTAGCGTTGGTTGCGATGACGATATCCATGCCCCAGTTTTCGTCGACTTTATCAAAGTCGATTTCTGGGAACACGATGTGCTCTTTCAGACCAGTGGCGAAGTTGCCACGGCCGTCAAAGCTCGGCTTCACACCACGGAAGTCGCGGATGCGTGGCATCGCAACGGTGATCAGACGATCGAGGAATTCGTACATACGGTCGCCGCGCAGGGTCACCTTGGCACCCATCGGCATGCCTTCACGTACACGGAAGCCAGCGATGGAGTTTTTTGCCACGGTGGTCAGAGCTTTCTGGCCCGCAATCGCGGTCAGATCTGCCTGTGCCGACTTGGCTTTCTTGCTGTCTTTTACGGCTGCACGGCCACAGCCGATGTTCAGCACGATTTTTTCCAGCGCAGGAATCTGCATGTCGTTCTTATAGCCGAACTCTTCTTTCAGAGCGGCGCGGATGGAATCCTTGTAGAGCGACTTCAGACGTGGGGTGTAGTCTGCGGAATCAAGCATCAATCACGTCCCCTGTGGTCTTTGCGAAGCGAACCTTCTTGTCACCTTCCATGCGGAAGCCAACGCGGGTTGCTTTGCCGTTTTTGTCCAGGAATGCCAGGTTGGACAGTTCGATCGGCATCGCCTGAGGGATGCGACCGCCCTGAGAGGTCTGGCTTTGCTTGGTGTGACGGATGGCGATGTTGATGCCTTCCACAACAGCTTTACCGGCTTTGGGGTCAACAGAGGTGATAGTGCCCTCTTTGCCTTTGTCCTTACCGGCCAGAACGACGACCTTGTCGCCTTTTTTCAGCTTAGCAGCCATCTTACAGCACCTCCGGCGCGAGCGAGACGATTTTCATCATACCTTTTGCGCGAAGCTCACGAACAACTGGGCCAAAGATACGAGTGCCTACTGGCTCGTTGGAGTTGTTCAGGATTACGGCTGCATTCCGGTCAAAACGGATTGCAGTGCCATCTTCACGACGGACTTCTTTTGCGGTGCGAACGACAACGGCCTTACGGACGTCACCTTTTTTAACGCGACCACGTGGAATGGCTTCCTTAACCGAGACAACAATGATGTCGCCTACGGATGCGTATTTACGCTTGGAACCACCCAGAACCTTGATGCACTGAACTCGGCGTGCGCCGGAGTTGTCAGCTACATCCAGATTTGTTTGCATCTGGATCATGTGGTTTCTCCCGACCTATGGGGCAGCGATGCGTGCTGTGTCCCCCAGGGTTTCGACTAACTGTAAAGTCTAGTCGCCAGGAATCTCAAAGTGAGACTCTTAGGCTTCCAGAACTTCCCAGCGTTTGGTTTTCGAACGCGGTGCGCATTCGATAATGCGAACAGAGTCACCTACTTTGTAGGTGTTGTTCTCATCGTGAGCCCGGTATTTCTTGGACTTACGAATGGTCTTCTTCAGAACCGGGTGTGTAAAGCGACGCTCTACGGACACGGTTACGGTCTGGGCGTTGGCGTCCGAAGTAACGGTGCCTTGCAGGATACGTTTGGGCATCTATCAGGCTCCTCTTACTCTGCTGCCGACTTGGCTTTTTCGTTCAGGATGGTCTTAACCCGTGCAGCGGCACGACGTGCCTCACGGATTTTCGCCGGGTTTTCCAGTTGGCCGGTGGCCGCCTGGAAACGCAGGTTGAACGATTCTTTCTTGAGGTTGGCCAGCTCTTCACGAAGCTGATCCGGCGTTTTTTCACGCAGTTCGTTGGCGTTCATGCGCCTTTTCCTTTCTCATACATCAGAGGGCGCCCGAGTATGTGCGGGGTGACCCTTTTGCCTGATGGACAAATACAAAACACACGAATCCCGCCTACACGGAATCCATGAGATGGCGCTCTATACGGGGGAGTCGGGGGGATGGCAAGGGAAAGATGCGAGTTACCCCAGCAAAACAACACCCAACACAAATTCTCAATCCGGATGTCAGGCGCCGACTAAGACCGATCTTTCTGCGCCAACCAATGTGACCTGATCCCAACTTAAGCCAGAGGTGTCACAAGCGATCAACATTTCCAGATCCGGGTAGCTATCGCTTTGGTATGTTACGACAACACCTTCGCCTTCCATATGCACCGATGCCACGTCAAAATCAGGATTTGGAGAGGTCAGATGCAGCTCAAGCGTTTCCGCCGCTGGATCAAAGTCGGCCAATTCCACCACGTTAGAGCGCCACCCGGTCCCAGCCTCATTCTCAAGGCCGGCCCAAGGCGCAGGATAAGGCGCGCTCAAATCCACCCTGTCAGATACTTGGTCGTCAATGGCAACGATAAAGTGATCTGTGCCCTCGCCCCCGTTCACCGCGCCAACCTGACTCAACGTCCCAGCTGCGAAGTCACTGTCGGCGAAGACATGCAACGTGTCGTTACCTTCGCCCCCATCTACGTTAATGATATATCCGGTGCCCGCAACTGGGCGCCCCATTGAATAGATCAGGTCGTCTCCCTCACCACCGGTGATGTCAACACTGTCGGTGGTCCGGGCATCAATGGTGTCATTTCCCTCACCACCGTCGAGAGTCATCAGCTCTCCATATGTTTCCTCAACTTGGAAAAAGTCGTCTCCCGCGCCCCCAAACAGGTCGGACCCGACAAACGCGCCAACGATGGTATCGTCTCCCGCGCCAAGATCAATTTCGAGTTCCACCGGCATGCGGTCGTCCGGCGTCGCATCTACCAAGTCGTCGCCAGCCCCCAAGTCCACAGACGCACCGGCTATTTCTGCGTCCAGCAGCTGCTCAAAGCCCACAAGGTCGTCACATTCCGTGCCATGCGCGACACCACTGCCGTCTGGTCGCAGCGCATCATCTTCGCCGAGACCATCACAGCTGTTGGCCTCCTCATCATTTGAACTGTCCGTCACCAGCGACGCCAAACCCGCAGTGGCCAATAGGCCCACAAAAACAAAAAGCATAATTGAATTCACGCATCAAAAATCCCCTATAGACTGAATTTTACCAACACTTTTGTCAATATCTCAGGGCGTTGGCCAAGGACGCCCCCCTTCCCTCTCCCTTGCATCTCCCCTACACCTACCCAACCACCGCGCTCAGCCTCACTGCCAAAGCGCACACTTTGGGAGGAGAGACCATGATACCCGTCGACGTAGCGATCCTGTTTATGGGCGCCGCCATTGCCTTGGCGCTGGTGCCAGGCCCGGACAACATCTTTGTGCTGACCCAATCGGCGCTGCATGGCCGATGGGCGGGTCTTACCGTCACACTTGGTCTTGCCAGCGGCCTGATCTTTCACACCACCGCCGTGGCGCTTGGTGTGGCTGTGATCTTCCAGACCTCGCAAGTCGCCTTTGCCATCCTGAAATACATCGGCGCGGCCTACCTCGCCTATCTGGCGTTCAAAGCCTTCACCGCCGCCAAGTCTAATCTGGACGGCGACGCCCCTGCCCCGGAAACCGCAACCAAGCAATACACCCGCGGTTTGATCATGAACATCGCCAACCCGAAGGTGACGATCTTCTTCCTCGCCTTCCTGCCGCAGTTTGTCGATCCGGCCAACGGTCCTCTTGTGCTACAGTTCTACCAACTCGGCTTCCTGATGATCATCGCCACGTTGCTAGTCTTCGGTTCTGTTGCTCTGGCCGCAGGTTGGCTGGGCGACTGGCTGAAAAACTCCCCCACCGCACAGATCTGGCTCAACCGCCTTGCTGGCGTGGTCTTCATCGCCTTGGCTGTGAAACTGGTCACTGCCGAGCGCTAAAACACAAGACGCCGCTCCACCAAGAGCGGCGTCTCGATTTTCAACGGACACGAAGGCTTACTTCAAACGCCGACGTTCTCGTACAAGACCAATCATTACCGACACACACATCAGCATCAGCACAATCGCAAACGGGAACCCCGTGGCAATGGCCGCTGCCTGCAACGCACCAAGCCCACCGCCAAGCAGCAGCACAATGGCAATGGCTCCTTCCAGAACACACCAGAACACCCGTTGTGCAGTCGGCGCGTCGGTCTTACCCCCTGCGGTAATCGTATCGATCACAAGCGATCCGGAATCCGAGCTGGTCACAAAGAAGACCACCACAAGGATGATGCCGATGAATGAGAGCAATCCGGTCATCGGAAATGCTTCAAACATCTTGAACATCTTTAGCTCAAGCGCGGCCTCCTGAAGCGCCTGCGCCGTTCCGCCGGTCACTTGGTCCAATGCCGCGCCACCAAAAACACTCATCCACAGCGCGCCAACAACTGTTGGAATGATCAGGACGCACACAATGAATTCGCGAATGGTACGGCCACGCGAAATCCGCGCGATGAACATGCCGACAAAAGGCGACCAGCTGATCCACCATGCCCAGTAAAAAGCCGTCCAGCCTTGCATGAAGTTGGTGTCTTCACGACCCACCCAATTCGACAGCGCAGGCAGCTTGGCAGCATAGTCCGCCATGCCGTTAAAGAACGCCGCGATGATGGCCACCGTCGGCCCCACCAGTAGCACCAGGATCAATAGTGCGGCGGCCAGGATCATGTTGGCTTCTGAAAGGCGCTTTACGCCCTTTTCTAGCCCCGCCACCACGGACACCAATGCAAACCCCGTGATGAGTATGATCAACAGGACCTTCATGCCATCACTCACCGGCACACCGAACAGGTAATTCAACCCCGCCAAAGCTTGACTTGCGCCAAGGCCAAGGGATGTGGCCAAGCCGAAAATGGTCGCAAACACGGCGAGAATATCAATGATATGACCCGCAGGCCCCCAGGTTCGCTCTCCAAGGAGCGGGTAAAAGACACTGCGCATTGTCAGTGGCAGTCCGCGGTTGAAGCTAAAGAACGCCAACGCAAGCGCGACCATCGCATAGATGGCCCATGGATGCAGACCCCAATGGAAAATTGTCGCCGCCATGGCCAGATCACGCGCGCCAACAACGTCGCCCTCCGCAGCGCCCAATGGTGCCCAATCGGTCCGCACACCATTTTCCCCAACAGCGGTTCCCCCAAGAGACGATCCGTAATGCGAGATTGGTTCCGCTACGCCCCAGAACACCAGGCCAATGCCCATGCCTGCGGCAAACAGCATCGCGATCCATCCGGCATAACTGTAATCCGGCGTCGCGTCCTCGCCGCCCAATCGAATTTTCCCGTATGGCGAAATCACCAGGAACAGCGAGAACACCACAAACAGGTTGCACGCGATCATAAAGACCCAGTCAAAATGGCTGGTCAGCGCAGGTCGCAACCACCCAAAGAATTCGGTCGCTTGCTCCCGAAACACCAATGAGAAAAAAACAAAAGCCAGAATGGTCAGGCCGGATATGGCAAACACAGGGTTGTGTATATCCAACCCAAACAACTGCACATTATCCTGACCAACTTCATAATCAGTATCTTCAGACATAGGCTCCTCCCTTTCCATGTCATAGAGTGAAGCCTTCGCCATTTGAGCATTTCCAACCAAAGGAATGCGACCCTTTGGGCCGGAATTCCGCCGGATCGGACGATTGAGCGCACGCAGCTTGCGCAAATCGAAGTGCGCAAGCTGCTGGGTGCCCCCTTCATCCAGCGCGAAGCATTAATCCACGTAAGGTGTCAAAGCTTGCGCATAGGTTGTGTCAGCAACATCCGCCATCCGGATTGCACTTGGCTGCTTGGACTTACCAAAGGTAACCGTCACCCCGACGAAAGCTTTCGTCGAAGCAATCGTCTCATCCCTGGCAGAACCGTTTTCTTTGAGCCGCAGATAGTCGACACCAGCGTTCAACATGACATCGTTGTTTACACCCCAAGTGCCCAACCGATGTCGCAGGTAAACACCCACTCCGGGGCCTCGAACCGGATCGGCGCCCGAACCAGAGTCCACATCGTTCTCCCCATCTGTGTAAGTGGCGTAGAAGCCAACAAATGACTTGTCGCTGGAAAGCGCGTATTCCGCTTGCATCTTCGCGATCAAAGCATTGTCGAGCGTCTCTGGGTTATCGACAGCGATGACATCCACAAAGGTCAGAGAGCCGCCATAAGCCCACTGACCGCGTTCAAAGCCAACTCCAGCCCCCACCATGCGGTACGTCGTGTCCTGATCAAAGTCATCCGCTGTAAAAGAAACCGATCCGATCCCAGCCAAAACGCCGAAATAGGCATCGTTACGATACCGCCCCAATGTCGCGGTTATCTGTGCAGCATCTTTAAGACCTTCGTTGGTCTCTTCCCCTGGAATGACAAATCTCCTAGCGAGGACTTCAGGTAGTGCCCCTGCAAGCCCCAGCTCAAGCCGCTGTCTTGAATACCGCCCACGCGGGCAGACACGCGACCGGCGTGAAAGTTCTCTGGCTCGTTTGGAAAGCCACCTCCTGAATTCAGAGCCCCCCACCAAAAGCAAAATTGTCATATGAAAGCCCGACCTCCCCAAAAGTCATTCCCTCAGCCAAAGCGGATGATGTTCCACTCGTGATCAGCGCCACCAGCGCTGCTGCGAACTTATAGGTCATGTTGTCCTTGCGCGTTTCAAACCCCATACCTCAGACCGTTAAAGTTTTAAGCAAAATGCGGCTACCCAAGGACCGGCTAGGGCGCAACAAACCAGCAAACACAGGGTTAACAAGTGGGAGGTGACAATTCCTGCCACCTCCGCAATACAGACACGATACCGACGTCATACAGACGTGGCTTTGGAGAGTAAACGGCGCAACACCTATTCCCAGACATAGTTGAAGCTGACACTCACCCGCTCTTCTTCCGCCATGTTCATCGGCACCTCATGGCGCAGCCAGCTTTCCCACAAAAGCACGTCACCAACCTCAGGTTTCATATAGATAAATGGCTGTAAGTCCCGCCGAGCGCCATTCTTGCGCACCGGCGACGCCATCATCCGCCCGGAGCGAGGATCTTCGAGCTTCAAGGCACTCGCGCCGTCTGGCATGGACACGTAGGTCGTCCCGCTGATCACCGAATGGGGATGAATATGGGACGAATGCATTCCACCCTCTGGCAGAATATTGATCCACAAATCCTCCAATTTCAGCGACTTACCGTCCAGATCAAACTCTAAATCCTTGGCGAATGCGGCAACATGTTGATCCAAAGACGCCACCACATCCGCGAAAATCGGAAACCTCCAAGGCAAGTCCGTCAAGGACGCATAGGACGTGTACCCAGGATAGGCGTTTGCCTCGCACCACTCATGCCCGGCCTCATCATCTTCAGCAATGCTGAAACAGGAAGTTTCCAACTCATCCGAATCCACAGGCGTTCCAAATTCAGACAAACGCGCGCGATAAAGACGGGTCACAAAGAGAGATTCGATGGTCGACATGTCATTTTCCTGACGTGGTTAGTTTTTTTCGGCGGAACACGCGCCGGTAGAAACCTTCGCTTAATCCCTTCGAAACGTTGGCAAAAAGAAGCGCTCATTTTTTGCGCTAACCCCCCGTTTTTAAAGGCCACACTCTTTTAACCCCTGCTTGCTAATTCTCAAAGACACACTCGAAATCCGCCTGTCCAGGAGCAGGAAAAATATGAAACGCAAGATTACAGTCTCATTCGCGATCCTCTCGATCATCGTCATGGCCATTGGCGTCATGGGCGGTCTCGCTGGGATCTCTCTATACTCTCATAAAATGCGTGATGACATGGAAAAACGTGTCGCACTCATCGAAGAAGCCACCATCGCAGTCGAAAGCCTGAAGATTGAATTTCTGATGGCGCGACGAAACGAAAAAGACTTCTTGCTCCGTTTGGATGAAAAATACGTCGGCCATCATGCCGCCACCATGGATCGCCTAACAGAGCACCTCGGAACGCTGGAACGCGTCTTGCCGCAAGTGGAAGGTTTGGAATTGACTACCGAAAGCCTGGCCCCGCTGGTGGAAAATGCGAACCGCTACGCAGCCAGCTTCAAGGATGTTGTCACAGCAAACAAGCGACTAGGTTTGACCGACGCTCAGGGCCTGCGCGCCGAACTAGGGGAGGCCGCTGCGACGGTAAACGAAATCCTCAAGAACGTTGCCATTCCAGTATTGAAGGTGAACGTCCTAACCTTGCGCCAGCACGAAAAAGACTTTTTGATCTCTGGTGATCCGAAATGGCTCGATGAAGTGGACGCTCGCCTCACCGAATTCGAAGGCTTTCCGGTCTTCTTCTACGATAGCGCGGAGCAGCGCGAGTCCATTCTGCCAGTAATGGCGGGCTATAAAAAGGCGTTTGAGTCTCTGGTCTCCGAAACCCTGAAAGAACGCGGATTCCGCAAGGACGTATCTGCACGCTATAAGGATGCATCCCCTTACATGGACGCCATTCTGACGGACGTGACCGCTGCAATGGATAATATTCATCACGAAAGCAAACTTGTAAGCGAAAAAGCCCAAACAAGCTCCCAGTGGGCTGCGATCATAGGCGCTGGCCTGTTTGCAATCTTTGCCTTCTTCCTCGCACGGGGCATTTCCCGTCCGCTTAAGCGCATCGACGCTGTGTTGAAAGATATGATGAACGAAGACTTCTCAAAAGAGATGCCTAAATCCGGTATTCGCGAGTTGTCCGCCATTTCCGAAGCTGTGGGCGACTTCCGAAAGCAGGAAGAAACCAAAGTCCATATGACCCGTGAAATCTCCAAGGTGATTGAGGCGTGTGGTGAAGGCGACTTTTCCCGCCGCATCGACACAGCGGGTTCTGAAGGGGTCTTCAAAGACCTTGGCCAGGGCGTGAACGCCATCGGTGAAGTGGCTCAAAAAGGCCTCGGAGACGTTCAGGAAGCGCTGGAGACTCTTGCGACTGGTGACCTTACGCACGAGATGCCAGAAGGTCAGAAAGGTGTCTTTAAAGATATCTCAGACACCATCACTCACCTGACCAGTAGCCTCGATGGTATGGTGCGACAGTTGTCTGCCTCCAGTCAGGTTCTAAACCAGACGTCTCAGGAGATCTCCTCGTCTGTTGACGACGCTTCTCGCCGTGGAGAAATATCCGCAGCCTCGCTGGAAGAGACTTCCTCCTCGCTGCAGACTGTTGCTCAAACCGTCAATCACACGGCGCAAAGCGCGCAAGAAGCTCGTACGCACGTAAACAACGCGCAACAGAAAGCTGAATCGACGAGAGACGTTGCGGACCAGACGGTCGAAGCAATTCACAAGATCAAAGAAAGCTCGGATGCAATTTCACAGATCAGTGGTCTGATTGAAGACGTGGCTTTCCAAACCAACCTCTTGGCTCTCAATGCTGGCGTTGAAGCGGCTCGTGCAGGCGACGCTGGGCGCGGTTTCGCAGTGGTGGCTTCTGAAGTGCGTGCGCTTGCGCAACGATCCTCCGAAGCTGCGCATGAGATCAACACCTTGATTTCCAGCTCTCAAGCGGAAGTGGCAAATGGCGTGGATCTTATGAACGAAACCGGCAACTCTCTCGGCGAAATTATTCAGGCAGTCGAACAGGTTGTTGGAAAGGTACGAGAGATTGCAGAGAATGCGGTTGACCAGTCTACGGGACTGAAGGAAGTCAGTGCCGCAGTCGAAAGTCTGGACGCCGACAGCCAAAAGAGTGCTGCAATGCTTGAAGAAACCGCTGCCTCTGGACAGGTGTTGCGCAGTGAAGCTGAAAACCTCGTGCGCGCAATTGACGGGTTTACCCTCAAGGACGGTGAAAGTTCGACCATGTCCGAAGAGGAACTCGACGACGAATGGGACGCTGCCTGACCTCAGGTGCGAAGTCCACGCAAAAGGCCCTGCCAGTCGGCAGGGCCTTTTTTTGTGGAGCAAATGATCCCTGCCCGCCCCAACCCAATTGCCGCGCAAACGCCAAGTGATCAACGGAACTAATCCTCATCAACTGAGAACAACAGCTGCCACTCCCAACTGACAGCTAACAAAAAACCTCCGCCAGTTGCCCGGCGGAGGTCTATTCTTTGAAGGATAGAGAGGCAGCGCCCCTCAGCTCCTTACCAGTCTTCGCGAACGACGACGCGGGTTTTGACCGGAAGTTTCATTGCGGCGAGACGCAGAGCCTCACGTGCGATGTCTTCGTCAACACCGTCGATTTCGAACATCACGCGACCTGGCTTCACTTTGCACGCCCAGTAGTCCACGGAGCCTTTACCTTTACCCATACGGACTTCGGTAGGCTTCGAGGTCACAGGAGTGTCTGGGAAGATACGGATCCAAACACGACCTTGACGTTTCATGTGACGGGTCATCGCACGACGTGCTGCCTCGATTTGGCGAGCAGTCACACGCTCCGGTGTGGTTGCCTTCAGGCCGAAGGAGCCGAAGTTCAGGGTGGAACCACCCTTCGCCAGACCCTTGATGCGGCCTTTGTGCATCTTGCGGAATTTAGTACGCTTTGGCTGAAGCATTGATCAGTCTCCCTTAGCGACGACCGCCTGCACCGCGAGGTGCTGGGCCATCCTGGACTTCTTGTGCACGGCGATCACGCGCCTGTGGATCGTGCTCCATGATCTCGCCTTTGAAGATCCAGGTCTTGATACCAATGATCCCGTAAGCGGTGGTAGCTTCCACGTGTGCGTAATCGATGTCGGCACGCAGTGTGTGCAGAGGCACGCGACCTTCACGATACCATTCGGTACGTGCGATCTCGGCACCACCCAGACGGCCAGCCACGTTCACCCGGATACCCAGGGCGCCCATGCGCATGGCGTTCTGAACGGCACGCTTCATTGCGCGACGGAAAGACACACGGCGCTCCAGCTGCTGAGCGATGGACTCGCCAACCAGCGTTGCGTCGAGTTCCGGCTTGCGCACTTCAACGATGTTGAGGTGCAGCTCGGAGTCGGTCATCTCGGCGATCTTCTTGCGAAGGGTCTCGATGTCCGCGCCTTTCTTACCGATGATCACGCCCGGACGCGCAGTGTGAACAGTCACACGGCACTTCTTGTGAGGGCGCTCGATGATCACGCGTGCGATACCGGCTTGCTTACACTCGTTCTTGATGAACTCACGGATTTTGATGTCTTCCAGCAGAAGATCACCATAGTCCTTGGTGTCTGCATACCAGCGGCTGTCCCAGGTGCGGTTCACCTGCAGGCGCATGCCAATCGGATTGACTTTGTTACCCATTAGGCTTGCTCCTCAACTTGACGCACCTTGATGGTGAGCTCAGAGAACGGCTTGATGATCTTGCCGAAACGACCACGGGCCCGCGGACGACCGCGTTTCATGGTCAGGTTCTTGCCCACATAGGCTTCGGCAACGATCAGGCTGTCGACGTCCAGGTTGTGGTTGTTTTCGGCGTTGGCGATAGCGGACTGAAGGCACTTCTTCACGTCTGCTGCGATACGCTTGTTGGAGAAAGTCAGGTCGGTCAGAGCCTTCTCAACTTTCTTGCCGCGGATCATGCCAGCAACCAGGTTCAGTTTCTGCGGGCTGGTACGAAGCATGCGAGTTTTCGCCATCGCTTCGTTTTCAGCCACGCGGCGGGGGTTCTTTACCTTGCCCATGACTTACTTCCGTTTCGCTTTTTTGTCAGCTGCGTGACCGTAATAGGTACGAGTTGGGGAGTATTCACCAAACTTCTGACCAATCATGTCTTCAGTGACGTTAACAGGAATGTGTTTCTTGCCGTTGTACACACCAAAGGTCAGCCCCACGAACTGGGGCAGGATGGTGGAACGACGGGACCAGATTTTGATCACTTCATTGCGGCCAGATTCACGGGCTGCTTCGGCTTTCTTAAGCACGTAAGCATCCACAAAAGGGCCTTTCCATACAGAGCGAGACATCTATTAACGCCCCTTCTTCTTGGCGTGACGCGAGCGGATAATAAGCTTTTGCGACGCTTTGTTTTTGTTGCGGGTACGTGCACCTTTAGTCGGCTTACCCCAAGGTGTCACTGGGTGACGACCACCGGAGGTACGACCTTCACCACCACCGTGTGGGTGATCGATCGGGTTCATAACCACACCACGAACGGACGGACGCTTGCCTTTGTGGCGCATACGGCCGGCTTTACCGAAGTTCTGGTTGGAGTTGTCAGGGTTGGACACGGCACCAACGGTGGCCATGCATTCCTGACGCACGAGGCGCAGCTCGCCAGAGGACAGGCGGATCTGAGCGTAGCCACCGTCACGACCAACAAACTGAGCGTAGGTACCGGCTGCGCGAGCGATCTGGCCGCCTTTGCCTGGTTTCAGTTCGATGTTGTGAATGATGGTACCGATCGGCATGCCCGAGAACGGCATTGCGTTGCCCGGCTTGATGTCAGCTTTCGCAGACGCAACAACCTTGTCACCAACGGCGAGACGCTGTGGTGCGAGGATGTAGGCTTGCTCGCCATCATCATATTTGATCAGTGCGATGAACGCGGTCCGGTTCGGGTCGTATTCGATCCGCTCAACGGTTGCCGCAACATCAAATTTGTTCCGTTTGAAGTCAACGATCCGGTAAAGGCGTTTTGCCCCACCACCACGACGACGCGAGGTGATCCGTCCGGTGTTGTTCCGGCCGCCCGATTTCGTCAAACCCTCGGTGAGAGCTTTGACGGGACGTCCTTTCCAAAGTTCCGAACGGTCGATCAGCACCAGCCCACGCTGGCCCGGCGTCGTCGGCTTGTACGACTTGAGTGCCATGCTTTCTGTCTTCCGTATAGCAGCCCGGTCTGTAGAAAATTGGTCAGACCCGGCGATGTTAAAGCCCCCCGAAGGTGGCCAAGTTTATAGGCCCCCGTAGGTGCCCGATTCAAAAGGCGAGCAGCCCCAGAACGAATCTGAGGCCACACGACCTGCGCGATATAGCTTGGATGAACGGGGGTGTCTATAGGAGCGCTTGTTTTTCTTAGCTTCCGCGAACATCCGCCTCCAAGTCGTGCAGCGACGAGGAGTGCGTTGGTTATCCGGCCGCCAATTCAAGCCAACCTTCCAACAATGCCCACTTCACCCTATACGTGTCTGAAAGGCAATGAGGACCAACCATGGCGGAACAGTTTCAAGTTCATTCACTGAGTGACAAAGCTCACTGGCCGCATGAGAAAGCCTATCGAAAGTACATGAGAGCTGGCGGGGTGTTTGAAATCAGCGTTTGTAACGACGCTGCTGACGAGTTGAAGTGCCATAAGGCTGTATTGCTTCATGTCCTGTGCAAGGTAGACCCTAAGAAGTTTGAACAGGTTGTTCCCTTTGAAATCGACGAACCAACATTTCATGGAGAAATTTTCGACTATGAGACTGGGAACCTTTTTTACCCCGGGACGCTTTGGTTTGGCGGAAAGAAAAGGGTAAACCCAATTTACAAAGATGTTAAGTGGTTGCCAAAAGGCTACTCGGTCGGCTTCCCTGAAGTCTTTTCACAAGGCGGGTTTGCCAATGCTTTTTGCGACCCACCCTACCCACTTCGACTTTCGCACCCCGAAAAACAGACACTTTATGAGGCAATCACATCGGCCATGGCTCCGAGAAACAACACGCGAATTCTCAATTGGCACCAAGACGCTCTAGTCAAAGCATGTCCAGAGCTTAGGTGCGGTGAGGAATGGTGGGGCGTGTATGCCTTCACAACATACGACAAACTCACGTCACAGGTTTTTGCAGCAGTCGCGGCTACAACGGATTGACGCCCCGAGGCCAAACTGCCCAATGAAGAGATTGAGCGCACCACATGACAGTGCGCTAATATATCAACGCTCGTGATGATACCCCCAAAGCAAAAAGCCCCACGGCATTTACCGAGGGGCTTTTCAATTTCTCACTGAAGACAGTCTTTACAGACCGGTGGACACGTCGATCGTGTTGCCTTCTTCCAGGGTCACGTAAGCCTTTTTCACGTCTTTACGCTTGCCAAGCTGGCCGCGGAAACGTTTGACTTTACCCTTGGTGATGGTGGTGTTGACCGCTTTGACCTTCACACCAAAGAGAGCTTCAACAGCTTCTTTGATCTGTGGTTTGTTGCTGTCGATCGCCACTTCGAAAACCACTGCGCCGTTTTCGGACGCCATTGTGGATTTCTCGGTGATGACCGGCGCGCGGATCACATCGTAGTGTTCTGCCTTAGCGCTCATTTCAGTCGAGCCTCCAGTGCTTCGATCCCCGCTTTGGTGATCACCAGGGTGTCACGCTTGAGGATGTCATAAACGTTCGCACCCATCGTTGGCAGGATGTCCAGACCTTCGATGTTGCGCGATGCTTTCAGGAAGCCTTCGTTGACCTCGGCACCGTCGATGACCAGAGCACGTTTCCAGCCCAGGTTTTTCACCTGTTTGGCCAGAGCGGCGGTCTTGCCTTCGGATGCGGCGTCTTCGATCACAACCAGCTCGCCTGCTTTCGCTTTCGCGGACAGCGCGTGCTTCAGACCCAGCTTACGGAACTTCTTTGGCAGGTCGTGGCCGTGGGAACGGACAACTGGACCTTTGTAGATGCCACCACCGCGGAAGATCGGCGCGTTGCGGTCACCGTGGCGTGCGCCGCCGGTGCCTTTTTGGCGATAGATCTTTTTGGTGGAGTAGGAAGTTTCGGAACGGGTCTTCACCTTGTGAGTGCCGGCCTGTGCGTTGTTACGCTGCCAACGGACCACACGGTGCAGGATGTCCGCACGTGGTTCCTGACCGAACAGATCTTCGGACAGTTCAACCGAACCGGCTTTGGAGCCGTCGAGTTTGATCACGTCAAGTTTCATGCTTCACCACCTTCCGCAGGTGCTTCTTCAGCCGGAGCTTCGGTCGCTGCTGCTTTTACGGCTGCCGGGAAAGGCAGACCTTCAGGAGCTTTCTTCTTCACGGCGTCCTTAACGGAGACCCAACCACCTTTGGAGCCAGGTACGGCGCCTTTGATGAACAGAAGACCACGGTCGGCGTCAGTTTTGACGACTTCCAGGTTCTGTGTAGTCACACGTACGGCACCCATGTGGCCGGCCATTTTCTTGCCTTTGAAAACCTTACCGGGATCCTGACATTGACCAGTGGAGCCGTGGGAACGGTGGCTGATCGAAACACCGTGTGTCGCGCGCAGACCGCCGAAGTTGTGGCGCTTCATCGCACCGGCAAAACCTTTACCGATGGAGGTGCCCGCTACGTCCACTTTCTGACCTTCCAGGAAGTGCTCTGCGGAGATTTCCGCGCCCACTTCGATCAGGCCGTCTGCTGGAACGCGGAACTCAACCAGCTTGCGCTTTGGCTCCACTTTCGCTGCTGCGAAGTGGCCACGCATGGCTTTGGAGGTACGCTTGGCTTTTGCAGTGCCAGCGCCGAGCTGAACGGCGGTGTAGCCGTCTTTCTCTTCGGTGCGCTGTGCAACAACCTGCAGGCCGTCGAGCGAAAGAACGGTCACAGGGATCTGCTTGCCGTCTTCCATGAACAAGCGGGTCATGCCCACTTTCTTTGCGATAATACCGGAACGCATCAGATAAACTCCTTAAACAGAGATCTGTACGTCCACGCCGGCCGCCAGATCGAGCTTCATCAGCGCGTCTACGGTCTGCGGGGTCGGATCTACGATGTCGAGGAGACGCTTGTGCGTACGGATCTCGAACTGATCGCGGGATTTCTTGTCTACGTGTGGACCACGCAGAACGGTGAACTTCTCAATCTTGTTGGGAAGCGGGATCGGGCCACGAACCTGCGCGCCGGTGCGCTTTGCAGTGTTCACGATTTCCTGAGTGCTTGCGTCCAGCACACGGTAATCAAAAGCCTTCAGCCGAATGCGAATGTTTTGACTTTGCATTTCGTCAGCCTTTTTTAGGCGTTGGAGTTGAGAGGAGGATCCGCGACCATCGCAAACCCTCATCGAACCCAAAAGGCGGGAATCACCCCGCCTCAAGATTCCGATAAGGAACCCGCGCCCTTTACAGCCCATTTTGAAGGCTGGCAAGCGTTTTGCCGAAGTATTTGCTCTTTGCGCTAATTACTGTTGGCCATCTTGCTTCGTTCTCCCTGCACAAGAAAACGCAGTTGGCGCAACCGAGGCCCGTACGCTAGGCTTTTGGGGCGGCAATTTGGTCATTGACCACCTTTAGCGTATCGGAGCCCCTAATGGCCACATTTCTGGCTGTCTGCTTTATCCTTTTAGAAATCACAGCGCTGGTAATGGCTTGGCGCGCCGTTAGGTATTCCCGCACCTCCCAAGGCTCTGTGGGCTGGGTCGTTTTCCTCATCGCCGCCCCCTATCTCGCAGTGCCAGCCTACTTGTTTCTTGGGCACCATAAGTTTGAGCACTATGTGACCGGTCGGCAAGACAGCGAAGAGATCATCGAGCGCATTCAGGAAGTCCGCGAAGCCCTGAAGCCTGAAAGCCCCCTGGTTTTCCCAACCAAAGCCCTTGAAGCGATTTCCGATCTTCCCGTCGCCCGTGGCAACAAGATGGAGCTTTTGATCGACGGCGAAGAGACGTTTGACGCAATCTTTGCCGCCATTGACTCAGCGCAAACCTATGTGCTTGTGCAGTTCTACATCATTCATGACGACGGGCTGGGCAAGCGCCTGCAACGACATTTGATTGCGGCAGCCGAGCGTGGAGTGACAGTACGCGTACTTTATGATCCCGTGGGGAGCCACAAACTTGGGCAGATCTATCGGCAAGCCCTGCGCGACGCCGGGGTACAGATCGTTGAACCATCGCAAATGCGCGTGCCCAAAAACCGCTTTCAACTGAACTTCCGCAACCACCGCAAGACAGTTGTGATTGACGGCACAACGGCCTTCACCGGTGGGCTCAATGTTGGGGACGAATATCTTGGTCTAAGCCCGAAGTTTGGCAACTGGCGGGACACGCACGTGTTGCTGAAAGGGCCGGTGGTAAGCCAGCTACAGTTGATCTTCGCCGAAGACTGGCATTGGACCACCGAGGAGAACCTGCTTACCGACCTTAATTGGCAAAGTGGCCGGGCCGAAGAGGATATGGCCGGCCTGATCGTACCAACCGGGCCAGGCGACAAACTGGAAACCGGAGCGATGTTCTTTTTCTCGGCGCTGGCAAACGCGAAAGAACGTGTCTGGATCGCATCGCCCTATTTTGTGCCGGACGTGCATGTACTGACCGCAATCAAACATGCCGCGCTCAAAGGTGTCGACGTGCGGATACTGGTGCCTGACAACATAGACCATAAAACGGTCTGGCTCGCAGCCTTTGCCTATTTTGATGAAGTGCGGGAAGCAGGAGCTCAGATTTGGCGTTACACAGATGGATTTATGCACCAGAAGGCCGTGTTGGTGGATGACAGTATGGCGGCGGTTGGCACCACCAACATGGACAACCGCTCCTTTGTTTTAAACTTCGAAACCATGGCCGTTATGTTTGACCCGCGCGCAGCCGATGATCTTGAGGATATGTTCAAGACTGATTTTGCAAAGTCGTTCCTGCTGGACAAAACCCTGAACGAGCAACCGCTGCACATACAGATTGGCGCGCCCATCACACGTTTGTTTTCGCCGCTACTGTAAAAGTCTTGATGCCTTTCTGATACTGCAGCCGCTTAAAAGTTTGGGTCAGATTGTTTTTACTATCGCCTGCCAACGGGCCCCATCGAACCGCTAGCGTTGCGCACACGCTCCGCCAGTTTAAGCCAACAGGCGAAATACCGTTCCTTGCCGGAGCCATCGCGGCTTGGTTCATTTCAGTTAGCCAAGAAACGCATCGTTTCCCCGTTTCCAAGACAAAAACGATCCGACCAAAACCTCAACATTGTCCGGCCTCTGCCCTCTTCCTGCCCGATTTCACCGGCATATCTTGTCCCCAAGGAAGACATTAGAGGATCGAAACATGGATCGCCTGACCGAAATGGAAGCATTCGCCACTGTGGTGGATCAGGGTGGATTTACAGATGCCGCAAAGAAGATGGGCATCTCCAAATCTGCCGTTTCCAAACATGTGTCCTCGCTTGAGGCGCGCCTGGGCGCACGCTTGCTAAACCGTACGACCCGGCGTGTTTCGCCAACCGAAATTGGCCTGGCCTATTATGATCGCGCTCGCCGCGTGTTGAACGATGCCGGCGAAGCAGATGCGCTGGTGACCTCGATGCAATCGGCCCCTTCGGGCTTGCTGCGCATCTCTGTGGCCACGGATTTTGGGGTGAACCACCTCTCGCCTGTACTGGGCGATTTCTTGAGCGAGTTCCCGGACATCACCGTCAACATGGTGTTGAACAACCGCTATGTAGAGCTGATCTCCGAAGGCTTTGACATGGCCATTCGCATTGGGGAACTGGAAGACAGCACTCTGCGGGCCCGCAAGCTGACCGAGACCACCAAACGGATGATCGCGTCTCCGGCCTATTTTGAGAAATACGGCCGTCCGGAGAAGATTGACGATCTGAACCATCACAAGCTGCTGCACTACTCGAGCCAATCCAATGGCGCGGTGTGGAAGCTGACGGCACCGTCCGGTGAGAAACGCCAGGTGCGCACAGCGGGCTGGCTGTCGGTGAACGACGGGCAATCCCTGCTGAACGCGGCTCAGGCGGGCCTGGGCATCGCCTACCTGCCAAGCTTCCTCTACGCGGATGCGATGGAGCAGGGTTTGGTGGAAGAGGCCATTCCGGACCTGCCGGTGGAGACGCAAGGCATCTATGCCGTGTACCCACCCGGCCGGTTTACCCAGCCAAAGGTCCGCGCCTTCATTGACTTCCTGGTGCATGCCTTTGCTGAAAAAGGCCCAACCGACTGGTAATTTCGAATTTTCCCCTGGCTTTCTGAGAAAGCACCTTGGCCCGGCAAATCTGTCCGGGCCTTCTTTTTTTGCAGATGTGAAAAAGGGCGCCGATGGCGCCCTTCGTGTTTGCTATCTCGTCAGGCTTACAGCGTAGCCGCGAGCCGTGTGCCTTGGTTGATCGCGCGTTTGGCGTCCAGCTCTGCAGCAACGTCCGCGCCACCGATCACGTGACAGGTCACCCCTTCGGCTTCCAGCGCATCTGCCAGAGAGCGGTCGCTGATCTGGCCGGCACAAATGACCACATTGTCCACATCCAGCACCCGTGGGTTTTCCCGTGCTTCGCCAAAGGAGATGTGCAGACCGTCGTCATCAATTTTCTCGTAGTTCACGCCGCCCAGCATTTCGACGTTTTTCATTTTCAGCGCTGCGCGATGAATCCAGCCGGTGGTTTTGCCCAGCCCTTTGCCCAGCGCCTTGGCCTTTCGCTGCATCAACGTGACCTGACGCGCCGCGGGATGCGGCTGCGGGCCTTCTGGTGCGAGACCGCCACGGTGCTCAGCAGGGTCGGTGACGCCCCACTCCACCATCCACTCCGGCAGGTTTTCGGTCAGGCTTTCGCCTTCGTGCACCAGGAATTCGGACACATCAAACCCGATGCCTCCCGCGCCAATCACGGCGACTTTCTTGCCAACGGGCTTCTTATCGCGCAGCACATCGAGATAGGACAACACCTCGGGGCGGTCTTGCCCCGGGATGCCAGGATCACGCGGCACAATGCCGGTGGCAATGATGACATCATCGTAGCCGGCAAGCGAGTCAGCCGTGGCCTCGGTGTTAAGCTGGACCTCAATGCCGAGCTCGGCGATCATGGCTTCGTACCAATCGACCAGACCCCAGAATTCTTCTTTGCCCGGGATTTGCTTCGCTACATTAAGTTGCCCGCCCAGTTTGTCAGCGCGATCTATCAGCGTAACCTTATGGCCGCGCTGCGCTGCGGTCATGGCTGCAGAGAGACCCGCTGGTCCCGCCCCAACAACGGCAATTTTCTTTGCGGTTTCAGCGGCCGGGATGGCCAGTTCGGTTTCATGGCAGGCGCGTGGGTTCACCAGACAAGACGTGAGTTTGCCGCCAAAGGTGTGGTCCAGGCAGGCCTGGTTACAGCCAATGCAGGGTGCGATTTGGTTGGCCTTGCCTTCTGCGGCTTTGTTCACGAAGTCGGCGTCCGCCAAAAACGGCCGCGCCATGGAGACCATGTCGGCGCACCCCTCGGCCAGCACCTCTTCAGCCACTTGTGGCGTGTTGATGCGATTGGAGGTGATTACCGGGATGCCCACTTTGCCCATCAGCTTCTTGGTCACCCAGGCAAAGGCTCGACGCGGAACCGAGGTGGCGATGGTGGGGATACGGGCTTCGTGCCAGCCAATGCCGGTGTTGATGATGGTCGCACCCGCTTTTTCAATCTCTTGCGCAAGTTGCACCACCTCCTCAAAGGTGGATCCATTGGGCACCAGGTCGATCATCGACAAACGGTATATGATGATGAAGTCCTCACCCACAGCCTCGCGGCAACGGCGCACCACTTCGATGGGTAAACGGATACGGTTTTCGTAGGAGCCGCCCCAGCGGTCTGTGCGTTTGTTCACATGGGTCACAATGAACTGATTGAGGAAATACCCCTCGGACCCCATGATCTCCACACCGTCATAGCCGGCTTCGCGGGCGCGCACCGTGGCGGTGATAAAGTCCTGAATTTGCTTCTCAATTCCCTCTTCATCCAGTTCCTTCGGCGGGAACGGCGAGATCGGGGATTTCACAGGAGAGGCGGAGACACATTCGGGTCCATAAGCGTAGCGACCGGCGTGCAGAATCTGCATTGCGATCTTGCCACCGCCGTCGTGGACGCGGTCGGTGACGATCTTGTGGTTGGCAATGTCTTCGTCTGTGAATAGCCCTGCTGCGCCCGGAAAAACCCCGCCTTCGCGGCTTGGCGCCATGCCACCGGTGACGATCAAACCGACGCCGCCACGGGCGCGTTCACCGTAAAACTCTGCCACGCGGTTCCAGTCTTTGGTTTCCTCCAGACCGGTGTGCATGGAGCCCATAAGAACGCGGTTTTTCAAGGTAGTAAAGCCCAGATCAAGCGGGGCGAGCATGTGGGGATATTGGGTCATCGGTGCCTCCAAAGGTGCCTCCTCAGTTGAGTTGACCAAAACGTAAAGCAGTGCATTTGTCACGCCCGACGCGGCGTCAAACGGCACAGAACACGGCCTTGCCGTTGCGTCGATTTTGGTCTGTTAACCTCCCATTTCAACGTCGGTATTACGTCGGTATAGCGTCTGTTTCGCGGAGATGGGGTGTTTGTGTCGTATCCATTTCTAACCACAAGGCACGCAGCTGTTGCCGCGACTGTCAGATGTCAGAAAAGCCGCCACCCCTCCCCTTTCCCGCGGCAAAACGCGCAGCGCCTTTCTGTCCTTCGGCCGCAAACACCTCAAACGAAGCCCACTCTCGCCTTAGAGCCAGCGCCAACTCCGTGCCGCTCAAACGCGCCGACAGGAAATCCGCGCGCAGGCAGGCTTGTGGAAAGCGTGTCAGGCTTTCCGCAAGAACCAAGGCTTCTTCGAGCGCATGTCCTTCCGGACAGAGGCGATCCACAAGGCCGATCTGATATGCCTCCTGGCCAGACACCGGACGTCCTGTGAGGATCAGATCGTTGGCGCGGCCCTGCCCCAGAATTTTGGGCAAGCGCACGGTGCCGCCATCGATCAACGGAACGCCCCATCGGCGGCAAAACACACCAAACACCGCCTCCTTAGACGCAACACGCATGTCGCACCATGCCGCCAGCTCTAGCCCTCCAGCCACGGCGTGCCCCTCAACAGCAGCAATTACCGGTTTGGACAACATCAAACGGGATGGTCCCATGGGACCGGGGATCGGCTGCGCCTGTGCGTCTTGCCAGCCTTCTGGGATGGCGATAGCGTTTTGCCAGTCCGCACCAAGATCGCCCGCTGCAGCCTTCAAATCAAAACCGGCACAGAATGCTGCCTGCCCACCGGTCAAAATGGCGATATCAACATCGTCATCGCCCTCAAAGGTCAAAAAAGCGTCGTACAGCGCGGCGGCTGTGGTCGGATTGACAGCATTGCGCACCTCTGGGCGATTGATGCTGATGATGCGCACCCGGCCTCTGGTCAGTACCAAAACAGTCATGACTTACCTCCCTCTGCCCAGTGTTGCGCCCTTCAGGAAACACACAAGAAAGACGCCGCGTCGCTTGACCCACAAGGGGTCTGGGCCTATGCCGCAGCTATGGAACAGCTTGAAGAAAAGATTGCGCATCTTACTCGCACTGTCGAGGAATTGAGTGATGTGGTCGCCCGTCAGGACACAGAAATTGCGCTTTTGACCCGTCGTGTGCAGATGCTTTTGGAGCGCGAAGCCACACGCGAACAGGATGGCGGCGGCGGAATTGTCATGGGCGACGAGCGGCCACCCCACTATTAAAGCGGCCTCTCGAACAACCGGACAACAGGGGCGCCGCCCCTGACACCGCTGGCGGTGTCCTCACCGGGAAATTTTTGGCCAAATGAAGCCGAGAGCAGTTTCCTATCATCCGGGGCTGCGATAGCTTTTACGGATGACCAACGCGCCTCGATTCATCCACCTCCGCACACACACCGAATACTCTCTGCTTGAAGGGGCGGTGCGCTGTAAAAAACTGCCCGGCATGTGTGCCGATATGGGTATGCCTGCGGTGGCTATCACCGATACCAACAGTTTGTTTGCCGCGCTGGAATTTTCCGTCACGGCGCAGGGCGCGGGCATTCAGCCGATTGTTGGCTGTCAGGTCGACATGCATATGCCGCATGACGATCCGTCAGGCCGGACCATGCCGCCCAAACCGGCACCCATCGTGCTGCTGTCGCAGCGCGAAGAAGGCTATGAAAACCTGATGAAGCTGTCGTCCTGTCTCTATGTGGACAATGACGGGCAGTTGCCGCAGGTGACGATGGAAGAACTGGCGGAGCGCTCTGCAGGCTTGATCTGCCTCACCGGTGGGCCGGACGGGCCGATGGGTCGCCTGATGCGCGACGGCCAACACGACGCGGCCAAAGCGATGATGTCGCGGCTCAAGGAGATTTTTGGCGACCGGTTGTATGTGGAGTTGCAACGCCATCCCGGCGAAAACGGCGCGCCGGAGGCGGAACGGCTGACCGAGCGTGGGTTTATCGAGATGGCCTATGCCATGGACCTGCCACTGGTTGCGACCAATGACGTCTATTTCCCAACCTCGGACATGTATGAGGCGCATGACGCGCTGATCTGTATTTCCGAAGGGGCTTATGTCGATCAGCAGGAAGGGCGCCGACGCCTCACGCCGCAACACTACTTCAAATCGCAGGAAGAGATGATCACGCTGTTTGCGGATCTGCCGGAGGCGATTGAAAACACGGTGGAGATCGCCAAACGCTGTGCCTTTGCCGCCTATCTGCGCGACCCCATCCTGCCGAAGTTTGCCGACGATGAGGTGGCGGAACTGCGCCGGATCGCCAACGAAGGCTTGCAGGCCCGGCTTGCGGTGATCCCGCATGCTGTGTCAGTCGAAGAATATCAGGAACGGCTTGATTTTGAGCTGGGCATTATTGAGGGCATGGGGTTCCCCGGCTACTTCCTGATCGTTGCCGACTTTATCCAATGGGGCAAGGACCACAACATTCCGGTGGGCCCCGGGCGGGGTTCCGGTGCGGGCTCGCTGGTGGCATATGCGCTGACCATCACCGACCTTGATCCGCTGCGCTACTCGCTGCTGTTTGAACGCTTCCTGAACCCGGAACGGGTTTCGATGCCGGACTTCGACATCGACTTCTGTATGGATCGCCGGGAAGAGGTGATCAAATACGTGCAGGAGAAATATGGCCGCGACAAGGTGGGGCAGATCATCACCTTTGGTGCGCTGCTCTCCAAAGCGGCGGTGCGCGACATTGGGCGGGTGCTGCAGATGCCTTATGGTCAGGTCGACCGCCTGTCCAAGCTGATCCCGGTGGAAGGCGTGAAGCCGATGTCGATTGCGGACTCCTTGAAAGAAGAGCCGCGCCTGCGCGAAGAAGCCAAAAACGAAGAGGTGGTGGATCGGCTGCTGACCTATGGCCAGCAGGTGGAGGGACTGTTGCGGAACGCCTCTACCCACGCGGCGGGGGTTGTGATTGGCGACCGTCCGTTGGATCAGTTGGTGCCGCTGTACCAAGATCCGCGCTCTGACATGCCTGCGACCCAGTTCAACATGAAATGGGTGGAACAGGCCGGTTTGGTGAAGTTCGACTTCTTGGGCCTAAAAACACTGACGGTTATTCAAAACGCCATTGAGCAGATCCACAGTTCTGGGCGACCTCTGCATGTGGCGGCGGATGGCACACAGCTTTATGAGCCAGCGGAGGGTGCGGAGAACCAGATCAACGCCATTCCTCTGGATGATGAGCCAACATACGAGCTCTACTCAGCGGCCAAAACCGTGGCGGTGTTCCAAGTGGAATCCACCGGCATGATGGACGCGCTCAAGCGTATGAAGCCGACCTGTATCGAAGACATCGTTGCGCTTGTGGCGCTGTATCGTCCGGGTCCGATGGAGAATATCCCGGTCTATTGTGAGGTGAAAAACGGGCAGCGCGAGATTGAGTCCGTGCACCCGTTGATTGACCACATTCTGGAAGAGACCCAAGGCATCATCGTTTATCAGGAACAGGTGATGCAGATTGCGCAGGTCATGGCGGGCTACTCGCTTGGCGGCGCGGACCTGTTGCGCCGAGCGATGGGTAAGAAGATCAAGGAAGCGATGGACGCGGAGCGTCCGAAATTTGAGAAGGGCGCGGCCGAGAACGGGGTTCCGGCGAAGAAAGCTTCAGAGGTTTTTGACCTTCTGGAGAAGTTTGCGAACTACGGCTTTAACAAATCGCACGCGGCGGCTTATGCGGTGGTGAGTTACCAGACCGCGTGGCTGAAGGCGAACCACCCGGTGGAGTTTATGGCCGGGGTGATGAACTGCGATATTCACCTGACGGATAAGCTGGCGGTCTACTTCGAAGAGGTGAAAAAGGCGCTGAAGCTGCCTTATGTGCCGCCCTGTGTGAACCGTTCGGATGCGACATTTAAGGTAGTTGATGGCGCGCTGGTCTATGCGCTGGGGGCGTTAAAGAACGTCGGTCTGGAAGCGATGAAGCTGGTGACCGAGGGGCGCAAGGTGGATGGTGTGGACAAGCCATTTGCGACGCTGTTTGATTTTGCCCGGCGGGTGGATTTGAAGAAGGTTGGCAAGCGGCCTTTGGAGATGCTGGCGCGCTCCGGCGCGTTTGATCAGCTCGACAGCAACCGGCGGCGGGTGATGGAGAGCCTGGATGGGCTGGTGAATTACTCCGCTGCGATCCATGAGCAGAAGAGCTCCAATCAGGTGTCACTGTTTGGCGAGGCCGGGGACGACTTGCCAGAGCCGAGGCTATCACCCGCCGGGGATTGGCTGCAGGCGGAGCGGCTGGATGAAGAGGCCAAGGCGATTGGTTTCTTCCTGTCCGGACACCCGCTTGAGGACTTCATGGCGCCATTGAAGCGTAAGAACGTGATGACGCTTGATGAGTTGACTGACAAGGCGCGGGGCGGGCCGTGTATCGCGAAGCTGGCCGGACGGGTATCTGGGCGGCAAGAGCGGAAGTCGGCGCGGGGCAATCGGTTTGCCTTTGCGCAGCTGTCCGATCCGACCGGAGCATATGAGGTCACGATCTTCTCTGACACTTTGGAAAAATGCCGTGAGCATCTGGAGACCGGCTCCAAGGTTGTGGTGACCGTGAAGGCCGAGATGGAGAGCGATCAGCTGAAGCTGCTGGCGCAGAGCATGACGCCGGTGGAGACCATTGTTGCGGATGCGGGCAACTCGGGCCTGAAGATCTATCTCGATGACGCCAGCGCGGTGGGGCCGGTGGCCAATATCCTTGAGGGCGCGAAAGAGACCATGAAGAACATGCCCAAAGGGCCAATCTGGTTCTGTCTCACCAATATGGAGTTGCCCGGCGAGGTCGAAATTGATGCGGGCGCGGGCTTCCCGGTGAACCCGCAGATCAAAAGCGCACTCAAGTCTGTTGAGGGCGTGATGGCGGTGGAAGAAATTTAAGGACGGGCGGTGCGAGACCGCCCTGCCCGTTTGGCTTAGGCCGATTTGGTCAGTTGCAAGAAGACGTCTTCCAAATCCGCCTGCTCGGTCTTCACATCGGCAATGGCGATTCCGGCGGCCCGTACAGCGCCAAGCACATCTTCCGCAGAGGTTTCACGCGCCTGATAGGTCAGCGCGATGCGGCCGTCGCCGCGCCGGGTGACCTCGATGCCGGGCGCGGATGGCAGCGTCTTTACCGGAGCCACCGGGTCGATCACCATACATTTGCTATCCACCTGCCCCAGCAGATTTGAGGTGCTATCGCGCGCGACCACTTCACCGTGATTGATGATAGCAATCTCATCACACATCTCCTCAGCCTCTTCGAGGTAGTGGGTGGTCAAGATCACGGTCAGGCCACGCTCTTCATTGAGGCGGCGAATGTTGGACCAGAGCATCTGACGCAGTTCAATGTCCACGCCTGCGGTGGGTTCATCCAGCACCAGAACCTGCGGGTCATGCACCAGCGCTTTGCCAAGAAGCAGACGGCGGCGCATCCCGCCGGAAAGCGTGCGGGCGTAGGCCTCCGCTTTATCGGACAGGCCCACCATGCGCAGGATCTCGTCGCTTTGGCGCTGATGTCTGGGCACACCGTAAAGACCTGCTTGCACCTCCAGCGCGGCGCGAGGCGTGAAGAACGGGTCAAGGTTCAGCTCTTGTGGCATCACGCCAATAGCTGCACGGGATTGGCGTGGGTTTTCGTCTTGATCAAACCCCCAGATTTTCACCGTGCCGGAGGATTTGGTCACCAAACCGGCCATGATATTGATCATGGTGGATTTGCCTGCGCCATTGGGGCCAAGCAGGCCAAAAATCTTGCCAGCGGGTACAGTCAAATCCACGCCTTTCAGGGCATGTTTGGCAGGCGCACCGCGCCCCCCTTTGTAGGTCTTTTGCAACCCACGGATTTCAATCGCGTTGTTGGTCATGGCCACTCTTGCTCCCCGCTGCGCAATGCCTATTATTCGCCCTAACCAATGCGGGGGTGAAGCTCAACAGCCGCCGCCAGAAAACACCGCCATCGGAGGTCCCCTCCGAAGCTATGAAGGACATCTCTGATGACGATTGAAGCCCCAGAAACCAAGATTGTGGACAGCTACCGTGTGTCTTGTGACGGCGGTGAGGGAGCGATGGGCCACCCGCGCGTGTATCTACAAATCCCGAACGAGCATGGCTGGGTGGAATGCCCCTACTGCGACTGCAAGTTCATCCACGAGGATTTCAAAGACAAGGTGGCCTGAGGGTTGTCAGGATTTTGAGAGATTGGAGAGACCGTCCGGAAGGGCGGTCTTTTTTGTTGGGGAGCGGCGAATGTCCCCCAAGCGGCCACCCAATGACAACGGATCTGACTGAGTCTGGACCATCTTTTCACTGCGTGCGGTTTCGACAATCGAGACGCCAACAGGGTGCACTTTTACCACATTATTGCGAATGCTCAGGCCGCAGTTACAGCGAAGAGCGGTCAAACCGATGAGAGTCCAGCATTGGTGTTGAGCAGGTATTCCGCGAAAATCGGACCGCTTGCTGCGCCGATCGCACGGGCGTTTTCTCCTACGGTTCCGCTTTCAACAGTTGGCGAGATCAACCCGCGCTTGTCCTGGTGCACCAAATACCTTCGCACCCGTTCAACCAGTTTTTCGCGGATCTCAGGCGGGAAAGCGCCATCAACCAAGATTGCCTCGAAATCGATGACCGAACAGATCGACAGGGAGGCTTTTGCCAATTCTTGGGCGGTTGCCCCAATCCATGGTTCGACATATCGGGATAGCCTGCTCCAATCCTGAGGCTTGCGCCACATGAGATCGGGGTCGAGGCCTGCCTCGACAAGGCGTGCTTCGAGCAAATGCAGCGACGCTGTATCGATCAACTGCTGACTTTCGCCTAGGGGCCCAGTGGTGCGCATGGCCCCGAGCGCGCCGGCATTGCCTTGGTTGCCCTCAAACACGGTGCCGTTGAGCGCAATGCCCCCGCCAACAAAGGAACCGATGTAGAAATAGGCAAAATCGCGGTATTCCTTGCCACGCCCATACAAATGTTCTGCGTGGCAGGCGGCTGTGGCGTCATTGACGACATAAACCGGTAGCTCACTAAATCGAGCGACTTCAGCGGAGAAATCAACGTCTTTCCATGACAGGAACCGCTCCGCCGCGGGTCCGGTCAGATCGTGCCATTTCCAAAGTTCAAATGGCGTGCCAATCCCTATCCCACAAACACGCCCCAAGTGAGGTGTTGGAAGGGTTGCCAACAATTCACCCAACCCGGTTTCTAAAAAACCGAAAACCGCATCCGGCATTGGGTAATCATAAGTGGTGTGTAGCTGGTGCCGCACGGTGCCAGCGAAATCCAGCAACAACAAATCGGCACTGCGGCGCCCAACCTTTAGGCCGATAGAAAACGCGCCGTCCGGATCCAGTTCAATCGGGATGGACGGCTTGCCCACCTTCCCGCGCACGGGATCCCCACGCCGGACCAAACCGTCTTGCTCGAGATCGCGCAGGATGGTGGACACGGTGGGCTTGGACAGTCCCGTGCGGCGGGCAAGCTCGGCGGCAGGAACGGCTTTATGCCGCTGCAGAACGGACAAAATCAGGCGTTCATTGTGGTCGCGCAAACCGCTTTGGTTCACGCCCCCGCGCCGTCGTGTTGAGATATCTCCGTCCATGTCAGGCACAATAGTTCCCTCGCATTCCAAAGGGAAGGTAGTGGAGAATAATTAGTTAGTAAAGTTTACAAACAAATTGACAGGCCGTTTGGAATCATGTTTTTTGCTCCCAACCTGCAGAAGCGCGGGGGCGTGGCGACAAGGAGAGGTAGCCACAAAAATTGAAATGACATGGATGGGAGGACACCATGAAAACGCTTATGACTTCTTCGATTATCGCGTTGACGGCGCTGGCCGGTGCCGCGTCTGCGGATATCAACGCCTGCCTGATCACCAAGACGGACACCAACCCATTTTTCGTAAAGATGAAAGAAGGCGCAACCGCAGCAGCGGAGGCAAACGGCATCAACCTGTCGACCTTTGCTGGCAAGATCGACGGTGACGTTGAAAGCCAGGTCGCTGCTGTTGAGACCTGCATCGCATCTGGTGCCAAGGGCATTCTGATCACCCCTACCGATAGCCGCGCCCTGACGCCGGTGATCACCCAAGCTCGTGAAGCAGGTGCATTGGTTATCGCGCTAGACACCCCCTTTGAACCTGCCAGCGTTGCGGATGCGACCTTTGCCACCGACAACTTTAAGGCGGGCGTTCTGATTGGTGAGTGGGCTGCGGCCAAACTGGGTGACGACGCTGCGAACGCCAAGATCGCATTGCTGGACCTGAACGCATCTGAGATTTCGGTCGATTACCTACGCAACAACGGCTTCCTGCAGGGCTTTGGCATCGACATCAAAGATCCGACCGACATCGGCGATGAAACCGATCCGCGCATCGTCGGCAATGATGTCACCAACGGTAACGAAGAGGGCGGCCGGACTGCAATGGAAAACCTGATGCAGATCGACCCAGAAATCAACGTGGTCTACACCATCAACGAACCTGCCGCAGCCGGTGCTTATGAAGCGCTGAAATCCATGGGGCGTGAAAACGACGTGCTGATCGTTTCGGTCGACGGCGGTTGTCCCGGTGTTCAGAACATCTCCGAAGGGGTGATCGGCGCCACATCGATGCAGTTCCCGCTGCTGATGGCCTCGCTGGGGATCGACGCGATTAAATCCTGGGCCGAAACCGGCGCCAAACCGCAGAACACCGAAGGTTTGGATTTTTACAACACGGGGTGTTGAGCTGATCACCGACACACCCGTCGACGGCCTCCCTTCGCTGACCTCCGCCGAAGGCTTGAACAAGTGCTGGGGCTAATCCCTGCCTGATGCTACGCGCCGAGGCTGAATAGGCCCCGGCGCACACCTATTTCCAACATCTTTGACCACACTCAACATCCCGGCATAGGCTGGGGGTGAGGGAGATCGTCATGACAACCAAAGCCAGCTATGAACAAGTCATCGACCAAGGCGACAATCAGATCGCCAAATTCGAGCCCCGCCACCATACACTGCTGGACCGGATCCAGCACATTCTACACAACAACCCGACCTTTGTGCCGGTCATCGTGCTGATGATCAGCCTCCTGGCATTCTGGATCATTGCAGGTGGACGGTTCTTTTCCGCCTTCAACTTGTCACTGATCATGCAGCAGGTATCCATCATCGGAATGCTGGCGGCGGCGCAGTCGCTGATCATCATCACGGCAGGGATCGACCTGTCGGTTGCAGCGATCATGATTTTGATGTCGGTGATCATGGGCAACCTTGCCGTCAACATGGGGGTTCCATCCCCACTGGCGATCATCGTGGGCTTTGCCGGTGGTTTGGCCGCCGGAGCCATGAACGGGCTCTTGATCACCAAAATCAAGCTTCCCCCCTTCATCACCACGCTGGGCACTTGGTCGATCTTCTTCGCGCTGAACCTATGGCTGTCGGGCGCGCAATCCATCCGCAGTCAAGACATCGACGCAAACGCCGAATTCCTCAAATTTTTTGGCAATGCGTTCAAGATCGGCGGTGCGCGCATCACCTTTGGCGTTATCCTGATGATCGTGATCTTCGTGGTGTTGTGGTACATGCTGAACAAGACCGCATGGGGCCGTCATGTCTATGCCATCGGCGATGACATGGAAGCCGCCGAAATGTCCGGCATCCGCACCGAACGGACATTGATATCCGTCTACATGCTGGCCGGTCTGGTCTGCGCCATCGCTGGCTGGGCGTCGATCGGGCGGGTTGGCTCGATTTCACCTCAGTCGTTTTATGAGGGCAACCTGCAATCCATTACAGCTGTTGTGATCGGGGGCATATCACTCTTCGGCGGCCGGGGGTCGATCATGGGGGCGCTGTTCGGCGCGCTGATCGTGGGTGTCTTTCAATCGGGGCTGCGTATGGCCGGGGTAGACGTGCTGTGGCAGGTCTTTGCCATCGGTTGGCTCATCATCATAGCAGTCGCAATCGACCAATGGATCCGGAGGGTTTCCGCATGACACCTGTTGTATCTGCCAAGGGCATTGTAAAACGCTACGGCCATGTCACCGCCATCGACCATTCCGATTTCGAACTGCGACCCGGTGAAATCTTGGCCGTGATCGGCGACAACGGGGCGGGCAAGTCTTCTATCGTCAAGGCGATCTGCGGCGCGACCACCCCGGACGAAGGTGAGATCCTGATCGAAGGTGAACCGGTCAGATTCTCTTCTCCCATAGAGGCCCGCGACATGGGGATCGAGATCGTTTACCAGAACCTCGCCCTATCGCCCGCATTGTCTATCGCGGACAACATGTTCACAGGCCGTGAACTGCGCAAACCGGGGTTTCTGGGCAAATTCCTGCGGATGTTGGACAAACCCGCGATGGAAAAATTTGCCCGTGAGAAGCTGACCGAACTGGGGCTGATGACGGTGCAGTCAATCAAGCAGCCAGTCGAAACCCTATCTGGGGGTCAACGCCAAGGGGTCGCCGTGGCCCGCGCCGCGGCATTCGCCACCAAGTTCATCATCATGGATGAACCCACAGCGGCACTGGGCGTGAAAGAAAGCCGCAAGGTGTTGGAGCTGATCAAGGATGTGCGTGCACGTGGCATTCCCATCATCCTGATCAGCCACAACATGCCCCATGTGTTTGAGGTCGCAGACCGCATACATATCCACCGTCTGGGCAAGCGTCTGTGTACCATTGACCCCAAGGACTACACCATGTCCGATGCTGTGGCCTTTATGACCGGGGCCAAGGCCCCTCCCCCCAAAGACGCCGCATGACATCCCCCCAAGACATCGTCGAGGTGCTGCTGGATCGCATTCTAGCAGCGCCGCAAAAAGGCAGGCGCAAGCTGGTGGCGCTGGCGGGGCCGCCTGCGTCGGGAAAAACCACTCTGGCCAGGGTGCTGGCGGATCAACTGACACACGCGGGGTGCGCCACCAAAGTCGTTCCGATGGACGGCTTTCATCTGGACAATTGTCTCCTGAAACCAATGGGCCTGTTGCCGCGCAAGGGCGCACCAGACACCTTTGACGCGGGCGGGATTCTAAGGTTGGTTCAGGCGCTGTCGGATGTGGACCGCGCATTTTACCCGTCCTTTGACCGGGACCAAGACCTTGCCCGTGCCGGTGCCGGAATGATCGACTCCGAATGCGAGTGTGTTGTCGTCGAGGGCAACTACCTCTTGTTCGACGCGCCAATCTGGAGGGATTTGCATCCCCTTTGGGATGTCTCGATCAGCCTAAATGTACAGCCTGACATCCTGAAACAAAGGTTAGTGCAGCGTTGGATCGACTTTGGCATGCCTCGCAATCAAGCGGAACAACGCACTTTGGACAATGACATGGTGAATGCTCAGACGATCGCAAAACACGCGCTTCCAGCAACGATCACGATATAAGATTTCGCGTTCGCCGATGATCCTTTGCAGCAGAAAATTGCCGTCCCGAATCTTGAGCGTTGATCCCTGCCACGGCAAAATGGCGGTTTGATATCGGGGCTTCGTCGCGGTTTTGAATGGCCGAAAAACGACGTCGGTTTCAATGCATAGACACACGTGCGGCACATGAGAATGGATACTGCGCCAATCAGAGCAGAAACCGCTCAGGGTCGCTTCGTTAGCAAACCTTACGCTGACTTACCCGCGCGCGTAGCCGCGTTTTTGGGCGCCGTGGCGGTACTGATCCGCGGCCAGAGACGCGTCGCGCAGGTTGCTGAAGATGCGCACCATGCTGCGCCCTTTGCCACCGGCGACGCCCCATTCTCGTAGGACGGAGACCTCTTCAAACAGGTTCATGGCGATTTCCACGCGGTAGTAGCGGGGGCGGGTGCGTTTGGCAGGTTTGTACAGGATGCAGATGGCCATGGGATCAGCCTATTGCAGCGGCGAATCGGGTGCAATGGTCTTGTGAATGGGCGACTCGGCGTCAGCCGTTAGCTGCCAGACAGCAGCACGGCCTCAACCCGGCGGTTAAGCATACGGCCGGCCTCGGTGAGGTTGGTGGCAATGGGGGCGAGGTAGCCTGCGCCCTGAGCTTCGACCTGCGTTTTGGACACGCCGTGGATGGTGATCAGCCGATTGCGCACGGCGGCGGCGCGTTTTTGCGAGAGGCTGGTGTTGGCCGCCAGAGAGCCTTTGTTGTCGGTGTGACCAACAAGGGCGATGCGGCGGTTGGGATCGTCTTTGAGGAACGCCGCCAAGGCGGCGAGCGAGGCAAAATCGCCGTCAGCCAGTTTGGACGCGCCGGTTTCAAAGGACAGATCACTAAGCACCACATGGCCGGATTGGGCCAGAGTTTTGGCGATGTCGGTGGCGGTTTCAGGGGGAGCTACTGGTGTGGTCACAGCTGGCTCGGCGGCGGGCTGTGGCTGGTCTTCGACCTCAGGCGGTTCGATTGGCGCGCTGGGTTCAGTGGGCTCCGGTGCGGGCACGCTGTCCGGACGGATATCGTAGATCTGCACCATCCCGGCTTGGGCCGTACGGCTGACAAGAGCGGCAACGGCCTCGGGGCCTTGGTCGGTTTCGCGGTTGGCGGAGAGGTAGAAGTAGTCGGAGAGATCGACGAACATCTGCGGTGGCAGAAGCACGTCGATGCCAAAGCGGAAGTCAAAACCGCCACAGCCTGCGGCGTCGCAGGACAGGATCAACTCGTACCCTTCGTCGAGCAGCTGGGCGGCAAGCTCGGCATTAACGCTGCCAGTGCCGGGAAAGCCACTGGAGAAACGCCAGCTGCGTTTGCGCAGGGTGCCGGCCACGGGAAGGGTTGGCACGGTGTCATCAACAGCGGGCTCCAGCGCGAGCGACAGCACGCTCTGCGGCAGGATTTCTTCGACCATCAGCTGTCCCGGCGTTTCAAAACGCGGCTCAAAAGCCCAGCTGGTAGCTGGGCACAAGAGAAGCCAGGTTATGAGCGTGCCGAATTTCATCTTGCGAGTGCGTGATACTCTGCATTGGGCTGCATGGCGGTGGCGGAGGCAACACGGTTGGACATGTTGTAGAAGCCCGCCACGTTGGCGATGTCCCAGATGTCCTGGTCTGTGAAGCCCACATCGCGCAGGCCCTGGCGGTCGCTTTCTTCGATGGTCGCGGAGGCAATGGTCATCTTCTCGGCAAAAGCCAGCATGGCGTATTGGCGGGCGTCCAGATCGGCCACACGCCAGTTCATCACCATCATCTCGCCCAGCGCCGGATCACCGGAGAGCTGACGCACGGCGGCGCCGTGGGCGACGAGGCAGTAGAAACATTTGTTGATGGCGCTGACCACCACGGCGATCATTTCGCGCTCCAGCTTGGTGAGACCGCTGTCGCCCAGCATCAGGTCGTTGTAGAGCGCGGTAAAGGCGTTGAGCTTGTCGGCGTGGATGGCGTAGGCCTTGAGCACATTGGGCACCATGCCAAGCTTTTCCTGGCAGATGTCAAAGTAGCGCTGTGTTTCCGGCGGAAGCGGATCCATCATCGGAATGTTAAGCGCGATTGGTTTGCTTGTATCTGCCACGTTGGCCTCCCTTATTCGGTGGATTTGCACCGGTAGTGGTACTCTCCCACAACGGTCATACCGAGGGAAGAGTACAGCCGATTTGCCCCTACGTTCGCTTTGGTACAAATCACCGCCAGATGGGTGCCGCCGTTCTCCAGCGTCCAGAAGGCAGCGCGGTGCATCAGGAAGCGGGCGACGCCTTGGCGGCGTTGAAACGGCAGGATTTCGAGCGCGTGCAACATGCCGATACCGTTGTGCATGCCAAGGAAGGATGTGCCTGCGGGTTTGTCCTGCCAGCGGGACACAAAGCCGGTTTTGGGCATGGGCGCACGGTTCATGACCTCTAGACGCGCGGGACCAATGCCGCCTTCGGCCCAAATTTCTTTCATGATCTGCAAAGGCTCCCACGCGGGGATCGCAGCCGTCCGCGGCGGGCGTTCGGTGGCGAGTTCCTTGGCCGGGATGACATACATGATGACCGGATCGACAACCTCATAGCCGCGCGTCTCAAGGGCCAAGTCAAGTTCCGTGTCGCCTTCGCGGATTTGGAAAAGGGGCTGCTGATTGAGGGCACGCATACCCGCTTCAGCCGACGCGATGTCGTCCAGCACAAGGTCGCCGTTTAACGTGGCGGCAGACACGCGTTTACCGCCCCCCTGCCCGTCACGCAGGGTGAAACACCCGCAACTATGGGTCGCGGCGGCCGGCCAGGTGCCGTCGATCACATCATAGAGGGTGCGCGCCGTAATCTCAGACGTCATGCGAAGAGGCCGGAGAGTTTGGTGATCGCCGCATCGATGCGCGCTCCGTCGGTGCCGCGAATGACGATGTTAGAGCCATAGGCCCCGTTGCGTTGATACGGGTAAGAGCCGATGGAGAGGTCGGAGAACTCCTCGGCGAGCCCTGCCAGCGGGCCTGCGATGTCGCCTTCGCCGCGCTCAATGCGCAGGGTTTGGCTCAGAAGTGGCGCGCCGCCGGTCAGGGTTGGCAAAACGCTGGCCACCATGGCCTGGAACACCGATGGCACCCCTGCCATGACGTAGACGTTTTCCAGACGGAAGCCCGGAGCGACGGACACAGGGTTGTCGATCAGCGTGGCATCGTCCGGAATGCGGGCCATGCGCTTGCGGGCGTCGTTGAACTCTTGGCCCGCGCTGTCGTAATGCGCCTGTAACAACGCGGCGGCGTCTGCGCGCACGTCGATATGTTTGCCAAAGGCCTCGGCAATGCAGTCAGCGGTTATGTCATCATGAGTTGGGCCAATGCCGCCAGACGTGAAGACGTGCTCATAGGTCTCAGACAGCTGTTTCACGGCGGTGACGATGGCGGGTGCGTTGTCGGACACCACGCGCACTTCGGTCAGGTCGATGCCATGTTTGGTCAACTCCCCAGCTAAGAAATGCATATTGGCATCGCGGGTGCGGCCGGAAAGAATTTCATCACCAATCACCAGCATGGCTGCGGTTGGGTTTGCCATGATCTCATGTCCTTGTCAGTCACTCACCGCAGGTATAGGCCTGTGCCATGCGCTTTCAAACCCCTCTCGTTCCCGCCGTGCTACTTCGCCGCTACAAGCGGTTCCTTGCAGATGTTCGCCTAGAAGATGGGCGCGAAGTGACTGCACACTGTGCCAATCCCGGCTCGATGATGGGGTTGAAGGATGAGGGCATCAAAGTCTGGCTGGAACCGAACGATGATCCCAAGAAGAAGCTGAAATATGGCTGGCGTTTGGTGGAGCATGAGAACGGGCATTTCACCGGCGTAGATACGTCAGTACCGAACCGGGTTTTGAAGACCGCGTTGCTGGCCCATGAGATACCTGAGTTGGCAAACTATGAAACCGTGCGGCCTGAGGTGAAATACGGCAGCAATAGCCGAATTGATTTTCTGCTGTCCGACGAAGGGCGCAAAGACCTCTATCTGGAAGTTAAGTCGGTGACGTTGAGCCGCGAAGACGGCGTTTCGGAGTTTCCTGACAGTGTGACCGCGCGGGGGGCAAAACACCTCGAAGAGCTGATGGCGATGATTGATGAAGGCCATGACGCGATGATGCTCTATCTGGTGCAACGCACCGATGCAGAACGGGTCACATTGGCATCGGATATTGATCCGACCTATGCTGAGGCGTTCCGGCGCGCGCGGGCGGCAGGCGTCAAGGTACTCGCCTACGGCTGTGACATTTCCCCAACGGAGATCAACATTGGCCGTCCCCTGCCCTTTTCCTTTGACGGTGCGTGACAGAGGGTGGCGTGCCTAGACCCTAGAAGTTTTGAGAAATTGCGCTTACATAGCCGCAAACCTTACGTGACGGAGCACTCCATATGATCGGCAAACGCCGCAAAACACGCGATAGCATCGACCTCTATTCGCCAGAGGATCATGCTGGCATGCACAAGGCCGGTGCCTTGGCGTCGCAAATTCTGGACGACATCGCAGAGCACGTGTTTCCCGGTCAAACCACCGCGGAGCTGGACCGGCTGATCGAAGCGCAGGTCAATGCAGCGGGCGCAACTTCGGCCACCATTGGCTATCGCGGCTATCAGCATGCAAGCTGTATCAGCGTGAACCACGTGGTCTGTCACGGTATCCCCGGCAGCCCGATCCCGAAGTGGAACAAAGAGACCAGCGCACGCAAAGAAGACCCGATGCGCGATGATGACAAGCTGCTCGACGGTGACATTCTGAACATTGATGTGACTGTGGTGGTTGATGGTTGGTACGGCGACACCAGCCGTATGTATGTGGCGGGCAAGCCAAAGGGCTTTGCCAAGAAGCTCATTCAGGTGACCCATGATGCGCTGATGCTGGGCATTGAGGCGGTGAAGCCGGGCAACACCTTTGGCGACATCGGCAACGCGATCCAGACCTATGCGGAACGTCAGCGCATGTCGGTTGTGCGCGACTTCTGTGGCCATGGTCTGGGTCGGGTGTTTCACTCACCACCCAACGTGCTGCACTATGGCCGTGCGGGTAGTGGGCCAACCCTTGAAGAAGGCATGTTCTTCACCATTGAGCCGATGCTGAACATGGGGCGTCCGGAAACCAAAGTGCTGGCGGATGACTGGACCGCGGTGACCCGGGACAAGTCCCTGTCGGCGCAGTTTGAGCATTCCGTGGGTGTGACCGCAGATGGCGTAGACATTTTCACGCTGTCCAAGGCTGGTCTGTTCCATCCAACCTGGAAATAAGTTGACGGCGGGCGCTTAGATATCTGCGCCCGCAACCTCCAAAAACGTCATCCACGTATCCCCGTATTTGCGCTGATCCAGCTGCGAAAAACCTTCAGGGGCGACCTGTGGAGTATTCTCTTCCCAAACAATCAATGACTCTGGAGCAATCCACCCATTTTGGGACGCCAGTGTCAGAGCCTTTTGTCCCATCGACTTGCCGTAGGGTGGATCAAGAAAGATCAGGTCATAGGGCGCATCCGGGTTCTGTGGCAAGCGGGTGGCGTCAGCTTTGATAAGTTTGGCCTGCTTGGGGCCGCAGGTTTTGCGGATGTTGTCGCGGATCAGACCGCCAGCGACACGGCCGTCATCGACAAAGGTCACGGAAGAAGCCCCTCGGGAAACGGCCTCCAGGCCCAGCGCGCCAGTGCCTGCGAAGAGGTCCAGCACACGGGCGCCGGAGATCGGATCGCCCAGCTTGCCGCCTTGCAGCACGTTGAACAGGCTTTCGCGCACCCGGTCTGTGGTGGGGCGCAGGTGTTTGCCCTGATCGCCCTTGCCAACTGCCGCAAGCGCGATGCCGCGCCATTCTCCGCCAATGATCCGCATGTTGGCTCCTCAGAGACGCATCAGGTCTTTGATGTCGGTGGTCATGTCGGCGACCATGTCGCGCGCCGGGGATTTCCCGCTTTCGATCAATCGCTTGCCCACCATGTAGTCGCGCGGGGCGTTCATGGCGTCGACGGCCAGTAGGGTATCTCCTTGGTAATACCAGAAGGAGGTGGCGCCTGCGCCGCTGTCGCGGGTGACGATGGTATCAAAGCCGGTGTTCAGGCCCGCTATTTGCAGTTTGACGTCATATTGATCGGACCAAAACCAAGGCTTGGCGACATAGGTTTTCTCCGCACCCAAGATGTTTTCCGCGACCACTTCGGCCTGATCAATTGCGTTGGGCACGCTTTCCAGACGGATGCGGGTGCCTTTGTAGGGGAAAGAGGCGCAGTCGCCTGCAGACCAGACGTTGGGCGCGCTGGTGCGGCCTTGGTCGTCGGTGGCGATGCCGTTTTCGAGCGTGAGGCCTGTGGTCTCGGCCAGCGCTGTGTCTGGGCGGATGCCGACGCCGACAATCACAAAGTCCACGGCCAAGTCCCGGTCGCCGGACAGCTTGGCCGTTGTTACGCGGGTGTCGCCAGAGAGGCTTTCCAGGGCAGTGCCTTCGAGGATCTCAACGCCATGCGATGTGTGCAGGGCGCGGAAATAATCGCTGGTTTCCTTGGCGGCGACGCGTTGCAGGATGCGGTCGGACATTTCGACCAGCGTGACTTTGAGGCCCTTGGCGGCGGCGACAGCGGCGGCTTCGAGGCCGATGTAGCCGCCCCCAACGATCAGCACGTGGCGGTCTTTGACAAACTCGGGGGCCATGGCGTCCACGTCAGCAAGATTGCGCACGGTGTAGACGCCATCGAGGTCCCCACCGATGGCTGCAGGCAGGCGAATGGGAGACGCGCCGGTGGTCAGAACGAGGTGATCATAGCGCAAGGTTTCGTCAGGCAGGGAAACCGTTTGCGCCTTTACGTCAATGGCCTGAACGGTTGCGCCAAGGCGCAGGGTGATGTTTTGATCGGCGTAGTAGCTTTCTGGTCGCAAGTAGAGGCGTTCAAGCTCCATTTCACCCAACAGGTACTTTTTGGAGAGCGGTGGACGTTGGTACGGTGGCGCGGTTTCGGCCCCGATCAGGGTGATCTCGCCCTCAAAGCCTTTGGCGCGCAATTTGGTCACACAGGCCGCGCCCGCCTGCCCCGCTCCGATCACAACAACGTGCGTCACGTCACTCTCCCTCAAAACCCATTGTCTAAGCCGCTGGCGAGCCTATATCGCAGGTTCAGGGAAACGCAATGAGAGTATCACAAATGAGTATTTCGATCGGAGACAAAATCCCCGAGGGCACGCTGATGAAGGTCGGCGCAGAAGGCCCAGAGCCGGTGTCGGTGGAAAGCCTGACCAAAGGGCGCAAGGTTGTGCTGTTTGGCTTGCCCGGCGCGTTTACGTCCACCTGCAGCAGCGCGCATTTGCCAAGCTTCATGCGCAATGTGGATGCGCTGAAAGACAAAGGCGTGGATGAGGTGATCTGTCTGTCGGTGAACGATCCATTTGTGATGGATGCCTGGGACAAAGCCAACAACGCTGCCGAGTCCGGTGTTACGCTACTGGCAGACCCAACCGGCGAGCTGACCACCGCGATGGGCTTGGATTTCAGCGTGCCTGCGATTGGCTTTGTGAACCGCTCCAAGCGTTATGCGGCGATGATCGAGGACGGTGAGTTCAAGATCCTGAACGTTGAAGAAGCGCCGGGCACCTGCGAGATCAGCGCGGGTGAAACCATGGTTGCCGCTCTGTAGGAGTTTAGAACGAGGCCTGACATGCTGCGCGAGCGTGTCAGGCCTTATCTTTACGCCTCGCCAGACAAGACATCCATTTTGCGCGCCAGTTTAGCATCCAAAGCAGACAGCCCGCCCACGTCATGTGTGGTCAGAGTCACATCGACAGTTTTGTAGACGTTGGACCATTCCGGGTGGTGGTTCCATTTCTCGGCCCAGATGGCCGCTTTGGTCATCCAACCAAAAGCCTCCACAAAGTTCTCAAACACAAAAGATTTGCGGATCGCATCACGGTCGTCGCAAAAGGCCCAACCGGTCTGCAACAGCGGCTCCATCACCGCGTCGCGGGCGGCCTGACTAAGTTTTTCGGTCATTCGTGGTCCTCCTCATTCCCGCGCTTAAACGGGCCGTAGCTGGTGAGCACTTCGACATCCTGACTGACCGCTTCACGCTCGGCTTGCAAATAGCGGTCGATGGCATCGCGGAAACCAGGATCTTGAATCCAGTGCAGCGAATGGGTGGTTACCGGCAGATAGCCACGTGCCAGTTTGTGCTCGCCTTGTGCGCCTGCTTCGACCGAGGCCAGCCCCTGGGCAATGGCCCAATCCATCGCCTGATAATAGCACAGTTCGAAGTGCAATGCCGGGTGGTGTTCGACACAGCCCCAGTAGCGGCCAAAAAGCGTGTCGCTGCCAATCATGTTCATAGCACCGGCCACGGGGGTTCCGTCGCGCTCTGCAAAGATCAGCAGCGTGTCGTCGCGCATGGTCTGATGGATGATATCAAAGAAAGCACGCGTCAAATATGGCGTGCCCCATTTGCGCGCACCGGTGTCCTGGTAGAAGCGCCACATGGCGTCCCAGTGGCTGGGTTTGATGTCGTCGCCAGTCAGACAGGTGATGGTGCCACCAAAACCTTGCGCCTGTTTGCGCTCTTTGCGGATGTTTTTACGTTTGCGAGAGGAAAGCGCCGCGAGGAAAGCGTCAAAGCTGTCGTAGTTGTCGTTGAGCCAGTGAAACTGTTGGCCAGTGCGATAGAGCAGACCCATCTTCTGGCCGTTCTGGGCCTCTTCTTCGGTGCAGAAGGTGATGTGTGCACCGCTGAGGCCATTGTCGGTGCCGACTTGCACCATGCCTTGCACCAGTGCGGATTGGCCGGTGGCTTCCCAGCCGGGACGAGTCATCAGACGGCGGCCTGTGACAGGTGAAAACGGCACGGCGGTTTGCAGTTTGGGGTAATAGCGCCCACCAGCTTGTTCGTAGGCGTGCGCCCAGTTGTGGTCAAAGACGTATTCGCCCTGACTGTGTTGCTTGATGTACATCGGCGCGACAGCGATAACTTCACCGCCAGCCTTGGCGGTCAGGTGACGAGGCAGCCAGCCGGTGCCGGAGCCAACGCTGCCGCTCTCCTCAAGCGCACGCAGAAAACGATGGGTGACAAAAGGGTTTTCCGCGCGTCCGGTGCCGTTTGGCGTGGGATCGGCGCAGGCGTCCCAATCGGCCGCAGACACAGTCTCCAGCGACTGATGCAATGTGATTTCAATCGGATCACCGTCCATGCGCGCGCCTCCTTGTCAGTAGTGTACTTGCTACGATGGTGGGCGCGAGACAAATCACTTTTAAGGCAGCCAATTCTAGCTGCCCGCTGGCACGTAGCCTTCAAAAGTGACGTTATCGACGATCTTGCGCGCCGCTTGCTCCTGCTTCGCCGACGTCACGGTCCAGCAGAGGATTTTGGCACCGCGTGCTTTGAGCCGTGCGACTTCTGGCGAGTGCAGGTCATTGACGCTGTGGCTGATGAAACAGGCACCGACGTCGTCATAATCCGGGATCTCACGCAGGCGTGTCCGGACCGCTTCCGGCAGGAGCGGCCAGCCGTCAGCGAGGAAGGGGTCGGTGGTCAAACCACGTGGCACATCTGGAGCGAGATCGCGCAGCGCGGCCACGCTGTATGGGTTGAATGACATGAAGGCCAAGGGGCCGGCGTAATCTTGCACCGCTTCGGCGGCGGAAGCCTCAAGCGCACCCACATTGGGCCCCATGATGCCGTCCTGATCTTTGAATTCCACCAGAAGCGGCACGCGGCCTGCGATCAAATCTAGCACTTCGGCAAAGGTGGGAATGCCTTCATCCCCGCCGATCAACGGAATCGCGCCCAGAGCCTTTGCCGTGTGTTGGCGAACGGCCCCCTTGGCTTCAGCCAGGCGCTCCAATTGGTAATCATGGAAGGCCATGGCCACACCGTCCGCGGACAGTTGCAGGTCAATTTCGATGCCAAAACCCTGCGCGATGGCCGCCTCAATCGCCGCCCGGCTGTTTTCCGGGCGGCCTTGGGTGACGTCATGCAGGGCCCGGTGCGCAATTGGCGCATCGAGAAAACGTTCGTCGAGCATATTAGGCGATCTGGAAGATGCCTTCGATTTCTACGGCCACGCCAAACGGCAAGGAGCCAGCAGAGACCGCAGAACGAGCATGGCGACCTTTGTCGCCCAGCGCCTCTACCATGAAATCGGACGCACCGTTTATGACCTTTGGCTGATCGGTGAAGTCAGGCGTGGAGTTCACAAAGCCAACTAGCTTGACCACCTGCACCAGACGGTCGATGTCGCCGCCACAGGCCGCCTTCAAGGCGGCCAAGAGGCTCACGGCGCAGGTGCGCGCAGCGGCCACACCTTCTTCAGTTGTCAGGTCCGCGCCCACTTTGCCGGTGGTGAAACCGGCCTCGGTCATCGAGATTTGACCGGAGACATAGACCATGTCCCCCACAACCACGTAAGGCACGTAGTTGGCCGCAGGGGCGGCCACGTCCGGCAGTGTAATTCCCAGTTCTTTCAGGCGTGCTTCGATCGCGCTCATCACGTGCTCTCCCTATGCGATGTTTGCGCCGACGCTAGACCGCGAAATGGGAATTGAAAAGCGCGAAATGCAGGCTCAGCTTTCGCGAAAGGCTCTTACAAAATAATCGGTCAAAGGCTTGGTGAGATACTCCCACGGGGTCCGGTCCCGCGTGCGGAAAAACGCATCCACAGGCATGCCGGGCACAAGCGAGGCTTCGGCAGGCAGTTTTTCCACTTCACCATCCAACAACGCGATTTCCGCCTTGTAGAAAGAGCCACCGGTTTGGTCGTCCTGAAAAGCATCCGCAGACACATGCACCACACTGCCCTCTAGATCAGGCGTGGTGCGTTGATCGAAGGCGGAGAACTTAAGCGTCACGGATTGGCCCGGATAGACCTGATCCACATGGATGGTGGGCACCTGAACCGCCGCAACCAACGGACGGTCTTGTGGCACGATGTACATCAGCGGTTCAGCCGGCTGGATGACGGATTGAGAGGCAAACACCTGCAGGCCATAAACCAGTCCGGCGACCGGAGCACGAATTTCCAGACTGTCGATTTTTGATATCAAGTGGCGGCGGCGCTCGGACAATTCCAACTCTCGGTATCGCAGGTCACGCAATGTGGTGATTGCCTCCTCACGACGGGTGCTGGCCAATTTGAGCGCTTCAATCTCAATTTCGGTTATGCGACCTTCAGCCTGTGCGCGGCTGGCCTGCAACTCGCCCACGCGGCCAGCAAGAGAGGCCTCTTCACGACGCAAGGCAAGCACGCGCGTTGCCTGAGCCAGCCCTTTGTCGAGCAATGACTGTTGATCCGCCAACTCTGCTTGGATCAGTTCCAACTGCCGCGTGAGGGCTGTATTCTGGGCATCAACACCCAGAATTTGGCTTTGGGTCTGAGCACGGCGTTTGGCGAGTTGGTCCAGGTTCTTTTCCAACGTATCGCGCCGGGCTTCAAACAAGCGACTTTGGCCCATCAGCAGGCTTTTCACTTCTTGATCAGAAGCGGCTATGTCTAACAAAATGGGATCAAACGTGATGTCTTCTACATCATCGCGCTCTGCCTCAAGACGGCCGCGACGGGCCATGAGTTCCCACAGTTGTCCTTCTGTAACCGCGAGCTCCAGTGTCAGCTCCGAGGCGTCCAACTCCATAAGCACTTGTCCCGGAAGCACCTGATCGCCTTCTTCGACATTGATCTCAGTGACAACGCCACCATCAATGTGTTGCACAATCTGGCGATTGCGATCCACTTCCACACGGCCCGACGTGACAATCGCCCCGGAAATCTCTGTGCCGACAGCCCAAGCCCCGAACCCTAGAACCAAGGCCACAACAGACAGGCCACCGATCAGCAAAGGCTTACGTGCACTCCAATTTGACTTCGTGCTCATTGTACACCTCCCGGACCTTGGGAATTGCGCACTTGTTCATGGTTGCGCAGCACCTCCCTGAGCACCTCGTCCTTGGGGCCAAAGGCACGTTTTTGTCCGTGCTCTACCATCAGCAGCTTGTCGCATTCCTGAATGGCGGCAGGACGGTGCGCCATGATAAGCACGCTCTTGCCCGCGCTTTTCATAGCCCGAATGGCCGCGTTGAGCGCCATGGAGCCCTCGTTGTCCAGATTTGAGTTGGGTTCATCCAGCACAAGTAGAACCGGATCTTCATACATTGCGCGCGCAAGCCCAATACGCTGCAACTGTCCGCCAGAGAGGCGACCGCCGTGAACAGATACCTGCGTGTCATAGCCATCTGGCAACTTCAGGATCATGTCGTGTGCATCCGCTTTTTTTGCAGCAGCAACGATTTGCTCGGCGGGCGCGTCTTTCTGAAGGCGCGCAATGTTTTCTGCAATCGTACCGTCAAAGAGCTCAACCCTCTGTGGCAGGTAGCCAATGTAGCGCCCAAGGGCCACGGGGTCATATTGTTCCAAGGAGGCCCCATCAAGACGGATTTTGCCCCCCGCAGGACGCCACACCCCTGTGATGGCTTTAGCCAAAGTGGATTTACCTGCTCCAGAGGAGCCAATCACACCAATAGCTTCGCCCGGCGCGACCTCAAACGACATCATCCGCAAAGTGGCCTGTGTCTCCCCCGGGGGTATAATGGTGACCTGCTGCAACTGCAGCTTTGCGGCCGGGACAGGAAGCTCAGTTCGAGGCTCAATTGGGGGCACTGTGCCCAAAAGATCGGCCAGATTGTGCCACCCCTTGCGGGCCCGCTGCACAACGGCCCATTGGTTCACGGCCAGTTCAACTGGCGCCAGCGCTCGGCCCAGAAGTATGGAACCAGCGATCATGGCGCCCGGGGTCAGTTCGCCTTTGAGTACGAGAAACGCGCCAAGCCCGAGCATTGCTGACTGCAAAAAGAGGCGAAAGGTCTTGATCCCTGTTGTAAATCCGCCGCCGACATCGGCAGTTGTCACAGTTTCCTCAAGAGATTTTCGGCGCACAGCCTTCCAGCGGTCGAAGGCCGCTTCGCGCATCCCCAATGCAGACACGAGTTCTGCTTCCGTTTGCATCTGCGCGGACATGCGATTGGCGCTGTGCGTCACCGCAAGCATCCGTTCGGTATGGCGCCGCGTTGCCAACTGGTTAAAAACAGCCGCCATAATCAATATGCCGCCACCGATAATAGCCAGCAGGCCCAGCCATGGATGAAACAGGGCGATGCCAAAAATGAACAACGGTGCCCAGGGCATATCAAAGACCGATGTCAAAACTGGAGAGGTTAGCAGTCGTTGCACCGCCTCCAAATCCTGCAGGGCCGTTTCGGAGCTTGCCGATTGTCCCAAAGCTGAGCGGCGCAACGAGGCATCAAACACCCGATGGTCCAGCGCGTCCTGAAACCGGGCGCCCACGCGCGCCATGACACGCCCGCGGGCGTAATCAACCAAACCCATAAGCGTAAAAAGAAAAACCACCAAAAGAGAGAGCGCAAAGAGTGTTTCTTGCGACCCACTTCCCAACACGCGGTCATAGACCTGGAGCATATAGAGCGGCCCAGTCAGCATAAGCAGGTTAACAAAAAAGCTGAATATCGCCACAGTCCAATACAGGCTGCGGCTTTGCGCGCGTACGGTTCGAAGCTCTTGTAACCCGCGATCTTTGGTCGATGCGCTCATAAAATAGTCCCTGTGCGCCGGGTCAGTTATGCCTTCGAGCAAATCCCCGGTAATGTGCCTGATTATTTGTCAGGCTTGATGTACCCAAACTGCCACATCGTTGAACGAACATCACTATGACATTGGGGTAAGTATTCGATTAATCTAAATGAAAGAGGATTGACGCGAAAAACAAGAAACGTGTGGTTGCCTTTGAAACTGGTTCTGAAAAAAATTCTGCGGTCCATTGTACTGACCCTTTGCGTCAGTACAACTCTCTCCGCTTGCGCTAAGACAAATATCGCCCCCAATGGGATTAATGACCCTAACGAGGCTGCGAACAGGCGCATTCACGAATTCAACAAGCGCGTGGACAAGCTTCTGTTGTCACCTGCCTCCAATGGATACGGCACAGTTATCCCGTCTCCAGTGCGCACCGGTGTTTCAAATTTCGCGGACCACCTGTCTTTGCCAAATGATGTGATCAACAACACTCTGCAAGGCAAAATTCCTGAAGCAGGATCATCACTTCTGCGGTTTGCGTTTAATACTGTTTTCGGCATCGCGGGCATTTTTGACCCTGCGACCGAAGTGGGTATGGCCCGTCACGATACCGATTTTGGTGAGACATTGCACGTTTGGGGCGCCGGTGAAGGCGCCTATACCGAGATGCCATTTTTTGGACCATCCACCACGCGTGACGCTTATGGGTTTGCCATCGACATTGTGCTGGATCCCTTCTTCGTCGTGACCCGCGAACCCACGCGATACATCGGTGGTGTCGCCTATGTCGTGAATAAAATGGGCGAGCGCTACGAATACGACGCAACCGTCGATTCGATTCTGTATGAAAGTGCCGACAGCTATGCACAGGCACGCATCCTGTACCTACAAAACCGGCGCTTCCGACTTGGAATGCAAGGGGAAGAGACCTATGTCGATCCGGAATTCGACCCCTATGAGGATCCCTATGCCGATTTCTAAGCTGACTCGACGCAATTTCGTCGCCTTGTCCATCGCCGCCGGAGCGGTGGGCTCTCTGCCCTCTTCTGCTTTCGCACTCAACGATGCACAAGCCAAAGCGCTGATCGACAAAGCGGTCGCGGACATCAACAAGGTGATTTCTTCCGGCAAATCCCTGGACCGAATGATCAAGGACTTCGAGAAGATCTTTGTGAAATACGGCGATGTGAGCATCATTGCCCGGTCTGCGCTTGGACCCGATGCACGCAGCCTCAGCAAAAGCCAGCTGAACAGCTACACCAAGGCGTTTCAGGGGTATATCTCCCATAAGTATGGAAAACGCTTCAATGAGTTTGTGGGCGGCAAGGTCGAAGTGACCGGGTCCCGCAAGGTGAAGAGCTTCTATGAGGTGAACGCCAAGGTAACCCTGCGCGGGCAGAAGCCATTTCAAGTGGCGTTCTTGGTGTCGGACAAATCTGGCAAAGACAAGTTCTTCGACCTGATTATCGAGGGGATCAGCCTGCGGCTGTCCGAGAAGGCTGAAATTGGCGCGATGCTGGATCGTCGCAAAGGTGACATCAACGGCCTGATTCAGGACCTCAATCGCGCCGGGTAACCCGCCGATTGCAGAAAAAAGATGGCCGGATCAGTTCCGGCCACCAAAGATGTCGCGCAAGATACCATTTACAACGTCATCAAGCCCCTGCCCTCTGCGCTGACGGTTTCCGCCCTGCGGCACCGGCTTTTTCTGAGGCACAGGTGTGAAGGCTGGCAGGGGTGTTGGCGTCATACCTTCATGCACCCGAACCATGGCCTCGCGCCAGATTTCGGCAGGTAGACCACCACCTGTCACGCCAGTGAGCGGCGTATTATCATCGTAGCCCATCCAGACGCCCGCGACATATTCATTGGTGAAGCCAATAAACCAGGCATCCCGAGCCGCCTGTGTCGTGCCAGTTTTGCCCGCCACCTGCCAGCCGTCCATTTTGGCGCGCCCGCCCGTGCCTTCGCTGACCACTTTCTCCATCATCCAGATCAACTCACGGGCTGCGGCGTCGGAAATCACCCGCTCGCCGATTCCGCCACCTGTGCCCATGAGGGCTTCGTCCTCCCCCAAGAGACGCAGTTCCACCAAGCCATAAGGTGTAACAGAGGAGCCACCATTGAGGATGCCCGCATAGGCGCCCGTCATTTCAAGAAGGCTGCTTTCCGATGCTCCCAACGCAAGGGCGGGACCTGCAGCCAAATCGCTCTCGATGCCAAACATGCTGGCGACAGTGCGCACGTTTTCACGGCCGGCCTTCTCAGAGACTTTCACAGCGGGGATGTTGAGCGAGTTCATAAGGGCAAAGGTAAGAGAAACTTCGCCGTAGTGCTTTCCGGTATAGTTTTTTGGACACCATTGACCGGAGCCAGCAATATTCAAGCAATATGGCTCATCCAAAACTGTGTCGTCATAGTGCCCTCCCCGTTCCAACGCCGTGGCATAAACAAAAGGCTTAAATGCACTACCAGTTTGTCGTTTCGCCTGCGTCGCACGATTGAAAGCCCCTGAGACTTGGGTTTTGCGCCCGCCGACCATGGCGCGCACTGCGCCGTCAGCAGACATCACCACAATGGCAGCCTGTGCCTTGGAGCCTTCGCGCACCTTATTGTCAAACACCCACTTTATGCCGTCCTCCGCCGCCTTCTGAATACGCGGGTCCATGGTGGTTTTCAGGATCACATCTTCGGTGGTGTTGCGTGTGAAGAACTCCGGACCAGACGACATCACCCAATCCGCAAAGTAGCCGCCCGCCTTGGCTTCCGCGGCTTCAGACAGCGTGGCCGGATTGGTCTGGTAGAACTTCGTTTCTTTATCGGACAGGTAACCTTGCTCATTCATTAGGCGCAGGACAGTCGCAGCGCGGTCTTGAGAGCGCTGCAAGTTGGCTGTGGGTGCCAAAGAGGACGGCGCGGTCAGCAGGCCCGCGATCATTGCGCCTTCAGCAGGGGTCAGATTGGCCGCCGGTTTGCCAAAGTAGCGTTGAGACGCTGCTTCCGCGCCATAGGCGCCCCCGCCCATATAGGCGCGATTGAGGTAGACAGACAGGATTTCGTCTTTGGTGTATTTGACCTCCATCGCCATGGCGTAGACAGCTTCTTTCACCTTCCGGCCCAAGGAGCCGCGGCGACAATCGCGCACGTAATCGGCTTCGCTTTCCCATTCGCTGGCGTCATATTCCACACCAAGGCAGAGCAGCTTGGCGGTCTGTTGCGTCAGCGTAGAGCCACCGTGCCCGGACAGCGGGCCACGCCCTTCACTCAAGTTGATACGCACCGCGCTGGCGATGCCACGCGGACTGATGCCAAAGTGACGGTAGAACCTTTTATCTTCTGTGGCGATGACCGCGTACTTCAGGTGCTTAGACACAGTGTCGGCCGTCACCACACCGCCAAACTGGTCGCCGCGCCACGCAAAGACCTTGTCGTCACGGTCCAAGAGCGTGACAGAGCCACGCGCGCGGCCATCCAGCAGCTCATCCACGTCAGGCAAGGTAGCATAAACATAGGACACAGCCAGACCAACCATAATGCCCACAACGACGGAGGTGCGCCAAACAATGGTCCAAATCAGGCGCAGGACCCAACGGATAATGTTGCCGAAGAAGGCAACAATGGGATTGCGCGACTGTCTGCGCGGTCGCTTTGGCGCAGGCTTGCGGCGTTTGGGGGCAGGCTTGGCTTTGGACTTGGTCGGCTTGCGTGCAGGCTTGCTGGCCTGACGCGCGTAGCGCTTATCCGCCACCAGAGGTGGCTTCCGACGTTTTGAATTACTCATGATCTGCCCACTGCCCGGGATGTTCTTTTGAGGCATTTTAGCGCGTGCATCTGCCGATGTAGACCCACCGAAAGGCGTAAAATCATTCATTTTGCGCACAATTATCAGGCAAATTAACCTTTCAGCCCATTTTTTCACCACTCAAACTAAAAACTTGCCCAAAAACCAGCCTCGAATCTTCGTTTTTTGGGCTCTGCTGCGTTTTTCTGCAGGTGCAAATTCGCGGGGCACTCCCCGCACCGCCAAAAGGGGAACAAGGTGAAACTGATTATCGCAACGATCAAACCGTTCAAGCTGGAGGAGGTCCGCGAGGCGCTGACCGACATCGGCGTGCGCGGCATGATGGTCACTGAAATTAAGGGCTTCGGCTCCCAATCCGGCCACACTGAAATCTACCGCGGCGCAGAATACGCGGTGAACTTCGTACCAAAAGTCAAACTCGAACTCGTGGTTGCCGCCAACATGGCCGACCAGGTGGTCGAAACCATCACCAAAACCGCTCAGACCGGCAAGATCGGTGACGGCAAAATCTTCGTGCTGGACGTGCAGCAAGCCATTCGCGTGCGCACCGGCGAAACGGATGCAGACGCCATCTAAGGCGCCGCAAGGAAGGAATACACTGATGAATACCCTCGCAAAACTGGCCCTGCCCGCTGCGCTGATCGCGCTGCCGAGCCTTGGCCTGGCCGAAGAAGGTCCGGTGCCGGGCGTAAATGCCTCCACCGACACTGTCTTTATTCTCAACTCGCTGCTGTTCTTGGTGGGTGGCTTCCTCGTGTTCTGGATGGCGGCAGGTTTCGCCATGCTGGAAGCGGGTCTGGTTCGCTCCAAAAACGTAACCATGCAGCTGATCAAGAACATCTCTTTGTTCTCGCTGGCCGCGATCTTCTACTACCTGATTGGCTACAACCTGATGTACCCTCTGGGCACTTGGTCTGTAGACGGCGTCCTGTCTGGCGTCTGGGGCCCCGGCGTTCTGGAAGCGGTCGGCGTGACCTCTGATGCGGCGGATGACTACTCCTACGCCTCCACAGGTTCGGACTTCTTCTTCCAGTTGATGTTCTGTGCCACCACCGCATCCATCGTGTCTGGTACTCTGGCGGAGCGCATCAAGCTGTGGCCGTTCCTGATCTTCACGATCGTACTGACCGCCGTGATCTATCCGCTGCAGGCTTCCTGGAAATGGGGCGGTGGCTTCTTGGATGCAGCTGGCTTCCTGGACTTCGCAGGTTCGACGGTTGTGCACTCCGTAGGTGGCTGGGCCGCTCTAACCGGTGCAATCATCCTTGGCCCACGTATCGGCAAGTACAACAAAGAAGGCAAAACTGTTCCAATCCCAGGCTCCAACCTGACCCTCGCCACTCTGGGTACATTCATCCTGTGGCTCGGCTGGTTCGGCTTCAATGGCGGCTCTCAGCTGGCAATGGGCACCGTGGGTGATGTTGCAGACGTATCCCGCATCTTTGCCAACACCAACACAGCAGCAGCAGGCGGTGCAATCGCAGCTCTGATCCTGACGCAGATCATGTACAAAAAGCCTGACCTGACCATGGTTCTGAACGGCGCACTGGCAGGCCTCGTATCCATCACTGCAGAGCCGCTGACCCCATCCCTGGGCGCAGCAACCCTGATCGGTGCAGTGGGCGGTGTGATCGTGGTCTTCGCGGTTCCATTCCTGGACAAGCTGAAAATCGACGACGTGGTTGGCGCCATCCCGGTTCACCTGATCGCTGGCATCTGGGGCACCATTGCGGTTGTGTTCACCAACGGCGACGCGTCTCTCGGCACCCAGCTGTACGCCATCGTTGTGGTCGGCCTCTTCACCGTGATTGTATCCGCAATCGTCTGGTTCGTCCTGAAAGCCACCATGGGTCTGCGGGTTGACGAAGAAACCGAGATCAACGGTCTGGACATGGCAGAACTGGGCATGGAAGCTTACCCAGAGTTCTCCAAAGGCTAAACAGTCCCAAGAGACACGAAAATTTGACCCGGGCCTTTACGGCCCGGGTTTCTTTTTGCCGGGTTGGACCGCGACAGTGGTACGCCGGACTGCTACCCTCTCGACATGCGATATCTTGTTTTACCGATAGTTTTTGCCGCAAAGACGGCGCTGGCCGATCCGGCCCAGATCACCGATGTCAAAGCCACACAAAGCGACGCAGGCTGGCGGTTTGATGTCACCCTTAGCCATCCTGACACCGGTTGGGATCACTATGCAGATGATTGGCGCATTGAGACCGAAAATGGCCAAGTACTTGGGACACGCATTTTGGCGCATCCACATGTGAAAGAGCAGCCCTTCACCCGCAGTCTGACGCGGGTTTGGATCCCGCCGGAGATCACCACTATCTATGTGCGCAGTAAATGCAATCAGGACGGATGGGGAGAAGACACAGTGGCTGTATCCCTAAACGAATGAAGGCGCCAACCGGCGCCCCCACTTACTCAGAATGTGCGACGTGCTTAGTGCACGGTCACTGGCGAATAGTTATTCTGCCGCGCTAGAACAAAGGCCAAGCCGCGCTCTTTCACCAGTGCTAGCCGCTCGCCATCTGTAGCGTGCACGGCAAAAAGGGTTTCGGCCCCATCCGCCTCTTCCTGCATCTCTTCGGGCAGGTCGGATACCATGACCTCACGCACGTAGACGGTGCGATCATCGGTGAAATGGGTCAGCAGGTCATCATTATGCATGGGTTATCCTTTCTTGATTTGGATGGTTTGAACAACTGTCTCCGGCCGCGCGTGCGACAGATCGATGTGCAACAAACCGTTTTCCATCGATGCTTCGCCCACTTCGACACCATCGGCGAGCACGAAGCTGCGTTGGAACTGGCGCGAGGCGATTCCCCGGTGCAGGAACACCCGCTCGCTTGCGTCATCAGAGGAACGGCCACGGACCACCAGTTGGCGATCTTCCACTGTGATGCTCAAATCCTCTTCGCGAAAACCGGCCACGGCCAGCGTGATGCGATAGGCATAGTCTGCGGTTTGTTCGATGTTAAAAGGCGGGTAGCCTTCGGAGGACTTGGCTGTCCGTTCCAGAAGGCGCTCAAGCTGTTCAAAGCCCAGCATGTGGGGGTGAGACCCCAAAGATAGTTTGGTCATCGACACGTCCTTGTGCAAAGCGACAGTCCGCACAAAAATCCCTTTCTGGCAACCTTCGTGCCTTCTGAATATGGGGCAGCCTGACCTGTGCTGCAAGTGTCGCGCACCCGAATGCTAAACAAGCTCTCAAAAAATGGACAAATCGCCTTCTTTTCAGCGGGCTCGGAAAGCCCTATCTTAGGAGTCCGCTTAGGCTAAGGACCCAAAGATGAACGCCACCACTGATCTCGCGATGAAAACCGACGACGTTTTACGTGTCGAGTTGGAGGTGTTCAAACGGGAACACCGCGATCTGGATGAGGCGATCAACGCCCTGGTGGATCGTGGCACCGGAGATCAACTGACCATCCAGCGACTGAAGAAGCAGAAACTGCGGCTGAAAGACATCATTGCACGGATTGAAGACCGGCTGACGCCGGACATCATTGCTTAAGGCCGACGTAGGTCAGCGGCGGCGCTTGCTACGCTCGGTATCAATGTCAAACAAGGCACGCGGGTAGGTCATCCCCGTTTCGGTATCCCCGAGCCGAATTGTCGTGCGTCCGCCGTGCGCGTCCTGAATCACCCATTCATCAAGCGTCACCGGCGAGGCGGAGAACTTCATCTGGATGCGGCCAATGTCCGGGTTTTTGGGATCCTGCGCCGTTACAATGGTGTGCTTGCCGTCATAGGTGTGGCCAATTACTGCGTTTGCGGACTGCAGGTTCACTTTGCGTGCCAAAATAATCGACAGCGGCGTGCGCCCTAACGGGTAGGTTTCCGGGTCGCCCTTGGCGCGGTTATCAAAGATCGCGACGGCGTTGTTGGAGGCCAGAACCAAGGCTTTTTGTGGTGGGTCATACTCAAAGCGCATCTTGCCGGGACGCTGGATAAACAGCGTGCCAGTTTGCACCGAGCCGTCATCGGAAATCTGCATAAAGTCAGATTTCGCAGTTTTCAGAGTATTAAAATAGTTGCTGATCTGATTGAGCGAGAGCTTCTCCGCCATGGCTGGCATAGCCGTGGCCAGAGACAGAATCGCAGCGGTGGCAAAGGTTTTGAGTTTGGTCATAGGTCCAATATAGGGGCGCATTGCCCGCTTACCCTGATACGCGTTACAAAAAAATGTGATTGGGCCTGAGCATTATTGCTCAGGCACCAGGATTTCACGTTTGCCAACGTGGTTGGCCGGGCTGACAAGGCCCTCCTCTTCCATCTGTTCCACCAGACGCGCGGCTTTGTTGTAGCCGATCGCGAGCTTTCGCTGGATGTAAGACGTCGAGCACTTGCGATCCTGAATAACTATCGCCACAGCGGAGTCATAAAGCGCATCTTCGCCATTGGTGTTGCCGCCGGTGTTCAGACCCAACACGGCGTCAATGTTGTCTGCCTTATCTTCAGCCGGACCGTCAATTACGCCACCGATGTACTCTGGAGGGCCAAAGCTCTTCAGGTGGTTCACGATCTCTTCGACTTCCTCATCGCTCACAAACGGACCATGGCAGCGGGTAATTTTGGCGCCACCTGCCATGTAGAGCATGTCGCCCATGCCCAGGAGTTGTTCCGCGCCCATTTCACCCAGGATCGTACGGCTGTCGATTTTCGATGTCACTTGGAAAGAAATCCGGGTTGGGAAGTTGGCTTTGATGGTACCGGTGATCACATCCACGGACGGGCGTTGGGTCGCCATGATCAAGTGGATGCCAGAGGCACGTGCCATTTGCGCCAGACGTTGGATGCAGGCTTCGATCTCTTTGCCCGCGACCATCATCAGGTCCGCCATCTCGTCAACGATCACGACGATATATGGCATTTTCTCTGGGACGATCTCTTCTGTCTCAAACACCGGTTCACCGGTGTCGTCGTCAAAGCCGGTTTGAACCGTGCGGGAGAATGTCTCACCTTTGGCCAGCGCATCCGCAACACGGCTGTTATAGCCGTCGATGTTGCGCACGCCCATCTTGGACATCTTGCGATAGCGCTCTTCCATCTCGCCCACGACCCATTTGAGAGCCACAACTGCCTTTTTCGGGTCGGTCACAACCGGGGAGAGCAGATGAGGAATGCCGTCATAGACAGACAGTTCCAGCATTTTGGGGTCGATCATGATCAGACGGCACTCGTCTGGCGTCAGACGATACAGCAGCGAGAGGATCATGGTGTTGATCGCCACGGACTTACCGGAACCGGTGGTCCCCGCGATCAAGAGGTGAGGCATCTTCGCAAGGTTGGCGACGACAGGATCGCCGCCAATGTCTTTGCCCAGCGCCAGCGGCAGTTTCATGTTACTGTCGCCAAAGTCGCGGGCGGCGAGGATCTCGCGCAGCACCACTTTTTCGCGATTTTCGTTGGGCAGTTCGATACCAATCACAGAGCGGCCGGGCACAGTAGACACACGCGCAGACAGCGCCGACATGGAGCGCGCGATGTCATCTGAAAGACCAATCACGCGGCTCGCCTTGAGACCAGGCGCCGGTTCCAGTTCATACATTGTCACAACTGGACCTGGGCGCACGGAGACAATCTCACCTTTGACGCCGTAGTCATCGAGAACAGATTCCAGCATGCGCGCGTTTTCTTCAAGCGCTTCATCGGACAGGTGATGGCGTTGGATCGCCATTGGGTTTTCCAAAAGCCCAAGCGGTGGAAGTTCAAACGCGGCTTGCGGTTCTTCAAAGGCCAAAGATGGTTGCGCTTCGGCTTTGGCCTGGGTGGACGGTTGCACGGTTTTGTTGACCCGTGGCTGCACAACTTTTTTGGGCTCTGGCGTCGGGATTGGCGCCATACGCGGGGGGTGTTGCATTGGCTGCGGAGCGGGCTCTGCAATCGGAGCGGTCTCGAAAGGAGCCGCCTCAGCAACAGTGGCATTCTCCGTCATCTGAGGTTCCGACGCTGGCAAAGAGGGCGCCGCAGTGTTGGGCACCACAGATGGAGCAGATAGGGGAGGCTCGGCTCGCGTCAAGACCGGACCCGTTGCAGTAAGGGGCGGCTCTGCTTGCAAAGGCACATGGTGTTCATGTGTGTCATCATCCAGCAAGAGCGGATCCGGGCCACGACCGCGGCCTTTTGTCAGCGGCTTGTCAGGGTGCAACTCGGGTGGCGCGACCGCGGCACCCCGGCGCGCACGCGAACGCATCACATCGGCGATTTTTGCGCTGATACGTTCCTCTTCAGGCTTAACGTCCCAATCATCTGAAAAGACGTTTTCAACCAGCTCGGGTTCCGGCATCTGCTCAGGCGCAGGGTCGGCGCGTTTGATCAAGGCCGGCATACGCAAACGCGGCTTTTCGCGCTCTTCCTCAACAGGTGCGTAAGCTTCTTCTGCTACATCCTCAACAAGGCTATCTTCCCAGACTGCTTGCTCCGCAGCGTATTGGGCTTGTGCCTCCTCACGGCGCTCAACACGACGGGCCTGTGCGGTCTTGGCGGCATGCACGGCACCAGAAGCGCCGCGCCCCAATAGGCGCATTATGCCATCATAGGTCAGCACAATGCCGATCATGAAACGTCGCGCGATGTTGCCCAGTTCCAACCGGGTAAAACCAAGCACAAAGGCACCTGAAAGGACAAAGATCACACCGGCCAGCATGGACATCAGTTTCACGCCGGACTGTGCACCAATCGGTAGGATCGTCAGCAAAGCGCCGGTGATCGTGTCGCCAAACAGCCCGCCGAGACCAAATGCGTGAATCCAGTCTGCACCGGGAGACAACGTCGAGGCATAGATCGACGCCAAGGCCAGCATGATTGGCGCAAAGATGACCCGACTTTGAGCGCGTTCTTCACCAAGGTGGAAGGCAAACCGCACCCCCCAGACACCCAAAATCAGAGGCAGACCAAAGCTGCCCCAGCCAACGATGATAAACAACGGTGCAGCAACAGACGCGCCCATGCGACCCAGCAGGTTTTCCACCGGTGCATCGGTCACAGAAATCCAGCTTGGGTCAGTGGGCGAATACGACAGGATCGTCGCAGCCAAAAGCAAAGCCACAACGATCAGCGCGATGCCAATCAGCTCTTTGCCGCGTTTTTCCACCGCGGCTTGGGTTGCACTATCCAACAAGGGTCCGCGTCCACGCGCCTGATATGCCATAGTCCACCTCGTCTGTCTTTATCCGTAGAGGCAGTTACGCAGCTTGGTCAGCGCGTCTGCCACTTCGTTTTTTGGGGCCAAAAGTGCGACCCGTATGTATCCCTTTCCGGGATTTTTACCATTCACGTCGCGGCTCAAATAGGCTCCGGGCAGCACCCGAATACCTGTTTCAGTCCACGCTTTGATTGCAGCAGCTTCACCATCTTCCACCGGGATCCAGAGAAAGAAGCCTGCCGACGGGCTCTTATAGCCCGGCACATCGGCAAAAATTTCGTCTGCGACGTCAAATTTCTCGGCATAGAGACGACGGTTCTCGACAACATGCGTCTCGTCATTCCAAACCTTGATCGCGGCTTTCTGCAAAGGCAGTGGAAGTGGCGCTCCGGAATAGGCACGCAACTGCTTGATGCGGCGCAGGCTTTCCGGGCCGCCAGCCACAAAGCCAGAGCGCAGCCCAGGCAAGTTGCTGCGCTTGCTGAGGGAGTGAAAAATCAGCACGCGTTCTGGATCCGCACCCACTTCTTTGGCCACTTCGAGCGCGCCGGGAGGCGGCGTATCACGGTAGATTTCCGAGTAGCATTCGTCGGCAATAATCTGAAAATCGTGCTTTTCCGCCAGCGCAATCAGCGTTTTCCAATAGGCGCGATCCGCAACGGCACCTTGCGGGTTTGCCGGAGAGCAGATGTAGGCGATGGCAACACGGTCCAGTTCTTCTTCAGACAGGGACGCAAAGTCTGGCAGATGACCGCTTGCTTCCGTCGCAGGCACAAAACGCGCCTCAGCGCCGACCGATTTCGCGGCGACGGCATAGACTTGATAAAATGGGTTCGGAGTCAGGATCAGCGGTTGCTGGCCGTTTTTCTGTTCGGGGCAAAGCGCCATGGCTGCGTTGTATAGGCCCTCACGCGTGCCATTGAGCGCCATCACCTGCGTGGACGCATCCACTTTCACACCATAGCGGCGATCAATCCAATTCGCGATTGCAGCTTGCAACTCTGGTGCGCCGTCATTTGGTGGATAGACGTTAAAGCCTTCAGCATTCGCCACGATCTCATCCGTGACCCAGCCGGGAAACGCATGTTTTGGCTCGCCAATAGTCATGTGAACCACAGGGCCACCGGGCTCCAAATGGTCAAGAAGCGCCCGCAAGCGCGGAAACGCATAAGCCGGTAGGTTCGAAAACCGCTCGGGGAAAGTCATATTCGTACTGCCTCAATATCGGGATCATTTGCGCCCCGCTTTTCCCCAAGTTACTCAATGCTCTGCAGTGCGTCCACTAAAATGCCGCCCAAATTTGGGCTTGTGTCCTCTGCGCCACCCTAGCCGTTGGCGGCCATGGACACTGTCGCGCGAGCGCGCTATGCCACGTGCATTATGGCTAAGAAGCAAAAGAACTCTGACCCGAATTACAAAGTGATCGCCGAAAACCGGCGGGCGCGATTTGACTACGCCATCGATGATGATATCGAAGTGGGCATTGTGTTGTCAGGGTCCGAAGTAAAGTCTTTGCGTGAGAAGTCCGGCAACATTGCAGAGAGCTATGCGGCGGTAGAAGATGGCGAGCTTTGGCTGGTGAACTCCTACATTGCGCCGTATGAACGGGCGATGTTCCCGCATTTGGAGCGGCGCAAACGCAAACTTTTGGTTAGCAAAAAGCAACTGTCTGATCTGTGGAACGCCACCCAGCGCAAAGGAATGACGCTGGTTCCGATGGTGATGTACTTCAATCACAAAGGCTTTGTGAAAATGAAGATCGGCATCGCTAAAGGCAAGAAAAACCACGACAAACGGGCTACCGAAGCAAAACGCGACTGGGGACGCCAGAAACAGCGTCTTCTACGTCACGGCGAGTAAATGTCTTCGTAAGCTTGCAACCACATCTGGTCGATCTCGGCGATTTTGGCCGGGTCGATTTTGTGAGCAATTTTCCAATAACGTCCACTTGGCGCATCGTAATCCAGTGCGGCTTCGGCCCGCTGGATTTTATCAACCGCAAACACGGGGCGCACCACCGGGGGCGAAATATCGCGCAGCTGGGCCACATGGAAGCGCTCATAGGGAAGCACGCTGTCCAGCCGGGACAGGTTCACACATTGGCAGCCGTGATAGGCCGCGATGAGACCCAAGCGTGCGGCTTTGGCTTCCAGACTTTGTAGCGAGACATCTTCGCGCAGCGGATCAGCGGTGCCCGTTCCATAAAAATGCGTATGCCCCACAGTGGGGTACACCATATCGCAGCCAATAAAGGCCAAGACCTTAGGACGAAAGGCGCCAAGCGCCCAATAGGCGGCGGTAAACGCCATGGTCCCACCAGCAAACAAAACGCCGCCAAAAGCGTTGTTCTGCGGCACATAGCTTTGATAAGTAACCTCGACCTGATCTTCGGTCTGGGTTGGCGGGTGGCGTTCTTCGGGAAAATCTTCCGGATGGATAAAGTGGCTCCAGTCGTCGCGCACCCGCCAGGCGTTGTTGAGCACCACCAAATGATCAAACATGTCGCGCGACCAGCTTTGCGCCTCTGTCGCATTGGGACCGCTGCCCAATATCACCACCACATCCTGCATACCGCATTCCCCGCACGTTTTTCTGCACTACGGACAAAGCCGCCAGGCAGTTCAAGAAAATTGCGCAATTGGACCCATTACTTTGTCGTGTGTTGCGAGGCCACTCTTGCCTCTGATCCACTCCAGTTGTAGGCAATGGCACAGACATGACAGAAGAGGGATAACATGTCCGACGATCCCAAAACGCTTGTTTCAACAGAGTGGCTGGCCGCTCATCTGAAGGATCCGGATTTGCGCATTCTGGATGCCTCCTGGTACCTACCGGACATGGGACGCAATGGCCGCGAAGAATATGCCGAAGCACATATTCCCGGCGCGCGCTTCTTTGATATTGACGATATTTCTGACGGGCGCAGCGACCTACCGCATATGGTGCCGCCGGTTGAAAAATTCATGTCGCGCCTGCGCGCCATGGGGGTCGGTGACGGGCATCAGGTTGTGGTCTACGACGGAAGCGGAATTTTCTCTGCGGCACGTGTCTGGTGGCTATTCAAGCTGATGGGCCAAAAAGACGTGGCCGTGCTCGATGGCGGTCTGCCGAAGTGGATTGCCGAAGGGCGTCCAACGGATGACATGCCGCCGGTGATCCGCGACCGCCACATGACCGTGCGCCGCCAGAACCATATGGTGCGCGACGTAACGCAGGTGTCCCATGCGGCTAAGCTCGCCGATCACGAGATCATTGACGCCCGTGGACCATCGCGCTTTGCAGGCTCTGAACCTGAGCCGCGCGCGGGACTGCGCGCCGGACATATCCCGGGTAGCAAGAACGTGCACTACGCCACCCTGCTCGACAATGGGGTGATGAAGTCCCCCGAAGAGCTGCGTGCGGTGTTTGAAGCAGCTGATATTGATTTGTCCAAACCCGCCATCACAAGCTGTGGCTCCGGTGTGACCGCCGCGATCCTGTGCCTTGCGATGGAGCGGTTCGGCAAGACCGACCATTCCCTTTATGATGGATCATGGGCCGAATGGGGGGCCTTCCCCACCCTGCCCGTAGCAACCGGAGAAGCGTGATGCTCACCAACCTCAAAGAGCAGCCCAAAGACAAAATTCTCGGCCTGATGGCCATGTACCGCGACGACCCGCGTCCCACCAAGGTAGATTTGGGTGTAGGCGTTTACAAAAACGCCGACGGGGTGACCCCGGTGATGCGTGCCGTGAAGGCCGCTGAGCGCAAAATCATCGAAGAGCAGACATCCAAAGCCTACACTGGTCTGGCCGGTGATCCAGCCTACGCCGATGCCATGATCGACATGCTACTGGCGGGTGCGGTTGAGCGTGACCGTTTGGCTGCAGTGGCGACACCCGGTGGTACCGGCGCGATCCGTCAAGCGTTTGAACTGATCAAAATGGCCAATCCGAAGGCGCGTGTGTTTGTGTCCGATCCAACCTGGCCTAACCACGTGAGCATTCTGGGATATCTGGGCATCGAGATGGTGAAGTATCGCTATTTTGACGACGAGACCCGTGGCGTGAACTTCGCGGGCATGATGGAAGACTTGGCCGATGTGACCAGCGACGATGTCGTGCTGCTGCACGGCTGCTGCCACAACCCAACCGGTGCCAACCTGAACTTGACGCAGTGGCAAGAGGTTGTGGACTTGATCAACGAAAAGGGCTGCACGCCGATGATCGACATTGCCTATCAGGGCTTTGGCGATGGTCTGGAAGAAGACGCGGCGGCGACCCGTTTGGTGGCAAAGTCCGTGCCAGAGCTGCTGATCGCGGCGTCCTGCTCCAAGAACTTCGGTATCTATCGCGAGCGCACTGGCCTTTTGATCGCGATGAGCGAGAAGGCGGAGAACACAGCGGTGACACAGGGCAACCTGAACCACCTGAACCGTCAGAACTTCTCTTTCCCGCCGGATCACGGCGCACGGGTTGTGACCACAATCTTGACCGATCCGGAACTGAAAGCGGACTGGATGGCGGAGCTGGAAGAAACCCGCCTGGGCATGCTGGCGCTGCGTGAGCAACTTGCAAGCGAGTTGCAGCGGTTGTCTGGCTCTGACCGCTTTGGGTTCCTGGCGCAGCACCGTGGCATGTTCTCTCGCCTCGGCACCACGCCCGATCTCGTAGAGAAAATCCGTGTCGATAACGCGATTTACATGGTGGGCGACAGCCGCATGAACATCGCCGGCCTGAACGCCCACACCGTACCGGTTCTGGCGAAGGCCATCGTGGACGCGGGCGTTTAAGCTTCCCGTTTATTCAGTCGCGCGCGGGGCCTGCCTTGCGCGCGATTTTTCTTTTGAGGTTTTGCCATGCGCATCGACTACACCACCCTGTCCAAAACCATTGCCGCCTTGGCCGAAGGCGAAACCGATGCGGTGGCGCTCATGGCGACCGTGGCCTGCGAAGTGCATCACGCCGATGATCGGTTTGACTGGACTGGCTTTTACCGCGTGGTGGCGCCGGAACTCCTGAAGATTGGGCCCTACCAAGGCGGGCACGGCTGTCTGGTGATCCCATTTGCGCGTGGCGTCTGTGGCGCGGCGGCGCGGACCGGCGAAGTGCAGCTGGTGCCGGATGTGGATGCCTTTCCGGGGCACATTGCCTGTGCCTCCTCAACCCGCTCAGAGCTGGTGCTGCCGGTTTGGAACGGTGCGGGCGAGCTGCTCGGCGTGTTTGACATCGACAGCGACCAGCCGGATGCGTTTACCCAGGAAGACGCGGATCAGATGGCCGCAATTTTGGCCGCAACCTTCAAAAACGCTGCCTAAAACGGCGCTTTGGCGCGGAAAGACATGCCCTTGCCGCTTTCCGGGTGATTGATGCGCAGCTCTTCGGAATGCAGCATCAACCGCTCAAAGTCGCGCGCCGCACCCTCGGCGTAAAGCGGGTCCCCCAAGATCACATGACCCAGCGCGAGCATATGCACACGTAGCTGATGACTGCGGCCGGTTTTGGGCGTCAGGCGCACGCGGGTCTCATTCTCTTTGAGCTTCAGCACCCGCCAATCCGTGATCGCGGCTTTGCCGTTTTCATGGTCCACCATCTGACGCGGGCGGTTGGGCCAATCAACAATCAGCGGCAAATCCACAGTTCCGGTTTTCTCGGCCACCTGCCCCCAAACACGGGCCACATAGGTCTTTTTGGTTTTGCGCTCTTCAAACTGTTTGGACAAATTGCGTTGTGCATGAGGGGTCAGACCAAAGACCATCACCCCAGACGTGTCGCGGTCCAGACGATGCACCAGAAGTGCAGTCGGGAACGCCGCTTGAACGCGTGTGAGCAGGCAGTCCGCCAAATGTTCGCCACGCCCGGGCACAGACAACAGGCCTGATGGTTTGTCGACCACCACGATATCACTGTCCTCATGTAAGACAACAAGTGGGTCCATTGGCGGGTCATATGGCGTGATCTCGGTCATGGCGCCCGACATAGGCCTTTGACGACCCCACGGCAACCCGACGTCAACCTTGAGTTACGCGTGGGGATGGGCAGGCTGTCTTTAACGAGAATTGAGGGAGGGACACATGCACCCGACAATCGCGCGCATGCAGGAGGTTGTTGCCAAAGGCAACGAGGAGGACATCAAGGGCCTGCTAGTCGAGGATGCCACGTTTCAGCCGCCGACCTATTGGGCCACCTGGACGGGTCGGGACGCGGTTGCGGCTGTGTTGGGCCATGTCGGACAAGTCTTCAGCGAGTTCCGCTATCGCCGCGTGATGGGGGATGGCAACGACTGGGCCTTGGAGTTTCAATGCAAAGTTGGCGATTTGGACTGTGTCGGCGTCGACCTGATCACCTTGAACGAGGCCGGTGATATCCAACATTTCGAAGTGGTGATGCGGCCTTACAAAACCATCGGGGCGCTGCGTGAAGCGATGAACAAGCGCGTCATGACGGATGCGCGCTTCCTGAAGTTCAAAGACGCCATGAGCTAAGCAAGGATGCCTATCGCACTGGATCAAATCCTGCGCCTCCCGCTTGCCCCGCTTCTGGTGGCGCAGGGGCTCGGCGTACGACGGCGGGCCAACACGCTCTCGGAACCACTTGGGGCGCGGGAAGGCTGCGCCGGATCTGGCGTGGCTTTGCGGTTGTTGATCATCGGCGACAGCTCTGCGGCGGGTGTGGGCGCGCGGTCGCAGGAGGCGGCACTTTCCGGGCAACTTGTGGCGGCGTTGGCTCAAGACTTTGCCGTGAGCTGGAAATTGATTGGCGAAACCAGCGCGACCACAAGCATTATCTTGGACCGGCTTGCGCAGGTGGAACCCGCGCCGTTTGACGTGGTGGTCTCGGCGCTTGGCGTTAATGACGTGACGCGAGGCAGCAGCCGTGGGTTTTGGCAAACGCGGCAACGGCAACTGGCAAAACGTTTGGTGAACCGCTTTGAAGCTAAGCTGATTGTCGCCTCAGGCCTGCCGCCTATGGGGGCTTATCCAGAGCTACCGCAACCATTGCGCTGGGTGCTGGGGCAGCAAGCGCAAAGACTGGAACAGGCCTTGGCTGAAGTTTGCGCCACGCATCAGGTGATGACGCATCTACCGATTGATATTCCGTTTGAACCGCATTTTCAGGCGGAAGACGGCTATCACCCTTCTGAAGCAGCCTATGCACTATGGGGGCAGATGATCGCCAACCACATACGCCACCACTTGAGAAATTGACTACCGGCGCGTGTTGCGAAGGTCACGGATCATGGGAATGGAATAAACCACCAACGCGGCCCAGATCAGCGGGAAGGCGATCATACGGGCTTGGCCAAAAGGTTCGTTAAAGACAAAGACTGCCATCAAGAAGATCATTGTCGGCGCGATGTATTGCATGATGCCAATGGTGCTAAGCCGCATGAGTTTTGCGCCATTGGCGTAGAACAACAGCGGCACGGCAGTAACCACACCACACCCCAACAGCAAGAACGTGTCACGGGTGCTACCGCCAAAGTGCCCCTGCCCCTGCGCGGTCAACCAAATCAGATAGCCGGTCGCGGGGATGGTGAGGATGATCACCTCCAGCAAGAAGCCTTGATTGGGGCCGATGGGCAGGGATTTTTTGAAGAAGGCGTAGAAGCCCCAGGAGACTGTGAGCGCCAACGCGACCCAAGGCAAGCTGCCTGCATCGACCCAGAGCACGATAACGGCGGCTGCGGCCAGCGCCACGGCGACCCATTGCAAGCGGGTCAGGCGCTCGCCCAGCAGGATGGCGGCCAACGCGATGCTGAACAGGGGGTTGATGTAGTAGCCAAGCGCGGCATCCAGAGCGCGGTCATTGGCGATGGACCAGACATACACGCCCCAGTTCACGGTGATCAGTGCAGCGGTGAGGCACCCCATGGCCAGCGTGCGCGGGTTGCGTAGAGCTGCGACAAGATCAGACGTGCGGCGCAGGACAATCAACACGAGGCCAGCAATAGGCACGGACCAGATCACCCGATGCGCCACCACTTCTAGCGCAGGCATATGGGCCACAAGCTTCATATAAAGCGGCAAGAAGCCCCAGAGGAGATAGGCCGTCATCGCATAGGCGAGACCTTGAGGTGTATCGACGTTTTCCGGCTGCTCGCTGCGTACTGCCATCGTTTCCTCCCTGACCGCGACGCTTGTTGATAGCGGCACGCCAGAAGGAAGGAAATGCGGGATTTGTGCGATGAACCATCAGTTTCTGTGATAGTTCACCTGTTAAGGTCAGACCTTTACCCGTTCCGATTTTGGATCGTACATCGGCTTCAGCGAGGCTTCCGCCTTCACCTTGGTGCCCATGACGTCGATCTCATAGGCCGAAGCGAGCACCTCAGCGGCTTTCTCGCCAGCGCACGGTACGTAGCCGAGCCCCATCGCACCACCCAGCGTATGGCCGTAGTTGCCAGAGCTAAGATAGCCGACATATTCACCGTCCCGCAGGATCGGCTCGTTGTGGAACAACAGCGGTTCTGGATCGGTCAGCTTGAACTGCACCAACCGGTTCTTAGGCCCGCTTTCCTTGCGCGCAATCACCGCCTCGCGGCCAATGAAATCGTGCTTGTCGGTCTTCACCGCAAAGCCAAGGCCTGCGTCCACCACATGATCCTCACAGGTGATGTCGTGACCAAAGTGGCGGAAGCCCTTCTCAATCCGACAGCTGTCCATCATGTGCATACCACAGAGCTTCAGCCCCATGTCCTGCCCCGCTTCCCACAGCGTTTCAAAGGCATGAGCAGCCATGTCGGAAGACACATAAATCTCCCAACCCAGTTCGCCCACATAGGTCACCCGGTGTGCGCGGGCGAGGCCCATGCCAAGCTCGATTTCTTGCGCGGTGCCAAAGGGGTTGGTCGCGTTGGAGAAATCGGCAGGCGAGACTTTTTCCAGCAATTTCCGGGAGTTTGGCCCCATGATTGCCAACACACCTTCGCCGGGAGTCACGTCGGTGATCACCACGTTGAAGTTGCCTTTGTGCCGCTCCATCCACGTCTGATCCGCCAGACGCGTCGCCGCCGGTGTCACCACCAAATAGGAAGTTTCTGTCAGGCGCGTGACCGTCACATCCGCCTCAATCCCGCCAGTGCGGTTGAGGAACTGGGTGTAGACGATTTTGCCGTTGGGCACAGAATAGTCGCCACCACCCACGTAGTTCATGAAGGCTTCGGCGTCTGGGCCTTCGACCCGGATTTTGCCAAAGGAGGACATGTCGTACATGCCGACATTCTCGCGGATCGCACGGTGTTCAGCAGCGGAGTTCTCAAACCAGTTCTGGCGTTTCCACGTGTAATGGTACTCGCGCTCCTGCCCCTCATTGGCAAACCAGTTGGCCCGCTCCCAGCCGGCGAGTTCGCCAAAAACTGCACCGTTTTCCTTCAGTTGATGATGGAACGGCGTGCGGCGTACGCCGCGTGCGGTGGCCTTTTGGCGATACGGATAATGGTCGGCATAAAGCAGACCCAGGGTCTCTTTGGAGCGTTCAAACAGATAAGTCTTGTTGCCTTGGAACGGCTGCATGCGGGAGATGTCCACATCGCCGAGATCAAACGGCTTTTCGCCATCGTCCATCCACTGTGCCAGCGCCATCCCAGCGCCACCAGCTGATTGGATGCCGATCGAGTTGAAACCAGCGGCCACCCAGACATTGTCCATCTCTGGCGCGAGGCCAAGGTGGTAGGCGTCATCCGGTGTGAAGCTTTCGGGACCGTTGAAGAAGGTGTGAATACCCGCTTCCGCCAACATCGGCATACGGTTCACCGCCGCTTCGAGAATGGGTTCGAAGTGATCGAAATCTTCCGGCAGCTGGTCAAACTCAAAACTGTCCGGAATGCCTTTCATACCCCACGGCTTGGCGTTTGGCTCAAAGGCCCCCAGTAGAATTTTGCCTGCGTCTTCCTTGTAGTAGGCGCATTCATCCGGCACGCGCAGGACCGGCATTTGCGTGAGTTGGGGGATGTTTTCAGTGACGATGTAGAAGTGCTCACAGGCGTGGAGCGGCACGTTCACGCCTGCCATGCGGCCCACCTCGTGGCCCCACATGCCCGCGCAATTCACCATCATATCACAGGCAATGTGGCCCTGCTCTTTGCCGTCGTCCGACACCCAATCGACGCCCGTCACCTTGCGGCCCGACTTGGCGATATTGGTGACTTTCACTCGCTCCTTGATCGTTGCCCCCCGCTGTCGCGCACCTTTCGCCAGCGCCAAGGCGATGTTGGCTGGGTCACCTTGCCCATCGAGCGGCAGGTACACGCCAGCGGTGACATCGTCGATGTTGAGATGCTCGTAGCGGGCCTTAACCTCAGAGGGCGAAATTTCCTCAACCTCCACCCCAAAGGCACGGGCCATAGCGGCTTGGCGGAAGATTTCCTCCTTGCGCTCTTCGGTCAAGGCAACGGTGATTGATCCACAGCGTTTGAAACCCGTGGCGACGCCGGTCTCCGCTTTAAGATTGCCATAAAGCTCTTGGGAATACTTCGCGAGCTTGGTCATGTTGGCCGTTGCGCGCAATTGCGCGATCAGGCCAGCGGCGTGCCATGTGGTGCCTGAGGTGAGCTGTTTCCGCTCCAGCAAAACCACATCTTTCCAACCCAATTTGGCTAGGTGATAGGCCACCGAACAGCCAACAACCCCGCCACCAATGATGACAACACGCGCATTATTCGGGAGATCAGCCATAAGCTACGTCCTTTGGTGATGAGACGGAAGCCGCGCCCCCGTATTTCTGTCGATAGGGCGTGGTCACTCGCCTACGATTGTGTGACCTGCAGCCGTTAGGCGTTGGGCAAGTTCTGCAATATGAGAAGGTCCGACTTCGCAACAGCCGCCGATAAAATGCAGACCTTGTGCGACCCACTGCATCGCCAAATCTGCATGCGCCTCTGGGGTGAGATCTTTGCGGGCCTTGAGCCCATCCACCGTCCCGCCAATCTCCAAAGCATCAATTCCGGTGAAACCATTGGCATATGCGCCACTGGGCATCCCGGTTGCCAAAACAGTGGCAATATTGGCGCTGATTACTTCGGGTTTGCAGCAGTTGATCCCGACACCTGCGATACCTGTTCCCTCCAAAGCCAACAGGGCCTCTGACAATGGCTCGCCCGAACGCAGAGTGCCGCTGTCATCATCGGTGAGCGTCATGAACACCCATGTGGGCAGACCGGTTTCAACACCGGTTTGTGCGGCTGCCGTGACTTCAGAAACGCTCGAAAGAGTTTCAGCAATGACCAGATCGCAACCGTCTGCCTGCGCGTTGGCTAGTTCTTGATAGAGGGGCAATAGATCCGCGTGAGACTTGGACATGTCGGGACGGTAGGAACCATGCAACGGCGGTAGGCACGCGGCCAGCTTAACACCATCAACACCGACCCCGTCACGCGCTGCATTTGCAAGATCCAATGCCCGCTGCTGCAGAGGTACAAACAAGTCCGGCTCACCTTCGCGTGTCAACCTTTCTGGCGTGACCGAATAAGTATTGAGCGTGATCAGGCGCGCGCCGGCGCGAATGTAGTCTGCGTGTACGCTTTGCACAATCTCCGGCTCTTCCATCATGACTTTACACGACCAGAGCGGATGCGGCGGCATGGAAGAGCGTGCCAAAAGCTCTTGTCCCGTGCCGCCGTCTTTCAGGATGATGTCACTCATGCGCGCAGCCTTTCGTTTTTGGGATCCCACATAGGTTGGTCTTCTTGCACTACGGCGCGATATTTTTGGCCGTAAATCTCAACCGTAAGCTCCGTGCCTGGCTTGGCGAGTTCAGCTTTAACCATGCCCAGCGCGATGGACGCGTTCACGCGGTAGCCCCAGCCGCCTGATGTTGTTTCGCCGACGATTTGCTCCCCGTGGTAGATACAGGACATGTAGGGCGCGTCTGCGTCTCCGGCGTCTACTTTCAAAGTGACAAAGGACTTTTTCACGCCTTGCTGTTTCTCGCTCTGGATCGCGACCTTGCCTGGGAAATCCTGTGGTTTGTCCAGCTTCACAAACCGCTCCAACCCGCCTTCCAGCAGCGAATAATCAGTGGACAGGTCGCCCTTCCAAGCGCGGTAGCCTTTCTCCAGACGCAGAGAATTCAGCGCATACATGCCAAAAGGCGTTGCGCCGGCGTCGCGGATTGCATCGTAGATTGCCGGCATATGTTCGTTGAGCGCGTGCACCTCCCAGCCCAGTTCGCCGGCAAAGGATACGCGGATCAGATAAGCGGGTTGCCCTGCTACAGTGGCGCTTTGGTGAGTAAGCCAACCGCTTTGAAGATCAGCATCGGTCAGCCCTGCAAGGATGTCGCGAGACTTTGGCCCCGTCACAATTAGCGTGTCACGGGTCGTGGTGACGTCTTCGATGGTCACGCTTGCAGGCATAGCACGCATTAGAATGTCGCGGTCATGCCACTGTGCCGTTGCCGCCGTGATCATCAAGAACGCGTCGTCTCCTATGCGAATGCAGGACATTTCGGTCAGGATGCGCCCCCGATCGTCGGAAATGTAGACAAGGTTCATACGGCCCACTTTGGGCAAGCCGCCCGTCACCAGACCGCGCAAGGTTTCTGCCGCGCCTTCGCCTGTGACCATGAAGCGGGAGAACCCCGGCAGATCGAGCACGCCACAGTGGTCGCGCACGGCTTCACATTCTTCTTTCACACGTTGTTCCCAAGGACCGGATCGGCCCCAGGTGTGGGTGGCAGCGAGCGACGTGTCATCGCCATCTTTGGCAAACCAGTTCGCTCGCTCCCATCCGTTATAGGCCCCCATAACACCGCCAGATGCGACAACCCGGTCATGGACGGGGGAGAGCTTCTTGTCCCGGGCGGCGGGCCATTCGTGATGCGGGAAGTGCATGGCGTATTCGTTTCCGTAGACCTCCATGCCTTTCTTCACGCAGTAATCGTGATCGGTGTAGTCGGTGTAGCGGCGCGGATCGACGGCCCACATGTCCCATTCGGTGTGGCCATCCACGATCCATTCTGCGAGCACTTTGCCCGCGCCACCGCCTTGGGCGATGCCGAAGGTGAACACGCAGTTTTCAAAAGCATTTTCCACACCCGGCATTGGACCAATCAACGGCAGACCATCGGGTGCATAAGGAATTGGGCCGTTGATCACGCGGCTCACGCCGGAGGTTTGCATCAGCGGCACACGCTCCATGGCGTCGGTGACAATGTCTTCAATCCGGTCAAGGTCATCGGACCAGAGTTGGAAAGAGAAATCATCCGGCATCGGATCAGCGTCAGTGTCCCAATGCGCCTTACAGTTCGGCTCATAAGGGCCGAGATTGTAGCCGTGCTTTTCCTGACGCAGGTAGTAAGAGATGTCCACGTCGCGCAGCAGGGGCAATTTTTTACCGCCGTTGGCCTTGGACCATTCTTCCACCTCGTGAATTTCTTCGGTCAGCAGATACTGGTGGCTCATCACCATCATCGGCACGGAACGCCCGCCATACGGCTTGAACCATTCTCCCACACGCTGAGCATAATACCCAGCCGCGTTGACGACATAGTCACAGGCGATGTCTCCCTTTTCGGTGTGCACGATCCAGCTCTTGTCTTCTTGCTGCGTCACGCCGGTCGCTGGACAGAAACGCAAGATTTTCTGGCCCATATCGCGCGCACCTTTGGCCAAGGCCTGTGTCAGCTGCGCCGGGTCGATGTCCCCATCAGTTGGGTCATAGAGCACGCCTTCAAGGTCATGGGTTTCCAGGAACGGATAGCGCTCCTTGGCTTCTTCCGGGGTCCACATCTCCATCGGGATACCCTGATAGCGGCCCATCGACATGGCGCGCTCAAACTCCTGCACACGCTCTTTAGAATGCGCCAGCCGGATCGAGCCGGACTGATGATAATTCATCGGGTAATCAACCTCCTCCCCCAGCCGCGCATAAAGCTCGGTGGAGTAGCGCTGCATGTTCATGATCGCCCAGGAAGTCGAAAACGTCGGTACGTTGCCAGCGGCGTGCCAGGTGGAGCCAGCGGTCAGTTCGTTCTTTTCCAGCAAGACACAATCGGTCCAGCCTTTCTTAGCCAAATGATACAGGCTGGAGGTGCCAACAACACCGCCGCCAATGATGACCACGCGGGCCTTGCTTGGAAAATCAGACATGACCATCTCCCTCAGTCAAAGACTAGTTTTGCTGCCAGGCCGCCAAAGATGACGGCGGCGATTTTGTTCAGAATGCCAGTGGCTTGTTTGAGTTTTGTGCCCACGACGCCGGCGGTCAGCCCAATCAACGACACTACCAAGAAGCCACCCGCGGCAAACATCACGCCCAGAATCACAATCTGCTGCCAGATTGGGCCAGCCTCTGCCGTGGTGAACTGTGGCAGGAACGCCAGAATGAAGAGGATGATCTTGGGGTTCAGAATGTTGGTCAGAAACCCGCGGCGCACCGCGCGCAGGATATTGGTGCGGCCTTCGACTTCGTCCGACACAGGTTTTGCCGTCCAGGCCTGATAGGCCAACACCACCAGATAGGCCGCCCCTGCATATTTGATCACCAAAAGCGCGGTTGGGGAAGCGGCAATCACCACGGCCAGCCCGGCAGCGGCGATTGTGACATGCGCCAGCAGCCCAAGTGTCACGCCCACGGTGGCGGCAAAGCCCGCTTTGGGGCCACCGGAAATGCCGCTGGCGATGGTGAACATCATGTCCGCGCCGGGGGTGAGATACATCACCAGCGACGCCACCATGAAGGCCCAGAGCGTGACGCTGTCCATATTTGCGAAGGTTTCCAACATGGTCACGAGTTCCCCTCAGGGCTGACCAAATGTTTCTGATCCCCACTTTCGCGCATTGCCTCAATCAGCATCTTCACAAAGCCTGGGTCATCCTCCTCGACAGTTTCCCACCATAATGAGCGGGCACCGCTGGGCACATGTTTATGGTGCACACGAACAATTGCAGCAAAGAGCGCCTCCGGTACTTCAACCGCATTATTCAGTGCAACGGTTGAACGACTGTCTCTCCCCGCCCTGTACGCATGGGTGAAGAGATCTTGAGCTTGCTCTTTCTGCCCTTTGCCGAATGCCGCAACAGCATATCCTACATAAAGCGCAGCGTCGCTGGGTTTGTCCGGCTGGCCAATCTTCTTTAGCGCCTCTAATCCACCCATACTCCGTAAACACGCCCGATCCGTCCGTTCAGCTGTGCTTAGCCCTTTTCTGCAAGCACCAGAGCTGAACGCAGTGACCATTCCAAAGCCCCAGAAAGCTAGAAATGAAATGGTAAACAAAGAATAGATAACCGTTTTGTTCATCGCTGCGGCACGTCGTCAGAAATGGTGTAGTAATCGCCTTTGTCGCGGACAAAGATGTGCTTGGTCAGCTCCAGATTGGTTGGGCCATCCACCGCGCCCAGCGCAAAGCTGATGGTGTCTTCATTGTAGGCTTTCCAGAACAGGAACGACCCACAGCGCGGGCAGCTGCCGCGCTTGGCGTTTGAGCTGGCCTCATACCAGAGCACATCGCCGGAGATTGTGAGGTCCGTTTCTGCGACATTGGTCGATGACCAGATGCCGCCGGATTGTTTGCGGCATTGGCTGCAATGACACATGGAAGCCCCTTGCTGTACCGCGTTGGTTTCGAATGTGATGTCGCCACAGAGGCACGATCCCTTCAACATTGTGTCGTCCCTAATATACAGGTGGCGCGATCACCCAGATCGCCACGCAAGCTTCGTCATGGGGATTGGCCCAGTGGTATTCCTCTCCACGAATGCGGAAGCTGTCTCCCGGCCCAACAGAGAAACTCTGTTCCCCAATGCGCAGCTCCAATCGACCGGAGATGACATAGCCAACCTCCTGCGTTGGGCGCATAGTCGGCTCTTGCATGGAAGAGCGCGGCGCAAAGGTGGAGTGTACCATTTCAAAATCGTCGGTCAGATCGGGGGAGAGCAACTCTTCGATCAGACCTTCCTCGCTGCCCCCCATGGGACGGCGGGCACCGGAGCGCACCACGTAGCCCTGCTCATGTGCAGGGGCAGAAGACTGACCAAACAGCATCGACATGGGTACACCAAGCACTTTGGCAATCTGGCGCAGGTCGGAAATGGTGGGTTCGGATTTGTCGCGCTCCACCTGGCTGAGCCAGCCCACTGAGCGGTCCAGCGCCTCAGCCATCTCGGTCAGAGTCAGGCCGCGTGCCTTGCGCAGAGCGCGTAGATCCGCCCCCAGCGTTTGTACGTCTTGTGGCACGTTATGCAGCATGTGGCGCGAATCCCGGTCGTGAAATTTTTCTTCCAAATTTCACGCTGCACCAGTTTTGTGAAATTTCAAAACATTTTTTCACGCATGCAGGCGCTTTTCACAGACTCCCCAAGAGAACAAAACGTGAATATAATGCCGATTCTCATGGTTGCCGAGCTTTGCATCACATCAAACTTCACATTTCTCACCGGAGCCTCACATCCGGAGGAGTATATGCGGCGTGCCGCCATGGCCGGTTTGGACGCCATTGCCATTGCCGATGTGAACAGCGTGGCGGGCATTGTACGCAGTCATACCGAAGCGCGTGAAATTGCCCGTAAAGTGCGCGAACGGCGCAACTTTGATCATGCAACAGGGCTGATTGGTCCCCCCTGCCCCGACCACATTGCGTCCCCGCCCAGCGCGCCGATCTATGCCACCCCACGCCTGATGCCCGCCGCCCGGCTGGAATTCAGCGATGCGCCGCCCATAACGGCGCTGCCGGAAAACCGCCAGGGCTGGGCGAGCCTGTGTCGCCTGCTGTCCAAAGGACGCCTGCGGGCCGAAAAGGGCAGCTGTATCCTACATCTAGACGATCTCTTAGAGTTTGGCGCGGGGTTGCAATTGATCCTGCACCCCTATCCGCGCACGCACCGCAAGCCGCACGGCGCGTGTGACTGGGCCAAACTGGTGCCACAGTTAACGCGCCGCTTTGCCGGGCGGCTACAACTGGCATTAGCGCCGGGATATGACGGCGAGGATACCACCCGCTTTGCCACCCGCGCCCAGCACGCTGCACAGCTGGGCCTGCCGCTGGTGGCCACCACCCTACCGGTGATGCATCATGGCCGGCGGCGGCGCTTGGCCGATGTGGTGACTGCCGTCCGGCAGGGGTGTCGCGTGAACAGCCTCGGCGCAGAGGCGCAGACCAATGGAGAACGGCGACTGCGCAGTGCGGAGGAAATGCGCCGCCTGTTTGCGGGACATGAGGCGGCATTGGCGCGCACAGACTGGCTGATGCAGCGCTGCACGTTTTCTCTGGATGAGCTGCGCTATGAATACCCCAGCGAGGTGGCCCAAGGCGAAACGCCCACAGACCGGCTGCATCGGCTGGCTTACGAAGGCCTGCGCTGGCGCTATCCCCATGGCGCGCCAGACAAAGTGCGCGGCATGCTGGAGCATGAGCTCGCCCTGATCGGCAAGCTCAAATACGAGCCGTACTTCCTGACCGTGCGTGACGTGGTGCATTTTGCCCGCTCGCGTGAGATCCTCTGCCAGGGGCGGGGAAGTGCCGCAAATTCAGTGGTTTGTTTCTGTCTTGGGGTGACGTCCGTGTCCCCGGAAATTGGCACCATGGTGTTTGAGCGTTTTGTCAGTGAGGCACGGGATGAGCCACCTGATATTGATGTCGACTTTGAACATGAGCGCCGCGAAGAGGTGATCCAGCACATCTACGAACGCTATGGGCGCCACCGCGCGGGGCTGTGCGCCACCGTGGTGCATTACCGGGGCAAACGCGCGATCCGGGAGGTCGGGCGCGCCATGGGGCTGACCGAAGATACCATCTCGGCGCTATCTTCGCAGCTTTGGGGGTTCTTCTCCACCGATGCGGTGCAGGATGCGCGGATGCGCGAGATTGGGCTTGATCCCAATGACCGACGCCTTGCGCAGACCATGGCGCTGGTGCAGGAAATCATTGGCTTTCCGCGCCATCTGTCGCAACACGTCGGCGGCTTCATCATGACCGAGGGGCGGCTGGATGAATTGGTGCCAATTGAGAACGCCAGCATGGAAGACCGCACGGTCATTTGCTGGGACAAGGATGATATTGAAAGCCTTGGGATTCTGAAGGTCGATGTGCTGAGCCTTGGCATGCTGACCTGTATCCGCAAAGGCTTTGACATGCTCAAGCGCCATCACGGTATGGACCTCACACTATCAACGATTCCACCTGAAGATTCAGCGGTTTATGACATGCTGTGCAAGGCCGACAGCATTGGCGTGTTTCAGGTCGAAAGCCGGGCGCAGATGAATTTTCTGCCGCGTATGAAGCCGCGCAATTTCTATGATCTGGTGATCGAAGTGGCGATCATCCGCCCCGGCCCCATTCAGGGCGACATGGTGCATCCCTACATCCGGCGCCGCAATGGCGAGGAACAGGTGACCTTCCCCTCTGACGCTTTGGGCGAGGTGCTGGGCAAGACCTTGGGCGTGCCGCTGTTTCAGGAACAGGCGATGCAGATTGCCATCATTGGCGCCGGATTCACGCCGGAGGAAGCGGACCGGCTCCGGCGCTCTTTGGCGACCTTCAAAAAGCACGGAAATGTCAGCGAGTTCCGCGAGCGGTTCATGCGCGGGATGAAGAAAAACGGCTATGAGGAAGACTTCGCCGCACGCTGTTTTTCTCAGATCGAGGGCTTTGGTTCTTATGGGTTTCCAGAGAGCCACGCGGCCTCTTTTGCGCTGTTGGTTTATGCCTCAGCCTGGATCAAATGTCACCATCCCGGCATCTTCGCCTGTGCGCTCCTGAACAGCCAGCCAATGGGATTTTATGCGCCAGCTCAAATCGTTAGGGACGCGCGGGAACACGGCGTCGAGGTCCGCCCTGTGGATATCAACGAGAGCTTTTGGGACAATGTCATGGAGCCCGACGGACGGGGGGGATTGGCGCTCAGACTGGGGTTCAGACAGGTGCGGCGGCTGCGCGAAGAGGACGCGAGCTGGATCACGGCGGCGCGGGGCAATGGGTATCAAACGATCGAGGATGTCTGGCGCCGGGCGGGCATTGATCCACATGTGCTGACGCGGCTGGCGGAGGCGGATGCCTTTGCCTCCTTGGGGCTGAAACGGCGGGACGCGTTGTGGGAGGCCAAGGCGATCAAATCGGACAAGCCATTGCCTTTGTTTGCGGGCGACATGGACGGCGAAGGCATTCTGGAACCTGCGGCGATCCTGCCGGAGATGTCGATGGGCGAACAGGTGGTCGAAGACTATGTGGCGATGCGTCTGACCCTGCGCAAACACCCCATGGCGCTCTTGCGGCATATCCTGACGCCGGGGGAGCCGAACCAGGCGTTAACGGGCTAAAATTAGCCGCAAATCCACGTCGGTATTACGTCGGTATCACGACTGTTTTGCGGAGGTGCGGGACGCAACAGATGCGCGTTAACGCACCGTCCTATGTGTTGCGCAGGCGCTCCGCCATGTCGCGGGCATACTCCGGCTCCCGCGTCCAACCGCAGGCCACTTCCCACGCGAGATGCGCCCGTGTCTCGGCCTCGGATTTGGGCACATGCGGTGCGGTGTCAAACAGCGGCAGATCCACCCGGCATTCATCCCAATCCAGCAGCGCGAAGCGCCCGTCGGGTAGCTGCAACACATTGCCCAGCGCGAGGTCGCCATGCACAACGCAGGTGGCAGTGTCTGACACCGCCCGCCACGCCGCGCGACACAACGCGACCACATCCGGCGGCATCTTTGCCAAATCGACATCGCCACCGCGATCTTGAGTAAGTAACGTGGTTGAGGAGAGGAACCAGGGCCGTTGCGACCAGCCTCGTGTCTGCGTGTGAAAGTCCGCGAGCAGGGCCGCCACATCTACAAGACCTTCCGGCCAAACGGGTTCCCCCTCAACAAAGGCTTCACAGGTCCAGCCAGCGTCGGCGAATAGACCATTTTTACTCCGCAACATCTGTGGCACCACAAACCCACAGCGTCGCACCACATCCTGAACAGGCGTGAGCCACGCCAAAGCCGACTCACTGCGGGTGGTGGATTTGAACACCACGTCTTGCGACAATCCACGGGTGCGCCAAGCTTGATTACGATGACCACCGGCAAGAGGCTCCAACGGAGCTTGCACATTCCAGAGCGCGACCGGCGGTCGTGTCATAAAGCCCCCTTAAGGCACCTCACAGGTGTAGAGGCGCACCTTCAATCCACCATGCGCCACCGGGGCAAATGGGGTCTCAAGCGGCAAACCTGTGGCTTTGGCAAGCCCAGCATCCGTTGTGATGATGCCCAGCTGCCAACCGGAGAACCGGGCGGAGAGCGCCTTGCCAAAGCTGGCGTGTAGGGCAAACAGCCCCTTCTTGTCCCCAATGCGCGCGCCATAAGGCGGGTTTACAATCACAATGCCGGGAGGGCCGTCTGGCGGGGTGATCTCGCCTGCGCTCTTTTGCTCAAAACCGCAAAGCTCAGACACGCCAGCCCGTTCTGCGTTCTCGCTTGCCATACGGATGGCGCCGCCGTCTTTGTCTGAGCCAAAGAAGCGCGCGCTTGCCGTTTGAGGTTCTGAGACCTTGAGTGCGGAAAAGGCCTCGAAATCAAAGGTCGCCAGCTGTTCAAAAGCAAACCTGCGGGAGCGTCCCGGCAAAAGCCCGGCGGCGATCTCAGCCGCTTCGATCACAAAGGTGCCAGAGCCGCACATCGGATCATAGACCGTCTGGCTACCGTCAAACCCCATCTGGCGCAGGAACATCGCCGCCATGTTCTCCCGCATCGGCGCTTTGGCAACGGCCGCCTTGTGGCCGCGTTTGTGCAGGCTTTCGCCGGAAGTATCCAACGACAGGGTCACCATGTTGTTGTCGATGCGCACCTTCAGAACGACCTCGGCCTCCGCCGACATAGGCACGCCCAGCGCCGACACCAGACCTTTTTCAATGCGTTCCTTGGCGGCCCCCGCGTGGTAGATTTTCGACTTCTGCGTCGCCACCTCGACCTTCACGGGGACATCTGAGCGCAGGTAGTGCGACCAAGGCATCTCACCGATCTGACGCTCAAGCTGATTGAGGTGCATACATTGGAAGTTATCAACCCGCGCCAAAATCCGCGCCGCGCCGCGCAGGGTCAGGTTGGCGCGCCAGACGTCCTGCCAGTTGCCGCGAAAGCGCACCCCGCCAGGCATCATCTTGGGCTTCTTGAACCCAGCCTCAGTGATCTCTGCCGCCAGAGGCTTTTCCAACCCCGGCGCGGTGACCACAAAAATCTCAAACTTGCGCATATCGCTCTCCATACCAAAGCGATCTGTCGCCTCAGGCTTCACAGTCCCTAAATATCCCGGGGGAGAACTTGCGCAAGGCGCAAGTGCGGGGGCTCGCCCCCTCGCCTTTGATTAGGGATGCCCAAACAGCGGTTCTGCCGCCGCTGCCAAGCGCAGCAGACGCTCTTCCGAGCCGCCCTGCCCCAGCATCATCAAACCACAGCTTGGCACGCCGGTTGGCAAGGTAATCGCCGCAGAGCCCATCAGGTTGCCAATGCGCGTGTTGCGCAGAGCCAGAAGGTTTTCGGTCACATAATACTCTTGGTCATTCATCAGGCGCTCAATGTTGGGCGGCAAGATCGGCGCGGTGGGCAGCAGCACCGCGTCATACCCGGCAATCCGTGCGTTCCAGGTGGCGCGATGCGCATCAAGCTTATGCCAGGCGGCCACGTAGTCCGGACCGCTGAAGGCCGCGCCCGAGCGGAACCGTTCCAAAATCTGCGCGAACATCTTGTCCGGCGCGGCCTCGATCACCTCTTTCCACTCGCCGTAGGCTTCCGCAGTGAACAACGGCGCGGAAAGCGCCATCGCCTCAGCAATCTCTCCGGCCTTCAGGAATTCGAGCTCTACCCCCGCTTCGCGGAGGCGGTGCAGGGTGCGTTCAAATCCGGCGAGCGGTGCCTCGCGCACCTGATCCAGCGCCACGGTTTCAAGCACCGCCATGCGGGCGCCTTTCAGCGATGCACCGCGCAGGTCCGGCGCGGGTTTGCCTTCCAGAATGCCCAAGAGCAGCGCCGCATCTTCAACGGTACGGGTCAGCGGACCAACGGTGTCAAACTTGCGGCACAACGGCACGGTGCCTTCACAGGACACGCGGCCCGCGGTGGTTTTTAAGCCCACCAGATCGTTCCACGCGGACGGAATGCGCACAGAGCCGCCAGTGTCAGAGCCAATGCCCGCCGCCGCCAATCCAAAGGCAACAGATGCCGCTGCGCCAGAGGAGGAGCCCCCCGGCACCGCTCCCGGATCATTCACACAGGGCGGCGTTGCGGTGATCGGGTTGAGGCCAATGCCGGAAAAGGCCAGCTCACTCATGTGGGTTTTGCCCAGACAGATCAGGCCGGCAGCGGTGGCGTTGCGCAACACTTCGGCATCCCGTGTGGGCACGCGGTCTTTGAGCAAAGCCGAGCCTGCTTCCGTGGCCACGCCTGCCGTGTCAAACAGGTCCTTCCAACTGATCGGCACGCCGTCCAAGGGCGACAACCGTTGCCCCACGCGGGCGCGTTCAGCTGCGGCCTCGGCCTCGGCCAAGGCGCGCTCGGTGGTCACTTGGGAGTAGATCCGGTCACGCGCATCATGACCGTCAATCGCGCCCAGAAAGGCCTGAGTCAGCGCCACCGGGTCAATCGCCCCGCTTTCAATCCCCCGCCCCAGGTCCGCCGCGCTTTTCTCCAGCCAATCCAACATTTTGCTCTCCGAATTTTTGGTTGGGGTGACGGTAGCGGCGCAATCGCGCATGGACAATCCCGAAGCGACCCCCATATTGGCCCCATGACATTTGACAGCGACATTCTGATTGCCGGTGGCGGGCTGAACGGCCCGGCCTTGGCTCTGGCGCTGGCGCAGGCCGGCTTTGACGTCACCGTGGTGGATGCGCGCCCGGCGCCCGAACGCGCAGGCAGCAACTTTGACGGGCGCGGCTATGCGCTGGCCTTGGCCTCCAAGCGGTTGCTGACGGCGATTGGCGTCTGGGACAAGGTGGCGGAGCAGTCCGAACCGATGCGCGACATCAAAGTCAGCGATGGGCGCGCGGGCGAAGGGCCGGCGCCGTTTTTCCTGCATTTTGACCACGCCGAGATCGAAGAAGGCCCGATGGGCTTTATGCTAGAGGATCGCTTCCTCTACCGCGCCTTTCTGGAGGCCATGGACGCGGAGCCGCGCATCACATTGATCTCTGGCACCTCGGTCACCGATCAGGCTGTGGACACCTCTGGCGTCACGGCGACCTTTAGCGACGGCCGCACACATCGCGCCAGACTGCTGGTCGGCTGTGACGGGCGGCAAACCGGCGTGGGCAAGCGCGCAGGCATCAAGCGCACCGGCTGGGGTTACGGCCAAACGGCTTTGGTCTGCGCCATCAAGCATGAGCTGCCGCACAATGGCGTGGCGCATCAGTTTTTCATGCCGCCGGGACCGCTGGCGATCCTGCCGCTACCGGGCAACATGTGCTCGATTGTCTGGTCCGAAACCGATGAAAACGCCGCCGCGATCCATGCGCTGTCCGATGAAGACTACATGGCGGTGCTGCGCCCGCGCTTTGGCGATTTTCTGGGCGAGATCGAACTCACCGGCAACCGCTTTACCTATCCTTTGAGCCTGTCGGTTGCGAATGAGTTCATCGCAGAGCGTGTGGCCCTGGTGGGCGATGCGGCGCATGGGATGCATCCCATTGCCGGACAGGGCCTCAACGCCGGTCTGCGCGATGTGGCAGCACTGGCACAGATCCTGACAGAGGCACAGCAGCGCGGCGAAGACTTTGCCTCAGAGCTGGTGCTGGCGCGCTATCAGGAATGGCGGCGGTTTGACACAGCCACATTGGTGGCGGCGACGGACCTGACCAACAAGCTGTTTTCCAACGACAACCCTTTGCTGCGCGCGGCGCGCGATGTGGGCATGGGGCTGGTGGGGGCAATGCCCGGTTTGCGCCGGATCTTTATGCGTGAGGCCGCAGGATTAAATGGCGAATTACCCAAGCTGATGCGCTAGGGCGCTTTCTCATTCTTCAAATATCCCGGGGGTGACTTGGCGCAGCCAAGAGGGGGCTGGCCCCCTCCCCCGCCACAATCAATCCAGCACGCGGGCTTCGTCAACCAGCATGACCGGAATGCCCTCGCGGATCGGAAACGCCAGATTGGCAGCTTTGGACACCAGCTCCTGACGCGCGGCATCATATTCCAGACGCGTGCGTGTCTGCGGGCAGATCAGCGCCTCCAACATACGGCGGTCAAATTCCGGACCAGGGGTTGTATGGGCGTTCATTGCATCAAGTCCTCTCCAGCGCCGCCACGCAGCGCAAATTCCAAAAGGGTCACAAGGGTTTCGCGACGTGTGGACAAAGATGGCGCCTCCAGCAAGGCCTGTTTGTCCTCTGCGGTAAATTCCAGCAGCATCGACAGGGAGTTGATCAGCAGTTCGTCATCCGCGTCTTTGAGCGTGTCCCAATCTGTCGACAGGTCGAGCTGTTCAAAATAGCGTTTGAGAAGGTCCATAAAGACCGGACGCTGAAAACCGGTGTCATGCTCTGTGGGGCCTAGATCACGGGCAAAGCCGTCCCAGCTCACTTTGCAGCGGCGATAGGGCGTGAACCCGTCGATTTCTTCCAAGACACGGAAACGGGACACGCCGGTGAGCGTGATCAGATAACGATTGTCGTCGGTTTCCGAAAACTGCGTGATGCGGCCAACACAGCCGATGGTGTGCAAACCGTTGTCGTCACGACCGGGCACTTCGTTGGGTTGCACCATGCCAATCAGCCGCTCTCTGGTCTTGAGCGCGTCGTCCAACATGGCGAGGTAACGCGGTTCAAAAATATGCAGTGGCAGGCGCGACCGGGGCAACAACAGCGCCCCGGGCAAGGGAAACACAGACAGTGTCTCCGGCAGGTCAGCGGCTTTGATCATGGCGGCCAGCCTACTCCGGTTTCCGTAATCCGCAAAGCAGGATCAGGCGAAGATCATCGAGCTGAGCTTACGACGGCCGTTCAGCACAACCGGATCATTGGGCTTGAGCGCATCAAAAATTGTGAAAAGCTGCGCCTTGGCGGCGCCGTCGTTCCACTCACGATCGCGGCGGAAAAGCTCCAGAAGCTCGTTTACGGCTTCCTCGACTTGATCCGCACCGTGCAGCGCCTGTGCCAGATCCAGACGCGCCTGATGGTTGTCCGGGTCCGCGTCCACAGCGGCGCGCAGTTCAGCCACCGGACCGGCGTTTTCCGCCTGACGGGCCAGTTCGATCTGCGCACGCACGGCTTCGATTTCGGCAGCGGCAGAGATAGCTTCTGGCACGCCGTTGATCACAGCTTCAGCCTGATCTACCTGTTCCTGAGCGAGGTAAGACCGCGCCAAGCCAGCAAAGGCCTCGGCATTTTCCGGGTCCTGCTCGGCAATCGCTGCGAAGGTCTCTGCCGCAGAAGCAGCATCGCCTTCAGTCAACATTTCTTCAGCCGCAACAAGCGCATCGGCCAGCCCATTGTCCGGCACTTGACCACCGGCCGCTTCAACCACACGCGCCACAAAGGCTTCAATCTCGCTACCGGGCAGCGCGCCCTGGAAGCCGTCAACCGGCTGACCTTGCCAGAAGGCATAGACGGTTGGGATTGATTGCACGCGCATCTGGCCCGCGATCATCTGATTTTCGTCGACATTGACCTTGGCCATTTTCACTGCGCCACCGGCGGCGGTCACAGCGGCCTCAAGGGCCGGGCCAAGGGTTTTGCACGGGCCACACCAGGGCGCCCAGAAATCCACGATCACCGGCACGGTCATGGAGGCATCCACAACCTCGGCCATGAAAGTGGCCTCTGACACGTCTTTGATCAAATCACCCGCTGCGGGCGCAGCTGGGGCGCCTCCGCCAAGAATATCCATCATCTTTGTTCTCCGTCTGGAACTTGCCCCCTATATGGAGGGGAGCGCAGCAGAAACCAAGAGAGGAGTTGGCCGGATATGCCCTCAAAATGGGACATCTTTGCACTCTCGGAACGTATGATGGCGATGGACGATGCAGCTTGGGCAAGGCACGCGAACCCGCTTAGCGTTTATTCACGAATGTCGATCTTGCCGCTGATGACGCTGGCGGTGTATTCCCGCGTTTGGCTTGGATGGGGGGCGTTGCTGCCCGTGGCGCTCGTGGTTTTATGGACCTGGTGGAACCCGCGTGCTTTTGCGCCGCCAAGGTCCACCAACAGTTGGGCGGCGCATGGCACCTTTGGCGAGAGGGTGTTTCTCAACCGCAAGGCTGTCCCTATTCCCGATCATCACAGGCGGTGGGCCATTGCACTTGGCGTGGTCTCAGGCGTCGGTGTGGTCCCTTGGATCTGGGGACTTTGGCAGCTTGATCCCGGCATGGCGCTGTTTGGGCTGAGCCTGATGATTGGCGGCAAGCTTTGGTTTGTCGACCGGATGGTCTGGCTCTACCAAGACACGAAAGACGCCCACCCCGACTATGCAGCGTGGGCGCGGTAGGCTTCCCTACAGGTCAAAGGTCGCAAAGACCGGCGCGTGGTCGGAGGGTTTTTCCCATCCGCGGGCATTTCGCAGCACACGGCTGGAGTGGCCTGCGTTGGAGATGTCACCGGTGGCCCAGATGTGGTCGAGACGACGACCTTTGTCGGCCGCATCCCAATCGCGGGCACGGTAGGACCACCAGCTGTAGAGATTGCCTTCAGGGATGTCCTGACGGGTGATGTCGACCCAACCACCGGAGTCTTGGGTTTCGGCCAGCTTCTCCACCTCGATGGGTGTGTGGCTCACCACTTTCAGAAGTTTCTTGTGATCCCAGACGTCATCTTCGCGCGGAGCGATGTTCAGATCGCCCACCATGATCGACTTCTTGAGCTGCTCCTTGCGGAACCAGTCGCGCATGTCCGCGAGATAGTCGAGCTTCTGGCCAAACTTCTCGTTTTTCTCACGGTCCGGTACATCGCCGCCTGCTGGCACATAGAAGTTGTGCACGGTCACGCCGTTTTCCAGCGTGCCTGCGATGTGGCGCGCGTGACCGAGGTCGGCAAAATCTTCGCTGCCCGCCTCAACCATTGGAATTTTGGAGAAGATCGCCACACCGTTGTAGCCCTTTTGACCGCGTGCCACCATGTGGGTGTAGCCCAATTCGGCGAAGGCTTCGGTCCGGATTTTGTCCACCGGGCTTTTGCATTCTTGCAGGCACAGCACGTCTGGTGCCTCATCTTGCATGAGCTTGAGCACAATTGGCTCGCGCAGGCGCACCGAATTGATGTTCCAGGTGGCAAGGGTGAAAGACATGTGGCGCGCTCCCGTTTTGTTCTCCTCGCGACCCTAGACATGTGGGCGCAGAGTGCCAATGCGAAATCCTGCGCATTTGGGGGAATGTTAAAGAGAAGAGAAAAAAGCGCCCGAGCCGGAGCTCGGGCCAGTCCAACAGGGAGGTTCATGTCATTACCCGGACATGGGCGGGAACTCTTAGGTCACTTTTAAATGATGTGTCTCAGATATTGCTTTGATCCACATCAACGTAACATATTTAGTATCTCCGCGCCTGATCCAAAGAGCGGCACAGAGAAATCGGCAAGATTATGCCACCAGGCGGTAGCCACCGGACTCGGTGATCAGCAGGCGGGCGTTAGAGGGATCAGGTTCGATCTTCTGACGCAGGCGGTAGATGTGGGTCTCCAAGGTGTGTGTCGTGACGCCAGCGTTGTACCCCCAAACTTCGTGGAGCAATACGTCACGGGCCACAACACCTTCGGTGGCGCGATAGAGAAACTTCAGGATGTTTGTCTCTTTTTCGGTCAGCCGCACCTTGCTCTCATCCTCGCGGATCAGGAGCTTCATAGATGGCTTGAAGGTATATGGCCCAAGCTGGAACACCGCGTCCTCGGATTGTTCATGCTGGCGCAGTTGCGCACGAATCCGCGCAAGCAGGACGGGAAATTTAAAGGGCTTGGTCACGTAATCATTGGCGCCCGAATCGAGACCCAAAATCGTATCCGCGTCGCTGTCATGGCCGGTCAGCATCAAGATCGGGCTCTTCACACCCTGCTTGCGCATCAGGCGGCAAAGCTCACGGCCATCGGTGTCCGGCAGGCCCACATCCAGAATGATGATGTCATAAAGACCTTCTTTGACGCGGCCCATGGCCTCGGCACCGTTACCGGCTTCAAACACGTCGAAATCCTCGGTCATCACAAGCTGCTCAGAGAGCGCCTCGCGCAGATCTTCGTCGTCATCTACCAGCAGGATCTTTTTCAACTGTGCCATCTACATCTCTCCGTAATGCGTTGCTTGTTAGCCATGTGAGGAGGCCTCACGAACAAGACAAGAATTGCTGCAATCTGCTCACGCCCTCGTGTTTCAGCAGCACCAAATGTTTCATATTGCTGCAGAAGAGGCTACATGGGATTGGCTGAAGACTGAGGTTCGCATGAGTTTTGCCCCTGACATTATCGAGCGATTGGCCCGCGCGCGGGCGGATTTGCGTATGGGTGTACCCATTGTTCTGACTGGGGGCGGGACGCCTTTGTTGGTGCTGGCGGCAGAAACTCTGACAGCAGAACGGTTGGCGGATGTGCGGGCTGTCGGTGCCGCGCCGGACCTGACGTTGACCGCGCGACGGGCTGAGACGCTGAAGGCGCGGGCCTATGATGGCGATATTGCGCGGGTGGCCCTGCCTGCGGAGGCGGACCTGCGCTGGATCAAAGGCATTGTCAGCCCGGAAGACGATCTGAAAACGCCAATGAAAGGTCCGCTGGCAACAGCACGCACTGGGGATGCGGAGTTGCATCGTGCGGCGGTGAAGCTGGTGAAATCGGCGCAGCTGTTGCCTGCGGCGCTGACCTTGGAATTGAGCGCAGCAGGTGATTTTGCGCTGGAGCATGGGCTGACGGTGATCCCGTCCGCTTTGGCGGCGCCACATTTGGCGGCCACCAGCCCGCTGCATCCGGTGGTGCATGCTCGCCTGCCCATGGCGGCGGCGGAGGCAGGACGGTTGCATATCTTCCGTCCTGAAGACGGCGGTGCGGAGCACTACGCGATTGAGATTGGTCGCCCGGATCGGAATGCGCCTGTGCTGGCGCGGCTGCATTCGGCCTGTTTCACCGGGGATGTGCTGGGCAGTCTGAAATGCGACTGTGGTCCGCAATTGCACGCAGCCCTTGGGCATATGGGGACCGAAGGCAACGGCGTGTTGCTGTACCTTAACCAAGAAGGGCGCGGCATAGGGCTCGCCAACAAGATGCGGGCCTATTCGCTGCAGGATCAGGGGTTTGACACGGTGGAGGCCAATCACCGTTTGGGCTTTGAAGATGACGAGCGGGACTTCCGGATCGGCGCGAAGATCCTCCAAGAGATGGGATTTTCTTCGGTACGACTGCTGACCAACAACCCGCGCAAGATTGCCATGATGGAAAACGCCGGGGTGGCAGTGGCGGAGCGGGTGGCGCTTAAGGTCGGCGAGAACGCTCATAACCAAGCGTACCTGGCGACGAAGGCGCAAAAATCAGGACATATGCTGTGAGTCCAGATGATCTGGTTCTGACCCCACGCGGCGTGCGCTTTATGGGACGGTATTTCCCTTGCAGCATTGGCAAAGGGGGCATCCGGCACGACAAACGTGAGGGAGATGGCGCGACGCCGGTGGGCGTGCATCATATCACGGGCCTGCTTTACCGCGCCGACCGGCTTGCGCAGCCCGCGCCCTGGGCCATCGCCATTGGCAAGGATGACCTGTGGTCCGATGCCACCGAAGACTTGGACTACAACCAGATGGTGCGTGCGCCTTATACGCCTAGCCATGAAAAGCTGCGGCGGGCCGACCCGCTCTATGATGTGATACTGCTCACCGATTGGAACTGGCCTCAGGCGCAGGCCAACAAAGGCTCGGCGATTTTCCTGCATCAATGGCGCAGACCGGGCTATCCAACCGAAGGCTGCATCGCTTTCCAACGCCAGCACTTGCATTGGATTGCAGACCGGGCTGTGCCGGGCACACGCGTGATTGTAAAACCCGACTAGTAGGCGCGTGCGCCGAAAATGGCAGAGCCAACCCGCACATGGGTTGCGCCAAGTGCTACGGCGCGTTCGTAGTCACCGCTCATGCCCATAGAAAGCCCGGACAGACCGTTGCGGGCGGCCAGCTTTGCAAGCAAGGCAAAATGCAACGAGGGCTCTTCGTCCACAGGTGGAATGCACATTAGGCCGACGACCGGCAGGTCCATCGCGCGGCAGTCGGCAACAAAGCTGTCCACGTCCGCCAGCAGCACGCCGGATTTTTGCTCTTCTTCGCCAGTGTTGACCTGAATGAACAGCTCGGGGCAGCTACTTTCTTCTTGCGCGAGACGCGCAAGGGTTTTGGCAAGCTTGGGACGGTCAAGCGAATGAATCGCATTAAACAGACTCAGCGCCTGACGGGCCTTGTTGGTTTGAAGCGGACCCAGGAGGTGCACTTCGGCATCAGGGTATGTTTCGCGGAAGGTCGGCCATTTTCCCGCAGCTTCCTGCACCTGGTTTTCGCCAAACAAGCGATGCCCCTGCTGTAGAACCGCCTCGACCACGTCATCGGGCTGGCGTTTGCTGACCGCGATCAGTTTGGTGTCGCCAACGGGACGCCCGGCAGCAATTTCAGCTTTGGCGATACGGCTTTGAATTTCGGAGAGCGACATGGGCAGGCCTCTTGTTGGTACTGCCCCGCAAAAACCATGGTTTTGCACAAAAAGAAAGGGGCAGGCTCATACGAGCCCGCCCCAAAAGACTTGGTGTCTATCAGCTATTAGAAGCTGAAGATCACACCCAGGTCGCCTTTGGTCTCGCCGTTGGTTTCTTGGCCGATACCACCTTTGAGGGATACACCGCCACCCAGGGAGTGGGAGAAACCGATACCGTAAGCTTCGTCAGTGGAAACACCACCACCGGAAACTGCAGCAGAGATAGAAGTTGCTGCGGATACGGCGTAGGAACCGGACAGACCCCAGTTGGTGTCTGCGTCGTTCGCTTCACCTACAATTGCTGCGTAGGAGAAGTCACCGAAGGAACCGTCAACGCCGATTACCCAGAAGTCGTTGTCATCAGTCTGGTTGTCACCGTATACGAAGCCAACAGAGTGTGCGCCGAAGGAGTAGCCAGCACCGATCTGCCATACTTCGTCACCGGAAGGAGTGTCTGGTGCGTAGGAAGCGTTCACAGTGAAGTCGCCTGCGGAGTAGCGCAGTTTAACTTTCTGCTGGGAAGAACCGTCGGAGTCACCGAAGCCACCTGCAACGAAGTCACCGTCGTAGAAGGAGGAGCTCTGCTCAACGAAGCCAGTCAGACCAACGCCGTAACCGTAGTAGTTAACGGTGTCGCCGGAGTCCAGAGAGTCGGAAACGTGACCTACGTCAACGCGGAAGCCGCCGGTGGATACTGCGAAGCCAGCTGCGCCAGGACCGTCGCCCTGTGCGTCGTTGTCGGAAGTGTCGTCAGACTGGAAACGGATACGGCCTTCGAACTTAACGCCGGAGTCAGTTTCTGCGATGCCGGTTACGGTCAGACGGAAGCGCTGCTCGATGTATGTTTCTTCAGCTGCGTTCTCGTCATAGACCAGACCGAAGCGGCCGTAGCCACCAAATGTCAGTTCTGCTGCTGCTACGGATGCGGTTGCAACCAGTGCAGTAGAAGCGAAGAGAATCTTTTTCATGATTTTTCCCTCGGATTTCCAATTCATGCGCCCAACCCGGAGAATCCCTGATTGGGTATGCCGTAGTCTCTCGCTCTTTTGAGGGTGTTTTGGCAAGCGCGGCGCGAAGGTTTAAGAGAAGATGACCAGACGTGGTGCAGACATGTCACAGTCTGTTTTACTGAGCAAAAATCAGCCGATACGTTAACCAATTCGCAGCCTCGCCACATTTCACTGTCGCGTGACCTGGATACTTGTCTACCTCTCAAGACTCTTGCCGAATGCGCGGGCGTTGGCTAGGACGGGTACAAACCACGTCTTGAGGCAGTTTAATGGAACTTACCCGTCGCCCCGTCCTTCTGGCTGCATTAATCTCTGCGCTGGCTCTAAGCGCCTGCGGTAATAGGAACAAAAACCCGTCCGGCTTGTTGGCGGATGGGCGCACCACAGAATACACCCAGCAGCGCGAAACGATCTGGGATGCGTTCGGTCCGGACAACTCTGATGAAACGGTGCGGGTGAACAAATACCTCTGGGCGGCGTCCATGGAGGTTTTGGACTTCTTGCCGATTCAAACAGTGGACCCCTTTAGTGGCGTAATCTCCACCGGCTACGGCACCCCTCCGGGTGGCGGACGGTCCTACCGTGCAACAATTTATATTCGCGACTCATCATTGGATGCGCGCTCTTTGAATGTGGCACTGCAATCCAGCGGCGGCCGTGCGGTACCTGAAAGTACCGCACGCGCGGTGGAAGATGCGATCCTCACCCGCGCACGTCAAATTCGGATTGCCGACAAAAAGATCTGATCGGGCCAAAAAAGCAGTGACGAGAGAGCCGCGGCGTCTGCCAGCGGCTTTTTTGTTAGCTGCGTACAGCGCCTGCGGGCATATCGTAGAGTTGTTGTATCCACTCAAGTTGCTTTGGCAGACAGCAGCTTTGCAAGTCATAGCGCGCGACCGCATAGGCGCGGGACGCCTCAGCCATTTCTGCGCGCATGGCGGGATCATCCAGCACCGTGCAGATCTCTTTGACCATTTGATCGCCTTCGAAGAACGGGAACAAACGGCCCGTTTCGCCATGCGTGATGACCTCTTTGACGGGCGCAGTGTCACTGGCAATGATCGGCGCGCCAATCGACATGGCCTCCATGAGCGACCAACTGAGGACAAAGGGATACGTCAAATAGACATGTGCGCGACTGATTTGCAGCATCGAGAGGAATTTGTCGTAAGGCACCTTTCCGAGGAAATGAACGCGCTGCCAATTGGGGGTCGGAATCGTGCCACGCACCTCGTCGATATAGATTTGCTTCCAGGTTTGCCCTTTGGGAGGAGCCGCGCCGTAGCTGACCTCATCACCGCCCACGATCAAAACACGGGCGTTGGGACGCGCCTTTAAGAGGTCCGGCAACGCCCGCATAAACACATGGTACCCTCGATAGGGTTCCAAATTGCGATTCACAAAGGTGATGACCTCATCATCCTGTGTCAAAACAGTGCCGTCTTCCAAGGTGAAGCTGGCCTGCGGGTTGGGGCGCACCACATTTGTATCGATGCCGTCGTGAATGACGCTGATGAGGTCCTCATACTCTTCTGGAAACGTGCCGGCCTGAAACTGTGTTGGGCTGATGCCAAGATCCATGGATTGGCGGTGCATCATGTTGTTGAGGTTTTTCATCCGCAACCGAATGGAATCGGTTTCTCCGCTTTGCTTGGGAAATTCGGGATCAAACGGTGCGGCAGTTTCATCGAGTGCGTAATAGAGCTCACAATACAGTCCGATGCGCGCAGTGGGCCAGAGATCGCGCAGAAACATCGGTTCCCCCCAGCCCGGATGGGCCACAATCACATCCGGTGTATAGCCCTCGTCATTTCGCATGTGACGTGCAGCGGCATAACAGGCCTCTGCACGCAGAACCTTTGTTTCAAAATCCACCAGCCAGGGATGCAGCCGTTGCGCGGGTTTGCGTTTGATTTGGTAGGGGTAAAGCTCCACACCGTTCCAATTGCCACGCGCCTTGGCTCGCAGTGTGAGGCTGCGCACATCATGGCCACGCGCCGCCAGTTCAGGCGCCAGATGCTTAAACTGTCCGGGGAAGTTCTGGTGGATGAAGAGGATTTTCACGCCAATACCTGTCTCAAATAGTCTTGTTACAGGTGTATAGCGCGAAAATAGGCGACCGTAAGCCATGTGATAGGTCAAATTGCGGCGCTTGTGACTGGACCAAGACGCGCGAGCGGCCTATCACCTTGCCGGAACAATGCCACGCCCCGCGCTGGCGAAGACGCAGAATCAAAAAGGTGACACCCTATGTCGCGCTATAGCCCCGCAGAGATTGAAGCCCGCTGGCAAGAGGCCTGGGCCAAGACCGAGACCTTCAAAGCCGTTCGCGATGAGAGCAAACCCAAGTATTACGTGCTGGAGATGTTCCCCTACCCGTCCGGCAAGCTGCACATGGGGCACGTGCGCAACTACACCATGGGTGACGTGATTGCGCGCTACAAAATCTCTACCGGGCACAATGTGCTGCACCCGATGGGTTTTGACGCTTTTGGGATGCCTGCGGAAAACGCGGCGATGGCGTCGGGCGGCCACCCGAAAGATTGGACCTATTCCAACATCGACACGATGGTTGAGCAGATGAAGCCGCTGGGCCTGTCGCTGGACTGGTCACGCATGTTTGCCACCTGTGACGAGGATTATTACGGCCAACAGCAGGCGCTGTTCCTTGATTTCCTCGAAAAAGGTCTGGTCTACCGCAAGAACGCGGTGGTGAACTGGGATCCGGTTGATATGACGGTTCTGGCCAACGAGCAGGTAGAGAACGGCCGCGGCTGGCGTTCTGGCGCGCTGGTGGAGCGACGGGAACTGACGCAATGGTTCTTCAAGATTTCCGACTATTCCGACGAATTGCTGACCGCGCTGGACGGGCTGGACAACTGGCCTGCGAAAGTGCGGCTGATGCAGGAGAACTGGATCGGCAAATCCCGCGGTCTGGAGTTCGGCTTTGAACGTGTGGACGGCGGGGAGCCGATCACCGTTTACACGACCCGCCCCGACACGCTGATGGGCGCGAGTTTTGTGGGGATTTCGCCGGATCATCCGATTGCCAAGGAGTTGGAAGCGGCGAACCCTGAGGTGGCCGAATTTGTGGCGGAGTGCCGCAAGGGGGGCACCACCGAAGAGGCCATCGAGACCGCAGAAAAGCTGGGCTATGACACCGGCATTCGCGTGAAGCACCCGCTGAACCCCGAGTGGGAACTGCCGGTCTGGATCGCGAACTTCATTCTGATGGACTACGGCACCGGCGCGATTTTTGCTTGCCCAGCACATGACCAGCGCGATTTGGATTTCTGCCGCAAGTATGACCTTCCCGTAGTCGACACATTCTTTGCCATTGGCGACGAAACACCAGTGGAGAACACCGCATTCGTGCCTGGCAAGGATGAAAAGGTGAAATGGGTGAACCATTTTGCCGGTCTGGATGAGGCCACCGGTCAGGAAGCCATCGATGTGACCATCGATTTTGCCGAAAAGGCCGGTTGGGGCAAAGGGGTGACAAACTTCCGCCTGCGCGATTGGGGTCTGAGCCGTCAACGCTATTGGGGCTGCCCGATTCCGGTGGTGCATTGCGACAGCTGCGGCGTTGTGCCGGAGAAGAAAGAGAACCTGCCCATCGCGCTGCCCTATGATGAAGACGGCAAGGCGATTGATTTCTCTGTGCCGGGCAACCCTCTGGACCGTCACCCAAGCTGGCGTGACTGTTCCTGCCCGACCTGTGGCGCACCTGCGAAGCGTGAAACCGACACCATGGACACCTTTGTAGACTCGTCTTGGTACTTTGCGCGCTTTACGGCGCCAAAGGCCGACACGCCGACCTCCATGGCGGATGCTGAGTATTGGATGAACGTTGATCAGTACATCGGCGGTATTGAGCACGCGATTCTGCACCTGCTGTATTCCCGCTTCTTTGCGCGGGCGATGCACATTTGCGGGCATTTGCCGGAAAGCGCGAACGAGCCGTTTGACGCGCTGTTCACGCAAGGCATGGTGACGCATGCGATTTACAAGAACGCTGAGCGCACCGATGAGAACGGACGTACGATCTACCACTACCCTGCGGAAGTGGAAGAACGTGACGGCAGCACCTTTGTGAAAGAGACTGGGGAGAAGGTGGAGGTCATTCCTTCTGCCAAGATGTCCAAGTCCAAAAACAACGTGGTAGACCCGGTCGACATCATCACCGCCTTTGGCGCCGACACCGCGCGCTGGTTTGTGCTGTCTGACAGCCCGCCCGAGCGCGACGTGGAGTGGACGGCGTCTGGCGCGGAAGCGGCTTACAAGCACCTGACCCGCGTCTGGAACCTCTGCGACAAGATCGGCGAAATGGATGACGGCGCCAAAGGTCAGGGCGACGAAGAGTTGCTGCGCGAGATGCACAAAGCGATCCGAGATGTGACCTTGGGCGTGGAAAGCTTTGGCTTCAACGCCTCGATTGCGAAGCTCTATGCCTTCACCAACACCATCGCCAAGTCCAAGGCGGGCAAGGCCGCCAAGCGCGAAGCCATCATGACTCTGGCGCAGCTGATGTCACCGATGACCCCGCACCTTGCAGAAGACATCTGGGCCCATCAGGGCGGAGAGGGCATGATTGTGAACGCGCCGTGGCCGGTGGCCGATGAGGCGATGCTGGTCGAGGCCAACGTCACTCTGCCGATCCAGATCAACGGCAAGCGTCGGGGTGAGATCACCGTGGCCAAGGACATGCCAAAAGAAGAGGTTGAAAAGCTGGCGCTTGCGCATGAAGCTGTAGAGCGTGCGCTGGATGGGGCCCAGCCCAAGAAGATGATTGTTGTCCCCGGTCGGATTGTGAATGTCGTCGTTTAACCGCCGCTTCTTTTTATTGTCTGCAGCCGCGCTGGGGGGCACCTCCCTCAGCGGCTGCGGATTTGAGCCTGTCTACGGCACAAATGGAGCGGCCTCGATGCTGCTCAACAATGTGCTCGTGGATGAGCCCAAGGCCAATGAAAGCTACCTGTTGGTGCGGGAGTTGGAGAACCGCTTGGGGCAACCGGGTGGTGCGCCGCAGTTTGGCTTGTCCCTGGCAATGCAGCTTGACGAACGGGGCGTGGGCCGGACCTCGGCACAGGTGACAAACCGGTTCGATGTCACCGGCTCGGTGACTTACGCGCTGCGTGATATGGGCAACAAAGAAGTGCTCGCCACAGGTAAGGTGTCGAGCTTCACCAGCTATTCCGCCAGTGGCAGCACCGTGTCGGAACTGGCTGCAAAAGACGATGCCTATGAGCGGCTGATGGTGATTTTGGCGGATCGGATTGTGGTCGACCTGCAGGCCTATGCGGTGTCTGAGGCGGCATGAAGCTTTCAGCGCGCGACGCCAACCGGTATTTTGGCAACCCGGAACCGGACCGGACTGGCCTATTGATCTACGGGCCGGATGCGATGCGCGTGGCGCTGAAGCGCCAAGAGGTGATTGCCGCTTTGATTGGCCCGCAGGGTGAAGAAGAAATGCGGCTGACGCGCATTCCCGGCGCAGATTTGCGCAAAGATAAAGCTGCGGTGCTGGATGCCATCAAGGAAGTGAGCTTCTTCCCCGGACCACGTGTGGTTTTTGTGGAGGCCGCAACCGATGCCGGGGCGCCGGCGATTCTTAGCGCGCTCGAGGATTGGGCCGAGGGCGATGCGCAGATTGTGGTTACCGCCGGGCAACTTAAAGCCAGCTCCAAGATGCGCAAGGCATTTGAGACCCATCGCAATGCCTATGCGGTGGGGATCTACAATGATCCACCCAGCCGGGAGGAGATTGAGGCCGATTTGAAAGCCGCAGGCCTGGGCAATGTTGAGCATGAGGCGATGACCGACCTGTTCAATCTGGCACGCGAGTTGGACCCCGGCGATTTTCGACAGACCTGTGAAAAACTTGCGCTCTATAAGTTCAAGGATGACCTGCCGGTGACCTCTGAGGATGTGGCGGCCTGTGCGCCGGTGTCCACCGAAGCGGCATTGGATGATATTCTGAACATTGTGGCCGAAGGGCGTGCGCGGGAGATTGGCCCCGTATTGCGCAAGCTAGAAGCGCAGGGCGTGAACCCTGTCTTGCTGATTATCTCGGCCACTCGCCATTTTCGGGCGCTTTATGGCGCAGCGGCGGACCCTGGCGGGGCGGCAGCAGGCATTGCCCGGATGCGCCCACCGATCTTTGGGCCGCGCCGGGATCGTATGGTGCGACAGGCGTCCAGTTGGGGCGCACCCAAGCTGGAGCAGGCGTTGACCGGTTTGACCGACACCGATTTGCAGCTGCGGTCCGCCGGACAACGCGCGCCGGAAATGGCGCTGGTGGAGCGGCTGTTCTTGCGGTTGGCCATGTTAGGGCAACGCGGGCGGTAAAGCGCGACGAGGCGTCACGAAAACACGGGACGCTTGTTTCATGAGAGGTCGGCGGGCAATCTTTCCTTAAAGAGCAGGGAGGATGCCATGTATGAAGTGATCGGAAGCCCCACCAGCCGCGCGTTCCGTGTGGTGTGGATGCTGGCAGAACTGGGCCAGCCGTACAAACTGTCGCCGGAAAAGCCGCATTCCGAGGTGGTGAGCGCGCTCAATCCTTCGGGCAAAATTCCGATTCTGAAAGACGGCGACGCGGCAATCATCGACAGCACCGCGATCCTGACCTATCTGGCGGACAAACATGGCAAACTGACCTATCCCGCCGGCACCATTGAGCGGGCGCATCAGGACAGTTTCACACATCAAATTCTGGATGAGATCGAAGCCGCGCTATGGACCGCAAGCCGACACAACTTCATCCTGCCGGAAGAGCGCAAGGTGCCTGCGGTGAAAGAAACCCTAATGTGGGAATACAGCCGAGGCTTGAAGAACGTGCTGCGTCGTCGGCAGGGGACCTACTTGATGGGCGAAGACATGACCGTGCCGGATATCATCCTGACCCACTGCGCGACCTGGGCGAAGTTTGAGGGGTTCCCGACCGACAATGAAGAACTGCTTGGCTACATCAAGGTCACGCGCGGACGCGAAGCTTTTCAGCAGTTGCTGCCAAAGAAAAAGTGAGGGGCCAGCCCCTCTTGGCCTGCGGCCAATTCACCCCGGGATATTTGGGGAATGAGAAAACTAAGAGGCGCGTGTCAGCCAGTTGGCGGCACCTAAACCGGCCCAGCGCCCTGTGGCGAGGCAGGCGGTGAGGAGATAGCCGCCTGTGGGCGCCTCCCAATCCAGCATTTCACCCGCCGAAAAGGTGCCTGAGTGCCCCTTGAGCATGAGGGTTTCGTCGACGCCGTCGAAGCGCAGGCCGCCTGCGGTGCTGATCGCTTCATCCATCGGGCGTGGGCCTGTGTGCGTAACCGGCAGGGCTTTGATAAGTGGGGCCAGGTCCTCTGGCAAAGGCTGGCCAAATTCCATCAACAGAGCCTGCTTTTCAGGCGCGAGCTTAAGAGCTTTGCGCAGGAAGTTGGCACGGCTCATTTTGCCTTTTGGACGGGACAGACGCGTGCGGATGTCGTCAAGGCTCATGTCCGGCAAGAGATCAAGCGTGAGCGTGGCGCCTTCGCGCATGGGGCGGGAGACGGCGTAGATGCCACCGCCTTCAAGGCCACGTTCGGAGATAACAAACTCTGCGCGTAGGGAAATGTCGCCCGCTGAGAGCGTTACGTTTTTGATCGGGGTGCCAAAGTGACGGGCCATGTGTGGGGACCAGTCAACTTCGAAGCCCATGTTGGCGGGTTTGAAGGGGGCAAACGGCGATTTGAACCAGTCGGCCCAAGCACCATCGGAGCCAAGCCTTGCCCAGCTGGCACCGCCGCAGGCCAAGACGCAGACCTTGGGGCCGACCTCTTCTTGGCCGGTCGGTGTGTCAAAACAGTAGCTGCCGCCGGTCCAGCGCCAACGGGTGCGGATGTTGACGCCCTGATCTGACAGCCGGGTCAGCCACGCCCGCAGGAGCGGTGAAGCTTTCATGGCTTTGGGAAACACCCGCCCGGAGGAGCCGGTGAACATCTCCTGACCAAGGTCTTCGGCCCAGGTGGTGACATCCTTGGGGCCAAAGGCTTCAAGCATCGGGCGCAGGGTGGAGGCGGCCTCGTGATAATGGCTCAGGAAGGCCTCAAACGGCTCATCTTTGGTCAAATTGAGGCCGGACTTGCCCGCCATCAGGAACTTGCGCGCCACGGAGGGTTTGGCTTCGGCCACCAAAACGGAATGGCCCGCCGCAGAGATCACGTCAGCGGCCATGAGGCCAGCGGGACCAGCGCCTATGATCAGCGCGTCGGTCACGCGGTTGGCAGCGGGGTTTTAAGTTCCACCACACGCTGTGGATACGGGATGGTGATGCCTTCGTCCTTGAGCGCGTTCCAGATCAGGAAAAGCACATCAGAGGTGAATTTGTTGCGGCCATCATCGATGCCTTCAACCCAGAACTCCACGGCGAAGTCCACGCCGTTGTCACCAAAGCCGCGCAGCTCGCAATCTGGCGGGAAAGGTTCTGACAGCACGCCGGGGTGTTTGGCCACGGCGGCCTCAATGATGTCCGGCACTTTGTTAATGTCGGTGTCATAACTAACGGAAAACGGTGCCTCGTAGCGGTTGGCGGAGCCACTGTCGGAGTAGTTCACCACGCGGGTGGTGATGAAATCCTCGTTGGGCACCACAATCCAGCGGCCATCGTAGGTTTCCAGAATGGTGGCGCGGGCCGTCATTTTAATGATGGTGCCGGCCTCGCCGCCGTCCAGTTCCACATAGTCGCCAACGGTGGCCTGCCCCTCGAGCAGCAGGATCACACCGGAGATGAAGTTCGACGCAATCTTTTGCAGGCCAAAACCAAGGCCCACACCGATCACACCTGTGAGCACGGCGAGGGAGGTGAGGTTGATGCCCATGATGTTCATCACCAGAAGGAAAGCGACACCAAAGATGCCGATTTCCAGGGTTTTGGCGATGAGCTCGCGCATGGCCGGGCGCATCTCGTCCTGTTTCTTGATGAACTGGCTGGATTGTTCGTTGGACCAGCGGCCAAGCCAGAAGATCGCGCTCGCCACCACAACAAAGCGGATGGCAAACAGCACGGAGAAGGAAAGGTTACCCAGCGGCACAACTGTGGCATCCAGATAGGCCATGACCTCATCCAGAATGCCCAACGCGTAGAGGCCAGCCACGGGCACAAGGAGGTAGCGGCCGAGCACTTTCATCACCGGATCAGCGATGATCTCCTTGACCAGAATGCGCACGGCAAGGAACAGGAACACCCGTTTCCCAAAGGCAATGACTGCGCCGGAGCCGAACAGCGACCGGGTGACGTTTTCACCAATACCGATAAAGACATAGGCCAGAAGCGGCAACAGCAGCGGCAGGAACATCGACACAAAGCGGCGGGCGCGGGCGATGTAGCTGTCTTGCCCCTCTGGCGGGGTGAGCCAACGGTTTAGCAGCGGGTGCAGCTTGCGACTGGCATAAAGCGCAGCAAGGTACGCCACCAGCAGCAGCCCAAATTGCGACCACGCGGCGGGGCTGAGCAGCCAGCCTTGGGCAATGCCCCACAGGCGATCGACGTGTTCGAGGGCTGAGTTGAGTAAGGCTGTGCCGTCCATGAGAGGTCCACTTGCTGAAATGGGCGCTTTAGGTATCCTCTTGCCTTGCGGGCTTTGGTAACTCAATCAAAAACGGGGGGAAAAACGTGGCAGATGCGGCATCAGACCCAGCCCAAGACCCGATTTGCCCGCTCTGTGGCCGCCCAATTCCCCCCGAGGCGCGCCAGTCCAAGCACCATCTGATCCCACGATTGCGCGGGGGAAAAGGTGGGCCAACCGTGCTGCTGCATCAGATTTGCCACAATGAAATCCACGCCACACTGACGGAAACCGAGCTGGCACAGGTCTACAACTCGATAGAGATGCTGCAAAGCCATCCCCGGCTGGCCAAGTTTATCACCTGGGTTGCTAAGCGCCCGCCGGGGTTTCACTCCAAAACGCCGGGCGGGCGACGAAAGCGCTGAGCGTCACAAACACATCTGCTTGATGCCGGAGGCGACCTCCGGTTTGGCGGCCAAAGTGTCCGCCGCGATTTCGCGCGCGGCGGCGACGACATCCTCGGCAGGCACTATGCGCTCGATCAAACCGAAGGTCAGCGCGTCTTCTGCTGTAAGTTTTTGCCCGCCCATCAGCATGAGTTTGGCGCGCGCGGGCCCGACCAAAGCGGCAAGGCGGGCCGGATCAGACGGTTGCGGCAAGTAGCCAAGTTTCATGACCGGGTAGAAAAACTTGGCGTGCGGCGCGGCAATGCGGATGTCACAGGCCAAGGCCAAGCCGTTGGCGCCCCCCGCCAACGTGCCATTCAGGGCCGCGATGGTCAGGCCGGGTAACGCGGCGACGGCACCGGACAGGCGTTCCCAAACCGGGCTGGTGGCCAAACCGGCGCGGGCTTCGTCCAGATCGGCGCCTGCGGAGAACACCTTGCCGGTGCCGGTGAAGATCAGCGCGCGGGCCTCTTGAGCGGACTCGGCGATTTCCGCAAGGTCGGTGAGCATGGCTTCCGTCAGAGAGTTGGCTTTCTCTGGCCGATTGATGGTCACAACCCAGAGGCTGTTTTTGTCTTTGCTCAGGTCAATCATGTCTGTCTCGCTTTGCGCTACTGGCCGGATATGGCCTGAAGAGGCTGATTTTTGCCGACAAGTGTCGCAAAGCAACCTCTTGGAATATTTGATTTCCCTTGAAGTAAGGGGATCGAAGCAGGGCGTCTACCCCAAGCTCAAAAACCCGTCGGTTTGGCTCTTGACCCTGTCCCACTGAAGACCCAGTCTTAGAGGGAAGGCTTTGAAAAGGTAGATAAGTTGATGCAGATTTCAGCACCCCGAATTTTCACAACCACGGCTTTGGCCACGGTTTTCTGCGCCCAAGCCGCTTGGGCTGATGTCACCGCCGACGAGGTTTGGAGCAGCTGGCGCGACTCTATGACCGGTTTTGGCTACGAGATCACCGCAACCGAAAGCACAGACGGCAGCGTGCTAAACGTGAATGATCTGGTGATGACCGTCGCGGTTCCCGAAGAGGACGTGACCGTGGCCATCGACATGGGCACCATGGCGTTTGAGAACGTTGGCGACGGCACCGTGCGCGTGGTCCTACCGGAAAACGCACCAATCAAAGTCAACGTGATGGAGGATGGAGAGAACGTCGACATCACCATGACGCTTAGCTCCACCGACATGAACAATATCGTGTCCGGGACTGTCGAAGCCATGATCTATGACTATGCGGCCAGCAAGCTCGACCTGACCGTGGACAGCATCGTCGTGGATGGCGAAACCGTCCCTGATGTAGACATTGCGATGACCTTGGCGGATTTCGCTGGTCGCTCCCAGACAACGTTTGGCGATGTGATCACCAGCGTACAGAACGGCACCATCGGCAGCATGAGTGTGATCGCCAAAGGCATAGACCCTGAGTCTGATGACGCGTTTGATGTGAACTTCGCTGTTGAGGGTCTCAAAGTTGACGGCAGCGCAAGCATGCCAACCGGTGACTACGGTGAAGACGTTGCGGCGTTCTTTGCAGATGGGTTCGCGGTGGATGGCACATACGAACTTCAGTCCTCCACGTTCAACCTGAATGCCACCGATGGCGGCGACCCTGTTACGATGTCCTACACCAGCGGCGCTGGCGTTGTTGGGGTTAATATGAACAGCGAAGTGATGGCGTATGACGGCACCATTTCCGATGTCGCAGTGAATGTCTCCAGCAGTGAATTCCCGCTTCCGATTGACGTGAGCTTTGGCGAAATGGGCTATGGCTTCTCCGTGCCGTTGGCCGCATCTGAGGAGCAGCAGGACTTCGGGTTTTCTGTGAAGCTTCGGGAATTGAGCGTGTCGGAGCTGTTGTGGGGCATGTTTGACCCCGGTCAGGCACTGCCGCGTGATCCGGCAAATCTGATCGTTGATGTGAGCGGTCTGGCAACTGTTGCTGTCGACATCCTGACACTTGACGAGGACAGCCCGGAAATCCCCGGTGAGTTGAACTCTTTGAGCATCAACGACATTCAGCTGAACCTCGCGGGTGCAGCTGTCGAAGGTGCAGGCAGCTTCACTTTTGACAACACCGACTTGGAAAGCTTTGACGGCATGCCACGTCCAGAGGGCAGCCTTGACGTCAAAATTGCAGGCGTCAACGGGTTGATGGACAAGCTGGTCTCAATGGGGCTGTTGCCGGAAGAGCAGGCAATGGGCGCGCGCATGATGATGGGCATGTTCACACAGCCGGGTGATGGCGACGACACGCTGATTTCCAAAATCGAAGTAAACGACAAAGGCCAAGTTCTGGCCAACGGACAGCGCCTGAAGTAAGCGCTTCCCATTGAAAATCATCAAGGCCGCGGGATTTTCCTGCGGCCTTTTTGCTTTGACCAATACGTCGCGTTCATTCCTGCCGTGACCCACTGGACGTTGCGGCAAGCCCGTCCTAGTCTCGCGCTCAAATCAGCAAAAGGACCTGCGCCATGGCGACCGGCACGAACATCCGCACCTACTACAACGGCTCTTGGCATGACGGGGATATGTCTATCATTCGCGCAGCCGATCATGGCGCGTGGTTGGGGTCCAACGTGTTTGACGGGGCGCGGCTGGTGAACGGGCTGACGCCGGATCTGGACAAGCACTGTGCGCGTACCAACCGTTCTGCTGAGGCACTGATGCTCACGCCAACGGTCTCCACCGAAGATATGGTTGAAATTGTAAAAGAGGGTTTGAAAGCCTATGCACCGGGCGCGGCGGTCTACATCCGCCCAATGTACTGGGGGCTGGATGGCGACGTGACGGCGATTGTGCCCAGCGCGGACACCACTGGCTTTGCGGTCTGTCTTGAGGAAATTCCGATGGCGTCGCCGGATGCGGCCGTGTCTCTTTGCAAAACCCAGTTCCGCCGCCCGGTTCTGGAAAGCGCGGTGGTGAACGCCAAGGCGGGCTGCCTCTATCCCAACAACGCGCGTATGCTGCGCGAGGCCCGCGCCAAAGGGTTCAACAACACGCTGACCTGTGATGCGATGGGCAATGTGGCAGAAACCGCGACGGCCAACGTATTTATGGTGCGCGATGGCGAAGTGTTTACGCCAATTCCAAATGGCACCTTCCTGGCCGGGATCACCCGCGCGCGGCACATCGAAAACCTGCGCGCAGATGGCGTGACCGTCCATGAAACCATTCTGGGCTATGGCGACTTTGAAGAGGCGGACGAGGTGTTCCTGTCCGGTAATATGAACAAGGTCACGCCGGTGAAAGCTTTTGAGGAGCGCCAGTATCAGATTGGCCCCGTCACGCGCCGCGTGCGCGAGACGTATTGGGACTGGGCTGCGACCACCGTGTAACGCGACTGAAAGAAACATTGCGCGCCAAGGCGCTAACCGTCATGATCGCGGAAACGGAGGGGCCTTATGCGCAAGTTTCTTGTGGTGCTGGATGACAGCCGGGAATGTCTGAATGCCATGCGGTTTGCAGCGATGCGGGCCGCCCGCACAGGTGGCGGTGTCAAAATTCTGTCGATCATCCCGCCGGAAGAGTTCAACCACTGGATTGGCGTCAGCGATCTGATGCGCGAAGAAACGCGGGAGCGGATCGAAGTGCATTATGAAGTCTTTGCCAAGTGGATGCGGGATCGTCAGGGCGTGGACCCGGAGCTGAAGATCCGCGAGGGCGAAGCGGTGACGGAGATTCTGGCCGAGATCAAAGAAGACCAGGAAATTGGCGTGCTGGTGCTTGGTGCAGGCAATGACCGCAAAGGCCCGGGTCCACTCGTTTCTCAGCTGTCGCGCAATTCCGGCAGCTTGCCAGTGCCGATCACCGTGGTGCCCGGCGATTTGACGAAGGAGCAGCTGGAAGCTGTTACCTAACGGCTCGCCCAATCAAACCTCAGTTTAGAATGAATCTAAACCTTGACTAATGCCATGCGCAGGCGCATATCAATTCCCGATAGGAAAGGTCTGCCAATGTTCATTCAAACAGAATCCACACCAAACCCCGCCACGTTGAAGTTTCTGCCCGGCCAGACCGTGCTGGAAGTTGGCACCGCCGATTTCCCGACCGCAGACGGCGCGTCGGCGTCTCCTTTGGCGACCCGCATCTTTGCGGTGAACGGTGTGGCTGGTGTGTTCTTTGGCAATGACTTTGTCACCGTGACCAAAGCAGATGGCATTGAGTGGGATCACATCAAACCGTCCATTCTGGGCGCGATCATGGAGCACTTCCAGTCTGGTCAGCCTGTGATGTCTGGTGAGGCGGCGGCCCCTTCCGGCCATGCAGAGCACACCGGTGAAGACGGTGAAATCGTTGGCCAGATCAAGGAACTTTTGGACACCCGCGTACGTCCGGCCGTGGCACAGGACGGTGGCGACATCACCTTCCACGGATTTGATCGCGGCGTGGTTTACCTGCACATGCAAGGGGCTTGCGCGGGTTGCCCGTCGTCTACTCTGACCCTGAAAATGGGCATCGAGAACCTGCTGCGTCACTACATCCCTGAAGTGACCGAAGTGCGTCCTGTTGCGGTGTAAGCCACGGGCATGACCAACCCTCTGGTTCTGAGTTTTGATACATCGGCCGCGCATGTCGCGGCCGCTTTGCTGTGCGGAGACGAGATCATCGCAAGCAAGGTCGAAGAGATGAAACGCGGACAGGCCGAACGACTGATGCCGCTATTGGAAGAGGTGCTCGCCGAAGGCGGCAAGACTTTTGCCGATTTGGATGCAATTGGCGTCGGCGTTGGGCCGGGCAACTTTACCGGGATTCGGATTTCGGTATCTGCGGCGCGTGGGCTGGCGCTCGGACTGGGTATTCCGGCCGTTGGGATCAATAGCTTTGATGCGATTGAGGCCGGATTGAGTGGCGGCGGCGTGGCCATGGTTAGCGCCCCCCGTGGCCAAGGGTATTTATTCCCGAAAGGCGGCACGCCCTATTTGGCCTCCGAAGACGAGCTTGCGCAGATCGCGCAAAAGTCCCCGCTTGTGACACCGGAAGCCACGAGTCTCGTGGAACAAATCGCGCGATTGGCGGCGCAACGGTACCAGGACAGCCCGGCGCGCCCTGCCCCGCTGTACATCAAACCAGCAGACGCGGCCCCGCCCAAAGACCCGGCACCGGTGATCCTGCCATGACACCAGAGGCGATGGCGGCGATATATGCAGCCGCTTTCCCCCACAGCCGCGCTTGGAGCTCTGCTGAAATTTCAGACATGTTGGCTTCTCGTTTGACCTTTGCCATCGAAGGTGACGTTGGGTTCGCTTTAGGGCGCGTGATCGCGGAGGAGGCCGAACTGCTTACGATCGCCGTGGACCCTGCCCATCAGGGCAAGGGATTGGGCCATATATTATTGACCCAATTCGAAGCCGAATCAAAATTGCGCGGCGCAAGCTGGGTACATTTGGAGGTCGCGCAGGACAACACGACCGCGCTTGCGCTCTATACACGGGCGGGCTACGAAATCTGCGGTGAGCGGCCTGGCTACTACAGCAGACCGAACGGAGAGCAAATCACTGCCAGCCTTATGAAAAAGGCGCTAAGGTAGGCATAGGTGTGATTCGAGAGCGGTCATTTTTTGCCCAAACGGTCAAAAAACCGTTGACGCTAACGGTCTCAATCGCCTTAGTAACACGATGATCCGGCGGGATCTCAACAACAGACGGGACGGCAGCTCGCCAAAACAACGACCGCCCCGCTCAATATATGGGAGACATTTATGAGCCTCATGCACAAATTCCTCGGCGCAGCCGCAGCCGCAGCCCTGTCCGCAGGCGCAGCTCTGGCAGAGCCAGCACTGATCTTTGACCTCGGCGGCAAATTCGACAAATCCTTCAACGAAGCGGCCTTTGGTGGCGCGACCCGTTGGGCGGACGAAACCGGCGGCACCTTCCGCGAAATCGAACTGCAGTCCGAAGCTCAGCGTGAACAGGCTCTGCGTCGTTTTGCAGAAGCGGGTGCAAACCCAATCGTGATGACCGGCTTTGCTTTCGGCAACGTGCTGAGCGAAGTGGCACCTGATTACCCTGACACCAAGTTTGCGATCATCGACATGGTCGTAGACGCGCCAAACGTGCGTTCTGTGGTATTCAACGAGCACGAAGGCTCCTACCTGGTTGGCATGATGGCCGCGCAAGCGTCCAAGTCCGGCACCGTAGGCTTCATCGGCGGCATGGACATCCCGCTGATCCGTAAGTTTGCCTGTGGCTACGTTCAGGGCGTGAAAGCTGTGAACCCAGACGCGACCGTGATCCAGAACATGACCGGCACCACCCCTGCCGCATGGAACGACCCGGTAAAAGGCTCTGAGCTGACCAAAGCACAGATCGCACAGGGCGCGGACGTTGTATACGCAGCTGCTGGCGGCACCGGCGTTGGTGTTCTGCAGACTGCAGCGGATGAAGGCATCCTGTCTGTAGGCGTGGACAGCAACCAGAACCACCTGCACTCCGGCAAAGTTCTGACCTCCATGATGAAGCGCGTAGACAACGCGGTTTATGAAGCCATGAAGGCAGGCGTTGACCTGGAAACCGGCTTCAACGTGATGGGTGTGGCCAACGGCGGCATCGACTACGCCATGGACGAGCATAACGCCTCCCTCGTGTCTGCGGACATGAAAGCGAAAGTGGACATGGCAAAAGACGCCATCGCGTCCGGTGAGCTGGCCGTACACGACTACATGAGCGACAACACCTGCCCAGTAGAATAAGTACACCCGGGTCGCCCCGGAGCTAGAGACAGGGCCGTGCCGTGCCGGCGCGGCCCTTCCACTTAACAGAGGTCCCTAATGTCACACGCGATCGAATCCTTTTTCGCCGCATGGGGCGAGACCGACGCAAACACACGCAAAGATGCTTTGCGTGCGGCTGTCTCTCCTGACTTTTCCTACCTTGATCCCCGCATTGACGCACCCGTCACCGATTTTGACGCGCTAGCTGGCTATGTGGAGATATATTCGCAATACGCCCCCGGTGCGACCGCTGCCGTGGTCAATCTGAGCGACACGGCCGGTGTGTACCGCGCCACCGTTGCGTTCCGCATGGCGGATGGAAAAGAACAGCTTGGACAGTACTTTATCGAACCAGATGCCGAAGGCCGCGCACAGCGGCTGGTTGGCTTCGCAGGACTGGGAGAGCCTGAATGACGGCGCCTGCCATTGAACTCAAAGGCATTTCCAAAGCCTTTGGCCCTGTCCAGGCAAACAAGGACATTTCGATTTCGGTGCAACCGGGCACCATCCACGGCATCATCGGCGAAAACGGCGCGGGCAAATCCACGCTGATGTCGATCTTGTATGGCTTCTATAAAGCCGACGCCGGGGAGATTTTCATCAAGGGGCAGAAGACCTTGATCCCGGACAGCCAAGCCGCAATCCGCGCGGGTATTGGCATGGTGTTTCAGCACTTCAAGCTGGTGGAAAACTTCACCGTGCTGGAGAACATCATTCTGGGGGCCGAAGATGGCGCGATGCTGAACAGCTCGCTGGGCAACGCCCGCAAAGAGCTCAAGCATCTGGCCGAAGAATACGGGCTGAACGTGAACCCGGATGAGGTGATTGAAAACCTCTCCGTTGGTCACCAGCAGCGGGTGGAAATCCTCAAGGCGCTGTACCGCAAGGCGGAAATCCTCATTCTGGACGAGCCGACCGGCGTGTTGACTCCAGCGGAGGCGGATCAGCTGTTCCGCATTCTGGATCGTCTGCGCGAAGAGGGCAAAACCATCATCCTGATCACGCACAAGCTGCGGGAGATCATGGAATATACCGACACTGTGTCTGTGATGCGCCGTGGCGAGATGACCGCAACGGTGAAAACCTCAGAGACCTCACCAGAACATCTGGCGGAGCTGATGGTGGGCCGGAAGGTTCTGCTGCGTGTTGACAAAAAGCCTGCGGAGCCGGGCGCGACTGTGCTGGACATTAAAGGCCTGCGGGTTGTGGATGAGGCTGGCGTGGAACGTGTGAAGGGCATCGACCTGACCGTGCGCGCGGGCGAGATTGTGGGCATTGCAGGCGTGGCTGGCAACGGCCAGTCCGAATTGCTCGAAGTGCTCGGCGGATTTGCCGATGGCACCGGCACCATCACCATGAATGGCGCGGAAATCCCGCTTAGCGGCCATGGCGCCGATGGGCAGGCCCGCCGTGCCGCGGGAATCAGCCATGTGCCGGAAGACCGGCAGCGTGAAGGTCTGATCATGGAGTTCGCCGCCTGGGAAAACACGGTTTTTGGTTACCACCATTCGCCGGAAATCCAGAACGGCCTGCTGATGGACAATAAGGGCATCTACGCCGAGGCTGAGGCCAAGATGCAGCGCTTTGATGTGCGTCCACCCGATCCCAAGCTGGCGGCTAAAAACTTCTCCGGCGGGAACCAGCAGAAAATCGTTCTGGCCCGTGAGATTGAGCGCAACCCCGACCTGCTTTTGATCGGACAACCGACGCGCGGTGTGGACATTGGTGCGATTGAGTTCATCCACCAGCAGGTTGTGAACCTGCGCGATCAGGGCAAAGCGATCCTGCTTGTGTCTGTGGAGCTGGAAGAAATCCTGTCCTTGGCGGACCGAGTGGTTGTGATGTTTGACGGCCATATCACCGGTGAGCGCGACGCGGCACAGACCAACGAAAAAGAACTGGGCCTGTTGATGGCCGGGATCACCGACACCTCCGCCGTGGCCAATGGCAACGGCGGCAACGACACCACACAACAGGAGGTTCCCGCCGATGGATAAGATGCCTAAATGGGCTGACATCGTCCTGATCCCCTTGATTTCGCTGCTGTTGGCGGCGTTCTTCTCTGCGCTTGTGATTTTGGCGATTGGCGAAAATCCGATTGAAGCGCTAAAGCTGATGGTTGACGGCGCGCTGATGCGGTCGTCCGGCTGGGGCTATACGCTTTACTACGCTACCAACTTCATCTTCACCGGTCTGGCGGTGTCTGTCGCCTTCCACGCACGGCTGTTCAACATTGGCGGCGAAGGCCAAGCGATGTTGGGTGGTCTGGGCGTGGCGCTGTGCTGCCTCTACGTGCCTTGGCCCCATTGGTCGCTTGCGATCCTCGGTGCCTCGGTGGGCGCGGCCTTGTTTGGCGCGCTTTGGGCCTTGATCCCAGCGTATCTGCAGGCCAAACGCGGCAGCCACATCGTGATCACCACCATCATGTTCAACTTCATCGCTGCGGCGATCCTGAACTATGTGCTGGTGGAACTGCTGCGCCCCGTTGGCGCGATGGATCCGGCTTCTGCGAAGTTCCCGGATGCGACGCATCTGCCGTCGTTCCAGGACATGTTCTCCACCGAGACCAACAAAATGTTCCGTGGCGCACCAGCCAACGTGACCTTCTTCCTTGCGCTGGCAGCCAGTGTATTTGTCTGGCTGCTGATGTGGCGCACCAAACTGGGGTATCAGATCCGGGCCTTTGGGCATTCGGAATCCGGCGCGCTCTATGCAGGCATCAGCCCGGTGCGCATCACCGTGATTGCGATGCTGATCTCCGGTGCGCTGGCAGGCATGATGTCGGTCAACACCACCATGGGCGAAAGCGAACGCTTGATCCTGAACAGCACCGAGGGTGCGGGCTTTATCGGCATCGCCGTGGCACTGATGGGGCGCAACCACCCGTTTGGCGTTCTGCTGGCCGCGATCCTGTTTGGGTTCCTCTATCAGGGCGGCGCAGAACTGGCCCTGTGGACCAGCATTCCACGGGAGCTGATCGTAGTGATTCAAGCACTGGTGATCCTATTCACCGGGGCGCTGGACAACATGGTACGCGAGCCGCTTGAAAAACTCTTCATTGCGATGCGCCGGAGGAACGCCTGATGGACTTTCTGACACTTCTTCAGGTGCTGGACACCTCTGTGCGTCTGGCCACTCCGCTCCTACTGGCTTGTTTGGCCGGCTTGTATTCGGAGCGCTCCGGCGTGGTCGACATTGGCCTTGAGGGCAAAATGCTGGCTGCAGCGTTTTTCTCTGCTGCTGTGGCCTTCTATTCGGGCAGTGCCTGGGTTGGCTTGCTTGCCGGTGTGGGTGCTTCCGTCGTGCTGGCGGTGATCCACGGGCTGGCATCGGTGACCTTCCGCGGCAACCAGTTGATCTCCGGCGTGGCGATCAACTTCCTTGCCGCAGGCATGACCGTGTTGGTGGCACAAAGCTGGTTCCGGCAAGGTGGTCGCACACCACCTCTGGAGGGCGATGCACGTTTCAACCCGATTGAACTGCCGTTTGCGATTGGTCCCAAAGATGCCGAGGCCGCAGGCAAACCGCTCAGCCAGATGATTGCAGAGGCAGGTCCGTTGCAACAGCTCTACTCCGAACTGATCTCGGGCCATTCCTCGCTCGTGTATCTGGCGTTGCTGACCGTGCCGCTCACCTGGTGGCTGTTGTTCCGCACCCGCTTTGGCCTGCGCCTGCGCGCCGTTGGTGAAAACCCGGCTGCGGTCGATACAGCGGGCGTGTCTGTGGTCTGGCTGCGCTATGCGGCTGTGCTGATCTGTGGCGTGCTCTGCGGTGTTGCTGGCGCTTACTTGTCATCCGCTTTACAGGCTGGCTTCGTAAAAGACATGACCGCCGGTCGCGGGTTCATCGCCTTGGCCGCGCTGATCTTTGCGAAATGGCGTCCGGTTTATGCGCTCTGGGCCTGTCTGCTGTTTGGTCTGTTCCAAGCGCTGGAACTGCGTCCTGACATCATCGAGAATGTCTCTGGCATCAAGGTGCAGGTCCAGCTGTTGGGCGCCCTGCCCTACATCCTGACCGTGGTGATCCTCGCAGGCTTTGTGGGCAAAGCGATCCCGCCAAAAGCCAGCGCGGAGCCTTACATCAAAGAGCGCTAAGGCCTTACCCAAGAAAAACAAAGCAGCCCCGCCGCAGAGATGTTGGCGGGGCTTTCGTTTGGAAAACTCCACTGCACCCCATCACAGGCCACAACCCAGGCCTGAATAAGTCCAGTTTGCGGGCATTGATCTGGCCTGTCAGTGATTTAGCGGTCCTGACAGGTTGCTTTTGCGACCTTACTGGCGCTATCAAAAAATATGCAGATCTACCTCCCCATCGCCGAAGTTTCCGTGAATGCCTTTTTGCTGCTCGGCTTGGGCGGCATGGTTGGGATCTTGTCCGGCATGTTTGGGGTTGGCGGCGGCTTTTTGATGACGCCGCTGCTGTTTTTCATCGGCATTCCCCCAGCTGTGGCCGTGGCTACAGAAGCCAACCAGATTGTGGCCTCCTCCTTCAGCGGCGTGTTGGCGCATCTCAGGCGCAAGACTGTAGATTTGAAGATGGGCACGGTGCTGCTCACCGGTGGCCTGATAGGTGCCGCGCTAGGTGTTGTGATCTTCAACTATTTGAAGTCACAGGGGCAAGTCGACCTGTTGGTGCGACTTTGCTACGTGGTGTTTTTGGGTGTCATTGGCTCCCTGATGTTCATCGAGAGCCTGAACGCGATCCGCAAATCCCGTACAAACTCTGGGCCACCCAAGCGGAAGAAACACAACTGGGTGCATGGCCTGCCGCTCAAGATGCGGTTCCGTGTGTCCGGCCTTTATATCTCCGTGATCCCGCCGCTGATGGTGGGGGTTCTGGTCGGTATCCTTTCCGCCATCATGGGGGTCGGCGGCGGCTTCATTATGGTGCCAGCGATGATCTACCTGCTGGGTATGCCGACCAAAGTGGTTGTGGGCACCTCGCTGTTCCAGATCATCTTTGTCACCGGCTTCACCACGCTGTTGCACGCGACCACCAACTACACGGTGGACATTGCGCTGGCGGTCCTGTTGCTGGTTGGCGGCGTGATTGGCGCACAGATTGGTACGAGGCTTGGGACGTATCTGAAGGCCGAACAGCTCCGAATTTTGCTCGCACTTTTGGTAATCTTGGTCTGTGCCAAACTGGCGCTGGATCTATTGCTGGAGCCCAGCGAGCTGTTTTCCATCGGCGCGGCAGGAGGGCATTGAGCATGAAGCGTTTGCTGCTGGCCCTGTTGATGATGATCGCAACGCCTGTGATTGCCGAAGAGGTTGTATTGGGCCTGAGCCAGGATCAGGTGGCCATCACGGCTGACTTTGATGGATCTGAAATCCTGTTGTTTGGCGCCGTGAAACGCGAAAGCCCGATCTTGCAAGACCCGCCACTGGAAGTGGTGATTGCAGTGTCTGGTCCAAGCGGCCCGCTGACCGTGCGCCGCAAGGAGCGTAAGTTTGGCATTTGGGTGAACACGGACGCGGTCGAGATCGACCACGCGCCCAGTTTTTATGCCGTTGCCACCTCCGCACCTTTCAGCGAAGCGATGTCCAACGTGGAAGACCAACGCCATAGCCTGTCGATCCCTCGGGCGATCCGCTCTGTAGGGGCTCCGATGGGAATTGATGACGCCCAGAGCTTTAGCGAGGCGGTGATCCGCATTCGCACCAATGAAGGCGCCTATCAGGTGCTGGAAAACACGGTGTCCGTGGACCAGCAGACTCTCTTTCGAACTTCGATCAAAATGCCGGCAAACCTGACCGAAGGGGACTACCCCACACGGATCTTCCTGACGCGCGGCGGCAAGGTGATCTCCAACTATGAGACCGTCATCAACGTGAACAAAGTCGGCTTAGAACGTTGGCTGTTTGACATGTCCCGCAATCAACCGCTGCTTTACGGTTTGATGTCATTGGCTATTGCCATTGCGGCCGGTTGGATGGCCTCGGCGGCCTTCCAAGTGTTGCAGCGGCGCTAACCTGTCAGCAGGCTTGCGCCTTTGGCGTGGGCCGACTACCTGTCACGAAACCAAACACGAGGCATTTTATGGCGCAGACTCCAGAGCAGCTTGCAGAGATCATGTTGGACGCAGCCAAGGCGGCTGGCGCAGAGACGGCAGATGCGATGGTGATGCGCGGCACGTCCGTGTCGATTGATGTGCGCGAAGGCAAATTGGAGCAGGCGGAGCGCTCGGAAGGTGTGGACCTTGGGTTGCGGGTGCTGATTGGCCAGAGACAGGCCAATGTCTCGATCTCTGACACGCGTGCGGAAAGCATCGCGGTGATGGCGGAACGCGCGGTCGCGATGGCGAAAGAAGCGCCGGAAGACCCTTATGCGGGGTTGGCGGACGCAGACCAGTTGGCGCAAGATTTGGACATCGCCGCGTTAGAGTTAAACGATCCGACACACGAACCAGCTGCTGCCAGCCTGCAAGAGGATGCCATCGCGGCAGAAGCCGCCGCCATGGCGGTTGCGGGCGTAACGCAGGTCCAATCAGCGACCGGCGGCTACAGCAGCAGCGAAGTGTTCTTAGCCGCCACAAATGGATTTGCCGCAGGTTATGCCCGTAGCAGCCGCGGAATATACGCCACGGCCATCGCAGGTGAAGGCGAACACATGGAACGCGACTATGACGGCGACTCCCGCATCTTCCAAAGCGACCTGCGTGATGCTGCTGAGATTGGAACGTCTGCGGGCCAACGGGCTGTGGAGCGGCTGAACGCACGCAAACCGGAAACCGGCAGCTTTCCGGTGCTGTTTGATGAGCGTATTTCGTCGTCGCTCATTGGGCATGTGCTGGCCGCAGCCAATGGCGGCATGGTGGCGCGCGGCTCGTCCTGGTTGCGGGACAAACTCGGGCAGCAGGTACTTCCAGAAGGTCTTTCGTTGATTGAGGACCCCAAGCGCCCGCGCGTATCCGGCTCCCGTCCGTTTGACGCGGAAGGCCTGCCCACCATGCGCCGAGCCATCATCGACAATGGCGTGTTGACCGGATGGACGTTGGATTTGGCGACCGCCCGCAAGCTTGGCATGTCCTCTACCGGCAACGCCGCGCGTGGAATTTCCTCGCCGCCCTCTCCAAGCAGCTGGAATGTGTCTCTCACGCAAGGCAGCCAAAGCCGCGCGGACCTGCTCAAGGACATGGGCACCGGGCTTCTAGTCACTTCGATGATTGGCTCGACCATCAATCCGACCACCGGCGACTACTCTCGAGGCGCGGCAGGGTTCTGGATTGAGAATGGCGAGATTGCCTATCCGGTAAACGAATGCACAATCGCCGGAAACTTGCACGACATGATGAAGTCGATTGTACCCGCCAATGATGCTCGTCCTTATCTGTCGCGCGTGGTGCCGTCGTTGCTTGTTCCGGGGATGACCCTTGCCGGAAACTGATCTCGATCTGCTGATTGCCGCAGCGCGACGGGCGGGTGAAATCGCCACCCGCTTTAGCGGGCCGGATGCCAAGACTTGGAACAAGCCCGAAGACGCAGGACCCGTCACCGAAGCGGACCTTGCGGTCAACGAAATGCTGGAAGACACATTGCGTGCAGCGCGACCGGACTATGGCTGGCTCAGCGAAGAATCGTTGGATGAAGGCGACCGCATCCATGCGGAAAAGACCTTTATCATTGATCCCATAGACGGCACCCGCAGCTTTATCGAAGGCTCAGATACCTGGGCACATGCTTTGGCAATTGCAGAGCGTGGGGTTGTCACCGCAGCCGTCGTTTTTCTGCCGCGTCGAGACAAGCTATACAGCGCAGCGCAAGGGCAAGGCGCATTTTTGAATGGCACATCAATCACCTCTGGCGCGCGTGCGGATATGGCAGGCGCCAAGGTTCTGGTGGCGCGTCCGGTGATGGACAGCGCGCATTGGCAAGGCGACCCGCCCGAGTTCAAACGTGGCTATCGCCCTTCGCTGGCCTATCGCACTGCGCTGGTGGCGGAAGGGCGGTTTGACGCCATGGTCACTTTGCGCCCCACCTGGGAGTGGGATGTGGCCGCTGGTGATCTGATTATCCGCGAAGCAGGCGCCGTCACTGCGGACCGGCACGGTGCCCCGCTACGTTTCAACAATCCGGATCCCCGTCTGCCCGGCGTCATTGCTGCGCCGGAGCCGCTCAAAGATCAGATCTGCGCGGCGCTGGCCCCGGCCCACAGCGGGCACTGACACCGAACTCACAGCAATTCTGGTTAAACTTGCTCCAAGAGACGCCTTCCTCCCCTTGAGGCTTTGGGCCAAGCGCCGTAGGTTGCGGCCAATTCAGGACCTCACAGGAGTGGCCCAAATATGGCACAGCGACTGCACCTCGTCTTTGGTGGCGAACTGATCGACCCGACCAAAACCGCATTCAAAGATGTGGATGATATCCACGTTGTTGGCATCTTCCCCAACTACGAAACCGCCTATGACGCTTGGAAAGCTGAAGCTCAGAAGACTGTGGACAACGCCCACATGCGCTACTTCATCGCGCATTTGCACCGTCTGCGGGACGAAGACGCGGCGGCCTCTTCCACCGAAGAGCTCGGGTAAGACTTCCGGATGGCGCGCTCGCTTGGTCTTGCGGCGTATCTTGCGTTTGCGCGCCGCCAGCCTCCACGGCTGGCCGCAATTGACTGTCCACGCCCCAAAGGCGTGGTCATCTGGCTGCACAGCACAGATCCTACACGTGCGCGCACTCTGGCCAAATTGGGCTTACGCCTAGCCGCACAGCGCAGTGATACACGGGTGCTTTTGACTACCCCTCATGATGTGCCTCTAACGCAGACCTTGCCAGATGGCGTGATCTGGCAACCCTGTCCATCAGAGAGCCCTGCGGACATCGCGGTATTTCTCGCGCATTGGCAGCCAGAAATCATGATTTGGCTGGGCTCCAGTATTCGACCCGCATTGATTGATGCCGTGCGCACGCGCGACATTCCGTCGATGATGCTCGAAGTGCATCGCCCCAAGCTCGATCAAAAGCGCCGTTGGGGCCCAGAGCCTATTCGCGGAACACTGTCGCGGTTCAACACCATCTTTGCCCAGGACAAAGCCACGGCCATTCGCCTGCGCAAGCTGCTCGGCGACAGCTCCAAAGTCGAGATCAGCGGCACCTTGATGGAAGAAGCTCCGGCCTTGCCGGTGCGCGAGAGCGATCTGGACGAGCTGCGGAGCTGTTTGGCAGGACGTCCTGTTTGGTTGGCCGCGCGATTGCAAACGGAAGAGCTGGAAACCGTGCTCAATGCCTACCGTGCGGTCTTGCGGCTGTCGTTTCGCATGCTGCTGGTCGTGGTGCCCGATAGCCCAGCACAGGCGCAGGCCATGCGCGCAACCATTGCAGCAGGTGGTTGGCGCGTCGCAGATTGGGACAATGGCGACTTCCCGGAAGAAAACACGCAGGTGCTGTTTGCCGAAACACCTGACGAGCTGGGTCTATGGTATCGCATTGCACCGATCAGCTTTGTTGGCAGTTCCTTGATCCCCGGTGCAGGCGGGCGCGACCCGCTCGAGCCCGCGGCTCTGGGCAGCGCGATCCTCTATGGACCGTCAGTGCGGCGCTATCTCAGCAGCTATACGCGGTTGGCCAATGTCGGTGCGGCACGGATAGTGAAAGATGCTGACAGTTTGACCGCCGCTTTGATGTTTTTGGCGGCGCCGGATCAGGTGGCGGCCATGGCCCATGCGGGCTGGCAGGTGGTGTCTGACAGCGCGGCGGTGTCAGACAAAGTGCTCGAACACGCGCACATGTTGATGGACACGCAGGAGGAACCTGCATGAAGGAGCCTCTGTTCTGGTCCAACACCCCCAGCCGCCCCGGCTGGCAAGCTCGACTCTTGGCGCCCCTAGGAGGGATATACGCCAAGGCCACCCAATCGCGCGTTAGAAAAGCGGATGGTTACAAGGCCGCGGTGCCGGTGATCTGCGTAGGCAATATCAACGCAGGCGGGACAGGCAAGACGCCCACCACCATCGCTTTGGCACAACGGCTGATTGGCATGGGAAAGACCCCGCATGTGGTGTCTCGCGGTTATGGCGGCACGCTTGAAGGCCCTGTGCAGGTCAGCGAACGCACGCACAAAGCCGATGAAACCGGGGACGAACCGCTGTTGCTTGCGGCGTTTGCCCCCACATGGGTCTCCAAGAACCGCGCCGAGGGCGTCAGGGCCGCAGAAGCCGCCGGCGCGGATGTGATCTTGCTCGACGACGGCTTTCAGAACGCTTCCGTGCAGATGGACGCCAGCGTTATTGTCGTGGACGCGCATCGCGGATTTGGCAACGGGCGCTGCATTCCGGCGGGACCATTGCGCGAGCCCGTGGCAGCAGGCATGGCGCGGGGCGACGTGGTTCTGTCGATTGGCAATGATGCGGCGCAGGCTAGATTTGCGGAGACATGGGGCAGCCAAGTGAGTCTGCCGCACGCCAAAGGTGCGTTGGTGCCACTGCAAACCGGCATGGACTGGACGGAGACGCCGTTTTTCGCTTTTGCCGGCATCGGCCATCCGGAAAAATTCTTTGAGACCCTGCGCAGTCTCGGCGCCACGTTGGTGCACACTGAGGCCCTAGCCGATCATCAGGCGCTGCCGCCTGCGATGCTCTCGCGCCTTTATGCGGAATCCCAAAAGATGGGCGCGCAGCTGGTCACCACCGAAAAAGATGCCGTGCGCCTGCCACTGGAAGTGCGGCCACAGGTGCTGACCTTGCCGGTACGGTTGGAGCTGCAGGATTGGGCGCCGATTGATGCGCTTTTGGCGCGCATCGGGGTGACCGGGCAGGATTAACCCGCCCGATCAAAAGGTGCGGCTTAGCCGTCGAGCTTGCCGTCGAGGATCTCTTTCAGATCCTTGTAGCTCATGTTGGAGTGCTTCTCACCGTCGATGATCAGCGTTGGTGTGGCGTTCACGTCATCAGCTGCGGCGTTTTTCTGGAACCAAGCCACCAGCGCTTTGGCTTTGTCTTCATCCTGTAGGCAGGCTTGAAGTTGATCGTCCTCCAGACCTGCCAGACGGCCGGTCTTGCGCAGGCTGTCAGAGATCGCCACAGGATCACCGGCGCGGGTCCAGTCTTTCTGTGTCTTCATCAGAATGTCGGTCATACCGAAGAACTTCTCCTGACCACCACACCGCGCCACCATGGAGGCCCAGAGGCCGTAACGGTCAAAGTACACGTCGCGGAACACGAACTTCACTTTGCCGGTATCGACGTAATCTGCCTTCAAGGGCTCCAGAACGTTTTCGTGGAAGCTGGCACAATGCGGACAGGTAAAGGACGCATACTCAATGATGGTGATTGGCGCGTCTTCAGAGCCCATGACCATTTCGACAATGCCGTGCTCATTGGCTGCGCCTTCAGAAGACACCGTTTGAATGTTGGAAATTTCCGGCAGCTCAAACGCCGTTGTGGTCGCGGACGTTTGTGAGTTGGTCAGCCAGTAAGCTCCACCAGCGACGGCCACCGCCGCAGCGGCGATTGCAGGGATAAAACGGTTCATTCAGAGCCTCTCTTCGCGTTTTTGTTCTTCGAAATTACATTTTGGGCAAGTCGCTCAAGCGCTTGCCGCAGATCATCGTCGCCAACAGGCGCAGCCACTTCGGCGGCCTCGGCGCGGGTGGCAGCATCAGGTTTTGGTTTCTCTGCCTTGGGCGCTGCCCCGAACTGTGCCTGCCCTTCAGCAAAGCCTGTCGGCGCGGTTTGCGTGATGCGCATGTGGGTGATGGCGTTGTAGCCATAAGCCGCATTGATACGGGTGCGCAGCGTTTCTTTTTGCATTTCCAGCATTGGAGCCTGCGCCCCGGTGGTCAGAAGGGTCAATGTCGCCCCGAATCCCTGACGCCCGTATTTCACGTCGACAGGCTGGCAGATGCGGGCGATGTCGTCGCCAACGATCTCTGCCCAATGGGTCAACACGCGAGACTCCGCAAAACCCCGGCTTTCGCTGGCTTTGCGGATGCGCTCTTGCAGAAGCGAAGAGGTGCGGGAGAACCCTTTGGTGGTGGCACGGCGCATGTTGGTCTTGCATCCTTTGGTCGGTCGCTATTTTAGTGGCTCGGCGCGAGGGCGCCAGTGAAACCCAACCCGAGTGAGGATAAAACTTGCGTGATAGGCCAAACAGCGCCGACCTGCTGACGTTCTATGATCACAACGCGCGGAAAATGCCGTGGCGGGTGGGGCCAAAGGAGCGCGCGCAAGGCGTGCAGCCGGATCCGTATCGGGTGTGGATGTCTGAAATCATGTTGCAGCAAACCACTGTGGCGGCGGTGAAGGACTACTTCGAGCGCTTCACAGCCAAATGGCCCACGGTGCGGGATCTGGCGGCGGCAGAAGATGCGGATGTCATGGCCGAATGGGCTGGGCTGGGCTACTACGCCCGCGCCCGCAACCTTTTGAAATGCGCGCGGTTTGTCGTGGCAGAGCATGACGGCGTTTTTCCGGGCACAGTGGAAGAACTGCTCACACTGCCAGGCGTTGGTCCGTACACAGCAGGGGCCGTGGCGGCGATTGCCTTTGATCAGCCCGCCACGGTGGTGGACGGCAATGTCGAGCGGGTCATGGCGCGGCTGTTTGATATTCACACGCCTCTGCCTGCAGCCAAACCCGAGCTGACTGAGAAAGCTGCGCAGCTGACCCCACAAGAGCGCCCCGGGGATTATGCGCAGGCGGTGATGGATCTTGGCGCAACCATTTGCACGCCGCGCAACCCGGCCTGCGGACTGTGCCCATGGCGCGCTCCTTGCCAGGCGCAAGCGGCGGGCACGGCGGCTGAATTGCCGAAGAAAACGCCCAAGAAGCCCAAACCCATCCGCCATGGTGTGGTCTATATCGCCAAACGCGTGGATGGGGCTTTCTTGCTGGAAACGCGGCCAGACAGTGGATTGCTCGGCGGGATGTTGGGCTGGCCCGGGTCCGCATGGACAGAAGGGGAAGCGCCCAAACATGACGCCCCCATCAAAGCAGAGTGGAAAACCCTGAACGCTGAGGCTCGGCACACGTTTACACACTTCCAACTGCGCCTGACAGTGAAGACCGCGCTGGTGCCGATGGACCGCAAAGCCTCCGTTGGCGGGTTTGTTGACGCTGAACAGTTTGACGCGGGCAACTTGCCCACTGCGATGCGAAAGGCGTTTGATCTCTATCGCGGCACTTGACCTCATTGCACTAACAGCCGCTTCGCCGCATAGTTTGCGCAATGAAGTCAAAGGACTGTGATCATGATCGCCTCCTCCCAAGTTGCCAAGTTCACCAGCGCGTTGCCCTTTTGGTGCTCCCTGCTTTTGATCCCGCTCGTGTGGATCACCGCCGGATTGGGCGGATGCTGGGTGCTACTGGTACCGATCACCACGTGGTATCTCTTTGCCGCTTTGGACGCAGTCACCGGGCTCAATCTTGAGAACGCGGACCTGGACACAAGCGATGACCAACTGAAGTGGTATCAATTGGTTACGCTGATCTGGGCGCCAGTACAGTTCCTCACAATCTTTGGGTTGATCTATTATGCCACTCGGGCAGATCACCTCAGCACCGGCGCGCTTATTGGTCTGTTCTTTGGTGTTGGCGTCATTAGCGGCACAATTGGCATCAATTACAGCCATGAGCTGATGCATCAGAAGCCCAAAGGCGAGCGCTGGCTCGGGGATATTTTGCTGGCGATGGTGCTCTATTCGCATTTCCGAAGCGAGCATCTCTTGGTGCATCACCGCTATGTTGGCACGCCGCGTGACCCGGTTACGGCGCGTTACAATGAAGGCTTCCACCGCTTCTTCCCGCGTGTGCTGATTGGATCGCTCAAGTCGTCCTTCAAAGCAGAGAAAGACATGCTGGCCCGCAAGAGCCTGCCATGGACCGACCTGTCCAACCCGTTCTTTCGCTACTGGGCGCTACAAGCCGGGATGCTGCTGCTGGCGTTGCTCATCGGCGGCTGGCTGGGTGTGGCGCTGTTCATCTGGCAGGCATGGATCGCGATCTGGCAGCTGGAATTGGTGAACTATGTGGAGCACTACGGACTGACGCGCAAACATCAGGGCGAAGGCAAATATGAGCATGTAAAGCCCCATCACAGTTGGAACGCCGCCCACAAAGCTTCCAACTGGTTGCTCATCAATTTGCAGCGCCACTCAGACCACCACTACAAGCCGGACCGCCGCTTTCCGCTCTTGCAGAACTACACTGATGCAGAGGCCCCGCAGCTGCCCTTTGGCTATCCAATCATGACCATCGCCGCGATGATCCCACCGGTGTGGAAACGGGTGATGAACCCGCGCGTGCGCAAATGGCGCGACATGTATTATCCGGAAATCACCAACTGGCAGCCATACAACAAGGCCAAAAACCCGATGCCGCGATAAGGATCAGACGCCGTGGTCGTCAGGCCGCTCGTAAGCCCAGACAGTCAGCTTTTCTGCCACCCCACGTATGTCCTGATCTGTGAACTTCTGAAGTCCGTCCAAACATTCATCGCCGCCCTCTTTGAGCACTTCGGCCCGCATACCGTCGCTGATCACCAGTCGGGCGTTCAGACCGCGCGTCATGCTTTCCAGACGGGAAGCGACGTTCACGGTGTTGCCGACCACGGCAAACTCCAACCGGTTGGCGCCAATGTCGGCCAAAACCGCTGGGCCGTAGTGCGCGCCAAATCCAACTCTTAGCGGTGGCTGGCCTTTGGCAATGCGCGCATCGTTCCAGACGTCCACATCCGCCATCATCTGTCGCACACAGCGCAGCGCGTTTTGCGCGTCGTGATCAGACGGGCTGGGCGTGCCAAAAGTCGCCATCAACCCATCGCCGAGATATTTGTCCAGCGTGCCTTCGTGGGCAAACACTGCGCGCTCCATCAACCCGTGGAAGTCGCGTAGAATCTCGATCACCTCTTCCGGTTTGCGCGTGGCAGCGAACTCGGTGAAGCCGACAATATCCACAAACAGCACGGCGATGTTGTGAGAGCGGATTTGTTTGAGCGGCTCGTCGTTCTGGCTCAACTCTTCCACCACGTTGGGAGAGAAGTAGCGCGACAGATTGGTGCGCTCCCGTTCCAGCGCCGCATTGGACCTCAACAGGCCGTTGAAGCGCCGCATGGAGATGCCCAACGTGATGGCGACCAAGAGGAAGACCACTATCTCCTGAATCCGGAGACGGACATTAAAGTTATTGGGATCCAAAATATGCGCCAGATCCGGCCAGCCCGGCAGCGCAAACTTAATGGCATCACTCATGACCGGCACTGGATCGGTGAGCCAGATCGACAGCGCCAAAGCCGCCGCCCACATGCCAGCCGTCCAAGTGCCAATCGCGATCACCGTGCGCCAGGAATAGGCCAAAGTGCCCATAGCCAAAATCAAGAAGAGGTATTGGAAGTTGCCAAAACGGTACTGCATCGCCTGCGGCCAGTCATCCAGCCCGATGGGATTGGGTCCGATGATGCCAACAACCATCAGCAGGAGATCCACAAAGATCAGGAACAGCTCTAGCTTGGAGCGTCCCACCCGACCGGCGCGGCGAATGAGCCAGCCGTTCACACAGAGCAGAAACAGAATGAACTCGTAGTAGAAGACTTCCGGCCAGTGCACGGTGAACAGCAGGAAGACGCCAATGATGGACATCGCCACCCAGCGGGCTTTGACCGCCAGATCCAGACCTTCGCGCTTGTGACGCTCCAGCACCGCCTCGGTATAGCTGTCGGTGCGCTCCTCGCCGTCTTCAAACCGATCCAAATACACCGGCTTGTCTTGTTGCGTCTGCTCGACCATTGGCTGGCTCTCCATTGTCCTCGAATGAAATAGGTGGCCCAACGTCAGCTTACACCCCCTGCTCCGTACAACAAAACCCCGCCGGAGTGCGGCGGGGAAGTCTGGATACCTGCGTAGTCAGTTCGGCTACAGGCATCCGGCGGTATTGGTTATCTGTGGTATGGAAGTTGACGCGCCCCATGGCGCTTTGCGTTGGGTCCGGATCGGCTGTGCTGGGGTTTGCCAATCTGGCAAAGGCAACAGACGACCCGGATGTAATGATAACGCAAAGCAGATTAGTTGGGGCGTGCCGCCATTTCTGCGCGAATTTGCTGGCGTAGAAGGTCGATTGGCACCTTCTTGCCTTCGCGTTTGTAGGACCAATAGGTCCAACCGTTACAGCTCGGCGCGCCTTCCAGATGCGCACCAACCTGATGGATGGAGCCCTTGATGTCGTCACCAATCAGCGTGCCATCGGCACGCACCTTGGCTTTGTGACGGCCGTTCAGGGAATAGAGGTTTTCGCCAGGACGCAGCATGCCACGCTCAACCAGCTGACCAAACGGCACACGAGGCTCGGCACGTTTAGAGGCGGTCACGGCGAGCGCTTCGCGGTCAAACTTGCGCACTTTCTTGAGGCGCTTTTCGGCCACTTTGCGATAGGCGGCTTCGCGCTCGATACCGATGTACTCGCGGCCCAGCATTTTAGCGACAGCGCCGGTGGTGCCGGTGCCAAAGAACGGATCAAGGATCACGTCGCCCGGGTTGGTGGACCCGACCAGCACACGATGCAGCAGGCTTTCCGGTTTCTGCGTTGGATGTGCCTTGTCGCCGTTTTCGTCTTTCAGACGCTCATGGCCGGTGCAGATCGGCAGCACCCAGTCGCTGCGCATCTGCACACCTTCGTTGAGCGCCTTGAGCGCTTCGTAATTGAAGGTGTATTTCGCGCCCTCGGATTTGGAAGCCCAAATCATGGTTTCATGCGCGTTGGTGAAGCGTTTGCCACGGAAGTTTGGCATCGGGTTGGACTTGCGCCAGACAACATCGTTCAGAATCCAGAAGCCCTGGTTCTGCAGTTCCGCACCCATGCGGAAAACGTTGTGGTAGGAGCCGATCACCCAGATCGCCCCGTTGGGTTTCAGAAGACGGCGGGCCGCCTTCAGCCATTCGCGTGTGAACTTGTCATACGCGGCGAAACTCGAAAACTGGTCCCACTCGTCGTCAACCGCGTCCACTTTGGAATTGTCTGGACGGTGCAGCTCGCCTTTCAACTGAAGGTTATAGGGCGGGTCTGCGAAGATCAGATCGATCGAGTTTTCAGGCAAACTGTTCATCACTTCGATACAGTCGCCGGACAATATACTATTGATCGGGAGCGCGGATGCGCCCTTCGCTTTTGTCATCGTTTTCATTCTCTGCCTCATTACGGCGCGGTTTTTTTAGTGCGCTCGTTATGTGGATAAGTTTGAGTCAAACGTGATTCGGCGTCAATTTCTTTTTTGAATCAGAGAGTTAGTTTTTCGCTTGATACAAGATATTGTGCACAGGCTTAAACGAACGCCTATGATGTGGGGTCACCCCCAGTTCAACCAGCGCCTCTCTGTGCTTTTTGGACGGGTATCCGGCGTTTGTTTCCCATCCGTAACCAGGGAACTGTTGCGCTAAATCCATCATGATGGTGTCGCGCGCGGTTTTCGCCACGATGGACGCGGCTGAAATCGACAACGACCGCGCGTCCCCTTTTACGATTTCTTCGGATGAAATATGCAACCCAGACGGGATCATATTGCCATCAATCAGCAGGTGGTCCGGCGCCGAGGGCAGCCCCGCGACGGCCCGTTCCATGGCGATGTGGCTGGCACGTAGGATGTTATGTTCGTCGATCTCCTCGACCGTGCAATGCGCGATGCAGACATCGGCCACTTTTAGAATTTCTTCCGTCAACGCTTCGCGCCGTTTGGCGGTCAATTTCTTAGAGTCGTTGAGACCTACGGGAATGTTGTCAGGGTCCAACACCACCGCCGCAGCGGTCACAGGTCCCGCCAACGGCCCCCGGCCCACTTCGTCCACACCGGCCACGCGGCTCAGACCACGGGCATAGGCAGCTTCTTCAAGGGAAAAGTCGGGGGCTGTAGGCACTTTTTTCATGTCCTTGGAGAAGCATTCCATGGAGCCAAAGGCAAGAAAAAAGCCGGGCAGCCCCTCGTCTGCCCGGCCAGTTGCCGATCTTACCGTCGGCTTGCACACCGCTCGATGGTGGGGATCAGATCAGCGCCAAACCACCTTGTAGCCTTTGCGCTTCAGGCACTGCGTCCGGTAACCGGCCACCGGGCCGTGTACGCCCTTGATCTTGAAGTAGCATTCTTCCGGCAGGCGGTAGGCAGGGTACTGCGTGCGAAACAGGCAGCGCTGACCATAGCCTTGAATTACCCTTCCGTTTTTCGCTTCAAACCCATTGGCGCAATGGCGGGGGAGCCAAGCTTTTTTCTTGCCCGGCTTCGGCTTCACCGGCTTTGGCGGGACAGGTGTCGGATCGGATTTTTTGCTGTCAGACACCGCAGCGCCGATCACCGCCAGCGCAGTGACACCAAAGAGCAGTGCGGCGATGGCATCCTCATCCATCGCATTGGCGCGCGGCGCGGTGGCGCCGGTAAGAATGATGGCGATACTCAGTACGGAGGCGATAAACGTCTTGGAAGTCATGGCGAAGTCCTGTGTTTTTTGAATGTTGTCCGGCCTGTGCACCGGTTTGCCCATCCGTTTTCGCCGCAACTCCAAAAATCTCGCAATATCAGCACCTTGTTATGGGATATCGGACACCCAAACCAAGTTGGTTATTGAATAACAGCTCGTATTTGCGCCAAGGTCTGCCAATGAAACAGCTCATGACATATAGCCTTTGTATTGGTGCGCTCGTCGCGACTCTCGCTGCGCCCGGTGCGGCGCATGCGGCAGATTGCTATGCCGACTACAAAGCCAAGAAAGACGCCCCGTTGCGCCTGCACTACGGTGTGATCGATCTCAAAAACGGCTGCGATGCCGGATCTGCAAAGCAAGAAGTTGCCGCCCGCATTGGGAAAGACGGATGGACCTTGTTAAACGTGCTCTCGGTGTTTGACGCCTCAGAGCTCTCCGGAAAGGAAGACAGTGCAGGACAATTCTACCTCCGTTATTGAAACGCGGCGCAGCGGTGGGCGGATCGTGGCATTGGGGATTGGGGCAATTGTCCTGATCCTTTTGGCCTGTGCGGCGCTACTTCTGCTGACCTTGCCGGATGCCAATGCGTTCAACGCCCGAGTCGAAGCCCTGTTTCTTGCCAACGATGATCTGACCGGTCAGGCGGACATCAAACTTCTTGAGATTCTTGCGCAATCCGGCACCGCTTTTGCAGACACGCTCGCCAGCTACCGCATGGTGATTTTGGTGCTGCTGGTGTTCGCCACCGGCATGATGATTGCCGCGCTGGTGTTTCTTGTCGGTCTGATCACCATGAACCGCCGCATGGCGCAGATTGAGCGCGCGGGCATTCAGGTGACCTCCCTGATTGTCAGTCGTGAAGAAAAGACCGTGTACCTGAACGAGATGGGCTTCAAACTGACTGACGCGGCGATGGAGACACTTTCGGTTTTGGCCGAGGCGCGCATGGATGACGATGTGCTGTCGGGCATCGAACTCGAAAGCATGATCTCGGGCAAACCCGCCACCGATTGCGAGGAGGCCGCCGGTGCGACGCGCATCAAACGTCTACGGGACTCGCTGGGCAATCAGATGGTGAGCCAGCTTCTGGTCAAAAACATCGCGCGCAAAGGCTATGTGCTCTCAATCGACAAGGATGTGATAGAAGTGCTCTAAAGGGTGCGGCGCACAATTGCTTGATGTGCTGCTCGTCCTCTTGTTTGCCTTTTGTTCACTCCCCACATAGGGGACACTACGTGACGGGGTGACGATCAGGGAAGGATCAGGGCATGGAAGGTTCACGTTTTGGCGCCAATGCGGGCTACGGGATTGAGATCAAACCCATTGCCTCCACCGTACGGGTTTTGCGCGACGGGCAGGTTCTGGCCGAAAGCACCAATGCAAAGGTGATGTATGAGACCCGGCTGGCACCGCAAATCTACATCCCCAGAGAAGACATTCTGACGCCGCTGTCGGATGAGACCGAGTTGCAGACCTTCTGCCCGTTTAAAGGCACGGCGCGTTATCACGACCTGCTGCTGGATGGTGAGACCATCTACAACGGCGTCTGGTGTTACGACGACGCCATGCCGGAAAGCCGTGCGATCAATGGGCATATCGGCTTTATGCCCGGTGCTCAGGTGGAGTTTGACCTGGGTGGCGTGGAGCTTGATCCAGTCGCGGATGGCAACATCACCGGCCCGCTGGTGGATTGGCTGATGCGCGGGGCGGCGTTTGAAACCACACCTGAAGACTTTATTGGCGCGCTTGGCAAAAAGATGGTGGAGCACGGCATCGCTGTATCGCGGATGAGCGCAATGATCTGGTCGCTGCATCCGATGATTGCCGGGAAAAACTACATCTGGAAACGCGACGAAGACGAGATCACCACCTTTGCGCCGTCTTATGAGCTTTACGATCACCCGTCCTTCAAAAACAGCCCATTGAGCTATGTCTCCCAAGGGCTGGGCGGTGTGCGGCAGAAACTCACCTGTTCCAAATCGGAGATGCAGTTTCCGGTGATGGAAGACCTGAAAGCCGAAGGTGCAACCGACTATGTGGCCATGCCCCTGTTCTTCAGCGATGGGCAGATCAACGTGCTGACCCTGACCAGCGACCATCCCGAAGGCTTTACCACCGCTAACTTGGGGCTGATCTTTGAAGTCTCCACCGTGATCAGTCGCTTCTTTGAGGTGTTCACGCAAAAAGAAAACGCGCAGTCCCTGCTGGAGACCTATGTTGGCCGCCGCACCGGAGCGCGGGTTCTGGGGGGCGAAATCCGGCGTGGGGACGGCGATGACATCGACGCGGCGATCATGTTCTGCGACCTGCGCGGCTCGACCCGACTGGAAGAGGAATTGGGACGCAAAGATTACATCGAGCTGCTCAACACGTTCTTTGATACGACGTCTTCGATTGTACATGCCCATGGCGGCGAGGTGTTGAAATTCATCGGCGACGCTGTGCTCGCGGTCTTCCCCGACACCGAAGATGGCACCGATGCGGGTGCCGAAGCTTTACAGGCCGCGCGCGAGATTGTCGCGAAGCTGGCCGAATTGCGGGAAGATGACCCAAACCACTGTTGCGAATGTTCGATTGGCATCTGCTACGGGCAGGTCACCTATGGCAATGTTGGCTCACAAGAGCGGTTGGACTTCACCGTCATTGGCCGCCCTGCCAATATCGCGGCACGCCTTGGCGACTACGGCAAGACCGAGGGCCATCGCATCGTGGCCTCCGGCCGCGTGGCGCAACACGCCCCGGATAGCAAGCCGCTTGGACCTGTCTCCCTGCACAACGTAAAAGAGCCAGTGGAGAGCTTTGCCATTTCGGCGGACCGATAAGTAGTCCTGTTAACTGTGCGCATTTGCGCAGGCAGCGAATGCTTGAACAGGCGCAACTGATCGCGGTAACATTCCGATAGTCTTATCGGGAAGAATATCAGTGACTCAGAAAAACCGTTCTTTGACCCTTCGTGACGTATCTGAAGCTTCGGGGGTGTCCGAGATGACGGTCAGCCGCGTGTTGCGAAACCGCGGGGACGTGTCCGCAGCCACTCGCGACAAGGTGCTGACGGCGGCCAAGGAGCTGGGGTATGTGCCCAACAAGATTGCGGGCGCGCTTGCAAGCCAACGGGTGAACCTGGTGGCGGTGATCATCCCGTCTCTATCCAACATGGTTTTCCCTGAGGTGCTGAGCGGGATCAGCCAAGTGCTCGAAGACACAGAGCTGCAGCCGGTTGTCGGCGTGACCGACTATCTTCCGGAAAAAGAAGAAAAAGTTCTCTACGAAATGCTGTCTTGGCGTCCGTCGGGCGTGATCATTGCGGGGTTGGAGCACACCGAAGCCTCCCGCGCGATGCTGAATGCCAGCGGCATTCCTGTGGTGGAAATCATGGACACCGATGGCGATCCGGTCGACGCCATGGTGGGTATTTCGCACCGTCGCGCTGGCCGGGAAATGGCCGCCGCAATCCTGAAAGCTGGTTACAAGAAGATCGCCTTTCTCGGCACCAAGATGCCGCTCGACCACCGCGCGCGCAAACGGTTCGAAGGCTTCACCGAGGTGCTGGCCAAGTCCGGCGTTGAAGTGGTGGATCGGGAATTCTATTCCGGTGGGTCCGCACTGGCGAAAGGCCGTGAGATGACCGAAGCCGTGCTGGACCGCAGCCCAGACGTCGATTTCATTTACTACAGCAATGATATGATCGGCGCTGGTGGTCTGCTCTACCTTTTGGAGAAAGGCATCGACGTGCCGGGACAGATTGGTCTGGCTGGCTTCAATGGGGTCGAATTGCTGCAAGGTTTGCCACGACAACTGGCGACCATGGATGCTTGCCGCCGCGAGATTGGCATTAAGGCCGCAGAGATCATTGCCGCGCGCGTCAACGACGTGGAAAAAGACAGCCAAGTCACTCTGGCGCCCACAATCAGCTTTGGTGACACCCTGCGCAACGTTTGAGCGGCTTAGCCCTTCAATTTGGAGCGCGCCGCATTCAGGGCCTTACGGAAGTTTGGCCCACCGCGACGCGACAGAACCGCTGAACAGTAGTTTGCGATCAGCCACGGACGCCCATCCGCCAATACCGTTTTGAGCATTTCTTTTTGGTAGCGGCCGACTTCGCGCCGTGCCCGCATCATGCTGTAGAACTTGGGCGCGCTCATATCGCCAGCCACACAGCTTTCGATGACTGGCTTGAGCAGCCCCAACATGATCCAGAGCGAAGCGATCCGGTGCCCCATATAGCGGCAACGGTATTTACGCACGTTATCGCCACGGAACAGCGCAGCGTGCATTGCATCCAGACCCATCCGCGGATCGTAGAAAATGTTCACCTCACCAGCCTCTGCAATCATGTCCGGCCCATAGGCGTAACGCCCGCCGAAATCCCGATGCCAGGCTTTGCGATAGCGGGTTTCCCAACTGGCAATCTCACGATCCAGTGTGGCCTGCGGTGAAATGCAAATGACCGTTGCACCGGGCGCAGCGGCGGAGAAAACAGAGGCGGCATAAGCCCCCATCGACGCGCCGTAGAACACCACTTTGTCAAACTGGTCAAAGAAGCCTTCGTCGCGCAGGCGGTCAAAGAAATCAAACACCGCCTCATCACGATACCAAGACCAGCCATGTGCCATTAGGCCCAGCATCGACCAGCCGCGCGATGTGACAAAGTTGTGCCCCCAAGGCATACGCTCGGCACTGTCTTCATAGACGTGGTCGAGATTTTCAAAGGTCACAATCAGGGTCTTGCCCTGTTTGATGTAAAGCGCGGAGTGCTCTTCGCCCAGTTCTTCGAAAAACCCACGCTCGGCGCCGATGGTCTTCAGATTGCTTTGCCAGTCAGATTGGCTGGGCGCGTCGAGTTTGGTGTCGCCATCCGCCACGCTCAGCCCTCCCGAAAAAGGCGCGGAGCGCCTTCGATCAACTGCGTGCGCCATTGTTTAATTTGTCCGGTTTCCACCAGATAATCGCGCGACAGCTTTTCCACCGAGGCTTCACCCTTCAGCGATTCAATCGCAACCTTGGCCTGAAATTCCGGATCAGTGACCGGCGCTTTGGCGGTTCTCTTTTTGGCCGGGATCAGCGCCGCATCCGGATCAATACCATGTTTGCGCATGACCTTATCCATGAACGACCCACGCCGTGGGCGGTTGTTTTCTTTCTCCTCCAAACGAGGCTTCATCCGCCGCGCCCAGAAATGCACCCCTTTGGTTTCCTCGGTCAGCCAGTCTTTTTCGATGTCAAAAGCGCTGCGGATCATCTTGTTGCGGTCTTTGAAAGACACCGGATAAAACGCGGCCTCGGGCTCGGCATATTTGATCTCGCCGGATTGCTGCAGAAAGTAGGTTACTGCCGCCGGGCCGGTAAACCCCCAGTTCTGCTCCGTCATGTGAACTGGTCGGCCAGCATCTTTCTCCGCCTGAAGTTCTTTCTGCTGCCAGGGCTTCAACCATGGACCAATCGCGTATTCATCCTCAAAAAACGCCAACATCGCATCCAGCGCCTTGGAGGTTTTTGGCAGGCCAAGCACCGCGTTGCAGACCAAGCCTTCTTTCTCCCAGCCGAAGACCGATTTGCGGGTATAGTTGAACGGACGGTAGCAATAAATGTCTGCATCAACCCAAATCTTATCGGTCTTCTTCAGCATGTTGAGGCGCCACAGATCGGCATGGATGGCCGGGCTGCCAGTACGCGCATGTCGGTGCATCGGTTCGCCGGGGAAAATCTCAGCCGCATCCGCTGCATGCACCCCTTCCGGTATATTTGGGATCTCTTCGTAGCTGTAAAGCGTGGTGTGATGGCCCGCATCCGCAAAGGATTTCAGACAGAGCTGCTCCAACCAGGAAAGCTGCCCGCCAATCCATAGGGACGCGATTTCGGGAAGTTTGGCCATTTTACCTCAACCTTTGTTCTTACTTTGGAAACAGTTTACGCGGAAACCATTGGGCTGTCTTCGGAAATTCCAAGACAATTTGCGCTAGTGCGCCGTGTCTTGCTTCTCGACGGTAAAGAAGAAGTCTTCCGGCAAATCACGTTCCACCACCCAATCGGGGATGACCTCGGGACCAGCTAAGAAGACGTTGGCGCCAAAATGCGGATGCAAGCGGGCCAAACGCTCCTGACGGGCGCTGGTCAGTTCATCATAGAACTTGCTGTAGTTCGAGGTTTCCTTCAGCGCATCGATCTTGGCACGGTGGCGATCCACGGAAAATGAATGTGCCTCGGCAATCTCGGGGTCAGACAGCAGCCGGTCCATTTCTTCCTGCATCGCGGGGATCATACGCTGGATCGAGGTGTCTTCCTCGGTGTTGTTGTTCATCCGGAACCAATAGGCCATGCCCTGATCCCGATCGACGTGGTTCACGCGGCCCCGGTCCCGTTTCACCAAGAAGCTCTCAGCCGAGCGCACGGCGTAGTGGTTAAGCTGCACCAGATCGTAGCCGATGGTGTCAGTCGTGGAGCGCCAGGCATTGCGATACATGTCCTTGGGAAGGGGCTTGCCGGACCCGTTCACCCAGTTGATGTGGGACCAAAGCTGGGGATTGAGACCTTTGGGGCGGTGCACACCGAGCTTCTTAAACAGGCCAATGTTGCGATAGAGAGTTTTAAAGCCCCAGGCTTGATGCGGTTTTCGCGTCATCTCCAGCGCACATCGCGTGAACTGCGCCATCAAGGGCGCGTCCGCAAACTCATGCACGTCCGAGTTACCAAACAGCCGCCACGTGCAGGAAATCAGATTGGCATCGCCCACAGCCTCAAAAAGCGCGGGCAGCGTGCCGTCGCCAACCTTTACGTTGATGAACTCGTCAACGTCCATGGAAATCACCCAGTCTGCCTTCTGGATGATCTCTTCTTTTTCTCCCGCCTGAAGCGCAGCGTGCTGTGGCTTCAGATTGGTGCCTTTGAACGGGTTGTCGCGGTGCTGTACAAAGCCTTTTTCTTGCAACAACTCCAGAAACGTATCCGTGCCATCATTACAGTCATTGGTGTAGACCAGAACGTCTTTCACCCCGATGGCGCGGTGGTAGGCCAGCCATTCCAGAATGAATGGCCCCTCGTTTTTCATACAGGTGATGATCGCGACATCATTGTCAGCCGGATTGACTTTCGGCGCCGGGATTTCCGGCATGCGGATCGGCTTGTGATCAAACTTCTTCTTAGAAAGCTTGATCAGCTCTGCCTCTTCGATCAGTGAGGTTTTGGGAACAATCTGCCCCACTGTATCGGTTGGATGGCGTAGCCCCATGCAGCGATAGAACTTCACCCACTCATCCGCCTCGGGTTTTGCCCCCACCACGCGGATCAAGCGCCAGACGACGTCAGATCCGGATTTCTGTGGCGCCACTACCCAGCGCCGGCGCAATTTGGCCGCGTCGAACTGAACGCAGATGTGATCTCCGTGGCGCACAGGTTCATCATTACGCACCCGCCAAGGGTAGCAATGTTGTCCCACCAACGTCACCACGCCAGAGGTGGATTTCACCGCCATATCAAACAAGGTGCGCCCCTTGGTGCCCTTGCCTTTGATCTGCATGACCAGATCAGAGATATCCAGCAACGCCACCGCCCGCGCCGCATTGAGCCAGCGATAGCGGATCATCTCAATCAACTGTAGTTCAGCAAGCGGAGAGTCCCATGGCGACGGCGGTGGAATGTCCATGCGGTCTTTGCCCGGTGCATCCGGCGCATTGTAGGGATGCGCTTCTGCCGGCAAGTCCAAAGCGCCCAATGGCGCATCCACACGCACCACCATCACCTGCTTCAGACCGGCAATGACCGAAGCACCGGCCTCCAGTTCTTCCAAGTAAGCTGTATCCTTGCCCGGCTCCGCCCGATCCAAAATCACTGCGCCTTGCAAGTTGTGTTGTGCCGCGTGGTAGCGCAGCCACTCCAACGTGGCTTGTGCCGTTTCACCATTGCGGACCGCCAACATCACATTGAGAGCTGCAAAGGTATCCAATTCCTGCGGTTCAAGCGGCAGGCGACGTTCTTCACCGTTCACCTTGACGGCTGGCGCCTCCCCTTCATAGGCCAGGTTCACAATCAAACCGTTGCCCACGCTGCGCGCGTTGGTGATTTTGGTCTGCGCGCCCGCTTTCAGGTCTTTTTCTGCCAGCCCGGTTTTGAAAAAAGCCAAACACTCTGACTTCGCACCGCCATCGAGTTTCAGGCACGACAACACCGTGCTACCAGCCACCTGAGTATGTGTCAGTTCACGATAGTGAAACGCCGCTTTGCCCATTATCTGGCCCTTATTATCCGCTGCCCACCTGCACGTTTGTGTCAGGATTTCTTATAGTTGGCTTGTTGATACCACTGAACCAACTGACGCTGCAAATCACGCGGAGGCACTTGGCTACCACCCGCGCAGAGGATTTGGGACATCAGTTCTTGGACTTCCGGCTGCCTGATCAATTCCGCAAACCTGTCTTTGTGCCATTGTACCCCTGTGGCATGGGACTCCGCGACACCATCGATCGCCCACAATCGCTTCAGTTCCCGATCTGTCGCCGGGCGCATTTGGGAGATAGAGGTATTCGGCTCGGTATTGAAATTACGTTCCACCCAATAGGCGAGGTCCACCTTTTTGGTTGCCCGGTTGGGCAGCCCTCGGTCCCGCTTGACTGCAAAAGCCGCTGCCGATCGCACCGCATAATGGTTGAGCTCCACCCACTCCCGGGCAACACCTAAATCATAAAGCGACAGACGGTGTGGGGTCTTGGCCAAAAACGGATGTACTGGTTGCCCAGAGCCGTCGACAATTTTTGGCAAACCAGCTTTCTCAGGGTCCTTTTGCTTGGGCCGGTGCACGCCAAACTGATTGAAAGGACCTTTGGCGCGAAACAGCGTTTTGAACAGACTGGCCGCAACCGGATATTGCGCCGCTGCTGGAATGCAACGTGTGAACTGTTCTGTGACGGGTGCGTCTTCTATGTCGACGCGCTCGTTGTTTCCAAACAGGCGCCAAGGCAACAGGATTGCATCCGCATCTTGCGGCACTTTGCCCAAAAGGTCAGGGATTTGATGCCCCGGCACGTGGATATTGAGGAACTCATCGACATCCGTGACCATGATCCAATCCGCAGTCTTGCGCAGCGGATGCTTCCACGCCTGCCGCAACGCCTGCCATTGGATGCTTTTGTCCGGCTCTGGCACATGCGACACGTGGGTGATCTCGCCAGCTTCCGCCAGCAAAGACAGCATCCGATCCGTGCCATCATCGCAATCGTTCGAATAGATCAGAAAATCCGTCACCCCTGCGCCACGGTGATGTGCAATCCACTCCAACAGATAGGGCGCTTCATTTCGCACCGATGTGACACTCAATATGCGCAACCAACTGGCCTCAAGGTTTGTTTGAACTGTGCATACCACAGCGTGAGGGCACGGCTAAACAGCCCTTAAGAAAAACATCCTAAGCTGAGTCTTGCCGGAAACACCTGTCAGATCACAGGCTTATGTCTTGCCCCTGTAACAGACACGGTGAAGAATGCTTACACGCCACCTCGACCTCCGCTCACCAAAGAGGACGCCATGAATTTTGCCAAACGCAACGGACAGCCAATGCCATCCCACCTTCTGCACCACGCAGACAGTGTGCGACGAGGCGGCATTGACCGACGGGAGTTTCTGGCTTTGGCGAGCGCATTTGGGGCCACCTCTGCCACAGCCTATGGGATGCTGGGGCTGGCAGCGCCAGCCACCGCGCAGGCCGCGCCAAAACAGGGCGGCACAGTGCGCATTCAACAGGAGGTGCGCGCGCTCAAAGACCCCCGCCTGTTTGACTGGCCGCAGATCGCCAACTTCACACGCGGCTGGCTGGAAACGCTGATCACTTATGAAAGCGATGGCACGTTTAAGCCCGCTCTTTTGGAAAGCTGGGATATTTCAGACGACGCAAAAACCTACACGCTCTTTGTGCGCAAAGGCGTGACCTGGAACAACGGCACCGCCTTCACCGCAGAGGACGTCGCCCGCAATATCCGCCGCTGGTGTGACCGTGACATGGCTGGAAATTCCATGGCGGGGCGCTTTGCCACGTTGATCGACCCAAACACCAACCAAGCACGCAAAGGCGCCATTGAGGTGGTGGACAGTCACACGGTGCGTCTCAACCTGCCAAAGCCGGACATCTCCCTGATCCCCGGCATGGCGGATTACCCAGCCGCCATTGTGCCGGACGAGTTTGACGCAATAACAATGCTGGAAAATCCCATCGGCACAGGGCCTTATCTGCCTGAGAATTTGATCCCCGGTGAAAAAGGCGTCCTTGTGCGCAACGCCAACCATCGCTGGTGGAATGAGGGCAACGGGGCCTGGCTAGACCGGATCGAGTTCCTTGATTTTGGCACCGACCCCGCCGCGTGGGCCCGCGCAGCTCAGGATAGGGACATCGACATGACCTACTCCGTGGACGGCGAATACGCCGACCTGATTGACAGCTTTGAAGGCTGGACCAAACACGATGTGATTTCCATGGCCACCGTGGTCGTACGCCCCAACCAGACTGCTAAAGTGGGGGGCATCACGCCCTATGCCGATGTGCGGGTCCGTCAAGCCATCATGAAAGCCGTAGACAACGGTATTTTGCTTGAACTGGGCAATGACGGACGCGGAGAAGTGGCACAAAACCACCACATAGGACCCGCCCACCCGGAATACACTGACATTGGCAAGCCGGAGTATGACCCCGAAGGCGCAAGGTCTTTGCTGAAAGAGGTGGGTGCCGAAGATTTTGAAATGGAAATCCACACCATCGACGACGCCTGGCGCAAGAACACAACAGACGCCGTGGTGGCGCAGCTGCGCGACGCAGGCTTCAAAGCAAAAACAACGATTGTGCCGGGAAGCACCTACTGGGACAACTGGGACCGCTTCCCCTTCAGCGCCACGGATTGGAACCACCGCCCACTCGGCGTGCAAATCTGGGCGCTGGCCTATCGCAGCGACGAGGCGTGGAACGAGTTTGGCTATGCCAACCCCGCATTTGACGCCATTTTGGACGAGGCTCTAGGCACTTTAGATATCGACAAGCGCCGCGCCTTAGTCGCACAGGGCGAAAAAATCCTGCAAGACGACGCGGTGACCATCCAGCCTTATTGGCGTGCTTTGGCAAATCACACGGTGGAAGGGCTAGAAGGCGGGGCACACCACATCTCGTTTGAGATCCGCCCCGCCGAGTTGCATTGGACCTGATGTCTTAGTGCGACAGGCAGGCCTCAAACTGGTTCGCCAAGGTCTGGATCAGGTCCACATAGTTTGGCGTGTCCTGTTTGGCTCCATGCGGGTCCAGTTCTTCGGTGTGGAGGTCCAGTCCTTTACTGATCGCGGTCACGATGTCGTCGTTGAACTGCGGCTCTGTGAAGACACAGACGATGTTGTTTTCGGTCAGGACCTCTTGAATACCCTTCAGACGGGCGGCACTTGGCGATGCGCCGTCACCGTTTAGGAAAGCCCCGGAGGCTGCCAGATCAAAGCGGGTCTCAAAATACTGATAGGCATCGTGGAACACCACAAACCCTTTGCCCTGCAAAGGCGCCAGTTGTTCTGAGATCGATGCGGTCAGCGCTGCCAGTTCCGCGTCGAGATCTGCCGCATTGGAACGATAGGCTGCCGCGTTATCCGGGTCGATTTCAGAAAGCTTCAACGCGATGGCACTGGCCCAAAAACGCGCGTTTTCGGGATCAAGCCAAGCGTGCGGATCTACGCCCTCGTGGCTGTGACCATCATGGGAACCGTGTGCGTCGTGGTCATCGTGATGATCGTCGTGTCCCTCTTTGTGCTCCGCATGCTCTTCATCTTCATGCTGTTCATGACCCGCATGATCCTCGTGACCTTCATGCTCCGTGTGCGCGTGATCATCATGCGCGTCATTGGCGTGGTCATCGTGCTCTTCGTGGTCGTGATGCTCTTCGCTATCGCCATGATCCTCGTGCGCATCATGCTCGCCGTGGTGCTCATCACCGTGTTTGTGAGGATCCTTCCCTCCCAAAGACATTTCCAAGAAAGTTTCACTTTCGCGGAACTCCAATTCACGCGTGCCATTCAGATGCAACAACTCCAGCGTGGCCGCATCCCCAGCCAACGTTTCAATTGATTCCTCCAGCATCGGAGTGAGTTCAGCCCCAACCCAAATCACCAGATCCGCGTTTTGCAGCGCGCGCGCCTCGGATGGGCGCATGGCGTAATCATGTGGCGACACATTCGCCGGAAGCAACTGTTCGGACGTCCCAACGCCAGCCATAACCCGGCTGACAAGCGCTTGAATGGGTGCAATATCTGTCACGACCTTTGGGGCATCGGCCTGCGCGGAAAATGCTACAAGAGAGGCCGCGAAGGCCGCGCTGATGATTCGCATGAGGGTATCCTCTGGTTTGAACATTTGCGCTGGCTCTAGTGTAAATGTTATACTATATCAAGTCATCCTTTTGAGCGGAGAGGCGACATGCAAACAGTGGGCTTTGACCAACACGACCACGCAGCCTGTGTGGGCGGCGGTATGAAGGCCGCCGAAGACGCTTGTGCTGCGCAAGGGCTGCGACTCACCAAAGGGCGGCGGCGGGTGTTGGAAATCCTGCTGCAGGAACATCGCGCGATGGGGGCCTATGACATCCTTGGCAGGTTGTCAGATGAGGGCTTCGCCTCACAGCCACCGGTGGTCTATCGCGCTCTGGATTTTCTGGTGGCAAACGGCTTTGCCCATAAGATCCAAAAGCTCAACGCCTACATCGCCTGCGCCCATCCGGGGGACTCTCATACTCCGGTTTTTCTGATCTGTCGCGGCTGTGAAACGGTGGCCGAAACCGCTGCGCCGCTGCAATCGACTTTGGGCGAAGTGGCTGACAAAATTGGTTTTAAAATCGAGACCACCATTGTTGAGGCCGAGGGCATGTGCCCCACCTGTCGCGAAACGGAGACCGCCGCATGAGATTGGTGACCATCAATGGTCTGTCGGTGCAGCATGGCAGCCATCAAGCCTTGGCCAATGTGGCGCTGACCATCGACAAAGGCGAGATTGTCACCATCGTGGGTCCCAACGGCAGCGGCAAATCGACATTGCTGCGCTGTATCATCGGCTCTTTAAAACCGGACAGCGGCACGATCTTAAAAGCCGCGGGCATGCGCATCGGCTATGTGCCACAAAAGCTGGCAATTGATGCGACCATGCCACTCACGGCTGCACGTTTTTTGTCTTTGCCCAAACGACGCAGTGCGGCGGATATCCAAGCCGCGCTGCAACAGGTTGGCGCGGAAGGCCTGCAGGATCGCCCGATGGCAGGACTGTCTGGAGGGCAATTTCAACGGGTATTGCTGGCGCGGGCTTTGATGGACAAACCGGATTTGCTCATTCTGGATGAGCCCACCACAGGTCTGGACCAGCCGGGGTCCGCAGATCTCTATCGCCAAATCGAGCAGGTGCGCCAAGACACCGGTGCCGCCGTCTTGATGGTCAGCCATGAGCTTCATGTGGTGATGAGCGCGTCTGATCGTGTGATCTGTCTCAATGGCCATGTGTGCTGTCACGGCACGCCGGAGATCGTCGCCTCGGCGCCAGAATATCGCGCCCTATTTGGCACCGGCACCCATGGCGCGCTGGCGCTCTATCGCCACGAGCATGACCACCACCATCACCACGATCATGACGACACACATGATTGCGAGCACGACCACGGATCCCATTGATATGTTTGACGACTTCCTGATCCGTGCGCTGTTTGCAGGCGTAGGTGTGGCCTTGGCCGCCGCGCCTTTGGGCTGCTTTGTGGTGTGGCGGCGCATGGCCTATTTCGGCGACGCCACGGCCCATGCCGCGATCCTGGGGGTGGCGCTGTCTTTGGGGTTTGGGGTGTCAGTCTTCGTGGGGGCCATGGGGGTGGCTTTGGCGATGGCGTTGACCGTGTCGAACCTGTCGGAGCGGGGCTATGGTGTGGATACCATTCTGGGCGTATTGGCCCATTCTGCACTTGCGTTTGGTCTTGTGGCGGTGTCGTTTTTGCGCGGTGTGCGGCTGGACCTGAACTCATATTTGTTTGGCGACATTTTGGCAGTCAGCAAGGTTGATCTGTTAGTGATCTGGATCGGTGCAGCTGTTGTGATCGGGCTGATGGCTTGGCGCTGGCAGGCGCTTTTGACCGCCACCGTGAACCGCGGATTGGCCTATGCCAGCGGGATCAATCCCAAGCGAGAACAACAGCTTATGACCCTTGGCCTCGCGATCGTGGTGGCTGTCGCGATCAAGGTAGTCGGGGCGTTGTTGATTGTGGCGATGTTGATCATTCCGGCAGCAGCAGCGCGCGCTGTGGCGCGCTCACCGGAGGCGATGGCCTTTGGCGCGGCGGGCATTGGCGCGCTGGCGGCAGTGGGCGGATTGGGTCTGTCGTATCAGATGGACACGCCCGCCGGACCGTCGATTGTTTGCGCGGCGGCGGTTCTCTTTCTGGTGCTCAATCTGGTGGCGCGGGTGGCGCTGAAAAGCGCCCGTTAACCTGCCAAAACCCACGTCGGTATTGCGTCGGTATCACGTCTGTTTTGCAGAGGTGCGTAATTTGCGCCCCCTTCTCCATTAACCTTTAGTCCGTCAAAGCGGCGTGTACCAAAGCTTTGAGCTGTGGGCGGGTCGGATAAGAACTCGACGGAGAGAGCTGTGTGAAGAAGACCACCGACAGCTTTTCCACCGGATCGATCCAGAAAAAGGTGGAGGCCATGCCGCCCCAGCTGAAATCGCCAACACTGCCCGGACAGCGCGCGCGGGCCGGGTCGAGCACGACGGCGCCGCCCAGACCAAAGCCCATGCCATCCATCGGCTGTTCGGCAAAGCTCATAGGCCCCATGGAAGCGATGTCGCCGGGCAGATGATTGGACGTCATGAAGCGCACAGTGCGCGGCGACAGCAGACGCACATCGCCCAGCGCGCCGCCCCGACGCAGCATTTCAGCAAACCGCAGGTAATCGTCCATCGTGCCCACAAGCCCGCCACCGCCGGAGTGCATGGAAGCATTTAGGAAGGGTGAGCCGTCGGCTGTGTCGACAAGGCGCAGAGTATCCGCGCCGATCTTCGCGTGATTGAGCGCCATCGCGTCGCCTTCAAGCGGCGTGTAGAGATCGGCAAAACGCTCCTCAGTGCCGGGTATGACCGAGAAGCCGGTTTCCGACATGCCAAGCGGGTCGAGAATTTCCGATTGTAGAAACGCTGCAAGGCTCTGCCCGGTGATGACTTCGATCACACGGCCCAGAATGTCGATGCTGACGGAATACTCCCAGCGCGTGCCGGGCTGAAACGCCAGTGGCAAAGCCGCCACCTCATCCGCCATATCGGCAAGCGCGCCTTGATTGGCTTTGAACATCAGATCCTGCGCATCCATCTGTTTCGCCAATAGGCCCGGGTTAAACGGGTAGCTCAGGCCGCTGGTGTGGGTCGCGAGTTGATGCAGGGTTGGCGGGGCGCAGGGCTCTACCTGATCCATCGTCGAGGCGCCGGGCACCAGCGCGCGGCAGTCTTTGAACGCCGGAATGAAATTGGACACCGGCGCATCCAAATGCACAAGGCCGCGCTCCACCAGCATCATCAGCGCCACCGTCGTGACCGGTTTGGTCATCGAATAAATCCGCGCCACGGTGTCCCGTTCAAATGGCGCGCCGGATGAGATGCTGCGCAAACCCGTGGCGTGGTCAAACACCACATCGCCGTCGCGCGCAATCAAGGCCCCGCAACCGGCATATTTGCGATCGGTGACAAGTTGGTCCATCCAGCCCGACAGCTGCGCCAAGCGGTTGGTGTCAAACCCCCGGTCCTGCGGTAGAGCTGTGCTGATCATGGATGCCTCCCAAACTGCCCGATCTGACACCAACAGTGCCTTTTGGGTGGGGCCGCGGGCAAGGTGGTAAGACTACGTAGTTCGTTCAACCTTAACCCTAGGTTCCTATTCCAGAGCAATCCCCTTTGAACAGCCCCCTAAATCGCCCATATTGGACCTAACAACAGGCCAGGAGGACGCGACGCGTGTTCACAAAGACCTTCAAACAGAGACTTGGGGCAGCCTTTGCCGCGCTCTCCCTTTTGATGACTACACAGACGGCCACTGCTCAGGACACAGCACAAACCACAGAAGCTCCTGCCCCGCAGACGGTTTATGTTTTTGGCAACAGTCTGGTGCATCACCTAACCGACACCGATGAAACCACGGTGCCTCATTGGCTGAGCCAGATAGCTGTGGCGGCGGGCACGGAGTTGAAACTGGACGGGCAATGGGGCTTTCTGCGCGACTTTGCCAAGAGCGAGACGCCCAGTGCCGGTTGGCGGTTCAACGATGTCACCCGTGGCTGGACGCGGGATTATCGCAACTTTGCCGATGTGGACTGGGACACGATTGTGATCACCCCGGCGAACTTCATCCAGTATCAAGACGCCGACAAAGCCTTCCATGGCGACAACCCGGAAAAGGCCTCGCCCCTGTCGGCCACACTGGACGTGATCGACAATATGCAGAGTGCCGTGGGCCCGGTGCGGATTGCGATCTACGAAGGCTGGGCCGACATGGGCAGTCAGGTCAAAAAATTCCCGCCCAGCGCGCGACAAATGCGCAAGTATCAGCGGTTCAACAGTGGCGATTATCACGAGTGGTTTGAGGATTACGTTGACGCCTTGCGCGACGCCCGGCCAGATGCGGAGATTGACCTGATCCCGGTGGCGAGCACCTTGGCCGAGCTGATTGAGGGGGGCGTTTTGGATGGGTTGGACGCAGAGGTGTTTTACACCGACGATGCGCCACATGGCACGCCAACAACCTATTTCCTTGCTGCCGCGATCACTTATGTAAGCCTCTATGAGGCAGAGTTGCCTTTGGTGCTCGATATTCCCGACACCATCCACACAGATGTGCGCACCTATTGGGAAGCGGTGCGCGATGAAATTCACCGGCTGGTGTTGAAACCTTTGCAGCAAGCGGCGGCCCGGGAGGTGCCGTCCGGTGTGCCCTTTCGCACACCAGAGGGAGATGCGCCGCAGCTAGCTGGGCTTGGGCTGGCCGACCCGGCGCTGGCCATGGGGCTGAGCGGGATCAGCGATTGGTCCACGCAGCAGCCCTTTATCGACGTGATGAAAACCGCACGGCCTTGGGTGGGGCATCTGCCCGGCCAATGGGGCGGTGTGAGCTTTGAAGACCTAGATGAACGCGGCTTGCTGGACGAAGAGGGCTGGGTCTGGGGCGTGCCGGAGGACATCGAGTCGGTCGAGGCCCTGATCCTGACCGACCTGCCAGAAGAGGCCAGCGGTTTCGCCGGGCGATATCGGGTGACCTGGCAAGGCGCGGGAGAGATTGAGCTTACCGGACGGGCGCGGGTGACTTCTAAGGCGCCCGGGGAAATCTGGTTTGACTTCACACCCGGTGAGGGGCCAGTGGGGATCAAGATCCGCCAGCCGGACCCGGATATGACCGGCGATTATGTGCGCGACATTCAGGTGATGGCGCAGCCCTACATCCTGCTCGCAGAGGCGGGCGCGGTGTTCAACCCGGCCTGGCTCAACGTGGTAGACGACCTGCGCATGGTGCGGTTTATGGATTGGATGAAGACCAATGGCTCAACCCAGTCCAGCTGGGACGGGCGGCCCTTGGAAAGCGACTTCACCTATGGCTGGCGCGGGGTGCCGGTGGAGGTGATGGTGCGGCTGGCCAATGAGATTGGCGCAGACCCGTGGTTCACCATGCCGCATCTGGCAGATGAGGGCTATCTGGTCGCTTTTGCCAGCTATGTGCGCGATCAGCTGGATGCAGCGCTGAACGCCCATGTCGAATATTCTAACGAGATGTGGAACTGGGGCTTTGAGCAAGCGCAATGGGCCTTGAAAGAGGGCGAGGCGCGTTGGGGCAAAGGCCAAGACGTGCAAATGCAGTTTGCCGGAATGCGGGCGGCAGAGATGGCGCGCATCTGGGGCGAGGTGTATGGCGAGGCGGCCGAGGGGCGGCTGACGCGGGTGATTGCGACACACACCGGCTGGCCCGGCTTTGAAGAAGGGCTTTTGCAAGCACCGTTGTGGCAGGCAGAGGGCAACCCCGCCCCGGTGAGCCTGTTTGAGGCCTACGGTGTGACGGGCTATTTTGGCGTGACGCTTGGGCTGGAAGACGAGGGCGCGCCGTCACTGCGCGGCTGGTTGGCGGACGCGCGCAAGAAGGCGGAAACGGCTGGCGCGGCAGAAGGGCTGCAACGGGCGGCGCTGACGGCCTATGTGGACGAACACGCCCATGATGGCGTCGCGGCGCAGGCAGCGGACTGGCTGCGCAAGGGAGAGTTGAAAGAACTGACCGAAAAGCTGCTGCCCTATCACCGCGATGTAGCGCGCAAGAATGGCCTGAAACTGGTGATGTATGAAGGCGGCAACCATGCGGTCGGCGTGGGTGTTGAGGCTAATGACGAGACACTGACGGCGTTTTTCACAGAGTTCAGCACCAGCGCCGAGATGGGTGCGATGTATGAAGAGTTGCTGGCAAGCTGGCGCAGTCTGGGGGGGCAAAGCTTCAATGCCTTTACCGATGTGGGCAAGCCCAGCAAATGGGGCAGCTGGGGGCATCTGCGGTATCTGGGGGACAAGACGCCTCGGCATGATGTTTTGATGGACTACAATCTCACCGGCCCACATTGGAGTTCGGACCGCGCCGAGGATGCCTTCCTACATGGTGGTATTTACCTTGGCGGCGACACCTCTGATCGGCTTGAAGGCACGGGCAAGCGCGATGTGCTGTTGGGCATGGGCGGCAACGATGTACTGGTGGCGCGGGGGCCGGGCGATCTGCTGCACGGCGGGCCGGGCACGGATCGGGCGATTTTGCCGGGCACACAAAGCGATTATGCATTCAGCCGTGAGGGCGCGCAGGTGCGGGCCGTGGCGGACGGGCGCAGTTATCTTTTGACCGAGATGGAAGCTGTGGCCTTTGAAGACGCCCCCGCGCTGGTGCTGCCATTGAGCGGGCTTTTGTGACACAGGGTTGATGTGAAAGGGGAAATCCCCCTGCCCCGTTTTGCGCCGATCTGATAGGTTGCGTCCAACGTGACGTCAGAGGCGAGCCAATTCCATGCTGAGCATTCTCATTCCGGCCAACAATGAGGCCGCCCATATCGGCGCTTGTCTGAAGGCTGTTTTGGCCTCTGACGGGTTGAAAGTGGCGCAGATTGTGGTGGCAGCCAATGGCTGTGAGGACGACACGGTGCAGATTGCCGAGGGCTTCCGCACTGCGGTTGAGAACAGGGGCTGGACCCTCAACGTTTTGGACCTGCCGGCTTTGGGCAAGATGTGCGCGCTCAATGCCGCCGACGATGCCGCCAGCTTTGGCAGCCGCGCCTATCTGGATGCCGATGTTCTGGTGGACCCTGCCCTGATGGGACAGATCGCCGAGGCGCTGAACACAGATGCGCCCCGATATGCCAGCGGCACGTTGCGGCTGGCACACGCGAAAACCTGGGCCACACGCGCCTATGCGCGCATTTACAGCAAAGTGCCGTTTATCACCCATGGCGTGCCGGGGGCCGGGTTGTTTGCGGTGAACGCGGCAGGGCGTGCGCGCTGGCAGGAATTTCCCGGCATCATTTCGGACGACACGTTTGTGCGGCTGAACTTCACACCAGAAGAGCGCATCGGCACCGCAGCGGGCTACGATTGGCCGCTTGTTGAGGGATTCGCCGCGCTGGTCAAAGTGCGACGTCGGCAGAACGCCGGTGTTGACGAAATTAAGGCACGGTTTCCGGACCTGCTCAAAAACGACGACAAATTCACGCTCAGTTTAGGCACAAAACTTGCCATGATGCTGCGCGATCCCTTGGGGTTTGCGGTCTATGCGGCGGTCTCGATTTTGGTGAAGCTTTCCCCGCAAAAATCCGACGCATGGGAGCGGGGAAGATGAGCCGTCTCACGGGCCTTACACAGGGCAATTCGCTTGCCGCCCGCGCCATTCGCAGCGGCGGCTGGACTATCTTGGGTTATGGCGGGTCGCAGGCGCTGCGACTGGCCTCCAACCTGATCCTCACACGCCTGCTCTTCCCAGAAGCTTTTGGCCTGATGAGCCTTGTTTGGGTCTTCTTGCAGGGGCTGTCCAACCTGTCGGACATGGGCGTGACCCAATCGATCCTGCAAAGCAAGCGCGGTGAAGATCGCGCCTTCCTCGACACCGCCTGGACCATACAGGTGCTAAGGGGCATTTTTCTACTGATCCTGACCTGGGCCTTAGCGGTGCCAGCGGCGGCGTTTTATGACGCACCAGAGTTGGCCGAGATCCTGCCGGTGGTGGGCCTTACCCTGCTGATCATGGGGCTGTTCCCCACCAAAAAGGACAGCGCCAACCGCCACCTTACGCTGGGTCGGATCACGATGATCGACCTGTCTGCGCAGGTGATTGGATTGGTGGTTGGTGTGGTGATTGCTTGGGCCACGGGATCTGTCTGGGCCTTGGTTACCAATGCGGTGACCACCACGGTCATGCAGTTGATTTTCTACTATATTTTCCTACCGGGCGCGATCAACACACCGCGCTGGGACAAACCTGCCGCCAGAGAATTGATCCACTTTGGCAAGTGGATTTTCCTCTCCACCGCCGCCGGTTTTCTCCTGTCGCAAGGTGACAAGATTGTACTCGGAAAACATCTCAGCCTCGGTGCGCTTGGGGTCTATAACATCGGTTACTTCCTGGCGTCCTTTCCGCTGTTGTTGGGCGGGATGCTCATGCGGCGGATCATGATTCCGATCTACCGCGAAAAACCGCCCAGCGAGAGCGCCGAGAACCGCGCCAAACTGCACAAAATGCGCATGCTTTTGAGCGGCGGGTTGATGGGGCTGCTGACGCTGTTTGCCCTGATCGGCGTTTGGCTGGTCGCCGCGCTTTATGACCCGCGCTACGTACTGGCCGGTGGTGTGGTGGTGCTACTGGCGGTGATGCAAATCCCGCAGGTGATTGCCCTGACTTACGATCAGGCCGCTTTGGCCGCCGGGGACAGCCGCGGGTTCTTCTTGCTGGCCGCGACACGGGCGGCCCTTATGATGGTGGGCTTGATTATCGGGGCGAGCCAATATGGCCTCACCGGTGCCTTGCTGGGACAGGGGGTGGCGATGGTGCTGGCCTATCCCGCGGTGGTATGCTTGGCGCGGGCGCATGACGCCTGGGATGCGCGCCATGATGCGATATTTTGGGCCATCGGCATTGGCATAGCGGGCCTCGCCTTTTGGCTACATCAGAGCGCGATTGTTAAGCTTTCTGCCCTCAATTTGCCCTGATTTCACCTTCCTACTGGACCGATGCAGCTTTATCCTTAAGTCAACCGAAAGAGTCCCCGTAGGAGAAGAGGGACCGTCGAAGGCGTAATTGAATAGCAGGTGGATGTGGTGACGAGCCCAACCGACCAACCGGTAGAAGAGACGGATATTGCCATTGTAGGTATGGCTGCCCACCTGCCCGGTGCAGGCGGAATTGATCAATATTGGCACAACCTGCGCAGCGGCATCTGTTCCATCCGCAAACTCTCCGAAGACGAGCTTCTGGCCAACGGTGAAAGCCGGGCGAAGATGGCACACCGCAACTATGTGCCTGCCGCCGCGACTGTCGACGGCTTTGCCGATTTTGATGCCGAGTTTTTTGGGCTGTCTCCGAAAGAGGCTGCGATCATGGACCCGCAGCACCGCCAGTTTCTGGAGGTGAGCTGGGAAGCGCTCGAAAACGCGGGCCATATGCCGGAGAATTTTGGCGGGCCGATTGGGGTGTTTGGTGGCTGCGGCATGGGCAGCTATTTCTATTTCAACATTTGCTCCAACCGCGATCTGGTGGACAGCACCGGCATGTTTCTGTTGCGCCACACCGGAAACGACAAGGACTTCATGACCACGCGCTTGAGCCACATTTTGGACCTGAACGGGCCAAGCCTTGGGTTGCAGACCGCGTGCTCCACCTCGCTGGTCGCGGTGCATTATGCGGCGCAGTCGATCCTGAACGGCGAATGCGACATGGCGTTGGCGGGCGGCGTGACCCTCGAGTTGCCCCATGGGCGCGGCTATGTGTTTGAGGATGGCGAGATCCTGTCGCCTGATGGCGAATGCCACGCGTTTGACCACCGCGCGCAGGGAACCGTGTTTGGCTCCGGTGCGGGCGTGGTTGTGCTGCGACGGCTGGAGGATGCAATTGCGGACGGCGATCACATCTGGGCCGTCATCAAAGGCTCTGCGGTCAACAATGACGGCTCAGATAAGGCTGGCTATCTCGCGCCTTCTGTGGGCGGACAGGCCGCAGCGGTGGCGGATGCTTTGGCGATTGCCGATGTGAGCGCGGACACGGTGGATTTCGTCGAGTGCCACGGGACCGGCACGTATTTGGGCGATCCGATTGAGGTGGCCGCGCTGACCGAGGCGTTCCGGGAGACCACCGAAGAGACCGGGTTTTGTCGGATTGGCTCGGTGAAAACCAACATTGGTCACCTTGATACAGCCGCTGGGGCGGCGAGCCTGATCAAGACGTCTTTGGCGCTGCACCACAAAGAGGTGCCGCCAAGCCTCGGGTTCGAGAAGCCCAATCCAGCGATTGATTTTGAGAGCAGCCCATTTGCGGTGAACGCGAGTTTGCGGGCGTGGGAAAGCCACAAGGGACCGCGCCGTGCGGGCGTGAACAGCCTTGGTGTGGGCGGCACCAACGCGCATGTGGTGGTGCAAGAAGCTCCTGTGCGGGCGGAGAGCCAAGAGAGCGATTGGCCCTTTCAACTGATCGCGGTGTCGGGCCGCTCGACCAAGGCGCTGGACGCCAATGCGGCCAAGCTCGCGGCGCATTTGCGGGTCAACCCGGAGCAACCGCTGGCCGACGTGGCGCACACGTTGCTGAATGGGCGACGGGCTTTTGAGAAACGGCGTGTGGTGGTGGCCGACAGCCACGAGCAGGCGGCGGAGTATCTGGAGAGCGGCAACCTGCGGCGGGTGTTCACGCACACGGCGGAGGCGGAAGCGCCAGAGGTGGTCTTCATGTTCCCCGGCGGCGGGGCGCAATATGTGGGCATGGGGCGCGATCTGTTTGAGACCGAGCCGGTGTTTCAAGAGTGGATGGAACGTGGCTTTGCGCATCTGGCGGGCAAAGGCGGCGAGGAATTGCGCGCGCTGTGGCTGGCCGAAGATGAGGCGGTGGCGGAGGCCGAAGAGCGGCTGAAACAACCCAGCCTGCAATTGCCGCTGATCATGATGGTGGAATACGCGCTGGCGCAGCTCTGGATGAGCTGGGGTGTGAAACCCGCCGCGCTGGTGGGCCATTCCATGGGCGAAAACACCGCCGCCTGTCTGGCCGGTGTGATGTCCTTTGAAGATTGTCTGCATCTGGTGCAGCTGCGTGGGCAGCTGTTTGACACGGTGCCGGCCGGCGGGATGTTGTCGATTCCGCTGCCACTGGCCGAGGTAGAAACACACCTGAGCGACGAGATTGACATCGCCTCGGTGAATGCCCCTGCGCTGACCGTTGTGTCCGGGCCGGATGCGGCGCTGGATGCTTTGGCCGCCAAGCTGGCGGATCAGGAGATTGAGACGCAGCGGGTGCCAATCAACATCGCCGCGCATTCGCGTATGTTGGAGCCGATCTTGGGCCGGTTCGGAGACTATCTCCGCACAATTCAGCTGCACGCGCCGCGCCTGCCGATCATTTCCAACCGCTCGGGCGCCGCGCTGCTCGACAGCGAAGCGACCGATCCCGATTATTGGGTGGGCCACCTGCGCAACACGGTGTTCTTTGCCGATGACATCACCACGCTCGCGCAGGAAAGCGGGCGGGTGTATCTGGAGGTTGGCCCGGGCAAGGCGCTGTCGTCGCTGGTGAAAATGCACGGACAGGTGAAGGCCGACAAGGTGCTCTCCTCCCTGCGCCACCCTGAAGATAACATTGGCGATGATGCCTATTTCCTCACCGTTCTGGGCCAGCTTTGGGCCTGTGGCGTGGATGTGGACTTTGACCAATATTGGGGTGACGTGCCGCGCCAGAAGGTGGTGCTGCCGTCTTATGCCTTCCAGCGCAGCCGGTATTTCATTGAGCCGGGTCAGGGCCAGATTGAGGCGCAAGACGAGCTATTGATGCGGCTCGAGGACACGGCCGATTGGAGCTATGCACCGGTGTGGACGCCGCGGCTGGCGGAATGTGAGATTGACGTCGACAGCGAACTGAGCGACGCCGAGAAGCACAGCTGGCTGATCTTCACCGACCAAGGCGTCACTGGCGCGGCGCTCGCGCAACGGCTGCGCGACGCGGGCCAGAATGTGGTGACCGTGACCACCGGCGACGCCTTTGCCGAGACCGGTCCGGACAGCTACGCGCTGGCGCCGGAGCGCGGGCGCGACGGCTATGACGCGCTGATCCACAGCTTGATGAACAAAGGCCGCGTGCCCGATCGTATCGTGCATCTGTGGCTGCTGACCGAGGACGAAAGCCATCGTCCGGGATCGAGCTTTTTCCACCGCAATCAGGAACAGGGGCTGATGAGCCTGTTCTTTCTCGCGCAAGCAGTCAGCGACGAAAACCTGCCCACACCTTTGCACATCACCGCCGTGAGTTCCGGCGCGGTGCAGGTGCGCAAAGAGGCGCTGCCCTATCCGGAGAAAGCCACGATGCTGGGCGCTGTGCAGGTGATTGGGCGGGAATTGCCCGGCGTGACTTGCGCCCTGCTGGATGTGGAGCCGCCCGCGAAGAAAGCGCGCGACGGGCTGGTGAGCAAATTGCTTGAAGACATTCTGGCTGCCCCTCGGGGGCAGATCGCCGCCTGGCGCGGTGAGAAACGGTTTGAGCGCAGCTATCGCAAGGTGGCGATGGATGGTGCAGAGATGCCAGTTTTCAAAGACGGGGGCACCTATCTGATCACCGGTGGGTTCGGCGGGATTGGCCTGACGCTGGCGGAGCGCATGATCAAAGACGCCAAGGCCAATGTTGTGCTTTTGGCGCGGGACGGGTTACCTGCGCGTGACGGCTGGGCCGATTACCTGCGCGGCCATGCACCCCATGATCGCGTGGCCCAACGCATCCGCGCGGTGGAGCGGCTGGAAAGTCTCGGTGGCAAGGTACTGCGTCTGCCGGCAGACGTCTGCAATGTCGATGAAATGGCAGTGGCTGTTGAAGCCGCGCGCGAGGCCTTTGGCCCCATCAACGGCGTGATCCACGCCGCGGGCGTGATCGACGACGGGCCTTTGCTGGCCAAAACCTCGGCAGGCATCGACGATGTGCTGGCACCCAAGCTGCACGGCACGCAGGTGCTCGAGCAATTGTTACCCGATGGCAGCCTTGATTGGCTGGTGCTGTTTGCGTCGTCTTCCACGGCCACCGCACCTGCGGGGCAGATCGACTATGTCGCCGCCAACGCCTATCTGAACGCCTACGCCCAATCGCGGCAAAATGACAAAACCCGCGTGCGGGCAATCAACTGGGGGCTTTGGGCCGAGGTGGGTATGGCCGCCGAAGCGGTTGCGGCACGGCAGGGCCATGTGGTCGATGTGCCGACCGAGGCGATTGACAACCCACTGCTGCAAGGCGCGGGGTTTGACGCGCAGGGCAACCGGATTTTCACCGCGAGCCTGTCTGCCAAAGACTGGATCTTGGACGAACACCGCACGCTGGATGGCGACGCGGTCATGCCCGGCACCGGGTGCATTTCCTTGGCCTATGAGGCGCTGAACGCACAAGGCGAAACCGCACCCTTTGCGATTCATGACCTGCTGTTCCTACGCCCGATGCGCGTGAATGACGGTGGCACAGAGATGCGCCTGCGCCTGATCCGTTCGGATGAAGGCTATCGGTTAGAAGTGCAAACAGCGGTGAGCTTTGACGGCCGCCCCGGCTGGCAAACCCACGCCGAGGCGCGGCTGGCGCCGGTGCGCTCCAGCGCTCCGGCGGCGCTGGATCTCGACGCGCTTAAGGCCGACTGTCCGGTGCAGCAAAACGGCTTTGGCGCTGCGTTGAGCGCCCCACAAGAGGCGCACATGCGCTTTGGGCCGCGCTGGAAAGTGCTGCGTGAAACCGCGCTTGGGGCGCAACAGGGCCTCGCGCGGTTGAGCCTGGATGCGCAGTTTGATGGAGACGGGTTGCAACTGCACCCAGGTCTTTTGGACATCGCAACCGGCTGGGCCATGGACCTGATCCCCGGCTACGCGCAGGGGCATCTGTGGGTGCCGGTGGGCTATGACACCCTGCTGCGCCATGGGGCGTTGCCCGCCGAGGTGATGAGCCATGTGACGTTGGTCGAAGGTAGCAGCGATGCGGGTTCTGCCCGGTTTGACGTGGTGCTGTCTGATGCCAATGGCGCGGTGCGCCTTGAAGTCAAAGGTCTGTCCTTTCGACAGGTAGAAACCGCAGCCGCTTTTGCCAAGGCGCAACCGTTGAGCAAAGCGGAAGTCACCTTTGACGAAGATGCACAAGCGCAAGCGCCACTTTCGGCAGCCGAAGAACGACTGGCGCACAACCTGTCCCAAGGCATTCCGCCGGAAATGGGCGCCGACCTGTTTGAAGCCGCACTGCGCGGGAGCCGCTCGCAGGTGGTGATCTCCTCGCTTGATCTGGCAGCCTTGATTGCACAGGCCGAGGCGGGCGCGGATGAGGACAACGGACCAAGCCAAAGCTTTGAACGGCCTGAGTTGGAAACGGATTATGTGGCGCCGGAAACCGATATTCAGCGCACCTTGGCAGGGTTCTGGCAAGACCTGCTGGGCGTGGAGCAAGTTGGCATCCGCGACAGTTTCTTTGATCTTGGCGGGCACAGCCTAATCGCGGTGCGCCTGTTTGCCATGGTCAAAAAGGCTTGGGCAATTGAGTTCCCGATTTCGGTGCTGTTTGAGGCGCCCACCATTGAAACATGTGCCGCGATGATTGCGGAACGGGTGGGCGACACGGCGCTGGGAGAGGATGCGACTGGGGACACTTCTGCGGAAGCAGAGGTGCGCCCGCAAAGCCGCTTCACGCATCTGGTGCCGATGCATCAGGGCGAAGGTGGGCATCGCACGCCGTTCTTCCTGGTGGCGGGCATGTTCGGCAACGTGCTGAACCTGCGCCATCTGGCGCATCTGATCGGCGCGGATCGGCCATTCTATGGCCTGCAAGCGCGGGGCCTGTTTGGCGATGCCGCGCCGCATGATGATCTGGTCGAGGCAGCCACGGATTACATTGCGGAGATGAAGCAGGTGCAGCCAGAGGGGCCGTACCTTTTGGGCGGTTTCTCTGGGGGCGGCATCACGGCGTATGAAATTGCACGTCAGTTGGAGGCGATGGGTGACGAAGTGGCGCTGGTGGCGATGCTCGACACGCCTCTGCCAGTGCGCCGTCCGCTGTCGCGTCAGGACCGGATGCGCATCCAGATGCAGGAACTCAAATCCAAAGGCGCGGCTTATCCGCTGATCTGGGCCAAAAACCGGATTGCCTGGGAGATCGAGAAGCGCCGCCCGACTGAGAACACCGAAGGTGAGGCGCAGGGCCAACAGTTCCATGATGCCGAGATCGAAGCGGCTTTCCTGCGGGCCGTGGCGCAATACCCGATGCACGCTTGGGACGGCAATCTGGTGCTGTTCCGTCCACCGCTGGTGGGCAAATGGGACATGGGCGATGGGCGTCTGGTCGACGCGGATCGGGCTTATGTGTTCCACGACAACGACTGGCGTCAATGGGTGCCCGATGTGCAAGTGTTTGAGGTGCCGGGCGATCATGACAGCATGGTGCTGGAGCCCAACGTGCGGGTGCTGGCAACCCGCATGAGGAAGGTGATTGCGGCGGCGGAGAAAGACCTGCCCAAGCGCGCAGCGCGGAGGGCGGCAGAATGAGTGGCCCATCCCTTTTGACCGTGATCCTGAACTGGCGCACGCCGGAGATGACGCTGAAAGCAGCCGAGGCGGCGGCGCGGGAGATGGTGGGCATCGACGGGCAGATTGTGATTGTCGACAACGACAGCGGCGATGGCTCGTTTGAGGCCATGACGGCGGGCATTGCTACGGCGGATTGGGCCGCGGGCCGCGTGGAGGTGGTACAGTCGGGCCGCAACGGCGGCTTTGGCGCGGGCAACAATTTTGGTATTCGCCACGGCTTGGCACAGCGGGATTTTGACTTTGTCTATATCCTGAACTCCGATGCTTTTCCCGACGCGGGCAGCATCACTGCACTGCTGGAGCACATGCACCACATGCCCACCTGCGGCTTTGCGGGCAGCTATATTCATGGCGAAGACGGTGGGCCGCACTTAACCGCCTTCCGCTTCCATTCGATTGGCAGTGAACTCGAAGGCGCTGCACGTATCGGCGTGATCAGCCGTGCGTTGCATACACATATCGTGCCTTTGCCGATCCCAGCAGAGACAACACGCGTGGATTGGCTGGCGGGCGCGTCCATGATGATGCGGCGCGAGGTGCTGGAACAAATTGGCCTGTTTGATGAAACCTTCTTCCTCTACTTTGAGGAAACCGACCTCTGCCTGCGGGCGCAGCGCGCGGGCTGGCACACCGATTATGTGCGCTCAAGCTCCGTGACCCATATCGGATCGGTGTCTACCGGCATGAAAACCTGGCAGCGCATGCCGCAATACTGGTTTGACAGCCGCTTGCATTACTTCCGCAAAAACCACGGCGGGGCCTATGCCTTTACCGCCACTTTGGCGCATGTCACAGGTGCCTGCCTGTGGAAACTACGCCGTGTGATTGGCGGCAAACCCAAGCGGGATCCGGATCATTTCCTGCGGGATCTGATCACGCACTACATAAAATCTCTCTTCCTCCGGACGCAGCGCGAACCGTCCCAAACCCCCACTTTGTCTGTTCGCAAGGAGGCCTCCCCATGAGCCTTGACAGTTTCACCAACGCCGCGCCGATGTCAGCCGTGATTATTGGCAACGAAAGCCTGCTGATCCAATGTGCCACGTTGTGGCTGGACACCGGCAACACGCTGACCGCTGTGGTGACGCGCGCGCCGGAGATCCGCGACTGGGCTAGCGAGGCCGGGCTGCGGGTGGTGTCGTCGGACAGTGATCTTGCCGCCGAACTGCTGGGGGAGCGGTTTGACTGGCTGTTGAGTGTCGCCAATCTGGACATGTTGTCAGACACCGTGCTGAAGCTACCCGCCAAAGGCGCTGTGAACTTCCACGATGGGCCGTTGCCGCGTTATGCGGGTTTGAATGCGCCGGTTTGGGCGCGCATGGCGCAGGAGCCGCGCCACGGCATCACCTGGCACAAGATGGAAGCGGGCGCGGACACCGGGGAAATTGTCGCCCAGCGCATGTTTGACATTGGGCAGGCGGACACCGCGCTGACGCTGAACACCAAGTGTTATGCCGCCGCCATAGAAAGCTTCCCGGACGTGATGCGCGCTTTGGGCGAAGACCTCGCCAATGTGCGGCCACAGGACATGAGCCAACGCAGCTATTTTGGCCGCGCCAAACGGCCCGAGGCCGCTGGTCGGATTGATTTCCGCCGCGATGCGCAGGATGTGGTGGCGCTGGTACGCGCGCTGGATCATGGCGATTATTTCAACCCACTGTTTGCGCCCAAAATGGTCGCCGCCGGGCGGGTGTTGCTGATAAAATCTGCCGAAGTCGCTGAAAGCGCGGGCCGGGGGGAACCGGGCGCGGTGCTGGCCGTTGGCGAAGATAATGTAACCGTGGCCTGCGGACGTGGGGCCGTGGTGCTGAGCGGTTTGACCGATGTCACCGGTCAGGCAGAGACCACGAACCATGTGATCCGCGCGGGCGAACGCCTGCCGCTGCTCGACAAAGCCGCCAGCGATGCGTTGACCGCCACGATGACCCCGATTGCCAAAGCCGAGCCCTTCTGGCGCGCGCGCTTGGCTGAATTTGTGCCTGCCACCCTCCCGCTGATCCGGGGCGCAGGTGATCTGGCGGATATGCGGCAGCTGCCGCTTTCTGTTTCTGAAACTCCCTCCAAGAGTATCCTGACCGCGGTCGCCATTTGGGCGCTGCGGTCAGGCCTTCCGGAGGTCTGTGATGTGGCCTATCGCGGCGCGGAGCATCCGCAAGCCGCCGGACTGATTTCCCCATGGGTGCCGCTACGCGTGGGCGCGGAACTGCTGCATGACACCGTGGCCGAGGCCAATACAGCCATGGCGGAACGCGTGGCGCAGGCTGATGCCAAAGGGAGCTTTGCCAGCGATTTGATTGCCCGTGATCCAGCGCTCTCGGCACCAACGATGCCAGATTTGGCAATCACAACTGGTGGCTTGGCTGGCCCGATTGAAGGCGCGGCGATGACCGTGGCAATTGGTGCATCCGGTGCTGTTCTGCATTTTGATGCGGCGCGGGTATCCCCAGAGCACGCCGCGCGTCTGGTGGCGCGGTTGGAGCTGATCTGCGCGCAGATCGGCACCACGGCCAATGTGGCTGATTTGGAGGTCTTTCCAGAGGTAGAGCGCGCCGAGGTGTTGAGTGGCTGGAACACCACCGAGGCACCGTTTGATGCTGATTTCACCATGGCGGCACAGTTTGAGGCGCAGGTCGCCAAGACGCCGGATGCCCCGGCGCTGATGTTTGAGCATGAGGTGCTCAGCTATGCCGATCTGAACGCCCGCGCCAACCGCGCCGCGCATGTGTTGCGCGACATGGGCGTGACCCGTGGGGCGCTGGTGGGGCTTTGTTTGCGCCGTTCGCCCGATCTGGTGGTGGCTGCGCTGGCAATCCTGAAAGCGGGCGGAGCCTATGTGCCGATGGACCCGGCCTACCCCGCCGAGCGTTTGGCGCATTACATCAGCGACAGCGGCGCAAGCGTGATTGTGACCCAAGCGGCGTTGACCCGCGAGTTGCCCGTGCATACCGCGCAGGTGCTGGAGATGGACACAGACGCGCGGCTTTCGGCGGCATCCGCAGACAACCCGGAGGCCATCGCCGCTGGTGGCGATTTGGCCTATCTGATCTACACGTCTGGTTCCACCGGCACCCCCAAAGGCGTGATGGTCGAGCACGGCAATGTCGCCAACTTCTTTGCCGGAATGGACGCGCGCATCCCCTATGAGGCGGGCGACAGCTGGATGGCGGTCACCTCGCTATCCTTTGACATTTCCGTGCTGGAACTTTTCTGGACGCTCTCACGCGGCTTCAAGCTGGTGCTGTCGGGCGATGAAACCACCACACAGATTTCCGGTGGCCGTTTGCCAGCCACAGCAGGTGGCATGGACTTCTCGATCTATTACTGGGGCAATGACGATGGTCAGGGCTCCAAGAAATATGAACTGCTGCTGGAAGGCGCGAAGTTTGCGGATGCCCATGGGTTCTGCGCAGTCTGGACGCCGGAGCGGCATTTCCACGCCTTTGGCGGCCCCTACCCCAACCCCTCGGTGACCGGCGCGGCGGTGGCGGCTGTGACCAAACAGATCGGCGTGCGGGCGGGCTCCTGCGTGTCGCCGCTGCACCATACGGCACGGATTGCCGAAGAATGGGCGGTGATCGACAACCTCACCAATGGGCGTGCGGGCCTCGCGATTGCCAGCGGCTGGCAGCCGGATGATTTTGTGCTGCGGCCGGAAAACACCCCACCGCGCAACCGCGAAGTGATGTTTGAGCAGATGGACGACCTGCGCAAACTCTGGCGCGGCGAAGAGGTCGAATTCCCGAAAAAAGACGGCTCCATGCACCCGGTGATGACGCAACCGCGCCCGGTGTCCAAAGAACTGCCCCTTTGGGTGACCACGGCGGGCAATCCGGAGACATGGAAAGATGCGGGGCGCAACGGCTGTAACGTGCTGACGCACCTGTTGGGGCAAAGTGTCGAAGAGGTGGGCGCAAAGATCGCGCTCTACCATGATGCACTGCGCGAAGCAGGACACAACCCGGATGACTTTAGCGTCACGTTGATGCTGCACAGCTTCCTGGCAGAAGACCGGGAAAAAGCCCGTGAGATTGCGCGGGAGCCAATGAAAGATTACCTGCGCGCGGCGGCTGGCTTGATCAAAAGCTACGCCTGGGCCTTCCCGGCGTTCAAGAAACCCGAAGGGGTGAACAACGCCTTTGAGCTGGATCTTGGCATCCTGAGCGACGACGAGTTGGAGGAAATCCTCGACTTTGCTTTCCTGCGGTATTTTGAGGATAGCGGGCTGTTTGGCACCGTTGAGGATGCCTTGGATCGGGTGGAACAGGTCAAGCGCATTGGCGTGACCGAGATTGCCTGTCTGATCGATTACGGTATCGACAGCGCCACCGTGTTGGAAGGGCTTAAGCCGCTGGCCGAGGTGCTGAAACGCGCCAATGAGGGCGGCGAGTTGGACCCGGAGGATGTGTCGATTGCGGCGCAGATGATCCGCCATGAGGTCAGCCACCTGCAGTGCACCCCATCGATGGCGCGCTTGCTGGCAGACAACGAAGAGGCGCGGTTTGCGCTCTCGGGTGTGCAGCAGATGATGGTGGGCGGCGAGGCGCTGTCTGGCAGTCTGGTGGCTGATTTGAACGCCGCCAGCGCTGCCAAGGTTCAGAACATGTATGGACCGACGGAGACCACAATCTGGTCAACCACGGCGATGGCGGATGCCAACGAAGGCGTGGCCAACATTGGCGATCCCATTGCGAACACGCAGGTCTATGTGGTGGACGACGCTGGGGCGCCGGTGCCGGTGGGCGTGGCCGGTGAGTTGCTCATCGGCGGCGCAGGCGTGACCCGTGGGTATTGGCGGCGCGAGGAACTGACAGCGGAGCGGTTCATTGCCAATCCATTTGGCGAAGGCCAGCTGTACCGAACCGGCGATCTCGTGCGCTGGCGCGCGGATGGCAAGCTCGATTTCCTGGGGCGTGTTGATCATCAGGTGAAGCTGCGCGGCTATCGCATTGAGCTGGGTGAGATTGAAACCCGGCTGGAAGAGGTGCCCGGCGTGGCGCAGGCGGTGGTCATGGCCCGCGAGGATACCGAAGGCGATGTGCGGCTGGTGGCCTATCTGCGCGGCGATGCGCCGGCGGAGGCCGACATCCGTGCGCGACTGCGAGAGCACCTGCCAAGCTTCATGCGGCCACAGCATTATGTAACGCTCAAGGATTTCCCGCTGACGCCGAACAAAAAAGTCGACCGCAAGGCGCTCCCACGGCCCGAAGAAACCCGCAAGATCACCACGCCAAAGGTCGAAGCATCGGCTCCATCTGCGCCTGTGACAGCGGGGGGTGACATTGCCAAACTTGTGGCGGATGTCTGGGCCGAGGTGCTGGGCGTGCACGAAGTGGTCGCCACCGACAACTTCTTTGATCTGGGCGGGCATAGCTTGCTGGCGGTACAGGCCCACCGCGAAATCCGGGCACGCTCTGGCGCAGCCAAACTGTCGATCACTGATGTGTTCCGCTTCCCTACGCTGAACGCGCTGGCGGGCCGTGTGCAGGAGCTGATCGGCACGCCCAAACCTGCCGATGCACCAGAGGCCAAAGGTGCCGAAGAGGTCAGCGAACAGGCGCAAAGCCGTGCGGAAACCATGAGCAAGCGCCGCGCCATGCGCGCACGTCGGAGGGCGCGGACATGACCTTGTCGCCCAACCAACATCTTGTGGCCCTCAAGTCTTTAGCGGAGCGCGTAGCCCCGCCACAGGTGGCCGTGGCCGTGACCGATCCCGCCCGTGGCGTGGCTGTGGTCTGGCCACAGGAAGCGCCTGCCATTGCCCGCGCCGTGCCCAAACGGCGGCGTGAATTTGCCGCCGGACGCCAAGCCGCGCGGCTGGCGATGCAAACTCTGGGACTGCCAGAACAGGCGGTCCCCACCCGACCGGATCGCGCCCCGCAGTGGCCCAAAGGCCTGACCGGATCCATCACCCATGACGCCACCAGTTGCGTTGCGATTTTGGGTGCCAACCGCCATTTCCGGGCGCTGGGTATAGACGTGGAGCCAGATGCGCCGCTCCATGATGATCTGACCGCAGAGATTTGCCTGCCACAGGAACGCGCTTGGCTTGAGGAAGTGCCTGCGCCGCGACGGGCGCTGATGGCGCGACGTCTGTTTTGCGCCAAGGAGGCGGTGTACAAGGCGCAATATCCGCTGACCCAGACGCTGTTTGGCTTTGACACCATCCAGATCACGCTCAACGTGCGCAGTACCGGATTTACCGCACGGTTTATGCACACCGTGGGCGACGTCCCCGAAGGCACGGTGCTGTCCGGGCAATGTGGCACCGGCGGCGGGCACGTGCTCGCCATGGTCACCCTGGGCGCGCAGGCAGGTATGGAAAACGCAAATTTTCCGGTTTGCGCCACGGGATAACCACATTCAGTTGTCATAAATTGTCTTCAAGAGCGCGAATCCGAGTCGCGCCAGGACGATATTGAGGACGGGCATGGACAAGTTCCAATCATTTGGCGAGGTGCTGAGCATGTTGCGCAGGAGGTTCTTCCTGTGGGCCAGCATCATTGTCATCGGCGGGTTGATCTCGCTGGCCTACGTGCTGGGTCTGCCGCGCGAATATGAAACCTATGCCACCATTCAAATCGAGCAACCGTCGATCAAAACCGGCGCGACATCGCCCGGGGCACTGAACGCCGATATCCTGCAAAAGCTGCAAATTGTGGAGCAGCGCGTGATGGCGCGGGACAACCTGCTGACCATCATCGACAAGTTTGGCCTCTACAATGACGCGCCACTGAGTGAGTTGCAGAAGGTGGAACTGCTGCGCAAAGCTGCGGGTGTGATCCATATCACCAATCCGGATTTCCGCTGGCGACAGGACATCAGCCCCTCTGCCTTGCTGGTGTCTGTGCGCATGACCGACCCGGTTCTGGCCGCCAATGTGGCCAACGAACTGGTCAACAACGTGCTGGAGCAGGAAGAACAGCGCCGCACCGAACGGGTCAGTGAAACCCTGTCATTTTTTGACAGCGAGGAACGCCGCATTGGCGCTGCGATTACCAATTTGGAACAACAGATTGCAGATTATAAACAGGAAAACGCTGTCTTGCTGCCTGGCGGGGTCGAGGCTCTGCGCACACGCCTCACGGATCTACAACAGATCGAATTGGAGGTGCAGCGCCAGCTTCTGGAAAACGCTGGCATCTCCAGCAGCGGCAATTCCGTGCGCGCCCAGCGGCTTCGCAGGCTGCAGGAAGAAAGCGAGCTCTATCAGATTGAGATTGCCGAGATCGAAGACGCCCTCAAAGACACGCCGCGTATCGAACAACAGTATAACCGCCTGGAGCGCCAGCTGACCAAGCTGGAAGAACAGTATCAGGCGATCACTGCTGGCAAAGCCGAGGCTGAGATGCAGCAGATGCTGGAAGCAAGCCAGCAAACCGACAGCTTCACAGTTCTCGAAAAAGCCCTGCCGCCAGATTGGCCTATTGCCCCGTCGCGCAAACGCATTCTCGCCATGGGCGGGCTGCTCTCTGTTATGGTCGCCCTCAGTCTGGTGTTCCTGCTGGAAATGCGCAGCCCGGTCATCTGGACCCGCGGCCAGCTGGAGCGTCAATTGCGCCTGCGTGCAGTGGCGGCCATTCCAGTTCTGGAAACCCCCAGTCAGCGTCGGCGCCGCAAACTGAAGCGACTTGTCAAAGTGTTTGGCTTATTGGCAGTGTCCGGTGGATTGGCGGCAATGATCCTGAAATTGGGCAAGTAACGGCCACAATTGCGCCACATTTCACCCGGCTTTCCCCATCGCTTTGCGAATCGCCGCCAAGTTTTTGTGGGGTGACGCCTCGTCAATTTTTCACCCTAAGAAACAATCCCAATCAAGCCTACATCACCGTTTCCAGGAGCGAACGGAAAAACGGCAAGCTTGCCACAAATTTTAACCAACTTTGGAGAAAGTCTCAAAAGCGGAATGTGTCTTATTGTTTATTTTCAGATACTTACGAAAATCTATCCGAAAGATAAGGTGGATTTCTGTAAATTTGTGGATAATGTGTGTCCTGGGTGGGCGCTTCTGATGAAGGAGCATCAAAAGGACAAATTCGCAATTTCTTGTGCGATCAGCCCCTGCTGCCGGGGAGCTTTTTAAAGCGAGGGGAAACCGACGTAGACCGCGGCTTTTGCAGAGTCAGCGACCAGTCGATTTATGAGTTCTAAGATGCCCGCTTAAAGCGGTTACGGGGATGGACCATGGCGATATTTTCGCGTGAAGATTTTGAGCAAGGCTTTGCCGTTGCTCCCGAGCATCGCAGCGCTTACCGCAGCGTGTTCAAACGGGTATTCGATGTCCTGTTTGTTTTGGTCATTGCGCTACCTGTGACACTGGTCGTGGCACTGCTGGCCTTGTTCATTTCGCTTGATGGTGCCTCCCCTTTCTACCGCCAGGAACGCGTCGGCAAAAACGGCAAGCGCTTCAACATGCTGAAATTGCGCTCCATGGTCCCCAATGCGGATCGAAAGCTGGAAGCCTACCTTCGGGCCAACCCGACCGCCCGTTTGGAATGGAATGAGAAGCAAAAGCTGACCCATGACCCGCGCATCACACCGATTGGCCGTATCATCCGCAAGACGTCGCTCGACGAACTGCCGCAGTTTCTGAATGTGCTCAAGGGCGATATGTCCGTGGTTGGCCCACGGCCAATGATGCCACAACAGACCACGCTGTATCCCGGCACGTCTTACTATCGCATGCGCCCCGGCATTACCGGCTTCTGGCAGATTTCTGAGCGCAACGAATGCTCTTTTGCAGAGCGCGCGATCCACGACAGCAACTATGACCGCGCCCTCAGCCTGCGAACAGACATTGCCGTCGTCTGGCGCACAGTGGCGGTGGTGATGGCCGGAACCGGCGTGTGAACGCCACAGTCTGACAGTTTGCACCACGCGCGCTATCGTCATGGCGCGCGTTTTGCGTTTGTATAGGGCAGACCCCGCCGCTCACAGAGGAAACCCTGACGCCAATGCCCAACCTGCTTGCCACGTTGATGCTTTTGCTTTGGCCGGTGGTCATTTGGCGGCTGTTTGTCAGCCTGCCCCCCGGGCGCGCGTTGATCTGGTCTTTGCTTGGTGCCTACCTGCTCCTTCCGCCGCCACCAGCGGAGTTTGACTTCCCATTGATGCCTGCGCTCGACAAGAGCAGCCTGCCCAATCTGGCGATCCTGATCGTCGTGTTCTTTGTGCTCCCGCAACGCCCCAAGCTGCTCCCCGACAGCACTGTGGCACGTGTTCTGCTGGGGGTTATGCTGCTCAGCCCGGTCTTTACTGTCTTCACAAACGGAGAGCCGCTGATCTTCAGTGAAAGCTACGTGCGCGGTTTGTACTTGCAGGATGCGATCGCCCAGCCAATCAAACTGTTTATCGGCATCATTGGCTTCCTGATGGCGCGCGCTTTGCTGCGCACCCACGAAGATCAGCGCGACCTGTTGTTGGCTTTGGTGATCGGCGGACTGGCCTATTCCCTGCCCATCCTGATCGAAGTGCGGCTCAGCCCGCAGCTCAACAACTGGATTTACGGCTACTATCAGCACCTCTTCAGCCAAACCATTCGTGCCGGAGGATACCGGCCGATGGTGTTCCTCTACCATGGCATCTGGCTGGCCTATTTTGTGCTGACGGCATTGCTGGCGGCGCTGGCACTTTGGAAGGGCGACATCAGCCGCACCCGCGCCAAATATCTGATCGCCGCCTTTTATCTCGCTGTCGTTCTGGTGCTCTGCAAGACGCTGGCCACCTTGGTCTATGCCGGGGCGGCGGGGCTGCTGATTGTCTTCCTGAACACCCGCGCACAGGTAAAAATCGCCGCTGTATTGGCGCTGATGATGCTGGCCTATCCGGTGCTAAAGACCACAGGTCTGGTGCCCAGCGAGGCCATCATCGCGCAGGCGGAGAAGGTGAGTGCGGAACGTGCCCATTCCCTGAGCTTCCGGATCGAGAACGAGGACGTGCTTCTTGATCGGGCGCAGGAGAAACCACTGTTTGGCTGGGGTATTTGGGGGCGCAACCACATCCACGATCCCACCACGGGGCTGATCACCTCAGTCACCGACGGCTATTGGATCATCGTGATGGGGGTCTGGGGCTGGGCCGGATATATCGCGCAATTTGGCCTGATGGCCTTGCCCATCTTCCTTGTACATCGGGAACTCGGACACATCAGGATTGCAGAACGCGACAGCTTCAAGCGTGACGCCTCTTTTGCGCTGTTGGATGAGCAACACCTACAGCAACGCGAGGATCGCGGACTGTCGCCCTATCTTGGGCCACTGGCCTTGATGCTGGGGTTCAACATGATCGACATGCTGCCCAACGCGACGCTCACGCCCACCACTTGGCTGATTGCCGGCACATTATTTGGGCACGCCGAGCGGCTGGCGCAAATACGTCGCGGGGCCGAATCCGCATTCCGACGCAGCCCCATGAGCCGCAGCGAAGAAGGCGAAGACGAACCGCAGAGTGTGGCGACCGAGCCGCCAGCGCCCCCAAAACGACGCACCATCCTGTGACTCAGTCGCCGTATCCCGGCTTCCATTTCAAAATCTTCGCTGGCACGCCCCCAACCACGGCCCCTGCTGGCACGTCGCCCGTAACAACCGCATTCGCACCAACTTCAGCATCCGCGCCAATGGTCAGTGGGCCAATCACCTTGGCTCCAGCACCAATGTCCACATGCCCTTCGAGCACCACTGCGCCAGAAAGCGTTACTTGATGCATCAACTGGCAATTGGGACCAATTTTGGCGTTGGGGTGCACAACAATACCCGTCGGATGCGGCAGGCGCAGCCCGCCCGCAATCTGCATATTCAGATGCAGCTCAGACTGGGTGATCACCGACCAAAACCGGTGTGACAACACCCAACGTTTGGAGGCCAACCTGCCTAGCAAACCGCCCCGTGCCTTGGCCGCCTGATAGCGGCGCAGCGCGCGCAACAGCTTGGGACCGGGGTCCCAGAACCCGAGCGGCACTTCCCGCGACCAATCCGACTCTGTGGCGGACACATTTTGGTCAGTCTGCACAGCGTTTGCCTCCGCGCCAAATCCCGCAAAAGCGGGCGGTTTCAAAGCGTTGTCGCAAAACCTCTCTGTTAAAGCAACTTAACTCTGTCCCCCGCCAACGCTTGCGGGACATTGTCCAGTTGTGTTTTTTGGAGCGCAAACGCTGAAAACCCAAGGATGCGCCCGCGCATGAGCACCAATGAGTCGCCTGAGGTAGAAACCTCCGCGCCCAAACTTGCCGCTGACCTAAAAGCCGCCAAAGGCCACCGTGCGGAGATCGACGGCCTGCGCGCCATCGCGGTGCTGGCGGTGGTGTTTTATCACTTTGGCGTGCCAGGATTTGGCGGCGGTTTCATTGGCGTGGATGTCTTTTTTGTGATTTCCGGCTTCCTGATTGGCGGCATTCTTTGGCGCGAACAACAAGAAACCGGGCGGTTGGCTTTGGGCCGGTTCTACATCCGCCGCATCAAACGGCTGGCACCAGCCTATTTTGTCATGGCCTTTGTGGTGCTGATCATCGGCACGTTGATCCTGTTGCCAAATGACTTCCGGGAAACCGCCAAAGGCGTGATTGCGGCCACGGTTTACCTCTCCAACGTGCTGTTCTTCCGGCAATCCGGTTATTTTGACGGGGCAGCCGAAGACAAGATCATGCTGCACACATGGTCGCTGTCGGTGGAAGAACAGTTCTACATTTTCCTGCCACTGCTGTTCCTGCTGTTTGCCCGCAACAAAACCGTGATGCTCTGGGCTTTGGGCGCGGTGTTTTGCCTGTCGTTTATCAGCAATCTGGTCACCACACCGCTGTCTCATCCAGCGGCTTTCTTCCTGTTCCCGTTCCGCGCCTGGGAGCTTCTGGTCGGTGTCGGATTGGCGGTGTTGAACATCGAACGGCCCGATCTATGGCGACGGCATCAGGCGCTGAGCTGGGCCGGGCTTGCGCTTGTCTTGGCCTCGGTAGTTTTGGTGGTACCGGGCGCGGGCTTCCCCGGCTGGCAGGTGATCTTCCCCGTACTCGGCACCGTGCTTTTGATTGGCAACGGCCAAGATGACAACTGGGTCAACCGTGGCCTGTCGATGCGCATTCCAGTGCTGATCGGCCTGATTTCCTATTCGCTCTACCTCTGGCATTGGCCGGTGCTCACCTTCTCCAAATACCTGCTGGTCGGGTATCGCGGCCCCGGTGAAGTGGCGCTTTGGATTGCGATTTCCTTTGTGCTTGCTGCGCTGTCCTGGCGGCTTGTGGAACAGCCTGTGCGTCAGGCAAAGACCCTGCCAACGTGGGGCCTGTTGTTCACGGCGGCGCTCGCCTCGGTCAGCGTCTTGGGACTCTCCTTCATGGTGTTTAAAGCCGACGGAATTCCGCAACGCTTTGGCCCACAAGCGCAGGTGCATATCGCCGCCAGCGGCGACTTCCTGCAGGATTTTTCCGATTGCTACGTACCGGGCGATGGCCCGTTTGAAGGCATCGAGATTTGTCCCATCGGCCCCAACGAAAGCTCGCCCAGCCTGATCATCTGGGGAGACAGCCATGTGCGCGCCTACTACGAGGGCCTGAAACAAGCCGCGCGTGAGGCGGATCGCAGTGCTTTGGTGATCTGGCGCGCGGGCTGCGCCCCCGCCTTTGATCTGGAAAAACGTGAAAGCGCAGCCACCCCGGCCCAAGACGCCGCCTGTACTGAGGCCAACGCGCAAATCCGCAAAGCGCTGCGCGAGATGAGACACCTGCAAGATGTCATTCTGGTCGGCCGCTGGGCCTATTACGCCTCCGGCAGAGGCAGCGGAAGCGACGCCCATAACACCATTCGTCTGCGCAGCGACGTCTATGGCAACATGACCCAGGATGCGCTGTTGGGCACGGCATTGGCCGCCACCGTGGCAGACATTGGCGACTTGGATCGTCAGGTCTATATCCTGCGCCAGCCGCCGGAAATTCAAAACTATCACGCCCCGAGAGTGGCACGGGCGCTGGTACATGGCCGCTTGTCCGACCAACTGGCCCGCCGCATTGGCCAGATCACCGTGACCGACGCCCAAACCCGAGAACGCGGTGCAGCAGAGGCACTCGCCAAGAGTGGCGCGACGGTTCTGGACAGCTGGGGCTGGTTCTGTGACCAGTTTCTATGTGACGCGGTGCAAGGCGGCGTGGGGCAGTATTTTGACAACAACCACGTAACCAATGCCGCCGCGCGGCGCATGCGATCGGTGTTTTACCCAGTCATGGCACGGGCCATGCAATGACCACACTTGCCGACGCCAGCGCCACACACTGGGACGTTATTGTCCTTGGCACCGGTATGGGCGGTGGCACCATTGGGCGTTATTTGGCGGAACAGGACCTGTCGGTGCTGTTTGTCGAGCGTGGCCCAACCGGCGTCCGGGCCGAGGAACAAGAACTGAACCCCAACATTTGGGACCGTGAGGCGCGGCTGGTGCGCGGCTACTGGCCGGAACCGATGGAAGCCACAGTGAACGGTGTCACCACCACCTTCAACGCGCCGTTGGGCGCCGGTGTCGGCGGCAGCTCTGTGTTTTACGCCGCCACTCTAGAACGCCCCGCGCCCCATGATCTGGATCACAGCGAGACCCGTCCGCACCCGACCGGCGGCTGGCCTGTGTCTTATGCCGAGATGTCCCCTTATTTTGACCGCGCCGAAGCGCTTTATCACGTGCGTGGCACGCCTGATCCTTTGCATCCGGAAGGCAATCTGTTCCCACCAACGGTGATGAGCGCGGCGGACATCGGCTTGATGTCTGCGATGAAAGACACTGGGTTAAACCCGTATCAGGGCCATATGGCTGTGCGGGAGACAGACGGCTTTGAGCGGTATCTGGGCCGCAAATGTCCCAATGACTGCAAAATGGATGGACGCTCGGCTGGCGTGGAGCCAGCTTTGGAGACCGGCAACGCGGCTCTCTTGGACTTGTGCGAAGTGCAGGAAATCCTGTCCAAGGATGGCGATGTAACGAGTGTCAAAGTGGCGCGCAAAGGCACAGAGGCAATGCTCACCGCGCGCAGCTATGTGCTGGCTGCGGGGGCGCTGCACTCTCCGCGCCTGTTGATGGCCTCAGGCAACCTGGGAAATCAAAATGACCTCGTGGGCCGCAACCTGATGTTTCACCTGAACGAAATGTTTGCCTTATGGCCGCCAAAGGCGAAGCGCAGCGCAGGGGCGTCCAAATCCCTCGCCTTTCGCGATCTCTATCATCAGGACGGGCAACGCTTTGGCATGGTGCAGGCCTTGGGTGTGGAGGCGCGCTATGGCGAGATTGTGCATTATCTCAATATGGCGTTTGACCGCTCGCCTTTGCGCAAGCTGCGCTGGCTGCGCCAGTTCACCCGGTTGCCCGCTGCCATGGCTGTAAAACTGTTTGGCAGTGCCAAAATCTTTGTCGGCATCCTGGAAGACCTGCCTTATGCGGAAAACCGGGTGCATCACGACCCCGCAGATCCGCGCCGTCTGGCGATCACCTATGACATGGCGCCCGAATTGCTGTCCCGCCGCAAGGCCTTCCGCAAAGCCCTAAAGCAGCGCCTCAAAGGCATCCGCATGGCCTTTACTGGCGCGGGGCCGGAGCTGAACTTTGGCCATCCCTGCGGCACATTGCGGTTTGGCGACGATCCCAAAACCTCGGTGCTGGATCGCAATTGCAAACTCCACGGCACAGCAAATCTCTGGGTGGCGGATGCGAGCTTTATGCCCACCTCGATGGGGGTGAACCCGTCACTGACCATCGCGGCCAATGCCTTGCGGGTTGGGGAGATTCTGGCAGCAGAACTGAAGGAGGCCCAAAATGGCTAAGCAACTGGCGGTCATCACCGGCGCGGGCTCCGGATTGGGGCAGGCACTGGCGCTGGAACTCTGCGCACGAGGCTTGCTGGTCGCAGGTTTGGGACGCCGTGAAGACGCGCTGCAAAAGACCGCCACTTTGGCTGGCGACAGCTTCACGCCCGTGGTGGCCGATGTCTCCGACCCCACTCAAGTGCGCGCTGCTTTTGAGACCATCCGCGCAGTTGCGCCAGTCTCGATCCTGATCAACAACGCCGGTGTCTACCCACACCGCGACATGCTGGACGAAACCCCGGAAACCTTTATGCAGACTGTCGCGATTAACCTTGGCGGCACGGTAGCCTGCACGTCTGAGGCCCTCAAAGACATGACCAAGGCAGGGCGCGGGCGGATTCTCAATGTGTCGAGCTTTGCGGATATGCGCCCCCTGCCCTGCAGCGCGGCCTATTCCGTGTCCAAAGGGGCGGTGACGACCTTCTCCCGCGCCTTGGTGGCCGATCTCGGCGACCGTTTACCCAAGATTGTGATCAGCACATGGATGCCGGGCATGCTCAACACAGAGATGGGCTTGGCCGATGGGCTTGATCCGGCCGTGGCGGCCAAATGGGGCGCAGGACTGGTGCTTTGGGGCGAGCCGTCTTTGAATGGCGCAGTGTTTGAGATGGATCGGGAAATCCTGCCGCCGCGCGGTTTGAAGGGCCGCTTAAAGGACGCGGTGCGCTTGAAACGCCGCAAACCGCGTCACATCCCTGATTAGGTCCGCTGCGCGCGCGCCTCTTTCATCAGGCGTGGCAAAATCCCGATACAGCGAAGATAGCGCCCCGCCAGCCGTGCCGGATTGCTCAGCGCACGCCAGAGCCATTCCAGCGCCAATTTCCTGACCCAGGCCGGAGCGCGGTTTTGTGTACCTGCGAGGAAATCCAACCCAGCACCAATACTGGCAAAGCCCATCTGTGGCACAACCTGTCGCCCACGCGCGGCCAGCCGCTCTTGCTTGGGCGCGCCCAGCGCCAGAAACGCCATCCGCGCGCCCGCTTCGGCGGCTTGTTTCAGCACGGCCTCCGCCGCAGCGCTTTCAGGATCAAACCCCATGGGCGGCGCAATACAGGCCGCCACCTCCACCCCCGGCGCCCGCGCTATCAAAGCCGCCTCCGCTGCTGCCAAAGCCTCCTCTGTGCTGCCAATCAAGGCCACGGGCGTGCCATCCTCCGCCGCCCATTGCGCCAGTGGCACCACCAAATCCGCGCCCGGCAGCAGGTCCACCGGTTTTCCGGCCTTGCGGGACAGCCACACAATGGGATTGCCGTCCGCCACCACAAAATCTTGTGCCAGGTAAGCTGCCGCGAAGGCTTCATCCTTTGCCAATTTCACCAAGTGATCGAGGTTGATTGTCGCCAGCGCAAAGCCTTCCTGCGCCGCAAACCGTTCCCGCACCACACGTTCCAAAGCACCGTGGTCGGCAACATTGACCGTGACCGGCCCTTTGATGGTGGAAAACTGCACGATAGCCGCCCTCGATCCTGAAATCTGACACAGTTTAACAACTCCCTCACCTGACGTCAGAAACTGTGCTGCAATTTCCCTCAAGTGGTTCAAAAGCGCCACAATTCCCCTGACCGCGCGCTGTGCCTTGGTGGTATTTCACACCAAAATGCCTATAGTCTGTGTGTATTGGTTCAAAAGGATTCCCAGAATGTCAGCCGCCCCAACCCGCAGTGTGTCGATCATCGGTTGCGGCTTTGTCGCCGATCTCTACATGCGGTCCTTTGCAGCCCATCCCGACATCGCGGTGACGCAGGTTTTTGACCATGATCCCAACCGCCTGAAAGCCTTTGCCGATCACTGGAACCTGCACACAGCGGACAGTTTGGAGCGGTTTCTGGGCAACCTGCCGCAAGGCTCTCTGGTGCTCAATCTGACCAACCCCGGCGCGCACTACGACGTTTCACGCGCCTGTTTGGTAGCGGGGCACCACGTCTATTCCGAGAAGCCTTTGGCAACAGACATGGCCGATGCCATCGCCCTGCATGAACTGGCCGCACAACACGGCCTGCTGCTGTCCTCCGCGCCTTGTTCGGTACTCGGTGAGGCGGCGCAGACCTTGGCCAAAGCCATTCGCGACGATGTGGCTGGCCCCGTGCGCCTGATCTACGCTGAGCTGGATGACGGCTTTATCCCACAGGCGCCATATGCGGATTGGAAAAGCGAAAGCGGCGCACCTTGGCCTGCGCAGGATGAATTTGCCGTGGGCTGCACACTGGAACATGCGGGCTACTACCTGACATGGCTGATTGGCATGTTTGGCACCGTGCGCCGCGTGGTGGCGGCCTCCGCCGAGTGCCTGCCGGGCAAAGAGGTGATGGGCACGCCGGATTTCTCCACCGCCACATTGTTCTTTGAAAACGGCATCACCGCACGCCTGACATGCTCGATCATGGCGAGCCACGATCACAAGATCCGCGTGTTTGGCGACAAGGGCGTGCTGCAGGTGAAACAGGCCTGGGACAATGACGCGCCGGTCAAGTTCCACCGCCGCTTCGCCCTGCGCCGTCGACTGGTCGAGCATCCCATTGGCACACGACAAAAGATCAAAGGCGACACCCACCCCAAGGTGGCGCGCTGGGGCGCGGCGGCGATGAACTTTGCCCTTGGCCCCGCCGAAATGCTCGACGCCTTGGCCGAGGGTCGTCCATGCCGCCTGTCGCCGGATTTTGCCCTGCACCTCAACGAGGTCACGCTGGCCATTCAAAATTCCGGGGCTGATGGCTGTGCGCAGGACATGACCACACGCTGTGAGCCGATGGCGCCCATGCCTTGGGCCACATGAGCACACCCATGCTTGCAATAACCGGTGCCACGGGCTTTATCGGGCGCCATTGCGTGGAGCGTGCCCGCGCCGAGGGCACCGCATTGCGTCTGTTTGTGCGCGACATGGCGAAAGTGCCCGCCGCCTGGCAGGCGGATGAAACTGTCGAGATCATCGCCATGGATCTGACCACAGCAGGCGACGGGCTGGCGCAGGCTTTGGCAGGCATCCGCACGCTGATCCACTGCGCCGCAACGCTTTCCGGCGATCAGGAGCGAGACACATTGGCCGCCTCGGTGGCGGTGATCGACGCGGTTATCAGCGCACAGGTGCCCCGTGTGGTGCTGGCCGGATCGCTCTCGGTCTACGACGTGAGCGTAGTGCCCAACGGCGGTACGGTGGACGAATCGGCGGCTGTAAATACCGATGGCCGGGATGCCTACGCACAGGCCAAACTCACTCAGGAAACCTTGTTTCAGGATGGCGCGGCCCTCTACGGATATGCGCTCTCAATCCTGCGCCTCGGGGCCGTCTGGGGGCCGGATCACCTGTTCAATGCCCACATCGGGCCGGCGGTTGGCAGCACGTTGCTGAAAATCGACGGCGGCGGTGAAGTGCCTCTGTGCCGCGTAGACTTGGCCGCCGAAGCGCTGGTGAAAGCGGCCCGTGAAAACACCGGTGTCGGTACACTCAACGTGCTGGATGATGACCGCCCAAGCCGTAAAACCTTCCTGAAAGCATTCCGCGCCTGTGGCTGGCCCAAAGTGATCCTGCCAACGCCCCTTTGGCTATGGCGTCTAGCGGCCTTTCTGACGCCGGACAGTGCCACCATGCCTGGCCTTCTGCGCCGTGCCGTCTTGGAAGCGCGCCATCGTCCCGTTCACTATTCAAACACCATGATGCACAATCGCCTTGGCCCCGTCACAATGCTGCCCTTTGCAGCTGCGATGCAGGCGGCGATTGATCAGCAAAAGCAGCAGGCCCCGCCGTCGTGAGCGACACAGAAAAGACCCCGATCGCCTATTTGACCGGCGAATACCCCCGCGCGACCGATACCTTTATCCAGCGCGAGGTCGCGGCGTTGCGCGCCCAAGGCCAGCCGGTGGAGACCTGCTCTGTTCGCCGCACCGGTGTGGAGCATCTGGTGGGAGACGAGCAAAAGGCCGAGGCCAAAGCCACTTTCTATATTCTCGCTGCCGCTAAATCGCCGGTCACTTTGCTGAGTGCCGTGTTTGGAGCGCTGTTCCGCAACCCTGCGCGGTTTTTCAAAGCGCTGGTGCTGGCGGTCAAAACTGCACCACCCGGCTTCCGCAACCTGATTTATCAGCTGTTCTACTTTGCTGAAGCCGCCGTATTGGCCGCACATCTGCGCAGAAAAGGCGTGCGGCATCTGCACAACCACATCGCCAAGTCCTCCTGCACCGTTGCCATGCTGATGAGCGAACTGTCGGGCATTCCCTACAGCTTCACCCTGCACGGACCGGACATCTTCTTTGCGCCAGATCACTGGCGGCTGGACGAGAAAATCAAACGCGCCAGCTTTGTGGCCTGTATCAGCCATTTCTGCCGCTCTCAGGCGATGGCGTTTTCTGACCCGAAACACTGGGCCAAGCTGCACATCATCCACTGTGGCGTGGAGCCGTCGCGCTATGATGCGGGCGAAGATCCGGTAGAGACCAATCTGCTGTTTGTGGGGCGCCTCGCGCCTGTGAAGGGCCTGCCGATCCTGCTGCGCGCGCTGGAACCGTTGAAGGCAGAGTTTCCCAAAATCCACCTCACCGTGATTGGCGATGGTCCGGGCCGCAAGGCGCTGGAGCATCAGGTTGAGGCAGCAGGGCTGTCTGACAACGTGTCTTTTGTGGGCTACAAGTCGCAATCCGAAGTGGCCGAGGCGCTGGCCGCCTCTGACCTCTTTGTCCTGCCCAGCTTCGCCGAGGGCGTGCCGGTTGTGCTGATGGAGGCCATGGCGGCACGCCGCCCGGTTGTAACCACGCATATTGCGGGCATTCCAGAGCTTGTGACCGATGGCGCCTCCGGCCTGTTGGTGCCACCGGGCAACCCACATGCGCTGGCCGACGCTATTGGCAAAATCCTCGCCAACCCGGCCCGCGCCACAGCGATGGGCATTGCAGGCCGCGCCATGGTGGAAAAGGCCTTTGACATCAACAAGGAAGCCGCACGCCTGGGGGCTCTGTTGGACGAGAGGCACTCATGAGCACCACCGCCATCGTCATAGGCCGCAACGAAGGCAAACGGCTTATCGCCTGCCTCGCCTCGCTACAGGCGCAGGGCGTGGAGATGGTTTATGTCGACAGCGGCAGTTGGGACAATTCCGTCGCCGAGGCCCGCAAGGTTGGTGCATTGGTGGTGGAGCTGGACAACAGCCTGCCCTTCACCGCCGCCCGTGCCCGCCAAGCAGGATTTGACGCGCTGGCACAAACAGGCGACTTGCCGGAGTTTGTGCAATTTGTGGATGGCGATTGCATCGTTGTGGACGGCTGGATCGCGGCGGGTGAAAAGGCACTACGTGAAGATGACAGCCTAGGCCTGATCACTGGCTGGCGGGCGGAGCTCTATCCCGAGCGCAGCGTCTACAACGCGCTCTGTGATTTTGAATGGCATCGCCCGGCGGGAGAGATTGTTGCCTGTGGCGGCGATATGATGGTGCGTTCCAAAGCCTTCGTGGAGGCCGGTGGGTTTGACGCCACAGTGATTGCCGCAGAAGACGACGAATTCTGCGTGCGCCTTGCCAAAGCCGGTTGGAAACTGCGCCGCCTGCCACAGGAAATGACCCGCCATGACGCCGCCATGCTGCGCTTTGGCCAATGGTGGCAGCGCGCCGTTCGCACCGGCCATGGCTTTGCCCAAGTGGGCTGGATGCACCCGCCGTATTTCCGCAAGGAACAACTGCGCGGCGTGATCTACGGCTTGCTCCTGCCCCTGCTCGCGCTCTGGGGCCTGATGGACAGCGCGTTACTGTTCCTGCTGGTGCTCGCGATCTATGTCGCCAACTACATCCGCACCAAAAACGGCCTTGTCCGCGCAGGCCTGCCCTATTGGGAAGCCTGGCGTCACGCCCGCCTTCTGACCCTGTCCAAGCTGCCCAACGTTATGGGCATGATCCTGTTCCACTGGCGCCGCATCCGCGGCCGCGCCATGCGCATCATCGAGTATAAATGAGATGAACACCTTGTCCGACGACCGCCCGATCCGCGCCGCCCTTTTGGGCGCTGGTTACATCGCCGACTGGCACGCCGCCGCCATTCTGGCGACACCGGGCGTGGAACTAGTCGCGGTCTGTGACCAATCCAGCGCCGCCGCCGATGCGTTGGCGCAGACCTATGGCATCGCGGCCTATACCGACCTGGACAAGCTGCTTTCGGCCAAAGTGGCCGACGCCATCCACATCGTCACGCCGCCAAGCACCCACCGGGCGCTGGCCGAAACTTGCCTGACCGCCGGGCATCACGTGCTGGTCGAAAAGCCGGTGGCGCTCTCCGGCGCAGAAACCGCCGAAATCCAGCAAATCGCTTCTGACGCAGGCCGTGTCTTTGCCGCCGGGCACAACTTCATGGGCACACCGGGATATCAGCGCCTCAAAACCCGGCTTGAAGCCGGTGAGATTGGCCGCGTCGCCAGCGCGGAGATCAACTGGAACTTCCCGATGATGCCGCTGCGCTCCGGGCCTTATGGGTTGTGGCTGCTGCACGAGCCAAAAAACATGCTGCTGGAGCTGGGCCCGCATTTGTTTGCCTTTGCGGTGGACCTGTTTGGCCCGCTCGCCATCGAGCATCTCAGCCTGTCCAAACCCGTGGAGATCCCCGGCGACACCACACGCCCGCAGGGCTGGCGCATTCTGGCCTCGGCAGGCGACGTGTCGATCACACTCAACCTGTCGCTGGTGGAAACCATGGACGACCGCTCGGTGATCCTGCACGGCTCCACCGCCACCGCGCGCTATGACTATGCCCACGACGTGCTGACCCTGGACGCCGAGAACGCCGCCGACATCGTCGCCAACCCCTTCCTGCGCCAGATGGGCCTTGCTGGGCAGCACCTGAGCGAAGGTGTTGTGAATGGCGTACGGCAGTTGGTGTCTCTCAATCGCAAATCACCTTACGGCCTGTCTTTTGCCGGACTAACAGCGGCGTTTTACAACGCAATCCGCTCAGGCCGCGACTTGGACGCGCGCTTCCATGGCGACAACGCCACACGGGTGATGCAGGCGATTGACGATGCCATTGCGCTCATGCCGAAACCGGCCAAAAAGCCCAAACCCGCCAGCCGCGCCAAGCCAAAACCGTCTGTTCTGGTGATCGGCGGCACCGGCTTCATTGGCCGCGATTTGACCCGCGCCTGGGTCGCCAAAGGCCGCGACGTGCGGGTGCTGTCGCGCGGCACCTCCGGCCCGTTTGATGACATCGCCGATCATGTCGAACTGTTTGGCGCCAACCTGCGCGACCCGGATCAGTTGGCCGAGGCGATGGAGGGCATCGAAATTGTCTACCACCTTGGCAAATCCATGGACGCCACATGGGAAGCCGCGCTGAAAAACGACGTGGCCGTCACCGAAACCATCGCCCAAGCGGCGCAGGCGGCAGGCGTGAAAAGGTTTATTTATACCGGCACCATCGCCAGCTATGACATGTCCGACCCCAACGTGACCATCCGCGAGAGCCTGGGTTTTGGCGACGACATGACCGACCGGAACATCTACGCGCGCTCCAAGGCGGAATGTGAGGCGCGGCTGCTGGAGATGCACCGCAAACACGGCCTGCCACTGGTGATTGCCCGCCCCGGCATTGTGCTGGGCAAAGGCGGGCCATTGCAGCACTGGGGCATTGGCCGCTGGCATGGCGCAGGTGCGGTGCGCATCTGGGGCAAAGGCAAACATATCCTGCCGTTTGTGCTCAATGAGGACATCGCCGAAGGTCTGATCCTGATGGCGGAAAACGACGATGCTGTGGGGCAGAGCTTCAATCTGGTGGGGGAACCGATGTTCTCCGCCACCGATTACTTTGATGCCATTCACGCCCGTCTGGGCGCGCGGATCAAGGTGAAACCCGGTAATCTGACCGCATTTTACGCTTCTGCGTCTGTGAAATACTTCCTGAAGAAACAGGTGCTGCGCCGCGGAGGGCTGTCCAACCCGTCCTTGGCCGACTGGAAAAGCCGCGCGCATTTCTCACCGTTTGACAACAGCCTGCCCAAAAAGGTGCTCGGATGGGATCCGGAACGCCGACGCGATGTGTTCCTGACCAAAGCGATTGATGAGGCCAACCTACTTGGGTTCTGAACCGCGCCTGCTTGTCATCACGGACATCCATGATGCACCAATTCCCGACCTGTGCCTGAGCCACGGTCTGCCGCTTCATGCGCGGCTATCCCTTGGGGAGCTGTGTGTGCGGGTCGACCTGCACGGAGAAGCTCTGCACCATCACCTGTTTCAAGAGCGTGGCATGGAGCTTGCCGTGCAGCGCCTGCGCACACTCATCACCAATGCCCCGCCCCTGATAGGTCTCGGCTACAGCGCCGGAGGCACGGCGCTTTGGAAAGCTGTTGCGCAAGAGAACGCACCCCTGTTCGGTTTGATGTGTGTCTCCTCCACGCGCCTGCGCAACGAAGGTACCATTCCCATCCCAAACGCCGTTGTCTTTGGCGAGAATGACCCGGGCCGCCCCTCTAAGGACTGGATGGAAACTGTGCCACAAAACGCCACGCTCCTGTCGGCTACAGACCATGCGTTCTATGCAGACGGGACGCATCCCGCCCGTCCTGACCTCCGCAAGGCGCTGGCCCGCCACACCGCGAACTGGCGCTGCTGATCCCTCACGTCCCCCAATCTCCGCAATGGTGCCTTTCTTTTGTCCGCATTGCCCTGATAGTTTTGCCTCAAACAGAGCGGATTCACGCGCCATGAGCACAAATCAGACCCACGAGACCGACCTCCCGGAAGAGGAAGCCCCCGACAACTCCCACGCGGACGCGCGGCTGCCGATGCTGCATGATCCGGATGTGTTCTGGGAAGGGCTGCCTGTGGCCGCCCTGAAGGACGCGGATCTGGAGAAGAACTTCATTGTCAGCGCCACCCGCAGCCATCCAGCCCATGCGGCTTTTGACATGCTGCGCACACGTATGTTGCAGGCGCTCAACGAACATGGCTGGAGCCGCGTGGCGGTCACCGCACCGACCCGCGGCTGCGGCAGCAGCTTTGTCACCACCAATCTGGCCATGGCCTTTTCGCGGCTGGACTCCACGCGGATCGTACTGCTCGATCTCGATCTGCGCGCGCCGAGCTTGGCACAAACCCTTGGCCTCACCGCACCGGATAGCATGGCCGATTACCTCAGCGGCGTGATCGCGCCGGAAAACTTCCTGCAACGGGTGCAACCCAATCTCGCCGTGGCGCTCAACGACAGCGCCAGCGAAAACTCTGCCGAACTGTTTCAAAACGAGATGACCGCTGAAGTGTTGGAAGAGTTGGAAGAGGCGCTGTGCCCTGACCTGATGCTCTTCGATATGCCGCCAGCGCTGGAATTTGATGATGTGTTGGGGTTCCTGCCCAATGTGGACGCGGTATTGGTGGTCGCCGGCGGCGGCATTTCTACGGCCGAGGACATCACCAAAGTGGAGCAAATCCTGTCTGAGGTGAAACCGATCTTGGGCGTTATGCTCAATAAGGCGGATGGTCCGGTCTCTTACTGACCAAGCCCTTTACAAGCCAAGCTGTATCCGGCGCCACCGTCGATCCAGAATGCGCTTTTCCTCCCCCGTGCGGGGCGTGAGCATAAACAACTGGTCTCTTAGGTTTTTAGGGGCGATTTGCTCCAACACGTCCAGATCCAGTGACTGCATGGCTTCGTGCGTTATTGGAATATCCGTCAACGCCAGAGAAAACTGCGAGATTTTTGCCAGCACCTCAGATTCATTGAGGTATTTCAGCAACATATGGCTGTGCTCAAAGTGCCCGGACTCACTTGGCCAGACCAGAACATCGGCCCAAAGCACCGTGCCATCTTGCGGGACAAGATAGCGAATTTCATCTCGGCCCAAAAGCGACTGCGGCGCCAAGGCGTCACTGCTCCAGGTCAAGGCCACACAGGCTTCGTTCTGCAAAACCTGTTCCTGCTGGCTCCCGTCAATGGTGCGCACGAAGGGCATGATCCCCGCCAACAAATCAAAAGCCGCATCCAGATCTTCTTCCGCCATCGAGTTGGGATCTCGGCCCAAATAGTTCAGCGCAACCGCAACCACCTCCTGCACCGCGTCGACAATGGAGATGCCACAGTCAGAGAGCGCTTCGGCATATTCGGGTTTAAACACCAAGTCCCAGCTGTTCAGCGCGCTTTCCGGCACCCTCTCGAGCACGTCTTCTATATCGACCATGACCCCTGTGGTGCCCCACAAAAACGGCACCGCAAAATCGCTTGCCATAGGCACAGCTTCAGACAATTTCTCCATCAAACGCGGATGGCTGCCGTTGAGCTGCGCCCGTTCCTCCGGATCAAACTTGCGCAACGCATCAATACTCACCAGCCGCGGCAGCATTTCAACAGGCACAACCGCCAGATCATAACCGGTCCGCCCTGCGGCCAAACGCGCCTCCGCCTCATCTGCCACCATGAAGGTGTCCACAACAAGCGTGGAGCCATGGCGCTCGCCAAATTCCTGCACCACTTCAAGCGGGATGGTATTGTTCCAAGCGTAGAACCACAGATTGCCTTCCCCCGCCAGCGCGGTGTCCCCAAGCGATCCCACAACCGCCGTCGCGGTCGTCATTAAAGCCTTGATCATCCGGCGCATGTGTCATTCCTCTGCGTGTCTGTTGCAGCGTCTGGAAAATGGCGCAGTAATTCAGTGATCAACGCAGCGCGCGTCACCGGTTTCTGCAAATATCCCGACATTCCGGCCTCCTCGGCCTCCTCCCGATGTTCGGCCAGCGCATTGGCGGAGAGACCTACAATAGGGACCTGATCCGGCTGTCCAACTCGGTCAGCGCGTATCACCCGTGTTGCCTGCAACCCATCCATCAATGGCATACGCACATCCATCAGCACGATGTCCGGCGACCACTTGGCAGCCATATCAACCGCCTCATGACCGTTGGAAGCCAAAGCAACCTCACAGCCAAGGCTTTCAACGATCTTACGGGCCACCAGTTGATTGACCCGATTGTCATCAGCCACCAACACCCGCTTGCCAAATGTCACAACGTCCGTGGTCTTGGTCTCAACCACGACCGAGACAGCGCGCCCAACCGGCAACTCGAGAACAAACTCCGCGCCTTCGCCCAGAACGCTGTCCACGTGGATTTCTCCCTCAAGCGCTTCGCTCATGCGCTGAACAATCGACAATCCGAGCCCGGTCCCGCCAAACTCTGTGGTCGTGCTGGAATCCGCCTGTTCGAATTGCTCGAAAATACGCTCCAATGCGCTAGGAGCAATGCCGATCCCGTCGTCTTTGACCGCAATTCGAAGACGGCGCTCTTCGCCGTTTTTGGGGGCGATGTCTTCCAAGTGAACTTCGATTGCGCCCTGTTCGGTAAACTTCACTGCATTGCCAACCAGATTGGCCAAGACCTGTCGCAAGGCCTGCGGCGCGCTGCGCACGTGCCAGCCCTCCTCGGTGGGTGCCGCATGAACGGTCAGGGTCACGCCTTGCTTGGCCGCCTGTCCGGAGAACAGCTCCGCCGTCTCTTGACACATGGCGTGCACGTCAAAGTCCTCGAGATTGAGATCAATTTTTCCGGCTTCGATTTTCGCCAAGTCCAAAACATCGTTGATCAACTGCAACAACGCCTGTCCGCTGCTTTGGATCATAGACACCATGCGCGCCTGATCACCGTCCAGGCGGGTGTCCTTCAACACATCCGCCAACCCCAAAACACCGTTCAGAGGCGTGCGGATTTCATGGCTCATGGTCGCAAGGAACATCGATTTGGCCTCTGAGGCGGCCTCCGCCTTACGTCGGTTGTGTTCGATTTCAGACTGCGCGCGGATCACAAACCGTTCCATTGGCACATGCACAAACCGCGTCGCCAGACCAATACCCAACAAGGTAATGAACAGCGCGAAAATGCCATAGGTCACCTGCTTATCGGCCGCCTCTTCCGCGGCGGCCAATTCCGCCTGCTTGATGCGGTTAAAAATCGGCAGCAAGCGCATCGCCAAATCACCGGCCATGCCGGCGGCGCGTGTCACGTCATTCCGGCTCCGGCGCGGATCCACAGCGACGCTCGCCAAAAACAGAACGTCTTCCAGCTCCAGCATTGGGTTCATCGCGTCCCGGCGCAGGATACCCTGCCCCTCAGGCGAGAATGTCTTCAGCGTGGCTTCACTGGAAATCGTATCCGCCGCCTCTTTTGCCGCAAGTGCCGCGCGCCGGACATGCGCACGCGAGTTCACGGCCCGCTGGGAAGATGGCGAAATGCGCAATTCCTGAAAGGCCATCGACAACTCTGAAAGAGACAGAAGCACCGTGTCGACAGAAGCTGTGTTCTGATTTCGGGTCGCAACCGTATCGCGCCCGATCATCGTCACCCACATCGCCGTAACTGAAGCAGCCAGCACGATGCCCAGCGCGATTCCGTTCCGCCATCGAAGATATCGTCGTGTGATCCGCAGTGTGGACATTCAGTCGTCAGTCTATGGGCATTAAAACTATTCACCCAAAGCAGTGACATCAGGTGGTTAACGGTCCCTTAAGAAGAGTCCATTTGAGAGATAACTCAAGAAAATTTGCATCATTTGTGCATCATTTTGCAAAGACTGCCCCAAACCGCTTTGAAAATGACACCATCATGACGGGCGCTCAGGTCTCGCGGTCCCCAAGGCGTCGGGTCAATTTTGCAACTATCACGTAGAGCAAAACCGAGAGTACGCCGAGGGTCAGCATCGCAGCAAACATCAGGTCGGTTTTGGCGCGCCCGTTGGCCAAAAGCATCAAATACCCCAGCCCCTGAGAAGCCCCAACCCACTCGCCGATCACGGCCCCAATCGGCGCATAGACCGCCGCCAGCCGCACCCCGGCCCCAAGGTTGGGCAGCGCCGCGGGCACACGAATATGCCATAGAATTCGGTTGGGACTGGCCTGCATGGTTTTGGCGAGGTCCAGATAGCCCGGCGGGGTGCGCATCAGCCCGTCAAAGAAGGCCGAGGTCACCGGGAAGTAGATGATCAGCACCGCCATGGCGATCTTGGACCACAGGCCAAAGCCCATCCACAGGGTCAGGATTGGCGCCAAAGCAAACACGGGCAGCGCTTGGGTGAACACCAAAATCGGCTGCACCAACATGCGCGCGGTTTTCGAGGTCGCGAGTTGCAAGGCTGTGACAATGCCCAACGCGGTGCCAATGGCGAGGCCGATGATGACTTCTTTGGCGGTGACCAGCGTGTGTTCGGCAATCACCCAGCGGTTGGTCCACCAGGTCTCTGCCACCAACGCGGGTCCTGGCAGAATGAACCGCGGCAGGTCAGTCAGGGAGACGATCACCTGCCAGACAGTGAGCGCAAAGAGCGTGGCCGCGACGGCTGGGAACACCTTCATGCCACCTGCCCCATCAGGAGTTTGAGCAGGTCGGACTGACAGGTCAGCGTTTCAAGCGCTTCCACCGCGCGTGGTACGTCTGCCTCAGGCGGTGTAACCGCCGTCAACCCTGCGGAGGTCATCACATGGATCGCATGGCCCAACCGGGCCGCTTCGCCGGGATCATGGGTCACCACCATCACCGTGCGGCCGTCCAAAAGCTCGACCGCCAAATCCTGCATTGCTGCTCGCGTCTGTGCATCAAGTGCCGAGAACGGCTCGTCCAGCAGGATGATGGGCTTGTCTTCCATCAGCGTACGCGCCAGAGCCACCCGCTGACGTTGCCCACCGGAGAGTTCGCTGGGTTTCTTGCTGCGATGATCCTGAAGCCCGCAGCGTTCCAGCAACCGTTCCAGCCTATCGCGGTCCGTGGATTGCCCGCGCAGCCGTGCGCCCAGCGCGATGTTTTTTTCCACTGTCGCCCAGGACAACAAGAGGTCATCCTGCGCCATATAGGCGATGCGGTCTGCAACAGTCGCACCGTCTGTGGCTGTGATTTCCCCGTCAAAATCCGCACCTGTTGGCAAATCCGCCATCAAACGCAAAACCGTGGTTTTTCCCACACCCGACCCGCCCAACAAGCAAGTCCACCGCCCGGCATCCAAAGACAGCGTCAGCGGTGCAAACAGCTGCCGCCCCTCAATTGAGGCCTGTCCGTTTAGGGTGATGCCGGGCGCTTTTGTCATGGTGTCAGGCCCATCTGCCAGAAGTTCACTTCCAGCTCCGTCGCCATCCGGAACTTGTCACAGAGCGCGGCAAAGCGCGGGCTGTTCTCAAAATCCTTGCCAAGGCGACGTTCCAACGCGCTATCGAGCAACTGCCCTGCAGCCGCGCAGTCGCCCTGATAGCCTTCACCCGCATAGGTGTTGATCCAATCGGCGTAGGTGTCGGAGGATTTCTCAACACCCAATCGTGCACCGATCTCGCCATAGCCCATCACGCAGGGCGCCAGAGCCGCCAGCAAATCCAGCAGATCGCCGGAATAGCCTGCCTCCAGCACATAGCGCGTGTAAGCGAGGTTTTCCGCCCGCTCAGGCGTGGCAAACAACTCCTCCTGCGGAATGCCTGCCGCCTCGCAAATGCCGACATGCAACTGCATTTCCTCAGCCACCAGCGCGTTCACTGTCGCAACTGCGCCGAGCATCTCCTCATGGGTTTCTGATTTCACCACCGCCAGCGCCCAGGCGCGGGAGAAGTGGATCAGAAACACATAGTCCTGCCGCAGGTAATGCAGGAACGCCTCCCGTGGCAGCGAACCATCGCGCAGCCCTTCGACAAAGGCATGGCGGGTGTACGCCCCCCATGCCTCGCCTGCCGCCTCACGCATGAGCGCAAAGGCACGGCCGTAGGTTTGCGTGCCCATTACTGGCTCATCGCCGGGGCGGTGACGTCAATAGTGATCGCCTCCACCGGGTTGACCGACGGGATCATGCCGCTGTCAAACAGGAACTGCTCAAAACGCACATACCGACCGGCGTCATAACCAGCCGGACGCAGCGCAAACCGTGGCAGGGTATCAACCCAGGCGCGTTTGTTCAGCTCATCCTGAAGCTCGGTTGAAGTCGCAGCAAAAATTTCCCAGCTTTTGACCGGGTTGTTCACGATGTACTGCGTTGCTTTCTCGGTTGCCGCCATGAAACGTGCGACTTTGTCCGCATCCATGGTGTCTGGGTTGGCCACATAGATCAGCTCGTCATAAGACGGCACGCCCTCTTCTTCGATGTAGAAACAGGTGCCCGGTACGCCTTCGATGTCCATCTGGTTCAACTCAAAGTTCCGGTAAGCGCCGATCACGGCATCGACCTGACCAGACATCAGCGATGGGGACAGGGAGAAGTTTACGTTCACCAGTTCGATGTCATCGGTGGACACGCCATATTTGCCCAGAACAGCGCCCAGCACGGCTTCTTCCACGCCAGCTACAGAGAAGCCAACCTTCTTACCTTTCAGATCCGCAGGGGATTTGATCGGGCCGTCTTCCAGCACCAGCAGGCAGTTCAACGGGGTCGCCACCAGCGTGCCCACACGCTTCAACGGCAGTCCTTCGTGGATCTGCAGGTGCAGTTGCGGCTGGTAAGACACAGCAAGATCGGCCTGACCGGCAGCAACAAGGCGCGGTGGCATAGATGGATCGGCCGGTGGCACAATCTCAACCTCAAGGCCGACTTCTTCGAAGTAACCGTTTTCGGCGGCCACGATGATCGGGCCGTGGTCGGGGTTGATGAACCAATCCAACAGGAGCGTCATCTTGTCCCCCGCCATGGCGGGGGTTGCGGCCATCAGGGCCACGGCTGCGATAAGGTGCTTCATCACGTTTCCTCTCGTTCTAAGAAGCGGAGGCCGCGACGAGAACAATCTCACCGGGCCAAATCTCTTGCAGGGTTTCCGCTGCACGCCAGGACCGAAGTCCTGTTGCGCAACACAAGGCCAACCGTCCCTCGGCGATTGGCAAGCTGTCTTTCACCTGATCCGGCAAGATGCGGATCGCGTTTGGATGTGCGGGTATTGGCGCCTCTGCAGCATCTCGCAGCTCAACAATGGTGTCGGCTTCGCTGAGCATCTCCGGCGCGACAAATCCAAAAACCGTTTCCGGCTCCGGCGCAGCATCAAACCGAAACGGCGCGCTGCGCATTGTACGCGCGTCAAACTGCACCATCTGCCCCAAGGGGCTCGGCTGATGTGCCATCAACGTGGCTAGCGCCATCTGCACCTGCATCGCACCGATCAAAGCCACCACAGGGCCCATCACGCCTGCGGTTGCGCAGCTTGCACCGCTTTCCGAGGCCTCCGGGAACAGCGCTCTTAAGGAAGGCGCACCGCCGCAAACACCCGCCGCATAGCCCGACAACGCCAAAGCCGAGCCGGTGATCAGCGGGATGTTCTGTGCCAGACACAGATCGCTCAGCGTGTAGCTCACGGCATAACTGTCCGCACAATCCATCACCAAAGTGACACCGTCGAGCAACTTGGGCGCATTGGCAGGCGTCAACTTCGCCACCACAGCCTCTACCATGATCTCTCCGTTGATCGCCTGACACCGCTCGGCGGCCACTTCCGCCTTCGGCTTACCCTGATCGCCTTCGGTGAACATCGTCTGTCGGTGCAAGTTTGAGAGTTCCACCGTATCGCCATCGACAATGGTGATCCGCCCCACGCCAGCCCCCGCCAAGAGCGGCAACGCACTCGCGGCCAGTCCACCCGCGCCAATGACCAGCACATGAGCCGCCGACAAGGCGGCTTGGCCTTGTGCGCCCACTTCCGGCAAGATCATCTGGCGCGCATAGCGGCTCACTTGCAGACCTCCAGCCACTGGCGCACCCGGCCTTCTGGATCGTCGTTGAGCGTGATATCCGTGACCGCAGAGACAATATCCGCCCCGGCCTCAAACACACCCGGCGCCCGTTCCACCGACATGCCACCGATGCCCACAAGTGGCACATCGCCCACACGCGCTTTCCACTCAGTCACGCGCGGCAGACCCTGTTGGTGCCATTTCATCTTTTTCAGGATGGTCGGATAGACCGGCCCCAGCGCGACGTAATCTGGCTGCATCGCCAAAACCCGCTCCAGCTCGTCATCATCATGGGTCGATACACCCATTTTGATACCCGCAGCGCGGATGGCTTTCAGATCGGCCTCGTCCAGATCTTCCTGACCCAAGTGTATCCAGTCGCAGCCCAGATCAATCGCCGCCTGCCAATAATCGTTGATCACCAGCACACAATCGTGCGCGCGACACAGCGCCTGACCTTCCGCGATTTGCGCCCGCACGTGATCATCACTGGCATCCTTGATGCGCAACTGCACCAGCTGGATGCCAAGCGGCAACATGCGCTTGAGCCAGCTCACGTCGTCAAAGATCGGGTAGAACTTATGCAGGCTCATGACAGGAACGCCTTTCCAATAACGGGGGTGGAGGCTTCCGCCATGTCGCGCGCTTCAATTGGGTCGGCGTCAAAGCCCATCCGCCCGGCTTCAACGGCGGCCAGCATCGCCTTGGCCATCGCCACCGGATCGCCTGCCCGCGCCACGGCAGTGTTCAACAACACCGCATCAAAGCCCAGCTCCATCGCCGCCGCCGCATGGCTCGGCAGACCAATGCCCGCGTCCACCACAAGTGGCACATCGGGGAATTCCGCCCGCATCGCCCGCAGTGCGTAAGTGTTGTTCAACCCACGACCGGACCCAATCGGCGCCCCCCAAGGCATCAACACCTCACAGCCCGCTTCCAGCAGACGCTCACCCACGATCAGGTCTTCAGTCGTGTAAGGAAACACCTCAAACCCGTCTTCCGAGAGAATGCGCGCAGCTTCCACCAGTTGAAAAACATCCGGCTGCAAACTGTCGGTGTGCCCAATCAGCTCCAGCTTGATCCACTTGGTGTCAAACACCTCCCGCGCCATATGCGCCGTGGTCACCGCCTCTTTCACCGTGTGACAGCCTGCCGTGTTGGGCAGCACAAGCACATCCAGATCGGCAATCATCTGCCAGAACGTCTGCCCCGCGCCACCAGCCCCTTCACGGCGAAGGGATACCGTTGCCACTCCAGCCCCAGACGCGCGAAACGCCTCTTCCAAAATCGCTGGGCTGGGATATTGCGCTGTGCCCAGCATCAGCGGGTTTGGCAGATCGACACCGTAAAACGTCTTGCCCATCGCTCAGCCCCCCTGCATTGGCGCAACCACTTCGACGCGGTCGCCATCCGCCAAAGCTTGCCCCGCGCGCAAACCGGCGGGCACAAACTCTTCGTTCAGCGACGTGGCCACACGCCCCGAAAAGCCACATTCGGCCAACAGGCCTGCCAAATCCGTGGCCGCCACCTCGCGGGCCTCTCCGTTAAGCACGATCTTCATCGACCATCTCCGAATGAATGTTGTGAAGCGCCAGATCGGCCACCCCTTTGGCCAGCGCAGGGGCCAGCAAATAGCCATGCCGGTAGAGCCCGTTGGCGTAAATCGTCCGTCCAAGGCGGCGAATGCGCGGTAGATTGTCCGGGAACGCAGGGCGTAGATCGACGCCAATCTCCAGCACCTCCGCCTCGCCAAAAGCAGGGTTCAACGCATAAGCCGCGCTCAAGAGCTCCAGCATCGAGCGTGCGGTGATGCGGCTGCTGTCTTCGCTCTCAATCGAGGTCGCGCCCAGCATGTAAACGCCATCCCCACGCGGCACGATGTAAAGCGGAATGCGCGGATGTAACAGGCGCACGGGGCGGGTGATCTGTACATCCGGCGCGCGGATGATCAGCATCTCGCCCTTCACGCCGCGCAGGTCATAGAGGTACTCCCGCGCCGACAACCCCCGGCAATCAATGGCGTTCTCAAGCCCAATTGGTGCAAGTTTCTTGTGAACCGTCACACCTTTGTCGGCCAGACCGCGATACAGATCCTGCAACGCCTTACGCGGATCAAGATGAGCTTCGTCTTCAAAAAACAGCCCCTGCCCAAAGCCGTGCAAATCAGGCTCTAACGCGGCCACTTTCTCGCGCCCCACTTCGGCAAAGCCTTCGGTGCGCCGGGCAAAACGGCGCATGTCTGGCAGGTCGCGTTTGTTGGCGACAACCAGCGTGCCCGCCTTGGTCACCGTAGTATGCGCCGACCACCAGCCAATCGCATCCTGTCCATGCCGCAGCACGGGCTCCTCAGCGTTTTCATACTCACACCACGGCGCCAGCATGCCACCCGCCCACCAGCTGCAGCCGTGTGGGCCGGGCGGGCCGGCAGGGTCAAACACCTGCACCTCAGCCCCGCGCTCGGTCAGCTCCGTGGCCACCGCCAAGCCAGCGACGCCAGCCCCTATGACGGAATAGAGCGTCACGCCTTCCAAACCCGGTGGAAGTGGTGCAACGGCCCATGCCCGTGACCAACGTTCAAATCATCGGCAGCGGCAATCGCGCCCTGCAGGTAGTCATGCGCCTCTTTCACCGCGATGGGCAGCGCCAGACCTTTGGCCAGACCCGCTGCAATCGACGAAGACAGGGTACAACCTGTGCCATGGGTGTTCTTGGTCTGCTTGCGCGGCGCGGTCAGCTCCAGCTGCAGGCCTTCATAGGTCATCAGGTAGTCGTGGCAGATGTCCCCGTTTGCATGGCCCCCCTTCATCAGCACCGCCTGTGCGCCCACTGCACACAACGCCTGCCCCTGCGCCACAACCTGCTCTTCGCTTGTGGCGAAGTCTTCCTTCAGCAGCGCCGCCGCCTCTGGCAGGTTGGGGGTGATCACCGTGGCCCGTGGCACCAGCACATCGCGCAGGGTCATCACCGCCTCTTCCGCTAACAGGCTATCGCCGGATTTCGCCACCATGACGGTGTCGAGCACCACAGGCCCGGTGAAGTCCTCAATAGCCTCGGCCACTGTGTGGATGATCTCCGGCGTAGCCAGCATGCCGATCTTGATCGCACCGACGTCCATGTCGCTCAGAACCGCGTCGATTTGCGCGCGAACCACATCCAGAGTGATCGGATGCACCGCCGTGACCGCCTGTGTGTTCTGCGCCGTCACCGCGGTGATCACGCTGGTGCCAAAGGTGCCCAGCGCTGAAAACGCCTTCAGATCTGCCTGAATTCCTGCACCGCCCCCACTGTCGGAGCCTGCAATTGTCAAAGCGATGTGAGCCATATGTGGCGCCTCCCAGTTCGAAACGGGATTCCGCGCAGGCAAAACGTCATCGTCTGTGACACCGTTCCCTCCGCCGGTATTGCCCGGATCAGGTTCGATGGGTTTACGCAATTGCGATTCTCAGCCCTGTCGCGCAGGACACCCCAACGGTTACCTGCCTCTTAGACAAAGCCGCATCCGGCGTCAATCATTGCTAGGATCACAAAAGCCCCTACCGATTGCGCGGTGAGGGCCAACGGCCAAGGGAGTGGTGGCAGATGCCTTACTGAAGGCTGGCCGGATCTTTGTCTGCGATGTCGGTCCAGTTGGTGTCGGCTTTTTCGATGAAGCCCGGGATGTCCTCGACCCAACGTGCCTGAATATCCTTGGACAGGTTCAGGAACAGTTCGCCGTCAACAATCTTCCAGTGCTCCGGGTCGCCATCAAATTTGAAGCCCATCGCCGCACCAAAGGCGCAGTAGCCGCCATACTGCGGCAGGTAGGCCTCTGGGTCCGCATCAAAAGCCGCTTTGTGCTCCTCGCTGGAGAACCAGTAGGTCGCCTCATTGTGGCTCGATGTGATGCGGTAGTCGCCTTTGGTGGGTTCGCCATCGGTGAAGTAGGCCACAGGATCATAGCCCTGCATCGCAAGGCCAGTGGAAGACGCGTTGAGCTCAACGCCGGCGGCAAAAGCGGAGGTGGCCACAGCCACGGACAGCGCAGCACCAGTGATCAGAGATTTAAAAACGTTCATTGGGGGAGGTCCCTTTGTTGAATGATCTGAGTTTGGAACCAATCAGTTCCTATTGCCTATTTACAATTCGGAACCAAATGGTACAAATCAACTGACCGTGAGCACTGCGTGAGGTAGGAATCCAATGGCCCGCCCCAGAGAATTTGACATCAACAAAGCCATTGATGGCGCCATGCAGATTTTCTGGCGCCAAGGCTATAAGGCCACCAATCTGCCCGATCTGCTCACCGCCATGGGGCTCACGCGGGGCAGTTTTTATAAGGCTTTCGCCGATAAGGAAGCGGTCTATTTCAAGACGCTGGAGCGCTATGACAATGAGGTCGTCACCACCAATGTGGCCGCGCTGAAGGCCTGCGATGCCCCTGACGCCACCACCTGTTTGATGCCCATGTTTGCCCCCACGGACAAAGCCGACATCGGCTGTTTCATCTGCAACGCCATGGTCGAGGTCGCGCCGGACAACCCCAAAGTTGCGCAAAAAACCCAAGCGATGGCCGACCGCTTGAAAGGCGGCATCTTAGCGGTTTTGGAAGCGCGCGATGTGGGCCTATCCGCTACCCACCGTACCGATCTGGCCGAGATGATCCTGCACCTCTATTTTGGTTTCCAGGCCATGGGCAAATCCGGTCGCGCGCAGGATGACTGGGAAGGACGAATCCGGCGGTTGTTGGGGGAGTGAGGAGCGTTGAGCCATAACTGCCCTGCGAAGACACCGCACCAGCTTTAGAGGCCGTTTCCCTCGCAGCCAACTAAAAGGAAAAGGGCAACGGCTCAACCGCGACTTGACGGCTTTCGCCGTCCAGTTGGATTGCCAAATCCACGACATCATCCCCAATGTCCATTGCGATCATTCCAACACCGATGTTCTTTGAAAATCGATTGGAAAATACAAACTCGCTCAAAACACCAACGGTTTTCCCGTTTGCCGTTTTAACGTCCAGAGAATGCTGGCCGGCAAGGACCGGCGCGCCAGCGATAACAAAGCCTACACGCCTGCGTTTTGCACCTTCTGCCTTGATTTTCTGAAGGGCTGTCTTCCCGACAAAGTCGTCGGTGCTGTTAAGATCAACCAACTTGCCCAAAGATATTTCGAACGGATTACAAGGGTTCGCTTGCAAACGCCCATCGGCGCCGTAGGACACCAACCCGCTTTCAATACGCTCTAGATCGTTGGGGGCGCCGGGGCGAATTCCGTACGGTGCCCCTTTTGCTTTAACGATGTTCCACAGTTCAACGCCACGCGTACCGTCTTGTAGGTACAACTCATAACCGCCTTGCTTGGACCAGCCAGATCTTGCCAGCACAAGCGGAATCCCCTGCAGTTCAGTTTGCTTGAAACCAAAGTAGGGCAGTTCTTTGACCCAAACGCCAAAGAGATCCGCAACCAGTTCCTTGGCTAATGGGCCTTGGATCGCGAGCGGAGACACGTCTGGCTCAAACACCCGCACGTCCCATCTGCGCTCGGCGGCAATAGCACTTGCCCAAAGCTCTATATCGCTATCCGCTATTGAGAGCCAAAACCGGTCAGCCGCGAGCCTCAACAAAACCGGATCATTGATCAACTGGCCCTGGTGATTGCAGATCGGAACGTAGCGTCCCTGGCCAATTGTGGTCTTACGAATATCGCGCGTGGTCAAATATTGAATAAGGTGTGCGGCGTCTGGACCAGAAATTTCAACTTGGCGCTGCGCTGCGACATCCCACATAACGACACCGTTCATCAAGCTGTCATACTCAGCATCTGGGTTGCCAAAGTGCGCCGGTATAAACATATGATTATAAACAGAAAAGCACGCCACACCGTCAGCAACGGTGGCATCGAAGTAGACGGATTTTCGATTGTTCGGGCCAATGCCTATTTCAAACGCCATGTGATCTCTCCAGTTTGGGTCAGCTGTCAAAGTTTTCCCCAAGACCTATAGGTTTTCCGTGCATGTTGTGGTCAAAGATACCGAAAATGTGGCATAATATTTCAGGCTCCCCATGGACACACTGAACATTCGCATCATCGAAGCGCTGCAAAGGCGTGGAGACCTAACAAACGCGGAATTGGCCGAAGTGGTCAATTCGTCGCCATCAACGTGTTTGAGACGTGTTAGAGATCTTCAAAACGCAGGCATCCTGACCAAAAAAATCTATCTCGTAGATAGTGCCAAATTAGGACGCGGCCTGCGGGCTATCATCACAACCACGACGAAGGATTACAATCTCGCGAAAAGAGCAGCTTTTTCTCAGCGCGTTGAGGCGGAACCTTCGATTGCGTATGCGTATGGTGTAACAGGTGAGTTGGACGCGATACTCATCGGGAACTTCCAAAATATGGTCGAGTATCAAGAGGTCTGTGACCGATTGTTTGACGGCGATGAAGACATAGTGCGATACACGACGCATTTCATTTCCGAGACCTACAAAGATGACCCCGCCATTCCCTGTGATGTCCTTAGACAACAAAGGTGATCAAACCGAAGTATTGAAGCTGACATTCGTCGCATTAGAGAACACGGAACAATCTTAGTTCGAAGCTTCTGCCTTCCTCCCAACAAAAAAACGCGGAAGGCTCTCACCTCCCGCGCCTCATCTCCTAATCGGTGACCGCTCTCACAGCCCCTCAGGCTTGCCAACCACCACAAATTGCAGTTTCTCCGGTGCCAGCAGCTCTCCGGCCACGCGTTTCACATCTTCCACCGTGACCGCATCAACCTTGTCGTTGCGGGTGGCGATGTAGTCGATCGGCATGTTGTCCATCTGCATGGAGACCATGATTGTGGCAATCGACCCATTGCCGTCAAACCGCAGCGGATAGGCTCCGGTCAGCAGCGCCTTGGCTTTTTCCACCTCGTCCTCAGTGGGACCTTCGGCGGCCATGAGCGCCCATTCATCCTGAATGACCTCAATCGCCTGCGCCACGCGGTCATTGGCCGAGGAGACGCTGCCCATGTAGACGTTCGCCAGATCACGCAGCACGATGTAGCTGTAGACCCCGTAGGACAGGCCACGTTTGACCCGGACTTCCTCCATCAGACGGCTTTCAAAGCCGCCGCCGCCCAAAATGGTGTTGAGCACATAGGCGGCAAAGAAATCTTCGTCGTCACGGTCAATGCCGTTCTGGGCAAACACCGCAACCGACTGGGGCGTGTCAAAATCCACCACATCAACGCCGCCCATGATGTCCACTTCGGCCGGGCCGGGCATCGGCGCGCCGGTCTCTGGCAGGTCGCCCAAGAGCGCGTCCAGCACCGGCCCCAGCTCTTCGGCGGTGATGTCGCCCACCACGCCAACAAACAGCCGGTCTTTGGCCATGGCACCTTTGTGCGCGGCGATCATGTCCTCACGCGTCAGGTGGGTCACGCTCTCAATCGTGCCTTCGCCGGCGCTGCCATAGGGGTGATCGCCATAGATGATCTCTGCCAAGCGGGCACCGGCGATTTTGTCCGGGTCTTTCAGATCGGAGCGTAGGCCAGAGAGCACCTGCTCGCGCACACGGTCCAGCGCATCCTGCGGGAAGCTCGGCGCCACCAGCGACTTGCGCAGCAAGGCCAGCGCCTCATCTCGGTTCTCGGTCAGCACACGCGCGGAAATCGACACCGCATCGGCATGGCTGTCATAGCCAAACTGCGCCGCAAGTTCTTCGCTCGCCTTGGCGAAGGCCTGTGCGTCCATGTCGCCGGTGCCCTCTTCCAACAGGCCCACCATCAGGTTGGTCGCCCCACGCGCACCTTCGGCGTCCAGCGAGGTGCCGCCCTTGAACCGGATTTCCAGCGCCACAAAGGGGATCGACGGCTCTTCGACCAGCCAGGCATTAATGCCGCCGGGCGAGGTGACTTCCTTGATGTTGATCTCCGCCCAGGCGGGCACGGCCACAAGCAGCGTCACACATGTGATGAAAGCACGGATCATTGCGCCGCCTCCTCTTCTGTTAACAGCCAGCCGGTCACCGACTTCTTGCGGTCAAAGATCATCTCCGCCGCCGCCATGATTTCCTCCGGCGTGATCGACTGCAAAATCTCCGGCCATGCCTGAATGTCGGCAATGGTCAGCCCCGAAGTCAGCCCCCGGCCATAGCGGTTTGCGACGCTGTCCACATTGTCGCGCTCATAAATCTGGCTGGCGCGCAGCTGCATCTTGATCCGCTCCAGATGCGCCTCATCCACACCGGTCTCCATGAACTCCGCCACAACCGCGTCCATCGCATCTTCGGCTTCCTGCATCCCGATGCCCGGTGCGGGCACGGTCAGCAGGTTAAACGTCGTCGCATCAAGCGAGGTGCCACGATACCAGGCGGTGGCGTAGATCGAGTTCTTGTCCTCAAACTGCAGCTTCTGGCTCAGCACAGAAGTCTGCCCGCCGCCCAAAAGCTCCGCCAGCAAGGTCAGTGCCGCCGCACCGCGCTGATCGCCTGGGTTGCGCTCTGGCGCGAGATAAGAGCGGGTCACATAGGGCTGCGCCACACGGGCATCGTAGAACTCCATCCGCCGCGCACTGGTTTGTGGCGGCTCACTGGGCCGGGCGCGCTCCGGCAGGTCCGGATTGGCCGGGATCACACCGTAGTACTGCTCCGCCAGCGCCTTGACCTCGTCCGGCTCCACATCGCCCGCAACAATCAGGATGGCGTTGTTGGGCGCGTAGTAGGTGCCATAGTACTCCAGCGCATCTTCCAGACCCAAGGCCTCCATCTCGTGCCGCCACCCAATGATCGGAATGCCATACCGGTGGTTGAGATACTGCGCTGCATTCAACTGCTCGCGGAACAGCGCACCGGGGTTGTTTTCGACCCGCTGGTTGCGCTCTTCGATGATAACATCGCGCTCGGTCAGGATTTCTTCCTCCCCAAGCCGGATATTCACCATCCGGTCGCTCTCCATCGACATCATCAGCTCCAGCCGATCCGCCGCCACTCGCTGGTGATAGGCGGTCACGTCATAGCTGGTGAAAGCATTGTCCCGCCCGCCATTGGCTGCCACGGTTGCGGAGAACTCACCGGACTCCAATTTGTCCGTGGCCTTAAACAGCAGATGCTCCAGAAAATGCGCCACGCCGGACACGCCGGGCTTTTCATCCGCTGAGCCTGCCTTGTACCAAACCATATGCATCACCACTGGCGCACGGTGATCCTCGACCACCACCACCTGCATGCCGTTCTCCAGCATAAAATCGGTGACCTGATCCTCCGCGTGCGCGGGTAGCGCCATCGCCGCCCCAATCGCAAGCGCACAGACAAAGCGTCGCAACATCCAAGACCCTCCTTAAAACAGGCTTGTACAAATAGTTACGCCCCCGAAGGGGCGCTTCAAGAGATCATACGAATTTGTGAGCCACATTGGGCACTTTCACGCCCAGAATTCTTATTGCACCGGCGCGGCAGGTGTCCGTGCCCCGGCACGTTTCCACTTCCACCACTCACTGCGGTAGTCCAACGCCTGCCGTTTGTAGACGTCCTCATAGAGGCCCTTCTTGCTGATGCGGATACTTGTAAAGCGCCCGCGGCTTTTGCGGTACGCTTCGTCATCTTCCCACACTTTGGCACGAATGTCGGCCTCACGCCCCATGCGTGACGTATAATTGACAAGCGTTCCGTCACTCGCCGGAATACCTGTGTTGTAAGGGTTACGCGCCGCCGCCGAGCCGCCAAGTGCCGCCACAGCATCTCCCAAAGGATCCTGATCGGTTCGGTTCACGCCACCGGGCGTGGGCGCTGGCAAAGCGGCATAGTCTGTTGGCTGCGTCAGTTCTTTGGCTGGCATGATGGAAAACTCATCCGGTCCGTTCCCAGTTGGCGCATTACTATGTAACGTTTTTCCAGATGTGCAGGCCGCCAAACTCAACGCGGCCACTCCCAAAATCAGAAGACGCAAAAGCCCCATATGCCCCTCTCCACAAAACTTGGCACAGCTTTAGCGCATCCTGACGGGAAGGTCACGCCTCAGTTTTCTTGCCCCCAAACACCACCAAGCCGATGGCGCCTGCAAATATCCAAACGTCCGCGAGGTTGAACGCATAAGGGTTGTTGATCCCACAGCAGGACATGTTGAGAAAATCAACCACAGCGCCAAAAAGCAGCCGGTCGATCACATTTCCGAGCGCGCCACCAATCAACAGGCCCGCGCTGATCATGCCCCACTTGCCAGGCGGCTCGCGCCGCACCCAATGCAAGACAAAGCCGCAAATCACCAAAGCCAGACCGATCAACACCCATTTTGCCGCCTCAGGCGTATCCGAGAACAGGCCAAAGTTCACACCCCGGTTCCACGCCATGTGAAACTGCAAAAACGGCGGCAGCACTTCGATATGCATCACCTCGCGCAAATTCAGTGCGTTAAGCACAAGGAATTTGCTCGCCTGATCGGTGATGAAGGCCCAAAAGCCTGCCCAAAATACAAGACGCATCACGTCGCGTCTCCTTCTCTGCCTGTCTGCCTCTTTGCATCGCTCCGGGTTGGTCCCGAAATCCCGCAGTATTGGCGCCCATGCTACGCCACTTTCGTGTGACGCAACAAGGGCGAAGCCAGCGGACGGCCCTGAAACCACCCACTAACTCTGATTTACGCTGTCACTTTTAGTGACGGAAGTGACGCATTCCGGTGAAGACCATCGCCAGGCCGGCCTCGTCCGCCGCCTTGATGACTTCCTCATCGCGCATGGAGCCACCCGGCTGGATCACACAGGTGCCCCCCGCCGCTGCCGCTTCCAGCAGACCGTCCGCAAAGGGGAAGAACGCGTCGGACGCCACAGCAGAACCTTTGGCTGGGCTTTCATCCATGCCAAGCTCATCCGCCATACGCTGCGCTTTGGACGCAGCCACGTTAGCGCTGTCCAGACGGCTCATCTGACCCGCGCCCACGCCTACGGTCGCGCCATCTTTGACGTAGACAATCGCGTTGGATTTCACGTGTTTCGCCACTTTCCAGGCAAAGAACAGATCGTCGAGCTGTTCGTCTGTCGGCGCCACTTTGGTCACCACCTTCAGATCGTCTTTGCTGACGTAGCCCACGTCTTTGTCCTGTACCAGCACACCACCGGCAACCTGCTTATAGGCTGTGATCGGCGCACGTGGGTCTGGCAGACCGTCGGTCAGCAGAAGGCGCAGGTTTTTCTTTGCTGCGAAGATTTCCTTGGCTTCCTCAGAGGCGCCCGGCGCAATCACCACCTCGGTGAAGATCTCCACGATCTTGCTGGCGGTCTCAGCGTCCAGCGGCTGGTTCAGCGCCACAATGCCGCCAAACGCCGATGTACGGTCACAGTCAAATGCCTTCTGGTAGGCTTCGACCAGAGTTGCCCCTACAGCCACGCCACAGGGATTGGCGTGTTTGATGATCGCCACAGCCGGGCTCACCGCTGGGTCGAACTCGGAGACCAGCTCAAACGCCGCGTCGGTGTCGTTGATATTATTGTAGCTGAGTTCCTTTCCCTGCAGCTGAGTCGCAGTCGCCACACCCGGACGGCCTGTGCCATCGGTGTAGAACGCCGCTTTCTGGTGGCTGTTCTCACCATAACGCAGGGTCTGCTTCACTTCGCCGGCAAAGGCACGACGGCGCGGCGCTTCCAGCGCCAGTTGCTCTGCCATCCAGGTGGACACAGCCGCGTCATAGGCTGCGGTGCGGGCATAAGCGATCTGCGCCTGCTTCTGGCGGAACGCATAAGAAGTCTGACCGTCGTTGGCATCCAGTTCCGCCAACAGTGGAGCGTAGTCTTCCACGTCCACAATCACGTTTACAAAACCGTGGTTCTTGGACGCCGCACGGATCATCGCCGGACCACCGATGTCGATGTTCTCGATGCAGGTGTCATAGTCGGCACCCGCCGCTACGGTCGCTTCGAACGGGTAGAGGTTCACCACCAACAGATCGATGCCGCCAATGCCGTGTTCGTCCATCGCCGCAACGTGGTCGTCATTGTCGCGCAACGCCAGCAGACCGCCGTGCACCTTCGGGTGCAGAGTCTTCACGCGCCCATCCATCATCTCCGGGAAGCCGGTGACCTCGGATACGTCTTTCACCTCAAGACCCGCATCGCGCATCGCTTTGGCGGACCCGCCGGTGGAGAGCAGCTCCACGCCGCGGACTGAAAGGGCTTTGGCGAGGTCGATCAGGCCGGTCTTGTCAGACACGGAAATCAGGGCACGGCGAATAGGCTGGAGGTCGCTCATCGGGATAGGGTCCTTGGGCTCAGGTGTTCAAATCCATTTCGTCCCGGTTCAGGTCCCTGATTGCCACATTGGTCTCATGCGCTTTGCTCAGCGACCACCGGATGCGGGTCGCATACTCCATTGCCACGCCAGATAGAACGATTTGTTTGGTCGCACGCGGCTTTAATCGCCCTTTTTCGAGGAAAACACTGGCATCAAGCCGCATTTTGGCAATCGCATCATGCCGGAACACCCAAAGTTCGCCGCTTTTGAGCGCAATCGACACCGCCGCACCACCCATATCAAGCGAAGCATCGACCTCCGGATGCAAGTGGAACGCGATTTCAAAGGGGATTCCCTGCAACGCGCCTTCGTCCATCGCCTTGTCAAAACGCCGCTTGGCCGAATCTTCCATCGCGATGATCAGGTCCTCGCCTGCCATACCACGGCCATCAAAAGTCAGCTCGAGCGTCCGAGCATGGGTCAAGCCATGGGACGCGATATAGCCGTCATGCCCGCCTTCAAACCGCAACCCGTCCGGCGCTTGGCTCATCTGGATCGGCACATCCTTGGGCGCATCCACCAGTTGCTCTTCGCGCCAGCCACGCCCCTCTTGGCCCAGACGCGCGCTCGACAGCTCATCAATCGTCACCGTGGAATGCGACGGCGTGGCCCGTCCAAACCGGCGCCAGTCTTCTCCAAAACTCGCACCGGAGCCGCAGTTCACCACCAAAGGCCGCCGGCCGCTGGTCAGTTCAAACGCCAACGTGGACGCATGGGCATTAAGCGAGCTCGGCCCAGTTGGCGGCGGGCTGGCATCAATCACCACACTGGTGCGCCCCGCCGAAAGCCGCGCGTAGCCCATCGCCAGACCATCTGCCTGACGTGTCTTGTTGCCGCTTTCCGCCAGCGCAGAATCCAGCCGCCCTTCCATACCGCGCCCACCGCCGTGAAACCGCGCCAAGCCCCCATCAGAATGGCGCAACGTGCGCAACGTGGGCGCAATACGCTCAATCGCCTGCATATGCATCGCGGATGGCTTGCGCCCCGCTTCCTTCAATGCCGTCGCGGCCCAGGTCAGCAATGTGAAAACTTCGAGAAGTTCCTCAGGATTGCGGGTTGGAATCCCGCCTTCCTCGTCCACCTGCCGCTCACATTCCTTGTCCAGCGCTTTGAGTGCCGGCTCCACATGCTGTGACATGCCTTCGAGAGCCAAACCGGCATAGATCAGGCCGGTGAGCGCCTCAAACCGCGGCAACCCGGGCACAGTTTTGTGCCAACGTTTGGAGAGAAAAATCGTCTGTTGTGCGAGCGAGCGGTAAAAATCCTCAGACTGCGCCGAATCCCGCGCCCTGAGCAGGAAAATCGCATGGCTGATCCAACGGATCAGCCGCCGCCCTGCCAAATCCGGTATCCACCCCGGCCCCGCGCCACGCCCGTAGCGGTCAATCCAGCGCCAGACCCATTCCTGCGCCCGCTCCCGCGCGGGCATGTCCCCCACCGCCGCCAGATCATCAAGCCAGGCAAAGCCATGCTGTTCTTCGGCAAAGACATCATCGGGCACGTTGATGTCCCACATCGACGTTTTGGGCGCGCTGATCAAATGGCCCGCAAATAAGAAATTGCCGGCCACCAACTGCTTCCCCCGGGCAAATAGCCCAATGGTGCGCGGTTCTGGCATGCTGGTGAAGCCCGTCGCAGGCCGCGCACGGGTGCTGATCCGCGCCGCCACACGGTGATTAAGCCGTGTCCAGCGCGCCGATATGCTTTCTGGTTTGGACATCCACTCTGCCTCTACGCTCTCTTGGCGTTTGGCGAGAGTGTAGCGAGGTGTTAGCGCTGAGTCACCGATTGAATCGGCTCAGCCCGGTTCACCGGCAAAAGCTCACTGGCCTTTGCGCAGCAAAGCCACATAAAACCCGTCCATGCCGCCTTTGTCCGCCCAATAATCCGGCCGCAACCGCAGGCCGCCTTCTTCCGTAATCCAAGCCGGATCAACGCCATCGACCAGCACAGCCTCGCGGTCCACGGTCACATCCGCCCAGCGCTCCACCGCCTCCTCGACCTGCACTTCGCCTTCATCCGGCAACAACGAGCACGTACAAAACACCAACCGCCCGCCGGGTTTGAGCAGGCTAAGCGCATGATCCAAAAACACTTCCTGCATACCAATCAGGTCGCCAAACTCGCTGCCATCTTTGGCAAAGGGCAAATCCGGGTGGCGGCGAATGGTGCCAGTGGCCGAACAGGGCGCGTCCAACAAGATCGCGTCATACTGGCCTTCCTGCGCCATTACGTCGCCCACAACCACATTGGCCTTCAGTTGCACCCGCTTCATGTTTTCCTGAAGCCGTTCCATCCGCGCGGGATTGTCATCCACCGCAGTGACTTTGGCACCGGCCGCCGCCACCTGCATGGTCTTGCCCCCCGGCGCCGCGCAGAGGTCGAGCACTTTTTCGCCCGGCTGCGCATTCAACACCCGCGCCGGTATGGCCGCCGCCGCATCCTGCACCCACCACGCGCCCTGCTTGAAACCCTCCAGCGCCGTGACCTGCCCGGCGTCCTGCAAGCGCACCGAACCTGTGGGCAACAAGTCGCCCCCCACGGCTTCAGCCACGGCCGCCGCATCGCCTTTCGCAGTCAAATCCAGCGGTGCTCCGGCAAAATGCGCAGCTTCAATGCTGAGCATCGCCTCATTGCCATAGGCCTGCGCCAGCGGTTTGCGCAGCCACTTGGGCAAGCGCGGCACGCGCAGCTTCTCCCACTCGTCCACACCTTTGTCCGCCACTTTGCGCAGCACCGCGTTGGTCAGGCCTTTCATGCCTGCGGTCCGCTTGCCCTTGGCAACAATCTCCACCGCGTCATTGATCACGCCATGTGCAGCCCCGCCCTGACACAACTCCACCGTCGCCATGCGCAGCACATTCTGCACCGTGATTGCCGGGGTCTTCTTCAGGTGTTTCTGCAAAATCCGATCAGCCCGCTCCAGATTGCGCAACGTCTCGGTCGCCAAACGCTGCGCCCGCGCGCGGTCTTCCGGCGCCAGCTTCTGCAACGCCCCGCCACCAATCACCTCCGACAACAGCCGCCCCTTGTCCATGACCTGATCAAGCAGATGCACGGCACTGCGGCGGGCTTGGTAACCGGATTTGGACATACAGACATTCCTTGCGGGGTTGAGAACAGCAGACGGGCGCGTATATCAAGGCACAAGCCTGAAAGGAACCCTCTCATGACGGACACACCCGAGATCCGCGACGACCTCCCCGAAGCCGCCAAACGCGCGCTGGCCGAGGCCAAGGAACGCCGCAAAAAGGCCAAAGAGCTGGAGCTGCCCACCGAACTTGGCGGCCGCGACGGTCCAGAACCTGTGCGCTACGGCGACTGGGAGAAAAAAGGCATCGCCATCGATTTTTGAACCGGGCTTAGTTGGCAAACTTCATGCCAGCCGCTGCCAGATGCGCTTTTTGTTTTTCCCAGTCCGCCGGATCTAGAAAGAACATACTGGCTACGAAGTCGGTGCGCAGATTTGGCCATTGCGCCTCAAGGCGCTGCACCATTCTTTCGGCCTGATCCTGTTGCCCTGAGGCCTGATAGGCACTTGCTAGGTACAGGAGACTGCCAACATTGTGTTCAAGCCCCTCCTGGACGGTCCTCTCCACAATCTCTATCGTCGTGTCATATGCCCCCACGTGGTAGCTAGAGAACGCATAAATGCGCTCCCGAACTAACTTGATCGGATCTGACGCGGCAACTTTGTCGGGCGCGTTGGCCGCCACCGCATCTTCAAATCGCCCTGTGAAATGCGCAATCAGCGCATAGGTGTGGGCGATATAACCATCGTCAGGGGTCGCATCATACGCCGCCTGCGCAAGCTCTTCCGCCAACTCATAGTCATTTGACGCCCATGCCACATGAGCCGATGTCGCAATCACCCAACTGTCCTCAGCGTCAAGCGCTTCAGCCTTTTGAAGCAGGATCGTCGATTCGTGCAAATACCGCCGCGACAAACCACCGCCTCTGGTCAAATCTGCCAACACCGCCAGCGACATCGCCGCTGTGGCGTAGCCGCGGGCAAACTCAGGATCGCGATCAATCGCGGTTTTGGACAGCACGATGGCCACCTTGTGCCGATCGAAATCCAAGCTCGGGTACAAGTAACTACGCGCGGTTTCGACCAACTCCGTGGCCGACATACCTTCTACGTCTATCGACAGGTCAATATCCCCTGTCACCAAATCGGAGACATCCTTGTGCCAATCCTCTTGCGGCCCATCCATTCCCCCCGTCGGGGTCAACTCCAGAATGAGCCAGCCTATGGCGCAGGCAATCAGCGCTCCGATCAGGATCACCATGCGCATGGAAGTCTTCGGAACAGTTGTGTCTCGGGGCATCGGCCGCGCGTCCCACATCTCAAACTGCAAACCACAAGTCATAGGGTCCACAAATATGCGGATCGGATCATCTGCCCCGTCGCCCTCATAGTACTCGGCCAGCTTTTCAGACAATCGTGCAAACGCCCAGATCAGCTTTCGCGCGGCATCCTCCTCTGAGCGGTCCGCATAAAACTTCGCGATCACAGCCTCGCGGCTACCCTGTTTGGCGCGCCCGGCCAAATCCTCGTCCACCAGAAATCGAAGCAGTTTTTCCTGCTGCTTGGCCAGTTGAAACACCTGGCTCCCGCAAACACGTCCGGTGGCAACCCGGATCACATCCGGGGCTATTCTGTAGGTCATACCGCTGGACTCGTTAGGACTTGGCATTGATGCACAATCCCCCCGAAATCTTAAAAATCCACTCAACCGCCCGTTCTGGGCAGTGATCCACCAAGATCAAGTGTGTCCTGCCCGGCATAGTATTGCAAATCCGAGTTTCGTGGCGTCCCGCCTTCCCCCAGCGGACGGCACAGCCACCCCGCTGAAATCGCAACGGCGCACGCCTTGTTTACAACGGACTTTCCGCAAAATCACACCGACGCAATACCGACGTGAAACAGCCGCGATACCGAAAGGCAAAAAGTGAGGCGAGTCGGAGTGTTACCCCCGATTCGCCTCTGTTCAGAGCCCAAGCGCCTGCCGACGCTCCTCTGCAAAGCCCTGCACCAACCGGTCCGCCACCAACGCCAGGATCGCCATTGCTGCCCCGGCCGTGATGCCAAGACCCACATCTGCCTGCCCCAACGCCAGGTAGATCGACTGTCCCAGCCCCGTGGTGCCAATCAACGCCGCGATCACCAGCATGGCGAAAGCATAGAGAATGGTCTGGTTCAAACCGAGCAAAATGGTCGGTGCCGCAAAGGGCGCGCGGACCTCAAACATGGTCTGCCACTTGCCCGCCCCGCTGGCTGTAGCCGCCTCCAGAATTTCGTCGGGCGTGCTGGTCAAACCGTGCCGCGTGTAGCGGATCATCGGCACCACCGCATACATGCAAATGGCGAGAAACGCTGAGAATTCTCCGATCTGGAAGAACATCAGAACCGGGATCAGGAAGACAAACAAGGGGATGGTTTGCAGCAGATCACAGATCGGCCGGATGATCGCCCAAGCCGTGCTGCTCATGGCGCTCCACAGTCCCAAAGCACCGCCCACAATCGCACAGGCAAACACGGCCGCACCCGAAAGATACAGAGACAACAGCGCCCGCTCCCATAGGCCGGAAATCAGCACAAGCCCCAGAAGGATCACCGCCAACCGCGCCAGCTTCCATCCACCAGCGACCCAGCCGATAGCCCCGGCGCCAAAAATAACCACCGGCCAGGCCAGATGCGCAATGCCGATCTCCGCCACATAGGCCAGGACCATCACCACCAGTCCCGCTGTCACACGGCCTTTCAGCATCAAAATCAATGAGATAACTGCCGCTACGCCGTAGAGTATGACGGTGTGTTTCGCAGTCCACATAAAGCCCCATGTGAACGGCAACACCGCCTCCGCAAGACCAATCCTCAACGGCAAAAGCCCGTAGAACATGGAGGTGTTTTTGACCGTATCCAGCGTCGCGCCATGGTTTCCGGTGAAGGTGCCAACACCTGTATCCACCCAATCAGCGACCCCATCCAGCGCGGCAAATCCACTTGGGGACCAGCCCGCAATCACGGACCAAAGTGTTACCAAAAGCCCAGCGCCTAGAATGCCAAAAGCCACTTTGCGGTCCTGCTGCGGACGCGGCTCCGCCAAGGCGGCGGACATGCGGTCAATGATGATGGCAAAGACCACAATCACAGAGCCCGCCAAAAAGGCCTGCCCAAACAGCGCTTTGCGCATGGTCAAAAGCACTTCCCAGCCGATGTCCTGAAAGCCGCCAATCACTGCAGCGATGATCACCATCGACAGCGCCGCCATCAGACATTGGTTCACGCCAATCATGATCTGCTGCGTCGCCGCGGGCAGTTCCACAAGGAACAGTTGCTGCCGTCGCGTACCACCAGACATCACTGCCGCTTCGCGGATTTCCGTATCCACCCGCTCCAGCCCCAACAGCACATTGCGCGCCATCGGCGGTGCGGCATAGATCGCCGACGCGATCAGACCTACCACTGGCCCAAAGCCAAAAAGCACAAGCAGTGGCGTGAGATAGGCAAAGGTCGGCACCGTCTGCATCACGTCCAGGAGCGCATTCACCGCGCCTTTCACGCGGGGATACTCAAAGGCCGCAATGCCAATCGCAGTGCCAAGGAACAGCGCCAACGGCACCGAAACCGCGACCAGCGCCAGCGTGTTCATGCCTTCGGTCCAGTAACCGGAGAACACCACAAACATCAGCCCAAAGAAGCCCAGCGCCGCCATGCGCAACCCACCAATGATCCAGCCCAGCGCGGTCACAATCGCCACTGTCATGGGCCAGGGCAAGGCGTTCAAGAGCCAACCAACCCCTTCCATCGGGTAGCTCACCAAAAAGGTAAAAGCGCGGGCGATGGGTTTGAAAACATCCAGAAAACCGCCCACCAGCCAGGTCATCCAATCGGTCATCGGCACAGTTAAGGCGGCGGGCCATTTCACAAGCCACTCAAACTGCGCCCCAAGCAGGCGACATACCAATGCAATCGCCAGCACAAAAAGCGCCGCCTGACTGCCACGTGTCAGCGCCAGCTTGCGTCCCGCGCTCGCTGGCACGGCGTCCGCAGCACTCATGTCTCTTCCGCCTGCAATGCGTTGGCCAGCGCATGCGGATGCACCGCGCCAATCACTTTGCCTGCCGCATCCCGGACCGGCACAGGCTCATAGAGTTCCATGCATTTGGTCAGCGCGGTATCCAGCGTCATGCCCACTTTGATTCCCGGATCATCCGGCATGTTGTCCGGAATGCCGTCCATGAGAATGGACTCAACGCAGGCATGCCGCCCTTTGGGCACGTCTTTGGAAAACTCGGCGACATAGTCGTCCACCGGATGCAGCACAATCTCTTCGGGCGTGCCGATCTGCACAATTTCTCCATCGCGCATGATCGCAATCCGGTCGGCCAATTTCAGGGCCTCCTGAATATCGTGCGTGATGAAAACAATAGATTTTTTCAACGTCGCTTGAATGTTGAGGAACTCGTCCTGTAACTGGCGACGGATCAATGGATCAAGTGCCGAGAACGGCTCATCCAAGAACCAGATGTCTGGATTCACTGCCAGAGACCGCGCAATGCCAACTCGCTGCCGCTGACCACCGGACAGGTTACGTGGATAGGTGTCCTCGCGCCCCTTCAGCCCTACCAGTTCCAACACCTCCAAGGCCCGCGCACGGCGCTCCGCCTTGCCAGCGCCCTGCATCTTCAGGGGGAAGGCCACGTTATCGGCCACCGTCATATGCGGAAACAATCCAAAATGCTGGAACACCATGCCCAGCTTGTGACGGCGCAGATCAATCAGGCGTTTGTCACTGGCCTGAAGAATATCCTCACCATCAATGCGCACCGACCCGGCTGTCGGCTCAATCAGCCGCGAGATGCAGCGGATCAGAGTCGATTTACCAGAGCCAGAAAGCCCCATGATCACAAAGAGTTCGCCGGATTTGACCTCAAAATTCGCCGCACGCACGGCAGGAATGAGAGATTTTTCCTTGAGCTCTTTGGCAATGGCTTTGTCATCTCCAGCCCTGCGCGCATCGCGCAGAGCCGGGGCGGCGTTTTCGCCGAAGACCTGCCAGAGGTCTTCGACGGCAATCGCCGGAGCGGTGCTGTTCTTGTCAGTCATGAAGTTTTACTTGGTTGCGGCGTCGACAACCGACTTCCACTTGGCTTCGTTTTCACCCATCCACGCGGACACAACGTCTTCAACCTTTTGGCCGTCCACATCCACGGCGCCCATCATTGGCTGCTGATCTTCGACCGCCAGTTGATAGTTCACCAGAATTTCGTGGGCAGCAGGCCATTTGTCTTTCAGACCCGGCCAACCGGCTTTGAAAATGCGGCTTGCGGAGAAGTCACAATCGTTGATCGCATTTGGGTTTGGTCCCCAGGCCGGATCGGTGAAGCACGCGTCTTCACCCGCAGGCAGGTCGACAAACTGCACGTCATAGGCCGACATCGCCCAGTGCGGCTGCCAGAAGGTGATCAGCAGCGGGGATTTCTTCTCGGTGGACGCGCGGAGTTCCGCGATCAGCGCACCTTCGGACCCCGCAGGGACAGCTTTGAATGGCAGTTCCAAACCGGTCATCCGGTCCGCACCAGGGGTGCCCCAATCCGCTGGGTAATCCACCAGACGGCCCATAGGCAGGGTTTCCGCGGTAGCGAAGTTCATGGCGCAGTCTTTTAGCGCTTCCCACGCTGGCAGGCCTGGGCACAGATCTGCCACGTGCGCCGGGTAGGCAATGCCTTCACGGGCGGCCAGTCCCAGATCGGACAGCTCTTCCACTTTGCCTTCACCTTTCAGCACGGCGTACTGATCCGATACGTTGGAAGACCAGATTTCCAAAGTCGCGTGAATGTCGCCATCCGCAATTGCCTGGAACTGGTTCAGCATGCCTGCGGTCACAAACTCAACCTCGTAGCCCGCCGCGCGCAGCATCTCTGCAGCCACATGAGTGGTCACGTGCTGGCCGGTCCACTCGTTCAGCGCCAGTTTGATGGGCTCATCGGTCGCGCCAAGATCTGCCGCTTGCGCCGACATGGCCACTGCGGATACCGCGAGCGCCGATAGTCCGGCTTTCAAAAACGTCGTCATGGTCTTCTCCCTGTTGGTCATTTTTTAAATGGTCATTTAAGTTTTTGTTTGCCGGCATAAGAACACAACGTCTCTGACCTGCCAACAAAAAATGCATCTTGTTTAGATGCACCAGTTCTCAAAGCGCGGGTCACGCGAGATCTCAACCGCTGAGCGATTGATTTTATTGGGCATTTTTACTGCAACCAATTTGATCACAGCTCTGCGACAATGCCAATCGCACAAACAGCGCAAAACGCCAAATGACGTTTTACGCTTTAGTCGTAGGGGATTCTTACAACCCCAATACGTCAAACATATCATACTCACCGGGCTTTTGATCCTGCCCCCAAATCGCCGCCTTCACCGCGCCACGAGCAAAAATCGCCCGGTCTGTCGCCTGATGGCGCAGCACAATGCGCTCCCCAGCGGCAGCAAAGAGCACATCGTGTTCGCCAACGATGTCACCGCCACGAATAACCGAAAAGCCGATGTCGCCCTTCTTGCGCGCGCCGGTGATGCCGTCCCGCGCCCGATCAGACACATCCGCCAGGTTCACCCCGCGCCCTTCGGCAGCCGCTTCGCCAAGCATCAAAGCAGTGCCACTTGGTGCATCCACTTTGTGATGGTGGTGGGCTTCAATGACTTCGATATCAAAGTCCTCATCCAGCGCAGCTGCTACCTTTTGGGTCAGTTTCGTCAGCAGGTTCACACCCAGGCTCATATTGCCCGCCCGTACGATCACCGCGTGACGCGCACAGGGCTCCAACTGCGCGATGTCTTCCTCGGTCATTCCAGTCGTCCCAATCACGTGCACCGCACGGGCCTGTGCCGCCAGTTTGGCAAAGGCAATCGTCGCCGCCGGGGCAGTGAAATCAATCACCGCCTGCGCCTTGGCAAAGGCCTCAAGCGACTGATCCGTCACGGTCACACCAAGGGCCGCGCCGCCCATGGCTTCGCCCACATCCCGGCCGACCCAGTCATGGCCTTCGCGCTCAACCGCGCCCACCAAACGCACCTTGTCACTGTCGGACACCGTCTTGATCAGCATCTGCCCCATCCGGCCTGATGCGCCTGTGATCACGATTCCTGGCAATTCCTGCATGGTGTCCTCTCCACTTTGACAAACCACCCAAATGGCGGTGCGCCCTGCTTACCCAATGCAATCCAGCTTGGCAAAGGCAGACAGAAGCCCTAAGTGAGGGACATGGCAAAGAACTCTTTCTCCGAGGGCCGCGGCCCGTCCCAGCGCCAGCTGCGCGTGGGTGAATTGATCCGACGCACCCTGTCGGAGGTTTTGGTACGCGACGAGCTGCACGATCCGGACATCACCCGCATGTCGATCACCGTGGGCGAAGTTCGCATCACCCCGGACCTGTCGATCGCGACCTGTTTTGTGCTGCCTTTGGGAGGCAAAAACAAAGAAGACGCGATTGCCTTGCTGGCGCGCCACAAAGGCGAGCTGCGCCGCATCATTGGCCGCAAAGCCAAGCTCAAGCACGCCCCAGATCTGCGCTTCCGCGTAGACAACACTTTTGACCAAATGGACGCCACCCGTGCGATGCTGTCTGATGAACGGGTACAAGCAGACGTGGCAAAACAAGAGCCAGAGGACGGCGAGCCTACGTGATCCGCACCGCGCTTTGTTTGATCTTTCTCTCCCTGCCCCAATGGGCGCAGGCGGTGACCTGTTCAGATCAAACGCACGAAGGGCGTAGCCTGACGGTGTGTACGGTGGACGCGGCTAAGGACAATTTGCGCCTGTTCCTGCGCGATGACAGCGGCGCCATTCTGGGCCAGTTTCGCGATATCGAGCGCGCGCTGGAAGATGGCAAAACCCTCAGCTTTGGCATGAACGCGGGCATGTATCATGCCGACCGCAGCCCAGTGGGCCACTATGTCGAAAACGGCACCGAAGAGATGCGGCTTTTGACCGGTGGTAGCAAAGGCAACTTTGGCCTGCTGCCAAACGGTGTTCTGTGTATGAACGATGGTAAGGCGCAGGTTTACGAGACCCTGGATTTTCAGAAACAGGCCCCGCCCTGCCGCCACGCCACTCAATCCGGTCCGATGTTGGTCATTGACGGTGATCTGCACCCCCGCTTCCTCCCAGACAGCTCATCGCGTTTCCTGCGTAACGGCGTCGGTACAACAAATGACGGAAAAACCGCCTATTTCGTGATCTCCAACGAGGCCGTCACGTTTCACGAATTTGCCCGCTTCTTCCGAGATGTTCTGAAAACGCCTAACGCGCTTTATTTTGACGGCAAAATCAGCCGCCTACACGCGCCGCAGCTGGACCGATCCGACGGAGGCTTCTGGATGGGGCCGATCATTGGTGTGGTGGAACCGAGCGCCGCGCCTACTGAATAACCGCACTACTCCATTCCTCGATGAAGGTTTTGCGCTTTAGCGGATCAAGGTATGTCATCAACGCAGGCTCCAAGGAAATCACTGCCTGCCCCGTGTCGTCCACTGTCGAAGTCAACGGCGGCAAGGGGAACACCTCCCGATTTCTCGGACCGGTTTGCACATCCACAAGATGACGCACAAAAGCCGATGCCTCGCTCTCTACGTCCGCGCGGCTGCTGACAAAGGCGGTGCGCATCATGGTTGTCGGGAAATCGGAGGGCAGCACAATTTCGAGCTGATCTGCCACATCTTCCCGCGCTGCAACGTAGCTGCCAAGCACGTTGTAGGCGACCATCAAGTTACCTGCGACCAGATCATCAATCATCGCCCCGGAACAGCAGTACAGCCGCGCATCCAAGCCGCCCATCACCTCCATCAACCGCCAGAACGTTTCCGAAGACCGCGCATCCTGGGTGGCAAACAAATAGCCCAATCCAGATTCCCGCACGTCATAGGTGCCAACCTTGCCGCGAAACACGTCAGGCCGCGCGCGCATGGCCGCAATCAACTCCTGACGGGTTTGCGGAACGGACTCCGGCGCAAATGCCGCGCGGTTGATGACAATCGTGGCTGGCTCGGTGGTGAAAGCAAACAGGCTCTGTCGCCATTGCGCCCACTGCGGTTGATCGAGGTTCTCAATCTTCACAGAGAAGCCATCATTGACCAACTTCAATTGCAGATCCATCGCACTTGAAATCACCACATCAAAATCTTCCGGCGCGGCACGAAACACCTGATCAATCTGCGCGGTCCCCGTCACAAAATACTCAATCGAAACATCCGGTCGCGTTTGCAGGAAGTCTTCGATGATCGGCACAAACAGGGAGGTGTCCGTACTCGACAAAACCCGCAAAGTGGTGTCCGCAGACGCGGGGCCAAAGGCATTTTGATCTTCCCAATCCTGCGCAGCTGCCCCCAAGGGGCAAAGCCAAATCATCAAAGCAACAAGGTAACGCATGCGCCGCCCTCCGGCATGTTGGTCAAAGTCAATTCGCCGCCATGGGCCATGGCCACATCCTTCGCAATGGTCAGCCCCAGGCCAGACCCAATGGTGTCCTTGGCGTTCTCACCGCGTGAGAACCGCGCCGCCAGGTCCTGCATTTGATCTGGAGGAAAGCCCGGCCCCTCATCTCGAACTTCAATGCGCGGCCGTGGCGTCCCAAACACCTCCAAGGTGATTTCGCTCTCTTCGGGTACATATTTGAGTGCGTTTTCCACGAGATTGCGCAGCGCGTTTTGCAACAGAATCGCATCCGCCTCCACACGCGCCTCCCCTTCGCTCACAACTGTCAGCGCGATATCTTTCATCTCCGCAACCGGCGTCAGCCGCGTCACAAGGTCCTCCACCAGTTCGACCAAGTCCACTTCGTGTGTTTCCAGATGATCCGCCCGAAACGTTATCATCGCATGGTCAAGTAACTGGCCCGCGGCTCGCGAGCTTTCATCAATCGCACGCACCATCGAGCGCAACGCTTGCCGATTGTCCTCGCGCTCAACCCTTTGCAGCGTGGCTTCTGCGTGGCTTCGCACCGTGGCCAATGGCGTACGCACACGATGCGCGGCTTCTGCGATAAAATCCTCTGATTGCTTCAGCGATGTATCCAACCGTGCCATGAAACTGTTCAGAGACGCCACCAAAGGCGCCATTTCCAACGGCACGGGACGCGCCACCGGTGTCAGATCTTTTGGGCCGCGCCGCGTGATCGAATTGGTCAACCGCTCCATCGGGCGAATGGTGGAGTTTGTAGCCCAACTGGCAACCAGCACCGACAAAATGAAGAACCCTGCCCCGATCAGGCCCACGTTGCGCGAGATTTTATTCAACGTGCCCGCCAACGCGTCCTGCGTTTGCGCCACCGACACCGTCACCCGCATTCTGTCGTTTGCACCAACCAGAATGCGCGCTGCCGTCGCGACCCGCACCGGCGCACCGTCAAAAACCGCAGACACCAACACAATCTCGCCCCCATCCGGCGCATCCGCCACCGGAAGCAACTCATAACCAGACAGCAGCGTTTCGTCCTGCCAGAGCGCATAGAACACCCGGTCATCCGCCTCCGTGCTCAGCATTGAAAAGGCGACATAAGGCAGATCAACTTCAACATCCCCGCCGCGCAGTTTCACGGCGTCCAGAATGGAGGTGACCGATGCTTCCAGTATGTTGTCTTGACCACTCTGGGCAATTTGCGCGGCATAGGTGCGCACCACAAAGAACAGCAGCAGCGCAATCGCCGCGGCACCGCCAATCAACGTCAACGCAAGTCGCGCTCTCAGCGACCCTGTTACGTTAACCCCGTCATCCATGATCCAGCCGATAACCCAGACCGCGCAATGTCGTGATTCGCAACTCAGACGGCTCCAGATGCTTCCTCAAGCGGCCAATGTAGACCTCAATCGCGTTTTCCGAGACATCCTCATCATAGGAAAACAACCGATCTGCCAGTTTTGCTTTCGAGAAAATCTGCCCCGGGGCGTTGATCAACAACTCCAACAGCCGCAATTCCCGGTTGCGCAGGGTGACCGCGCGCGCACCGATCGTCAAACGTCCCGCAACGGGGTCCAGCGCCACACCACCCAGCTCTGTAACGGACTGCGCATGCCCCGCATTTCGGCGCAAAACGGCACGACAGCGGGCTTGAAGCTCTTCATGATCAAACGGCTTTGTCATGTAATCGTCCGCTCCAAGATCCAGCAGACTGATTCTGTCACTCACCTGCGACCGTGCGGTCAGAACGATCACCGGCGTATCGTTTTTCCCGCTGCGGTGGTGTTTGAGGAAGGTCCGCCCATCCCCGTCCGGCAACATAATATCCAATAATATCAAATCATATTCACCGGTCTGCATGAATGCCATCGCATCCTCAATTTTGTCTGCATGATCAACAACATGACCATCCAGATGCAGGCGTGCGCTGACGGCGTTGGCGAGCTCGATATTGTCTTCGACCAAAAGGAATTTCATGCGGTTTGGAGACCTTTCTGACGGCATGACAGGTTTGTGACAGGTTGCGATGTTTGATTGCCTTCAACTGAGCCGTCTTTCGGACAGTTGTCAATTTGGAGGAGAAAAATGATGAAATTGACCATTGGCCGTCGCGCCCTGATGGCCACCGCTGTGGCAGCATTCGCATTTACAGGCCAAGCTATGGCGGAAAAAGCCGTAGACAGCATCCACTTCCTGATCCCTGGCGGCGCAGGCGGCGGCTGGGACGGCACTGCACGTGGCACCGGCGAAGCTCTGACCAAATCCGGTATTGTGGGCACTGCCTCTTACGAAAACATGTCTGGTGGCGGCGGCGGTAAAGCCATTGGTTACCTGATCGAAAACGCCGAAAGCAACCACGGCACATTGATGGTGAACTCCACCCCAATCGTGATCCGCTCCCTGACCGGCGTATTCCCACACAACTTCCGTGACCTGACTCTCGTTGCGGGCACCATCGGCGACTACGCCGCTCTGGTTGTGAACAAAGACAGCGCCATCAACAACATGGCTGACCTGATGGCGGCCTATGACGCGGACCCATCCAAAACCGCTATCGGCGGCGGCTCTGTTCCAGGCGGCATGGACCACCTGGTTGCAGCCATGGTGATGGAAGCGGCTGGTAAAGACGCGCTTGGCGTGAAATACATCCCTTACGACGCAGGCGGTAAAGCCATGGCAGCACTGCTGTCCGGCGAAATCGCGGCTCTGTCCACCGGCTTCTCCGAAGCGGTAGACTTGGCAAACGCAGGCGAAGTGAAAATCATCGGCGTAACGTCCGATGAACGTGTATCCGCAGCACCAGACGCCATGACCATGAAGGAACAGGGCATCGACACCTCCTTCGTGAACTGGCGTGGTTTCTTCGCGGCACCTGGTCTGCCAGAGGACAAGCTGGCCATGTACCAAGACGCGCTCGCAAAAATGTACGACACCCCAGAGTGGGAAGCCGTGCGTGAGCGCAACGGTTGGGTCAACATCCACAACAACGGCGACGACTTTAAAGCTTTCCTGGAAAGCCAAGAAAAAGTTATCGGCGACCTGATGAAAAAGCTGGGCTTCCTGTAAGGTCGACTGACATCCAACTGGACAGAGCGGGCCCCCGCTCTGTCCTCTTTTGATAGGAGGGGGCTTCATGGCTCTGGATCGCTGGATCGCTCTTGTACTACTGGGTATTTGTGTGACCTACGGCTACACCGCATGGTTCACAATGGATGGCAGTCTTGCCCCGTTCATGAAACGTAACCCAATCTGGCCAAGCACCTTTCCCAAGGTCTTGTCCGTGTTTGGCATCATCTGTTCGCTCATCATCCTTCTAGGATTTGAAAAGAGCGAAGCCAAAGAGGCGGAAATCGACTACCGCCGTCTGACCGAATACAAACTCGGCCAAGCCATCTTGCTGCTCGGCCTCATGGCAGCCTACGCGCTCCTGCTGCGCCCTGCCGGCTTTATCCTCTCAACGTCAGGCTTCCTGATCTTGGGGTCCTTTATACTGGGTGAACGCAAGTTCCAGTTCATGGTGCCTATCGCTCTCGTAGCGACGTTCTCTGTTTGGTACCTCGTTCAAGAAGTTCTCGGCATCTATTTGCGGCCGCTCCCCGGCTTCATCGGAGGCTGAGATGTTTGGTGAGCCCTCAATCGTATCTCTACAATTCACCTTGATGCTGATCGGTGGTGGTCTCGCCCTTTTTTCGACCGCGGCTTTCGCCATAATTGGGTCTTTCCTGATGCGCGAAGGCAAATGGCACATCACAGCTTTTGTTACGCTGTTGATCGCTGCCACACTGTGGATTTTTGCTCAGTACGCTCTGGGCAATAACTTAAGCCCCATCGCGGGCACTTCCGGAGGCTGACATGCTCGAAGGACTTCTGATCGGCCTGCAAACGGCCTTGTCCCTTCAAAACCTTCTGATGGTCATTGGTGGCTGTTTGATTGGTACTTTCATCGGCATGCTCCCGGGCCTCGGCCCGATGTCGATCATCGCAATTATGATCCCTGTGGCGATTTCCATGGGCGATCCTTCCGCCGCACTCATCTTGCTGGCGGGTGTTTACTACGGCGCCATCTTCGGCGGCTCCACGTCCTCTATTCTGCTGAACGCGCCGGGGGTCGCGGGTACTGTTGCCTCAAGCTTTGATGGCTATCCAATGGCCAAGCAGGGCAAGGCCGGTAAGGCGCTGACCATTGCGGCTATTGCTTCTTTTGCTGGTGGTACAATCGGCGCGCTGCTTCTGATGGTCTTTGCCCCTGCACTGTCGTCCGTTGCACTGCTGTTCCACTCCGCAGAATACTTTGCGCTGATGGTTGTTGGCCTGTCCGCCATCGCGGCCTTTGCTGGCACCGGTCAGGTGGCCAAAGCCATGATGATGACCCTGCTGGGCCTGATGATGGCAACTGTGGGTGAAGGCGCGCTGTTCAACCTGCCACGCTTCACAATGGGCATCATGGATCTTCAATCCGGATTTGGCTTCATCACGCTGGCCATGGCGATGTTCGCTCTGCCCGAAGCGCTGTTCCTTGTGCTGAAACCCCGCACAATGAGCAAAGACAACGGCGGCGAGATCAAAGACCTGCGCATCACCAAAACTGAGGCGAAGTCCATCGCACCGGTCATTGGTCGCCAATCTGTTCAGGGCTTCTTTATTGGTGTTCTTCCGGGGGCGGGTGCCACAATCGCTTCCTTCCTCGGCTATGCTGTGGAACGCAACATTGCGCCAAAAGAAGAGCAGGAGCAGTTTGGCAAGGGCGCGATCAAAGGCCTCGCAGCCCCAGAAACCGCCAACAACGCCGCCTGCACCGGATCCTTTGTGCCTCTGCTGACGCTTGGTATTCCGGGCTCCGGCACCACAGCGATCCTGTTGGGCGCGCTGATTGCTCTGAACGTCACCCCAGGCCCACGCCTGATGATCGACGAGCCTCAGGTGTTCTGGGCGGTGATCATGTCCATGTTCATCGGCAACCTCGTGTTGCTGGTTCTGAACCTGCCGCTGATCCCCTATATCGCCAAGGTCCTGTCCGTACCGCGCAACTACCTGATCCCATTCATCCTGTTCTTCACCCTGATGGGGGCCTACATCGGTCAGAACAACGCCACCGAGCTTCTCTTGCTGGTTGGTTTCGGGATCTGTGCAACGGCGCTTCGCTTTGCGGACTATCCGCTGGCACCTTTGCTGATCGGCTTCATCCTGGGCGGCATGTTGGAAGACAACTTCGCCCGATCCATGCAGCTTTATGACGGCATCGGCTTCATCTGGGAGCGACCGATGACCCTCGGCCTCCTCGTGATCGCCGTGATCCTCGTAGGCCTACCAAGCTATCGTGCACGTCGCGCACGTCTGCGCGCCCAAGGCGTCGCTGACGGCGACTGATAAAGGAGCACGGGACCGCGGGGCGCTCCTCCACCCCCGCGATCAAGGAGAGGCCATCGGGTGCGTGGATCCGATGGCCTTTTCCTTTTGGGGAACCTTTTTTCTTGGGCTAAATTGACAGGGTGAAGGCAATCCGTTACGTGGCCGCCTCACCTTTAAAATGAGAGGTCAAAGGCATGGGACGCAAACGCAAGGGACGCGATATTTCTGGCTGGCTTGTGGTCGACAAACCCGCAGGCATGACCTCCACCGCTGTGGTGAACAAAGTCCGCTGGGCGTTCAACGCCAAGAAAGCCGGCCACGCAGGCACGCTGGACCCGGACGCCACCGGTGTGCTCGCCGTTGCGTTGGGTGAGGCCACCAAAACCGTGCCCTACATCACCGATGCGCTGAAGGCCTATACCTTCACCGTGCGTCTGGGACAGGCCACCAACACCGACGACGCCGAAGGCGAAATCATCGCGCAGTCAGACAAGCGCCCGACTGACGACGAAATCAAAGACGCGCTAGGACAGTTTGTTGGCGACATCATGCAAGTGCCGCCCAAATTTTCTGCCGTCAAAATTGACGGAGAACGGGCTTACAAATTGGCGCGCGACGGCGAAGACATCGAATTGGCCGCCCGCCCGCTCTGGGTCGAAGAGCTGGTGATGACCGATCGCGAAGACGAAGACCACGTCACGCTGGAAATGACCTGTGGCAAGGGCGGCTATGTGCGCTCTATCGCACGTGATCTGGGCGAAGCTTTGGGGTGCCACGGCCACGTACGTGAACTCCGCCGCATCTGGTCTGGCCCCTTTTACGCCGCCGACGGCCTGAGCATCGCGCAGATTGACGAAATGGCAAAGCAGCCAGAACTCGACAGCTATCTGCGCCCGCTGGAACAAGGCCTGGAAGACCTGCCCGAGGTCAAAGCCACCGCCGAAGGCACCGTGCGCCTGCGCAACGGCAATCCCGGCATGGTGTTGGCCTCTGACGTGGAATACGGCGAAGAATGCTGGGCCAGTTTTGACGGCGAAGCCGTGGCCGTGGGCATTTTCAAAGCCGGGGAGCTGCACCCCAGCCGCGTTTTCGTAGAACCGGCAGGCTGATCAGGCGACCATACCGCCGTTGCCGTTGGCATCATAAAGATCCTGCGGGGCCATGCCGCTGAATACAATGTCAGCCGACTGTCCGGCGTCGGCGCTGATCGGGTCCCCATTCGCGTCCCGCCACTCTTCGGGCAAATCGTATTCATCCGCGGCGTTTTGGTTGCTGAAGGCAACTGAGACGCCGGTTTGGTCCCCGTTTAGGATCATCAAAGGCTCGCCGCCCAACGACAGTCGGGTTTGGTCATTGGACGCGTCATAGGTCATCTCAAAGCCGGAGGCTGCAGTTTCCACCGTGAAATAGCTGACCTCCGCATTCTGGTAGCTCGTCCCAAACGGCCCATCCAACCCAAAATTCACCACCAGACGGTCTTCGCCAGCGTTGAAATCCGTGATCTCTGCCGCGCTGTCATAAACGCCTGCCATGGCATAAAAGTTATCGGCCTCCGCGCCGCCGGTCGCCACATTGCCGGATCCCAGCCACATGCGGTCTTCGCCTGCGCCGCCATCCAGCGAGTCATCCGCGCCAAAACGCTCCAGATAGCCCGGTTCATGATGCCATTCGCTGGCATAAAACACATTGCCACGCCCGCTGTAGATGTCGTCATCTCCGCCGCCGCCTTGCAGCACATCCGCGCCGCCTTCGCCAAACAGCACGTCATCCCCGGCACCGCCCACCAAGGTCTCATCCTCAGAAGTCCCGCGCGGCGCATCCGCCACATAAGGCGCATCCTGCAATTGGAAGTCCCGCAACTCTTCGCTTAGAACCGCACTGTCATGTGCCCCGCCATCTGTGGTCTGAAACATCACGGACAGGCTCTGCCCTTCGCCCAACGATGCGCCCGGCAGTGCCAAATGCACGTCCCCTGTGTCCGCGTTGCGCAAGGCAAGCCCATCGTCTTCTTGTGTCACAATCAACCCATCAGAACTACCGTCCACCGGATTGACATAATCACGCACGACCAAGGTATCTTCTTGCGGATTAAAATCCGTAACCCGTCCCATCTCATGATCATCCGCCTGCACAAAGAAGCGGTCCGCGCCTGTGCCGCCCTCGGCCACATTGTCCCGCGCTACCCAAAGGGAGTCGTCCCCTGCGCCACCAGTCAAACTATCGGCATCACCCGCATTCCCAACCAGCGTGTCCGCCCCGTCGCTTCCCGCCAGAGCATCGTCGGCCCCCTCTTCTCCAATCAACCACGTCAAATCCTGCTCAGGGGAAGTCACCTCATCCCCTTCGCCATCCTGGTTCCCGGGGGTATCTTGCTCCGGATCGGGCCCGCTGTTGTCTTCATCTCCGCTTGATCCAAGCTCAACAAAAGACCCCATTGCAGCGCTGGTCGCCAACAGTCCTAAGAAAAAGAGAAACGGCATCTCGACACCTCACACTCTAGTCGCAACTGTCCCAAGGCGACTCGTATTCCACCTCGGAGCCTTACGTAGGAGGCCCTGCAAAATCAAAGGTTTGACTCCGCCTTGGTTAATCCTAAGAAGGGCTATGATCGAACGTCACTTTCAAAAAGACGATGCCACGTCCTCGGCCATCTACTCCGATTGCGAGACCTACCGCTACGCACTGACACGAGTGTGGGACGCCACCGCACCCAAGGTTCTGTTCATCATGCTCAACCCCTCAAAGGCCACAGAACGGCAAAACGACCCGACGATTGAGCGCTGCGAACGTCGCGCCCGCACTTTGGGTTATGGTGGGTTTCGCGCCGTGAATATCTTTGCCCTGCGCGAGACGGACCCGAAAAAAATGAGGAAACACAAGGCCCCGGCCGGTCCGGACAACGATCACATCGTCGCACAAAGCTGCCATTGGGCGGATGACATCATCGCCGCGTGGGGCGCACATGGCGATCATCTGAACCGTGGCTTTGAGATGCGCGATGTTCTGAAATCCACCGGCGAAGCCATTTTGTGTCTGGGCGTGACCAAAGCCGGACACCCGCGCCATCCGCTCTACATTGCCTACGCCACACGGCCAGAAATCTGGTCGCTTTAGCGCGGTTTTCCTCCTTAAGCGTATTAACCACATCCCAACGGATCAGTTTACCCAGACCACCACCTATGGCCTAATTGAGAGAGGTGAATGTTGGTGTGTCCGCGGAATATGCGGTGTTTGGGAGGGAGTCAGAATGCTCCTGTTGGCTAGTCTCTTGAGTATTATGGCAGGTGCGGCGGCCTTTGTGGCCATCGGTAGCGACGACACGCCCGAAGAGGACGATAGCGCGCCCAACCCACCGGAAACCGATCCCCTGACAGAGCCTGCTGATCCCCCACTCTCGGACTCCACCCGCATTGACGGCGGGGGTGGGGATGACATCCTGACCGGCACGTCCACCCCCGATCACATAACCGGCGGCACCGGCAACGATCTCCTCAACGGCTATGACGCTGCTGACACGCTCAGTGGTGGCATGGGCGAGGACCACCTCTTTGGCGGCGCTGGTCAGGACGTGCTTATGGGCGGGGCGGGTACGGATGTCCTGCATGGTGAAGACGGCAACGACAGCCTAAATGGCGGCACCGGCGCGGACACGCTATCTGGTCATGCAGGGAATGATCTCTTGTCCGGTGGCGCACAGGATGACAGCCTGCAAGGCGGTGCCGGGTCCGACACGCTCCACGGTGACCGTGGCGAAGACGCCCTCCACGGCGGGTTAGATGACGATACACTCGATGGCGGGATCGGCCACGACACCCTGTTTGGAGGACAGGGCGGCGACCTTCTTTTTGGCCTTACCCCCGAAAACGTCGGTTCCGATGTCGACTACCTAAACGGGGGCGCCGGTGATGACACGCTTCTGGGAGGGGAAGGAGACATACTCACCGGTGGTAGCGGATCGGACGCCTTCTTGATGGACACGCAAGGCGCGGCACAAGCCACCATCATGGACTTTGATGCGGAGCAGGACACCCTCGCTCTGATTTACGAGGACATTGGCGACACGCCAGAGGTCGCCATTTCTCAAATCGACACACAGGGCGACGCCATACAGATTCTCGTCAATGGCATCGCCGTGGTCACGGTGCATGGCGGGGCGGGTCTGACCCCAGAGGACATAGTATTGATCCCGCAGACCGCCGCCTAAACGCCTTCCCCCTTTTCTTTTAGCCCGTTTGCGCCTATGAACGCCCATCTTCCAAAGGAATCTCTTGGGAGTGATCTCTATGGACCTTGCTGGACGACATCCCGGCTTGTGCCCGAAACCCTTTGATATAGGAGACCCCGATGTCGATCACTGCTGAAGAAAAAGCACGCCTGATGAAAGAATTCGCGACCAAAGAGGGCGACACCGGTTCCCCGGAAGTCCAGGTTGCGATCCTGACATCCCGCATCAACACCCTGACCGAGCACTTCAAAACCCACAAGAAGGACAACCACGGTCGTCGTGGCCTTCTGAAAATGGTTGCTCAGCGCCGTAAGCTGCTGGACTACACCAAGGGCAAAGACGAAGCACGCTATCAGGACCTGATCAAGCGTCTGGGCATCCGTCGCTAAGACCTGCCTTTACCGAGATTACGGAAACGCCTGCTCCCCGGAGCGGGCGTTTTTTGTTGCCGCCCCGCATTCTGCCTCTTGCGGTTTCTGCTTCCGCATGATTGTTATGTTATAACATTATTGGAGCCAGCCATGCCAGACACACAACCCCAAGACACCCGCCTCCCCGTAACCGTTTTGTCCGGCTTCCTTGGAGCCGGGAAAACGACGCTGCTCAACGGCGTTCTCAACAACCGCGACGACCTGCGCGTGGCGGTGATCGTGAATGACATGTCCGAAGTGAACATCGACGCGGACCTCGTCCGCGAAGGCGGCGCGGAGCTGAGCCAAACCGAGGAAACCCTCGTGGAAATGTCCAATGGCTGCATCTGCTGCACTCTGCGCGACGACCTGCTGAGTGAGGTGCGCCGCCTCGCTGCCGAAGGCCGCTTTGACTACTTGTTGATTGAATCCACCGGCATCTCTGAGCCTCTGCCAGTGGCCGCCACCTTTGAATTCCGCGACGAGGACGGCGAGAGCCTCACCGACGTGGCACGGCTCGACACGATGGTGACCGTGGTCGACGCCGTGAACCTGCTCAACGATTTTGGCAGCCATGACCTATTGGCAGATCGCGGCGAAACCTTGGGCGAAGAAGACGACCGGGCTTTGGTGCACCTGCTGACCGATCAGTTGGAATTTGCCGACGTGGTGATCCTCAACAAAGTCACTGACGCCGGTCCCGTTAAAACCGATGCTGCCCGCAAGATCATCCGCAGCCTGAATGCCGACGCCCGCATCATCGAAACTGATCATAGCAAGGTGCCTGCGCTCGACGTGCTCAACACCGGCCTGTTCGATTTCGACAAAGCGCATGAGCATCCCATGTGGGCCAAAGAGCTCTACGGCTTTGCCAATCACACACCGGAAACCGAAGAATATGGCATCACGTCTTATGTCTATCGCGCGCGCTTGCCGTTTGATCCGCAGAAGATCCACGATGTTCTCAATGGCGACCTGCCGGGCGTGATCCGCGCAAAAGGTCATTTCTGGATCGCCACCCGCCCGGAATGGGTGGCAGAGTTCTCTCTGGCTGGCTCCCTTTCTTCAGTTGCCCCCCTGGGCACCTGGTGGGCCAGTGTGCCGGAAGACCGCCGCCCGACCCATCCGCAGGCACAAGAGTATATGGCCGCCCATTGGGCTGAACCTTTTGGCGACCGCCGTCAGGAGCTGGTGTTCATTGGCAGCGGGATTGACTGGCCTGCATTGAAGACCAAGCTGGACACCTGCCTTCTTCACGCAGAATCCGTTGCGGCCCTCGCTGCTGTGGCAGAGATGCCCGACCCGTTCCCCGGCTGGCGTCGCGCCTAAGCGCGCCGGCTGCCCCGCGCCCTCATGGGGGCGTGGGGCTCTTTGTCTTGACGCCAAGTCAAATTTGACTCGGCCTGCCCTGCGGGCGCAGACTTCCCCGCGACAGGGGAGGTCATCATGAAAGAAACACTATCCGTTCTGATCCGCATGGGCAGTTTGCACCGCCTGTTTCCGTTCTGGCTGGTTGGTGTTGTCCTGATTTTCCAGAACTTGTCCTGGTGGATTCCCGTCGCGCTGGTCTATGGCTACATCGCGCAGCTCTTTGTCGAATACGGCATGCACCGCTTCCTGATGCACCGTGAACCGCCCACAGATCAGGGCACCTTCAACGAGCTTTACCGCACCCACATCGGCCACCACGAATACCCCACAGACCCGGAGTTCTTCACCGGTGACGATCACTGGTACCCCGTGCGCTTTGGTCTTCTGTCCGTGGCGATCCACACCGCGATCCTCTGGCCCTTCCTTGGCCTGATCCCGGCACTGATCATCGCCTATATCGCGCTGTTTGTGGGCTCCGTGTCTGCTTTCGCCTTCTACGAATACTGCCACACAATTGCACACCTGAACGTGCCCAAAGGCCGACTGGGCCAATACATCACCCGCAAACATCTCGCACACCACTTTCAGGACCACCACGCGACCTTTCAGGTCAGCTTTGGTTTTGACTGGATCGACCGCCTCTTTGGCACCGCGCACGACAAAACCGTCGCCAAGGAGCGCTTTGACCGCAAAACCATGTTGTCTATGGGCATGGACCCCGAGGACCTGCGGCTCGTGACCGCGCGCAAGGCGTTTGGCATCACCGAAAAGCCCGGCGCCAAACGCGCGCGGACCTCTTAGGCCACCACCGACAGCTTTGGACGCGAGACGACACGGGTCTGGCGCCCCACACCTGCCGGAAACCGGTTGGCAAAGGCCAGGCCGTTGCGGATCAACTCAGGGTCCATACGGCCCCGCGTGACGAATGCTACAGCAGAGCGCGCGGCGGCCGTGTTATCTCGACGCATGTGGTGGATCATCGACAGGAGTTGCACCTCATCATCGGTAATGTCCCGCTTGGCATCCGGACACAGCGGATCTTGCAGGTCCAGCCCCTCCTCGCGACACGCAAACAGGGCCAAAACCACCTTGTTCAACCCATGTGCCGCTGGCAGGCCAATCGCCTCACCATGGCGCTCGACAGCGATGTCAAAGGCCCGGCTCCAGCTCTTGGGATCAGCTCTCTGCGCACTGACGCATAGGTGGCGCAACACCGGCAACAACCCAATTTCAAAGGCGTCACACCCAAGCGTCTCAAGAACCTCGATACAACGGTATTTAACGGCGTCGCTCATGCCTCTTTTCTCCGGTATGAGGAGGTCCCGGCCGCGCCAAGTCGCACAACGTTGTGCGGCAATGAGCCAGCCATGTCCTCTGCCTGCGGCGTAGGGGAAGCCGCTTTGACGGGAAACCGCAAGCTCGCCTCCATCGCCGCCCGCAGTTCCGGCTTCAATCCACAACCGGCCTTTTGCGCAACGGCATCCATTGCCAACAAGTCTGCAAATATCCCAGCCATATCCGTGTCTCCGTTGCGTGCATCTGGCACAAAAGTGGCGCCGGCTTGCTCTGGGAGATCACCGCTGACGCTGAGTTTCATGTTTTACAACCCGGGCTGATCTGGAGGATGTCTGGCTGGGCGCGCCTTATCTGATAATTTTTGTCGGAATATGCAACCACCTTTTTTTTGCAACGCGCAAAACTACAAAACCCCACCGCAAAGCGATGGGGTTAACCTGTTGAGTTGTCTTATGATTTACCGCGCGGCATCATTGGCCGCGATCACCGCCGCCACCCGTTTGCCAATTTCGCGGCTGCCCTTGATTGACGGGTGAATCATATCAAAGGTGTGAAAGCTGCGGTCACCATGCGGCACCAAATCAGCCAGCGACACATAGTGCACACCCGGGTCAATCGCCGCCAGTTTGGTGATGCGTTGCTCAAGCTCGTTGCCCGTGTCGCGACAGCCCTCCACCGGCGACCACGCGCCGGGGCTGCGCAGGTACCCGACCCAGGCAACCTGCGCCCCTTTATGACGGTACTTCTGCACCATCATCGGGATCACCCCACGTTTTCCATCTTCGGAAATCATCTTGTTGAGTTTGCCGGTGCATTTGCCACAGCCACAGCCCAGCCACAAATCGTTGCCGCCACCATTCAGCACAACCCAGTCCCAATCGCCTTTGCGATATTGGTTCTCAATCCGCATGCCCAATGCGCCGGACAAAGGCAGCTTATAGGTGATTTTCGCCCCACTGATGGCATTGCTGAAAACAGGCTCGTCCAGCACGCTCTCAATCGTGTGCGGGATCGACTGACCGGTGAAGGTGTGCCAGGCCATCATACTGTCGCCCATCGCCAAAATACGTGGACCTTGCGGGTCTTCATCAACGACCACGTTCTTTGTCACAACCTCTTCTGGCGCTGCCTGCGCCGCCTCAACAGGAGCTTCCAAGTCGGAGGTTTCGGCGCAACCCGCAACCAGGAAAGTCACAGCCACACATAGAGTTATTAAGAGGGTAAACGGGGCTCTCATAGAACAAATCTCACAAAAAGCGCACATCCTGCGCGTTCAAACCATACCGCAGCAAGCCCCCTAGCCGCGATTCTATCTGCCCCACTATCGCCTAAATTTGCCTAAAATGCCACTTTTACGCCGTAAACAATGTGTTGCCCACGCGGGGACGTTGCAAATCGAAGCTGTGGTGACACGGCGCTTCACTGCCGATTGACGGAGAATTTGGTTTCCAAACGCCTTATTTTCCGATATGGGCCGACCATCTGAGACGTTGCGTCCTGACCTCGGCGCATCAAAGAAAGATAAGTGAGGTCGGCGGCAATGGGGCCGCTATTTTCAAACGGGAGACCCGGGATACGCCCGGGAGAGCTCCCAGCTAGGATACGATGATGTTCGAAGTAAGCAAAAAATCCATGCAGTGGGGCGAGGAAACGCTCACTCTGGAAACGGGCAAGGTTGCCCGTCAGGCCGACGGCTGTGTGATCGCCACTCTGGGCGAAACCTCCGTTATGGCCGCTGTGACCTTTGCAAAGGCACCAAAGCCAGGTCAGGACTTTTTCCCTCTGACTGTGCACTACCAAGAGAAATACTACGCCGCCGGTAAAGTGCCGGGTGGCTTCTTCAAGCGCGAAGCGCGCCCAACCGAAAAAGAAACCCTGACCGCGCGTCTGATCGACCGTCCGATCCGCCCGCTCTTTGTGGATGGTTTCAAAAACGAAGTTCTGGTGATGTGCACCGTGCTGTCCCACGATCTGGTCAACGACCCAGACATCGTGGCGATGATCGCAGCCTCCGCCGCTCTGACCATCTCCGGCGCGCCATTCATGGGCCCAATCGCGGGCGCACGTGTGGGCTTTGAAGATGGCGAATACGTTCTGAACCCAACCGTTGATGACATGCAGGACCTGCGCAACAACCCAGACCAGCGTCTGGACCTCGTTGTGGCCGGTACCAAAGACGCCGTGATGATGGTGGAATCCGAGGCATACGAACTGTCCGAAGCAGAAATGCTGGGCGCGGTGAAGTTTGCACATGACTCCATCCAGCCGGTGATCGACCTGATCATCGATCTGGCCGAGGAGTCCGCAAAAGAGCCGTTTGACTTCCAGGCACCTGACTACGCCGACCTGTTCGCCGCCGTGAAAGCCGCTGGCGAAGACCAGATGCGCGCTGCTTTCGCAATCACTGACAAGCAAGAACGCACCGCCGCTGTTTCCGCTGCCCGTGAAGCGATCAAAGAAGCACTGTCTGAGGAACAACTGGAAGACGCGAACCTCGGTTCCGCTCTGAAAAAACTCGAAGCCGGCATCCTGCGTGGCGACGTTGTAAAAACCGGCACCCGCATCGACGGTCGCAAAACTGACGAAGTCCGCGACATCGTTTGTGAAACCGGCCTGCTGCCACGGACCCACGGCTCTGCTCTGTTCACCCGCGGTGAAACTCAGGGTCTGGTTGTGACCACTCTCGGCACCGGCGACGACGAGCAGATCATCGACGCGCTGCACGGCAACTTCCGCTCCAACTTCCTGCTGCACTACAACTTCCCTCCATACTCTGTGGGTGAAGCTGGTCGCGTGGGCCCTCCCGGCCGTCGTGAAGTTGGTCACGGCAAACTGGCATGGCGCGCGCTGCAGGCGGTTCTGCCAGCGGCAACCGACTTCCCATACACCGTGCGCGTTGTATCCGAGATCACCGAGTCCAACGGCTCCTCCTCCATGGCGTCCGTCTGTGGTGGTTCCCTGTCCATGATGGACGCAGGTGTGCCACTGAAATCCGCAGTTGCGGGTGTGGCGATGGGCCTGATCCTGGAAGAATCCGGTGACTACGCGATCCTGACCGACATCCTGGGTGACGAAGACCACCTTGGCGACATGGACTTCAAAGTAGCAGGTACCGAAAACGGCATCACCTCGCTGCAGATGGACATCAAGGTTGCAGGCATCACGCCAGAGATCATGGAAAAAGCGCTGGCACAGGCGAAAGAAGGCCGCATGCACATCCTGGGCGAGATGAACAAATCTCTCTCCGGCGCATCGGAATTCTCCGTGCATGCTCCACGCATCGAGACCATGAACATCCCAACCGACAAGATCCGCGAAGTGATCGGCTCCGGTGGTAAGGTCATCCGTGAAATCGTTGAAGTGTCCGGCGCCAAAGTCGACATCAACGACGAAGGCGTGATCAAGATCGCCTCGCCAAACGGTGACTCCATCCAGAAGGCCTATGACATGATCCACGCGATCGTGGCAGAGCCAGAAGAAGGCGCCATCTACACCGGTAAAGTTGTGAAGATCGTCGACTTTGGCGCCTTCGTGAACTTCTTCGGCAAGCGCGACGGCCTGGTGCACGTGTCTCAAATCGAGAACCGCCGCCTGAACCACCCATCCGACGTTCTGAAAGAAGGTCAGGAAGTGAAAGTCAAACTGCTGGGCTTTGACGACCGCGGTAAGGTGCGCCTGTCTATGAAAGTTGTGGATCAGGAAACCGGCGAAGAGGTCGTTCCTGAGAAAAAAGAGAAGAAAGAAGACTAAGCGCTTCTCTCTAATCAAACAGAAAGCCCCGGTGGAAACACCGGGGCTTTTTTGTTAGGCACCCCCCCAGCCAACCAACGGATGTGACATGTCAGACACCCCCAACTCGTCTCCCGACGCCCTTGTGCAAACCAACCTGTCCATACGTGTCATCAACCTCTCTTCAGAGGGGGAGCGCTTGCAAACCACGGCCAATTTGCTCGCAAAAGCCAACCTCACCTGGTCGCGGCTGGACGCCGTAGATGGGCGCAAGGCCGACTTGCAAACCCACCCGCTCAACAACCCGGGCCGACAAAAATACCTGTTTGGCAAACCCCTAACAAATGGGGAAATCGGCTGTTTTCTCAGCCACTTTCAGGCACTCAAAGAGTTCAGCACAGCCCCCGAACCCTTTTTGCTAATCCTCGAAGACGATGCCGACATACCCGCCAACCTCTCGCCGTTGTTGGACGACCTGATCGCTTGGGCACAGGCGCATCCGGAACATCCAACAGACTGTATCAGTCTCTGCAATACCACGCCGAAAAAGACGCGGAGGCTGGCCGATCTTGGAGAAAACGCGCTGATGCGCTCTTGGTATTTTCCGATCCTGGCCACGGCCTGCCTGTGGTCCAAAACCGGTGCCGCCGGCTTCGTTCGCCATGTAGAGCAAAACGGGATAGAGGGCGCGGTCGATGATCGGATGCGAGCCTGGTTGGCCGCATCTGGGGGCGGCATGTTTGTCACGCCCGCTGTGGTCCCGCCGCGCCCGGGAAAAAGCTCGATCGATGCGGTGGCCCCCCGCAGCCAACACGGCGGCCTGCCGAGATGGCAAAAATTCTGGCGCAAGAAATTGCCTGATTACGTCAACGCCCTCCGCCATATGACGCTGAATCCCCGTCGCTGACGTCCCCTTTGTTACCCGCCCCCCCTCGAAGGGACCGGTTCATACCTGCCCTCACAGTTTAACCAAGATTCGCCGTGTCACTCACGGACAGCACCACATCTCATGTCCCGCCTGACAAACGAACCAGAAGACCCAGGACATGATCCATGCGATCGTGGCAGAGCCACAAGAAGGCGCCATCTACACCGGTAAAGCTGTGAAGCTCGTCGACTTTGGCGCCTTCGTGAACTTTTTCGGCAAGCGCGACGGCCTGGTGCAAGTGTCTCAAATCGCGAACCGCCGCCTGAACCACCCACACAAAGTTCTGAAAGAAGGTCATGATCAGCCCCACCCAAGTGGTCCAGTTTGATTGTTAGTGCATGATTGGCCTCTGGTCCATCGGGACGACGGTTTCCGGCGCCGGCGGGCGGTAGCCCAGAGCACTATGCGGTCGTTTGGTG
>Ga0189288_10027_pt1 | contig 251023 bp, 207 predicted proteins | sample UW105minimetaG_FD_130316 | JGI IMG/M metagenome (GOLD analysis project Ga0189288, IMG submission 130316) | Marine microbial communities from the Costa Rica Dome - UW105 mini metaG | ecosystem: Environmental > Aquatic > Marine > Oceanic > Photic zone | place: Costa Rica: the Eastern Pacific... | reverse complement strand
CTTCGGGCAGCGCCTTTGTGCCATCTATACTGCGTTGAATGTTCTCGATTTAGAACCACTAAACCGTCAAACATTCGCCTTGTCTAGATGGCACACAGACCGCTGCAAAAATGTACAACAAAGGTAAACAGGCCCTAGGTTAGTCTCTTAATCTTTTAGTATGAAATGGTAATGTTTAGCTATCGCAATGGTGAATATTAAACTAATGTGACGTAGTAAGCGTAGGTATTAGCAAGTGTCCAGCAACGCTAACTCACAGGAGATGCGCTATGATCGACCGTCCAGTTACATTGCCAACGCCATTAAACGTACTCGTGTCGAAGTCACTAAGCTTATGTGAGCTTATGTTACCCGTATGCGATGTGTTTTACCCCTTTGCTGCCATCTATGAAAACGGCCGAGTAGGTTGTATTTTCAACGACGAAACACAAGGTCAAAAGCGAGAGTCACAGCTTATCGAGCAGCTTCAGTGGCGAATTATCGATACCACCACCGACACAAACAGCTACAGCGTATTGGTTTATGCTGCGGCGGTTAATACCCAAGACAGTAAAACCCTCGACGCCATTGCCATAGCCACTGCTACACCAAATCATGAAGAGCGTTTGATTCTTTACCCTTATTACAAAGTTGATGATAAGGTAGTCATATCGCCACCAATTGATACGGTTACCCGCTGAAATTCGAGCGACTTTATATTTTAAACCGAGCAGAATTGCAGACACGTTATTAATTTTAAGAACGTGTCTGCTTTCGTATCAGCTCAAACTTCTATTGAACGACGTATCTCGGCGTAGACCATAAACGGTCAATAATGAGGCCTTGGAAAGGTTGGCCGCTAGTAGGTGTGCAATACCTTTTACATTCGTTGTTACGATTAAAATTTTTTGTACTGTCATGGGCTGACTTTGCTTGCCAAATCCCATTGGTCTGCTAGCATTCAGCCCAAAATTCATTAGCAAAATTAGGGATTAGTTATTATGTCTCGCGTTTTAATTATTGGTGCTGGCGGTGTTGCGTCGGTAACTGTGAAAAAATGTGCACGTTTACCGCAACATTTCGACGAAATTTACTTAGCAAGCCGCACGGTATCTAAGTGTGAAGCGCTACAGCAAGAAGTAGGTGCAGATCGCGTTAAGGGTGTTTTCGCTGTTGATGCTGACAACGCAAAAGAAGTGGAAGCACTTATCAACGAAGTAAAGCCAGACCTAGTAATCAACCTTGCGTTGCCATATCAAGACCTTCCAATCATGGATGCATGTCTTGCAACTAATACTGATTACCTAGACACCGCCAATTACGAGCCTAAAGACGAAGCGAAGTTTGAATACTCGTGGCAGTGGGCTTACCAAGACAAGTTTAAAGACGCGGGCATTATGGCCCTTCTTGGCAGTGGCTTTGATCCAGGTGTAACTAACGTTTACACAGCATATGCAGCTAAGCATTACTTCGACGAAATCCACTATCTTGATATCGTAGACTGCAATGGCGGCGATCACGGCCAGGCTTTCGCGACTAACTTCAACCCTGAAATCAACATTCGTGAGATTACCCAACGCGGTCGCTATTGGGAAAACGGCGAGTGGAAAGAAACCGATCCGTTAAGCGTACGTGAAGATCTGGACTATCAAAACATTGGTGTTCGCGCATCTTACCTGATGTTCCACGAAGAGCTAGAGTCTATTGTTAAGCACTTCCCTACCCTTAAACGTGCACGCTTCTGGATGACCTTTGGCGATGCTTACCTTAACCACCTGCGTGTACTTGAAGGTATTGGTATGACTAGCATTGAGCCAGTTGAATTCCAAGGCCAGAAGATTGTACCACTAGAGTTCTTGAAAGCAGTACTTCCTAACCCAGGCTCACTTGCTGAAGGTTATAGCGGTATGACGTGCATTGGCACTTACATCACAGGTATTAAAGATGGCAAAGAAAAAACTATCTTTATCTATAACAACTGTGACCACGCGAAATGTAACGAAGAGGTAGGCGCGCAAGCAGTATCTTACACCACAGGTGTTCCTGCGATGATTGGCGCAGCGCTTATGCTTAACGGCACATGGAAAGAAGCAGGTGTATGGAACATGGAACAATTCGATCCAGACCCATTCATGGATATGCTTAACGAGCATGGTCTGCCATGGCACGTACTCGAATGTGAAGGTAGCCCTTTCACTAAATAATTGAAACATCAGGGCGCTTAATTCAAGCGCCCTTTTTTATTAACGCCACTATTTAAATCTAGATCAGATTACTGGAATGTAGGATACAGAGTAGTTTTGAGCTACGACCTGTAATGTAATACATTAGGCGTTTGATAAATGTTGAAAGCAGTTTTATTTTTTGGAGCTTTATCCCATTGACCGATTTAACTCAACGTACTGATATTCCCTCTCCTTGCTACGTGCTGGAAGAAGCAAAATTAATTAAGAACCTTGAGCTGATGAAACGGGTTCAAGACGAATCTGGCGCGCGTATTATCTTGGCGCTTAAAGGCTTTTCTATGTGGTCTTGCTTCGACATCATCAAACAGTACTTACACGGAGCAACGGCCAGTTCGGTTTGGGAAGCGAAACTTGCTGCAGAGATGGGTAAAGAAGTTCACGCATATTCTCCTGCGTACAAGGTTAATGACGCAAAGGAATTGGCGAGTCTTGTTAATCACCTGTCTTTTAATAGTTTGACCCAGTGGAACGCGCATAAAGACGTGCTAGCAGGCGTGTCGTTAGGCCTTCGTATAAACCCTGAGCATCAAGAAGCAGATACGCCACTGTACGACCCAGCTGCACCAGGTTCTCGCTTAGGCATACGTGCTAGTGAGCTAGAAGGCGTAGACTTATCGGGTATTGAAGGTTTTCACTGCCACAACCTTTGTGAGTGTGATTCTTTTGCTACTGCACGCACGCTTGAAGCCATTGAAAAGCGTTTTGGCAAATGGCTTGGTCAATTAAAGTGGTTAAACCTAGGTGGCGGACACCTGATGACCCGTGAAGGGTATGATGTTGAGCACCTCATCAACACACTAAAAGACTTTAAAGCCCGTTACCCACATCTAGACGTAATTCTTGAACCAGGGTCTGCGGTAGCATGGCAGACAGGGCCATTAATTTGCGAAGTGGTTGATATGGTAGAAAATGACGGTGATATCGCTATTCTAGACATTTCAGCTACTGCACATATGCCAGATGTGCTGGAAATGCCTTATCGACCTACAATTTTGGACGCGGGTATGCCTAATGAAAAAGCATATAATGTGAAGCTAGGTGGCAATTCGTGCCTTGCAGGCGATGTCATTGATACCTACTCATTCGATGCGCCGCTTAAGACCGGCGATCGATTACAGTTTGAGGATATGATGCATTACACCATGGTAAAAACCACCTTCTTCAACGGTGTAGAACATCCTGCTATCGGCATCCTGCGTTCTAACGGCGACTTTGAGCTGGTTCGCGAATTCAGCTACGAAGACTTTAAAGGTCGTTTGTCTTAATTAGCCTTTTTTGTAATTGGCTAATTGTTAATGAGCCGTTTTACGGGCAAGCTGTTTGATTAAACAAACAGCTTGCTAATTTGCACGGCTCACACAGTAAATTCCCTACTATCTGGTTCACCTTAATCAATGAACCCCTCATTTTTCTCAGGTTAAATTAAACCCAAATATGAGCAAATGGTAACCAGAGTATACTGATGCGAACACTAAGTAGTTTTAGATAACTACTTAAGAAAATAGCGCCCTCTTCATCAGCTTAAAATTCACCTTCCAATTTGTCTTAATTTTATGCTTTAGCGCGCTTTTGCTACTGACTTTGGGATCTTCAACGTTTGCAATAACGTCTTCAAGGGCAGCAGGGTGTAAATTAAAATCTTCAACCCTTTCTTTTGGAACATTTCCATAGCCTTTATATTCATTCACCTTGTTTTCAAAATGAATAATCGACATCCACATTCGCTTTCCTCTGATAGGCGTCAGTTCTTTTACACCACTCCAATATCCGTGCCTTTCTTGACACCAGATGGTTTTAAAATCTTCACTTTTTTCAATTAAACTCATAAACGGATTATGCACATGTGAGTGCAGGCCTAGCCTTACACGAGGCGCTACCTGCAGCGTGTATCCGTCAACAAAGTCAATTGCCATAAAAGATTGCTCTGAAAATTGATTCTGTACTTCTTTAACGAAATCTTGGTGAAGGCTATCATCGTTATCAAGCCTCGTCGTTATGAGGAAAGGGGCTGTTAATCTAGACGCTATTTCTTTTTTTATAGACGGATAAAAGTTTTCCATTCCGTCTGCGTAAATAGGGATAAAATTGGAGAATTTTGAAGCTAGCTCGTTTATTTTTTCGCGATAAATTTCTGGTGTATTCGTATCGAAAAATACTAGCCATTCAAAGTTTTTTACCGTTTGAGATTTTATAGACGAATAACAGTACTGCTCAAACAGCTTCAATCTGTTTTCCATCCAGCTATCAGTTAAAACTTTGGATTGAGATTTGGTCTCATCCCAACCTTTTTTTCGAAGATTAAAGCGCGTTAATATGAAATGCTGAAACATGATAATGCCGTTGAATATAAGAAAATGAATTTACAAAGAAAAAGAATGCAAAAGGAATATTGAAATAATACCAATAAAAACTATTCTTTTACGAAATTTTTTCTTTTTCTTTGTTAACTAAGACCCACAAAACGTTAATTCGCTCACATTATTTCCTGAAAAAGGAAAAACTGAATTGATTTCAGGTCAGAGCGAGGCCTTAGCATTCAAGTAAACAACGTAGGAATTCATCGCGCATTGATTTTTATGGCGGCGCGATGGGGTTAGTGGCTATACAACTCCACTTCCCGACGCCGCCTCAGATTTGTCTATCTCACCTTCAGCCAACACTTCGTCATCTAACTCAATTTTAAATGACGTTCCTGCTTTTCCATGCAGGCTATAACGAAAGCCGTACATTTCGCCTTCATTAAGAGAAACTTCCGCAAAGGTATTAGGGTGGATTAAGTCGTAAACACCTGAGTCGTTAGCTTGAGAAAATATATCAACTAACCATTTTCCTTCTGACATGGTGATTTTGAGTGTTTTTGTCATATGAGCCTCCATAAACCTCAGTCCTTTTTGAACTGAGCAGTTGACGTGGATTACACTCTTTTGTATTTATTCCAAGGCCCTTAAGATCAACAACGTGTTTACGCTTTTGCGTCTAGCCCAGCTTGATAAAGCGCATTCTTTTTCAAGTCATAGTGAGTGGCGACCACCGCCGCGGCCTTTTTAAGCGGCATGTGCTCACACAAAACACTTAGCAACGACATTGCCTCACTGGGTATCGCCTGGTCACTTACCTTCGCGGGACCAATCATGACGACGAATTCGCCTTTCTGGTGCGCAACATCCGCATTGAGATAATCAATTACATCTTGCGCGCTGCCACTCACGTAGGTTTCGAAGGTTTTGGATAGCTCTTTCGCTACAACAATCTGGCGTTCGCCTAAAACGCGCTGTATATCAGTAACGGTGTCTAAAATTCGTCGTGGGGCTTCATAGTAAACTGTGGTGAACGTTCGATCTATTAGCGCTGACAACACGCTTTCACGTGCCTGCACTTTAACCGGTAGGAATCCTTCAAAAATAAACTTGTCTGTCGGCAGTCCCGACGCGCTTAATGCTGTTATTGCAGCACATGGGCCCGGCAGAGCGCTAACCGGAATACCCCGCTCACGGCACTTGCGTACCAAAACAAAGCCCGGGTCGCTGATTAACGGCGTTCCAGCATCACTTATTAATGCTACCGACTCGCCGCCCTTTAAACGCTCACAAAGCATTGCTGTGCGCTTATCTTCGTTATGCTCGTGCAGAGAAAGAGTTTTCGTTCCAATGCTAAAGTGCTGTAAGAGTCGAGCGCTGTGACGGGTGTCCTCGGCAGCGATCCAGCTTACTTCACTTAATACGCGTATTGCTCTGGCACTTATGTCGTCTAAATTACCGATAGGTGTTGGAACGATATATAAGGTGGCGGTGTCTGTCATAACAGTGATTAAGTCTTACGTTAATTTTGAAGAATATGCGATAAGTGTATCACGCCATTAGTCCAGATTATGCTGGCAAGCGTAGATTTTCACACTGGTTAAGATAAACTTGGCCTATAACGATGTAAAAGGAATGAAACTGTGCGTCATATTGGACAAGCTGGAAAAATCTTTACGCTATCAGCCGTCGCTTCTGTATTGGTGCTAACGGGCTGTGGAAGTACACCTAAAACCCAGTCAAAGCCTGTGGTAGTGGAACCTACCCCAATTGAAACCACACAGGTTGAAGATAACGTCACGCCTGAGCACAAACTCCTTGAAGCAAAAAAAGTATGGGAGCGCACCCGCAACAAAGAACAGCGTGATACGCTGTTGCTGCAAGCGGCTGACCTGTACCTTCAAAATCAACAGCCCGTTTTGGCTCAGCAAGTGCTATATGAGGTAAAAGAAGACGGTATTTCAGGTGTAAATCAATCTTATTACGCCCTTCTGGTAACCAAAGCCTATGCGGGAATGCCTGATGCCTCGGCAGAAGAATTGCTGGCTATGTTGGATGGCGTAACCGGTACAGGCGAAACCGCATTCCAAAAAGCGGAGCTTCAAACCCAGCTCTTCACGCAGCAAGGCAACCTGGCTGCGGCAGCGAATAGCGTATTAAAGACCAATCTTACTGACGATGAAAAAGTGCAACAAGTTTGGCAGTGGATTACCTCCATTCCTGCATCGTCACTAGATTCAGTAGGCAGTGCTTATCCCGACCTTTCTCCTTTCATTACTCTTCGCGAACTAACCGAAGAAAACGCGTCGTCACCGGAAAAATTAGCCAAAAGCCTGCAGCAATTCAAGCAGGTTTATCGCGGTCATGTATTAGAAAACGCTTTGCCTGAAAACGTAATTGAAGCAACCCAGCTTACCGATGCTGGCGCCAACGATATTGCGGTTTTACTACCACTTTCTGGCAGGTTAGCTCGCACAGGACAAGTCGTTAAAAATGGCATCATGGCGGCTTATTACACCGATGTTGAAAAGCGCCAAGATGAACACCTTCTACCTCGTCTTCGTTTTATCGACACCAACGAAGTAGATACACAGCATTTACTCAGCGAAATTGGCGATACCAAGTTCATCATTGGCCCTCTTTTAAAAGACACTGTTGAACGTTTAATTCCCAGTTTGCCGCTTGGTGTGAACGTACTTGCATTAAACAGGCCTGACGAATTGCCAGACAATGCGTCTGCTAAAGGGTTGGCAACAGGATCGTCAAATCCGGCGATAGCCGATGATGCTCTTGCCTCTGGTACAGGTCTCGCAGGTGATGACACACAAAATGAACTCCACTCATTAGGCTTGCCTACCTCGCTGAATTATTACGGGCTAGCACCAGAAGATGAAGCAAAGCAGCTTGCTGAATTTATCTTTAATAAAGGATATCGTGCGCCTATCGTTATTGCCGCACAAAGCAGTCTGTACCAGCGAATGGACGACACCTTTAAAAAGCACTGGCGAATACTCAACAATCAGGAAAACAAGCAGCGAGCCAATATAACGTCGGTATCGTTTAACGACAGTAATTCACTTCGAGAGGGAATTACACAGGCGCTAGATGTGGCGCAAAGCAACGAGCGTATCAATCAAATTGAGTACATGACAAATGATGAAGTGTACAACATGCCTCGCAGTAGGCGTGATATTGATGCCATTGTTGCATTTGCCTCACCTCAAGACACAGAACTGCTTAACCCCATTATCGAAGCGAGCTTAAACCCTTACGATGGCAAACAAGTCCCCGTGTATGCCACCTCTCGTTCAATGGATTACGACAGCGGGAAAAACCAATGGCGTGACCTGCAGAATGTGCACTTTATCGACATGCCTTGGTTAATGCCTTCACATAGTTGGCAACCTCTTCAGCAGGAGGTTGAACAGGCTTGGCAAAATCAAAATACTATGCAAAAACGTTTATTTGCGTTCGGTTTTGATGCCTATCAGTTGTTGCCTCAGCTAGGCATGCTTAACACGCTGAAGTATCTTTCACACGAAGGGTTAACGGGTACACTTTCCCTTAATCAACAAGGTGAAGTAATACGCAAACAGCCTCAGGCAATTATTCGTAACGAAAAAGTTCAAATGCTTTCGGAGTAAAATTATGTCAACACTGCAAGGGAGTGCAGCAGAAGACAAGGCCTGTAAATATCTGATGGAACAAGGCCTTACTCTTCGATGTCGAAATTACCACACTCGGCGTGGCGAGCTCGACATTGTAATGCAAGACGGCAGCACCATAGTGTGCGTTGAAGTTAAATACCGAAGACGAAATCAGTTTGGCAGTGCTCTAGAGTTTGTGACTGCCAAAAAGCTCCACCGAATTCAGGCTGCGTTTGATTTCTATTTGTTAGATAATGGCTTAAATCCAGCGTCTACTTCTCTGCGAATAGATGTTGTTGCCATAGACGGAGACAACCTTCAGTGGTTGAAGAACGTGGGCTAAAGACTGACAATATCCAGCTTTTAAACTGATGTCCCCCAAAGAGGGCTAGAAGCGTACGCCAACGATGGGCGCGGCCGATATTGATGAAAATGTCTTTATGTCAGAAGTATTCCGTTTGTTTTATCTTATGATTTGCAACCCTTCATCGGTTTGATGAAAGTTTCTTAGGTTCCCACAAATAATGAGTCATCCCAACAACAAGGTTTCGTCCAGCAGCGTTGATAACCAAGAAATAGAGCTAATAGTCGGCAACTCCAGCTCTAATTTTTCTGGCGTAACGTCTACGATGCTGCAAGTAACATCGCTACAGAAGCATATGATTAATTTGCGGATAATGGGCAAGCATTTTGTTCCAGACCCATCAATGACTATTACTTTTTGGGAGGTCGCAAAAATGTGTCGACGCCCGCTTAGTAATGGTAAGTGGCGAATTTTTCATGCGCGTCGCGTTGACGAGATGATTCAGGGTGTGATCCTCAAATACGTGTTTCGCGCCAAGATAAAGCTTGTATTTAGCTCTGCCGCTCAGCGAAAGCGTTCGGCTTCTACGGTGTGGTTAAGCAATAAAATGGATGCGGTTATTGCAATGAGTAATCGCTCTGCAAAATATCTAAATAAGCCCCCCGCCAAGATAAATCTACACGGTGTGCAAATAGACAACTACACGCCAGCAGAAAACAAGCAAGAAGCATGGCAAGCATTAGGCTACGGCGGCAAGTACGGCATTGGTATTCTGGGCAGAGTTAGAGAGCAAAAAGGCGTTCATCTATTTGTTGAAGCGTGCATCAAAGTATTGCCCAAATACCCTGACGTGAACGCAGTAGTTGTAGGTGCCATATCCTCGAGTAACCAAGAATTTGTAAACGAGCTTAAAGAAAAAGTTTCTAGAGCCGGGTTAACTGACCGAATTGTTTTCACCGGTGAATTGCCGTTTGAGCAAATTCCTAGAATCTTCAGTGCACTGTCATTAGTAAGTGCACTTAGCTATAACGAAGGGTTTGGATTAACTGTACCTGAAGCCATGAGTGCTGGAGCTGCGGTATTAGCTACTCAGGCGGGCGCATGGGAAGACATCATTAGGCCAGGCGTTGATGGGTATATTGTACCTACCAAAGATCAGCAAGCTGTTACAGAAAAGATGGATTTGCTGCTTTCGGATATGGACAAACTTGCCGAAATGGGCAAAGCCGGGCGCGAACACGTTGTGAAAAATTTTAAAGTTGAAGATGAAGCAAGAAACTTGGTTGAGTTTTTTCGCACGCTTCAATAGAAAATGCGGGTTGATTATCGCGAGCGATAAACGTTAGGCCTTTTTCTCTCGCGCTGAGACCACAGTTTAAACCTCTGACTTTCAGATACTGGCCATTACAAAAATCAAGGCGCTGTAATGCAGCGCAAAAAATTTCACTAAATGGTCTGCCATTTGGTGAAAACAAAGAGATGACACATGATTGAACAGATAAAAGCGAATTTTACCGAGAGCATACAAACCAAAATAGCGGCATCGGAAATATTGCCAGAGCATATTGAGAAAGCGGCGTACATGATCGTTGAAGCCTTAATTAGAGGTAATAAAGTACTGAGCTGTGGTAATGGCGGGTCTGCAGGTGATGCGCAACATTTTGCTTCCAACATGCTCAATCGCTACGAGCGCGACCGTCCCAGCTTACCGGCAATCGCATTAAGCACAGACACCTCAACCCTGACGTCTATTGCGAATGACTATAACTTTGAAGAAATATTTGCGAAGCAAGTACGGGCGCTCGGCCAACCCGGAGATATACTGTTGGCTATTTCAACCAGCGGTAACTCTCGTAACGTCATAGCAGCGATGGAAGCGGCATTATCTCGCGATATGACCATTGTCGCGCTTACTGGCAAAGACGGCGGTGAAATGGCGGGCTTTTTAAGTGAACATGATGTAGAAATTCGCGTACCGTCAAACCGCACTTCGCGTATTCAAGAAGTTCATTTACTGGTAATTCACAATTTATGTGAATGCATTGACGACAGCTTATTCCCTGCCGATCACGGCGACGAGTAGTAAAGAGGACACAAGTGAAAAATTTGGGACTACTGGGTTCTTTATTAGCCCTAATTCTTACATTACAAGGGTGTGTAGTGGCCGTTGGAGCTGCAGGCGCCATGGCTGCGAAAATGGCTAATGACAGACGTACTGTAGGCACGCAGCTTGATGACCAAAATGCCGATGCTGCGGTGTCGTATCAATGGTCGAAAAGCGATGCGCTTAAAGAGCAAGCTAACCTTCAAGTGGATGTTTATAACGGTGTAGCGTTGCTAACCGGGCAAGCGCCAAACCAAGGCTTAGTTGACGAAGCTGTGCGCCGCGCCCAAGAAGTAAGCTATATCAAAAAAATTCACAACCAAATTAGAATTGGCGAGGCGATAGGTGCAGGCACACAAGCCAACGATCTGTGGTTAGCGTCAAAAGTGCGTACTAAAATTGTGGCAGACGAACGAGTGCCTGCTCTACAAGTTAAGGTAGTGGTTCAAGATTCAGAAGTATTCCTGATGGGACGGTTAACCAATTTAGAAGCCACAGCCGCTGTAGATATTGCTCGTAATATTACGGGTGTCGCGCGCGTAGTTAGAGCCTTTGAAATTGTTCAATAGAGAGTTCGCCACTGCCCTTTTGGTTGCAGGGGCACTCTTTATGGAAATTTTAGACGCCACGGTTATCACCACGGCGTTACCTGTCATTGCTGCCGACTTCAATGTGCCGGCAGCCCACCTATCTATTGGTGTATCGGCATACTTAGTAGCCGTAACACTCTTTATTCCATTAAGTGGTTACGCCGCCGATAAATTTGGCGCTCGCACTATATTTGTAGCAGCGATTGCCGTATTCACTTTTGCCTCGGTGCTTTGTGGTCTGAGTACCAGCTTATTCGAATTTACCTTATCTCGAATTCTTCAAGGTTTAGGCGGGGCAATGATGGTTCCCGTGGGAAGATTAGTGGTTCTGCGGGACTTGCCAAAGGAAAAGCTGGTAAAAACCGTGGCCATTATAACTTGGCCTGCGTTAAGCGCACCGCTACTAGGCCCTGTGCTAGGCGGTTACATCGCCACTCATTTCAGCTGGCAGTGGATTTTTTATATGAATATTCCACTGGGCATAATCGCTATCATCGCGTCACTGTATCTCCTTAAAAACATTAAAGGCAATGTAGGTAAATTCGATATTAAAGGCTTTTTGCTCACCGGTATCGGCTTTGCGCTGTTTATGGCGGGGATCGAGTTTTTAGCGAGTACCAGCGACAAGCTTATTCGACCACTTGGCATCATCGCTATTGGCTTAGTACTCATGGTATTGGCAGTCAAACACGTAAAAACGGCCAAGAATCCACTATTTTCTTTCGATGCGATGCAACACAAAACCTTCCGACTTACTGTGTTTGGCGGCTCTGTGATGCGTGTCGCACTTGGCAGTGCACCGTTTCTTGTGCCACTCATGCTCCAGCTTGGATTAGGTTACTCACCTGTAGAAGCCGGCTCACTGTTGCTGTGGCTGTTTGCTGGAAACTTAGCGATAAAGCCAGCGACAACGTGGATCATGAATACCTTCGGCTTCAAACGCGTGCTTGTAGTAAACGGCGTGCTCATCGCCCTTGGTTTTGTGGCGCTCGCGATGATAAATCACTCCACATCGTCATTTACTATTGCCGTTATTTTATTTGTTAACGGTATTACTCGCTCAATGCACTTAACGCTAATAAACGCCATTGCTTTTGCCGACGTACCACCTAATAAAATGCGAGACGCAAACACACTAGGCGCCATTTTAATGCAAATGAACCGCGGTCTTGGTATTACCCTTTCTGCGCTCGCTATCGCTGCTGCAGCATTCATTCTTGGACAAAGCGCCAATATGCCAAACCTACAAACGTTTACGCTATCTATGATGTTTATGGCCGCAGTAGCACTTGTCAGCATTTACGATAGCTTAATGCTGTCTAAGGAAGATGGTGATTCAGTGTTAAACAAACGAAAAGCGAAAAAAGCACGACAGACTTAGTTCATAGGCTTCATTAAGTGAACTGATGACAATTGTCATACGCGATTGGTGACGTTTGTGACTAACGCAATCTGAGGTACCTCGGCATACTTTACCTATAGACATTACAACATTAGGTAAAGCTCATGGAACAAGTATCTCACGCTTCGTCAATAACTCCCGTTCAGAATGCTTCCATCCCATTGGAACAGCAGCGGGAAGATTTTAAAAAGAACCGATTCATTGCCATGCCGCTGGCAGGCACTGTTGTTTGGGCTCTGCTTGGTATCAGCGCTCCCTTTGTATCTGAATTAACCATAACCTGGTTGCTGTATATCGGCACAGGTGCCATCTTCTACCTCGGTGCAGGCCTTTCCTACCTCACCGGTGAGCGATTTTTTGCCAAGAAGGCGGCAAAGAACAGTTTTGATCGTCTTTTCTTCGTTGGCATGATCATGAGCCTGATGGTATTTGCCATTGCGCTTCCCGTTGCAGCCATCGACCACACCACCGTCCCTTTGAGTATTGGCATTCTCGCAGGTCTGATGTGGATGCCTTTATCATGGGCTATCGAACACTGGATAGGCTACTTTCACACGCTAACCAGAACCTTCGGCATTGTCGCCGCCTGGTACTTGTTTCCCGATGCAAGGGTAGAGGCAATATCGGCTGTGATTGTCGCTGTCTACATTGTGTCATTAATCACCCTTGAACGCCGTTTTCAATCAATCAAATCTAACTAATTTCACTTTAATTAAGAAGGAATGCACTATGACTTATTTACTTTTAGCAGTTGCAGTTATCACCGAAGTTACCGCTACCATGCTGCTTAAAATGTCGAACGGATGGGAGAAATGGGCTTTTGGGTACGGCGCTATCTTTTTCTACGCGATATCTGGAATGCTGTTTGCCATGGTCTTAAAGAATATGGGAATTGGGGTCGCCTACGCCATTTGGTCGGGTATGGGAATCGCACTTATCACTGCTGCTTCGGTGGTATTTTGGAAACAAACTTTCGACATTTATGCCGTGCTGGGTATTATGTTGATTATCTCTGGTACGCTGCTAATTACTAGCAAGTCTGCCGTTGTATTTCAGTAGGGACGAAGTACTCACAATGCTCAGCAATAAAAGCATACAAGATAGTTACAGCGCGGTGCCTGCCGTCAAAAACGAGAGCACCGCGCCTGACATGCCCCTTTTGGCAAGTGGACGGAAAAAGCGCTGGTCTCACGGAAGCTTGTTTTTTTCACTGTTCTTCTTTGTTCCACTCATTATTTCCCGTCCTCTTCCCATCGAAACATGGGTACTTCAAACCCTGGGATACCTTAGCTTTGTCATTCTTTACATTAAAGCCATAAACCAGCCTGTTAAAACACTGCCCACTTATTTGCTACTCATGTTTCTACTTTCTGTAGCTTGCAGCTTTCAAAACCCTGGTGGCGCAACCATTATCGGCTTTATTGCTTTTATCGTAGGTTATTACAATTCGCTCAAGACAGGCATAATGAGCATAGGCGTGATGATGCTGGTACTCGTGTCACTGCACATTACCGTATTTAATAACGCACATTTTCTTTTAAGTGCCTCGTTGCTCAACAGCTTAGTGCTATTCGGGTTTGGTGTTATGGAGCGCAAAGAAACGCTCCATAGTCTGAAAGAGAGCCAGCAGGCCGAAGCACTACGAGTATTGTCTGCGATCGCTGAACGTGAGCGAATAGGCAGAGACTTACATGATGTTGCGGGTCACGCACTCAGCTCTATTTCGTTAAAGGCACAACTGGCCGATAAACTTATAAGCAAAGATAAGATTGAAGACGCGCATCGCGAGGTGAAAGCGCTGGCACAGCTTTCTCAAGCGCTACTGAGTGATATTCGTCAAGCAGTGTCAGATATCAAGCAGCTTTCTCTTAGCGATGAAATAGCAAAAGACAAATCACTGTTAGAAGAAAACGGCTTTAATGTTACAACCGATATTGAAGGCGGCGCTGAAGCACGTTTAAGCGCTAAACAAGAAAGCCAGCTTGCGCTTATTATCAAAGAGCTGACAACCAATACCTTACGCTATTCAAACGGTAACGCGGTATCCCTTGGTCTTGAAGTTAATGAGCAAACCGTGAAAATGACCTATAAAGATCATGGCGTAGTTGAGAATACCGCATCAATTAAAGAAGGAAACGGATTAATGGGAATTAGAGAACGCGCGGCGTCTATTCATGCGGATGTGGACATTTCTTTCCTTCCCCACCCTATTGTCAGGGTTCAGCTTACTGCCGAGCAAGCTTTGTCACATAAGGCTTCCCTATGAACTCAAAAGCGCCAACTACCATTTTGATTGTTGAAGATCAGTCGCTGGTTCGCGATGCCATTGCCATGCTTCTGTCATTAGAAGACGACTTAACCATTGTTGAAAAGTGCAGTAATGGAAAGGAAGCCATTGATTATTTAAATGATAACCCTGCACCACACATTATTTTGAGCGATATTGAAATGCCGCTGGTTTCAGGGCTAGATCTAGCCGCCCACATTGCAAAGCAAAATCTCAATACCAAGGTGGTATTAATGACTACCTTTTCTAAACCAGGCTACATCAAGCGTGCATTAAGTTTAGGGGTTAAGGGTTTTATATTGAAAGAGTCTGACAGCGACTACCTGATAGATGCCATTCACAAAGTCTCTGCGGGAGAAAAGGTAATTTCGACTGAGCTCGCCATCATGGCTCTTGACGACAACAATCCACTGTCGCAAAAAGAAATGTCCGCACTAAAACTTGCTTCAGAAGGGCTTAAAACCCAAGGCATTGCTCAATCACTGTTTTTATCTGAAGGTACGGTAAGAAACTACCTCTCAGAGGCTATTTCAAAGCTCGATGCGACCAACCGCGTAGATGCTGCTCGCATAGCTAAACAAAAAGGTTGGCTCTAATAAAGGCTTAAAACCACGTCGTAGCAATTGCTGTAGACGTCGGTATATTTAGCTTTTCAGACAAACCGCTAAGCACGCGTTCGGGACCGTATACGATACCTTGCTGTTTAGCGGTCCATACGCAGGTTAAAATACTCGTACCTTTGCGTAATTCACACTGCCACTTAGCGGTCGTTTCAGCGAGCCGTTCATAGTCATCTTCTATTTCCCAACCTCCGTCTACATGGTCTACGATAAGTTGTTCAAATTGAGCGAACGGAATAGGTTGAATGATTACCCATTCGTTTTTCTTAAACTTTTTTTCTAACCGCGATTTTTTAAAACTGGTAAACAATCCCACGCTCCATCTCCGTATGATTGAAAGGCCCTACTTACTACAAAAGCACGTCTTCTATTTCGACACCGTTCCCATAATCTGCCCTGAAGGTGTTGGACAAGAACACGATGTTCCAACCATTTCACTATTTGACGTTGGGCACGCGCCATACTCACCGTTTCCGCTATAACGACATTGGTTACCAAATTCAGGTTTAGCAACTGCAACCTTGCCGTTTTTCTTCGCGTTTATATCTTCATCGTCGGGTAAATACACCGTGTAGGTACACCCTGACAAAAGCATATTAACAACAAGAAAACCAATACCGTAAAGTGCTTTCACTTTCATAAATAGTTGCTGGGCATTTTTAGAACAGTTTTAAAACTATGCTAATAGTGAAGATAAAACAAGAAAAAATAAGCAAAAAAAAGCCAGTCTTTAGACTGGCTTTATAATTGTAACTCGTTGTAGCTATTAGAATTCAGTTGAGAATCTAACACCAAACTCGCTTGCGTCGTTGCTTAGAATTTGCAGGATGTAGTCACCTGTATTCAAGCGTGCATTGTCGTAACGCTCATCAAAAATATTGCGACCGTAAAGTGCAACAGTATACGCATCATTCGCTGGCGTATAAGCGATGTCGAAGTTAACAAGCTCACGGCTATCAAGTTTAGTCATACGCTCAGGTGCTGAAGTAGGCTCACCATACATTTCTGCACGATATGAGTAATCTGCACGTACGCGAATTGAATCACCACCATCAAGCTCAAAGGTATACTGCGGACCAATTGCAAGGGTTAGGTCTGGAGTAAGTGGCGCTACAGGATTGAATCCATCTTGCTCTTCAACATCAACATCCATATAACCAACACTGGTCATCATGCTGAAGTTACCATAGGTAAACGTAGCATCAGCTTCAACACCACGAGATGTTTGCTCTACCACAAGGTTTGCGGTGTCGAAACCACCTTCGCTCACGCGACTTACTTGGTAAGGAAGATCTTCAAACTCAGTGTTAAATACTGCAACGCTAATGTCGAAGTAATCATTCACACGACCTTTAATACCTACTTCATAGTTAGTAGCAGTAATATTGTCAGACGCCGTAAAACAGTTATTTGCGCGAACCGCCGCTTGAGCGCCTTCGATATCATCAAAGCCACCTGCACCGAAGAACTCACCAATTAGGCAGTAAGGACGTGCTGGGAATTGACCCGACTGGTAGCCAGACTGAATTGTCGCATAGCCTGTCATGCCATTTTCAAATGTGTAGTTAGTGGCGAGTTCCCACGTCACTTCGTCCCAATCATTTGAATCATAGATAGTACCAAGTGCTGAAAATACGTTCGCTGATGCTTCTTTTTCATCTTTCGTATAACGAAGGCCACCAGAAAGGCTAAGCTCATCAGTTAAGTCACGGCGAACGTTAACGTAAACCGCTTTTGAAGTGGTTTCTTGATCGAGTTCTAGCAGGTTAGCCCCACCGTCAAAACTAGAGTCGTCACCTTGACGGTTGCTACCTTCTTCGTTGAAGTAGTAAACACCAGCAACAAAGTCAGTGTATTCGTTGATATAGCCGTTAAGCTGAAGTTCGATTGATGTTTGATCGGCTTCGCCACGCTCAGGGAACTGATCTAATGAGTAAATTGTACCGTCATCATCAAGACCTGCTTTGTACTTAGATGTACGCTGGCTTGCAACAACCTTTGCAGTGTAGTCTTCGTTAATGTCCCACTCAGTAGTGAGTGAAAGACCACGCGCTTCGTTCGACACGCCAGTTACTGCTTCAGTACCTGTTGCATTGTCGTAGATATCAGCGCCTTCAGGTGTCACATCTGTGTTACGTAACGGTACGCCAACACCATTCTGACCACCGAAGTAGCGATCTGAACCCACTTCATCAATTAGCACAGTGTAAGGACGCAGACCGCCGTCACCATTGTTAGCATCTGCAGTTAATACCATGCGGAAGTCATTTGATGGCTCCCACTTAAGAGAAACGCGGCCAGAAACATCTTCAGTCTCACCAACATCGTACTCGGCGTTAGGCACGTTGATGAACTCACCAAGACCATCGCGCTTGTTAAATGACAGGTTCATGTTAAACGCTACGGTTTCTGAAAGACCGTGGTTAACAAAAAGATCAGCTTTAACGCGACCACGTGTACCAAATTCAGTGTTGATTTTGGTTACATCACCTTGGTCTGGCTCTTTTGTGATGATGTTAATTGCACCACCAATCGAGTTACGACCATATAGCGTACCTTGAGGGCCACGAAGTACCTCAATACGCTCAATATTATTTAGGCTCCAGTTTTGACCAACCTGACGGCCCAGATAAACACCGTCTACATAAACACTCACACCCGGATCGGTTGTGATTAGGTGATCTTGAAGACCAATACCACGAATAAATGGGTTTACAGACGATGTGTGGCCGGCAGAGAAACCAGTAACATTTAGGTTTGGAACGAATTTACCAACGTCAGTCAGGTCAGTAATACCTTGGTCAGCTAACTTGTCGCCATCGAAGGCGCTAATAGCAATTGGAACTTCATAGATAACTTGAGGGCGTTTTGTTGCGGTAACGGTAATGGCTTCAAATTGTTGCTCTTCAGTTGCTTCTGCTTCTTGGGCAACGGCAATATTTGAAATTGCTGGAACGGTCATCGCTACTGCTAGTGCGACAGGTGAAAGCTTACTGGCGAGTGCCTTAGACACGTCAGTATTGGTTTTCATGGTATAACCCCTTTGCGTGAGTGTTAGGTGTAATAATATTTTTAGGCCGCTTCAAGTTCTTCTTTGGAACTTTGAAAGACTAAACTCACTAATTTAAGAGGCGCACATAACCTTGTGCTTATACTGGATTACAGGCAATAAAAAAGTAAGTCGCAATAAAACATTACAAACTTACTTTCAATGAAACTCTGCTTTAAAAGTAGAACTTACTTTTCCAGCCCTCTAAAATTCAGTACGAAGAATTTAGGCTTGAAGACTGGAACGATATGTTACCGTTAGATTACGATCTTGCAAAGTAAAATATTACACTTTTACTAAAATAAGACTTCAAAATTAGACTAATTGGTTAGGTTAAGCATCAAACAAAAAGTATGTATAAATTCCATAAAAACAATTAGATATAATAAAGATAATTTACTCTATCTCTTCACAACACCTAAGCGAATAAAGTAAAGAAGACCTAGACCAGATGGACATACTTTAAACAAATCACCATTGGCTTGAATCATTCTTTAGCTCAGAACCTCTGTATGTAACTTTCGTTACCAAACTCCCTCCTCCGTCCGGGCAGTAGCTATCAATATGGTTGCGCAAGGTTCGCCTAATAGACGTAAGCTGACACATGGCTCTGTTTGCGTATCGCATTAAACCATTGCACAACTGTCAACACAGGCCTCTAAACAAGACTATCAGACTAATATCTTACTCTCGTTGTCGACAATCCTAACCTTTTAAGGTTGAAAAAACGCCAAAATGGGCATATATTGTCGACATTAGTCATTAAAAGATTCTATACAGTGTTAGCAAAAAGCGAACAAGCCATCACCAATGCCGACCGTACTTTCTTTCAGTTAAGGAAGGATATAGTTGAGGGTATCATTCCAGCAGGCAGTAAGCTGAGTGAAATGGAATTGTCGACAAAGTATGAAGTCAGTCGCGCCGTTATTCGTGAAGCCATCAATCGTCTCGCTACCTGTCACTTGGTGGAACGTAAAGCTAACGTGGGTGCCCGTGTGGTTGCACTGTCCCCCGAAGGCCTTATTCAGCTATACCAAGTGCGCGAAGCATTAGAGGGTATGGCCGCCCGCTTGGCTGCACGCTACATGAGCGATGAAGAAATTGCCGACATGCAGGCGTTGCTTGATAGCCATTTCGATAAAGTAAAAGACGGTCAAAGCTATTATCAAGAAGCCGGCGATGTAGACTTTCACTACAGAATTGTAACCGGCAGTAAAAACGATCATCTCATCAGCGTACTTGTAGACGGGCTTTACCATCTTGTTCGTATGTATCGCGTACAGCTCGGTATGGCTGGCCCTCGCGTAAGCACTGCGTTTGATGAACACAGACACATCGTTAACGCTATTGCCAATCGCGACGAGGAACTGGCTGAAATGCTAATGCGTCGCCACATACTTTATTCAAAAAACAATATCGAGAAGAAGCTTAATAATGGCTAACACCAATAAGTCTTCTTCACACCTAATTCACCTCTACCCTACTTTCAAATAAGCGAGTGATTATCATGAGTGCAGGAAAGAAATTCAGAACAGCATTAGAGAGCAACAAACCGCTCCAAATCGTGGGCACCATTAATGCCTACACCGCCATGATGGCGAAAGCTATTGGTCACCAAGCTATTTATCTATCAGGTGGCGGCGTAGCAAATGCGTCTTACGGCCTACCCGACTTAGGCATGACGTCACTAAATGATGTAATTGCAGACGTACAGAGAATCACCAGCGCATGTGACCTTCCACTAATGGTAGACATCGACACCGGTTGGGGTGGTGCATTTAACATTGCCAAAACCATTCGTGACATGGAAAAAGCCGGTGCGGCGGCTGTGCACATGGAAGACCAGGTTGCACAAAAGCGCTGCGGCCACCGCCCTAACAAAGAAATTGTAAGCACTGAAGAAATGGTCGATCGCATTAAAGCTGCTGTTGACGCCAGAACTGACCCAGACTTTTTCATTATGGCGCGCACCGATGCGTTCGCACAAGAAGGTTTAGACAAAGCCATTGAACGTGCAAAAGCCTATGTTGCAGCAGGTGCTGACGGTATTTTTGCCGAAGCAGTGCAAACCGAAGAACATTACCGTGCATTTGCTGAAGCGCTAGACGTTCCGATCCTTGCCAATATCACTGAGTTCGGCAAAACCGAACTATGGAATAAAGAAGAGCTTGGTGAATGGGGTGCCGACATGGTGCTTTACCCACTAAGTGCATTCCGTGCGATGAATAAAGCAGCAGAAATGGTTTACAAATCTATACTTGAAAACGGCGACCAAAAAGCCGTTGTCGACAGCATGCAGACACGCATGGAACTGTACGATTATCTTGGCTACCACGAGTACGAGCAAAAACTAGATGCTCTATTCGCAGAAGGTAAGAACTAACACGAATACGAAACAGCAGGAAGCGAGTGAGGTGCGAGGCACCATTGAAGTTGAAACGGTACACAGGGCGTTACCACGCCGTGAACCCATCCATGGGGGCTCCGTTTCGGCATCCATGCCTCAAAGGGGTAACGCCCTGTGCACCGCCCCCACTCTCTCGGTGCCTCGCACCCCACTCGCCTGATGAGTTCAATGTAATTTTTATTTCTAAATTTTTAAAAAAGTACCTTACAAATTTTACAAGACCGGAGACAACAAGATGGCTAAACAGTTAAGTGGCGCGGGTTTACGCGGCCAAGTTGCAGGCAAAACAGCATTATCAACCGTAGGTAAATCAGGTTCTGGTTTAACGTATCGTGGATACGACGTAAAAGACTTAGCGCAAAACTGTCAATTTGAAGAAGTGGCGTACCTTATTCTTAAGGGCAAGCTACCTAATCAGTCTGAACTTGACGCATATAAAACAAAACTTCGCGGCATGCGCGGCCTTCCATCAGCACTTAAAGAAGTGCTAGAGCGCATTCCAAAAAATGCCCACCCAATGGACGTACTTCGCACGGGCTGTTCAATGCTAGGTAACCTTGAAATGGAAACCAGCTTCGACCAGCAACAAGATGTTACGGATCGTATGTTAGCGTGCTTCCCAAGTATCATTTGTTACTGGTACCGCTTCTCGCACGACGGCGTGCGCGTAGACGTTGAAACCGATGACGACTCAATTGGAGGTCACTTCCTTCATATGCTTCACGGCGAAAAGCCACGTGAACTTCATGAACAGGTCATGCATGTATCGTTGATTCTTTATGCAGAGCATGAATTTAACGCGTCTACCTTCACTGCACGTGTTTGCGCTTCAACCTTATCTGATATGCATTCTTGTGTAACGGGTGCTATCGGCTCACTGCGTGGTCCACTTCACGGTGGTGCTAACGAAGCAGCGATGGAAATGATTGAAGGCTTTACCTCTGCTGATGACGCAGAAGAAAAAATGATGGGCATGCTTGAGCGCAAAGAGAAGATCATGGGCTTTGGCCATGCTATTTACTCAGACTCTGACCCGCGTAACGAAATTATCAAGCAATGGTCTGAAAAACTGGCTGCTGATGTGGGTGACGACGTACTTTACCCTGTGTCTGTTCGCTGTGAAGAAGTGATGTGGCGCGAGAAGAAGCTTTTCTGTAACGCCGATTTCTTCCATGCCTCTGCGTATAACTTTATGGGAATCCCTACGCCGTTGTTCACACCAATCTTCGTAATGTCTCGTCTAACTGGTTGGGCGGCACACGTTATGGAACAGCGCGCTGACAACCGTATTATTCGTCCGTCAGCAGAATATACAGGCGAAGAACTACGCCCAGTGCCAGCTATTAGCGAACGCGCTTAAGATTAAGGTTGGGGTTTTATGAATATTGATTACCGTAAACCGCTTCCAAACGCGGGGATCGATTTTTTCGATACCCGTGAAGCGGTAGATGCTATTGAGCCTGGCGCCTACGCCAAGCTGCCTTACACCTCACGTGTACTGGCTGAGAACTTGGTGCGTAAATGCGCCCCTGAAATGCTTACCGACTCACTTAAACAGCTGATTTATCGCAAACGTGACTTAGACTTTCCGTGGTTTCCTGCTCGCGTAGTGTGTCACGATATCTTGGGTCAAACGGCACTGGTAGACTTAGCGGGGCTTCGCGATGCTATTGCCGCAAAAGGCGGCGATCCGGCGAAGGTTAACCCAGTAGTTCCAACACAGTTGATTGTGGATCACTCATTAGCTGTAGAGCATGCTGGTTTTGAGAAAGACGCGTTTGAAAAAAACCGTGCAATTGAAGACAGACGTAACGACGACCGTTTCCACTTCATAAACTGGACAAAAACGGCATTTAAAAACGTAGATGTTATTCCTCCGGGTAACGGCATTATGCACCAAATTAACTTGGAGCGTATGTCACCAGTTATTCAAGCCCGTGACGGCGTAGCCTTCCCTGATACGCTAGTGGGTACAGACAGCCATACGCCGCATGTTGATGCACTTGGCGTTATTGCTGTGGGTGTTGGCGGCCTTGAAGCGGAAAGCGTTATGCTAGGACGTGCGTCATACATGCGATTGCCTGATATTGTAGGTGTTGAGCTAACGGGCAAACCACAGCCTGGCATTACCGCGACCGACATCGTATTAGCATTAACTGAATTCTTGCGTAAAGAGCGCGTAGTCTCCGCGTATCTTGAATTCTATGGTGAAGGTGCATCGCACCTGACGCTGGGCGACCGCGCAACCATTTCGAACATGACACCGGAATACGGCGCCACTGCCGCCATGTTCTACATTGACCAGCAAACCATTGATTACTTACGCTTAACAGGGCGTGAGGAAAAGCAAATTGCGCTTGTTGAGCAATATGCTAAACATACTGGCTTATGGGCTGATGACTTAGAAACCGCCGAGTACGAGCGGGTGCTTACATTCGATCTGTCTTCTGTTGGCCGTAACATGGCTGGCCCTTCTAACCCACACGCACGTTTACCTACCAGCGATTTAGAAAGTCGCGGTATAGCAGCGAAGTGGACCGAAGAGGAAGGCAAAATGCCTGATGGCGCGGTTATTATCGCGGCAATCACAAGCTGTACTAATACATCGAACCCACGCAATGTAATTGCTGCAGGTTTACTTGCTCGAAATGCCAACGCGCGCGGTTTAACCCGTAAGCCGTGGGTTAAGAGCTCACTAGCACCAGGCTCTAAGGCCGTTAAGCTGTATCTTGAAGAAGCTAACCTGATGAGCGAGCTGGAAGATTTAGGCTTTGGCGTGGTTGCCTTTGCGTGTACTACCTGTAACGGTATGAGCGGCGCGCTAGACCCCAAAATTCAGCAAGAGATCATCGACCGCGATCTTTACTCAACAGCAGTATTGTCGGGTAACCGTAACTTCGACGGCCGTATTCACCCTTACGCAAAGCAAGCATTCTTAGCATCGCCACCACTGGTTGTAGCTTACGCCATCGCCGGTACCGTGCGCTTTGATATTGAAAAAGACGTATTGGGCACCGACAAAGAAGGCAACCCAGTAACGCTTAAAGACATTTGGCCAAGCGACGAAGAAATTGACACTATTGTAGCGAAATCGGTGAAGCCAGAGCACTTCAGAAAAGTGTACGAGCCAATGTTCGACCTTAGCGTTGACTACGGAAAAGACATTAACCCGCTTTATGACTGGCGTGAAATGAGCACCTACATTCGTCGCCCGCCCTACTGGGAAGGCGCGATGGATGCTGAGCGCACCATGAAAGGTATGCGTCCGCTGGCTATTTTAGGTGACAACATCACCACCGATCACTTATCGCCGTCTAATGCTATTTTAGCCAGCAGTGCCGCAGGTGAATACCTGCATAAAATGGGCTTACCGGAAGAAGACTTTAACTCGTATGCCACACACCGTGGTGACCACTTAACCGCACAGCGCGCTACCCTTGCGAACCCGAAAGTGTTCAACGAGATGGTGCTTGAAAACGGTGAAGTGAAGCAAGGTTCACTGGCGCGCGTTGAGCCAGAAGGACAAGTTATGCGCATGTGGGAAGCTATTGAAACCTACATGAACCGCAGACAGCCGCTGATTATTGTTGCTGGCGCTGACTACGGTCAGGGCTCGTCACGAGACTGGGCAGCCAAGGGCGTGCGCCTTGCGGGTGTTGAAGTGATTGTAGCTGAAGGTTTCGAACGTATTCACCGCACTAATCTAATTGGTATGGGCGTATTACCGCTTGAGTTTAAACCAGGCACAACACGTAAAACCCTTGAGCTAGATGGCACAGAAACGTACGACGTAAGCGGCGAACCGTCACCAGGGGCAACGCTTACGCTAGTAGTAAACCGCCAAAACGGTGAGCAGCTAGAAGTACCAGTAACCTGTCGCCTAGATACCGCAGAAGAAGTCTCTATTTACAGCGCAGGCGGTGTATTACAGCGCTTCGCCAAGGACTTCTTAGAAGCTGAAGCTAGCTGAGGGGAAAAAACATGACAAAGTATGCGCCACAACTTCGAGTACCGGCTACCTACATGCGTGGCGGTACCAGTAAGGGTGTGTTTTTCAATTTAACCGATTTGCCAGAAGCCGCGCAAAAGCCAGGTCCGGCGCGCGATGCCCTGCTTCTGCGCGTAATTGGCAGCCCCGATCCGTACGGTAAACAAACCGACGGTATGGGCGGTGCTACATCAAGTACCAGCAAAACCGTTATCTTAAGCAAAAGTGAACGTGAAGGTTACGATGTGGACTATCTATTTGGTCAAGTAGCCATAGACAAGCCATTCGTAGACTGGAGTGGAAACTGCGGAAACCTAACGGCAGCCGTAGGCGCATTTGCGATAACCAATGGGCTAGTGAATAGAAGTAAATTACCAGAAAACGGCATTGCCACCGTCAATATTTGGCAAGCCAATATCAACAAAGCCATTATCGCTAAGGTGCCAATGACTAACGGGGAAGTACAGGAAACGGGCGACTTTGAACTAGACGGTGTCACCTTCCCTGCCGCAGAAGTAGAAGTAGCCTTTGTTGACCCAGCTGACGGTGAAGGGGCCATCTTCCCGACAGGACGATTAGTCGACACACTTGAAGTTCCAGGCGTAGGCTCACTTCAGGCGACCATGATAAACGCGGGTATTCCGACTATTTTCATCAACGCAGAAGATATTGGCTACACAGGCACTGAACTGCAGGATGATATAAACAGCGACTCCGAGGCGCTGTCCAAGTTCGAAGCAATTCGTGCACACGGCGCGGTTCAGATGGGGCTCATCAATGATGTGGGTGAAGCTGCAAACAGGCAGCACACACCAAAAGTCGCGTTCGTTGCACCTCCAAGAGGTTACCAAGCTTCCAGTGGCAAAGATATTTTGGGTTCAGACATTGATGTATTGGTTCGCGCACTGTCTATGGGGAAACTTCATCATGCTATGATGGGCACGGCAGCAGTCGCGATCGCAGCGGCTGCGGCGATACCCGGCACTCTTGTAAATATCGCAGCTGGCGGCGACGAAAGAGACTCGGTTACTTTTGGGCATCCATCTGGAACGCTTAGAGTAGGAGCAAGAGCTACGTTTGAAGACGACAAGTGGCAAATTAAGCAAGCTGTAATGAGCAGAAGCGCACGTATTTTGATGGAAGGCTCCGTGCGTGTTCCCGCTGAACAAAGTTAGTACAACGCAATGTTATATAAGAATAAAATTATTTAGACATAAGTATAAAACGCCCTCTCTTTGAGGGCTTTTTTGTCTATAATTGGTTATTATCGAAGCCTAAGTGCCGAGAGTAGATCACATGTATAAAGTTCTTGTAGTAGAAGACAGTCTCACTGTCCGAAAGATTGTAAACAAACTTATTGAGGATAATCCTCACTTTACGTGTGATCTGTGCGAAGATCTTGCGGAAGCTAAAAGTGCCCTCGAGAGTGACACCGAATACTTGGCAGCCATCGTCGACTTAAACCTTCCCGACGCGCCCAACGGCGAGAGCGTTGAGCTTGCACTTTCCTACAACGTTCCAACCATCGTACTTACTGGGAATTTCGACGAATTTACCCGTGCTCAGTTACTCGATCAGGGCGTACTGGATTACATTACAAAAGAGTCTCGCTATTCATACCTTCAAGTGTCTAAACTTGTAGACCGCTTAAGAAAGAATCTCACTACCAAAGTGTTGGTGGTGGAAGATTCTAGAACGAGCCGAAATCACATTTGCTCATTACTTCGCAAATTCCAATTTCAGGTACATGAAGCGAACGATGGCTTAGAAGCGTTGGAAGAGCTTGATAATCACCGCGATATTAAAATGGTTATTGCTGATCACCGTATGCCCAATATGGACGGTTATGAACTGGTTAAAGCAATACGCCACGAAAAACGCATGCAAGACTTGGTATTTATCGGTTTATCGGCAAACGGCGACAGCGTGTTGACCTCGAAATTCATTAAAAGCGGCGCCAATGACTTCCTGTCCAAACCGTTTTATCACGAAGAATTCTACTGCAGAATTATGCAAAACCTTGAATCACAAGAAATGATTCAAACCATTAGAAATTCAGCAAACTTAGACCCGCTAACCAAGGTATACAATCGCCGTTTTCTCTACGAAAAAGCAGAGGAGTTATTTGCCAATAAAGCGTCGAGAAAGGATGTCATTGTGTCTATGATCGATGCTGACAACTTCAAAAGTGTAAACGATACCTACGGCCATAAAACGGGTGACATGTTATTGCAGGAATTTGCAGCATTGTTAAAAGATTACTTCCCCGACGATCTTATTGTGCGCTATGGGGGTGAAGAATTTACAGTGGTATCGGTAAGGCCACCTAAAGTGTATCTATCTGCGCTTTCAGCGTTTATGGATGCAGTGCGCTCTACTATTTTTACCAATCACAAGTTCAATATCACGTGCAGTATCGGCGTATGTACCGAGGAACACAAGTGCTTGGAGTCGCAGTTAGAAGTGGCTGATGCGCGCTTATACGAAGCTAAGCACGCGGGCAAAGATCAGATCATTCTGAGAGACTCAGTCGCCAAAACAGTAGAGGCGTAAATCACTGAGTCTACTGCAGCCAACGCGGTATTAAGTAGCAAACAACGACCAATAAGCAAAAATAGCCAAGCAATAGGGTGGCAATCGGCTTATCAATCAGTAAGCGTCGTTGACCAGAGGTGGTGATCGTCGCTGTATCGTTTTCATCATTAGCTGACAAAACAGACAAGATAATAGCGGGTATCACTGTGCTCGCGAACCCCGTTACATTCCACCAAAACCAAAACACGTCCTCGACAAAAAATGCGAACGACAAATTAGTCAGCACGCCACACATCAGGCCGGTATTGACCTGTGTGGCATTTATCTTCTTCGTTAGCATGCCAAGTAGAAACACAGCCAAGACGGGGCCAAAAAAAACAGAGCCCACTTTGTTCACCGCTTCTATTACGGTAGGCGCTATATCGCCAGCATTGAGCGAAAGCAGCAAAATAATCCCTCCCCAAAGCAAGCCCGCAAACTTAGCATGACTCAGGTAGCCTTCAGGTTTTGCGCGTTTCCGAGTGAGTTTGAAATAATCTTCAAGCGAAACAGCGGCAAGAGAGTTTATTGCTGAGCTCAGTGATGACATGGCTGCAGCAAGAATAGCAACCACAAGCAAGCCGATAAGCCCATGAGGTAAATAATTAAGAATAAAGACCGGCATAAGCCAGTCCGGATTATCTTTAGGAATTTGCGATAGCAAGTTGGCGTCGTTAAACGCTAGTGTGCCGACCACCAAGCCTGCTAAACAATATAGAAGTGTTATAGGGAACCTGAAAATGCCATTGGCTAACATCATCTTTTTAAGATCGCTTTCCGATTTCGCTGACAATGCCCTCTGTGCTTCTGATTGATCACAACCGTAGTATGAGGCGTAAAGGATCACGCCACCTAGCACCATAGGAAAAAACCCGAAGCCGTCACCATCAAAACCCAGAGATGAAAAATTAAGGGTAGAGACCCGCTCGCTTGGAAGTAACTGTAAAAAGTGCTCCCAACCGCCTAATGCGTTAAGACCAAAAGCAATGCAGATAGCTGTGCCCAAAACGATGACAACCATTTGTACCGCGTCACCATATACAACTGCTTTCATGCCTCCTTGTAAGGAGTACAAAACGGTAATCACACCAATGAGTAATATTGCCTGCGTGGATGAAACCTGCATGGTTCCTTGCAATATAATGGATAGCGCGTAAACCATTATGCCGGTAGCGAAGGCCCTGCTAAATTGAAATACAACACTGATACAAATACGGGTAGAGGTAGAGAAACGTCGCTCAAGATAGTCATAAATACTCACCACACCGCTTCGATATAACGTAGGCAACACGGTGGTAATGAGTAAAAGCATGGCTAACGGAACTGCCAGTTCATAAGAGAGCCAAATCAGCCCTCCCCCCTCACGGAAGCCGACAAATGCAGGAGCGGAAATGAAACTGACCGCCGAGAGTTGCGTCGCCATCACTGAAAGTAACAGCGGTTTCCAACTTAAGCTTCTTCCAGCTAGAAAATAATCTTTCTTTGACTGCTGTCCACGCAAGCTAAAGCCGATGACGAGTAAAGTGATGAGGTAAATCGCGATGACACTGTAATCAAGAATATCCATATAGACGCAAGGTTAAGCAACTAAATACCTACCATTACATAAACTCGGTCTATTTGCATAAAAAACGTATAAAAAAGCAGCGCTCAAAGAAACAGTGTACGTTACATCCAAGACCTTCTGGTTGACTCCACCTCGAATAGCACACTATCTGCTAGTTTATTAACGTAGTCTTCTGGTAGAAACGGCACAGTCACCGCCCCCGAAGCCAGTACAAACTTAACGGTGGCCTGTTTTCTTCGCTTCATAAACACGCTTTGCTTAACGATAACTTGCTGCGCTTTATAGGGCTCAAAGCACTGATAATCGACACCTACTCTACCTCGCCTTATGTAAACGTACTTATTGTCATAGGCTATTCCCCATCGCCACCACCTAAGCGTAAGCAAAAGCGCTACCGCACCATAGACAACGAGTGCACCAAGCATAATGTCTAGGTGGGACGACGCGGCGCCTATGGTGAAAAAGATCGCCAATGGCAATGTCCAACCCGCAAGCAACCAAAAAGTAATAAATCGCTTACTAATGGTTTGATAATCTTGACCTCGCAGGTCACATCCTGGCATCACTTCTTGACTAAGCGCGAAGGCTTCATCTTCGGTTACCGATGGCACAATAAGCTTATTTGGCGACATCAGTTCTTGCATTTGCTGCCCAGCCGTTGAGTTCTGCTCAAAATACAAATTCACACGCTTTAGTATTTTATCCAGCCAGTCTTGCTTCGCCGTAATCATTTGGATGCGTGAAGCTCGCATGCTGACTTCCAGTTTATTAAGCAAGCCGCTGCGACGGATATAGCGATCACCTGTTCGTGAAAGTGTGTAGCCGTAAAAAGTGAAAAGCGCGCCACCAACACTCAGCAGTGCCACTAACGCCATAAGCATCATGAGAATGACAAAGGCATACAATCCAAATTGCCACCACGCAACCGTTTGTTCACCAACCAGCTGATTAAGCTGCAAGCCTTTATCAGCTAACCACTCTGAAACCAGACCGAACACATCGTCATAGAAAGGTGCCGCAGCACCCAGTATGATCCATACCCGATTGTTGGTGATACCGTGAATAATAATGTCTTTCACGGACCGTCGATTTAGTATTTCTTCATTTGAATGGGAAGAGTCTACCGCCTTCGTGCGCGTTCGTGGCGTGGGAAAAAATGAATTCTGCTCGTCGGATAAATCTTCATTTGGCACGCAATCCAGGTCCCCCTCATCGTGCTGAGCTTTTTCATACAACACCTGCTTTTTTAGCGCTTCAGCATAATCTTCAGGAACCGCTACAATTTTAGCTTCTTCTTTCCCACTTCCTGCGGTATCAAGCACCACTAGCGCGTACCCAAAAGGTCGGTAATAAAAAGGGCGTTCTATCTTAACGTTTTGAATACGCCACAAGGGCAAGTTGGTATAGCGGCGTTGAAACACGCCATGATGAATCTCAACGTGCTGGTTGTGCACGCGAAACTTGTACATTAAAAAGCTTATTACGCCGCTGAAACTGGTAGATAGAAAGAGGATTCCTGCACCGATTAGTACTTCAGGCGACAGCAGGTTATCCCAAATATTGAACGATATGGCTAAGGCGGGAATGGTATAAATAAGCACTTGAGCCGAGTTGGTAAAATTGCGAATAGTAAAATACAAAATAGAAATTAGAGAGAGGCGCTGCCACTCATCACCCGTCTCTACTTTAAGTTTCGGTTCTTCCATATTAGCATCTTGCCCATGGGACTTGAGCGCAGCATCTTCTTTCAGCTCTTTTGACTGATTAAGTGTAGGCGCTTGGTGTGATGGCGTTTCTGATACCGTCATTAGCGTGCACCTATGTCTTTATGAGCAAGAATGAACTCACGCAACTGCTCTGCCCTTTCAATGCTTAACCCAGGTATTTCAAACGTGTGCATTTCACCACCAGCCGAAAACACCTGAAGTGAGGCAAGACCCGCCCACCTGTCCAATGGACCGCGATTAACCTCTACATGCTGAACACGCAAAATAGGTTGGCACGAAAGTTTTCTAAAAATTAACCCTGACTGCTTACTGATGTCTTGCTCTCGAATCGCATAAAATATGCGTACATCAGCAAAAAAGTGGTACAGCGCCCATAGAGAGCCTACAGCGACGATACCTGCAACAACATACGGGTAAGCTTGCAGCAGTCCTTCTGGCAATGACCAAAAGCTTTGGAATCGTAACGCAGAAGCAATACCGATTAGCACTAAGGCTATTAATCCAATGGAGAGGATATTTAGTGTCCGGTACTTTTTGGATATAGGAAGTAATGCGAGCGTTTGAAGTGAGGGAATTTCCTCAACGCTTAGCTGATTGTTTGAAAACACGGTTTCTTGTTGTGCGCTAATTGCCATCACATTAATTCCTTTTACCACTTATAAATAAGACCAGCCTGCCGCTTTTTTTAAGGAGAGGCTTAGCTACTTAGCTACTTAGCTACTTTGCAACGCTGCTCTGACCGCTTTCTCTAGCGCAGTTTTTATAACAAAAAAGAGGGCAAGCCCTCTTTTTTACGTTACCTATTAAAGAGCGCGTTACGCTAACTAGTCATCAACCTGCTGTTCATTCAGCCAATCGTGTAGTGCCTTCATGTCGTGCTGAACGGCCATTTGTAGCTCTTCCACCCAATCATGCACGTTCTCCCACCATGTAGGGTGATCGCCCTGTTGAATTTGATTAGCAATACGCTGTACACGAGCCAAACCAACAGAGCCAGCGGCGCCTTTAATTTTGTGAGCCTGTGAGCACACTTCTGACTTTTCGTCCGCACTTAAGCTTAGCTGCAGTATTTCCATGTATTCAGGCATTTTTTCTTGGAATACTTTAACGCTAGCGCGCACCATTTCATCCCCTATGGTATCAACTAACATCTGTAACAAGTCCATATCTAAAATGTTACTTAATGTTTTGTTAGGTTCAGGGCGCTCTACTTCGCCATCAATTTCAAGCGGCGCAGGCGGTGCATGGAACAGATCGTTAAACACCTCGATAACGCGAGACTTTTTAATCGGCTTAGCAATAACGTCATCCATACCGTTTTCTAAGTATTCATCACGCTTTTTAATGACGTTTGCCGTTAGCGCCACGATGGGCGTTTGCATAACCAGATCTTCTTCAATAATCGTACTTGCCACATCGAATCCGGTCATGTCAGGCAATTGAATATCAAGCAAGATAAGGTCGTATTGGTTTTCCCTGACTTTATCTATGGCTTCTTGACCGGTCATTGCTACATCGACTTTCTGGCCAAGCTTCTCAAGTAAGGCTTTGGCGACCATCACGTTCAATTCAATATCTTCTACTAACAAGATATTAAGCCCTGTCACTTGAAGCTGCGCGACTTTCATTGGGCTATTAGAAATTTGAACTGGCAACACAATTTCAAAACGGGTGCCTTTACCCACTTTACTTGAAACGTGAATTTCACCTTTCATCAAGTCGACCATTTGCTTACAAATTGCCAATCCAATACCGGTACCTGTGGCCGATTGGTGGTCAGGGTGATCAACCTGATAGTACATGGCAAAAATCTTATCAATTTCGCTTTCAGGAATACCTACGCCCGTGTCTTCAATCACAAATGTTACATACGCCTTATCACCATCAGGTTTCGTCGATGAAACCGTTAGACTTACGTGACCTTTTTGTGTGAACTTCACTGCGTTAAACAGGATGTTCCATAATATCTGACGAAGGCGCGTACCATCTATTTCAACAAGACGGGGAAGCGGCTCGTTAATTGTCGTTTTAAGCTCTAGCTGTTTGTCGGCTGCAAGCAGGCGAATAATGCTGCTAAGTTCTTCGGTAAAGTCTTTCAACGATATGGTTTTTAGACTCAGCTCAAGCTTATCTCTGTCTAACTTATCAAGGTCGATAATATCGTTAAAAATATTACCTAATGTTATAGCGCTGGCGTATATCGTACTTACCCAGTTAAATTGTTCTTCACTCAACTCGGTATCACGCAGCATACGGCTTAAGCCCACAATACCGTTTAGCGGTGTGCGTAGCTCATGACTTATGGTTGCGATAAAGCGAGTTTTGTCGGTACTTGCTTTTGCAGCAGCATTTTCAGCCTGCTTACGCTCAGTCATGTCTCGACCGAACGACAACAAGCCAAGGCGATTACCGTCTTTATCGAAGAAAGGTACACGCTTCATTTCGAAGTAACGACGACGTCCATCAGCAAAGCGAAGCCACAGCTCTTCTGTGATACTGGCGTTGGTTTCTAGAACTTCGTGATCACTCGCTACAATTTGGCGGGCAAGCTCTTCCTCATATACGTCTTTTGGCGTTAAGCCAAGCAGCTCTTGCTCGGTTTTGCCCGTCATAAGCTCCGCTATACGGTTACAACCAGCAAACCTGCCTTCTTCATTTCGGTAATATATTAAGTCTGGCGAGGCATCGATGATTGAACGTAATAAAGTTGATAAGCGGCGTGCTTGTGCTTCTTGTTCAGATTTATCCTGAATCTCTTTTTCTAAGTCTTTAAACAGTGCCTCACGCTCTTCTTGCGCTTGCTTGCGCTGCTCTATCTCGTGATTAAGCTGTCTGATGTTGCTTTGAAGTTCGCGGTTAAGAAAGACATCTTCTTCACGCAAACTTTCCAACTGGCTTACCACTTCCTTTAAGTTGGTACGTGAGTTTTCTAATTGCTTGATTAACTCACTAAAAAAATAAAGTACCCAAGGCGCAGATAACATGGTCAGTACTACAGCACTGATGAAGTCATCGGGCTGAACCTGGCTTCCCATGCTCACGCGAATTACGTATGAGCCGCCTAGCGTAAACACAAGAGAAAGAACAACAAACAATATGCTGAGCTTTAGAGTGCCAAAACGCTGAACAAATTGGGCAAAGCGAATTGCCCAAGAATCGTTTGGTGAATCTGAATGCATGTACGTCTAATTTAAGCTTATTTTGCGGTTATCCTATCAGGCTTTCCTCTTTTCGGGAATGCGGTTTGTCAAAGCATAACTCTGTGGCCCTACCCAGAATTAGGATTTGAAAGGCGACTTTTCAGTAATTTCATTAATGTATTTGGTATTCACCCACCCCACCTTCGTGTAAGACACTTTCGCCCACTCCCCTCGCTTTTCCAGTATTTTTAGCACTTCGCCCTTATTCAAACCGTTCTCGACAGTTGGGTACGAAACATCTGGCCCTTTTCTCACATTCAGCGAATTGGCACTTACATTGGCCACCCGCTTTACAGGGCTAGCGAGATCCCGCTGAATTTGATCATGCGCCTCTCGCTGTGAATTCGAATCACTCGACTCAGTTGCCCACGTTTCACTATCACTTTGCAAAACAGCGGCTTTGAGTCTTTGAAGGGGAAAAGCGGGGCCAGGATCGACCTTTCGTGACGGCGCTATTTCTTCGTGCCCGACGATAGTAGAGATGTTGTAGTGGCTACACAACGCTTTACACAGCGATAGCGTCCTAACAATTTGTACGTCGGTGTACTTGTGCCAATAGCCCATAGACTGTTGGTTAATGTGCTGGGCAGCTAATACTTCATTCTCGCCAAAAATTTCGCCAAACCAGCTTTCAAAGGTGCCGTCTCCTCTAGCCTTAAGCTGGCCGGCATTGTCTAATTCAATGCCGATAGAGTACTGATTCAAGCCACTACGCCCCTCGTAATAACTTTCTCCTGCGTGCCACGCTATTTTATTAGTCGGAAGCATTTGAACAATGTCACCATTGCGTCCAACGGCAAAGTGAGCTGACACACCGCTATCGGCATTGGTCAAGACATTCACCGAAGATGAAAGGCTACTGCCGGCGGTAAAATGAATAACAATAGTATCGGGAGATCCAGATTGAAAACGCCCAGATGTGTTAGGAGAAAGCCTGAAGGTGATATTGTCGCCAGTTAGAATATGATCATCTATACTAAATAAAGGCAGTGGTGAAGCATGTAGTGTATTCATACAATAATCCTTATTGTCTTAACAGCACGCCACCACAGTGAATTTTTATTCTTCGCCTTCCACATAAGCGTACACTCAATTCACACACAGGGCTCTCTATCAACATCCTTCAGCGCACCACGAGCCTTACCTGTGGTTAATTTTCAACCAATATAGCAAACTACTTATATTAGTGGAACCATAGCTTTACAAATTAATAAAAATACACCGCAAACCGCTATTGACAACATAAAACATCAATTTCAAAGCATATTTATTCATTAATAAAACGCAAATGAGAAGTAATATCATTTATAAGGGGTGAGTTATTCACTTTGCAATACTGATAACATTTTTGTTACAAACATAAATGACGAAACGTAAGCAACTGATTAATATATATTTAATTATATTTATACTAATTCACTATAAAGCTTACACTTTTAGCGTTTGATTTTAGTTTTTAATGTGGGTATTTTGTACGGCCCGCATCGCAATAATGCATAAAAATGCGGAAACGACTGGAATCCTCTAATAATAAAATAACGACAAGAAAGGCGCACGCCGCGAGCAATACCGCTCGCAGGCATAAAAGACGTCTAATAATGTTGTGATACGCAAACCTAGGCGCATCTACACGCAACGCATACCTTGCCCAGTCAAAAGGTTGAAGGAGTTAAGAGATGAGTTTATATAATCCCAATGATTCCCGGGACAACTGTGGGTTTGGCTTAATCGCTCACACTCATGGGGAAGCCAGTCATGAATTGGTAACTACTGCAATACACGGTCTTGACCGTATGCAGCATCGTGGCGGTATCGCCGCCGACGGGAAAACCGGTGACGGCTGTGGTTTATTACTACAGAAACCGGATGCGTTCTTCCATGCAATCGCCGAAGAAAATGGCTGGAAACTCAGCAAAAAATACGGCGTGGGCATGATTTTCTTAAGTCAGGACCCGGTACTTGCGCAAGCCGCGCGTGAAGTACTTAATGAAGAACTAGAAAAAGAAACACTTTCAGTAGTGGGTTGGCGCGAAGTGCCTGTCGACCACTCAGTACTGGGTGAATTAGCGCTAACGGGTGTTCCACAAATTGAACAGGTATTTGTGAACGCGCCAGCAGGTTGGAGAAAACGCGACCTTGAGCGTCGTTTGTATATGATCCGCCGCCGCGCTGAAAAACGTCTTGAGAAAGATCCCGATTTTTACGTAGCTTGTTTGTCGGGCTTGGTAACGATCTACAAAGGCTTGGTAATGCCAAAAGATTTACCCGCCTTTTATCACGATCTTGCCGATGAGCGTATGCAAAGCGCAATTTGCGTTTTTCACCAACGCTTTTCAACAAATACACTACCACGCTGGCCGCTTGCTCAGCCTTTCCGCTTCCTTGCGCACAACGGTGAAATTAACACCATTAAAGGAAACCGCGACTGGGCCATGGCACGTGCTGCTAAATTCGCAACGCCACTTATTCCAGATCTTAAAGATGCAGCACCTTTTGTTAATACTGAAGGTTCAGACTCATCATCGCTGGATAACATGCTGGAGCTATTCTTAGCCGGCGGTATGGATTTATTCCGTGCTATGCGGTTACTTGTTCCACCCGCCTATCAAAACAACAAGACCATGGACGATGATCTTCGCGCATTTTACGAGTTTAACTCTATGCACATGGAACCATGGGACGGCCCAGCGGGTATCGTTTTAACTAACGGTCGCCACGTTGCCTGTAACCTTGATAGAAATGGTCTACGTCCTGCTCGTTACGTTATTACTAAGAACGGTTTCATTACCCTAGCCTCAGAAGTAGGTATCTGGGATTACGAGCAAGCTGACGTAATTGAAAAAGGCCGTGTAGGCCCAGGTGAAATGCTTGCTGTAGACACATACACAGGCAAAATCTGGCGCTCTACTGAAATTGATGAAGACTTAAAAGCACGTCACCCTTATAAAGAGTGGCTAGATAAGCATATTCGTCGACTTACACCAATTGAAAAGCTTGATGCGTCATTAATTGGTAAACGCGTGTTTGACGACGATGCCATGGCGGTGTACCACAAGCTACACGCCTACAGCTATGAAGAAATTCAACAAGTTGTAAAAGTACTCGCGAAAGACGGTCAAGAAGCCGTTGGTTCAATGGGTGATGACACGCCAATGGCGGTTATGTCCTCGCGTCAACGTACGGTTTACGACTATTTCCGTCAGCAATTCGCACAGGTTACTAACCCGCCTATCGACCCGCTACGTGAAAACCACGTTATGTCGTTGGCAACCTGTATTGGCCGCGAGCAAAACGTATTTAGCGAAACCTCAGGTTACGCTGACCGCGTATTGTTTGACTCGCCAGTGCTAATGTATACCGACCTTAAGCAACTGCGCGAATTTAACCCAGACAACTACTACTCAGAAGTCGTGGAGCTTCAGTATGCGCCGCAAGAAGGTTTGAAGAAAGCCATCGAGCGCGTGTGTAACGAAGTCGAGATGCTGGTTAAAAACAAGCGTGCTGCGTTCGTTATTCTGTCTGACAGAAACATTAAACAAAATCGCTTGGTTATCCCTGCAGCAATGGCAGTTGGTGCGGTACAACGTCGCTTAGTTGAAAAGTCATTACGCTGCGATGCTAACGTTGTTGTTGAGACAGCAAGTGCCCGCGATCCACACCATTTCGCGGTGTTGATTGGCTTAGGTGCCACTGCGGTTTACCCATTCCTAGCATATGAAACTATTGAGCAGCTTTGTGAAAAAGGCGAGCTAGATATTTCTCCTATGCAGGCCACGTTGAACTACCGTAAGGGTATCAACAAAGGCTTGTACAAGATCATGTCGAAAATGGGTATTAGCACTGTTGCTAGCTACCGTAGCTCTAAACTGTTTGAAGCAGTGGGTATTAACAACGAAGTGATGAAGTTATGCTTTAAAGGTGTGACCTCACGCATTCAAGGTGCGGGCTTCGATGATTTCCAGCAAGATCTTATCAACCTAAACCGTATTGCTTGGCTTAAGCGTAAATCTGTCGATCACGGCGGCTTGCTTAAATACGTGCACGGTGGCGAATATCACGCCTATAACCCAGACGTAGTCAGTACGCTTCAAAAGGCTGTGGTGTCTGGTAACTACGACGACTACCAGCAATATGCGAAGCTTGTTAACGAGCGTGCGCCTGCGCACATTCGCGACTTGCTAGCTATAAACCCTGATTGCGACCCTATTGATATTAGTGAAGTAGAAGCACCGGAAAACTTATTCCCACGCTTCGATACGGCTGCAATGTCAATCGGTGCACTAAGCCCTGAAGCGCACGAAGCGCTAGCGATTGCCATGAACCGCCTGGGCGGTCAGTCTAACTCAGGGGAAGGTGGCGAACACCCTTCTCGTTTTGGTACTGAAAAGAACTCTAAAATTAAGCAGGTTGCGTCAGGTCGCTTCGGTGTAACACCTCACTATTTGGTAAACGCTAACGTTATTCAAATTAAAGTAGCGCAAGGTGCGAAACCGGGTGAAGGTGGTCAGCTTCCAGGCGATAAGGTAAATAAGTACATCGCACAGCTTCGTTTCTCAGTGCCAGGTGTAACCCTTATTTCACCACCACCGCACCACGATATCTATTCAATTGAAGATTTGGCTCAGCTAATTTTTGATTTGAAGCAGGTTAATCCAACGGCACTTATATCCGTTAAGCTAGTATCAGAGCCGGGTGTTGGCACCATTGCAACGGGTGTAGCGAAAGCCTATGCCGACCTTATCACCGTTTCAGGTTACGACGGCGGTACAGGTGCAAGCCCGCTAACATCAGTTAAGTATGCGGGTAGTCCGTTCGAGCTTGGTTTATCTGAAACTCAGCAAGCGCTTATTGAAAACGGCTTACGTCATAAAGTACGCGTCCAAACCGACGGTGGTTTGAAGACAGGCTTAGACGTAGTAAAAGCCGGTATTTTAGGCGCTGAGAGCTTTGGTTTCGGTACAGGCCCAATGGTGGCTTTAGGCTGTAAATATCTACGTATTTGCCACTTGAACAACTGTGCGACCGGTGTTGCAACGCAGGATCAAAAACTGCGTGACGACCACTTCATTGGCTTACCTGATATGGTAATGAACTACTTCAAGTTTATTGCTCAAGAAGTACGTGAAATCATGGCGTCTATGGGTATTGCTAAGTTCGACGACCTTGTTGGTCGCACAGAGCTACTTAAAGTTTTAGATGGCATTACCGCTAAGCAAAACCGTTTAGATTTGACTCCGCTGCTAGCGCAGCCTAAAGCAGGCGACCATACGCGCTTATTCTGCTCACAAACGACCAACGCACCTATCGATAAAGGTGAGTTGAACGCGCAGATGCTTAAAGACGGCCAGCAAGCGGTTGTTGACAGTAAATCTATTACCCTTAAATACCCAATCCGCAATACGGATCGTTCTGTCGGCGCGTTGCTATCAGGTGAAATCGCTAAACACCACGGTAACCACGACTTTGAAGATACACCTATTAAAGTTGAGCTTACAGGTACAGCGGGGCAGAGCTTCGGTGTGTGGAACGCTGGCGGCCTGCATATGCACCTTGAAGGTGATGCCAACGATTATGTAGGTAAAGGGATGACCGGCGGTAAGCTTGTTATTCACCCACCTCGCAATATCTCTTACGACGCCCACGACAGCGCCATTATGGGTAACACCTGCCTTTACGGTGCAACAGGCGGTAAGCTGTTTGCTGCTGGCCGTGCTGGCGAGCGCTTTGGCGTGCGTAACTCTGGCGCTATCGCGGTAGTTGAAGGCATTGGCGATAACGGCTGTGAATATATGACAGGCGGTATCGTAGCAGTTCTTGGCCCGGTTGGTGTTAACTTTGGTGCTGGTATGACAGGTGGTTTTGCTTATCTTATGGATGATGGCGACGACCTTGATAACCGTGTAAATGCCGAACTGGTCGATGTAATGCCAATTGAAGACAAAGCGATTCTTGCTGAGCACTTACGTGGCTTAATTAATCAGCATTACGAAGAAACAGGAAGCGAGCACTCGTTGTCGCTGCTTACTGATTTCGCCGTAACGCTGAAACGCTTTAAGCTTATTAAGCCAAAAACCAGTGATGTGAAAAACTTGCTTGGTCACATCAGTCGTTCAAGTGCTGAATTACGCATTCAGGCTCAGTAGGAGGATTTAGTTTATGGCAAAGAACGTATATCAATTTGTCGATGTTGAACGTATCGATCCGCCTAAAAAGCCGATCATGGTACGTAAACAAGAGTTCGCGGAAATTTATCAGCCGCTAAGCCAATCTCAAACCGAAGGCCAAGCAGATCGCTGCTTGGACTGCGGTAACCCATACTGTGAATGGAAGTGCCCCGTGCACAACTATATTCCTCAGTGGTTAAGCTTGGCAAACGAAGGTCGCATCCTAGAAGCTGCGGAACTTTCTCACAAAACCAACAGCTTGCCGGAAGTTTGTGGCCGCGTATGCCCACAAGACAGACTGTGTGAAGGTGCATGTACGCTGAATGACGATTTTGGTGCTGTTACTATTGGTAGTATTGAAAAATACATTACCGATACCGCATTTAAAATGGGCTGGCGCCCAGATATGTCTGACGTAGTATGGACCGACAAGAAAGTGGCGATAGTAGGTGCCGGCCCTGCTGGTCTTGCATGTGCTGACATTCTGGTTCGCAACGGCGTTAAACCTGTTGTTTACGACAAATACGAAGAGATTGGTGGCCTACTTACATTTGGTATTCCGTCTTTTAAATTAGAGAAAGATGTAATCAAGCTACGCCGCCAAATCTTTACCGAGATGGGTGTTGAGTTCGTACTTAACACTGAAATTGGTAAAGACATCCAGTTCCAGGATTTGCTTGATAAATACGATGCTGTTTTCTTAGGCATGGGTACGTACAAGTCGATGCAAGGTGGTTTCGATAACGAAGAAGTTGAAGGCGTTCACGAAGCCTTACCTTTCCTTATCGCCAACACCAATCGCGTAATGGGCCTTGAAAAAGATCCTGCTGATTACATTGATATGAAAGGCAAGCGCGTCGTTGTATTAGGTGGTGGTGATACCACCATGGACTGTGTTCGTACGTCAATTCGCCAAGGCGCTGCCCAAGTTACCTGTGCATACCGCCGTGACGAAGAAAGCATGCCAGGCTCTCGCCGCGAAGTTGTTAATGCGAAAGAAGAAGGGGTTGAGTTTAAATTCAATCTTCAGCCGCTAGACATTGCAGTAGATGAAAACGGTAAGGCATGTGGTGTTAAGCTGGTTAAAACCGAAATGGGGCCACCGGATGCCAATGGTCGCCGCCGCCCTGTTGAAGTGGAAGGTTCAGAGCACGTACTAGAAGCAGACGCGGTAATTATCGCCTTCGGCTTCCAGCCCAGCCCTGCGCCATGGTTTGCTGACTTCGGCATTATGCTTGATGAAAAAGGTCGCGTACGCGCGCCATCTGCTGGCAAATTTGCTTACCAGACCTCTCACCCGCAAGTCTTTGCCGGTGGCGATATGGTACGTGGTAGTGACTTGGTTGTTACTGCTATCGACGAAGGCCGTAAAGCCGCAGAAGGGATTATGGACTATATTGGCGTTTAACCTTCGCTAACTAAGGCCTATTGTCCATTCACGAAAAGCTCGATAGTTCTGCTATCGAGCTTTTTTTATTTAAAACTAAAGAGATACGATTTACATTAGATACAATAATTGAATAAAGAGATGACATCATGAGATTGCGGACAGGGCTACTTTACGGGTTATTTTTAGTTTCCGTTTCATATTGCGCCCAGGCAGAGGAAAGTAACGCACTTACCACTCGCTCGGCTAAAGCAGTGTTCGCAGACTACTTGGAATATCTCACGCTACCCAACGTTGCAACGCAATCAGCAACTGATATAGAAAAGGTTGCGCGTTGGACGGCAACGAAATACAGCGAGTATGGTTTTAATACTCAGCTGCTGGAAAACAACGGCATGCCGATGCTGTATGCTGATTACATGCTAGCTGGGAAAAATGCCCCTACCCTGCTTTTTTATGCACATATGGATGGTCAACCGGTTAACGCTGAGTTGTGGGAACAAGACAGCCCTTGGCAGCCCGTTCTAAAAATCGAAGAAAATGACAGCTGGGTTGAAAAACCACTCTCTTTACTCGATAAAGACTATGACCCTAATTGGCGTATTTTTGCGCGCTCGGCATCTGACGACAAAGCCCCAATAATGATGTTACTAGCAGCCATAAACTCACTTTCGACGAATAAGGTGACGCCATCAGTTAATATCAAAGTGCTCCTTGATTCAAACGAGGAAGGTGGCTCTCCTACCCTCGCAAAAGTGATAGAAAAAAACAAAGCGCAGCTTTCTGCAGATGCCGTAGTAATGTTAGACGGTCCTATGCATCCATCCAACGCTTCTACCGTGGTTTTTGGTCATCGCGGTGCGACACTGGTTAAGCTCACTGTTTTCGGACCAAATTCTGATAGCCATAGTGGGCACTTTGGCAACTACATTCAAAACCCCGCTTTTATGCTCTCAACACTCTTAGCAGGGATGAAAAATGAAAATGGCAAGGTGACTATTCCTAATTATTACGGAGACGCTCCTCTGTCAGAAGAAACAAAACAGGTGCTTCGAGACATTCCTATTGATGAAACTGCACTATTGGCACGCCTTGGGGTAGCAAAGTCAGAGTCTGTAGGTGGCAACTACTATGAATCCATTAGTCTTCCGTCTCTAAATATCAATGGATTGAGCGCTGCAAGCACAACAACAGTAAGGACAATCATTCCGGCTAGCGCTACAGCGTCCATCGATATTAGAACTACAAAAGAGGCTCACTCGTCCAGACAAGTTAAGCTGTTAAAAGACTATATAACAGCTAAGAGATATCACATTGTGGACGAATTGCCATCAAAAGAAACCCGTCTAAAGCATGAAAAACTCATTCTTATAGAAGTTAGCCCCGGCACTGCAGCACTACAAACGTCCCTCGATGAGCCAGTTGGTCTATGGGCGCAAAAGGCACTAGAATCTGTAAGCGATGAGAAGGTTGTAGTTATTCCAATGATGGGGGGTACTGTTCCAACCGCACCGCTAGTAAACAGTATAGAGAAGCCGGTAATTCTTATTCCATTAGTCAATGCTGATAACAATCAACACGCCCCTAATGAAAACTTACGTATAGGGAACTTTTACAGTGGAACAAATGCGCTGTATCAATTACTGACCACGCCTTATGACCAGTAATAGAGTTGTAGTGATGAAGTGATGCTTTAAACCAAAACCTATACGAAAAACCTCACTAATATACGTTAATAGACCAAGGTTTAGTTGAAGCGCGAGAGTTACGACTCTACTATCGTTTAAGCAATTAAAGACATCGCACATCGGGTGAAGAATCTATCTATGCAGCATTTAAACATTAAGAAACTTACATTTTGTCTAACACTGGCGATAGCAGCGAGCAATGCCAGCTTAGCTGATACCATTGCTGTCGACGCTTCATTAAATGCGCAAGTTAACAACCAAACCAAGAAACAAAGCGTCAACTCTTCACCTAGTAAGCCAAGCATCATGTCTTGCCCTTCTGATTTTCAGCAAGTTAAGATTTCTGATGATGCAAGACAATGCCAAGCATTTGACGAAAGCAAGACGGCTGTGATGGTTTACCACTCTCCTCGCTCCCCGAGTGAATTACTGAATGTTTACCAAACGGCGCACCCCGCTTTAAAAACTCACACGCCAGTTAGCGGCCGCACGTTGTTATCTTCAGAAGATAAAGGGGTCAGAGTAATAATCAGCCCAGATAATACTGGCTCTCAAGTGGATATTCTTGTTACATTCACAACAAAATAAGCCCTTTTAGCAAGACAACTACGAAATCTACTCATGTTGGCATCTGCTTTGCAAAATCATCAATAACTACTCCACGGTAACAGTGAGTGTCATTTTTATGACGCTCAAACTGCAAACGGAGCCCAAGCTTTTTTCGATATAAACACTTTAGCGGGCTTCTTTATTATGCATTCCGTGGGCTTTAACTATTGAAATTTGCGAGGGTTACGATGGAATTGGCAATTATTCTAATGATGTTACTTATTGTCGTTGCACTGGGTGCCATAAAGTTGTCAGACGGCGGTGTCGCATTTCCATTTAGGCGAAAGCCGCAATTGTTCACCCCCGTTGAGCACTCTTTTTTAAACCTTATCGAACAGGCTATGGGAAGAGAGTTTCGCATAGTGTGCCGTGTGCGTCTTAACGATTTAGTGGCGGTTCGCCAGTCTGCAAATAAAAAGACGGCAAGCCAAGCCATCAGCAGAGCTTCTAGCAGACAGCTCGACTTTGTATTAGTAGATAAACACGACATGAGTCCTGTTCTTGCTATCGACTTAGTTCATAGCCAAGGCAAAGATGGTTATAAATCACAAAAAGACTGGTTTGTAACAGGAGCTCTTGATGCTGCAGGCCTTCCTCACGCAAGAATTAAAGTGAAGTCTGGTTATACCGTTGACGATATTCGCGAATGTTTGGAAAACAAACTCATTCCATATCGCCGTTTACAGCAAAAAATGGCACAGCTGCCAACGCATAATCCAGAGCCACCAAAGCGCCCGACTCGCCCAGTGCGTTCAAGCAGACCAGCTGCAGCTTAAGACATAAGCCCCACTTCCCCTGGCCTTTGTTGCTTTGCTATTTTCTTACTCTCAAATAGCGGTAACAGAGGCATTTTTCTGTCAGTTTGCCCGTTTTCCTTATACAATTAACGCATTCAACAGCGTATTCACGCGTTAAACTCCCTCAACACCGTCGGTAAAGTTATGAAAAAAATTGGTATTTTAGGTGCAATGGACGAAGAAGTTGCGCTACTTAAAGCGTCACTTTGGAATGTAAAAGAAACCCAGTGGAAGCACCTGACGTTTTACGAAGGTACACTTAACGACATAGAAGTGGTGCTAGTAAAATGCGGTATTGGTAAAGTGGCTGCAGCAATTGCTACTACTGTACTTATCGAACAGTACGCCCCTGATGCTGTTGTCAATACCGGTTCTGCCGGAGGTTTCGACAAGAATCTAAACATCGGTGATTTAGTGATCGCCAGTCACGTTATTCACCATGATGCCGATTTAACCCATTTTGGCTACAAGCTCGGTCAATGCGCAGGTATGCCTGAAGATTTCCGTTGCGATACAAGGTTAATGGAAGCCGCTCGTAGTGCTGCCACAGGCATTACGTCGCTTCAGTCGACAACAGGTTTAATCTGTACGGGCGATGCGTTTATCGGTAGCGACGAAGCTGTAGCAGAACTGCGTGAAAACTTCCCAGACATGAAAGCGGTTGAGATGGAAGGTGCAGCTATAGGTCAAACTTGCCATATGCTCGACACGCCTTTCCTTGTCATTCGTTCATTGTCGGATATTGCAGGAAAAACGTCGTCAGTGAGCTTTAAAGAGTATCTAGACACTGCCGCTAAACACTCAGCACAATTAGTTATGGCAATGATTAAGGCTCTCGCAAAATAAGATGACAGAGGTAATTAGCGACCCGCAATACCAGTCGCTATTCGTACTTTGGCTGGCTATCGCCGTTGACGCATTATGGCGCTGGCCCCAAAGTACTCATCCATTAACGCTCATGCGCTACCTCGTTCAGCAAATGGGGCGCAAAGTGGTGCCCTCTCGCGAATACGGTAGGTCTCAGCACTATATTTCAGGCTCATTAGCCGCCCTAGTTCTTCTTGCGCCATTGGTAGTATGTGTTGCCATCTTGGTGTACATGGCCCAATACCCCGTATTCTTTGAGGCGATTATTCTTGTCGCACTGCTCGACTACGGTTACCAGCGTCAACAGTACAAAAAGGTGCTGGCGAGTGTGGGAAGAAATAAAAAATCCCTCGCACGTGAAATGGCGCAAACCATTACTGCACGTCAATGCGATTCACTTTCCGATATAGGAATTGCCAAAGCCGCGATAGAATCGCTTTGGCTGAAGTTTCTTTATCTTTATTGCGGCGTTATTTTCTACTTTGTAGTGGCAGGCCCCATAGGCGCACTCATTTATCGATTGCTTTTGCTCACATCTTGGCAGTGGCATTACCGAACCCCTGCAATGACTTTCTTTGCCAAACCCGTACGTAACCTTGTTTACTTACTTAATATGCCGCCCGCGGTCGTTGGTGGTCTAGCAACACTACTGGTCAGCCATCCTATTAAAGGGTTTCGCGCCATAAAGCGCTCCCCAGTGAAAGATAAAACGTCGCTACTGCTTGCGCTTATGGGCGGTGTGCTTGATATTAAACTCGGCGGCCCAGCAATTTATGCCAACAAGAAGATTCGATACACCCGCGTGGGAGGCGCTAACGAGGTAAAGTACTCTCACATGTTGACAGCCAAAAATACGGTTACTCATGCCATGATTGCGGTTAGCGCCTTCGCATCGTTAGCTATGCTGGCAATGGCCGTAGCCTAATGAAAACAGCAGTTATGATAAAAACCATTTTTTTTGTAATTTTAAGCTATTTACCTCTTCTCACATTTGCTAACTCAGAATCAGATGCCGAGACAAAGCACCTAGCTCATTCAGATCAATTTGCTTCTGCCGATGTTGCACCAAGCTCGGAATCAAGCGCCTTATCAAATTCCGTCGAGCTAAAGATAGTCAGCCTTGCGCCCCACCTTACCGAATGGGCATTTAGTTTGGGCTTAGGCCCTAACCTTGTAGGTGTAAGCGACTATAGCGACTATCCTGACGCCGCGAAAAATATTAAGCGGGTGGCGGATTTTCAAGGTGCCGATATCGCTACCATTGTGGCGTTAGAACCTGATTTAATTCTTGCATGGGATGGAGGCAATAAGCCGCAAGATATCCATAAGCTTTCCTCGATGGGTCTAAACGTATTTAGCAGTAAGGTCGAAAATATCACTGATATAGCCGGCGAAATTAAAAGGCTTGGGGCACTTACAAATACGCAAAAGCAGGCAACCCAGCTCTCCAATGATTTTCTCAACGAACTAGCCGAACTTCGAAGTAAATACGCCAAATCCTCGCTTATACCAGTATTTTATTATTCGTGGACTGCTCCACTTATGACCATCGGTCCCAACGCGTGGGGTAACCAACTGCTGAATGTGTGTGGTGCTCAAACATTATTTGCAGACAGTCCTGTAGACTATCCTCAAGTCGCATTAAAAGATGTACTTACTCGCCAACCTCATGCACTCATTGCGGCATCTAAAAGTACGCATTCAGAACTTGAGGTATTCTGGCGTGATCATCGCTCTTTCCTCAAAGCCCCCTTAATTGTTGTGGATCCAGACGTCACCAGTCGGTTTTCATTGCGATTAATAAATGAACTAAAAGTACTCTGTAAAGGTATTAAAGAAAGCGCATAAGCGTTATACTTAAGTCTAGACCTGCTGGGCTGTTTTCAATTGATACACACCGACTTGGCTCAATTTAAGCGCCTTTGTGTAACAGAATAAGAGCAGGTTCTAATCTTCTATAAAAAGGTAAGAGTTTTTATTCATGCGGATTGTTGTTGCGGGTTTTCTAGTTGTTATCAGTGTTGCATTGTTTGTGTCGCTTCAGTGCACAGCGAAAGCGACCGCGCAAGCCTCTGTTGCCGCATCACCATATCTTATCGAGCGAGTTGCTAACAACGACTGGCTCCTTATTGATGTTCGCTCTCCGCAAGAATTCGCCGATGGTCACATTCCTGGCGCAGTAAATATGCCCCATGAAAATATCAATGACTACCTTAGCGAATTAGAAGGCCACAAAAACAAGCCTATTATCATTTATTGTCGTTCAGGCAGAAGAGCCAAACTGGCAATGAAAGTATTGGAAGAACTCGATTTTTCTGAAGTCATGCATTTAGAAGGCGATATGTTAGGCTGGAGTGCCGCTGGCATGACAGTTGACCGAATGTAGACTCAATATTCCGCCTTCTCCTTCGTATTAGTCTTTGGCACTAAAGATGTTGTAAGTTCAACCTCTTGGCTGATTACTGTGTGTAACTGAGCCCCTGTGATACACTCTTTTTACTCGACGATTGTATGAAACACCCATGAAAATAGATATTGCTACTCCGGCCATGTTATTTCCGGCGATTTCTTTATTGCTTCTAGCCTATACCAATCGCTTTTTAACGCTTGCAACTATTATCCGAAACTTTTCAAAAGAAGAGAGAGATGATAATACTCAAGCACAAATAAAAAACCTTCGATTACGTATTCAACTTATTAAGCGAATGCAAATAGCAGGTGTGGGTAGTTTTTTTCTTTGTGTAGTATCCATGCTAGCGATATACCTCACCTATCAACAGGTAGGAAACTGGGTGTTTGCTGCAAGTTTAGTATCACTTCTATATTCACTATGGATGTCGGTAAGAGAAATATTGATATCAGTTGAAGCCTTGGATGTGCACCTTGACGGGATGAAAAACGCCCCGCGTAAAGAAAAAGTATGAAGCCCACAAATCATTTGAGCCACATAATTCAAAGTGATATCAGCTACGAGTCTCTAGCGCCTGAGTTTTTTGCAGGGGTGATTGCTCTTGGCAATCACGTGCACGGAGATAACTACCTAACCAATGAGCTACTTGCTGATTACTATGCAAAGAGCTTTGTTGGCAATACTAATGCTAGCTGGGTAGCCCTATACAAACAAAAAGTTGTTGGTTTCAGGCTCACCTTTGCGCATACACAATGGGAAGCAGATGAGTGGTGCAGCCCTTCCCTTTGGCCAGTAGATCCAAATACCGTATGCTATTTCAAATGTAATACGGTAGACCCCGCAATGCAGGGCTGTGGAATTGGCAGCAGACTATTAAGTAAATCGATTGAATGTGCGCAAACTCAAGGCGCAGAAGCGGGTTTAGCACATATTTGGTTGGCAAGTCCGGGCAACAGCGCATTTAAGTACTTCACTAAAAATGGGGGGCAGCTTATAAAGAAGCACCCTAATAAGTGGCGCTACGCATCTATTCATGAAGGCTACGATTGCCCTGTATGCGAGGGTTATTGCGAGTGTGAAGGTGCGGAAATGCTACTTCAATTTCAAGCCCCATAAGTACGACACAGTTAATAACGTTTTCATTCTATGACCTACGATCCTCTTATTTCACGCGGCGTTTCATCAATGTTACCCGCGGCAAACAGCTACTGGCATGCCACACATAAACCACCGACAATGCCGCCTTTAAACAAAAAGGTAAACACTGAGTACCTCGTCATTGGTGGTGGTTATACCGGTCTTTCAGCTGCCATCACACTTGCTCAAGCTAAACAAGAAGTCACGCTACTTGATGCGAATTCACCGGGATTTGGCTGTGCGGGCCGTAACGGGGGCTTTATCCTCTCGGGTAGCGGCCGATTGAGCTTAAGCGCCATAGAGGACAAGTGGGGCCGCGACATCGCCAAAGCTATGCAGGAAGAGTTTGATGGCGCGGTACACCTGCTTAAACAACGTATTGCAGACTTTGATATGCAGGTCGATTTGGTAGAAGGACCATATTTAAAACTGGCGCATAACCCAAAGCAAGCCGAACTACTCTGTGCCAGTGCTAAGCATCTTGAGTCACACTTCAATGTGCCGAGCTCTCCACTTAGCGAAAAAGACCTTACTGCGCGCTTTGGTATTGAAGGGGCGTATGGTGGCGTTGAGCTAAAGGGTGCATGCTTACACCCTTTAAAATTAGTAAGCGAATATGCAAGAGTAGCAAAGGAGCTTGGAGCAACGCTTTTTTACGACTCGCCAGCCATTCGCATTGAAAAGCACAAGGCCGGATATATTGTCGCAACACCCAGCGGGTCAGTTTCGGCCAAACACATACTCATTGCTACTAATGCTTATACCCCTAAGCGCTTTCATGACAGCGTAGACAATAAGCAATTTCCTGTTCAGTCGAGCATTTTTGTCACTGCGCCATTGAGTAGCGAACAGCGCGCAAAGTCTGGCCTAACCACGCCAATGAGCTTTATCGATACACGGATGATGAAATACTACTACCGTGTTTTGCCAGATGGCAGATTATTATTCGGCGGTCGTGGTGCCGTAAAAGGTAAAGATGCAGATAACGCGTCAGAGAAACAGCGACTATACCGCGCTATGGTAAAAAGTTTCCCTTCACTTAGCGGTATAGCCATGGATTATTTTTGGAGTGGTTGGGTAAGTGTATCGTTAGACAGCATGCCGCGGATATTTATCGACAATGAGGTTAGCGGCAACAATTCTAACCGCTCTAGCGGTAATATCGGTTACGCCATGGGGTATTGCGGTTCGGGCGTATCTTTTGCCGCGTTTGCAGGGCAGCGACTCGCTCAACGTATGATGGGTAACAATGACGTCGATTTATCGCTTCCCCTTTATCGTTCTCCTTTGAAAACCTACCCCTTTGCAAAAGCAAGAAGGCTAGCACTGCATGGCTTGTACCAATGGGCGAAAATAGCAGAACGCTAGTAATGGTTATAAATTACGATTCACCTTAATGTTAAGCATTGCATGCTGTCTATAAATTAGGCTATTTTAGGTATCTATTCTTTGACGGAGTCACCTCATGTCATATATCGATGCCTTTGCTGTAGCCGTTCCCACTGAAAATAAAGCGTTATACATTGAGCACGCCAAACTCGCTGGCGATATTTTTAAAGAGTATGGTGCGACTAAAATACTTGAAGCTTGGGGTGACGATGTCCCTGAAGGAGAAGTCACGTCTTTCCCGATGGCTGTTAAAGCCAAAGAAAATGAAACCGTGGTGTTTTCCATTGCATTTTGGCCTTCAAAAGAAGTACGTGATACTGCTTGGAAAAAGGTGATGGAAGATCCAAGAATGCAGGAAAACGAAAACCCCATGCCTTTCGACGGTAAGCGCCTTATTTATGGGGGCTTCGTACCAATGCTGGAATTATAAGACTATTAATTTCAGCTATTTCATATCGTCTATTTTCGCTAACGCCGACGGCAAGTCGGCGGCTAACTTTTTGTACCGGCGGTATACGATAAAAACGACCACACTGTTTATCAAAAGCTGTGTTCCCCACAGTGTGAAGGCATTAAACATCAGTACATTAAAAACGGCGAGTGCCAGCAATCCACACCACAAAGCTAAGCATCCATAGAGGCTGATTTTCCAGTAATGTAATTGCTGTTTTAATTGGTTTTGTTTAAACGCCAACATTGACTGAACGTCTAACGTCTGGACCTTCCACTGCTTTTGCCTTACCCAATATCCCCATGCCCCGAAAGCGGCGGGAATAGGTGTAAGTACCATGAAAAGCAAAAATTGATACGTGCTAAGTGGCTCGAACAACACCAAAGTTAAACACCACACAGAAACCGCTAGCCCGAGCACCAAATCAACGGCACCTTTTAGTTTAAGTTTAAATCTTGCGCTCTTGGTTTCTTTTATCAGTGAATCTGTATCTACTGAAGGGGTTGCATCCTTGTAGGCACTTTGCCACTGAGCGAGTTGCTTATCTAATTCGTTCATTTGCGTGCTGTTCTCGGCCATACTTAATTTTTCTTCGCTCAAGGCTGTTGCTCCATTATCTGCGTTAGCTGTTGGCGGGCGCGGCTTACTCGCTTAGCAACGGCACTCTCTTTGATACCTAACATATTGGCTATTTCCAGCTGACTGAAACCTTCTAATAACAAAGCCAGTACCTGTCTGTACTTTATTTCTAGTTGACGTAAGCCTGTCAAAAGATCCATCGCATTCTCTTGTAACGTGGCATCTCGAGATGAACTGGTGCTAGTTGCATGAGAAGAATCAAACTCGCCGTCATGGGTAAACTCTTTACGCCGCTGCTCTTTAATCACGTGATCAACCGCCTTGTTATGCGCAACTTTAGCAACAAACGTTTTCACACTTGCCTCACCGCGAAAGCCACTATCACTGTCTTTTGAGGCACCTTCAAAAGCGCGCCAAACCGCCAGTGACATTTCTTGTATCAGCTCATCTTGAAGTGATTTATTAGCCTCAAATGTTGCCGCAATACGCGCCATGAGCGGCGCGTATTCACTAAGCAGTTTTTCTATTTGAATGGTTTCTTTCACTGCATTTCCATTTTTATTATTTTTTAATTCCACGCTTTAAATGAGCAGTTGAATTACGCTTCCTAGCTGATTAGCGAAATAAGCGCTGGTAAGCAATAAAGCACATACATGAAACAATAGGGCCAAACACTAATCCCGACAATGCGAAAGTATAGGGCGCAAGTGCAACTGTTAAGAAAATCATGGCACCTATTATCAACATCGGCTTATAAGCGCCCACTACTACAGCAATACTATTTTTAAAAGATGCTGGGATTGAGCGATGTTTTAAAATAAGCAACATAGGTACAAATAAAAGCAGTAAATTTATTGGTGTTGCCGAGCCCATCATTAGCCCGACCTTCCAAGCGGGTACATCTACTACAACACCATTTGCTAACGCCGCCACTGCATCTGCGCCCATTAACATAGCGCCAATTTGAAATTGGATCCATGCGATCACTGGCCCGGTCAAACTCCACAAAGCGACATTTGTCCATGAGCGCAGGGTACCGCCCGACAATCTCAGCTTGTTGTTCTCTGCTAAGTTGGCAATGGCCAACCACATTACGGTAGCCAGAAGCGGACCTACCCATTTCGATATGCCTAAGCCAATTGGCCCTGCTAGCGCTTGAATGAGCCCCGCGGCAAATAAAGTAACAAAAGAAAGCCCCAATAATTTGAAAGGTGCTTTTATAAAAAGCTGCCACCCCTCTTTCAGCCATATGAACGCTTCCTTCGCAGGAAGGCTCTTGTTAGCCTGATGGTATGTTGCACGAGTTGAAGTTACCGTTGTCATGTTTTTATCCTTTGCATTGCGTAAGCGTTAGTATTGAGTTTCACTGTTGTTTCATCCCAGCCTGCTACGCGTTAACTGCTTATCGTACGGTTGGGTTCATTGATTGATTTTTCCCCTATAGACGATAGCGATTGCAAAATCCTGACAAACTTTTTCAAAAAAAAAGTAAGAAAAATAAAAAACGTTTAACGACAATTACTTATAAACGTTAAAGCCAATATCCCCCACTTTCAAATTTGGCTTGATGCTTAACTTTGTATGAGTAGTTAGGGCCTTCTAAAAAAATAATCGCCCTACTATCCACTAGTACTTATATTTCAGGCAAAAAAAAGCCCGCTTAACTAAGCGGGCTTTCAAAAACTATCAGAAAAACATTAGGCTAGCGTAATACGCGCAAACTTGCGTTTACCCACCTGATACACATTTTCACCTTTTTCGGTGATTACTAAGCGGGTGTCTTCCACTTTATCGCCGTTAATTTTAACTGCGCCTTGCTTAATCATGCGCATAGCATCTGAAGTCGAACCTACAAGGTTAGCTTCTTTCAACAAATTACCAATGGCAATACCTTCATCGCTCAATGCAATTTCAAGCTCGGGCATGTCGTCAGGAATAGCGTTTTTCTGGAAACGTTGAATAAAGTCCTGATGCGCGCCTTCTGCCGCTGCGTCGTCATGGAAGCGTGCAATAATTTCTTTCGCCAGCATGATTTTAATATCACGTGGGTTTTCACCGTTAGCAACGCGAGTTTTAAGCTCAGCAATCTCTTCTAGCGGTCGGAAGCTTAGAAGGTCATAGTAACGCCACATCAAATCATCAGAAATAGACATCACTTTACCAAACATATCGTTTGGCGCATCTGTAATACCAATGTAGTTGTTTAAAGACTTAGACATCTTCTGAACGCCGTCTAGACCTTCTAGAAGCGGAACCATTACAATAGATTGCTGCTTTTGGCCTTGCTCTTTTTGAAGCTCACGACCCATTAGCAAGTTAAAGCGCTGGTCAGTACCACCTAATTCAACGTCTGACTCTAGCGCAACAGAATCCCAACCTTGCACTAACGGATACAGAAACTCGTGAATAGCAATTGGCTGACCGTTGTTATAACGCTTTTTAAAGTCATCGCGCTCTAGCATACGTGCAACGGTCTGACTAGCAGCAAGTTTGATCATGCCCGCCGCACCAAGGTCGTCCATCCACTCTGAGTTAAAACGTATTTCCGTTTTATCTTCATCAAGGATCTTGAACACCTGTTCTTGATACGTTTTCGCGTTCTCTAATACCTGTTCTTTACTTAAAGGCTTGCGTGTTACATTTTTACCTGTAGGATCGCCAATTAGGCCAGTAAAATCGCCAATAAGAAAAACAACTTTGTGGCCTAGTTGCTGGAATGTACGCAACTTGTTGATCAACACAGTGTGACCAAGATGCAGATCAGGCGCAGTTGGATCAAAACCCGCTTTGATGGTTAGGGTTTTGCCGGATTTTAGTTTTTCAATTAAATCCTCTTCGGGGAGTATTTCATCAACGCCCCGTTTAATCTCAGCTAGCGCTGTTTGCCAATCTTTCATTTGTACGTCACACTCTTAAAAAAACTGTATATTCAATATTGGCGGGCATTTTACGCGTACAACGGAACCATTAAAAGGTTTGCGCGTCAAAAAACGGATTACAAACAGTCATGTTGTTAAACCCAACAGCTTTTAACGTGGAAATAGAGTGCTGAATTAACGGGGACTGTATTCAGTAAACTCAAGAAATAGTCTTCATGATAAGAGCTATTGGGTGTAACAATTTGCGCTAACAATATAATGAGAAAAGTTGCATTTTTAAGCAACGTATGTGAAATAGTGTTGTGCACATAACATTTCTCAGGTGGGCAGTAGTATGAGAAAGAAATTAGACGCTTCTAAAGCGCTCAATTTATTTAAAAAATTACCGAAACAGCACAGAACTGGGTTAGCAGTAGCTAGCTTATTTCTGGGTGGGCTTATTCTTTTTCCAAGTGAACCAGTAGAAGCCAGTCGCCATCAAGAAGCACACATTCTGGATGCGGGTGTCCGCTATCCGGTGGAGCTTCATATTGCGCCGTCAACCAACGTATTTTCTGGTGAAGAAGAATCTTCATGGCAGACGTACAAGGTGCGCAGTGGCGATACATTAGCAAAGCTATTTAAGCGTGCTGGCTTCACTTCGCGTGACGTATATAACGTAACGCAGGCAGGAGAGCTAACAAAAACGCTGGTTACTTTATTGCCCGGCGATGAACTATCGTTTAAAGCGAATAAAGACGGCAGCTTCGGCGAGCTAAAGTACAAATTGTCTTCGACTGAAACCCTGTTTGTACGTCCAGAATCGTCGGATGAGAACAGCGCCTTAACCGCTGAGCTTGAAAAGCGAGATGTAGACATTCGCTACAACTTCGCCCAAGGTGAAATTCACTCAAGCTTTTGGAACGCCGCCAGTGATGCAGGCTTAACCAGCAACCAAATTATGAATTTGGCGGGTATTTTCGGCTGGGATATCGACTTCGCCATTGAGATCCGTTCTGGCGATACGTTCAACGTAGTATTCGAAGAGCAATACATTGACGGTGAATTTGTCGGTTACGGCGACATCGTTGCAGCGGAGTTTACCAACCAAGGCGAGCATTTTAGCGCTATTCTTCACGAAGATGGCACATACTACACGCCTGAAGGGCGCAGTATGCGTAAGAGCTTCTTACGTGCGCCGGTGAATTTTAGATATGTAAGCTCTAACTTCACAAAAGCTCGCTTCCACCCCGTGCAAAAGCGTTGGAAAGCGCACCGCGGTACAGATTACGTTGCTGCGGTTGGTACGCCAATTATGGCTGCGGGTGACGGTAAGGTAATTAAAGCCGGATACGATAAATATAACGGTCACCATGTATTCATTCAGCATGGCGAGAAATACACGACCAAATATCTTCACTTTAAAAAGCGTGCAGTTAAGGTAGGAGATACGGTTAAGCAAGGCCAAACCGTGGGCTATTTAGGTAGTTCAGGAATGGTTACTGGCGCCCATCTTCACTATGAGTTCTTAGTGGATGGTGTTCACCGAAACCCTCGTACGGTTGAGCTACCAAAGGCGCTTCCTATTGCTAAGGAAGAGAAAGAAAGGTTTATGGAAATTGCCGCAATACGCCAAGAGCAGCTAGATAATAACAAGCGCATTATGCTTGCAATGAAATAGCGACGACTAAATGGCAAAATATATTGGCCTGATGTCAGGTACTAGCATGGACGGCGTCGACGCCGTCCTGTGCGACATCTCGCAAACGTCTTGCACCACCCTCGCCGCCCATTCAATTCCTTATTCTGCCGAATTACTTACTGCACTCAATGCACTTTGTAGTGAAGGTCCTGATGAACTTAATAGTTTGGCCATCGCTGATAGACTGGTTGCTGAAACCTTTGCAAAGGTCACCTTAGCGCTGCTTGAGAAAAACAACCTACATCCTTCGGATATTACGGCTATTGGCTCGCACGGCCAAACCATACGTCATCATCCGAATTCCGATGTATTGTCAGCACACTTTGCAGAATCATCCATACGCGGCTTCACCTGTCAGATAGGCGATCCTAATACCATCGCTGTTCTTACCGGCATTGATGTTATTGCCGACTTTAGGCGCAAAGATATAGCCCTTGGAGGTCAGGGTGCTCCCTTAGTGCCCGCTTTTCACAATGCAGTATTTGCCAGTGATGATAAACACCGGGCACTCGTTAACATTGGCGGTATAGCAAACGTTTCACTGCTTGCGCCAAAACAAGATGCTTCGCCACCTAAAGGGTTTGATACCGGACCCGGTAACACCTTGATGGATCAGTGGATAAGCCTTCATTTAAATAAGAGCTTTGATGAAGATGGAGCATGGGCTGCGTCAGGGCATTGTCACTCAGGTCTGTTAGACAGGCTCTTACTGGATGATTACTTCGCTTTGCCTGCGCCTAAAAGTACTGGCAGAGAGTATTTCAATATTAATTGGTTAAGCAATGCGCTCGCCGATTACTTCCCTTCTAGTGCAGAGCTGCAAAGCGAAGAAAAGAACAATAATTTAGCCCCTAAAGACGTGCAAGCTACCCTACTTTCGCTAACAGGTAGCACTATCGCTCAGGAAATTGTGAAGCATTTTCCTAAAACAAATAGAGAAGGCGCAAAAAGCGAAGTTATAGTGTGTGGCGGTGGCGCTTTCAATAAAGCATTAATGCATAACTTGAGCAATGCTTTAAGCGATTATGTAGTAACAGACAGCCATGCTCTGGGCATCCATCCACAGCACGTTGAAGGCGCAGCATTTGCGTGGTTTGCACATGCGTATATGAATGATATTCCAGGCAATGTGCCTGCAGTCACAGGGGCTTCGAAAGCCACGGTACTCGGAGCGTTATATAAAAAAGCGTAAGGGCGACAGGCTATCGCCCTCAAACGCTTTATTGGTTCTGTTTATAAAAGCAACGTCACCACCTTAACTTGCCGTAACAAACAAATTCGCCATTACCAATACCAGCGCGTAACCCACGCTATACGCTGCAAGAAGAAGCAACACGAACTTGCCGTATTTGGCGAACGTCAGGCCCTTAACCTTACTCATGGTAACAATACCTGCTGATGAGCCAATAATAAGTAACGAGCCCCCAACGCCTACTGCATACGTGAACGCCATCCACTCAGCTGTCGACATGGCAATGTCCGCTTTTAACAACGCAGCAGTTAATGGCACATTATCTATCATGGAAGACAACACCCCCATCACAAAGTTGGCTCCTGTTGAAGGCATTACGCTATATACATGTAAAAGTGCGCCCAATGCGTCAATGTGATCGAGCATTCCGACAAGCAGCAACACCCCAAGGAAAAACAGAAGCGTGTCGAATTCTATTAGGCGAATATAGTCCAAGATAGGATCATCATATTTTTCTTCTCCCATAAAGGTTGCCACTAAAAACATAACCGCCATACCCGCTAAAAACGAAAGCATAGGTGGAATAGCAAAAAGCACATTGGCAATTAACGTCAGTACAATAGTGGACAGGAATATTCCCGCAATTACGTAATCAACCGGCCTAAGTTCATGGCGTGTTTTTTTTATTTTAACCTCCCCCTTCATACCTATACTCAACAGTAACGCTAGAAATAGTACTGCTGTGAGTGAAGGAATAATAAGTAAGAGCAGCTGAGTTATAGTGACCTTATCATCCAAGAAAATCATAAGAGTGGTGACATCCCCGGTTATTAGCGACACGCCCCCAGAGTTCACCGCAAATACCACTAGCACGGCAAATCGCATGGTTTGGTTAAAGGGCAAACCCAAGGATAAAACCATGGCAATAGACACCAAGGTCGCTGTGATGTTGTCAGCTAGCGAGGAGAAGCAAAAACTAAAAATAGCGGTAAAGAATATGAGTTTTTTGAGGGTTATTTTTTGCGGCATGATAATGTTTAACATGTTTTCAATCATGCCTTTGCGGTTAAGGTAAGCAACGAAAGTCATTGCCGCTACAAGGAATAACCAGAGGGTGGATATTTCGCTTATGTTTTCTATGAGGTGTTCATTGAGCTCTGCTAGGTGAGGGCCCCTATTCGCATCTATGAAAAGAAGGATCCATGCGAATGTTCCGAAAAATAATGTGGTTTTGGCTTTATTCACGTGTAGCACTTCTTCAAATACCACACCCAATAATGCCATTACCGCTATGCCAATGAGCACATAGTCCAGCATACGTTTTACTCCCAAATTGTCAGGGGTGAATTATACGATTGCTGTTCATGCTTTAGCAGGTGTTCTGCGCTATACAAGGGGAAAAATCAGTTATATTCAACATGCACTAAACTGATGAAAATACGGTGAAAAAATGCTGTTAACTAATTGAGTGCATTCCTCAAAAAAGTGGAATACATAACGTATTCAATATACAAAAAAGGCCAGTGATAGAATCACTGGCCCCGTACACGTTTCTGAAGAAATACTACTTAGCTATTCCCATTTCCATCTTTTTAAGGGCATCTGCGTCTATATCGGACTGAGGCTTAGCGCTACTCTTTTTAGCGCGCATATCGAAGTAGCCGTAGCCACCTACAAGCAAGAAGCAAATAGCTGGAACAATATATGATACAACAACACCTGCGCTATCAATAATGGCGGCTTGGAAGAGCGGCATAATGGCACCGCCGAGAATCGCCATCACAAGACCTGCTGCGCCTAGCTTGGTGTCTTCCCCCAGACCTTCAAGCGCAATGCCGTAAATCGTTGGAAACATGAGTGACAAACAGGCAGAGATAGATACCAATGCGATTACGCCTGCTAAATTAGGAGACTGTGTCATGAAGATACATAGCGCCATGGCAATCAGTGACATGATCATTAGCAGTCTAGCTGGATAGAGGTACTGCATAACCCACGTCATCACGAAGCGAGAAATTAGAAATACAATCATGCTGTATTGTAAAATTTCACCACCACTCACTTCGTTGCCACCTGTCGCTTTCATTGCATATTGGATAGTGAAGGTCCACACGCACGTTTGTGCTCCGACATTAAAAAACTGAGCCAATACGCCAAACCGATAATGCTTGTTGGCTACTAACCGCTTAAGCGAAGCGCCCAACTTAACGTCTTCCACACTAGACTCAACCGATTCTTGAATTGGCGCTTTGATCAGGAAGATTGCAACCCAAACCAAAACGAGTACACATGCCATACCTACATAAGGAAGCATTACCGCATCAAGCTCAGCCCCTATCACGTTTTTAAGCTCGCTTACCGACATGGCGGCACGCTCTTGTGCAGATGCCTGATTCAGGTTTGGTAATATAAGCGTTGCAGCCAAAAACACACCTAAATTAGTACCAACAGGATTAAATGCTTGAGCTAGATTTAAACGGCGTGTCGCACTTTTTTGATTTCCCATCGCCATGACGTAAGGGTTCGCCGACGTTTCCAGAATGGATAATCCACCAGCCAATACAAAAAGTGCAGCAAGGAAAAAACCGTAAGTCATGGTTTGACTGGCTGGATAAAACAGAAATGCCCCCGCGGCCGCGCAGCCCAGTCCGGTCAATACACCTGTTTTATAAGAAAAGCGCTTGTTGATAAAAGCAGCAGGAATGGCTAAGCAAAAATACGCGCCATAATAGGCAAATTGAACCAATGCCGATTGCAAAGACGACATGGTAAATATTTTACTAAATACCTTTACCAAAGGGTCTGTCATGTTCGCAGCCACACCCCATGCAGCAAAGCAAATCGTTAACAATACAAAGGGAATCAATGTGTCTTTGGAAACCAAAGGGGCGTTGTTTTTCATAAGAACGGCCTTTCGCTTGTAAAAAATTAGTTAACCAATTTAAGCATTGCTCTTTACCCCTGTCAATAAATCAATTTGATTTACTTATTTCAAATTGCGTTAAAAATTAGACTTTATATGTAGACGACCGTTAACAGAAAATGCGTGACTGTTATTAAACGGATAAAACGTCCTTTGGAAATTTCTTAATAGACAATAACATAACCAAGATAGCAAGCCTCACTGAGCGCTTTCTATTCACCTTGAAATATTGCCATCGCATCTCCCCACTATTAACGAAAAACACACAAATGTAGCAAAAGAAATAAATAAACAAGGTTGATTTAATAACAAAGGTTAGTTAGATTTCGTTCAAAACAAGCATATGTTAACGCATTGTAACGTTAGCTAACTCTGATTTATCTCGCGTCAACAAGGAGTTAGCAACAAATGCATAGATGTCATCAGTCACACGCTCATAACAAGCTGCGGTTGATAAACATTTTTAATTGAGAGAATAATGATGAAAACACCTACAGATACCCGTCGCTTTTCTGGATGTAAGACAGGCTTGCAAACAGCGCTCCTCGCAAGCACCGCCATTGTTGCCGCCACTGCGTCAGCATCACAAAGTAAGTTTCAAGACGCGTTTGACTTTCAAGCAAGTTATACGGGTGAGTCAGCCACCAATATTGACGGTGGTGAACGCAGAGGCAGTGCCTATGCTGGTCAGCTCTTTGTAGGTGGGGAATTAGATTTAAATACGCTAGCGGGCTGGAAAGACACCAAAATTCATATTGCCATGACAAACCGACACGGCAAAAACTTAGCCGAGCACTACATTGGTAACAGTACGTCCGTACAAGAAATCTTTGGCGGCCAAAATACCCGTCTTGCACGGTTTACGATTTCTTCCTCGTTTTTAGATGGCGATTTAGAACTGGAAGGTGGCCGCACAGTAGCGAATATCAGCTTTTTAGGCTCTGAACTTTGTCAGTACTTTCAAACCAATGCTGCTTGTGGGAACCCAACCTTTGTATTTAGAACCAGTAACTTTACTTGGTGGCCGGTTTCAAGTTGGGGTGGCCATGCGAAATACTGGCTTTCGCAAAAAACATACTTTCATACCGGCGTCTATGAAGATAACACCAGTCATCAAGACTTAGGCGATCACGGCTTCGACTGGGCGACTAATGAGGCTACAGGTGTTGTTGTGCCCTTCACTCTGGGCTATCAAACTACGTGGGACAATGACGAACTTCCAAGACGCTACGAAATTGGCGGTTGGTACGATGGCGCAGACTACACCGACCCAGTCTTTGATGAGGAGGGCAACTATGCGGCTCAGTCAGGCAATGATTACGCTGTTAGAAACGGTCGTTCGGGTATATTCGCACGTTTTGAACAAACTGTTACTCGTCCTAACCCACTTACGAAAGAAGGGTTAACACTATTCGGTGCCGTGCTAACCGGTACATCGGGCGAGCTGATTGAAGACTACTATATAAAAGCGGGCTTTGTATTACGAGGCACACTGGCCTCACGCCCTGACGATACCATTGGCTTCGTATTTACCCGTCAACAGTACAGTGACGAAGCGCTAGAGGATCAGCGTATATTAAGAAGCATAAACGGCGGGGTTGGTACACCAGCAAGCAGCCAAACCATGTTAGAGCTAAGTTATGGTTATCAACTCAATGACCACGTAAGAATTCAGCCGAACGTTCACTACATTATCAACCCCGACCAATTCGCACAGCGCGACAGAGCCATGGCACTTGATGATGCGATTGTTCTGGGCCTAAGGTTCGACGTAAACCTAGCGGCTTTGATACTTTAATTCTCCCTGCAATACACTTTACAGCGCCTTCGGGCGCTTTTTTTCAAACCGATGCCATTCCCTGCCGTTGTGTTTAATTAGTTTCAAGGACAACTTTCTACCAATCCAACTTCTCGCTATCTCTGTATTCACTACTATCTTATAGCGTTTTGAGCACCAATACGCTTAGCGCTTCAACATCAATCTATTCTACGTTGAATAAGGAATAAGAATGACAGACTCAGTACTTTTTAGCTCGTTTGATTGGGCAGAGAATACATTGCAAAACCGCATGGTATTAGCCCCTATGACGAGAGGTAGAGCTGGCGCCGATCGCATACCCAATAAAATTATGGGCGATCACTATGTACAACGCGCAGATGCAGGGCTCATTATTACTGAAGCAACGGCCATTTCAGAAGAAGGCATTGGCTGGGTTGATACCCCTGGAATTTATACCGACAAAATGGTCGAGGGCTGGCGCTCGGTGGTCAATAGAGTGCACGAGGCAGGGGGAAAAATCGTTTTGCAGCTCTGGCATACTGGACGCGCATCACACAGCGATTTCCACAATGGAAATTTGCCCCTGTCTGCATCAGCAATAAAAATTGAAGGGGACGAAATTCACACGCCTAAAGGCAAGAAGTCCTACGAAGTGCCGAAGGCGATGACCTTTGACGATATAAAACGCACAGTACAAGACTACAAAAAAGCTGCCATTAACGCCAAGGCAGCCGGATTCGACGGTGTGGAAGTTCATGCGGCAAATGGCTATCTCATCAATCAATTTTTGGATAGCCGCAGCAATCAGCGCACCGATAATTATGGTGGTAGTGTCGATAACCGCTACCGCTTTTTGGCCGAGGTGATGGACGCAGTATTGAGCGTGTGGGATAAGGAGCACGTTGGCGTGAGATTATCGCCAAACGGTGTATTTAACGATATGGGGGCCGATGATTTTCGTGAAACCTTTACCTTTGTTGCCCAACAGCTAAACAAATTGGAGATAGGTTATTTACACGTAATGGATGGCTTGGCCTTTGGCTTCCATGAACGAGGCGAAGCCATGACCCTTGCTGAATTTAGAGCGCTTTTCGACGGTATGATCATTGGAAACTGTGGCTACACCAAAGAAGAAGCCGAGAAACGTTTATCTGATGGCGATGGTGACATGATTGCGTTTGGAAGACCTTGGATCACGAATCCAGATCTTCCGACACGATTTAAGCATAATTACCCTCTCGAGTCCTTTGACGATCCATCATCGTGGTACGGAGGTGGTGTTGAAGGCTACAACGATTTTGAAACCTACCGCGAGAAGAGTGGGAAGGACGCGATGACTTCGCTGACCTGATTGTCTTTGGGCAGAGCCTAGCGCTCTGCCCTTTTCAAAAGCGTTATTTGAAATAACACGATGCGTAATGCTAACGCGTTCTCACTATTTTAGTATGGCCTTAGTTAAACGACTTTTTCTTAGCGGCTAATACGGCAAGTTTTTCTAGACACGACATCCACGCGTAGTTGTGCTGATCGCACTCTTGCTTATTGAGAAAGCCCTGCTGAATGAGCACCAACCTTACATTCCCCTCTTCGGTCTTTTCGAAGTGAATGTCTACTGATGTCATCACCGACTCTTCCATATCATCTTCCCACGCCCAGGAAAACGACAGCTGCTCGTTCGCTAAAATAGTCACATACTCACCAGTTAATGACATTTCAATACCGCTGGGATCCATCATCTTTATGCGATAGCGACCGCCTTCCTTGAAATCACTCATGATTTGTGTGACCGAACAATCGCCCGGTGCAAACCACTCACTAAGATATTCAGGCTCGTGAAATGCTGCAAAAACAAAGGGCAATGATGCATCTAGCGTTACATCAATTTTAAACTCGTGCATAAGGCTGCCTTAGATATTCTTTGACGTTAAAGATCTGTGTCTATCTTACCTTATAACAAAAGTTAGGCGCTCTAGCGTCATTTACCTTTGCTATAAATAAAAAAATCCCGAGCCCGCGTAAGGAAAGGCCCGGGAGAAGGAGAACATCCTCAATATTTTTTATCGACAGCTCAAAGCAACTTCTTGAGCTAAAAAATGAACCTATGCACCTTTCATCAGTGAATCCATACTGGCCTTGCTGCCAAAGTGCTGTGAACTTACTCTTTCACTTACCGACAAATACAGATTGTCGATGTCGGCATTTGCCATAAACTTTTCACAAAATCCTGGAACATGAGGCTCGATAAAATGTTTGGCGGCTAGCATAAAGTGGGCAATGAGCTGTTTAACGTTGTCGGTACCCATGGCGATACGCATAGTGGTCAGTTCTATCCCTGCTTTCTTCTGCTCGTCTGAGCTGAGCTCAGAGTGAGAGGTCAGCGCCGGGCATAAAATTATCGTATTATTCTGGCCAATACTCACTTGGTGGCTGAATGCAGGCTCTAGGGCATCGAAGAACCGCACAAATACATCGCGAGGAAGGTTTGCCGGCGCCATATCAACCGTGAATAAAGTACACGGCCAGCCGTGTGTATGCTGCTTTTCACGCAAACCGGCATTACTGTGTTCAGGCAGTGCGTGACAGTTAACGCGAATTTGATCGTGGGCATTCAAAAATGCAGTAAACACTTGCGTATTGATGACCTTGGTCATCATGCGCTGCTCTAAGGTCTTCATGCCGTTTAATACATCAAAGGCCTTTTCAGAATCTAAGAACGCACCTTTGATGTAGTACACATCCCAAAACATGGTCTGTGACCAATCAACACCATTTGCTGAACTGCCTTTTGGCTGGAACATGCGGTGCCCTTCGCCAATAACTACGCCTGCTGTGGTAGCACCGCTACCACACAAATCTTTAGTGTAGCTGTGGATCACATAGTCAGGTCGTGCAGCTTTGTTTTTATGCTGAAGTGGCTGGTGCAGTACAGGTGTAGCAAGGGTGGAGTCCAACATTACCAACGCATCTTGTGCATGCGCTAATTCACAGATCCCAGGCACATCCAATACGTAACCATGTGGGTTACAAGGCGACTCTAAATACACGTGCATTTTCGCACCATTGTTCAAGCGCGACGCATGTTCAGTTTTAGTTTGCTGCATGAACTCTGCAAAGCTCTGTGCGTCATAACCGTCAAACCACGCAATCCGTATGTCCATTCGGTTGCTGCGGGCGAAATAATCATGAAGTAGCTGGTACACTCCGCCGTACACGTTCCTCGAAACAATCAGTACATCGCCATGACTAAGAACATTTGATAAACACGCATCAATGGCAGCCATGCCCGAGTTGAAGTTCCAGGCTAGATATTCGGCAGCGTAAGGACCCGCTTCCATATCCACAATGGCGTTAGCAAGGGAAATATTCGTTGGGTTTAACAGACGTGAATAAATTTGGTGAGTAAATTCTTTGCCTTGAAACGCGTCGTCGACCCATTCAGTACAGGCATACACATAAGTCGCTGTTCTTACCACCACGGGTGTTGCAGAAAAAAGTGCCGTGACATTGTCGAACAGTGGATAGTGCCCTTGCGAGCCATTGCCACTCGACAAACTTTGGTACGTGGCACGAAATGGGTTTTGCAACGTATCCAGTATCTTCGCAATTTGAAAAGACAGAAACTTTTTAGCGTTGAAATAAGCCAGTCTGTCTTCTTTATCAAGTCCTTGTAGCGTATTACTCGTAATATCCCATAGCTGCATAACGCTTGCTTGAGCACCATATAAGTGATGAGCGGTGTTGGCGAGTGCCCTACCGTAGTCGCTCTCAGCATTTATACCGAAATGAGATAATTGTTCCTCAACTAAAGCCTGCGTTGTTTCGGCTTGGGTCGTGTTACGCTTAGGTGAAAGCACCTTAGCGTGCGTTACATCAACATCTGTTGAGTTTTGGAATTTGTTTTCTGACTGCATAGCGATTCCGTTGCAAATTGACTTCAGGTGCATGTACATGACACCAACACTGTTTACAAAAATGTAAAACTTAAATCACATTTTTAGAACAATTGGCATTACGATTGTGCAGTCAGACAGAGGAAAGAAAAGTTTACTTTAGGAGTGTTAAGCAAATGACAGCAAGGAGTTCAAAGAGGATTGAACTGACTATTTTGAGCGATGAGGCGAATGATATTGCCGAAGCGATTCGCCAAAGAATAGCAGATAATAACGACTTCATAGGCGCTGATGGTCTCCCGCTTTTAACGCTTAAAAAAATTGCTCAATGCCCAGAAGATGTAAATCCAGAAACCGTTACGGTACTGCTTGCAGACCCCGACCTTGCGTCTCGAATCATTGATACATGTTCAGCACTCACCTGGTGTCAGTCTACCTGGGCAGGCAATGCTCCCCTTCTAAATGCAGATAAGAAGAACTACATACTTACCGGACTAAAGGGAATTTTTGGTAAGCTAATGCGGGAATATGTTTTTGCTTACTTGCTTGGGCATGCCAGAAACGTAAAGGCTTTTGAGCAAAACCAGCGTGCCGCCCAGCCAATTTGGGAAGCATCAAAGCGTATGCCGCTAAATGGACAAACACTTGGCATTGCTGGACTGGGCAGTATTGGGCAAGCATTGATTCCCGTTGCTCACGCATTGGGTATGAGCGTTGTGGGTTTAACCCGAAGCGGGCAAGCAGTGAAAGGTGCCGATGCTGTTTATACACCCGACACTATCGAAGCGTTTGCCAGAGCATGTGACCACGTGGTGAATTTAATGCCCGACACGCCATCTACGCAAAACATGCTTTCTCACGAATTTTTTAGTGCGCTGAAACCCCACAGTGTATTTATTAACGCAGGGCGAGGCAGTGCGGTTGACGACGATGCGCTCTTGCAAGCTTTAGACAACGGCGCATTGGCCCATGCAGTATTGGACGTCTTTCGTAACGAGCCTCTCGACCCCGCTCATTCGTTTTGGCAGCACCCTCGTATTTCAGTAACCGCTCACACTGCAGCGGAATCACAGCCAAGCGACGTAGCCGACGTGTTTTTAGAGAATGCGCTGCGTTACATCAACGGTGAATCGCTTAATTATCAGTTTGATTTTGCAAAGGGCTATTAGTGTTTAAATAGCCCTTCTCGTCATCCATTCAAGGCTAAAATACAGCCTGTCTGTAGCTAGTTACGCTGACGCTTAAATTCTAGGGTCAGTTGCCGTTATCTCAATGCGATCATGGTGCTTTTCATGAAACGATAACAGCTGAGGATAATCCTTCATGCTGTGTAGCTCACGGAAAAGTACCCAGTCAATCATGCTGTACAAACAGATTTCGGGATAAGTCCAACCACTAAATCCACCCGCATCAAGCTGGTTTGACAGCGCATCTAACACAGCTTCAATTCGCTCGTTTTGAAGACGGTAATACATTTTGTCTTCGCTAATATCAAAGTCTGAACGTTTCAGCAGCATAAGCTGAACAAAGGAGTCGTTAGCTGCATCAATCAGGGTTAGTTGATTCTCTTCTTCCCAACTTAACCCTTCGTGATCAAGCTTATCGGCAAGGTAGTTATAAATAATGCGAGAGTCGAAAATCATTTGGCCGTCATCTTCAAGACAAGGCACTTTAAGCGTAGGGTTGCGAGAGGCGAGCAACTCGCGATCTTCACCTGAAAAAATTTGAAGATTAAGAAATTCATGTTCTGTAGACGCAAGTACGATGCGAATGCGGCGCACGTAGGGAGAAGTGGTGGAGCCATATAATTTCATAAACGCTGTCCTAAACCGTAGTCGTTCTATGAAATCAGTGTAGCCGGAATTTGAAAATAAAAGGAAGTGTTAAGAACAAGACAACCGACAGGCATACAAAATGATGCGATGTATGCCTATCGTATTAACATCAAGCGCTCAAAGCTGAACGTTCAACGCTTAAAAAGCGTAGTAGTATAGCTTAAGCCCTTAAACGCTAAAGCTTGCACCACAGCCACAAGTCGTCGTGGCATTTGGGTTTTGAACTAAAAACCGTGAACCTTCCAGACCATCTACATAATCGACAATGCCACCGACCAAGTATTGTAAGCTCATCGGGTCGACAACCATAGTTACGCTGTCTTTTTCAATGGTCATATCGCCTTCGTTCACCTTCTCATCGAACGTGAAACCATATTGGAAGCCAGAACAACCACCACCTGTTACGTAAACACGTAATTTCAAATCAGGATTTTCTTCTTCTGAAACAAGGGCTTTCACTTTCGCTGCTGCAGCGTCTGAAAACTCAATTGGCAACGCCGTTTCTACAGACATACCCACCTCTACATTAACCTCGTGCTTTCGCACTTTGTGCTTGGTCGCAATTATCTAATACTTGCGGATAGTTAGCAATTATTGGGGCAAAACTTAACGATTCAAGTTACTGCACATTAACGGCATTTCTGTTAAGTGACACGTTGAGATAGAAAAGTTAAGTAAACTAGTTAACACTAACAGATAGAAAATAGCAGTGTGGTCAACGTATCTAAAATATTGACGATACACGAATAAAGGGGCGGCATATGAGTACAACCGACAACTCCCAATTACCTTCTTCTACCCCAGTGCTGTTTGACGATTTCGGACAGTCTCGCTTTACGAGCAAAGAAGAATACAAAGACGCGTTAGTGAAACAGCAAGAAAAACTCTTTCACGTTCAGCAATCTTACTTTCATCAGAAAAAACGAGCACTCATTGTGTTTGAAGGATGGGATGCGTCAGGGAAAGGCGGCGCTATAAGGCGTATTACTGAGAAATTAGACCCTCGTGGCGTGAGTGTATTTCCTGTGGCAAAGCCCGCAAAAGAAGACCAAGACAAACACTTTCTCTATCGCTTTTGGCAACACATCCCCTCCCCTGGCACACTTAAAATATTTGACCGCTCACATTACGGAAGAGTGCTTGTAGAAAGAGTGGATAAGTTGGTTGATGAAGAGGTATGGCAGCGCGGTTATGAAGAAATAAACGCATTTGAGAAAACGCTCAGTGACAGCGGGGTTCGTATTATCAAACTCTTTATGCATATTTCGTCAAGCGAGCAGCGCGAGCGATTTGAAGAGCGGCTGCACAATCCTTTCAAGCGCTGGAAGTTAACCGAAGAAGACTTGCATAACCGCAAGATGCGAAACGCCTACGTAGAAGCTACAAACGACATGTTCAAGCACACCCACACGCGTTATGCGCCATGGCATGTAATTAACGGAGAGTTTAAGTGGCAAGCAAGGGTTAACGTACTTGACGCCGTTATCGACAAACTCAGTGAAGGCGTAGATATCTCTCCGCCTCCACTTGATGAGCGTTTAATCGCGCTAGCCTCCAAACAACTAGATGTCGATGAAGATCTAATGAGCGGCTAAGGTGAAAGAACGCTGGCAGGCAGCCATAACTAATTAAGCGATTAAGCCTTAGTTATTGCTGTCTGGCAAAGTCACGTTCAATTCAAGTACGCTGCAATCATCGTTATTGTCTAGCTGTACTGATACTTGATCGTCAGCAATCGTCACGTATTTGCGAATTACCTGAATAATTTCCTGCTGCATCATTGGCAAGTAATCAGGCTCTGTCCGTTTCTTACGCTCATGCGCAACAATAATCTGTAACCGCTCTTTGGCTACTGCCGCAGTGCTCGGCTTTTGCTTCTTTTTGAGCAGGTCGAAAATTCCCATTACTTCCCTCCTAGCAGACGCTTAAAGAACCCTTTCTTCTCTGCTTCTAGGAAACGATGTGGAACAGTTTCGCCTAGCAGACGTTTTACAGCGTCAGCATAAGCTTGTCCTGCATTAGCTTCTTCGTCAAGAATAACCGGCTGACCTTGGTTAGATGCTTTCAGCACCGATTCAGATTCTGGAATAACACCCAATAGTGGAATCGCCAAAATTTCTTCAACGTCTGCAACACTTAGCATTTCAGCACTTTCAACACGACTTGGGTTGTATCGGGTTAATAAAAGGTGTTCTTTAACCGGTTCGCCCTTTTCTGCGCGCATCGATTTACTTTGAAGAATACCCAAAATACGATCTGAATCACGTACAGACGACACTTCAGGGTTAGTAACCACAATGGCTTCATCAGCGAAATACAACGCCATCTGTGCGCCTTGCTCAATCCCCGCTGGCGAATCACAGATAATAAACTCAAAGTCTTTCTTAAGCTCATCTAATACGGCCTGCACACCATCAACGGTAAGCGCGTCTTTATCACGAGTTTGTGATGCCGGAAGAATGAAAAGGTTTTCCGTTCTTTTGTCTTTAATTAGTGCCTGTTTAAGTGAGGCCTCTTTATTAATGACGTTTACAAAATCGTAAACAACGCGGCGTTCACATCCCATGATAAGGTCTAGGTTTCGCAAGCCCACATCGAAGTCGATCACTACCGTTTTATGGCCTGCTAACGCAAGTCCCGTACTTATTGCTGCACTCGATGTAGTTTTGCCTACACCACCTTTTCCTGAGGTTACTACGATAATCTTTGCCATCTATTCTTTCCTATTAGTGCGTACAAAGCATTAAGCCAACGGCTCTATACGTAATGTTTCTTCTTCTAAATATACTTGTGCAGGTTTCTTCCAACATTCACCTTTCACGGTTTCGTGCATAATGAATTGCCCTGCAATTGAAATAAGTTCCGCGTCTAACGACTGGCAAAATACACGGGCTCCCGTATTGCCTTTTACGCCTGCCAACGCGCGGCCGCGCAGGGTGCCGTAAACATGAATATTACCATCGGCAAGCAGCTCAGCCCCCTCGCTTACAGAAGCCGTTACCACCAAGTCTCCGCCTTCGGCATAGACTTGCTGACCAGAACGTACCGGACGGTTAATTACTTTGGCAGGTTTGAGCGTGGTTGCGGCTGCAGGAGCCGGTTCACTTTTTGGCGGCGCTGAAACGGTTTGATCTTGTTGTGCGGTTTGAGAAGGGTTTTCGCCGCTACTATTATTGTTTTCACTTCCGCTCGCTTTGTTCGAACGAAGTGCGCTGTCTGTAAATTTGCTTTGGCTTACATCGGCTAACCCCAAATCATTGATAGTGGGCTTCAGCTCTGCCACCTCACCTTTCACGGCCATGGGCTGTAATTGCAGTCGACGACATAGCGCCACCAGCAGCTCGAACTCTGTGGCAGATAAAGGCTTTATCAAATGTAAAATCAGTGAGGAACGGGTAAAGAACTGCGGCGCGCTCGCGACCTTCTGAGATAACTGAGCTTCAAAATTATCTGGCTCAAAATCTATTACTTCTAACACAATACTGGTGAGCGTAGTGCCCTTCATGCGAAAGCAAGTTTCTGTCATTTTTTCTTCCCGAAAAGGCGTCACTTTCCTCATAGCAATTAGCCATGACAATAAGCAAAACCTATTAGCGCTAGTGTCTGTTGCTGTCTTACGCAGCTATACAATTTATTTATTGTGTCACTGTATCAAAAATCCCGTTCGCATACAGCAACTGTATACCGGTTAAAACACGTTTTACCCTGATAATAACCCTAGAACAAGCCAAGAACGTGCCAATCATTGAGCAGTTTTTAATCAAGCGTGGATCATGCGAGTTTTTAGTGCGTCCTGTTTGTATAAAAACGTCTCTTTCACCACAAAAAAATGCGATCGTAGATCGCACTTTTTATCATCTTCGTTCTCTCACGGCGCTTAAGGTGTGGTAAGTTTTTTCGGGTCTAGTAGTGATTCTAGCTCGCCTCTGGGGATATCTGTCATCGCTTCAGCCACATCAATAACAGGCTTGTTTTCTTTGTAGGCTGTTTTTGCTATTTCTGCGGCTTTAGCATAGCCAATAACAGGGTTGAGCGCGGTGACGAGCACGGGGTTTCTGTAAAGCGCAGCTTCAATGTTATCTTGATTTACAGTAAAGCCCTCGATCGCCTGCTCGCCGATTAGCGTCGCACTGTTGGTCATTAGCGACAGACTTGAAAGCAAATTGCTGGCAATCATTGGTAGCATTACATTTAACTCAAAATTCCCAGACTGCCCACCTACGGTAATCGCCGTATCGTTACCTATTACCTGTGCTGAAGCCATCGCCACTGCTTCCGGAATAACCGGGTTTACCTTGCCGGGCATAATCGATGAACCTGGCTGAAGTGCAGGCAGCGCAATCTCACCTAAACCAGCCAAAGGCCCAGAATTCATCCAGCGCAAGTCATTAGCAATTTTCATGAGGGTGACGGCTAAACTTTTTGTCGCACCGGAAAGCGTCACTGCTGTGTCTTGAGAGCCAATCAATGCAAAGAAATTGTCAGCGGGCTTAAACGCAATGTCGGTCAGCTCCCCTAGCGCATCTGAAAATGTCGTAGCAAAATCCGCATGGGCGTTTACACCTGTTCCCACGGCAGTGCCTCCTTGGGCAAGGGTTTGAATAGCTGGCTGCACAGCGCGCAGGGTTTTAATCTGCTGCTTAAGCTGAGAAGCCCAAGCCAGTAAGCTTTGATCCATGCCTACAGGCATCGCATCCATGAGATGAGTGCGTCCGGTTTTGCAGTATTGCGCTACCGACTTTGCTTTAATTTCAATAGTACGAACTAAACTTTCAACGGCCGGTATAAGCTCGTTTGACAATGCAATAGCCGCGCTAACGTGAATGGTGGTAGGGATCACATCATTTGAACTTTGCCCGTAATTCACATGATCATTCGGATGAACCTCTTCGCTAGAATAACGAGAGGCTAAGCGAGCAATGACCTCGTTGGCGTTCATGTTTGTGCTCGTGCCTGAACCAGTCTGAAATATATCAACGGGAAAATGCTGCATCACATCATCAAGTGCCAACAGCTCATCACAGGCTTTAACTATCGCTTGGCCGCGATCTTTATCCAGCACTTTGAGTTTCATGTTGGCTTGTGCTGCGGCTTTTTTTACTGTAATCAACGCGCGTACGAAGGCTTCGGGCATGCGCTGCCCGCTTACAGGGAAGTTTTGAATGGCACGCTGAGTTTGCGCGCCGTAGAGTGCATTTTCGGGGACCTGTAGCTCGCCCATACTGTCGCGTTCTGTGCGTGTTGCTGTCATGACTCGTATCCTTGTGTTGATATAGCTAGTTTTTCGGCGTGGTTGCCACGCTTTTATCAGAATCCTATTAGGGCTAGTGGCATTAGAAAACTAGGCCCTAGTAAGTGAATTATAAAAAATGGTGCACTAGCGCTTGCAGACCTTTGCTGTACATCAAAGATCAACAGGCTCTCTGGTGTTCATGTCTATTTTTATTCTCGCAAGCGCAATTCGATCACTCTCGTTACACGCGTAGCGCTCAGCTTTAAGTAACGGCTTGTACAAATGCTCTAAACAACTATGCCGCCATTGCTGACTGACCTGCGGATCGCACAGGGTTTCATAAAGCACCTCAACCGCATTTTTATAGATAGAAAATTTGTCTCTATCACTTGGCAATAAGTTGGCAACGAAAGTTACGCCATCTAGATAATTTCTTAAAAGCGTTGAGTTCAGCTCATTGTCGTTGTATCCAAATCGAACGTGTTGAACTGCATTTCGTATCGAAGACATGTGCATCCCTTGTGCGTGAAAAAACAAAAAAGCTCGATGTACATAAAAGCGCTTTCTTTATATACCACTCAATATAAATGATAATCGTTAGCATTTACAATGATCCAGTGCTATTCTTTTTCGTAAAGAAAATTGGATCTTCCAATTCCACCGATAGGTGAAGTTAACCAAAATTCAAAGGACATTATTTATGATCAAGAAGTTACTTGGTGGCACAGCCCTTTTTCTTATGGCCTCTGGTGCATTTGCTAACGAATGCGAAGTGACTGTGGAATCAAACGACGCCATGCAATTCAATACGTCGAACGTTGTTATCCCGGCGAGTTGTAGCGAGTTTACCGTGACTTTGAAGCACACAGGTCAGTTACCTAAACAAGCCATGGGCCATAACTGGGTGATGACAACAAAAGCCAACGGACAAGCAGTGGCAACAGACGGTATGAGTGCGGGTTTAGACAACAATTACGTTAAGCCAGACGATGAGCGTGTAATTGGCGCGACTGACATTATTGGCGGCGGTGAACAGACTTCTACGACCTTTTCTGTTGAAGGGTTAAGCAAAGATGAAGAATACATGTTTTTCTGCTCGTTCCCTGGTCACATCGGCATCATGAAAGGCACAGTTACGCTTTCGAGCTAAGGCGTTGCGAAAACTAGGCGTGCTTAACTAGGCACGCCTTAAACATGGATAACAGTAAGTCGAGGGTGTAGTTGTAATGGATACGGCGTCTCACACATCAAAAAGCGCTAAGGCGGTGGTCCGGTATAAGCACTTACCTTCTTTTACTAGCGCCCTATTAAGAAACGTTTTTTTTCCTCACTTAACCAATAAGCGGCTGTTGATGCCGCTGTTTATAGCCATTCTTCTTACTTATAACAGCACCCGTGCGGTTACCTTATCGGTGTTGTCAGATGCATTTTTTCAAGTGGCAGCGTTTGTATATGCATCGCTTGCGCTTTATTACGTCGCCACGTTACGCGTTTCGACCGAAGCCATTGGTAATTATATGAAAACGCACCCTGTACATGAGGTAGGATTATCTGCCCTACTTGGTGCTCTGCCAGGCTGCGGCGGTGCTATTATCGTTGTCACTCAGTACACGCGAGGTGTGACAAGCTTTGGAGCTGTGGTAGCAGTGCTAACCAGCACTATGGGCGATGCCGCATTTCTGTTACTCGCCCAAGCACCGTTAGATGCCTTAACCGTAATGGCCGTCAGCGTCACGGTGGGAGCAATGACGGGGCTAGTGGTCAATAAATTTCATAATTACCAGGCTCCTGAAGCCGATGGTGCGCTCCAACAATCGCAAAACTGTGATAAACCCAAAACAGTAAGCCACAAAGCCATATCACTTTCTAAAGTATTCTGGATGATTGCGAGCTTACCCTCGTTGGCGATTGCGCTTGGTTTGGCCTTTCAACTTCCCGTACACAGTTACCTTGCTATCAGTGAAAGTACACTAACGCTGATTGGTGCCGCGTTATGTATTTCGAGCCTTGGACTATGGTCTTTGTGTGGTTCGGGAAGCGGATACGCTTCGATTACGAAAGAGGATTTAATTCCGCCTCCGCCTAAATGGCAAGAGAAAGCCGCACTAGACACACAGTTTGTATTGGCATGGGTAGTACTCGCGTTTCTTATGTTCGAGCTGTCTGTTGTCTGGTTTGGGCTAGACATTGCAGGGCTGCTTCAATCCATGGGCCCCGGCTTAGTTGGCCTGGCGATCATCATCGGGTTCTTACCTGGTTGCGGTCCGCAGATATTGGTAACCAGCTTATACCTTAATGGCGCAGTTCCGTTTTCAGCACAACTTGGCAATGCAATAAGTAATGACGGCGACGCGTTGTTTCCCGCCATTGCGCTCTCACCCAAAGCAGCGCTTATTGCCACAGTGTACTCTGCTATTCCTGCATTTCTTGTGGGTTATGGCTACTGGTATTTGTTTGAATAAAGCTTTCGATGCGTTAAAAGATTGAATTAACGGATAGGCTAGCGCTGCCCCACAGCGATTACTCTATTTCGACAGAAAGCGCTTCATTCCACGGCACGCTTATCTCATAGTTGCCTTTACGGGTTTTGTATTGATAGACCGTTGTAGAAAAAGCAATGGATTCGGGGTTTATATCTTCCTCGATAATGAGAGTTACGTTAACGGCTTGGAAAAAGCGAAAGCGATATTTGATATCTTCTGCCAGCAGGCTCGATTCGCCCGATTTCAGCGTGATCGCTTCACTGTTTCGCTGACCGACTACGGCGATATCTAAATTGCCATTTATCACTGCTTTTTGCTGTTTAGACTGCAGCAGAACCAACCTAAGTTGATAGGTATTGTCACTTAACTTAAAAACTTCTACCCCTTCAATGGCAAAACCTTCGTCGGTTTTCTCAGGCGCCACGACGCGTTCATAGAAACTCAGTAATTCCTGTTGCGCCTCTAGTTCTTTTTTCTGTTCGCCTAATGTATTGGTAATGCTCTCTGTCTCGAGCGTGGCAAGCTCCATGGCGACTTCCAGCTGATTCACTTTGGTAGTAAGCGCATGGTTTTCTTCAGACAAAATAGCAATAGTTTCTTGCTGAGCCTGTACTTTCTTGCTGTCGCCTTCGTCAATAATTCGCGCTAGCTTATAGCCGAACCCAACCATGGCAAACATAATAAGCGCCACTAAGAGTGTCCACTTGTAGTTGCCTAAAACTTCTTTTAACTGATCTGTCGTCATGATATCTACATCAACAAAAAACACCGTGCGCTAAGGCGCTCTAAACATTATGAATTTTAGGTGTTTATGGTAAGCTTCTTTTTACGTTAATCTACTGTACCACAACATGCGCTTGCAGGCTTTAAGAGAGGAAGTAGCTCATCCACGCACATCCATTCAGTTGTGCATGCTGGGCATTGTAGGGGGAACCTGCGCGGCGCTTATCATTATACTGTTTCGGCTGTGCGTAGAATGGCTACAAGAAACAGGCGTTTCGTCGCTTCAGTCGGTGCTTACCTATGACTGGTTGGTTTGGCTTATCATGCCATTTATCAGTGTAGGGTTAATTCTATTTATCGCCTTTCTTACGGGCTTCAAGCACTACCGTTTAGGTATTCCCTTCGTTATTCATCGAGTGAAGTACTATTACGGTCATATTCCATTTAGAACCACCATTAACCAGTTCTTTGGGGGCATGCTAGCCCTGGCCGGCGGTTTCGTTGTTGGTCGAGAAGGCCCTTCCGTTCATTTAGGCGCGTCAGGCAGTAGTTTCTTAGGGCAATGGCTTCGCTTGCCCTACAACAGTATTCGAATACTTGCAGGCTGCGGCATTGCGGCAGGGATCTCCGCATCCTTCAACACCCCGTTTGCTGCCGTAATATTCGTGATGGAAGTGGTACTTAGGGAATACAAAATACATATTTTTGTTCCTGTCATGCTGGCTGCTGCCTGTGGCTCGGTGCTCACTCGCATTGTATTTGGAGAAGTAAACGAGCTTTCGTTTTTATCGTTTAATGCATTTAGCCAGTGGATGTATTTTTACTTGGTGCTGCTAGGCATTCTGTTAGGCATGTTAGCGGTATTATTTAATAGCCAGCTTATGCGGGTGATGACGTGGTTCAGGCCGGTTTCCATGGTGTGGCGTTTAATACTTGCTGCGCTAATTACCGGTACCATTGGTATGTTTATACCTGAAGCCCTTGGCGCCAACTTTATCGATGTTGAGCACTTATTTGATAGCTCCCCCGGCGCGCTGCTGTTGGTTTCTACTTTGGTGTTTAAAGTTATCTTGGCGGTATTTGCTATTGGCCTCGGTATTCCAGGAGGGATCATTGGCCCAGTGATGGTTATTGGCATGCTCGCTGGCGCCGTACTTTTATTGCCACTGTCGTACTTTATTGACGTACCCGAATTTACCAACAGCTTCGCCCTGTTAGGCATAGCAGGCATGTTGACCGCAGTATTGCACGCGCCTCTTGCAGCGCTTTCCGCGGTTATGGAACTATCGTACAGCCCGCAAATTATTCTACCAGCCATGTTGGTAATTGTGCCTGCTTACGTGACTTCTACGCAGTTCTTTGGCAACCGCTCTATTTTCATACGCCAGCTTGATTATCAAAATCTCCCATACGCTATCTCGTCTATTCGTGAAGCACTTGAGAAAACGGGCGTACTTGCAGCGATGAATACCGAGTACAAGCTATTTCACGATGCGCCGGAGCAAGCGTTAATTAACTACTTAGAAAGCGATCCAACAAAAATTGTCATTCAGAAGTTAAAATTTGAAATAGATGTGCAGTATAAGCTGGTCCAATACAATGTGAGTTTGGAACACGATGCAACAGCGTTAAACTATTACGAAATGGAAGGTATTAGCGCGCAGTCTACGCTGCACGAAGTATACGAACACCTTAAAAACTCGCGCTCTGGCGCAGTTTATATTTACGATCAGGAGCTAAACGATATTATTGGCGTAGTAACGTGGAATATCTTACAAAGCTTCTTACAAAAGGCTCATTATTAGTATGTACATTTTATGGTTTAAAGCGCTGCACATCTTTTTCATGCTGGCTTGGATGGCAGGACTTTTCTATTTACCGCGACTTTTCGTTTATCACGCGACCACGAAATCTCAAGTGGTAAAAGACGAATTTAAGGTCATGGAGCGCCGCCTGTGGTTCTTTGTTACTCCATTCGCCTTGTTAACTCTGGCATTCGGCGTTGCGCTTATTGTCAGCTATGGTGGAACTTGGTTTAAAATGTCGGGGTGGCTTCATATAAAGTTGCTGCTGCTTCTTGCTATTTACGGCTATCACTTCTATTTGTTTAAGTTAATGAAGCAATTTGCACGCGACGAAAATAGACACTCTCCGCGCTTTTATCGCTTTTTAAATGAAGCGCCGGTGCTTATCATTCTCGCCATCGTTTGCCTGGCTGTGGTAAAACCTTTATAAAAGTTTCAGCCAAACTAAATAGTAAAGGCGCACGTACAAAGTATTAAGAAGTCAGTACTCAAGGAACCAGTACTGCTGTGTAGTGTGAGAAGTAATTTTAAGCTTGTTGTTGAGAGTGTTGTAAGCATTGCACATAGTCGCCCAGAACCTGCTGTTTCTCGGGTTTAACGAATTGTTTTTATCGGAATGCTATACATGGATGACAGTAATCAACACCTCAAGCATTTGCTCAAACAGACAGATATTGCCTTTAAGGCGCTTATGAGGGAGCCTGCTTCACGGCTTCTTAACGAGCAATACGAAAAGGCGAAGCTTGAACTAGACAGCTATACCGCTTCGCTTAAACACACGTTGAATCAACGGCATCAACAACAAAGACAGCGCTAATTTTGAATTAGCGTTTTTGTTTTTTGCTTCTCCTGCAGCTCCCAGTTATCAAATTTTCCCCTAGGTTACTTTGTTAAAGGTTTCAAATTGATTGGGTAACGCGCCTGCTAGCTCTCCTGACAACTTAGTGTAATCTGCCAGCACCGAAGGAAGCTGTTTAACAAGCATATTTATATTACTTTCAAGCTGAGCAGCTTGTTTGTCGTTTCTGTAAGACAAGGCTAATTCAATATTAGCAAGCGTTGAGAAAAGCTTTAAACATCGAGACAGGCGAGCTTCTGCAGGTTCTGTTTTCTCAGGCTCGTTATCGTCACAGTCTTTGTTGTTCGCCTTACTTTTTTCTAAATGCTTTTCCCAATGGTTCCACGCATTTTGCCACACAGGTTCTAATTGCTTGTGCACGTGTAAAAGCCCATTTAGCCAGCTTTCGAGCTCTTTCGAAGGCCTCGTCGTTCCTTGCACCTCTATCGCAACGTTCAATTCACTAGGCATGGGCGACTTTTCCTGACGCATAAAATCCAAATGCGCCCGCAGGCCATTCATTAATGCATCAGCAAGCTTATCTACATCTTTGTCTACAAGGTGGCTGTCACTAGACTGTATGAGCCACGGCATCCACTGTTCGGGCATGGGAATTTCAGGCGCGGAAGCAACGGCAAAGATCATTCCATCTACATAATAAGCATTCGGAAGCACATTCTCGAAATTGGGAAGCGAAACAATATCGCTGATTGTGTTTATTGGAAACCCATCTTTCACCATTACCATCCTATATTAATTTGCGTTCTCTTTTATGAAACGGTAGTCTGCGCGGCCACTTTGTAGAGGGCATGTTTTGTAACCTTTTATCTACCCAAAATAATGGGGAAATAAGGTAAAGAGTAAACAACAAACTTCTACACTGGGTACGCGACAATAGGTTTAAAACCAATCTGTTACTGTATTGGTTTAGCGGTACTGTTGCGTGCTCGCCTACCTATTGTCATGATAGCAAAACTTAACTAAGAGTCGTTGCAATGGCAAAAGATAAATCAGGATACATCATCGCGGCCGCCTTTATTGGCCCTGGAACAGTAACTACAGCAAGTCTGGCAGGTGCAAACTTTGGCTTTCACCTAGTATGGGCGCTCCTTTTCTCCATATTCGCAACCATAGTATTGCAAGACATGGCTGCGCGTTTAGGTGTGGCCAGCGGCCAAGGCCTAGCCAGTGCAATGAAAAACATGGCTTACAAGCCATGGCTAAAGAATCTTTTTATCGTGCTTATTGTCAGTGCTATCGGCATTGGCAACGCAGCCTATGAATCGGGCAACCTAACCGGCGCAGCAATCGGCCTAGACGCATTTATCAGTATAGGCATTGGCCCTTGGGCCAGTATTTTGGGCACGATCGCTATAGTTTTACTCTGGTCGGGCAGCTACAAGTGGATAGAGACAGTACTGGTTTATCTCGTCTTTATTATGGCTGGCGTATTTCTTATCACGCTGTTGGTAGCCAAACCTGATATCGCCGCGATGTTTAGTCAGTTAATGTCTCCGCGGCTGGACGCTGACGCCATTACCACGGTGCTGGCGCTTATTGGTACCACCATCGTGCCTTACAACTTGTTTCTTCACGCGAGCCTAGTTGCAAAATCATCGAAAGGCCAAGATAAACAAGACGCGGTCGTTGCGTGCCGTAACCAGTCTGCTAGAGCTATTAGTATGGGTGGGCTTATTACGCTTATCGTAATGGCTACAGCAATGATGGCGTTCTTCAATCAAGCTGCCACTATGGACGCTTCAAACATGGGCGAACAGCTTAAACCGGTTTTAGGTGACAAAGCTCAGTGGTTCTTTGCACTAGGGTTATTCGCCGCAGGCTTAACCAGTGCTATCACTGCGCCGCTAGCAGCCGCTTATGCGGTAACAGGAGCACTAGGGCTTTCTGACGATATGCAAAGCAAGAGCTTTAAAGCGGTATGGTTTGTCATCATTGTAGTGGGTGTCAGCGTTGCAGCACTTGGCTTTAAGCCCCTACCCGCCATCTTGTTTGCTCAAGCGACTAATGCTCTTTTACTGCCAATTATTGCCATATTCCTATTGGTCGTTATGAATAAAAGCACCGCACTGGGTGAATTTAGAAACACATGGAAAAGTAACCTGGCAGGCTTTCTAGTAGTGGGTACTGTGATTGGTTTAGGCCTGTATAAGCTAATCGGCGTATTTAGCTAGCTGCAAAAATGGCGAAAATGGGGTCAGAGTAATTTTCTCCCTTTGTATGTCATTATAGTGTGCACTCGCAGGTAACAGTGAAATTTCGTTACTAACAAAATAACTGCATATGAGAAGGGCCAAAGTAATACTTTGGCCCTTTTTAATAGAAAGCGTAGCTGCAAAAAGTACTCTGACCCCACTTTGGGGCTGAAAAAGTACTCTGACCCCAATTTTTAGCTGGCGAGGCGTTGCAGAATATCTTGGAGCATCGCTTTACTGCAGCCAAAGTTAATTCTGAAATGATCCGCCTTGTGAAAATCGATGCCTGGTGACGGGCCTACGCCTTTCTCTTCGGCCCACTGCTGGACGTTCTCTACACCTAGTCCACTGGCGTCTACCCACGCAAGGAACGTCCCATCGGCTTTGAGCATTTTAAGCCCGTCAATGCTGTTTACTGTGTTAAACACCATATCTCTGTTTTCACGCAAGTAGGTAAGTTGCTGCTGATGCCACTCATCACATTGAGTGAATGCTGCTTCTGTAGCCGCTAAGCCCAATACAGTAACCCAAGGTACGATGCCCGCTGCGGCATTGGTAAATGCCTGGCGTAATTGGCGATTAGGGATGATGGCAAAAGACGTTCCCAAACCAGCAATATTAAATGTTTTACTGGCAGCCATTAGCGTAACGCTATTTTCAGCAAGGTTCGACTCGCGGCCTGCCGGTATGTGCTGCTTGCCTTCTTCTAGAATAAGGTCGCAGTGGATTTCATCAGAACATAGCTTAACGTTGTTCGCGTTACAGATCTCAGCAATGCGATCTAATTCAGCTTTAGTAAGCACCGAACCTACCGGGTTCATTGGGTTACAAAGAATAAACAGCTTACATTTAGGATCAGCCGCTTCTCTTTCTAATGCTTCAAAATCTAACGTATAGCGCGCACCTTCAACACTTGAGATAGTTTCAGAACTCGTGCCGTCGTCATTTTGCACTACCGTGCCTATATCTACCCGTTCGAGACCATTTAGTTTTGGGGCAGCCAGTAGAGGCGGATAATTAGGTGTTTGAATAAGTACTTTATCACCGGGTTCACAATAGGCTTTACACGCTACGTTAAACGCTGGCACAACGCCTGGTGTCCACACTAGCCACTCGGGTTGAATTTCCCAATTATGCTTATCTTTAAGCCATCTCACTACAGCCTGAATGGCGCCTTCGTGATGTGCAGGCAGTATGTAACCCATGTTGCCATGCTCAACCTGACCCGAAATGGCGTCTAGAATTGGCTGCGCGCAACGAAACTCAGTATCGGCAACCCACGCAGGAATGATGTCTTTCCCTTTGTACTTTTGCCATTTAAACGAAAACGTGTCTTTTCTGGGAGGGGTATTATCGAATAAGGCGCTCACATTACATCCTGTTGCATAAAAACTTATGCCAACAGTGTAGAATTTTAGCGCCTCATAAACTAGGGGCGTGAGATGAATTAACCCGAATTTTCTATATCGAAATGTACTTTAATAGAGATAAATTAACACGTTAAAGCCAAAGGTAAATTGCGCTTTGCTGTCCTAACCTGTTTTACGTTGTCATCGTTAACCACGAAGTAGATTTTTGGCTCTCATGCACACCTTTAGCGTGCGATACATAAAATGAAAAACAACCTACAGGCTTAGCTGGCCTGCGACACCGCCTCTCTCGATTTTTGAACTAGCTCTTCCATATTGAGTGGCTTAGCAAGAAAACCGGTAACCTGAAGTTTACGCGCTTCTATCACTAACTCTTTGTTAGGGTCGGCAGTAATGAGTAAAAATGGAACGTCCAACCCCGAAGACTGGCAGGTTTTTAGAAGACTTAGTCCATCATAATCCGGCATTACTTGGTCACTGATGATCAAGCTGATAGATTCCGCAGTTTGTTGCAGCAAAAAATCCCTTGCAAATTTACTACGTGTAAATGGATACACGGTAGCGTCTAACTGCGTTTCCAACGCGTCAGTAATAAGGTCAAGCGTGATAGGATCATCTTCAACTACTGCTACAGAAAACACTACCCTTCCCCTTTTTTTAGGTCATTAGCCGTAAATATTACAACGACTTAGCTCACGTGTTAAGACGTCAGTTTATTGTACCAATCCGCATAGATAAATGCTCGCTGGGTATTGACCTATGCGGACTGATATTTTCAAGCATAGAATCTCTGAACGCTTTTGACCACTAACCTTTGGTCGATATTTAAACTTTTTCTAACGTTTTAGTGATAATGCTAGAAAGCAGCTTTTTTGATGGGAATTGACGGTGTGTAAGTTGAGACACGATTTAAAAGATTGCAGGCCAAACTCATCGGCAAAATGGAAAAAAATGCCAGCTGACGCTGGCATTTTCAAAATCAATGTAAGTCTTAGAAGCTATTAAGACTTAGGTGCACGTGATGCACGCTTACGCTCGTTTTCTGTAAGAAGCTTCTTACGAATACGGATAGATTCAGGCGTTACTTCTACTAGTTCGTCGTCATCGATGAACTCAAGCGCTTGCTCAAGTGACATTCTGATAGGCGGAACAAGTGTTTGCGCTTCATCAGTTCCCGATGCACGAACGTTAGTAAGCTGCTTACCTTTAAGCGCGTTAACAGTAAGGTCGTTGTCACGGCTGTGAATACCGATAACCATACCTTCGTACACTTCAACACCGTGACCGATGAATAGGCGACCGCGTTCTTGAAGGTTAAACAGGGCGTTAGTTAGTGCTTTACCGTTTGCGTTAGCGATTAGAACACCGTTCTTACGCTTACCAATGATACCGCCTTTGTACGGACCATAGTGATCGAACGTGTGATATAGCAAACCAGAACCCGACGTTAACGTCATGAACTCTGTTTGGAAACCAATTAGGCCACGGCTTGGAATGATAAAGTCGATACGTACACGACCTTTACCATCAGGAGACATGTCAGTCATTTCTGCTTTACGCAGACCAAGCTGTTCCATGATTGAACCCTGGTGCTGTTCTTCACAGTCGATAGTCAAGGTTTCGTATGGTTCTTGCGTTGCGCCGTCAACTTCTTTCAGAATTACTTCTGGACGTGACACTGCAAGCTCGTAACCTTCACGACGCATGTTTTCGATAAGAATACCTAGGTGAAGTTCACCACGACCAGATACGCGGAACTTGTCCGGATCAGGCATTTCTTCAACGCGCAGTGCAACGTTGTGTACTAGTTCGTCTTTAAGGCGCTCTAGAATGTTACGTGACGTTACATACTTACCTTCTTTACCTGCAAACGGCGAGGTGTTTACCTGGAACGTCATGGTTACTGTAGGCTCGTCAACCGTAAGTGGAGGAAGTGCTTCTACAGTGTTGATGTCACAAATGGTGTCAGAGATCTTAAGTTCGCCAAGACCTGTGATTGCAATGATGTCGCCCGCGTGAGCAGATTCAACTTCGTGACGAGCAAGGCCAAGGTAGCCGTAAACTAAGCCTACTTTGCCGTTGCGCTTTTTGCCATCAGCAGTAACAACCGTTACTTGTTGATTTGGCTTAACAGAACCACGCTTAACACGACCTACGCCGATAACACCCACGTATGAGTTGTAGTCAAGCTGAGAGATCTGCATTTGGAATGCGCCGTCGATATCTGCATCAGGAGGAGAAACCTGGTCAACGATAGTTTGGAACAATGCCGTCATATCGTCTTCTTTAGTATCTGCATCTAGTGATGCCCAACCGTTAAGTGCAGACGCATAAACAACTTGGAAATCTAGCTGTTCGTCAGTTGCACCTAGGTTGTCGAATAGGTCAAAAACTTGATCCATAACCCAATCAGGACGCGCACCAGGCTTGTCGATTTTGTTGATAACAACAATTGGCTTAAGACCTTGAGCAAATGCCTTTTGCGTAACGAAACGGGTTTGTGGCATCGGGCCTTCTTGCGCATCTACAAGTAGAAGTACAGAGTCAGCCATCGACATTACACGCTCTACTTCACCACCGAAGTCAGCGTGTCCTGGAGTGTCTACGATGTTGATACGGTAGTCGTTCCAGTTAATCGCTGTGTTCTTAGCTAGGATGGTAATGCCACGTTCTTTCTCGATGTCGTTCGAGTCCATTACGCGCTCTTCTTGCTCGCCTCGAGATTCAAGGGTGCCAGACTGCTGTAACAGTTTGTCTACCAGGGTGGTCTTACCGTGGTCAACGTGGGCGATGATTGCGATGTTACGCAATTTATTAATATCAGTGGTATTCATGCTTATATAGAGCCTGTGTAAATCAACGTCTACTTCAATTCAGTGGAAAGGAGTATGCGTTAGATTTGTTGCAAAAAAATGCAGATAGAAAAATTTGCGCGGATTGTACAGAAAAACCACGACGTTTGCGCATCTTTTTTTTGATGGAAACGAGTTTTATTGGTTTTCAAACACTTGTTCAACAAATAACCAGCCCCGTTGCACCTAATTGATCATATTTGGTGGCTATACGCTACAAAGTAATCTAGGCTGATTGACGTATAAATGAGCACAAAACGCCATATTGGTGCAACATTGCACCAATACGATGCAATTTAATTCAAACGGAAGTGATAGATGCCCGTCTATGCCACAGAAATCGGTATACATATAGATGGCATGATAATCGCTTTCACTTTTTCCACTGTTGGAGTGAAGCTGATCATTCCGCATTTTTACATTAAACCTGGAGGACACGATGTCAGTAGAAAAGGCATTAGAGCTGATTAAAGAAAGTGAAGCGAAGTTTGTAGATTTACGTTTTACCGATACAAAGGGTAAAGAACAACACGTATCTATTCCTGCGAGCGTTGTTGATGAAGAGTTTTTCGAAGAAGGTAAAATGTTCGATGGTTCTTCAATCGCTGGCTGGAAAGGCATCAACGAATCAGACATGGTTCTTCTTCCAGACGCAACAAGCTGCGTAGTTGACCCTTTCGCTGAGGAAACACAAGTAAACATCCGTTGTGACATCGTTGAACCTTCAACAATGGAAGGTTATGAGCGTGACCCTCGTTCAGTTGCTCGTCGTGCAGAAGAATTCCTAAAATCAACTGGCATCGGTGACACATGTTTCTTCGGCCCAGAGCCAGAGTTTTTCCTTTTTGATGACGTACGCTTCCACACTGACATGGCGGGTTCTTTCTACAAGATTGACTCTTCTGAAGCAAAGTGGAACTCTGGCGAAGAGTTTGAAGGCGGCAACATGGCACACCGCCCTGGCGTTAAAGGCGGTTACTTCCCAGTACCACCAGTGGACTCTGCTCACGATATCCGTGCTGCAATGTGTCTAGTTATGGAAGAGATGGGCCTTGTTATCGAAGCGCACCACCACGAAGTAGCAACTGCTGGCCAAAACGAAATTGCTTGCCAGTTCAATACGCTTGTTAAGAAAGCTGACGAAATTCAAGTTTACAAGTATGTTGTTCACAACGTTGCACACGCATACGGTCAAACAGCTACCTTTATGCCTAAGCCGCTTGTTGGCGATAACGGTTCTGGTATGCACTGTCACCAATCTATCTCTAAAGATGGCGTAAACATCTTTGCAGGTGACAAGTACGCAGGTCTTTCTGAGGAAGCACTTTACTACATTGGTGGTATCATCAAGCACGCGCGCGCAATCAACGCGTTTGCTAACGCTTCTACTAACTCATACAAGCGTCTAGTTCCTGGATTCGAAGCACCGGTAATGCTTGCATACTCTGCACGTAACCGTTCTGCATCTATTCGTATTCCTCACGTAACTAGCGATAAAGCACGTCGTATTGAAGTACGTTTCCCTGACCCAACAGCTAACCCATACCTAGCGTTCACCGCTATGCTTATGGCAGGTATCGACGGTATTAAGAACAAGATCCACCCTGGTGATTCAATGGATAAAGACTTGTACGACCTACCGCCAGAAGAAGCTGCTGAAATTCCAACAGTTGCAAGCTCGCTAGAAATGGCGCTTGAAGCTCTTGATAACGACCGTGACTTCCTTAAAGCCGGTGGCGTTATGACTGACGACATGATTGATGCATACATCGACCTTAAGTCTGAAGAAGTAACTAAACTTAACATGACTACTCACCCTGTTGAGTTCGACATGTACTACAGCGTGTAATTTCGCACTGTATAGCAATTTATACTAAAGCCCGCTCTGCGGGCTTTTTTTATGCGTACGATTTATCTACTATGTTTTTATAGCTATGCTAATGAATACTCTTTCATGCTGTATCAACTGCGCACAGGGCTTTGCCCGCTTGCATCTGCATACAACTAGAAAGGTTATCCATAAGCCAAACATAGCAAGCTATATGAATTAGCCAGCTAGCCAAAACCACATTGATTAGGTAACGACACGTGCACTACATGACGCGACACATTTGCTTAATTTCGCTATTACTAAGTAGCGGCAATGGCTTACTGCCTGTGCAAGCGGAAATGCTGAGCCAAGAAAGTACCCAGCAAGAAGCACAAGAAAGCGAAACCGGACAAAGCAGCAATGCAACATCAGCCGCAGCTACCTCTCCAATGACCATATACAAGGTGGTAGGTAAAGACGGCTCTGTGACTTACACCGACAAGCCGCAGCAAAACGCAGAACCCCTAGCTTTCGATGTAAAAACGCAAAACGTAGTAACCGCGGCAAAGGTTACCCCACCTCCCCCTGCGAAGCCGGCTGCCCCCAAGCCCAACTATCGCGTAGTCATTAAGTCACCTGCACCAGAAGCGACAATTCGCAATAACTTGGGTGAATTCACTATTTCTGCCGCACAACCTGGTGCACCCAAAGCGCCAATCTACCGATTAATCTTTGACGACGCCCCATTAGCTAGCAATAGTTCAGGCGTCTTTAAGCTTACTGGTATCCATCGTGGGGCACATACTTATAAAGTTGAACTCACGAACAATACGGGCAAGACTCTTGCATCGTCTCCATTACAAACCCTTTACCTGCATCAGGCATCGGCGTTAATTAATAACTAATAGCGTGCAACCACTGTTATGTATGCGCACCATAGAGGTTCAGTGAACATTTCTTCTTGAGCACTTTATTCGCGCAACGCATCATTGCAAGCTACAATGCACAATTATGGTGCAAAGGAGACGAGCTCGGATGCATTCCACCGAGTTAGAAACACAACAGCTAATCAATAGCCTAAATACCGCACTGGTAATGGTAGACAACAAACTTACGATTGTTTATGCCAACCACGCTGGTGAAGCTTTGTTTGAGACTGGATTAAAACAACTTATTGGGCATCCACTTCAAGATTTTTTCTTGCCGGGCACAATAGAAACCACCCGACTTAAAGCTGCCATCAGAAAAGGTGAAGATTTCACCGAAAACGAAATTAAGTTGGCTTTTCGAGATAACCGCTATGTATCTGCCGACCTAACCGTTACCAACTTGCACTTCGAAGACGGCCCACGACTGCTATTTGAAGTTAAAAAGATTGACCAGCAAAAGCGAATTTCTCGAGAAACTTTACAAAACGCGCAGCATTACGCAGCACGGGAATTGGTTCGCGGCCTTGCACACGAAATCAAAAATCCTCTTGGTGGTATTCGCGGTGCAGCACAGCTATTAGAAAAAGAGCTGATTGACGAGCATAAAGAATTTACAAGCATGATCATTGAGCAGTCTGACCGTCTGCGAAACTTAGTTGATCGATTGCTTGGACCAAATTCACTACCTCGATTTGAAGAAAGCAACGTGCATCAAGCGCTTGAAAAAATACGCAGCTTAATGCGCTTTGACTCAGACAATCCCATTACCATAGTTCGCGACTATGACCCCAGCATTCCACCGCTTATGTTAGACCCTGACATGATTCAGCAAGCGGTGCTCAATATTGTGCGCAACAGCGTTCAGGCATTAACCGAGAGCCAAACCCCCAACCCACAAATTAGGTTAATTACGCGAATAGAGCGCCAAATGACAATTCAAACGAAGCGTCACGCGCTGGTAGCAAAAATAAAAATTATTGATAACGGCCCGGGTATTCCGGCTGAAGTAAAAGACACACTTTTCTACCCCATGGTCACAAGCAAGCAAAATGGCTCTGGGTTGGGTTTGTCTATTTCACAGACCCTTATAAACCACCACGGCGGCAAAATAGATGTAGATAGCTACCCTGGTCACACTGAGTTCGTAATTTACATACCAATAGATCGTAAGGAGACAGACGATGACGAATGAGTCTGTGTGGATTGTCGATGATGACAGTTCTATTCGTTGGGTGCTGCAAAAGGCCTTACAAGCAGCAGATATCAGCTGCTTAAGTTTTGAAAACCCTGAAGATTTATTGCTTCAACTTCAAAGCGGCCAAGCCCCTGAAGTCATCATTTCAGACATAAGAATGCCACAAATGGACGGCATGACGTTACTGAACGAAGTGCATGCCTCGCACCCTATGCTCCCCGTTATCATTATGACGGCGCATTCGGATTTGGACAGCGCAGTTAACGCATATCAAAAAGGCGCCTTTGAATATTTGCCAAAGCCATTTGATATCGACGAGGCAGTAACCTTAACCCAGCGGGCGCTGGCACATGCCAGAGAGCAGTCCACCGTATCTAAAGCGCAAGTGGAAGACGTAGTAACGGAAATTATTGGCGAAGCACCTGCCATGCAGGAAGTGTTTCGTGCCATAGGTCGCTTGTCTCGCTCTTCAATTAGCGTGCTAATTAACGGGCAATCAGGAACGGGTAAAGAACTTGTGGCGCACGCCCTTCATAGGCACAGCCCAAGAGCAAGTAAACCTTTCATCGCCCTTAATATGGCCGCCATTCCTGCCGACCTTGTAGAATCAGAACTATTTGGCCATGAGAAGGGCGCATTTACCGGAGCCCAGGCAGCTCGTCAAGGCCGCTTCGAACAAGCCGACGGCGGAACATTGTTCTTAGATGAAATAGGCGATATGCCGTTAGATGTACAAACCCGCCTTTTACGTGTGCTTGCAGACGGCCAGTTTTATCGTGTCGGTGGCCATCAATCAGTGAGTGTGGACGTACGCATCATCGCTGCAACTCACCAGAATTTAGAACAAAGGGTTGCTGAAGGTAAGTTTAGGGAAGATTTGTTCCACCGCTTAAACGTTATCCGAGTGCACCTTCCTTCACTTAACGAGCGCCGCGAAGATATTCCATTACTAACCCGTCATTTCTTGCGCCGAGCAGCCAAAGAACTTGATGTAGAAGCTAAAAGCATATCGAAAGACGCTGAGCGCGTAATGTCTCAGCTACCATGGCCTGGAAACGTAAGGCAGCTAGAAAACGTGTGTCGCTGGTTAACGGTAATGGCGAGTGGTCAAGAAGTGCTGCCCAGCGATCTGCCACCGGAAATTCACAGCGATAGCAGTATTGAAAAACCTAGCGCTGAATCGGGTGAGTGGCCAGATTTGTTGGCAAGCTGGACCGATAAACAGCTTCGCGACGGCCATCACAACATTCTTAACGACGCGATGCTGACGTTTGAGCGTATTATGCTTGAGCGAGCACTTCAGCACACTCATGGCCACAAACAAGATGCGGCTAAACGCTTGGGTTGGGGAAGAAATACCCTAACAAGAAAGTTAAAAGAATTAGGCGTGAACTAACCCTAGTGATTACGCCGTAAGCTAGCAGGGAACTCACTGCTAGCTTATGAGCGGCTTGCGACCTAATGTCCTTTCGTCAGTAGCGCCGTCATTCCCTGATTGAAATGCCTTACCCACTTCATACTAAACTGGCCTTTGGCGCTTCGATTTATTTCTATCACCGCCTCTTTTTTAGAAAGTACGTTATCTTCATTGTGCGCTCTTGGGTGTGTCATTGCATCGTAGGTATCAACAATGGCTAATAACTTCGCACCTTCACAGATATCGTCTTCTTTTAGCCCCAATGGATAACCTGTTCCATCAGTGCGTTCATGGTGCTGCATCACGATTTTGCGCGCCATATCCCATTGGTCTAGGTGCTCTAACAAACGGGCGCTTTTATACACATGAGAGCGCATAAGATTAAATTCGATATCGCTTAGCGCATCGCCTTTGTGCAAAAGCTTCAATGGCATGAAGGCCATTCCGAAGTCATGTACATAGCTGGCTACGGCAAGCTGATCTTCGTCTATAGGGTTTTCGGCCACGTCGTTAATATACATAGCCAGTTTGGCAATGCGATCACCACGACCAGACCAGTAGTTTGAGCGGCGTTCAATGGTTTGCATTAAGTCGCGGAAAAATAGAATATCTTGCTTCTTTTCACTACTAATATCTTTAGGGATACCTGTAGCCGCTAACGTAGGGGGCTTTATCTGAACGTTTTGTGGGTCGTCTTCATCCGCAACAATATCTAACGCTGGGTTAAGTAATAAGACCGCTTCGGTAAGGCGTTTTTCATGCTCAGCAGTATTTTCAGGCGTCACACGACCGATAGCTAAAACCAGCTGATTGTGAAGATTGTCATCGTATTCGGCTTTGCCACTGGCCATTACAGCCTCTACGAAGGCTTTTACTCTGTCCATTGTAAGCAATACCAAGTCACTCATAGTACTCGTGTACGCCACCTGCCCTTTGCGCAAATAATCTAGCAAGTCCTCTACATGCTGCAAAAGCGGGATCATGGGAGAGAAGTTAACCAGGCCTAAATCACCTTTAATGGTGTGGATTGAGCGAAACAGAGCACGCTGCAATTCGTTGTCTTCCGGACGAAGCTCTAATTCAATCAAGGTTTGTTCACTTGATTCATAGAGTTCGTTTATTTCCTCCATAAGGTCAGCAAGAATATCTTCTTCTAGGTCGTCTGGAGTAAATGTCTGCATATAGTGGTTACCGAGTTAGGTTCGATTGCGCTTTTTATTATTGTAATTGGGTATCGGCAAAATTTCCTCATACTAAAGGTGAGAAACATAGCCACTTTTCCAACTTATTGCTCAACTATACCTTCCGCACTGTAAAAACTCATCGGACAAGTGTACGCTGAAACTTCATCTATACTGCGCGCGTCAATTGTATCTAGGAGTTGTTTTGATCGCTTTATTCCGCATTCCGGCACTTTTTATCGCCTTTTTACTCATTAACATCGTTCTGCTAATTGTTTGTATCGCACGACCTTTTCACAAAGATAACGTGCATATTGCGGGTAGTATGTATTCACTTATGGCTAAGGTCGTAGGTCTCAAAATTATTATAAAGAAAGATCCTGCGGTTAAAATAAACGAGCCCTACGTTTACATCGCCAATCATCAAAATAGTTTCGACGTTATCACTATCTGTAAAGCTGCACTGCCTGGCGTGGTAACCATTGGCAAAAAGAGCTTAAAGTGGATCCCTATTTTCGGCCAAATCTATTGGTTGTCAGGCAATATCATGATTGATAGAAAGAATTCCGGTAAAGCCCGTAATACACTCGATATTGCTGCAAAACGCATTGCGAAAAAGAAAACGTCGGTATGGCTATTCCCAGAAGGTACACGAAGCTATGGCAGAGGCATATTACCTTTCAAACAAGGTGCGTTTCGCCTAGCTAAGACCACCAACGAACCGGTTGTCATGGTAACCGCCAGCAATTTGCACAATAAAGTAAAATGGAACCGTTGGAATAACGGCATTGTGCTTATTGATATTGCTGCCCCTCAGGCCTTGAACGAGGACAAGACAATTAAAGAGTGGATGGTGCATTTTAACGATGAAATGAAACAAAAGTTTGATGCGCTTAATACACAGGTCGATGAACTGGAAAAAAGCAGGTAAACTTGCGTCAAAATTGCTAACGAGTGTTTATTATGACCCAGTTCGATGAAAGAGAAGAGTGGTACGAGTTTAACCAAGAAACTATTGATGCCCTTCTAGAAGACGGCAGCCAAGCCGATGCCGACTATACCATTGAGCACCACTTCGCCAGCACTGACTTCGACGTGCTAGAAAAGGCAGCTGTTGATGCGTTTAAAGCTGGTTTTGAAGTCACCGACGCAGAAGAGCTTATTCTTGATGATGGCGAAACCATTTTCTGCTTCGACGCAGTTGCAGAGCGAAAGCTAGATATTGAAAAGCTTAATGCGGACTCTGACACCTTGCTTAAAATTGCCGACAAGCATGATGTAACCTACGACGGTTGGGGTACTTACTTCGAGCCGCGTGAAGAAGGTGAATACGAAGAAGAAGATCACTACTTCGACGACTGATCTCTAAGGCACCCTCACCGTTTTAACTGAGAAGGCGTTAAGTTACCCTTCAGCTTTTGTTCATCTTTTTCCGTCAACAATGACACTGTCATTATCGATTGGAAAAGGATGGACAGATGAAAAAGCTACTTTTCTCACTTACTACATATTCTGCTATTGCAACATTACAGCTTGCGCTTATGTCACCTGTGCATGCCAGTACCGAAAATAGCGCACAAAACAAAAACGTTACCTCTAACGAATACCGTTACAACAAACCATTTGTTGCAGCTGAATCGCTGCTGCCTAAAACCTCAGGTGCATTGACAAGCGAAGAAACAATCTCTCAATCTGTTGATGACGTTGAGACTGATGAACAGTCCCTTCCCAAGGCGGGTAAGCATCAACAGCATTTAGCCGTGAGTAAGTCCTCTAGCGATATCGTAGTCAGCAGTATTAATGAGTTTTGGATTTATGAAAGCTGGGTAACGCTTGAGCAAGACATTGATTACGATGGTTATCACTCTACGTTTTCGATTGAGTTTGACGCCGACACCATTTTCACTCGCGCGCCAGTATACGCGGTCTTGTATTTGGGCAAAAACGACGTGTACGAGTCTATTCACGTGTCGTCTGAATTTTACATTTACTCAGAAGACTCAACAGATACCTTTACCATTGAAAGCACATTAGTTTCTGGCTATCCGCCGGGTGAGTACGACATTCTATTAGAGCTTTATGATGCAGATACCGAAATGCTTGTGGCGTATACCGATGCCTATGATGACAGTGCACTCGCCTATCTTCCCCTTGAAAGTGAAAATAATGAATATGTGGTTGAAGATACGGTAGTCATAGTAGAAGAGCATGGCGGAGCATGGTCTTTACTCCCACTGTGTCTATTAGGTGGCATTGTACTTGTTAGACGAACTGTTAGACGCCGACACTGCTAACTATCTTGGAAAGTTAATCAGCTAAAAGCTGCATGCACCTGCAGCTTTTGGCTATTTTTTATACTAAAGTCTATTATATAATATAAACCTTCTTTTCCAATTAACGTTGATTCGCCAATGTACCAAGGAAAACAGTACATACTGACGCTTTCAATTGGTGTAGTGCAATGAGCATCGACAATGTTAACTTGTTCAATCTATTAGAAAATACGCAAATTGGCGTAGTCATTCACAATGCTACTGGCGTTGTAGAGTATGCCAATCCCGCTGCGTTAACGCTACTTCGATTGAGTATAGGTAAACTTAAAGAGAAAAGCTTAGACGTGGACTCCTGGGAGTTCATTGACATGGAAAACAGAAAAGTACCTTACCACGAACTTCCCATTGCCCAGGTGCTTGCTACTAGCACCGCTATAAATAACCGAATATTGGGAACGATAAATAAAGATACCGATAAAATAACGTGGTTTAATGTCAACGCATATCCCGAAAAGTACAAGGTCAATGGCAGTTCACCGTCTTTTGTAGTGGTTTATTTCACTGATATCACGGCAAAGATTAGTGATTTCTCTTACAAAGATATTGTTCAACATTCACAAGATATGATTTTGGTAACGGAAGCTCAGAATATCGATGCCCCGCTTTCTCCTAAAATCATCTATGCAAATGAAGCATTGTGTAAACATACTGAATATAGTCTTGAGGAGTTATTGGGTGAGACACCTCGCATTTTTCAAGGTGCCCTAACCGACAAAGCCTCTACGCTGCGTATTCGGCAGTCACTTATTGATCAACGCCCATGTACCGAAACACTTTTAAATTATACGAAGTCTGGCACACCTTTCTGGGTTCAAATGAACATATTCCCGCTTACCAATGAATTTGGTGAAGTAACCCATTTTGCAGCTGTTCAGCGTAACGTTAGCGAAATGAAGTTCCAATCTGAACAGCTAGATAAGCGCAATTCAGAACTTAAGAAAATAAAGCAGAACTTAGAAAGCCTGGTTAACCATCGAACCAGCGAGCTTCGTTCAGCCAATCATAAATTAGAGAAACTGGCATATTATGACGCGCTCACGAACATTCCAAATAGACGGGCATTTCTAGACGCATTTGCAAAGTCGTTAAACTTCGCAAAACGCAATGGACATGCAATGTTGATTGGCATCGCCGATGTTGATCACTTTAAGGCTATTAATGATAGTTATGGCCACGGATTTGGCGATGACGTATTAACCATCGTTGCTCAGACAATGCAGCAATTTTTTCGTCAAGAAGATGCCATTGGGCGCATAGGTGGCGAAGAGTTTGCGTTCTGTATGGTACTAACAAGTCCAGTCTCCCCTCGCCAACTATTAGACAGATTTCGCGAGAAAGTCAGCATTCTCCATGAAACCCATCCTCCGTTGAAAGGAAGACAAGTTACCCTTAGTTTGGGAGCGGTATATGTAAGCGACTTAAAAGAGGTAAGCATAAAGCAACTACTTTGCGATGCAGATGAAGCCCTTTATAGAGCCAAAAATAAAGGTCGCAATACCATAGAGTGCGAATGTTATGACGATATCGATAACGAAGGGTTAGAACCCTGTGAAGATGGTAGAGCTGGCACAGAGTCTCATTCTAAACCTCATCATGTTACGTAAAAGCTAATATTGATTCGTGGTAACGCTACATGAGCATATTGTTCACTACGGCTCACCTTTAATAACCAAAATCGTTAGCTTATCAGCTCAGCATCGATTTGGCTGTCCAGCCACGTTGCTCAGTTTTCTCCCCCGTCAGGCGGCTCAATACCTTCAACCTCGACTACCACTTTTTCTACCAGCTTCACTCTTCCCTGCTTCACTAGCGCTTGTCTTAATACATACTCTATTTGCGCATTTACACTTCGCAAGTCATCGGCAGCCCATCGCTCCATGGCGGCAAGTACATTTTCATTTATCCTAAGTGGATACGCTTTTTTCTTTGCCAAAATCACAAACCTTATGTGCCGCAGTGCATCGCTGCGGCACTACAATTTCAAACTTAAATTAAAAAAACGAGCTAGTAGATTGTACCTGTATTAATAACCGGTTGCGTCGACTTATCACCACACAGCACAACTAATAAATTACTGATCATCGTCGCTTTACGCTCTTCATCAAGCTCTACTACACCCTTTTCATTTAATCGCTGAAGTGCCATTTCTACGGTTCCCACAGCACCATCTACAATTTGCTTACGGGCAGCCACAATAGCTGATGCTTGTTGACGCTGAAGCATGGCACTTGCGATTTCTTGCGCGTAGGCAAGGTGGCTGATACGAGACTCCAAAATTGTGATCCCAGCTTTCGCAAGGCGAGCTTGGATCTCTTCTTGTAAACGCGCTGATATCTCTATTGGGTGGCTACGAAGTGCGACTTCCGCTTGCTCGTCGTCACGTGGATCGTAAGGAAAGCTACTTGCCATATTGCGGATTGCGGACTCACTTTGAATTCGCACAAAACTTTCGTAATCGTCTACGTCAAACATTGCTTCAGCAGTATCGCTCACTTTCCACACGACAATAGAGGCTATTTCAATGGGGTTTCCTTGATTGTCGTTAACTTTAATTCTGGCACTTTCAAAGTTTCTTATGCGCAAAGAAATATTAGCTCTACGGAACAAAGGAATTGTCCAGCGTAATCCAACATCAGAGACAGTACCTACATAGCTGCCGAAAAACGTCATGACCTTAGCTTGGTTGGGTTGCACCATGAAATAGCCCAACCACAAACTTCCCACTAAAACGCTTAGAATAACACCAGCTTCGGGGTTACCCGACACTGCATAGAAAAACGTAGCAACCTGTGCGACTAGCAAAACACAGATCATCAAATAACCGTTTACCGAAAACCCTTTCTTTTCTTTCATATCACTCACCTTTGATATCATTTTGATATCTTTATAATACAAAATTTAACTACTCGCTAATTTTGATGTGTTACCAAATATGTCAAAGCAACATTTTATTTTTAACTATGGGGTAACATTTTTTGGTAACTCTATGAAATAGATGCCAGAATAATGGAGGGTCATCGTTTACTATGGACGTACGTTAATGCCTTCAAACTCAGATAAAAACGTCGCTTCTTCTTTCCAGCGCCGTACCTTGTTAAAGGGCGGTCTCGCCTTTGGTCTTACTGCGGGCATTACCCCTTTTTCAATCGGAAAAGAAAAACCGACGCTGCGCGTATTAGGCACCCATGTCACGCTTCAGGAAGCCATTCGTCAGCGCGCCATGGAAGACTTAGGCATTAATATTGAGTTTGAGCCAGGTGGCAGTGCAACCGTTCTTCAAAAGGCGTCGATGAACCCCACGTCATTCGACCTGTATGAGCAGTGGTCTAATAGCATTAATGTATTGTGGCGCGCTCACGCTATTCAGCCCATAGAGAAGAAACGCCTTCAGTATTGGGAAGAAATAAACGATTTAAGCAAGACCGGAAAACTTACCGAGAACGCGCGAATGGGCGCTGGCGACGCACCGCATAAAATTATTAATGTACAGGACGACGGCACTCTGGGCGCAAACCATACTGACACAATTAGTTTTTTACCTTATGTGCACAATGTTGACTCTTTTGGCTATGACACATCAAAGTTACCCAACGAACTGCAAGGGCAAGAAGAAAGCTGGGGCTGGCTTTTAGACAGTCGCTATTCAGGAAAAGTGGGCATAGTTAACGACCCCACTATCGGACTTTTCGATTTAGCACTTGCCGCACAAGCTAAAGGGTTCATTCAATTCCAAGATATCGGTGCCATGACCGAGTATGAACTTGATGATTTGTTTAGCTTACTTATAGAGTTGACTCAGTTAAACCATTTCAATGGATTCTGGACCTCGGTCCCTGAGTCTGTTGAGTTCATGAAAAGTGGACGGGTTGCAATCGAAAGCATGTTCTCGCCTGCGGTCTCTGCGCTGAACGGTCAAGATATTCCGGTTACGTTTGCAGCACCGAAAGAAGGCTACCGCGGATGGCACGGTGTAATGTGCATGTCCTCTGCCACACAAGGTAGAATAAAGGACGTGGCTTATGAGTATATGAATTGGTGGCTGTCGGGGTGGCCTGGCGCATTTATTGCCAGACAAGGCTACTATATTTCCAACCCTAAACGTTCAGCTCAATATCTTTCAGACGCCGAATGGAATTACTGGTACAAAGGGCAAGTAGCATCAGAGCCGCTAAAAGGGCCCGACGGAAACATTAGTGTTAGACAAGGCGCCCAGCGCACTGGTGGGAGTTATGAAGAGCGTTTTAGTAATGTTGCCGTATGGAATACCGTTATGCCAACCTACGAATACAGTTTGCAGAAGTGGTACGAATTCATCACTGCATAATGTTGCGTTAAGTAAAAACCCATAACGTAAATGGAATAAGGCTTTTTTAGTTCACATGTTATCGTCAATTCGAATTCAGCTTATCACCGTGCTACTCGCTCTAATAGCGCTTATATTGGCACAGGGGTTTATTGCTAGAGAAAACCAAGAAGTCCTAAACAAAGGCGTGGCATCAGCGTCAAAGGCAGTAGTTGATGTTGCACTTGTTAAGGAACTTGAACGGGATGTGGTGGACTTACAGCGCAACGTGCTCATATTCAAAGAGAATGCGAGCAAATCAGCCATTACTCGCTTCAGTCGACTCATGGTGACTATTAACACCAAACTCGACAAGTTAGCCCTGGTAGACGAAGACAAGGAAATACAGGAAGACAACCATATCCTTTCAAGAATGAAGGAGCACCTTAACGCCTATCAGGAGAATTTTACCCAAGTTGTCGATGCGCGCTCTGAAAGAGATAACCTTATAGCAAGAGGCACCCTATCTGATATTACGTTACTGGAAAAGATACTGAGTGACGCTAAAACAAACGGAGATATCTCTGCTGCCTCTGAAGAACAGGCAAAGACGCTTCTTATTCGGGCAGAAAATGCGATGTTGAAATATCTGATGAAACCCGACATGGGTTTTATTCGAGCATTCAACGAAGCCGCAGATTCACTACGAAAATTAACGCTAACGAAAAATACATCCCTTCAGGAAAGAGTGGAGCGATTGTCGGAAAAAATTAAAGCCGATTTCGTTAAGCTAACCCAGATAACCCAAGGTAATTTATTCTTGGTTAACGTAGTCATGGCGGGGTCTGCCAATGAATTTCTCTATTTAAGCGGTGAGCTGGCCAAAAAAGTAACCACAGACTCTGAAATTGCGACTCAACGCACCTACACACTGGCTGAAAGCACACAGCGTAACGGAGAGTTATTTTCTCTTGTTGCCATTCTACTCGCCCTCTCAGCAGCGCTGTTTGCCATGTTTCGCATATTGGGCCCTATCCGCTCTATCACTCAAGTTTTCAACAAACTTGCCCAAGGCGTACAAATTTCCAATATTCCTGGCAGCAGCCGAAAAGATGAGATTGGCAAGCTAGCAAAAGCGGCGCTTGTTTTTAGTGATAAAAACCGAGAGACAGAAAAACTGCTAGATGAAGCAAGAACCATGAACTCTCAGCTTGAAAGCTTAAATAAAGCGATTACTGAGGCGAAAATAAAAGCGGAGCAAGCAACCGCGTCAAAGAGTATGTTTTTAGCCAATATGAGTCATGAAATCCGCACGCCGATGAATGGCATTATCGGGCTAATAGAACTGGCGCAACAGCAAGAGCTGTCCACTACTGTTAAAGGGTATCTCGACAAGGCAGCGTATTCTGGGCAAATATTATTGAGCGTAATTAACGATATTCTCGACTTCTCAAAAATTGAAGCGGGTAAATTGAAGATTGAGGAAGTGAGCTTTTCTTTGCATTCACTGTTCGACAACCTCATTGCAGTCATTGCACTACGCGCAAAAGAAAAGAACTTATCGGTGCACTTTACGGTAAACCCAAAGATACCTCCGCAAGTAATTGGCGACCCACTGCGTATTGCCCAAATAATTATGAATATAGGCAACAATGCTGTGAAGTTCACCGAGCAAGGGCGTATAGATATTGAGTTTGATGGCAGCCTGAATGAAAAAGGGAACGTGTTAAACCTTACCATGCGAATCACCGATTCCGGCATAGGTATGAGTGCAGCCCAGCTAGATAGAATATTTAAGCCTTTCACTCAAGCAGACGGTTCAACCAATAGAAAATACGGCGGTACCGGCCTAGGCCTTGCGATTGTAAGCCAGCTTACTGAACTTATGAACGGCCGCCTTGATGCCACTTCTACTATGGGAAAAGGCAGTACGTTTGAAGTTGAACTGCCGCTGAAAGCATTTAAAAACCAACCAGGCGTGCTTGAACAAACACCTCAGCTACCTGTTGATAGCCTTTATATTACTGAAGCAGCATTGCTGCCTGCGGCTTATTGCAACCAGATACAGCTGCCGACTAAATCAACGCCATCAATAGAAGATGCCAAAAATATCGCCGCTTTACCTGAACATATCATTGTAGATATCCATGAGTTTAGTGAATTCAGACAGAATATTGCTTGGTTAAACGCCTTATTAGAAGAAGGGAAGTCGGTAGGCCTGGTAATGGAAAGTGCAGGCAGCGCGCTACAAGCTAAATATGACACGCTATGGAAAGGCCCACTTATCATGCATCCATTCACACCTGCGCAATTTGAGCGTTTTGTTCATCAGGTGATATCTAAAGATGCAAGTTATGATGGACATCATTTTAGTGAAGAAGCGGAAGCAACGTCGCTAGAAGGCCACGTTCTATTAGTGGAAGACAATAATATAAATCAACTCGTCACCGGAGAAATGCTTACCAATCTTGGGCTTACTTTCGATATTGCAGAAGACGGCAAGCAAGCCGTGCAAAAAGTAGAAAATGCCCCGCAGTACGACCTAATATTGATGGATGTACAAATGCCGGTGATGGACGGTTATGAGGCAACCAAACAACTCCGCGAAAAAGGCTTTACTGGCGTACCTATTATCGGCCTTTCGGCCAATGCAATGAAGGAAGATAAACAAAGCGCGATAGACGCGGGTATGAACGACTACCTCACCAAGCCGATAAAGCAAAAATCATTGATAGGCATGTTAAAACAGTACTTAGGCAAACAGCTCTAAACGCGAACGTAAAGATAAGTTCTTATACCAATTCGTATAAATAATTGCCCGCTCAGTAGGCGCTGGCAAGCTTCCTAGCGAAGTGTGAGAATGCAGGAACAGCTTTCGAACAAACTCGCTATGTTTAAGGCCTGTTAAATCGCTAATAAAAAAGGGCTACCTTTCGGTAACCCTTCTAATTTGTATCGATAAACCCCGTTCTAGGGGCTGCACTTAAAGCGCTTTAATGGTCTCGAACTGCTCTTTAAGTTTGGCTAGGGCTTTTTCACCCTCTTCCAACTTAGCGCGTTCCTTTTCAATTACTGCTTCTGGCGCATTACTTACGAACTTCTCATTACCCAACTTGCCACGAGTACGAGATACGTCTTTCTCGATTTTCTCCATGGCTTTAGTTATACGAGCAAGCTCTGCGTCTTTGTCGATAAGCCCTGCCATTGGGATAAGAATTTCCATCTCGCCCACTAGCGCTGTTGCGCTGGCTGGTGCTTCTTCACCATCTTTTAATATAGTTACGGTTTCAAGCTTAGAAAGCTTATCGAGGAATGCCTTAGCCGCATCAAGACGACGCGCGTCTTCGTCGCTTACGTTTTTAAGTAGCGCATTAAGTGGTTTGTTTGGTGAGATATCCATTTCACCACGGATATTACGAATACCCACGATAAACTTCTTCACCCACTCGATATCGGCAAGCACTTTGTCGTCTTGTTTCGCTGCATCAACTTCAGGGAATGCCTGAACCATAATGCTTGCGCCCTCTTCCACTTTAAGTGCACTTAGTGGCACAACGCGCTGCCAAATAGTGTCGGTGATAAATGGCATTAGCGGATGCAACAAGCGAAGCAAGCTTTCAAGTACGTTAATAAGCGTATGACGTGTACCGCGCTTTTCAGCTTCGGTGCTGGCGTCATTGTTAAGCACTGGCTTAGTAAGTTCTAGATACCAGTCACAGAACTGGTTCCAAGTGAACTCGTAAACGGTTTGCGCAGCGATGTCGAAACGGTAGTCTTCAAGCGCTTTTTCAAATTCAACCAGCGTTTGTTGGAACTTAGCCCAAATCCAGCGATCGGCCATGCTAAGCACCATTTCGCCGCCGTCACGACCTGTATCGTGCTCTTCTGTGTTCATCAGTACGAAACGCGATGCGTTCCAAATCTTGTTACAGAAGTTGCGGTAGCCTTCAACACGGGCCATATCAAAGTTGATATCGCGGCTGGTTGACGCCATAGCTGCAAAGGTAAAGCGCAATGCGTCTGTACCGTAGGCCTGAATACCATCAGGGAATTGCTTGCGAGTACGCTTGGCAATCTTCTCAGCAAGCTGAGGCTGCATCATGCCCGCGGTGCGTTTAGTGACTAGCGACTCAATATCAATGCCGTCAATCAAATCGATTGGGTCAAGCACGTTGCCCTTCGACTTTGACATTTTATCGCCATTCTCATCGCGGATAAGACCAGTAATGTAGATGTCTTTAAACGGAATTTTGCCCGTGAACTTCTTGGTCATCATGATCATTCTGGCAACCCAGAAGAAGATGATGTCAAAGCCTGTAACTAGCACTGAAGACGGTACAAAGGTTTCTAGATCTGGCGTTTCTTCTGGCCAGCCCATGGTGGCGAACGGCCATAGTGCACTTGAGAACCAGGTATCTAGTACATCGTCGTCTTGAGAAAGGGTTACGTCACTGCCAAGGCCGTGCTTTTCGCGCACTTCTTCTTCGGTGCGGCCAACAAAAACGTTACCGTTTTCGTCGTACCACGCCGGAATGCGGTGTCCCCACCACAGCTGACGTGAAATACACCAGTCTTGAATGTTGTGCATCCACTGGTAGTAAGTCTTGTTCCAGTTCTCTGGCACAAAACGAATTTCGCCACTTTCAACCGTTTCAATTGCAGGCTTAGCAAGAGATTCAACCGCAACATACCACTGGTCAGTTAGGTAGGGTTCAATTACCGCACCCGTTCTGTCGCCACGCGGCACTTTAAGCTTGTGCGGCTCAATCTTAACCAATGCGCCTTGTGCGTCTAAATCAGCAACAATTTGCTTACGGGCGTCGAAGCGATCTAAACCGCGATACGCTTCTGGCGCTTCGTCGTTAATTTTCGCATCGTCGGTAAGAATGTTGATCATAGGCAAGTTATGACGCTTACCCATATCGTAGTCGTTGAAGTCGTGAGCAGGCGTGATTTTAACGCAGCCTGTACCGAATTCTTGATCGACATAGTCATCGGCGATAACCGGAATTAAACGGCCAGTAATCGGTAGCTTAATCTCTTTGCCGATAAAGCCTTGGTAACGCTCGTCATCTGGGTGTACCGCAACCGCGGTATCACCTAGCATGGTTTCTGGGCGCGTTGTCGCAACTACTAGTTCACCGCTACCATCTGCAAGTGGGTAGCGCATGTGCCACATGTGGCCATCTTCTTCTTCGTTCAGTACTTCAAGATCAGATACTGCAGTGTGAAGCACTGGGTCCCAGTTAACCAAACGCTTACCACGGTAAATAAGGCCTTCTTCGTGTAGCTTAACGAATACTTCAGTTACGGCTTTAGACAGGTCTTCGTCCATGGTGAACACTTCGCGAGACCAGTCAGGAGACGTACCTAGACGGCGCATTTGACCGGTGATCGTTCCGCCGCTGTGCTCTTTCCATTCCCACACTTTCTTGATGAAGTCTTCGCGACCTAAATCGTGGCGCGTCTTGCCTTCAGCGTTAAGTTGGCGTTCTACCACCATTTGGGTAGCAATACCGGCGTGGTCAGTACCCACTTGCCATAGCGTATTGTCGCCCTTCATGCGGTGATAACGGGTTAAGGCGTCCATAATGGTTTGCTGGAAACCATGACCCATGTGAAGGCTACCGGTAACGTTTGGTGGCGGAAGCAAAATACAATAAGGGTCGCCGCTACCTGAAGCTTTAAATAAACCCGCCTCTTCCCATGACTTGTAGCATTGCTGCTCGATGGACTGCGGTTCGAAGGTTTTATCCATTACACACTCTCAAATTGAAGCTAAACGCGAATGACTTATGCAGATTTGAACTGCATGTTGCATCCAGCTTGCTGATAGTTTTTGTATCTTACCCGCGCGGCCTGTTTGGCGTTCTCGTCCACGGGTACAAAATCGATGATTTGACGATGCTGGTTGGGTGTAGGCACCATACCGGATCCCACATTAACCACCATTTGTCGTCTGGCTACCTGCTCTGGCCGCCAACAAATTTCCACCGGCGTTCCTGATTGCGGCCCTTCACCATAAAGGTTATGGGGAACAAAACGGTCAGCCGGCAGCTGCCACAACAATTCATCAACGTCTTCAGCCTGCGCCTGTGTATCGCACAGCACACTAATCTTTTGCTTATTGGCAAACGCTGAGGCAATAACTTCACTGGCGCGGCCTGCCACGCCATTGTCACTGCTGGTAAGTTGATAAAATATCACTTGTGGCATGAATGATTAGTCCTCTAACTTGATATCAGCGCGGTTCATTAAGAACTGAGACAGCATAGGCACTGGACGGCCTGTTGCACCTTTGTTCTTACCACTGCGCCATGCCGTACCGGCAATATCAAGGTGAGCCCAGTTGTATTTCTTAGTGAAGCGCGACAAGAAACAACCCGCCGTAATTGACCCTGCTGGGCGACCACCAAGGTTCGTCATGTCGGCAAACGGGCTTTCAAGCTGCTCTTGGTAATCGTCCCATAGCGGTAGACGCCATGCGCGATCTGAGCTTTGCTCTGACGCATTAAGTAGTTCGTGAGCAAGCGGATTGTGCGTACTCATCACAGCTGTTGCATGGTGACCAAGTGCGATAATCGCTGCGCCAGTTAGCGTGGCTACGTCAATTACTAGCTCTGGGTCGAAGCGCTCTACATAGGTTAGCGCGTCGCATAATACTAAACGGCCTTCGGCATCAGTGTTTAGCACTTCAACGGTTTGACCCGACATAGTCGTTAGAATGTCACCCGGACGGTACGCTTTGCCATCTGGCATGTTTTCACAGCCTGCCAATACACCAATAACGTTAATTGGCAGATTCAGCGCCGCGATAGTGTGCATAGTACCAAGTACGCCGGCAGCACCACCCATGTCGTACTTCATTTCATCCATGGCTTCGCCTGGCTTAATTGAAATACCGCCTGAATCGAAAGTAAGGCCTTTACCTACAAGCACAATTGGCGCTTGATCAGCTGGACCACCGCGGTGATGCATAATACTCATCATACTTTCATTGTCTGAACCACGGCCAACAGCCAAATACGCTTGCATACCAAGCTCGGCCATTTGGGTTTCATCAACGACTTCTGCGGTTACGCTGTCGTATTGGCTGGCAAGCTCTTGCGCCTGCTGCCACAGGTACGCTGGGTTACAGATGTTTGGCGGCATGTTAGCCACATCTTTGGTCACTTTCGCACCGCGAGCAACCGCTAAACCATGCTCAACTGCACGTTCACCAACGGTAAGTTCACGGCGTGTAGGTACGTTAAATACAATTTTACGCAGTGGGCGACGTGGCTCACCTTTCTTGGTTTTAAGCTGCATAAAGGTGTAAAGCGTGTCTTCAGTTGCTTCTACTGCCTGACGTACTTTCCAGTAGGTATCGCGACCTTTAACGTGAAGCTCGGTAAGGAAACATACCGCTTCCATTGAGCCTGTTTCATTCAATGTTTGAATGGTTTTGGCAATAATGTTTTTGTATTGACGCTCGTCTAATTCGCGCTCTTTACCACAACCGACTAGAAGCACGCGCTCGCTTAGTACATTTGGCACGTTGTGTAGCAACAACATTTGGCCGGCTTTACCTTCAAGGTCGCCGCGGCGTAACAAGTTGCTGATATAACCTTCACTGATTTCGTCTAGCTGTTCAGCCACTGCCGTTAGGCGGCGCGGCTCGAAGACACCTACAACAATACATGCGCTGCGTTGCTTTTCAGGACTGCCACTTTTTACACTAAACTCCACGATATCACCTCGCTTTTCGTCGTTTATGGTTTGCACGATGACTAAAATCACGTAACGTTTCGCGCTGCTTTATGTTTTAATACGCAGCATAACTTTTTAGTTCGCTGCAATTCACGCTTAAAGACCTATTGAATATAGGTTAAATTTGCGTCAAAACACCATGCAAACGGTTTATGATTGCAGGCAAAACTTGTAAAAACGGTAAGTTTAAACAAAATTGTGCTTTCTTTCACTAAAATTCCTAATTTTCCGGAAGGGCTGAGATGCTGATATTCCGCTATTTACTTAAGGAAACGCTGAAATCTCAGTTAGCGATTTTCTTTATCCTAATGGCAATTTTTGTCACCTTGCGATTTGTGCGCGTTTTGGGCGACGCCTCGGACGGTGATATTCCCGCTGGGCTAGTGCTTGGCTTCCTAGGTTTATATGCCCCTATCCTCTCTTCATTAGTGCTGCCTATCAGCGCCTATTTGGGCATTATGCTGGCACATGGCAGGCTGTATGTAGACAGTGAAATGACCGTAATGCGAGCCTGTGGTATCAGTGAATGGTATGTAACGCGGGTAATGCTGTTCTTGTCTGTACTTATCATGATAGTCACAGGCGCAATTACCCTTTATTTCGCGCCAATGGCTGCAGAGAACGAATATCAGCTGCGAGAAAAAGCCAGAAATGAGGCGGGAATATCAGCGTTAATGCCAGGTAGATTCCAGCAAACCGGTAACGAAAAAGCGGTTATTTTTGTTCACGATGTAGACAACAACGATAAGCTACAACGTGTGTTTTTATCGCAAAATCAAACGGACGATAGCGAAGGCGACGTGCGCGTTGTTTATGCACAAACTGGTGAAGTGGCCAATAACCCTGACGGCACGCGAAACCTTGTGTTGAAAGAAGGGGTACAGTACGAAGGAAAGCAATCTGAAAAGGCTTTCCGCAAAGTAGAATTTGACGAATACCAAATTCAGATTGCCGATAAACCTGCCGACGAAACTCGTCGTAAGGTAAGCGTACTGCCTACTAACGAACTGTGGGAAGACGACAGTATTGAAGCTAGAGCAGAACTTCAGTGGCGTATTGCCATACCGCTTTCCATTCCGTTTTTAGTACTAATTGCTGTGCCGCTAAGCGCAGTCGACCCGCGTCAGGGGCGCTTTGGTAAAATGTTCCCTGCCATCCTGCTTTACTTGGGATACTTCTTGCTGCTGCTTGCGAGTAGACGAGTGTTAGAAGACGGCAAAATGCCACCTCAGCTTGGCTTATGGTGGGTGCATACCATCATGCTGATTATTGGTGTCATGTTGATTGTGCGAGACAGAAAAACCGGCACTGAGCTTCGCGCTTGGATATTGGGGAAAAAGTAGATGTTTAAGATCCTCGATTTATATATCGCCCGTACGCTGTTAGGCACTATTACCGTTACGCTTAGTGTACTAATTGGCTTAAGCGCGCTTATTAAATTTGTAGAACAGCTGCGAAAAATTGGCGAAGGCGACTATGACATGCTGGTCGCTTTTATCTACGTATTGCTAAGCTTGCCTCGCGACTTAGAGCAGTTCTTCCCTATGGCAACATTGCTGGGCGGCCTTATTGGCATGGGCGTACTGGCTAGCAATAGCGAATTGGTAGTGATGCAGGCCGCAGGTATGAGCCGCTGGAACATCATAAACTCAGCCATGAAGTCGACCCTTGTAATGATCTTATTAGTGATGGCCGTTGGCGAGTGGGTCACCCCGTACAGTGAAACCAAGGCAAAACAGATAAGAACTGAAGCCATTTCAGGCGGTAGTTTATTTTCTTCCGATAAGCTGGTGTGGGCAAAGGATGGCGACCGATTTGTAAGCATAGGTCAGGTGTTAAGCCAAGACTCTCTCAAAGATGTGAGCATATTTAGCTTTAACCCTGACTTGTCGCTAGAGAGCATTACTCACGCTAAAAATGGGGCCTTCGACGGCGACGGTTGGTGGCTAAGCGACGTTGAAGTAACCAAGTTTACTGAAACGAATGTTACGGTAGATGAAAATAACCGCATGCGTTGGAATTCAACACTGACACCAGACAAACTAGGCATTGTTGCGGTTAAGCCAGAGGCTTTATCTATTACTGGGCTGCTGGATTACGTGAACTACCTAGACAACAACGACCAAGACCCTTCTCGTTATCAACTCGCCTTGTGGCGCAAGGTATTCCAACCTATTTCGGTAGGCGTAATGCTGTTAATGGCATTGTCGTTCATCTTTGGCCCGCTGCGTAGCGTTACAATGGGCGCACGCGTGATCATGGGCGTACTGACAGGCTTCGGTTTCTTTATTCTCAATGAAGTATTTGGGCCAGTGAGTTTAGTCTATCAGCTGCCACCATTCCTTGGCGCCTTACTGCCTAGCTTACTGTTTGCGGCCATTGCAGGGGTAATGTTGAGGCGTTGATCAAGCTATCAGCATTCATCTAATTCAATAGTCAAAACTAATAAAAAAAAGAGGCCTTACAGCCTCTTTTTTTGCGATTTTTTAGCGCCTTACAAAGCACCTTTACCAGCTCTTGTGGTCGTTCGCTTCTTTGGTCAGCTTCAGCACTTCGGTCTTTGCCAGTCGGTCTTGCAGTGATTGTTTATTTTTAAAATCAAACAAAACAAGTAAGGTGCCTAGACCACCTAACGATGCTATTAGGCGAATGAACAAGCGTGGCCAGGTCATTGGCTCTTCAACCGTGCTGTAAATTCGCAAACGCCATGCACGCATGCCTAGGGTTTGCCCGCCCCTGCGCCAGAACCACAAGAAAAACCCAGCTATCCACAAGCCCACCCACGTTTGAATAAGCAGCTTATAACCAAAAGAGGCCTGAATCAGATCGGCAGGTTCAGCATAGCCTTGTAGGTCAAGCGCGCCATTTTTCAGCATAACCACCAGCGTTACTATCATGACCATAGCAGCACACATCCCTACGGCAGTAGCCACGAGCGTATCGTAAATCATTGCCAACAAGCGTCGCACAAACCCCGCTCGCTCAAGTGACGAACTGTCTGATTCTGAGTTGGGCGTGTTTTTATCATCCTTCGTTTTTAGAGGATTTGATGATGGGGACTTCTTCTTGGCTTTTTTGTCGTGTCTCGCCACGGGCTTCTCTTCACTTCATTAACAACAGCGTTTATTTTGACACAAGCACCAGATAGCTTAAACAACATAAGCCTTAGTTAACGGCATTTAATAGCGCAATAAGCAAAGAAAAATGATTTCCACCTTTTTGCATCCATTAACCATTGTTAATCGTTATTGCTATTACAAACGGATAATGGACGTAAATACGGTGACAGCAAAAACTCTGGTAACAACACTTCTCGCTAGCTCATTTTCGCTCGGTATAGGCGCTGCAATGGCGTTAGACGACCCCGAAGGTGATATTGAGCATATTCGAGTACGTGGTGACTCATCTGTAAAAGATGGAGAGTTTATCTCGGCTTCGCAGGGATGGGTGTCTGGTGACACCTTGATTGAACGCCCAATGTTGCGCGCCGGTGAAATACTCGAATTCATCCCGGGCATGATGGTGACCCAACACAGCGGTTCGGGAAAAGCCAACCAGTACTTTTTGCGCGGTTTTAACCTCGACCATGGCACGGATTTTACGGTGAGTGTAGACGGTATGCCGGTGAACATGCGAAGCCACGGACATGGCCAAGGCTACAGTGATCTTAACTTTATTATCCCCGAATTTATCGACAATCTAAACTACTTCAAAGGCACCTATTATGCCAACATCGGCGATTTTTCTAGCGCTGGCGGGGCGTTCTTCAATTTAAGAGATTCACTTGAGCAAAACCAGTTGTTCTTAGGTTTAGGAGAATATGGGTTCAAGCGCGCTGTTGCATTAAATCACTTTGAAGCAGGAGAGAGCCGCGTTGTTACAGCGCTGGAATATCAAACCTATGACGGCCCGTGGACTGACGTTGACGAAGATGTAAAAAAGAAAAACGCCCATATTCGTTATATTACGCCTTTGTTAGACGGCCAACTCACCATTACAGGAATGGCCTACGATAATAGCTGGAACGGTGCTGACCAGGTACCTGAGCGCGCTATTGAAAGCGGCTTAATAGACCGTCTTGGCTCTATCGACACCCAAGTTGGCGGTGATTCGTCTCGCTATAGTCTCTCCGCAAACTATACGAGTGATACATGGAATGCCTCACTGTATGCCATAGATACAACGCTAAGCCTTTTTTCAAATTTTACTTACTTTCTTGATAACCCAGAGACAGGCGATCAATTCGAACAGGCCGACGACCGAAAAATTTACGGTGGTGAAATATTCACTACCCTTCCCTTGGCGCTTACGGATGGAAGCAGTATTACCTTAGGCGGCCAGTGGCGTTTCGACGATATTGAAAACGTGGGTTTGTATCGCACCCAAAACTTAACCCGCTTTGGCACTATCCGAGAAGACGAGATTAACAGCAACAGCTATGCACTTTTTGCTCAATCAAACATCGTATTAAGCGACGCACTAAGCCTGTCATTAGGTGGTCGATACGATTACTTAGATGTGGACGTTACCAGCAGTCTTGGGGCCAATTCAGGTAGCGAAAGTGACGGTTTATTTACCCTTAAAGCAGGCTTGAAGTACGGTGTATCAGACCAACTCACCGCATTTGCCAACATTGGGCAGGGCTTTCACTCTAACGATGCGCGAGGAGCAACAATTAGCATAGACCCGGTAAGTGGTGACGCTACCGAAGCAGCTCCCTTATTGGTAAAGAGCCTTGGCTATGAAGCGGGCGTTAACTATACCGATAATAAAACCTATAACCTGTCTGCTGCCCTGTGGCGCTTAGAGCTTGATAGCGAGCTGGTATATGTTGGTGATGCAGGCTTTACTGAAGCCAGTCGCCCCTCCGAGAGACACGGCATTGAAGTGAGTGCCTACTACTGGATAAGCCATCACCTAACAACAGACATTGAAGCTGCGTGGACCAAGGCACGATTTAGCGACAGCGTTGAAGGCGAAGGCCGTCACATTGATGGCACCGTGCCAGGTGTGGTGAGTGCAGGGCTAACCTACTATCAAAGAAGTAACCAACTAGGGTTCAGCTATACCCTACGAGGCCGCTACTTAAGCTCTCGCACCGTAGAAAGTTTCGATGAAATTTCACCGCCATCAACATTTTTGATTAATGGTCAAATTGCCTATAGCCAGCCAACTTGGGACGTAACACTAGAAGTACTCAATGCCCTAGACAGTGACGATCACGATATTGATTATTTTTACGCATCTAGGCTGCCCGGAGAGCCAGAGGAAGGGATTGAGGATTTGCATTATCACCCTGTAGAGCCAAGAAATGTTCGCCTTACCTTTTCAGTAAAGTATTAATACATAAACGCTTTACTGTTTGGGGTCTGTCTATTGATTAGGTAACCATTCAGGCAGTTGTATATAAAACATGCTACTTTAAGAAGTAGCCGCCAAATAGTTAGAGCAATAAACAAATGGCCGCGCTACAACGATAAAAATAGGAACAACAATGGAACACGAAACTCTGTTTCCTCTGCTGTGTAAAACCGCAGACGGCGACAAAAAAGCGTTCGCAGAGCTTTATAAGATAACAAGTCCACAGCTCTACGCTGTTGCTTTAAGGCTTTTGAAACGCCCTGAACTCGCTGACGAAGCCACACAAGACGCCTATATAAAAATTTGGCATAACGCCGGTAATTATCAACGAGGCAAAGGTACGGTACTTACTTGGATGGTCAGTATAGCTCGCTATCGTGCGCTCGATTTAATCCGCTATCACAAAGTAAGAAATGAAGTCGAATTAAATGATGACGCACCGTCAGGTATGGAAACCACACAATCAATAAAGTTAGAGGCAGAGCAAGCAAAGTTGGCCTCTTGTTTAGATGAACTTGATGGACCGCAGCGTCAGGCTATCCATTTAGCCTATGTGAATGGCATGTCGCATCAAGAGGTGGTAACTCACTTGGCGTCACCACTTGGAACCATTAAAAGCTGGATAAGACGAGGCTTGCAAAGCTTGCAGAGGTGCCTATCACTATGAATTATTTAAAAGAAGAGCGATTAAACGCCCTCGCCGCTGAGTATGTAGTTGGAACGCTGCGCGGCAAAGCGCGTACGCGCTATCAAAAGTTAATGATGCAGTATCAGGCTGTTAGCGATGCAACCGCACAATGGGAGCAATACCTTACTGGATTTGCTGAAACCTTGCCTCCGGTGACACCACCTGACAGCGTGTGGGAGAGCATACAAGTGAAGCTTGGCCACAAGGCGGCCAATGATACAGAGTTTGTCGATCAAACGACTAACGCAAAACCAAGTAGCGACAATGTAGTTGATCTTGAAAAAGAAAAGCAGAAACGCTGGAAGAACTTATCATTCATATCCACAGCTGCTGCATTGGTGTTAGCCGTATTGCTTTTCATGATGCAACCTGTGCCTACCCCAGAGGTTTCCCATATTGCCGTAGTCAATAATGCTGATAACACGCCATTGTGGGTAATAGAAGTTTCTGGCACGACAATGAATGTTAAGGTCACCGATGCATTTGTGGCGTTAGCAGACAAAGACTATGAGCTTTGGATGGTGCCGGCAAACGGCGAAGCACCAATTTCTCTCGGCTTGATGCCTGAAGTTAATGGCGACACGCGCGTGACACCAGATATCTTGCTAGATCAAAGTATCGCGGCGTTAGCAGTGAGCTTAGAAGCACCAGGCGGCTCGGTAACAGGCGCACCAACGGAAGTGCTATATATAGCGCCGATTGTTTCAGTGTAATTTTACGCACAAAGCAGCACACGAAAAGGCCACGAAACGTGGCCTTTTACTTTTTATAAAAACTTTATTTTAATTTTTTAAATATTTTTGCATCTAAGGTGAAACCTCAGTCGTTTGGTCTCTTGAACTCATAAAAAAACAGAGAGACTCGACATGATCCAATTCAAACGCAAAACTTTGTCACTGGCTGTCGCCGTGACATGTGCAGCCGTAACTGCTGGCGCAATAGCGTCAAGTCACCGAGAAGCACCGAATATCACTCGCCACCCAGCGTTAGATAGCACCGACTTTTATGCTTTCAATAGCTATGAACAAGGCCGTGAAGATTATGTGACTTTCATAGCAAACTATATTCCACTGCAAGATGCTTATGGTGGCCCTAACTACTTTGCAATGGACCCGAATGCGCACTATGCCATTCATATTGATAGTGATGGCGACGCGGTTGAAGACTTAAGCTTTGTTTTTAAGTTTAACAATATGCTTGCTGCCGATAACGAAGGTATCGCCTTGCCTATAGGCCCTGAAGGCGAACAGAAAATGGTGAAAGTACCGCTTAAAAATGTAGGCGGAATCAGCGCAGACGATTCAAGCGCAGCAAACTTCTCAGAAATGTACAGCCTTACTATGGTAAGTGGCGACATGCAGACAGGCACGCGCACTACTCTTACTCCCGCCATGGGCGATATGTTTAAAAAGCCGCTTGATTACATTGGTAATAAAACCTTTACCAGTGAAGCGGAATACGCACGTTATGCTGAAAGCTTCATTTATTCGTTCAGTATCCCTGGATGCGATGACATGGCCAAAGTGTTTGTTGGTCAGCGTAAAGACCCCTTCGTTGTTAACTTAGGCAAAACATTCGACTTGGTAAATTATGTACCTGTTGAGGGCGACAGCGCACCGGGCGCAGGCGATGGTGAAGGTTTTCCTGGCGGTATAACGCAAAGTGCCATGAATGATGACTTAGCCGATAAAAACGTGACAGCGTTATCTATTGAAGTACCTAAGGCGTGTGTTACCGGCGAAGGTAATGGCGTAATTGGTAGCTGGACCACGGCAAGCTTGCCGCAAGCGCGTATCCTAAACCCAGATGCTACTTTTGCGAAACCTGAGACTAATGGTGGTGCGATGACTCAAGTGTCTCGTTTAGGTAGCCCGCTAGTTAATGAGCTTGTTATCGGTATTGGCGATAAAGACAAATTCTCTACTTCTCATCCAAGTGCAGACGGTCAATTCGCTGATTATGTAACCCACCCTTCTTTACCAGAACTACTGAACATTCTGTTTAAAGATGCAGTGAATACTACGCTGGGTACGGATATTGAGACCCTTGCGCCAACGAATTTCCCGCGTATGGACTTAGTGACAGCGTTCCTTACAGGTTTCCCAGGCGTTAACCAACAAGCAACTGTAACAGCATCAGAAATGCTGCGCCTAAACACTGGGATCCCAGCAACGCCCGCCGAATCGCAGTCAGCATTTGGTGTGGCAGGCGATGACTTAGCAGGATTCCCGAACGGTCGCCGCCCAGGTGATGACGTGGTTGATATTGCCCTACGCGTAGTTATGGGCCGTTTGTGCTATCCCATCCCGGTAGCAGGTGAAGATACAGACCTTGGCCTTTGTACACCAGAGGACGCCAGTGTGGGTAATGTACCTTTCACTGATGGTGCACCTGTAGATGCAAGCATGATTGATTCATCGTTTCCTTACCTAAAAACACCACTTGCTGGCTCTGAATAAGGAGATCCATCATGTCTATGAAGATTAGGTTATTTAACAAGAATCCAAATGCACCCGCGTTTGTTAAGTCGGGTCAAGCCCCTTTGCAGAAACATAAGTTGTGGGTCATTTCTGGATTGGTACTAGCGCTAACTGGTTGTTTCGATAGTGATGACGATAACGATTATCAAGCGCCAGAAGAAAATGTAGCGCCCGTAGCCGTTGATGAAATGCTAACGACGCAAGCAGATATTGCGTTTGATGGCACGTTGACAGCAACCGATGCCGATGGTGATGCACTCACCTTCGGGCTTGGTGAAAACGGTACGTTAGGTAATGCAGAAGTTAATGCTGATGGCAGCTTTACGTACACACCTAACGCTCAGGTAACGGGTAGCGATAGCTTCACATTCACCGTTTCTGACGGCGTAAATCCAGAAGTTACGGCCACCGTTAGCGTTACGATTGAGGCTCAGCAGGTATCGTTCTCTAGCTATACCCGTGATGCCTTTAATCAAGCACCGACCGATGAACCGCTGCCAATTAACGGGCGCGAGTTCACCCAAGATGCTGACGACACCACGTTCGATGATTTATTGATTGGTCAATAACGAACGTTCAGTACCCAGTGTCAACCGTAAAGCCAGGGACGGCTTTTATAAAGGAAGTTCTGATGAAGTTGATGAGAAGCAGTACTCTCATACTCCCTATAATGAGCGTATTGTCAGCCCTAACAGTCTGTTCGGTATCTGCTCAGTCTGAAAAACTCAATTATGATACGGTCATCGCAACGTGGCAGCCTCAACAGCTATCCATAGCAAGTATCGACGAAGCGGAAAAAATTTTAACTTCAAGTAGATACCTTCAAGCAAAAGGTGATGAAAGAGAGCGTATTGTTAGGTTCACGAACATAATGCGACAAAAATTCGATTCGTTGAACGCGGGTCAAAAAGAGCGTTTAGTTGTTTTAGAAGCTCGACTACTTCAAGGCATTCATAAGTTCGAACAAGCCAAGCAACACCTTAATCAAATAGCCCGCTTTCGCTCTCCAGCTGCACAGTTATTGTTGGCAGACATAAACGTTCAGCAAGGTAACGCTAAAGAGGCGAAAGAAAACTGCGAAAAGCTGGTAGGGCAAACAAGTTTTTTAATCGCTTTCACGTGTATGGTTAACGCTGATTTTTCACAAAATAAAGACGTAAAATTTTTGAAAAAGCTTAGTGCTTTTGAGGCCTACACGAGTACAGTGAGGCCTGCGGAGCGCCAGTGGTTTTATGAAGTACTTGCAGACATGTCGCTTCAACTTGGTAACGCTGAAGCCGCGCTTGAGCATTTGTCACAAACAGAATTCGAAAAGCTACCTATAAGCGCAATGTTAGTTTGGGCCGACGCACATTTTGCGTTGAATAACTATAAGGCAGTGAGTTCTGGGTTTAGCAACTCCGTACCCGATATATTGACAGCCGACGATGGCTTACTACTTAAATGGGCAATTGCGGAACGAGCGCAAGGTATTGTGCGCTCTGAAGTGCAAACTCAACTTGCTAAGAACATGGAAATTCGAGTGTGGCGAGAAGACAGTTCTCACGCCGCACAGGTCGCCACTTACTTTTTAGAGATTGAACCTGATTACCCACTGGCGCTTAAATTTGCCGAAATTAACTGGCAATACGCACAGTCATTAGATGACAAAAACCTCCTAGAGCGCGCTCGACAGGCTAATGAAGTATCGACCAATGCCTAATGTTCTCAACCCCTTCAGTAAACGAATCATGATTAAATTTATCACATTTTTCATCTTCGCCGCCTTCAGCGCTTTCACGCATTCACACGAACTGAGTAACGGCTACTTAACGCTTAAAAACGATTCAAATAACACTTTGTCTGGCGAGCTCTTGCTAAAGCCTGAAGATATAGGGCAAGCAGCAGGGCTAGATAGTAATAATGACGGTAACTTGACCTGGGGTGAAGTCAACAGAAACCACACCATGGCGAACGACTATATCCAAAACCACCTAGTGATTCGAGGTAGCGAAACGCGATGTACGGTTAGTATTGCTCCCCCTTCTATAAGAGATATATCTGCAGAGTCATTACTAGTATACCCGCTGTCGGTGAATTGCGTATATGTAAACGAAGTATCGATACAATACACTGGCATAGTTAGCGATTTTCCCACCCACAAGCTCCTCACAACGGTAACGTTAAACGATCACACAAGTGTTTATGTACTAAGCGATGAACGCTCTTTTATCACTGCTACTGCTACAGGAAACAGCTGGATTTCGCAGTTTGGGGAGATGGTTTATCAGGGAGTTTGGCACATTTTCATTGGGCTAGACCATATACTGTTTTTGGTTGCTACGTTGCTCACCGTTAATCTTTACAGGGAAAATAAGAGCTGGGTGAAAGAGCAAAGCAAAAGGCACATTATAAAAAGTACGGTGATATTGGTAAGCACGTTTACGTTAGCGCACTCGATTACATTAACTGCCACAGCACTGGATTTTATTACGCTAGATAGCCGTATTGTTGAGCTAGGCATTGCTATATCAGTGGCTATAACTGCGCTTAACAATGTGTACCCTATCATCATGCGTTTAGGATTTATTACCTTTGGGTTCGGCCTACTCCATGGAATGGGATTTGCGAGCGTGTTTGGCGACCTTAACGCCCAGTCGGGCAGCTTGGTAATGAATGTATTCGCTTTTAATATAGGGGTAGAGCTGGGCCAACTTGCCATAGTTACGCTGCTATTGCCCTTACTCATCTTACTTAGAAACGTAAGGTTATATTCAAAAGCCATAATGCCAATTGCATCGTCAGCAATCGCGGTAGTAGCGATTAATTGGACGCTTCAGCGTTGGTAAAAGTGTGCGTTCTGTTGATTAATAAGAAATAGATAAAGCAAAATACGCTTTTGAACAATCTTTCGGCACTTAATCACAAAAAGCTTAAAAAGTTGTTGTATAGGCGCGCCGCATCGCTATAATGCCATGCATCAACACCACGTTGATAACCATACACAATGCCAGTGTGATGGAATTGGTAGACATGACGGATTCAAAATCCGTTGCTAGCGATAGCGTGGCGGTTCAAGTCCGCCCACTGGTACCATCTCTTCTTTTTGAAGTAGATACTGAAACCGACCTTTGAGTCGGTTTTTTTGTGTCTGAATAAAGTTCTTGCTTTAAATATTGCTGCACCTAGTAAGGGTGTACGTCGAGTTACGCAATTCAACCTTAGAGCTATTTGTTTACTACAGGTATGCAGTAACGTTGACTCAAGCTTTTTAGGTACCAAAAAGCGAACAAGAGATTGCTTTTTACTTCTTTGTCCAAGAAGATTAAGGGTATGGCTAAGCAAGCGTTTCAGAACCAAAAGCACGGTTGGGGCTGACTTTATGATTCTGAAACTCTCTTGTTCGAAACTTAAATTCTCATTAACTTCGATTAATGAGAATGGCCATGACCTTTGTCAAATGAGGTTGCCTTTTCAACATTGAGCACTTTCCCTTTTTTGCTAATGCTAAAGAAAAGAGTTTCACTGTTCTCAGAGTTTGTCGCTTTAACTATATATTCTCTCTCTGTCGCTTCAACTAATTCGAAATCTCCCTGTGCGACCTTATTCCATGATGTGTCCAGCTTCCCAACAGACATTCCATTGTTTTTAAAAGTAAGTGTTTTAGCCGTTGTCTGGGCAGCTTGGATCACCTCCATAACACTTACCTCGCCATGCGCTCCTCCATGTGCGAAAGCATTAGAAGAAGCTAAAAACGCAGATGCAATTGTTAATACTTTTATGTGTTTCATTTTTTGATTCCTCATTTTTACTTTAAACCTTCAACGATGTATTCACCGCTGAAAATTAGTTGAACATCAATATCTTTGTCTGTGTTGTTTTTCCAATACCAGCCATGTGACCCGTTAAAAGGAACAACAAAACTCCCTTTCATACTTTCAACAGTAGCGACAGTGTATGACTTAAAATAGCCAGTATTATCACCATCTGGTTCACCATGAAGATCGACATATAGCTCGCCATTACTTGTTTGCCATTCATAAGTGACCTGCTGGCTCTCCATCATGCTGAGCTTATACTCGATACCTTTACCTGCTGGAACAGTAACGACCACTGTATCTTGGTCACCGTCTGTACTTGTCTTAGCAGATGGAGATTCTCCTTCCTGATTAAATACTGTTAGACCGAGCTTCTTTCCGACACCAGTAGGGTCAATGTCATACTCAGCAGGTAAAATAAATAACACTAGAGTCACTACTGCTACTGACAATGCAATTACAGTAGCTTTTATCAGTGCTCGATTCGTTTGATTAGATTCCATAAATATATTTCTCACAAGATTTAGCTAACAAAATACCCTGTTAGTTGCATCCCAACTAACATAAAACCACCACTCATCAAGGCTGTGTTCGTTGCCGCAGAAAAACGGTCGAAACTCTCGAATTGACGCCAAAAATTAATTAACAGAAGAATAAAAATAAGAGCCATAAACTGACCAATTTCTACTCCAATATTAAAGGAGAGCAGATTTAGCGCTAGCCCATCTTCAGGTAAGTGAAACTCTTGGATCTTTGTTGCCAATCCGAAGCCATGAAACAAGCCAAAAATAAGTACAGCTTTCTTAGGGTCGGGTTGTTTACCAAAGAAATGGGTGAATCCCCCGAGGTTATCAAACCCTTTATAAACTACTGATAAACCGATAATTGCATCAATCAGGTATGCATTAACCTGGATATTAGCTAGGACTCCAGTCATTAGAGTTAAACTGTGACCTATCGTGAACATACTTACGTAGAGCAAGACGTCTTTACTATTTCTCAGAAAAAACAGTACTCCAACTAGAAACAGCAAATGGTCATAACCCGTAACCATATGTTTAGCTCCGATATACAGAAAGGGAATTATCTGGATACCAGTGTTGTTTTCTAAGAAGTTACGTGTACTGTCGTCTACACCGTGTGCAAAGGCTTCAAACGAAGCCATTGCAAACAGAGATAGAAGAAGGTACACAAAATGCGTTAGTTTTAATTTACCTAACATTTATTTACCCTTCGCTTTTCATTAATGAATTCCCAGAATTGTGCTCTTCAGACTTGTCGTTCGAATGTAAAATTCGAAATAGTGCGGGTAAGACGAAAAGCGTTAAGATTGTTGAAGAAATTACACCTCCTATTACAACGGTTGCCAATGGTCTTTGCACTTCAGAGCCGATCCCTGTGTTTAATGCCATTGGAATAAAACCTAGCGAAGCTACGAGAGCTGTAGTGATAACAGGTCTTAATCTCGTTACTGCTCCTTCAATAATTGCACTTTCGAGCAATTGGTTCCTCGAGATTAAATCTCGAATAAACGAAACAAGCACTAATCCGTTCAGAATTGCTATACCAGATAACGCTATAAAGCCGACTGCCGCAGATATCGAAAAAGGGATGCCTCGAAGGTACAAAGCAAAGATCCCCCCTGTAAGTGCCAACGGAACCCCTGAAAAAATAATGAGCGAGTCTTTTATCGAACCTAGTGCCAAGAATAAAAGTAAAACAATAAGAACAAGTGTGACTGGCACCACAATGCTTAAACGCTCAGACGCAGACTGTAGCTTTTGATAAGTACCACCATATTCAATCCAGTAACTGGCAGGTAATTTAACTTTAGATTTAATCGCTGCCTGTATATCTTGAACAAAGCTACCTAAATCTCGACCACGCACGTTGGCAGTAACAACGACTCTGCGCTTTCCGTTTTCGCGGTTGACTTGATTAGCTCCTAAAATAACTTCCATATCAGCAAGCTCTTTTAGAGGTATATGCTCACCATTTGGTAAGGAGATAGGCAAATTAGACAGCGAATTTACATCTTGGCGCTTTTCCTCAGGAAGACGCGCTACAATATCGAAACGTTTATCGCCTTCGTAAAATTTTCCTGCGACTTGCCCCCCCATAGACACAGCTACTTGTGTTTGAAAGTCTTCAAGGCTAAGTCCGTATAATGCGAGCTTTTCTCTGTGCGGTAGAAAAGTGAGTACTGGAAGACCTTTAGTTTGCTCTACCTGCACATCACGTATACCTTCAACATCCTGAATTGCCGTTTCGATTTCTTTCCCGAGTTCAGCCAAAGTATCAAAATCATCACCAAATACTTTTATTGCAAGCTCTGCTCTAACTCCAGCAAGCAACTCATTAAATCGCATCTGTATTGGTTGGAGAAATTCATACCTATTGCCTGGCACAGGTGTAACTAGTTCTTCTAATTCAGCAACTAGCTGTTCTTTAGTCTTATTAGGGTTAGGCCATTCGCTTCTAGGCTTAATAATTATAAAATTATCAGCAACGCTAGGAGGAACTGCATCTGTAGCTACATTCGCGGTACCTATTTTTGCAAATACGCGCTCTACTTCGGGTAACGCTTTTATTCTCTCTTCAAGTACTTTCTGCATCGCAATAGATTGCGATAGTGAAGTACCAGGAATTCTCAGCGCATGCATCGCGATGTCGCCCTCATCAAGGTTTGGCACAAACTCACTGCCGAGCCGCATCCCCATAAATGAAGCCAGCACAACTAATGAAAATGCAACTGTAATGACCAGCCATTTCGCCTTTAAAATAACCTTCAGAGCAGGCCTATAAAGTGATACTGAGGTATTGATAATGATGTTTTCTTTCTCAGTTACCTTGCCTTTGAAAGTTAGCGCGATAGCAGCAGGGATAAATGTAATTGAAAGTACCATCGCGCTAACAAGAGCTATTACTACCGTTATTGCCATTGGGTGAAACATCTTTCCCTCAACACCTGATAGCGCAAATATAGGTAAGTAGACTGCGGTGATTATGAAAACCCCGAATAAAGCAGGTCGAATGACCTCTCGTGTCGCATCGTAAACTAAGGATAAACGTTGTTTGGCGTTAAGCTCGCCTTTTTGAGTGGCATGAGAAAGTCTCCTCAAACAATTCTCAACGATAATGATAGCCCCGTCGACTAACAATCCAAAATCGAGTGCACCTAAGCTCATCAGATTCGCTGTTGTTCGTGTTTGAATCATTCCCGTTACAGTCATAAGCATGGCGAAAGGAATAACTAAAGCTGTCAAAAATGCGGCTCTTATGTTGCCTAATAGTAAGAAGAGAACAACAATGACCAAAATAGCCCCTTCAGTAAGGTTCATTTTGACCGTATCTAATGTTGTATTGACTAGTTTTGTTCGATCGTAGACAGCGTTTACGACTATTCCTTCGGGAAGTGACGCGCTAATTTCTTTTATTCGTTCACCAACATCTCTCGCGACCTTTTGGCTGTTCTCGCCTATCAACATAAAGACTGTACTCAGCACGACCTCTCGACCATTCTGTGTTGCAGCCCCAGATCTTAGCTCCTTACCTTCTTTTACTTCCGCGACGTCTTTTACTCGAACAATCTTGCCAAGGTCTGTAGGCAAAGGAATCTCAGAAATTTGTTTAAGCGTTTCCACTTGTCCAGGCAGTCGAATTAACCATTGAGCACCATTTTTCTCAATAAAACCTGCACCTTTATTTGAATTATGCTTTCCTACTGCATTTATGACATCTTGCTGAGTTAAACCGAATAACAATAATTTATCGGGGTTCAGTGCAATAAGGATCTCGCGCTCAAATCCTCCAATTGGGTTGACTTCAACAACGCCTTCTACTTGCATCAATTGTGGGCGAATTACCCAATCATGAACTGTTCTTAAGTCTGTCGGGGAAATTGGACGACCATCTTCATTGGTTGCCCCTTCCTTAGCGTCAACCGTGAACATGAATATTTCACCAAGTCCCGTAGAAATTGGCCCCAACTCAGGCTCCAGTCCTGAGGGAAGTTCAGATTTTGCAGCGTTAATACGTTCATTGACTAATTGCCTAGCAAAATAGATATCAGTGTCATCATTAAAGATTGCAACTACTTGTGATAATCCATAGCGAGATACAGAACGCGTATAAGACAGGTTTGGAACCCCTGACAATGCGGTTTCAAGAGGAAACGTGATACGTTGCTCTACCTCCAGTGGGGTATACCCAAGTGCCTCTGTATTTATTACAACCTGCACATTGGTAATGTCTGGTACAGCATCAATTGGCAGCTTTTGGAAGTTCCAAAGGCCAAGCATCGCTACCGCGAAAACAAAAACGAGAATTAGCTTACTTCTCTCGATTGAAAATTTTAAAATAGCATCTAACATTCAAGGAGTTCCTTAGTGGTCGTGAGACGCGCCCGACTTCTCAATATCAGCCTTTATTATGTAGCTGTTGAGAGTGACATATTCTGTTCCAGAGGGAATGCCGTTTAGTACTTCAACCCATCCCTCTGCTTTTCGGCCGAGCTCAAGCATCCGAACTTCGAATTGATCACCAAACTTTCCATAGACCACCGTGAAATCTCTGAAAGCCTGAAGGGATTCCTCTTTCACAGCTCTTTCAACGGTGAATGAGTCAAAGAGAATTTGGGCAGTTATAAACTGTCCTGGTGAGTAAAAGCCGTCATTATTATTGACAATGGCGCGATAGACTTTTGCTTGCGAGCCGTTAACGGCATAAAGGCTGTCAAAAATTTTAGTGCTTATCGTCTTATCGTGACCCGGAACTTGTATATCGACGGGAGCATCTAACAATTTCTTGTTTTGGTCTTCTGGATATACGTTCAGCTCTGCTATTAATTGCGAGGTATCAGTAATAGCGACTAGTTTCTTGTCTCCCGATTGTTCGCCTACCCCAATATCCTGAAATGTAATTAGGCCATCAATCGGCGATTTAACTTGATAACTTTGCAAGCTTTCGCTTGATTGGATAGTGAAAAGAGTCTGCCCTTTCTTTACTGCTTGACCTAAAATGACATCAACAGAAGTTATTTCGCCTGGATAACGCGCAGATATATTTCTCACTGCATTGGGGGGTAAAACTAACTGGCCATATACTTTCAACCGCGCGTTAAGTTTTTTACTCGATACGAAATCGGTTTTAATGTCCATAGCCTTTGCTAGTGAATCATCTATTTTTGTCCTTCCTTCATAGTTATCGTAAGACCATTCGTATGTTTTGCCTTGGTAATTGGCGGTAAGTGAAACTAAAAAAGAGTGAGGTTCATAGATAACCATGTCACCGCGCAGATAATTGCCCTCAACATAAAAATCTATGTCATCGATGCCATCTCCCAAACGCGTGAGTTTTACGTTCACTTCAATGTCTTCAGCTGATATTCGCTGTCCTGCATAACTAGCGTATACACGAAATTCGGGAGGGGTGTCGGTTTCATAAATCGCCAGCTCGATAGCAAGGTCACCCTGTCTCAATACTCGACCATTATTAGGGCCTTTCTCTACTTCTTCTTTAGTAATTTCTTTAGCTGACTCAGCAACAGCTAGGTTACTGATTGCGGATAAGCTAATGCCAATATGGGCAAATGCTATTAAGGTAAATAATTTGCGAAGTTTCATAGTGCTCTCTCATTCTTGGATACCGAAGTACCCGTTAATCTCTCTAATTCAATGTTAAATAGTTGAATGTTGGTATAGGCATCGATTAGGCTCTTCTGCGCATTTAACAGTTCTTTCTGGACCGCAAAGAGGTCCGTATATGAGTAACTTCCGATGTTGTATGCTCGACTAGCTTGCTCACTTGCTTGCTCTAACATCGGAATGGAACTGTTTGATAATTTTTGGATTACATGGAGGCTGTGCTTTAATTTGTGAGTCAACAATAGAGCATCAGTGGAAATAATTTGAAGTAAGGCATCAGATTCAGCAGCACTTTGGCTTTGCTTCGCACGCAAAGACGTGATTAATCCTTTATTACGACCTTCGCCTCCAATAGGTATTGATATCCCAGCTACAAATGCAAAGTCGTCAATTACTTCGTTTCGTCTAATGCCTGTCGACACTTCCCAAGCGGGTGACTCCTCTACTACTGCCAAATCAATTTCAGATTCAATTTCTTGTTGCTGTAATATGTAGCGTTGGATTTTCGGGTTTTCCTTCAATCTTTTCAAAACTTCATCTAACTCAGAAATTGAAGGAATATTTGTAAGCGTTCCAGTTACTGAAAAGTTTGTAGTGCCCTTCCACTGCGCCGCTAATGCAGATTTTGTTGCTGCAATCTCATGAATAAGATCTTCTACTTCTAGCTCGTACAAAGATAGCGAAGCGCGAGCGCGGAGTTCATCGATAGCGTTAGCTTTTGCAGCTTTTACACGACCTTCTACATTGTCCAAGAGATTTTTCGCTTGGTCTTCTGCAATCTTTGCTAACTTTAAGTTCTCTTTTTGAGCCAATAAGGTTATGTACAATTGTGCTGTATTTGCTGCGATATCAACGGCTCTAACCTCTTGATCAATTGTAGTTGTGTCAGCCTTCGATGAAGCCAGATTGACCCTAGACTCGATAATGTCATTTTCAAGTAACCATGAAATGCTCAATGTTGCTTGCAATCCAGATACCCCTGAGTTATTGCCGAAGCCCAAGAAATCCTCGAGTTGCGCATTAATTACTTTAGGCGTTCCAACCTCAGCTTGAGTAATAAGAGCTTTTGCAGCCTCTGATTTATGTGTGAATACATGTAATTCAGGATGTTGTTGCAGGGATAGACTAATTGCATCATTCAATGTGAGTATTTCTTGTGCGTTAACACCAACAGACATCCCACTGATGGACATGCTTATAAGCATACCACTCACAAAATACCGATTAACAATCGGTTTTTTGCTTAGTTTTTTTCCAAAAAGCATAGATAAAATCCTTATGAAAGCTTTTTAAAAGCCTTCAACTAAGTTTGAAAATAAAAACCGCTCACCGGTCGGTTTTTAGAATAAATTTTAATGGCTAAACACCGTTTCAATAAGATGATGAACACCGTCTAAAGAAATCATACATAGAAAAAATAATGCAATGGCAAAAGAGAACGCTACAGTCTTATTAATAGGTGACAACTGCAACCTACCCAAGAGGAAATAGATGCGTTGCTCAAGGACATCTGCTCCGAAATTTACAACTAAAGCGCTTGATTTAAGTATGTCCTCTTGCGCATTCAGCTTTGCAACTTTAACTAAAGTGCTTGCTACGAATATCCGGTCAATTCCTTCTTCTAATACAGCATTGTCTGCATCTTGTTCCATAGCCAACACCATCTGTAGAGTTAGTAATCTTGCTACTGGTGCAAAATAAAATGAGACCAAAATACTAAAAAGCCACTTTTTCAGGGGATCATTATTTACAACATGCGCTCTTTCGTGCTTTAAAATGACATCAAGTTCTTCGGGAGTAACCTCATTCAAAAGCCCTGTAGTTATGAAGCATTTCTTGCTCCGTATTCCAGAAGTAAACGCTGCAAACTTAGGTATCTCAACTTCATATACCTCCCTGCTTAAGTTTTTTGAGAGGCAAGTTAGCAATCTCACTTCCTGTCTATGAAGCCACAGCTGTCTTGTCTTTGAAGTCAACACAAATAGTATATAAGAGAGCAGGAATATTATTGTAACTGAATGCCAACTAAACCAGTTGAAGTCTGATATGTGATGCCAATGAGCATATTGTTTAGTTTCAAATACGCTTGAGTAAACATATATATCAAGTAAGTAAAGACAGACTAAAACGCTCATTACCCATGGTATTGAAACACAAAACCAAAGCAGAGCTTTCCTTGGTTTTAACTGAACAGACGTTAACTTTTGCCCTAGTAAAGAAACGGCAATAGACACAACCAAATTAGCTATTGCGAATGCAATAGTAAAAATTGCTAGTAGGTTGAAGAATATTGTCATTATTTTTACTTAATCCTTGTTCACTGACTTTAGCTTTTTTTGCTCTTCAATAAGTTGCTCAAGTTTAGTTAATTGATCGACACTAAATTCACTTGAGATGGAAGAAAAAGCAGCGATAAGGCTGCTATCGTCGCCAGCAATAAAGTCACTCGTAACCGACTTTATAAGCTGTCCAATCAACTCGTATCTCTCGACTTTTGTGTTGTATATATACGCGTGCCCTTCTTTTTTTCTAGCTAAGAGTCCCTTTTTGAAAAGGCGATCAAGTGTACTCTGGTAGGTATTTAAACTTCCTCCCCTCACATTTGTGAAATGTGAATAAATTTGTTTCACATCAACATCTTTGTGCTTCCATAAATAATGTAGAACTAGCTTTTCAAGTTCACCAAGATTCATATTTGTCGCACCCTTTTAAAAAACCGATTAACGATAGGTATTATACACAGAGAGCACCGACCATCAATCGGTTTTCATCTCAAATTTCTTTCACTTTACCGTTAAGAGAAGTGAGTATCTATACACAATTTAAACCACGAAGCTGTCTTAATCCGATTCGATATCAAAAAAATTTTCCCTTTTATAACATACACATAAATCAAGATACATTTAATATTGACCATGGATGAATGTGTGCAGTAGTTGGTGATGTAAATCGCGGATAATGGATTATAAGCCTTTAAGAATCGTTCATAACATTCGGTCGAGACGAAAATAGAGCATTATTTTCACTAATCGGTTGCAAACCATAGCGTGTCGGTCCAAGGCATAGCCATATATTGAAGCTCCTCAAAACTTTCAATCTCCTTAAACGAATGACTCTTTGTTATTTAACGCAGTAGTACTATAGAGGCAACTCACTTTCTTTAATCACTTAACCAATTGATTCAAAATAAATTTATACAATATCCCGTTAGTCCCCAACATAGTTACCAAAACACCACTAGTTGCTTAAAGTTCAAAGGTAACTAAAATAAACCACCGGTAAGCAATAAGCTTTATTCAATTTTTTTGGGAGTTTTGAGATGACCACCATAAAGACAGGCAATGTACTAATTATCAATGCACACCAGTATTACCCTTTTTCAGAAGGCAAGTTAAACGCGTCTTTCGTCGATAAAGCGGTAACGCTGCTTGAAGCTAAAGGCTATAACACTCGCGTAGTGACAATGGCCGAAGCGCACGACGTTGAAGAACAGTTGGCCCATCATCAGTGGGCTGACATCGTTCTTCTACAGGCACCAATCAATTGGATGGGTGTGCCATGGTCATTCAAAAAATACATGGATGAAGTTTACACTGCGGGCATGGGTGGCGCCTTATGTGCTGGCGATGGTCGCGTTGCCGAATCACCGAAGAAAAACTACGGCAGAGGCGGTACGCTTACCAACGTTAAATACATGATGTCTTTAACCTTCAATGCACCAGAAGAGTCATTCAACGACAGCGAAGAGTTTTTTGAAGGTAAATCTGTAGACGATTTACTGTTTCCAATGCATATGAATTTTAAGTTCTTTGGCATGAAGCCAATGGAAACTTTCGCAAGCTTTGACGTGATGAAAAACGCCGATGTGGAAAACGATTTCAAACGCTTTGAAGCTCACATTCACAAGCATTTTTAAGGAATTATCATGAGTACTGAATACACCAATAAGTTACATGCAGGTTCTGCTTTTCCCGATATTTCGGCAAAGCTGTTAAATGGTGACACTAAAAAGTTAGCGACACCTGAGAACGGTCTTGATTGGAAAATGGTGGTGATTTACCGAGGGCAGCATTGTCCACTTTGCACTCGATACCTCAATCAACTCGAAAGTGTTAGAGGATATCTTGCCGAAACTGGTGTAGATCTCATTGCAGTGTCTGGCGACAGTAAAGCGCAGCTTGAAAGTCACCTGCCTAGATTGGATATCAACTTTCCTATTGCGTACGGCTTAACGGTGGAGCAAATGGAGGAGTTAGGCGTTTATATCTCTGATCCAAGATCGCCTCAAGAAACTGATCACCCGTTTTCCGAACCCGCGCTGTTTGTTGTGAACAATGAAGGAAATGTGCACGTCGCTGATATTTCTAACAACCCATTTGTTAGACCTGAGTTAGAGACATTAGTAAGTGGTTTGGGGTGGATTCGTAATCCTGATAACAACTACCCTATTCGCGGTATGCACAAATAAGCGCACTTATGAAGTTAGTGTCAGGGTTACTTGGCACTAACTTCATTATCTTGGCGCATACGCTTACTTATATTTGCCCTTTCCCACCAGCAGACCAATTTAGAAACAATCTTTATTTGATTTTTATAGCGTAAACATTATATTAACGCTCGTCGAAAATTCGACATTCAAAATCAGAAAGGGAAATATAATGAAAAAAATAATTGGACTAGCTGCTGCAAGCCTTATTCTTACCTCAGGTTGTGCCACCATTCTTACCGAAGAAACACACAAAATAAACGTTACAACAACTAGCGGTGAAACGACTACAGTTACTGTTGACGGCATGTCTCAAACAGTGCCTGGCGTGGTTACTGTTAAGAAAGAGAACAAAGATAAAGTGCTAGTTGCTGACGATGCAAAATGTACCGACGTTAACTTGAACAAAGAAGTTGAATCTGCGTTTTTTATCAACATTCTTAGTGGCGGTGTATTCGGTTCGTCTACCGATTACGGCTCAGACAAAATGTGGAAATACCAAGATTCAGTAAGCGTACCTTGTAAATAAGATATGTTTACACGAATTCTAAAAGGAAGCATTCTTGCTTCCTTTTTTTTGATTTTCGCAGCTAATTCCACGGCCAGTGACGTTACTCAAACTAGCTACTCGAAAGTTGATAGCACAACGTTACAGCAAATAGCTGACGACCCATTGTGGCACCTATTGTTACAACTTAAAAATGGGAAGCCAATAACTAACGACACCTCTATTTATATATCAAAGTCGTTCGTCAGCCCGTTAGCCGAAGCGCAAGCTACCATAGACCTTTTTCAGCGTAATACCCAAAACATTTGCAACTACCCTGCCCGTTTACGGCTGCTCAAGCGCTACATACCCGAATTTGCATCTATTACCCTTGCCGAGCACTGCGCAGAATATCGCAAATTTGTAGAAAGTGTTCCGGCCGATAGTATCAAGCTAATTTACGCCTCAGAAAATGTTACATCTGCTAGCTCTATGATGGGGCATATTATGCTTCGTCTAGATGGAACTAACGATAAAGGCATTCCCGTTAAGCACGGTATTACGTTTTTTACAGAACTAGACTCTTTAAACGTTCCTCACATCATGTACGAAACATTGATGACAGGAAAAGAAGGCGTATTTAAGGTTGCTCCTTACCAAGAATTTGAGCAGTTTTATCTCTATGAAGAGCAAAGAAACATTTGGCGATATACGCTAGATTTCAACGAACAACAGCGCCACTTTGTGCAAGACTACATATGGGAATTGGGACAGCAGAGCCCCGCTTATTTTTTTCATATATTCAACTGTGCGACCGTTACTCAGTTGTTGGTAAATATTGCTCGTCCTGCTCATTTAAATCAGGTTGCAAGCTGGCTGACCCCTCTTGATGTTGTTAAGTTTGCACAAGCAAACTCTCTCGTTGCATCAACCCAATTCGTACCTTCTAACAAATGGGAAATAACGACGTTAGAAGAAAGTATCGGGAGTAAACGTGCGTATGCCATATCTTCGCATTTAGCTCACGCTCAGCTAGATTCATTATCGCTTTCGTTTGTTGAAACCAAATACGCACTGGCGCTTAATCAGTACTTTAGGTCAGCACAAACAATTTCAGAACAGAAATATCAAAAGAATTCCGCTGAAATTGCAGCGTTTGATGCTAAATATAAGCACCTTTCTTTAGACGTGTCTGAGCTCCCCGTTCCTTCCTCTCGCCAGCAAGAAGGTTATGTTGCTGCCGGTTTCACTCATCAAGACAGCCGTTCGTTCATGGCGTTTCGTGCCTTTCCTGTTGCAAGAAGGCTAGCCGACGACAACAGGAGCATGATTGGTGAAACCGAGCTTATCTTGGCCGACGTTGAGTTCAGAGTTGGTTTAGAGCAAAGCAACTTAGGTGATATCTATGTGGACAAGGCCATGCTTTACCAAATGGTGTCGCGGGTACCTGTTACGCAAAATATAAGCAACTGGTCATCATCATTTAACATTGGAATAAATCGCGTGCTAACCGGCGAGCGAAAACGCAAACTCATTGTTCAATCGGAGTTTGGTTTAGGTTTTACACGTGAAGTAATGCAAGGTTTAGGGGTGTATAGCGACATCATTGTGGGTGCAGGCGCTAACAAGCACGAAGCATTTGTGTACGCCAAACCCGTTATTGGGCTATATGCATATACAAAACTGAATAGTAAGTTGGCGGTTAACTTAAGTAGGACCTACAACCAATATGGAAGTGATGAGCCAATCGATGCAGTATCGTTTAGCTTGCACCAATATGGTTTCGAAAACATCGCGTTAGATTTTGAAGTGAATATACAGAAAGTTGCCGATGAATATGAATCTAGCGCAGCTTTTATGTTGGGTTATCGGTTTTAATCATTGAAGATAGCATGGGAACGTTAACTGTCTCACTCTGCTACAGTGAAAACTCAAAACGAAATCAATACATTCACACAAAACTGTTTAAATATACAGTACATTAATTTATCCTATTGAAGTGCTCTTCAATAGGATTTTTTATGCTCTCTCATTCTGAATTAAACCCGCAGCAGCAAGAAGCCGTGAATTACGGGTTGAGTTCCGTAGGAGCGGGCGAAACGGAGCTGAGCGATGAAACGCACCACCCGCTGTTAATTATTGCAGGCGCTGGCACAGGTAAAACTAACACTCTCGCTCACAAAACGGCACAGTTAATATTGCATGGTGTTGCGCCGGAACGAATTTTATTGATGACGTTTGCGCGAAGGGCTTCGTCGGAATTAAGTTCACGGGCGAACCGCATAATAGAGCGAACGTTGCGTGAGAAACAAAAGGCGTATCATCCGGTCACACTTCCTTGGATGGGCACTTTTCATTCAATCGCATCGCGACTGCTACGAGAGCACGCTTCACTCATCGGTTTAGATCCCGACTTTACGGTTATGGATCGTAACGACAGCGCGGATATGCTTGACTTGCTTCGCCACGAACTTGGCTTTAGCGGTGTCAATCGGCGCTTTCCTAAAAAGAAAACGTGTTTAGACATTTACTCTCGTTGCGTGAACGCGCAAGCACCGCTTATCGACATACTCGATACTCATTTCCCCTATTGTAGCGAGTGGGAAGAAGAGCTGAACACGCTGTTTGCTCACTACGCGAAAACTAAAATTGAACAAGTGAGTTTAGACTATGACGACTTACTGCTTTACTGTTTTCACATGGCGCAGGTCGACGCTATTGCTCAAAAAGTAAGAGAGCAATTCGACAATGTGTTGGTAGACGAGTATCAGGACACCAACGTTCTTCAAGCTGGCATTCTGAAAGGTTTCTTCCCAACCGGTGAAGGTCTTACCGTGGTTGGAGATGACGCCCAATCAATCTACTCATTTCGTTCAGCAACGGTAGACAATATCCTTAACTTCCCCGACGCATTTTCCTTGCCTGGCAAAGTGATAACGCTACAACAGAATTATCGGTCACATCCGAACATATTGAACTTGTCTAATACCCTTCTTTCAGAAAGTGATGAAGGCTATAAGGTATCGTTGTTCAGCGAGCGTAATAGCGGCCCTATGCCTAAGTGGGTAACCGTTGAAAACGACATGTTCCAAGCAGAGTATATTGTTGAGCGAGTTTTAGCAGCTCGTGAAGAAGGGGTCGATTTAAAACAACAGGCGGTGTTGTTTCGTTCAAGTTATCACAGCGATCGTCTAGAGCTTGAACTTACTCGACGTAATATCCCTTTCGTTAAACACGGTGGCCTTAAATTCCTAGAGGCTTCTCACGTAAAAGACATGCTTTGCATTTTACGTTGGGCAGACAACCCCAAACACAAAATATCTGCTTTTAGAGTGCTTAAATTGTTACCTGGTATAGGTCCGAAGATAGCTGAGAGAGTGTTTAACGATTTAGAAAAGCACGACTTTGCATTGGGTAAATTGCGTAGCTTCGCACTTTCAGAGTCCGCGAAGCCTTCATTCCTTTCTCTTGTTGATTTGCTAGATAACGTGCACCACAACAGTATTCCATGGACCGAGCAAACAAGCGCCATAGCAGCGTTTTACAAAGATTTGTTGGAAGCTAATTATGACGATCATTTCACACGTTTCGGCGATATTGAACAGCTCACAATGATCTCTGGGCAGTATTCATCGAGAGAGCGATTTTTAACTGAACTCACACTAGATCCACCGCAGAGCACAGGTGATCTGGCGGGCAAACCTTTGCTTGATGACGACTTTCTTATCTTGTCGACGGTGCATAGCGCTAAAGGCCAAGAATGGAAGCATGTATTTGTGCTAAATGTTGCTGACGGCAATTTTCCCAACGAGTACGCAGCGGGTGATAAACGTGCTCTCGAAGAGGAGCGACGCTTACTTTACGTTGCCATAACACGAGCGAAGGATGAACTAAGCTTGATTCAGCCTCTGAAATATTGGGTGCCAGAACAACAAAAGTTTGGTGACAAGCATGTATACGGTGCCAAGAGCCGTTTCTTTACCGATGCTGTTTGCGCTTGCATGGAACCCATTGCTTACCCTAAGCGCACTGCTTCAGCCAGCGAAAAGAAGATAGCCAAAGGCGCTATAGCCGATATAAAGAAAAATATTCTTGGGATGTGGAATAATACCAGTCCGCATAGATAACTCTCCCCTCAGCGCGAGTTACAATGTTCATAATCAAGGCGTGTTACAGCAGGTAAAGTGCTTCTACATCAAGGTGACACAACAAAGAGTACGGACATTTAAAGAAAAATGACGCGCCCCGTCATAACACTGAAATAAACTCCCTGTAGCGTGAAGTATCCAGTGAAAGAGTCTTCAACGGCTCAGCTTCAAAAACGCTAAATGCTCCAATACGAGTTTTCATGAAGAAATTGAAACGCTATCAATATGAAAGATATGCCATTCTCTGCCAACTCGCCTACCCTGATGCCGACGAGCAATACCAAAAAATCTTAGATCCTTTTTATGAACGCCAGCTAGTCGATAAGCACGGAAGAATGAGCGTAAGAATTTTGTGGGTCGAGCATAAAAAAGAGGTCATTATCGTTTTTCGCGGATCATTGGGGGTAAGAGATTGGCTAGCGAATTTATTCTTCATCCCAAACAAACTCAATCAGTTAAACAGAAAATTCTGGGTCCACTGGGGGTTTGCGCGGCTATTGGCTCAACCTATGTATTCCAGCACTAAAACATCCAATGAAGCATTACCACTGAGAGAGCTACTTGTAAAAGTGCTTGAACCACTTAGGCAGCAAGGCAAGCGCTTTACATTCATTGGCCATTCGTCCGGCGGCGCAGTAGCGGTATTAATGGCTGATTACTTTGAGCGTTTATACGCAAAGTCAGTAAAAAGGGTAGTGACTTTCGGACAGCCCGCAGTGGGCACGCGCTCTTGGTATAAGCACTACACGCTACACCATAGAACGTATCGCATTTGCTGCGATTTAGATGTAATAACCTTTATGCCGCCCTTCCCTTTTTACTTCTGGCACGTTGGCAAGATGCTGTGGCTGCACGATGATAAAATTTACGAAAACACGCCTACCCATAAACGCTTTTTGATGTCGCTTCACAGCTGGTTGTTACGCCCAATTACCTATCACTACATGCGAAAATATATCCGCAACAAGTCGCTTTTCGATGAGCATTAGAACGATCATTTTCGACCTACAGTGCGTAATTTAAAGGTACTTGATTATTCAATCCTGCACAAAACTGCATAAGAGGTAGGCTTAAAGAAATGTCTTCACTGTCAATCAAACGAGCAAAAGCAGCGCTTAAGAACGCGTTTATCGGCGACGCGTTGGCTATGCCGGTACATTGGTATTACAACCCGGCAGATATATATAAGGCATTTCCGTTAGGGGTAGAGCAATTTGAGGATGCGCCATCATTTCATCCGTCTTCAATAATGTCGCTACATTCCACGCAGCACGGTGGGCGCGCGAATAAGGCATCTGCAAATCAAAAAGAGATAGTGGGCGACGTTATTCTCAAAGGTAAAAGGCAGTATTGGGGCAAGGACAACATTCATTACCATCATGGTATGAAAGCGGGAGAAAATACACTCAATGCACATTGCGCGCGTATCGTTTTATCATGCGCACTTAAAGGGTATGACGAAAACGAGTTTTTAACTCAATATATTAGCTTTATGCGCGCTGATGAACCCAAACACCCTGACACATACGCTGAGTCTTATCACAGAGGCTTTTTTGCGAACTTAGAACAAGGTACTCCAGCACACAAATGTGGGGCGGCTACACATGATACGGCTTCAATAGGCGCTTTTGTGTCGGTAACACCTTTGGCGGTAGTAGAAGCAAGCAAAAGCACAGCCCTTGAGGACATCAAACGCCTGTGTCGTAGTCACCTTTATTTAACTCACCCGGATGAGTCTTTAGCATCGGTGTGCGATTTCTATGTTGAGTTAATCTACAAATTAGTGCATCGCGAAGGTGAATCACCCAAGGCCATTTTAGAAGATATTGCCCGTAAATCTGCGCACATGAATTTAGCTGCGATAGCGGCAAAAAGCAAAAGCGATATCGAGATTGTTGGGCGTATGTATTCGCCAGCGTGTTATATCTCAGACGCGTGGCCCGCCGTTTTGTACTTCGCTTACCGTTATGCTGATACGCCTAAGAAGGCGTTGATTGCGAACACCAACGTGGGGGGCGACAACGTGCACCGCGGTTTTGTATTGGGGGCAATAATGGGGCTAATTCAGGCGACAGAAATATCCCAATGGTTTAGTGAATTAGCTGACAAAAAGGACTTGGAAGCGCTAATTAACCTTCTTGATGAACGGTAACTAAGACACAAAAGTCTGGTAGACCCAGTCGCAAAATGAGCAAATGGCATTCACTGTCCGGTAGCGTATTCACGCAAAAGCGCCTTACAACGCAACCGTTTCCCCTGTTCTCGCCGCCTTAAATATAGCCTTCACAATGCGGATATCGGCCAGACCTTCATTGCCAGTCACCATAGGTTGTTGTCCATGTAATATGGCCAGTGCATCGTTATCCATTTGCAGCGTTTGCTGCATACCGTTTATAGGAGCCAGCGTTTTTCCATCAGACGTGGTGCCCGTTACCCCGCTGTAGCTCTGCATGGGTTTAAGTTGATACCAGCCCTTTTCACAATCAGCTTTAAAATGATTAAACCCTTTCACTACACTGGTACCGCAATCGGCCACTAGTCCGTCGCCAAAGTCCATCGTAAACAAGGTCGTTTCATCAACCTCAGTAAACGTCTCTGGAAAGCGCTGTGGTGGATGACTTCCCGTCACCGCTAATGGCTCACGGCCCGTTAAAAAGCGTGCGCCGTTTATCGCGTAAACGCCCATATCATAAAGTGCACCGCCGCCCATGTGCTTTTTCATTCGCCAGTTATCAGGCGCTCTTCCTTGTCCTGCATAACCAGCAAAGCTCGATACCGCGGTCAAGTTTCCATACGGCTTAGTTTCAAGATACTGATGAAAAGTGCGGGTATTGGGTTCGTGCTGCATACGATAGCCTATCGACAACTGCACGCCATTTTTGTTACACGCATCTATGATAGCTTGGCATTCCTCGCTATCCATGGCCATTGGCTTTTCACACCACACATGCTTTCCGGTATTTGCGGCTTGTACCGCAAAGTCCTTGTGTGTGCCAGTAGGCGTTACAACGTAAATAACGTCAATATCGTCATTGTTCGCAATATCTGCCATGGTGCTGTACGTGTACACATTACTGTCTTTAATGCCGTACTTTTGCTGCCACTGCGGGATCTTACTCTCGCTCCCCGTAATTATCCCCCGTAATTCACAGTGTTTAGTGTCCTGTAAGGCAGGGGCGAGTAAATTTGTGCTGTAATTGCCCAACCCTAACAGCGCCACGCCTATTTTCTTTTTCGAAGGCTGTGCCATTAAATAAGGACTGTGCGCAACCAGCAAACCTGAACCTGCCAATTGAAGAAAGTGACGACGAGTAATGCGGGGCATTAGTACTCTCCGTTAAAAAATTAATCCGTGCATGGTTTTAGTAGTACCTTTCTTACTCAGAAAGATCACAACACTGTTGCGATATTATCGAATGTGTTACCAATAACACCATCGAAGGTTTATAGCTGGCAGCCAATACAGCTTTAAAGCCCTTTGGCGCATCGTGCCGTATGGTAACGCGCGATTTTGACGAAGTGCCGTACATAATTCGTAACCATTCATACCCGGCATGCCGATATCCAACAACACTAAATCGGGCGTGAAAGACGCGACAGCCTTTAATGCGGATGACCCATCTTCCACTACTTGAACCTGACACCCTTTTGCCTCCAATATCCATCCCATGGTAATAACGGCATCTTGATTATCATCGGCAAATATCACCGCACCAGTTATGTTTTCTATAAGAGCTTGAAAGGGGATGTCGTCGGTAAAAGAAGATGAGCCCTACTTATTGGCTCAGACATAATTCGCTCAAATAATGCAGAAAAAATTATACTAAAGTAGAAATCACTATTTAGCTAACGATTTACGTAAAGCAGTACAAAGCGACTTCTATAGCGGTGCGGTAATTGAACTTAAATGATTAAATTTTCGTAACACTTACGCTATCACTAGTAAAAGTTCTACCAAGATCACTTTCTACCAAGGCTAAGACATGGACAACGCTGGCTCGAATCAAGATAAAGGGAACGCGAAGTATGCTGGTAAGTTCCCCAAAATAGCCCAACAAACCAGACTGCTAAATATTCTTGTGATTTTTGCTGTCATTTATACATTGTACCTTGCCAAATCTTTACTTGTTCCTCTTTTCTTTTCCGCCTTTGTTGCTCTGCTTTTGAGCCCTCTTGTTGCATTCGCACGCAAGTTATTGATACCTCGCACACTTTCAGCAGGAGCCCTGATTGCTTTGCTGGTCGCGCCGTTTACATTTTTAGGTATAGAGCTTGCTGAACCGGCAGAACGCTGGATGCAATCTCTCCCCAAAATTGCTGCCGAGATATCCAAAGAAATTGAAGAGATAAGCAGCAACATCGACGCTTATGCAACGCCTCCAGCTGAACCCGTTGAAAAAGAACGTTCATTCTTTAGCTGGTTTGGTGACGATGAGAAGTCACCTGAAATTTCTCCACCGCAAGACAACACAAACTCTGTGACGGACAAAATTAAACAAAGCGGAATAGATATTGGGCTCACACTCTTCGGTAACGCGCCATTTTTACTGGCACAGGTGCTCGCCTGTATTGTTTTAATTTTCTTCTTGTTGGTTTTTGGCCCCAACCTATTCAATGTTTTTGTAAGAGACTTCCCCATAGTTACTAACAAGCGACGAACGCTGGTATTGGTCGATCAAATTCAAAGGGAGCTGTCTTCGTATATCGTCACCATCAGCATCATAAACTCATGCTTAGGATTATCTACAGCAGGCGTGTTTTACTATTTAGGAATAGACGATGCGTTACTTTGGGGAGCGCTGGTTGCGCTGATGAACTTTGTCCCCTACTTGGGTGGTGTGGCGAGCTGTGTGGTATTGCTGGTAGTTGGGCTTGTTCAGTTTGGGCTTACCAACAGTGCGTTTCTGCCTGCGGGTCTGTTTTTAATATTGAATATTATTGAATCACAACTCATCACGCCTGCGGTGCTAGGAAGAAGTATGCAGCTTAACCCATTAATAATCATAATTTGGATAGCAATAACGGGTTGGCTATGGGGTGTGGTAGGCGTTTTACTTGCCGTGCCTATACTAATGTGTTTTAAGATCATTCTCGAAAATCTGGGCGTATTTGATCACTGGATTAAACTTCTCGAGTCAAAATAATTTTACTCTCTTCGTCCCTTCAACCACGTTGCATGGATAGAAGCGTGTGCGGACTTTTACCTAAAATCTAGGCACAAAGCACGATAGTCCTCTTCAAATAAAAGACGAAATTCATATTTTAACGGAACATACCCTGCCTTTTTAAAATAAAAATAGTTATCATATTCGTTGTCTTTTGATTTTTGGAGCTCCCATGAATTTGCTTAAAAGTGCCTTAGCCGTGATGATCGGCCTGTCGTCTGCAGGCGCGCCTGTATATGCACAAACAGAAAAAAATAATAATGATGACATTGAGCATATTACTGTTGATGCATTTCAGGTTGAATTACGAGATAGCTTTGCAGGAGGCCAAGTATCTCGCGGTGGTCGTGCGGGTATTTTAGGTAATCTCGACATGATGGACTCTCCATTCGCAAGCACCAACTTTACCGCAGACATCATAAGGGAGCAGCAAGCAAGAAGTATCGCCGATGTGTTGCAAAACGATCCGGTGGTTCGTGTGGCAAAAGGCTTTGGTAATTTTCAAGAACTATACGTAATGCGCGGGTTTCCCGTTTATTCTGACGATATGACTTACAACGGATTGTATGGTGTTTTACCTCGCCAATATGTTGCTGCAGAGTTGTCAGAACGCGTTGAGGTTTTCCGTGGCGCCAGTGCATTTCTAAACGGCGCAGCACCGGGCGGGAGCGGCTTAGGTGGTTCGGTGAATATAGTGCCTAAGCGCGCGGGCGACGACCCATTAAACCGTGTTACGCTTGGATACGAGTCTCAAGGACATTGGTATGGCGCAGCAGATGTAAGCCGCAGATTTGGCGACGACAGCCAAAGTACCGGCGTAAGAGCTAATTTTGTACAACGAGGCGGCGAAACAAGCATCGATAACCAAGATCGTGAATTGAGCGTGGCCGCTATCGGCATTGATCACGATAGCGATAACTTCCGTCTTTCTTTGGATTTGGGCTACCAAGACCATCAGGTTGACTCACCACGCCCTGCAGTCACGCCAGGCAGTACAATTCCAGAAGCGCCTGACAGCGACACCAATTTTGCCCAAGAGTGGACTTACACTAACGAGCGTCAATTTTTCGGTGCGGTTCGAGGAGAATACGATTTTACCGACAACATCACTGCATGGGCGGCGTATGGTTTCAGATCGGGTGAAGAAGATAATGTGTTTGCTAACCCTAGACAGGCAGAAGCAAATGGCGACTTTTCCGCTTACCGTTTTGATAACGTTAGAAATGATGAAATTCGCTCAGGTGAAGTGGGTCTCAATATCGAATTCAAAACCGCAAGCGTGGGACACACGATCATTACGTCTGCATCAACGTTTTTTCTAGAATCTGAAAATGCCTATGCGTTTTCAGATTTTAGCGGCTTTGCTGGAAATATTTATAACCCGGTAACGGCAACCGTGCCCGATGCTGACTTCTTTATTGGTGGCGACCTTAGCAACCCACTAATCACAGAAAAAACAGACCTTTCAAGTTTTGCTCTTGCAGACATGATTTCGTTTAACGATGGAAAAGTTCTCTTAACCCTTGGTGGCCGTGTACAAAACATTGAAACCCGCACCTTTGATTACAATACAGGTGATGAGTTGTCAGGCTACGACGAATCTCAATTCACGCCGGTTGTGGGCATTGTTTATAAATCGTCAGAACAGGTGTCTTATTACGCCAACTATATCGAGGGGCTGCTTCCTGGTGAGGTAGCGCCTGCATCAAGCGGTGGTGAACCAATTGAAAACGCGGGTGAAGTTTTTGACCCATACAGCGCCGAGCAAATAGAAGTAGGTGTGAAATATGATGCTGGCCAATACGGTGGTTCATTGAGTGTTTTCAACACCTCAAAGCAAAGCTCAATTGTTGAAGACAATGTTTTCAGTACCGATGGTGAACAGCAAAACCAAGGACTTGAGTTAAGCGTATTTGGCATGCCAACTTCAAATCTACGTGTTTTGGGCGGATTCACTTGGCTCGATGCGGAAATGACGAAAACTCAAGACGGTACGCTAGATGGCAAAACGGCCATTGGTGTTCCTGATTTACAAGCAAACATTAATCTTGAGTGGGATGTTGATGCCCTTCCAGGGCTTACTGTCGATGCACGTGCGGCCTATACGTCGAAACAATATGCCAGTGCCGACAATAGCCTTGAAGTCGATGCATCTAATCGTTTCGATTTAGGCGTTCGTTACAGCTTCCTTGCAGGAATGACCGACATCACACTTCGCGCTCGTGTAGATAACGTCTTTGACAATAATTACTGGGCGTCGGTAGGCGGCTTCCCTGGCTCAAACTACCTTGTATTAAGTGAACCTCGGACATTCAGACTGTCTGCTTCATTCAATTTTTAACGGATTAAGTTATGCTGCTGTCAATCGCTGCCTTTTTAGGCAGCGCATTGGCGATAGGTTTGTTTTACCGCGCTTGGCAAAGCACACAGATCGCCTTTAAACGTATATCTAAACTCTCGGCATTGTTGTTAATGCTGGCGAGTTTAAGCCTTTGGGTTACAGAGTACGGCCCTGAATTAGGTACCTGTTACGCAGTGGTCGCTTTCTCGTTACAAGCATGGAGTTGGATTTATCTCGCCCGACAACGAATAAGTAAAGATGTAAAACGCGTCAATTTACCGTTCGCATCTGGATTGACTACCCCGTCTACCTCTATTGCTTTTAACGCCCTTGTAAAACTACTTGGCAGTGTGTTTTTAAGTGCTATTTGCGCCATGTTAGTTACTGTAGTGTGGACAACAGCACTTAGCATGAGCAAAGTGAATCAGATTGCACTTGGAATTTACACCATGCCTCTTTTATGGGGATGTGGCGCATACTGGCTGTGTGCAGACAGTAAACTATGGCGCCCGGTTGGGGTGTTGAGTGTACTTAGCGCGTTAAGTTACTTCTACTTGTATAGTATATAAAATGAGTATTTCTATTTCTCCCAGCGCAAATAAAAGCGCCTTAAAAAGTCACGCTTGGTTAGGACTAGCCGTTAGTGTATTGATGTATTGGGTGTGCTTTTCAGGCACTTTATCTGTTTTCTCTCAAGAACTTCTGCGGTGGGAACAACCCCATATTGCAGATAATCTAGATTACACCCCTGGCAGCATTCAAAATGCTTATGAACGCTTTCTCACAATGAAAGAGGGTCAAACACAGGGAAACATTGTCATTCGCTTGCCTACGCACGATTTGCCACGCGCACGCATTAGTGCAGACGGTGAGTATTGGAATATTTCTCCAACCGGCGAATTAAGTGAACCATCCACAACACCTATTACTGATTTAATCGTTGATTTACACACCGCTCTTCATTTGCCAGAAGACATCGGAATGATGGCCGTCAGTGTATTGGGTGCTATTTTGAGTGCATTGATTATCTCTGGCATTGTTGCTCACAGACGTATTTTTAAAGATGCCTTTCGCTTGCGAACAGGTAACAACGAGCAACTTACACAAGGCGACTTACACAATAGAATGAGCGTGTGGGGCTTGCCTTTTCACTTGATGATTGCACTAACCGGCGTTTATTTTGGTTTAGCATCGTTTTTAACGTCCATTTATGCCGATACCTTATATGAAGGAAACAAGCTTGATCTGTTTGCCGACATTTATGGTTCATCAATTCAGCTTGAACATCAGCCAGCCATTGCGAATATAGAAAAAGCGCTGACCGACATAATGAAAATGGAGCCCAATACCCAGCCCATTTTTGTTACTTTGGAAAACGCGACCAAAGACAATCAGTATATTTTGCTCGGCTCTCAGCACTTGGATAAGCTCATTTATTCAGAACAATACCGCTTTGATGCCAGTGGACAATACATCGATAAAGTCGGTTATTCAGATGGTGATGCTGGCCAACAAGCGATATTTTCTGTATATCGCATACACTTCGGCCACTTTGGTCCAGAAGCAATGAAGATATTCTTCGGATTAATGGGGTTCGCGTTAACCATTATCTCTGTTACCGGCATAAATTTGTGGCTGGCAAAACGCGCTAAGCAAGATGCCTTAAACCAGCTTTGGCTCGGTTTTGTGTGGGGCACGCCTATCGCATTTATTTGGGCTGCATTGTTAGAGTTAACGCTGGCGCTGCCCACAAAACCTGTTTTCTGGGTAACATTGACAGCTATTCTTATCGCTTCACTAATGCAAAAAGTGCTTATGAAAACTCACTTGGTGCTGTTGAATTGTCTCGCCGCCTTGTTAGTTGTATTGGCCATTACTCACTTTGCTGTTCACTACCCTAGTTCGTTAGTCATGAACTCGCTCATTATAGACAGCGCGTTTATCGTTTTTGCCCTGTGCGTATGGCGCTACCTATATTCTAGGTTGAAGAAAGGCTGGAACATTTAGCTCAACCAGATGAAGGTTAAGTTTGAGTAAAAATTAGCATTTTTACATAGTCTAAGTCTGAGCATAATTGATATTAAAAAGCCTTCCGTGTGGAAGGCTTTTTGCTTTTGAAGTCTGTTGCGAAACACCGCTGGCACACTTAATCCATCATCATCATTTAATTCAAGTGGCTCCCTAACTGCCAATGATCCAGCTTTGACAAAGAAGTCTTGTTATCAATGCATCACTTGATTTGCAAACCATTAACTTTGATAGCGTCACAAACAATGCCAGAACTCTTAGATATCAATACAAATCTTGCCGAAGTGTTTGCCATTTACCTCATATTCAAACGCTTTAGCGAGTTCATCGAGTGAAAAACTTGTATCAATTACAGGCTTTATTCCGCTCGCCTCTAGGGCATTTACGAAGTCATTTTGATGCTCCCTGCTCCCAACAATAATCCCTTTAAGATTGATCTGCTTTGCCATCAGCGCTGCTGTTGGAACATCTCCTTTCACGCCGGTCAATACGCCAATAAGGACAATATTTCCATTCACACGACACGCATTGATTGACTGTGCTAAGGTAGCAGGCCCTCCCACTTCCACAACGTGGTCTACACCTTTCTCTCCGCTCCACGCGTTAACCGCACTCCCCCACTCGGGTTCTGCTTTATAGTTCACGATGAAATCAGCGCCAAGGGCTTTAGCCTTTTCAAGCTTTTCATCCGAGGAGGAAGTGATAGCAACGTATGCCCCCATCGCTTTGGCTATTTGAAGTGCGTATATTGAGACACCGCCAGTACCTAGCAACAGCACCTTGTCGCCAGCTTTAAGCTTACCCTCAACAACTAATGCTCTCCACGCTGTTAACCCTGCCGTTGTAATTGTGGCGGCCTCTGCATGGCTCCATCCTTGTGGAGCTTTAGTAAACCATGTGGCTGGTCGAACGACATATTCTGTTGCGTATCCGTCAAGGCCATCACCAGGCGTTCGACTGAAATCGCTACACCTAGGTTCACCGTTCAGCCAATCCGGAAAAAATGTCGACACAACATGATCGCCCTCCTCGAACTCATCAACGTCCTCACCAACTTGAGTAATGATGCCAGAGCAATCAGACAGGGGTACACGATTCTGCGCCGTAGGAATAGTGCCATTAGCAACACTAAGGTCATGGTAATTCAATGAACTCGCATGAACACGTACTTTAATTTCTTTACTTCCAACTGTTTGAGGCTCGTCAACGTCTGTCGTCTTTAATCTTTTAAGCCCTTCATCATGGGTTCCAATAACAACTTTTCTCATGTACGGATATCTCTTTAATTTTGATTAGTAATATACGTAAACGATTCAAATGAGATTACTGAAGGTTTTTATCTGAGATAAATAGTAAATGTAGCTCCTGACTTAAGGGAACATTTTGTACTCATTGTTAATTCCGTCTCTCCCTTTATCTTTAATTGTCTAGCACTGTTTCTAATTGAGCTGTGGTCGGAAGCCCCATTTGTAATTTCACAGCACCAGACTCATCCCTAAAATAAATGGCAGGCGTAGCGGAAAGGCTCAGTCGTCGCATAAGCCTGTGGTTGTCATCAAGCTCCTTTTTCACCTCTGGAGTCGGGTTATTCAAAGGCTTAAGCAGCGCTAATTGACCAGCTTCATGGTTGTGAAGAATCTCACTAGGGTTTTCTGCGCTAAGAATGGCTGCAGATTTTCCATAACTATCAGCCTTCAATATACCGACCAGGATATGCCGAATTTGAACATTACCGGCGTCAACCCACGGTCGGGCCTGCTGCCAAAACTTTTGACAATAAGGGCAGTTCGGATCGGTAAAGGCATAGACAACTCTACTAGCATTAGGGTTACCATCTAAAACCCAACTCGACTCACTCAACTGCTGCCATATTTTTTCGCTTTGCGCACCGTTTATGTAGTTATTTAATTCGTTAGCTCCAACATCTTGTCCGTTTGCGTCGAACATTTTTCCAGCCAACATATACTGACCATCTTCCGTGACATAAACCGTGATTGCATTACCTTTGAAGTCAATGACATAGCCTGTCATTTGGGATGGCGCATCAAAGCGACTTATCACCTCTCCGCCTTGCTTTTCAACGATGCTGAGAGGCTTTGGAAGCTCACTATCAGTGGCGAATGATGAGCTAGAGAAAGCTAACATCCAAGAGACTACTTTTAGCATTCTTATTCCTTGAGGTACTTAATTTACTTGAGAAGAGGACGGAGGTAATGCTGAAGGCTAGCCTCAGACAGCTCCCCCATGTGGCGGTCAACTAACTCGCCTTTTGCATTGAAAAATAACGTAGTTGGCAGGCCATATGCGCCAAAGCTTTTTGAGATATTGCCTGCAAAATCAAAGTAAGTATTTTCAAGGTCAACACCTTGGCTCATTAAGAAGCGTTCTGCTTTCGTGGGCGCTTCGCTTTGATTGATAAAAATAAATTTTACGTCTGACTGCGTTTGTTGTGCCCGCGCTAAAACGGGCATTTCGCGGCGACACGGAGGGCACCATGAAGCCCAAAAGTTGATGACGACAGGTTTACCGATATTTAGCTCTAGTGATTGATACTCGCCACTTGAAGTCTGAGCATTGATATTTAGCGGACTAGGAGAGGTATTATATAAGGTTTGAATTACAACTAGTGGAAACAACGCAGCCGCGGTGATAGCCCCAGATTTAAGATAAAACGACATAAGCTGACGATGCTTTTTTGCTCTAACCAAAAGAACCGTTAGGCCCGCAAACCATCCAGAATAGCTATTGAAACCACCATCTCTAATATTGAGTACGGAAAGCCAGTCTTTTTGATAAATCTCCCACAAATCTATGACGAAGATTAAACGTGCCACAACTAGCCCTGCTGCGATAGACCAGAATATAGTGTCAGTAACTTCGTTCTTCTGCTTACTGGCTCTTGCCAAATAGCCGACAAGGCTCCAGAAAATAATTACACCCGCAATAATTAATGCGGTGCTGGTCATCATAGCGAAAGGGCCTAAATTGATCGTATTCACGTTAAATGCACTTAGTAAGTTTGAGCTGGTAAACTAATTACCAAAGATTAATTTAATATTAATGTTCACCCATTAGCTTCTACGCATCAAACCGCTTTGTGAAAAACTATGAATATTCTTCTCGTTGAAGACGACCTCGTTATTGCAGACGCAGTATGTGTTTACCTTCAAAGCAAACTCATGCAAGTCACCCACGCCGTCACGTTAAGTGAGGCTAAGCACTATGTATCAATCAACCAGTTTGACGTGTGCTTGTTAGATATCGCACTACCCGATGGAAGCGGACTGGAATTGTTATCGTTAGTCAGGAAGAAAAAGCTGCCAATGGCAATCATTCTTTTAACGGCAAGAGATGCCATTGAAGATAAGGTGACGGGGCTCAACAAAGGCGCAGATGACTACGTGACAAAGCCTTTTGACTTTGAAGAGTTAATTGCGAGAATTTACAGCGTAACGAGAAGACAAGATCAGCATTTACACGAGATATTGAAGTTTGAAGAGCTTACGTTTGATGCTAAAGCCAAACGCGTAGAAGTGCGCGGCGAACAGTTATCCTTATCTGCATGTGAACTGAAACTTCTGTATTTATTCTTATCAAACCCAGGCAGAATTTTAAGTGAAGCACAGCTTAAAGACTACTTATATGGCGTCAACGATGATGTGAATAGCAACGCCTTAAACGTGCATTTGTTTAATCTTAGAAAAAAAGTAGGTAAACATATCATTATCACGGAACGTGGTCTGGGCTACCGCCTCGCTCATCAGCAGGAATAAGAAACATGAGTCTTCGACTAAAGCTCATCGCAATTATTGCTCCTGTATTTTTTGTCTTGTGGCTAACAGCCAGTTATTTCTCTATTACCCAGCTGAAAAGCGAGATAAACCAAGCCATGGATAGCCGCCTTGCCTCCACAGCAAGAATGATGAATAACCTTATGCTGTCCGACCAAAATTCAGTGGGCAACTTGGGGCTTTCCCCAAACGGTACGTTCAACGATGCGGGCACCTTAAAAGGCCTTGCCTGTAAGATAAGCGCGTTAAATGGTGAAATTATTGCTAATAGCCACCCTCAAGAGCTAACACTACCTGATACGCTACCATCGGGACTTGATACCGTTATTGTTGAAAACATCGAGTGGCGGGTATTTTCTTTAAAAACAGAAAAGCACACCATTTCTATCGCTGAAAAGCTTTCTGAGCGACATGCAATATTTGTCCAGATGGTAATCGTCAGCGCCCTTCCAACACTCATTTCCCTCGTGGTTTCGCTGCTTGTGATCTGGTTTGCCTTAGGAAGAGAGTTGAGGCCGCTTCAGCGACTAAAAGACGCCATCACCAATCGCTCACCAAACGATTTAAATCCAATTCGGTTAAGGCATAACCTGCAAGAAATTACTCCCCTAATTGATAGCCAGAATCAGTTGTTCACCAAGCTTGAAAACGCTATTGAAAGGGAAAAAGCGTTTACCGATAACGCTGCTCATGAATTAAGAACACCTTTGACGGGCATTATTAGTCAACTACAGGTAGCAAAAGTCACGCAAGGAGAAACGCAACAGCGTGCCATTGAGAAGAGTTTATTTAGTGCACGTCGCTTGCAAAGCTTATTAGAAAACTTGCTGTTGCTGGCAAGAGTAGACAAAGCGCCAATTGAGCAGCATGTGCAACCGTGGGAACTGTCTAAAGAACTTAGCAACCTGCTGACAGAGTTAGGCTGTGAAAACAACGACATTCAGGTTCATACCAATGTTTCAAAACGACTATCACACATCCCCGTATTCGCATTCACTATTGTCATGAAAAATCTAATAGATAACGCCCGTCAACATGGTGTTAAAGGAATGCCGATTTCAATAGTCATTGAAGAAGACGACAACGAGTTTGTTATTCGCGTTTCCAATCATGCAACGCTTAATACTGAAACGCTAGCGTACATGACAAGACGATTTTGGCGTGAAAGTCATTCACAAGGAAACGGGCTTGGATTAGCGATTGTGAACGCACTGGTAGAAGCGCTGAATGGAACATTTAACGTCAATTACGAAGGTGACCAGCTACACGTAATGATCACCTTCCCAACTTCGCCAAATACCGAGTAAGGCACACCGAATCTGTGATTGAGCGAAAGCTTCTTTTTAGCTCAACGAGCCCGTCTAGCCCAAACACGGTTCGGCTACATTTTGCTGCTGGGCATGTATTGTAAGCTAGTCGGCGCCAAGGATAGTCACTACCGCCGCGCCCCCCAGACCTATGTTATGCGCCAGAGCAAGCTTTGCATTTTCTACCTGTCTCTGCCCTGCTCTGTTAGTTAAATGCCACGATAGTTCAACACACTGCGCTATACCCGTCGCCCCGATGGGATGGCCTTTTGACATCAAACCACCTGACGGTCCAACAACGTATTTACCACCATAGGTATTGTCTCGGTCAATGACGAGCTTTTCAGCTTCACCTTCAAGGCACAACCCAAGTGCTTCATAAGTGATAATCTCATTCGTTGTGAAGCAATCGTGCAGCTCTATTACATCTATATCGTTTGGAGAGACCGCTGCAGCCTCGTATGCCTTGTGAGATGCTATTTTTGTCATCTCACTCCCCACCGCTGAAATGGGGTCACGCCAAGAATCAATAGTGTCCGTAGCCATTCCTTGTCCAAGAATAGACACCGCATTTGTTATGCCGTGTTTCTTGGTAAATGTTTCACTACACAACACAACTGCTGCAGCGCCACAGGTAGGTGGACAAGCCATTGTTCGCGTTAAATAGCTATCGAAAATCACCTTGTCTGTTAGCACTTCTTGCACGCTAAGTGGAGAAGTAAACAAAGAAAAAGGGTTGTTGATAGCGTGCTGTCGAGACTTAACCGAAACTTCAGCAAAAAGGTTTGGGCTTACACCGAATTTTTCCATGTAGTGCTTGCCAGCTGAACCGAACGCTCTCAACGCGATAGGAGCTGGAGGCACATCAAACTCATCATAAACAGGCGTGAAACGGTCAAACGGACTTTCTCTGTCCTGCCAATGACTGCCCAAAGCTCCCGGCTGCATCTCCTCAAAACCAAAAGCTACAGCGCAGTCGACCTCTCCGGAAAGAATTGCTTGTCGGGCAAGATAAATAGCACTGGCTCCACTTGCACAATTATTATTTACATTGACAACTGGCACGCCAAGCTGTGCCACGTCGTAAAAAGCGTGTTGGCCACAGGTGCTGTCACCATAGATATAAGATGCGAAAACTTGCTGAATATGCTTTTTATCAATATCTGCATCTTTAAGGGCTGATTCCACGGCATTCGAAGCCATAATGCGATAGGGTAACTGGCTACCTGGCTTAACAAACTTCGTCATGCCGGCACCTATAATTTTAACGTTGTTCATGTCTGTCTCTGTCAATATTTGTCTCGGGCGACACTGATAATAAGACTTGAACAATTTAAAGCGTATTATTTCGTTCAACCTGCTACCAGAGGCCTTTGCTCAACACGTTAAGTATTGAGCACACGCCCTAAAAGTGCTCGCGATTCTCGTAATAATCTTTGCCGTTTAGGTCTTCAAAAAGTACGGTAATGTCCGTATGTTTTCCTACGAACGGACGAAGCGCTTCATCGATAAGGTTAGCTACCGCAGTTTTGGAATCTTGCCCGCGATCAAACCACAACACTTCTATGAAAGGATAGCCTGATGAGGCTCCACCAGCCGCAACAAACTGACTCGCAATATGCTCTACCGTGAAGTGATCGTTGGGGGTATCAGTGAGCTTCGCAAACTGCTCAACAATATCCACTGCGACTTTCTCTAATACAGTTTGCTGAATACCTCTTGCGCGTATATGTGGCATTTTCTTGGTCCTTCTTAAAGCGCTCAAATTGTTGTTTATCATGTCTTTACTGACATCATATCACGCATTTTAAATCGCGAAACTAAGGGCTTGTTTCAGCACGCTTAAAGACTCCGTATAACATCGACAGATATATTATTTTGGGAATTACGGATAGTTAAACCGATATGGAATCGCGTACCACTACCTCGCGCCATAAGTGAGCGCAGTCTTCTATGAATTTTTTATGGATAGGATGAAGCTGATACTCATCTTGTGCTTCAACGCTTTCAAAAAACATAAGCTCAGAGACGTCAAAGGAATTATCGATAACATCCCGCTTGAGTGTATTCGCAGGCACGCCAATGTGGAGCGAGTGAACCTGTGGAATGGCGCGCAACGATTGTAAACCGTCAATAAGCTTTTGCTTATCTTCTGTCGACGCTGGGTCTTTTAGCCAGAAGTAAACCATGTGAAGGATAGGTGGTAACTCAGCGCTAGCACGGGGGTTTGCCTGTGCAGAAGCCGGCAATGCAGATAGTGAAGCTAGCGCTCCTGCGGTTGCTAAAAATTGTCTTCTTTTTGTATCTGTCATTGCCTTCATCCTTTTTTTATAACGGGTAAAAAAACTGAATTTCTACAATGACACTGGACGCGCATTGAAGCAATAAGAATCCGTTGATGAGTCATCTGTCACCTAACATTGCGCAGCGACATAAATTGCCATCTATTAACAAGGTTTTTGAACGCAATAATTCGCATCTTGGCAAGCAACTTGAAAGACATTTAAAAGAAACGAAATTTAAACACGTAAACAACGAGATTTTGACGCTATGCGCTTACCTACTAAACAGCTTATTAATAAGATCGAGCACTTATCTAACGGCCTAACGCCAGAACAACTGTCGAGTTTCCTAGATATTATTGATGCCATGACGGCATTAGTTGAAGAGGCGGGTGAGTTAAAAGGTGATTGCGACGCCAAAAGCAACAATGGTAATTCGGAGATATCTATACTCCACTAAGAAGTGTATTTATACGCCCCTACCTTTACGCAATAACATATACAAAAAGCCACTAATATTCGATTTTGATCATTTGCAGTTCGTTTATGTTCGTTTTATGATGATTTTCTCTTAATTGTACATTGGAAGCAGTTTAGAAAAACGACTTACGACAAATGAGTTATTTAGCGTAATGATATAATCGCGCTCATTAGAAGCGGTATTCGCCTACATTTGCTAGCACGTAACTTTGTCCTCTTTTTTCTACTCATGCACTGTACGGGTTATAATAAAAAGGAAATCATATGTTACCTCTCTCGGAACCAACACTTGTCCGGCAGTGTATTGCTGAATTTGTAGGCACAGGCATTCTAATATTCTTCGGCGTTGGCGCAGTGGCAGCATTGGTATTAACAGGTGCTTCCTTCGGCCAGTGGGAAATGAGTATTCTTTGGGGCGTGGGCGTGTCCATTGCCATCTATTGTACTGCTGGCGTTTCGGGTGCCCACATCAACCCCGCGGTGACCATAGCACTCGCAATGTTCCACGGTTTTGAAAAACACAAAGTCGCGCCCTACATAGCGTCCCAGTTTTTGGGAGCATTTTGTTCTGCAGCTCTTATCTACAGCCTATATTATCAACTTTTTGTTGACTATGAACTTGCGCACAACCTATCAAGAGAAAGCATAGGGGCACTCGCTACTGCGGGCATTTTCGCAACGTATCCTCACGAAGCACTTTCATTCTGGGGTGCCTTCAGTGTTGAATTCGTTATCACAGCAGTTTTAATGTTCGCAATATTGGCGTTAGGGGACGAAAAAAACGGCGCTCCGCGAGGAGCTATGAATCCACTCCTCGTGGGTCTTCTAATCGCCGTTATCGGCGCTTCTTTAGGGCCATTGACCGGATTTGCTATGAATCCCGCAAGGGATTTTGGACCGCGACTCTTTACCTATTTCGCAGGATGGGAGTATTCACTTTCCGGTGCAAAGGATATCCCGTACTTCATTATTCCTATTTTTGCACCAATATTTGGCGCTTGCTTTGGTGCGTGGCTGTATCCAACATTAATAGGCCATTCTCTTTCTCAAGAAAGTCATGGCTGCACTATTCCTAACGATTGCGAAGCTCCCGTGATAAGAAATACGTCTGAAACACGTATTGAGAGGGGCTAGGTTTATGTTAACAGGGTGAAGGTATGGCAGAAGAAAAGGTAATGAGAACACCGTTGGAATAATAAACTCCGGGCATCCTTCTATTCACTAAAATTATCGGCAATGAAGAAGCTAACTGTTGATATAAAAGCGGCGATAACCTATTTTACGGCGCGGTTAATCTTTCAAAGAAGTGCAGCGTGTGATTTATTTAATAGCCGTTACTGTCCTATGGGCATTTTCCTTTTCGCTCATAGGCGAGTTCTTGGCAGGTTCGGTCGATAGTTATTTTGCAGTGTTAACACGGATCGTGCTCGCCACCGTAGTTTTCCTTCCTTTTCTAAAGCCGGCTCTATTGAGCACTAAACTAAAAGCGATTCTGGCAAGCTTAGGCGCTGTGCAGTTAGGGTTGATGTACATCTTCTTTTACCACGCGTTTTTGTTTTTAACTGTACCAGAAGTGCTACTTTTCACCATATTCACGCCGCTTTATGTAGCCATTTTAAATGACGCCCTGTTTAAGCGGTTTACCCCGTTTTATTTATTGTGTGCACTTATCGCCACCGCAGGTGCAGCAATAATTCGCTTCAATGGTGTTAGTGAAAATTTCTGGTTTGGTTTTGCTATTGTTCAAGGTGCTAACCTTTGTTTTGCTTTGGGACAAGTGGGTTATAAAAAGCTGACTTCAACGTTTGAAACCCAAATGCCCTATCACAACGTATTCGCGTGGTTTTATTTAGGTGCATTGGCCGTTGCTCTACCTGCGTTCTCCCTATTCGGCAACACGAGTCAGCTGCCACAAAACCCTGAACAATGGGGCGTGTTGCTATGGTTGGGTATTGTGGCGTCAGGGCTTGGGTATTATTTTTGGAATCAAGGTGCACTAAAAGTGTCTGGTGGTACGTTAGCCATTATGAATAACGCGCTTATTCCAGCAGGTCTTGTGGTTAATTTACTGCTTTGGCAAAAAGACACCGATTTTACACGCCTGTTTCTTGGCGGTGCCATCATTGCTATTGCACTTTGGATGTCTCATCAATACGCCAAGAAACAGATTTAAGCCTCAAAAAGGCCAAAGCTACGCAGGACTATACTCACTCACCATGGTGTAGTCTTTGCGCGGCCCGATGACCTGCCACGTAGAGCGCCACACAGGCCACGCTGTGAAGTCATAGCGCACCACGTAATTATCGTCGCCGCACAAGTGCTCAGCGTTTGGATTGGTCGAACTGAAAGAATGAAAATAACGTTCATCGTCGAACAACACTTCAAATAAACCAGTTTGAGGCTGCTGCCAGAAATACCGACGTTCTGCGGGCATTACGCTTTCGTTAGGCGCAGTTACTTCGCCTTTTTCGTAATACGCCAAGCCGCTTTTTTCTTTTTGTACGCTGCCTTCCAGCCAGCTAAATTCAGCCTCGCCAGAAAAGGTAAATACATCGCCATTTCGCTGGATGATTTTGCGCGTTAGCGTCCATCGTCCAGCAAAATCGTCCAAGGTATGAGGATAATTAACTGTCATTGCGCCGCCCTTACCAAAAATAGGTAACAGTGGCAGAATATTGGTCGCCGCGCCCCGGCGTTCCTGGGATTTCTTCAAAGCGCTCATCCCACAAGTTATCGACTGCCAATACCAGGCTTAACCCTTCAACCTGAGCAGGTGAATATGTGAAAGTGACATGTGAGAAAAACGCAGAGTCACCGCCGTTTCTAAGCGCATTGGTTTCTTGTTTCCGCCACTCGTTGTCAATGCGCACTTCAACCGTATCGGTTGCAAACCACACCAACCCAAGGGTGGCGCGATGCGGCGGATAGTTAAGCGCGTAAAAGCTCGCGTCTACCTCATCAATTCGATAGTCTTCAGACTTATCTAAATAGGTGTAGCTGGCCACCACATCTGCGCTCTCAAAGCGTTTAATGGCAATCACCTCAACACCTAAGGTTTCGATATCAACCGGGTTTGCACTGCGAGCTGACGTAGCGTCGAAGCTATACGTCCAATCTGTCAGCTCGTTATCCCAGCGATAGAATACAGCGGTATCAACTTTGAAAGACATTTTATCAAATGACGCCCCAAACTCTAAGTTTTTGCTGACTTCTCGCTGTAACTGGTTGTTACTTCTAAACAGACCGCTTGTGGTGCTGCCGCCTATAGCAGTGTAGCCAGCCACCTGTGTCGCCTCTGCATACGAAAGATAGAGTGTACGCGAGGCGTTGCTCCCTGTTTGGGTAAGCCAACTGATATCGCCCACAAAAGACAGTCGGTCATCGTCGCGATTTGTATCGTCAAACGCCCCACCTAAACGAACGGTAAGCGATTCATTGCTGTTCAACTGCGTTCGATACTCGGGCACTACGCTTATTTTGTAGTAGTCGCGAGAGGTGAAATTGTTCTCTAGCGTGGTTGATGTGATGTCGTCTGCAGTAAGCTGTGCTGCGTAGTTGATACCAAATTCTTGCGAAACATTATGAGTACCGGAAAACGCCAATGACTTCACTTGGGTTTCATGAAACGCCTGAAACGCTTCAGGATTTTCACGTGAGAACACGTAATGGTCGTCATTCTCTCTGTAGTAAGCAGAAACCTCAAAGGTATTTTTCATGCTCTCTTCGCCGTAGCGCTGTTTGTGATTTAGCATGACCAAACGGGTTTGAATGTCTTCTGTTTCGTTTACGTTAAAAGGCGTGTACAAGTTAGGCCAGCCAAAAAACTTTTGCTGAAAGCCATAAAACACGTCGGTTTGTGAGTCATTACTTGCCAGCTGAATACGTCCAGACGCGCGTTCGAAATTGTGATCGCCATTAGCGATAGAGCCATCACTTTCAGAGCGAGAATACTCCCCTTCAACCCCAACAGACCAACCGGGTAAATCACTAAGCGCGTGCTTTATTGCACCGTGTACACGCTGCAAATTGAAGTTGTTATTACCTAATCCCACTGACACACTGCCTGCTGTTTGGATGGGACGCCAGCCGTAAGACACGGTACCTACAGAGCTATTTACACCGTAAAGCGCGTTATCGACCCCTGTGAAAATACTCGGCTTCGTCAACATTTCTGGCGCAATCGGAATTTCAGCGAAATAGTGCCCCGTTTGCGGGTCGATAAGCGTTGCGCTTCCTATGCGAAAACCCGTGTTTTCGAATATACCGCCGCGAATAGTCACGTCAGCCTGCGCTTCTGCCATGTTCCTTGATTGCAAATCGACTCGCGGATCGTACTCTAAGTTAGATATAGGTGAATTAAACGTCCCTACCGGCTTGTTGTTCGCCGTCGCCGCCCCTTCAATCGTAATTTTTTCTACGCCTTTTTCGCTGCGGTTCACGCCAGAGTTAGCATTTGATGAATCAACACTTTCAGCGGCCGTGGCGGCAAAAGGTAAAGTACAAAAGAGCAAAGATAGGGTTGTGTGACGCATTCAGTGTCCTAGTTAAAAATTAAGGTTCAGCCTGCAGGCAAGAGTAATAAAAACGCGAAGTGTATAGCATTAGTAGACCGAGGAAAACGCTGCGCAGGTGAGTTTAGACCAGTAAGTTTATTTTTACTTACAGCTCTGCACATTTCTATTTATCAATATAAACAGACTGTATGTATCTGTAGCAGCCCGCAATAATCATCAATCTCACCTTATCGTCTGTTTACCTTCCTTGCCAAAAGAAACGAGATAACATAACATTCGCGACCTCTACAAAACCTGCCAAAGACACGTAATACCTTGCTTATGCTTGATCTTAAAACACCGTTTATATTTTCTTTAGTTGCATTATCAGTAAGCGCCGCTGCGCAAAGTGATGAAAGCTCCCTTCAAGGTGCTCATGATGAACTTGAACACATTGAGGTAAAAAGACACTTTCAGCCATACCGTGGTAATGTACCGCTAATCGACACCCCACAAGCAATCGACCGAATTACTGCTGATACCTTAGCAAATGAAGGGATCACGCGCTTCATAGATGCGCTAGATTTTGCGCCCACCATTGTTAGACAAAACAACTCTGGCGGCATGTTCGACAGCTTTGCAATCCGAGGTTTTTCTGGCGATGAAAATAACCCATCGGGTTATTTAATAAACGGCTTCAACGTGCGTGGCTATAGCGGTAATAGAAGCACGGTTAACGTTCAAACTATAGAAGTAATGAAGGGTCCGGGATCAGCCTTATATGGTCAAGGTGAACCTGGCGGTACCATTAACGTTATTACCAAAAAACCTCAGTTTGAAGAGCAAGGCTATATTCAGGGTACCGTAGGTAATTTTGATAAAAAACAAGTAGAGTTCGATTACACGAACGGCATTAATTCAGACATGGCGTATCGCGTTAACGGTTCATACGAAGACTCTGATACTTATCGCGATAACGTGTTTTTCAAGAATTTGAACCTCAACCCTTCATTCATTTGGAACATTTCTGATCACACCAGCTTAAGCTACCAGATGGAAATATTGGATCAGGAAAAGCCGCTTGATCGCGGTGTGTTCATATTAAATAACGACTTTGACGCCGTAGATGCCGAAGACTTTTATGGTGATGTTAGAGACGGAGCCCATGAAGTTAAAGCCTTCGGACATCAGCTAGTGTTAAATCACGAGTTGAATCACAACTGGCATTTACTCAGTGGCTTCGCCTACAGGGACTCTTCTTTTGAAGGGCAGTCTTCAGATACTGAACTGTCAGAAGGCCGTCAGCTTTTGTATACCAACCCATCTATACTTTCAAGGCAACGCAGAACCCGTGACTATCAAGCGCAAGACTTATCACTACGCTTTGAATTAAGTGGCGTGGTAGACGTGGCATGCTTCGTAAATAACGTCTTGTTTGGTTTGGACTATTACAACTACCACATTGATACAGACTATCGTCGTTGGCGCACTGCGTGGGGTGCGGGTGATACCACTTATAGCATCGACCCTGAAAATCCAGACTACACTATTTTCAGACCTGATGTTACGCCCACTACACTCACGGCTGAAAAGCAAAAAGGGTTAGGTTTCTACGCACAAGATGTTATAGAACTTAGCGAAGCAACCAAGCTTTTAGTTGGCTTTCGCGTGGACAAATTCGAGCAAGACATTCTTAATAAGTTAAGCAATGAAGGGCAAGAACAAGAACAAACGGAAGTGACGCCGCGCTTTGGCTTCGTGTATGAAATCAATGATTCTGTAAGCCTTTACACTAGTTATGCAGAAGGTTTCAGACCCAACCCCGGACTTGACTCTGACCGCAACGCGTTTGACCCTGAAGAGACTACCTCTTTTGAGGTAGGAGCTAAGTGGGAAAACATTGCTGATATGTTTTCTGGTAGCGTCGCTATTTTCGATGCTGAAAAGACCAACATGCTTACCGCTGAACCTAACACTGGCTTTTCAGCTACGCTCGGTGAAGTTGAAAGCCAAGGGGTAGAATTTCAGTTAACCACTGACCTTACTTCAGACATTCGCCTTGATATGGCATACGCATACATAGATGCTAAAACCGCTAACGAAGTCAATAACTTGGATTGGGGCGTGCCTATTCCAAAAGGGTCGCGCTTAATCAATATTGCCAAGCATTCGGGGTATATCTCGCTTAACCATTTCACCAGCGTATTTGAAAAAGAAGCGTTCTTTGGTGTGACCATGCGTTACGTGGGCGATCGCTTAGGGCAAACCACCGATCCAACATTCATTTTGCCGTCTTATACCCTTGTGAACTTAGCAGGGTCGGTGAATATCAGCGATGCACTTTCTATGAGATTTGACGTGAATAATCTGTTCGACAGAGATTATTTTGAGAACTCATACCATCAGCTTTGGACCATGCCGGGCTCACCGACCAACTATACGGTGAGCGTTAAGTACCAGTTCTAGTAATAAAATCAAACAAGCCGGTGGCTTCGATGTTCCGGCTTGTTTGTTATACATTTTCTATTCGCCGTTTTGCACCGGCATTTTCCCTGAGTCACGGTTTTCCCACCCGTGTCCGTTGAACGGGTCTACACCTAGCTGCTGCATAATGTAGGGGAAGTCAACGTTAACCCAGTTATCTACAATTTTACCGTCTACCACTTTCCAAAAATCCATATAGCGAATTTCGACTTTTTTACCAGTAGGCTCTATTCCCATAAAGGTCCCAGTGTGAACCGCTTCTTGGCGACCAAACGCAGCGCACCACTCACCTTGTGTGACGCGAGCTTCATCTATACAAACTTTATCAGAAAACGCAGCCTGAAACGGTCGCTGCCAGTTGTCTTGAAACTCTTTTAACCCTTGTTTGAAGCCGCAACCTGCATTGCCCATCCAGCGAAAGTTCTCACTGAAGAACCGGCCCATATTGTCGATATCATGATCATTTAATCCATCGACCATAGCGTCAATGGTATCAATGGTTTCCTGCGTTTTTGACAAGTCGTTGTCTTTTGTAAGAATACCTTGTTCTGGACGTGAACCTTTCATCTCATATCTCCCAAAAAGTGTTGAGTACTGCATATTAAAAGCTCTGTTTAAAGAATGCGTAATTGGGGTTTTGAAACAGAGCGTAAAGTAGATATTTAGCGCTAAGAACCAAAACTGGGCTCATCACCCTAGTGATTGCCCAGTTTGCTCAGCGTTTAAAATAGCGCACTGCGCTACACGTGTTAGTCGAACTTGTACTGTAAGCTTACGCCATATGTACGCGGGTTATTCCAGTTTGCCTGAATGGAGTTGATAGGCAGCCCATTAAGCACTTGAGACTGAACCACTGCACGAGTAAGCACTTCTTCATCCGTCAGGTTATTTGCAAAGAAATCGACGTTTAAGTTTTCATTTACTTCCCAAGAGATGCGAGCCGTTACCATGGCGTGAGCATCTACTTTTGTTTCAGGAATATTGATATCAAACGCGTAGTGATCGTCAACAAAGTTCACATGAAGATAAGGCGTTAAGTAACCGCCATTTGGCAATGAGTACTCATACCTTGCGCTTAGGCCCAGCGTATAATCTGGTGACATAGCTGGAGAGTAACCCGCAAAGCTAAACTGGCTATTTGGATCGTTTATATCCTGACGGCCATCAACATTGCCTAACCCAAGTAATGGCTGAAGCTGAGAATTACCTACCGCAAAGTCGTCAGCGAACTCGGCGTTAAGAAGCGCCAAGGTTGCATTTAACGTTAACTCGCTTAGTGGGCGCCATTCCAAATCAGCTTCTAACCCGTAGGTGTCAACCTGACCACCGTTTTCATAGTATTCAAAGGTTGTACTAACGCCAGTAGAAACGCACTGTGCCACGGTTAAGTCAGTTGTTGTGTCGTTACACGATACTGCAAACAGCTGCGCTTTCACGTCATCGTATTGGTTTGCAAAAGCAGAAACGTTAAACCGAACGGTGTTATCGAATAAAAAGCTCTTCAGGCCAATTTCGTAAGAAATAACTTCTTCATTGTCGTATAGCGGATCGGCACCACGCGCTACCACCCTCGCGTCGTTAGCACCACCAGTACGATAACCTGTTGCTGCACTGGCATAGACCATCATGTCTTTTGCAACATCTAGCTCGTAAGCTAATTTCCACAATACCGCTGAGTCGTCCCAATCGGGAATTGAATCGCCTGTAAATGTCTTTTCGTCTTTGTTGTAGCGAAGGCCAACCAACAAGCGGTTGCTGTCGTTAAGTTGATAACGAGCTTGGCCAAATACGGCTACAGAGTCGACTTCATGCGGGTCGTGATTTGGATTTCCCCACGAAGGAACCGTAATAGAATCTGGCTCACCGTTACCGGTTGTATCCTCACGCCACAGCCATTCCCAATCCGCTTCTTGCGAGAACAAATAAACGCCTGCTATCCAAGAAAACGGGCTATCGCTTTCAACAGATGACAACTGTAGTTCGGTAGAAAACGCTTTTTGATCGTCCTGACGTCCAAAGCCCCCAACAAAGTCTAAGCCACCATCGCTGTAGTCGTTATCGTAGAATTGCTCGCCTGACAGTTCAGAATAATTGGTGGTCCACTTTGCGTTTGCCCAGTCCATCGCCCAGTCGAGGGTCAAGGTTGCCGACCACGCTTCTTGGTTATCAAAAGACACCGCATTTCTGTATACATCGTAAGGGCCTTCATCATCTCGCTCTGCATCAGCTGGCTGATAAATGTGGCCAGGTGTTACCGTAGCAATAGGGTTGTAAACGCCCGACCCCGGTGAGGTTTCAGAAATTTGATATCCCGCAATTTGCTGGTAACCCCAAATTGCTTCTGAGTTTGCGTCTTTCTTACTGTAATCAAGGCGAAGCAATGCAGTAACATCGTCTGAGAATTCGTATTTAGTCGTGTTACGTAAGTAGAATTGGTTTTTCTCGCGTAAATCGTCTGACGAGCCCGGCAAGAAATGGTTTTCGATCATGCCGTCATGACGGTCGTGACTCATGACAAAGCGCGTAGCGGCCTTATCACTAAGCGGCAGGTTTAAAATAGCTTCATAGGCCGAACGGTCATAACTACCATGAGTAAGTTTCACAGAACCACTGGTATAGCCAAGTTCAGGCTGCTTTGAAATAACGTTGATACTACCTGCAAATGTATTTCTTCCATACAATGTTCCCTGCGGCCCGCGCAGTACTTCAATGCGCTCAATATCAACGTAAGCCCCTAAGCCACCGGTGGTCGTTGGCACATAAATACCATCCTGGAAAATACCAACAACTTGTTCAGCAATACCTGTACCGGCCACGCCGACTTCGTTGGTACGAGCACCACGCATAGCGGGACGAACTTCACCACCCGAGCTGCCTATTCTTAATCCGGGAACAACGTTTTCAAGACCACTAATATTTTCAATGCCGTTACGCAAAATATCATCTGCACCTAACGCGCTCACAGAAGACGATACTTCCTGCAAATCTTGAGATTGTCGGTTTGCTGTTACTTCAATACGTTCAACACCCGCTGCTTTAGCTTCGCTGTCAGGGGTTTCTTGTTGGGCGCTAGCGCAAAAACTAACGCTGATTAGAAGTGCACTTTGAATAGCGCGGGAGAGGTATGTTGTATGGTACTTTCGTTGGTCTTGCTTCATCGTGATAGTTCCCGGATTAATAAAACCTTATCTGCAGTAACCTGTTAGTGCCCTGCGTTTATCAAGCCTTTGATGACCCTGCCTGTGACAACATCATACTAGGTTGTTTAATTCTTGGTCTAAACAAACATACAACTCAATTTACTTCGAAGTCAATAAAAATGTTCAAAGATTGTTAATTCATGAATTTTAATTTTTTGTTTAAATACATTAAGAACAAATAAATGCATGTAATAAAAGGCTTTATTTATAAACAAAGAGCTTTAACAATGACAGTAAAAATAAGATTTCGAAGTATAAATATAGACTTCAAGTCAAAAATGACTGGTAGGATCTGCATAGAAAAATGGCACTCGAATGGATAGAAACCGAATGCTGATGCATGAGTTAAGCATTAGTGAAAAAAGGTAAGAAAGTGTACTTGAGATAGCTTGGGTTATCAGAAAGCCCACCTAGCAAAAACGGACGTTTTGCTAGGTAGCTTCGAGGGAAAATGACGTCAGTCAGTACACCAATTTCAGGTATAAAGCCTTTGGTATTGTTCGATTAACTGTAGGTGGTAGTGCGCGATAAGATATCTAATCCTTGCTGTTTTAACCAATAAGGCACATCCATCAACACCCAGTTTTCCAGTAATTTATCCCCTTTGCGATAGTACACATCGACCACTCGCATGTCGGCACGTATACCCGACGCCGGCATGCCGAACAAGCCGCCACCAGCCGTATTCGATAGGTTCGGCCAGCCAAAGAAACAGGCAAAATTGCCTTCACTAAAGCGCGCCACATGACCATTAAACACTTTATCTTTCAAACCTTTACGAAAAGGAAATTGATGTTGCTGCTGGTAACGCTCGATGGTGTATGTAGCCCCTATTCCCGCTGGCCCGTACCACACCATATCTTCGCTCCAGCATTTGGCGAGAAGTTCTGGTGGACAGTTGTCGTTACCCGATTTATTCAAAGAATCTAGGTCTCTTACCATTTCTTCAACCAGCTCAATGGTCTTTTTAGACTCCTTAGGATCTTGCTCTTCAAACAGTAAACCGTTGTGATCACATGGCCCTGGATAAACAAACGTATGGCCAGTTTCTACGGGCAAAGGATTAAGCCCAACTTGCTGCATTAGTGCAATTAAGTCGAAGAAAATAGCGTGGCTAACTATCTTATTTTCACGTACTTCAAAAAACTCGGCATACCGTAAAAAAGCCAGTTTCCCCGTACTTCTAATACCAAGAAAAGGCTTGTCGAACAGTCCAGCAAAGTGACCCATCGACATAACCCACTTGCCTTCGCCGGCACTGTTATCTCCCGCCATGAATACGTCCTCACGGCGCTTCATACGCGTAAAACTCTGTTTTAACGGCTCCCACAACTCTTTCACTAATTCTGCTGGAGTCGAACATTTATCAAACGGATAGCAGGCATAAATCTTTGCATTTTCATAAACATACGATTTCACTACGCCTTTAACATCACTTGCCTCACCTTTGTCAAAAGCGGCTTGATAGGATCTGACAACGGCTTTTTCGCTATTAAAACTCATGACTTACGCCTCTTTGTTTAAAAAATTGTTAATACTGGCCTGAAATAATTAATGACTTCGAAGTCATTATGTATTAGGTTGAATATTATTGTAAATAGAAAGCGCGCTTATTAAGCAGGCAGAGTAAAGAATATGACTGAAAATTTTGGCGTTTTAAACTGGTCTATCTTAGGCGGGTACATCATTGCGAATCTGTTGCTAGGTTTGGTGATTGGTAAAAATATAAAAAATTCCGACGATTTTTATCTCGGTCAAAAACAAACTCCGTGGTGGGCAATAGGTATTTCGGTTATTGCCACTTACGTTAGCGCCATGACGTTTCTTGGGGCACCAGCCTGGGCTTATTCAGAGGGGCTATCTGTTATAGCACTTCATTTGAACTACCCTCTCGTCATCATGGCTGTAATCATATTCTTTTTCCCATTCTTCTATAACGCGGGTGTCGCGTCCATTTACGATTACCAAGAACGGCGTTTCGGCAAGCGTGCCCGCGCCATGGTATCCAGCATTTTTATGCTAAGCCAAATCATGAGCTCAGCAGCTATTCTTTATGCTACCTCTCTTGTGTTGTCGTTCATTACTGGCGTACCTGTAGTGTGGTCTATCGTTATAGTTACTGCCATAGCGCTTATCTACACCATGATGGGCGGCATTACTGCCGTAATTTGGACTGACGTTATTCAGTCAGTGATCTTATTTGTGGGCGCGGGCATCATTATGTACGCCCTGCTTGAAAGCGGCGACACTACGCTATCTTCATCAATGAGCGAGCTTAAAGCTCAGGGTAAATTAAACCCACTTAATTGGGACTTCGACTTTACTGAAGAAACTACAGTGTGGAGCGGCATTATTGCTATGACGCTGTACCACATCACCGTTTACGGCACCAACCAAATGATGGTGCAGCGAACGCTGGCTGCCAAGAATATTGGTGACGCCAAAAAATCTTATTTATTAATGGGTTTCTGCGCGTTCTTCATCTACTTCTTCTTCATTGTACTTGGCGTGTTGTTCTACGACTTTTATCAAGGCAAAACCTTCGAAAACAGCAACACAATCATTTTGCAGTTCGCAACCGATTACGGCTTGCCGGGTTTAATGGGCATTATTGCAGCCGCGGTTATGGCCGCTTCCATGTCTAGCCTAGACTCCTCATTTAACTCGCTATCGACAGTGGCAACTATCGATTTCTACATCAAATACTTCAAGAAAGACGCGTCGGACGCCCATTACCTTAAGGCTTCACGTATTTTCACCTTGTTCTTCGCCGTACTTATTATTTTTCCAGCAATTGGCTACCACCTATTCAGTGAAGGCTCAATTTTAGAAATTTTGTCTAAAGTAGGCTCCTATTTTGTAGGTGCGCAAATGGGCATGTTCTTCTTAGGGTTCTTCTCTAAGCAAACAACCGAAAATGGCCTGATCATTGGCACATTGAGCGGCTTTATTGTTGTGACTTTAGTGGCCTTAAATACAGATATCGCGTGGCCTTGGTACTGCATCATAGGTGCAAGTGCCAACATTGTGGTGTCTATGATTGCTAGTCGCCTTATCGATGGCGTTCAAACCGAATACAACGCTTATACCATTAAAGGGCAGCAGCAACACTTCGCGCGCGAAGGTCTCGATGAGAAAGAGCAAGGATGGTATCGCGTACCCGGCCGCGTAGACCCAATCAACTACATATTGTTTGGGTTCTTCTTACTCACACTCGTGTTCTTATTTTCAATTCAATTTATGTTTTAAAAGCCAAACTCAGCGCTTTTGAGGGAGATTCTATGAGCGAAACATCCATAGCAAAAACGGTGTATTGGCAGCCTCTGCATGACATGCTGGACCCTGCACGAAGTAAAACGCAAACCTTAGCGGGTTTCGATGAAGAGTTTGTCGACTTAGCAGACTATATTCTGCGCATAACCCATCGTATTTGGGAGCAGAAAAACATTGGCGCTTGCTACGATTATTATGCTGACTACTGCCCGGTACATACGCTTGGCGGTTATGCCGACAGTGTTGATGTGGTGGTTCAAAATACGTTAAAAACCATTGCCGCCTTCCCTGACAGATCGCTTATAGGTGAAGACGTTATTTACCGTGAAGAAGCCAACGATGTGTATTATTCGTCGCACCGTATCACCAGTATTATGACCAATAAAGGCCCCTCTGAATTTGGCGCGCCAACAGGCAAAACCGGGCGTGTAACCACCATTGCAGACTGCATGTGCAGAGACAATAAGATTTTTTACGAATGGCTAATGCGAGACAATAGCTTTCTTATCGCTCAGCTTGGTATTGAGCTAGACGATGCTGCAGCGTTTCAAGCCAAGTTTCCTGTTTCAAGTACGTTTACCCAATGGCTAAATGAAGAGTACGCACGAACATGTGCTAACGAGGCATCGCGCTGGGAAGCATTGCCAGAACAAGACAAGCCGTGGGGCGACTTTGCCAAATCATGGGCCGACCAAATCTTCAATAAGCGCATGTTCAATAAGCTCTCTGACTTTTATAAACCTAATGCGTCAGTGCAGTGGCCGGGCGGACGCCAAGCCACTGGCAATGCAGCTATTGGCGGCATGTTCATTAAGTACTTGGCCAGTTGCCCAGACGCCAACATGGTAGTAGATCACATTTGCGTTACCCATTACGACGATAATCGCGTGAACATTGCGCTTAGGTGGGGACTGGCAGGTCATTACAATGCTACACAAAGCAAATATGCGCAGTTTAATCAGCAACCCCATTACATTTTAGGTGCAACTCATTTTGAGATTGAAGACGGTGTAATAGCCAAGGAGTTTACGGTGTTTGACGAAGTAGCAGCGTTGGCAAACCTTATGCGCAAACTACCACAAGCGACGGAGGCATAAGCATGTTAAGCACAATTCAGCAGTTGCTAGAAAAACAAGACACACAAACACTTACCGCTGCCTTGCTTCATTCAAGCCGCTGGCTTTTAGGAGAAAGACTGCACTACGGGCCAATTCAGCAACGGGGTTTAATGGCTAATTGGCTTGATATTACAACGCATTTTGAGACCGTTGAATTATGCGCGAAGGTGCAAAGTGGTGATGTTGAAGCAGGTGTATTTTGTCTTTCATCAGCATCGACCACCACATACTTTATTGCACAATGCGAACATCGCAATGGCGCTATCAAGCAATTGCTTCAATGGGTAGACAGTGCTTCACTTGCGGCACACTACAATACAAAAGAAGCCCCTGGCTATGACAACTCGATGTCGCTACCTTTTTGGCCCGAGCCAGACCCATTACAGCTGAGCGAATTTGACCCTCAACTTCATCTTAAGACAACCCATGCGGGCATTAACGATGTGGTTGCAAGTAACACTAGCGATAAGAGCAAGGCGCTACTGTCGCAATGGTGGCAAGTGTGGCAAGGCTTCGACACGGCTGGCATCAAAGAACTATACAGTGACGCTACCCATATTAGCGTAAATAGCCAAGTGTTAAACAAAGAAGGTTCCCCTTCTGTCTCGTCTTGGCTGACTCAACTTGAGGGAAAGTTACACCGCCGCTACTGCCAGTTGGAACAAGTAATAACTGATGAAAGTAACGCGCTAGTTAGATGGCGAATAGATGCAGACCTGAAGACTGATAACGGCCTAATACGCGTGCGCCTGCGCTTAGCAACCATGCTTACGTTTAAAGAGAATAAGATTGTGAGCGAGTACTGGGTAGTTGATTCTATCGCGTTTGAAAAACGCTTTGGTGCCCCCCTTCCCTTCTAACCACCCTTTTTAAGCTAACGTATCAGCTTCCAGTCACTAAAATTTGATACGTTAGAATTTTGCGCCTCTCCGTGTGTAGAGGCGTTTTTTTTGGCTTTCTATTAGTGGTGATTAGAGGTTGAGGGGTTAGTTTTTTTGTGGATGCTTTAGTTTTAAGGGACGGCTGTTGGCAAGGAGCGGATATTCAGAAAATTTCCTTGAACTTCGGTCCTGGTCTCAGATTCCTATATGGAAAACATTCATAAAAACGTAAAAAGTGATAATAAGTGATCTGAGGCTATAGCCCCTTGTATTACTGCTGATGACCGTTCAGTCAAGCGGACATCAACAAATTAATAATGCATTTAGACAAATTAGACTCTCCGATTACCGCCAATACTTGTCGAGCCCAGCAGGTTTTCGAACCCGCATAAACCTCAAGCTTTGACGACTACACCATCCAACGATGGTTTTGACTTTGATGCATAAGTTGCAAAACATGCGAGAGCTTGAGCATACAATATGTTGAGGCAAGAACTTCCACAAATCTCATTTCGAATTTTAGGATCACAGTTCAGTTCACTGAATTACCTTGGCGAAAACTCATTTCATATTTTCTTCAAAACACCTATTAGGAAAACCTACCAGAATCAAATACGGCTGCCATTGTACCTAGCCTATGGCGTTGATGTTTCTTACGCTCCGTCCTTAATCAGCGATGGCTCGTTGATGGCAGCCAGCAATGCCCTGGCGGATAGTTATCCATTAGCCAGCACGGGCCGTGGTGAGCTTCTGCCCTTTTGATCAAGAAAATCGCGTTCGCAGTGAGTAAAGTCGCTATTACAATAAGGGGATCCCCCTACTTTAGTATTAATTATTATTAATGCTTAATAAAGTGCACGCAATGTTAGCATCTCATTAACATTTATTTAGCAATCTGCAAATACCTACGTTAAATAAACGAATTTTCTTAAGCTTAAGTTAACGATTGAAGGTCTTGACCTGAAACGGAGAATTTATGACAAAAAGCAACCATGCAGAACAAATAGAGACGATTACCTCCTCACAGAAACATGATCAATCCGGTAGTGATGACGAACACATTGTCGAGTTGGAAAACACCGGACGAAGAAAGTTTATTGGTTACATGCTTAAGGGGTCGAGTTTTGCTGTTGCGTTACATATAACTAGCGGAGCTATACGTCCTCAGGATGCCAACGCCCGGTTGTTAGGAATACCGGAACTTGCAGATGAACTGGATTTAACAGATCTGTTGCTTATCTCCGGTGACCCTTTCTACTACGATTATTTAATTAAGATAACGAATGATAACCGTGTCCGTTTTGAGCTTCCAAGAATGGAGGTAGGGCAAGGTATATTAACTGCAGCAATGATGATTCTTGCCGAAGAGCTGGACGTTGAAATGTCCTCAATTGATGCGACTTTATCTCCGGCAGAAATCAGGCGAGCGACTGGTCAAATTACGGGAGGCTCTCACGCCGTAACCTCTCTTTGGGATCCGTTGCGCAAGGTCGCGGCAGCGCTGTTACACAAGATAAAATTGTCAGCCGCAGTGCATTTCGGGATTTCTGTGAACGAAATTAATACAGAAAATGGCTTTGCAATTGATAACAATGGCAGCCGCATTGCTTACTCTGAGCTCACCGCAGGTGTTGAGGGACGCAACGATGCAGCTCGACTGGCAAAGCCTAAAGACCCGTCTCAATACAAAATTATCGGTACGCCGCAAAAGCGCGCTGACGCGCGCGATATTGTTACCGGCAAACTAGATTTCGCGATGGATCTCGACATACCAGACGCGATGCCCACTGTGGTCGCTAGGCCACCCAGCTTAGGTGGTCGCGTGATCACGTTTGACGATTCTGAGGCAATAGGCCTGCCCGGCGTCCTTGCCATCAAAGAAGTTCCGTTGGATGTTGATGCAAATTCCTCTGGCGTGGCCGTTGTTGCGCGTTCCTTTGGCGAAGCATTTCGGGCGCGTGATGCACTTAATATTTCATGGAGTGTGGGTGCTGCCGAACATCTATCTGACGCAGAGGTCATTGAGCAGTTACGTGCGATAAACCTGCCAACCTTACCTAAAATTCCTCTGGCTACCGATTCGGTTGGCGGCGAGTTCATCTTTCCTTATTTGGCGCATGCCCCTATGGAAACCATGACAGCAGTTGCCGATGCAACCGGCTCAAAGATCAGGGTATGGACTGGCGCCAAGACGCCACTTGCAGCACAAGCCAAAATTGCGCGTGAACTTGGAGTCTTACCCACTGACGTTGAGGTGAATGTAATTCAGAGCGGCGGCTCATTTGGCCGTCGCTTATTTTTTGATGCAGCAGTTGAAGGCGCGCGTATTTCACAAATTGTAAACCGCCCTATCAAACTTATGTTTACTCGACAGGACGACACAAAGTTTGGCCGCGCACGACCGCTCAGCTTGCACAACGTAAAAGCGACTTACACTAGAGGTTTTTTAATTGGTAAAAAAGTGTTGTCGTTTGACCATCGCGCTGCGACCGCTGAATTGGATCTCGAACATGGCTTTGGCGACGGTATTACTGCATTGGGAGGAGAATTAGCTCCCGCTGCTTTCAGCCAGACAGTCTGGCACTCAACGCAACTAGTGCAATATAAGTTTGGTGTAACTTCCTTGCTGCTAAACGAAAAAAAATTCGTTGTGCCAACCTCCTCTTGGCGCGGCATCTACTCCGGCACAGCTGCCGTCGCAAACGAGATAGTTGTTGACGAATTGGCACGCGCAATGAACAAGGACGAATGCCAGTTCAGATTACAAATGCTGGATGATGATCGCTCCAAAGCTGTTCTGCGGAAAGTTTCTCAAGAGGGCAATTGGGGAAGGAGAATGAAAAAAGGACGTGCCCAGGGCCTCGGGTTGCATAAAGAGTATAAGTCTCGAGCTGCCGTGCTTGTTGAATTACAAACGTTCAAAGATCCGGAGAAAGAAAGTAAAGTCACCAAGATTGTTGTCGCGCTGGATGTGAACCGAGTATTGAATCCAACCGGCCTTGAGGCGCAAGTTATCGGTGCGGCAACCGATGCCATTACCTACATGATTCGCACCAGTTTGCACCTCGACAATGGCGCAATACGCGAGAGCAGTTACGGCGATTTTGAAATTGCTCGAATGCGTAACACGCCACCGGATATTGAAGTGCACTTTATGCCGCCTAACGGAGAAACACCGGGAGGTGCAGGCGAGTTGGTAGTGCCTGCGGCGGCAGCGGCGATAGCCAACGCATTTGCCAGGGCGACGGGTATTGCACCACGTCGTTTTCCACTTCGTGACTTCTATCCAGAGGGTTAATTCATGCCACAAATTACATTTAATGTTAACAATAACCCGGTTTCTATCGACGCTGAAAACGACGATGAGCTCCTGTATCTCTTGCGTGATCGACTTGGTATTACTGGCCCAAAATATGGTTGCGGTGTTGGCGTGTGTGGCGCTTGCACTATCTTTAAAGACGGGGAATTAGCCCGCCCATGCATTGTTCCGATGGAAGAAGTGGAGGGTGCATCGCTAACCACTATTGAAGGGCTTGCGGTCGATGACATTCTGCATCCGGTGCAAGAAGCATGGATAAACGAAGATGTCGCTCAGTGTGGGTTTTGTCAGGCGGGACAAATTTTAACCGCCGTCAAACTCTTGGAGTCTAATCCCAATCCCAACGATGATGACATTGATGATGCTATGAGCGACAACATCTGCCGCTGTGGTACCTATCATAGGATTCGAAAAGCCATTAAACATGCTGCAGCTTTGATTCAGCAGACGACATAAGAGGCTAATTTTTGGGGAAATGGGTTGGTCTGAGAAGAACATCTTAATTTATATAAGCTTAGAACTAATCTGTGTATTTCGCCTACAGGGTTTGTAGTCTTGTAGACTGCTTAAAGCGAATTGCAGGAATTTCACCTGCTTTTAATTGGAGGGCTGCTCTACGTACACACCTGCCATTCAAATACTTACAAATAGAAAACGGGGACTAGAGTGTTCACTCCATCAAATCATAGGCACTTCAAAAACAGCCAAGTATCTATCACTGCACCTTTACCGATAGCATTGAGATAAGAGCCACACAAAAAATCGCAACGTTCATTAAAAAAGGCAGCCAAAAGGCTGCCCCAATCAAAACAAAAAAGTACAACTCCGTCTTTTTACGCCTTATCAAACGTCTCGCGCAGTGCTTTGGCGCCACTTAACATAAAGCCGTGGTCAGAACCTAATAAGAACAAAGAAACACCTTTTTCTTTCCAGTAGGCCAGCTCTTCTAAATTACCCACGAACATACCCGTAGCCTTTCCTGCCCTGTGGCTTACTTCAACTAAGTGCTCAACCGCTTGTTTAACTTTTGGGGTGTCTGCACTGGTTTCGCCAAGTGCTACGGTTAAATCCATTCGACCTATAAACAAGCAATCGACACCATCAACGTGTGCAATGGCTTCTATGTTGTCAATTGCGTCTAAATCTTCAAGCTGGGCAACAATACTAACGTTTTTGCCCGCCTCTAAATTCTCACTCAGTGGCTTTGTTGTGTAGCCTGCAAATCGGCTTGAACCTGCATAGCCTCTTCCGCCCGCACCGTAGTGGCAATGTCTGACGATAGCACTTAACTGTTCCGCCGTTTTCACATGTGGCACAACCACACCGTCTGCGCCCATATCCAGCACATTTAGCAGTGTTTCTGGGGCATCGTTTGGTGTTCTTACTAGAACAGGCATGTTCCCTGCCCTTGCCGCAAGAATGCAGGTGTCTAAATCCTGTCTTGAAAACGGTGCATGCTCAGCATCTAAACACAATACATCCATGCTAGCGTGCGCCAATACTTCAACTACATTGTAATGGGGCGTTTTTATGAACGTACCCAAAAGGCTTTGCTTGTTTTTAAGCGCTTGTTTCAGCATGTGCTGCACCTCCGAAAAAGTTATACAAATGCAGGTTCACTTGTGCGCTTTGCTCAAGCATTGCGAAATGCCCCGCGTCTTCAACCAGCACCAATTCGCTATTTGCGGCCAGGTTATGCATTCTTTGCTGTTCTGAAGGCGGACAAAGCACATCGTTGCAACCGCCAATTATCAGCATTGGATGTGCGCAATTAGCTAACAGTTCGCTAGCGTCCGGGCGTGTTGCAAGAATTTCGAGCTGGGCTTTATAACGCTCAATTCCCGTATCCTGCGCCATCTGAGCAATTAGTTTCATTAATGCTTCATTGGGTTTATGTAGGTATACATTGCTAAACTGATCGTGAATAAGCGTGTCTAAACCATGCGAAACGGCATAGTTTAGATGCTCGCTTCTGGCTAATCGCCCTTGAGGTTTGTCTGCATGTGCATTGCTGTCTAGCAATGCTATTTTTTCAATTCGCTCGGGAACGCGCGCTAAAAGTTCAAACGCCACCATACCGCCCATTGAAAAGGCGCAAATGCTGAATGGCTCGCCTTCATCAAAAAGATGTAACGCGTGACTGGCAACATCGCTCAGGTTGTCATGCTGGTCATACTCTAAGGTAATGCACTGATGACCAGCATTGGTTAAGGTCGTTATTTGGTTGGTAAAAACGTTTCCGGTACAAAGGGTTCCGGGTATAAATAATAGTTTACTCATTATCTCTTGGCGCAGCGGCCACTGAGTTTCCTTCAATGAGCTTGCCCGGCCAGTAACGTGTCTCTGGCGGTATATCAGGGCTCTCAATTAAGTTAACCAGGGTTTCTACTGCTGCTTTTGTCATAAAATAGGTTGGCTGACTTACGGTAGTCAGCTGGTAGCTGTGCCACGAAGAAGCACTGATACCATCAAACCCAACAACTGAAATATCTTCAGGTACCCGCAAATTCAGGTTTTCCCGTATTTCGTCAATGGCACCAATTGCCATTGTGTCGTTGGCACAAATAATTGCAGTAGGAAGCGCATTTTTCTCGGCATAAGCACTTAAGCACTCTCTCGCCGAGTCATAGCTGTAGTCGCCATAAACCACGTTGGTGTCGGTAAACCCATGAGATAATAGGGCATTCCTTGCTCCACTTAACCTTGCGCGAGCCACATCAGAATCTTTTGGGCCAGCCATAATTAAGAAGTGCTGGTGATGATGGTTAACTAGAATATCCACCAACATGCGAAGGCCTTGGTCATGGTTACAGCATACCGAGCTTACACTGTGATCAGGAAGCTCACGGTTATACAACACCACTGGAATATTGTGTTTAGCAAACTGCGTGACACTGTCGGGTTCGAAGTGCGCTGTAAGCGCAACTACGCCGTCGACCTGGTACGCTAATATTTGCTCAATAACCGTTTCTAGCTGCTCTGCGTCATCAAGTGTGAATAACAGCACCCGCTTGTTTTTCTCAGCGATGTGTTTATTTAGCTGTGCCAACACTTCGGGGAAGTTCACATTAGCTCGCGATGAAATAATTACCGCAATCATGCCCGTGCTTTGGTTTATCAACATGCGTGCAATGGCGTTAGGTTTGTAGCCTAACTCCTCTGCGGCTTTTAGCACTTTTTCACGGGTTTTCTTAGATACGCTAACGCCCGGGCGATATACCCGCGACACTGCCGACTGAGAGACTCCTGCTGCATGGGCAACGTCATATGACGTCACCCTATTTTTTTTATTCAATTATTTTTTTCCGTAACGACGTAATCGAATGTCAGCCTGTTCTTTGTGACCTGCAAAACCTTCAATTGCACATAAACGTGAACAATACTCGCCAACCATCACTGAGGCTTCTTCCGTAACACGCTGGTATGTACAGGTTTTTAAGAATTTACCAACCCATAGACCCCCAGTATAACGACCTGCGCCCTTCGTGGGTAGAGTGTGGTTTGTACCAATACATTTGTCGCCGTAAGACACATTGGTTTCAGGGCCTAAAAACAGTGCACCGAAGTTACGCATGTTCTTTTGAAAGTACGGCACGTCTTTCGTCATAATTTGAACGTGCTCAAATGCTAGGTCGTTAGCGACCTCTAACATTTCATCATAGGTGTCGCATACAATGACTTCACCGTAATCTCGCCATGCGACAGAGGCCACATCTGCAGTAGGTAAAATAGTTAACTGGCGCTCTACTTCGGCCATAGTATCTTTACCCAGTTGCTCGCTGTTGGTAAGCAACACGGCTGGAGAATTAAGCCCATGCTCAGCCTGCCCTAGCAAATCCGCCGCACATAATTCGCCATCAACACTGTCGTCAGCAATAACTAACGTTTCTGTTGGACCCGCAAAAAGATCAATACCAATGCGCCCGAACAATTGGCGTTTTGCTTCGGCCACAAAGGCATTGCCCGGCCCAACAATCATACTTACCGGTTCAATAGTATCAGTGCCCACAGCCATAGCGGCAATCGCCTGTACACCACCAAAGGTATATATTTCATCAGCACCGGCTAAGTCCATGGCTACAATTACCGCTGGTGCGGGTTTACCCTGAAACGGAGGAGTAGCAGCAATAACCCGTTTCACACCAGCCACCTTTGCCGTAACAATGCTCATGTGTGCTGAAGCCACCAGCGGATACTTACCACCGGGTACATAACAACCCACACTATCTACCGGAATATTTTTGTGACCAAGCACTACACCGGGCAGCGTTTCAACTTCAACGTCTTTCATTGACTCACGCTGAATGGTCGCAAAGTTTCGAACTTGTTCCTGCGCCCATTTGATATCGCTAATCTCTTGTTCGGTTAACTGCTCATAACATGCGTCAATTTCTTCACGACTCAACCTAAAAGACTCCGGAGTCCACTTATCAAACTGACCAGAATATTGCGATACAGCTTCGTCTCCACGTCTTTCAATATCGCTAATTATATTTTCAACTATCTCTTTAACTTTTTGATTATCAATTGCTTTTTCTTCAGCCTGCTTGCCTTGCTTCAAGTACTTGATCACGGTCTATTCCTCTACAAAGGTGAATGAGATGTTACATTAATCGAACAAATATTTATCTTGATCTTCACCAAAAATTACATAAGAATGACTTCGAATGCAATTATTATTTTGAGGTGACATGTGGCTTTCTCTCAAGACCTATTAAAAGACAAGACAATTTTGGTTACAGGTGCGGGTAAAGGCATTGGTAAAGCGTGTGCTTTATTGGCTGACGCATGTGGTGCAAATGTTATTGCTGTGGCGCGTACCGAAAGTGACCTTGTGGCGCTTAAGAACGAGAGTTCAGAAAGGCTAAGCTTTTGGGTGGGAGATGTTCAAGATAAGGCGCTTTATGAAAAGATCCAAGCACTTCCCCTCCTCCATGGGTTAATCAATAACGCCGGAACGAACCGCGTTGCGCCAATGCAAAAACAGAGCGATGAGAATATTGACGATATTTTGAGTTTGAATATTCGCTCTGCATACAAAGTTGCGCAGGCTGCCATTACGCCAATGCTTAAAAGTCAGGCACCATCCATTGTTCACATGTCATCACAAATGGGCTTTGTGGGCTCTCCTGGCCGCACGCTTTATTGCTTAAGCAAACACGCAATTGAAGGCTTAACGAAAGCCATGGCTGTGGAACTGGCGCCGAATAATATTCGCGTCAATAGCGTAGCGCCAACATTTATTAAAACACCAATGACTGAGCCGATGCTTCAAGAACCAGCGTTTGCTGAAATGGTGATGAACAACATTCCCTTACAACGTTTAGGCAGCGTCGAAGACGTTGCTAACGCGTGCATATTTCTACTTAGTGAATTGTCTATGACCACCACGGGTAGTTGTCTTAAAGTCGATGGCGGTTGGACCGCCCATTAAATACGAGGTATCACTGTGTCAGTATTATCCGAGCGTTTAGTTCGCTATGAAGAATTAATCCCATGCCGCAACGCGTTTATCGATACGCGCTCGCCAGGCAGTGATCAAAAAGAGAACTTCACAATAATTGGCCCAGGTGTCGCCGAAAACCCTGACCAGCACGTTCACATTGCTATTCCGCACGGCTTTAACATTGGCGGAGCTCGTCAGCCTCCCGGCTGCCTTAACTCGCAGCATAGCCACCTAACCGAAGAAGTATTTGTTGTGTCTCAAGGTAGCTGGCACTTTACTACTGGCGTTGAAGGCAACGATGCCGTAGTGCGTATGGAAGAAGGCGATATTATTTCTATTCCTATGGATTTGTTTCGCGGTTTTGAAAATGTAGGCGACGGCACGGGATACCTTTACGCAGTATTGGGACAAGACGATCCAGGTCGTGTACTTTGGGCTCCTCAAGTTTTTGATATGGCCAGCGACTACGGGCTTGTCTTGCTCGAAAACGGTGGTTTAGTTGATACTACTCTGGGACAAAAAATTCCTGAAGGCGTTGCGCCTATGCCAAAAACATCGGCAGAACAAATAGCGCAACACCGCGTAATTGATGATGAAGCGTTAGAGCAGTGCGTGGTGCGTTTAGCTGATTTCCCGTTTAGCAACAACACGGCATTAACCCAAGGAACCGACGTTTTAGAAGCACCGCTTATCGGCCCTGCAAGTGCCGATGAAAAGCTTGGTGAAACAATGCTAAACTGGTCTCATGGATTCTGCGTTCGCGCCCTTAAATTCAAGCCGGGTGCTTTTATTACTACGCACAAACGCTTCGAGGAAGAAGTAGTATATGTGCAAGACGGCTGCATCAAAATGCTTGTTGACGGCGAAGCGCTCATTCTTAATAAAGGCGATACATTTACCACACCTATTGGCGCAGCTCGCAGTTTTGCGCAGCAAGGTGATGAGGTAGCATTAATTTATGTGACCCGACGTGGTGACACAGCCAAAGCCCCAGAATTTATTGATTAGAGGCAAATGCGATGTCTACTTTTTCAAATATAGCACTGAAAAAAGCCTTTCTTCCTTTTCGAGAAGCACAGTACGACTTTGACCTCGAAAAGCTAAAAACGCTGGGCGATACCCTTTTTTCACAGGATGCCGCCATTAAGTTTTGTGTGCCTTTTGATGACATGACAGGCCACCGCGAAATGCTAGATAAGGTGTATGCGCCACTGCTGGAGTCTGTCCCCGATCTTGAGCGCCGCGATACCATAATTATGGTTGGCGAGGACGACAAACAATTGCGCTGGTTAGGTTGCTGTGGTTACTACACTGGGCGTCTTGAAAAGCCCTGGTTAGACATCCCTGCGACTGGCGATCAAATTCATATGCGCTTTCATGAATTCTATCGTTTTGAAGGCGACACCATAGTGGAAGTTCAAGCCATTTGGGACTTGCCTGAAGTCATGATGCAGGCAAAGTGCTGGCCGTTTAGTCCAAGCTTAGGTACCGAGTGGCATGTGCCGGGGCCAACAACCCAAGACGGAATACACTTGTTTGAAGAAGACAAGTCGCTTACCGCACAGAGCCATCAGCTTGTGCTTGATATGCTAAATAGTTTAGGGAAATTCGCCGAAGGCGGTGTTGCTGCCATGAACCTAGACAAATACTGGCACCCTAAATCAAACTGGTATGGTCCTTCTGGTATTGGTACCGGACGCGGTATTCAAGGCTTTCGCAATACCCATCAGGAAGCGTTTTTAAACGGTATGCCTAACCGCGTGGGCGACCCCGCAAACGGCCATTTGTTCTCCGAAAACAATTATGTGGGGTTCACTGGCTGGCCTGGCATGAGCATGACTATTTCAGGCGATGGCTGGCTTGGTATCGTGCCAAACGATAAGTCTATCACCATGCGTAGTTTAGATTTTTGGCGCAATGAGAACGGCATGATACGCGAAAACTGGGTGCTAATAGACTTACTTCACGTTTACCGTCAACTTGGTGTTGATGTATTCGCCCGAGTTAAACAGTTGACCCGTAACAAGTATCGATAACTCCCGTTAAAGATGCTTTTTGCCCCGTATTACTACTACGTAATACGGGGCTTTTTTATGGTTACCTCAATCCTATAAACTCTCTAAATCAAACGCGCCTTGCTTTGAGAGCTTTTCGTTCAATGGCTTCACTTCTTCACCAAATAAGGTTTCTAGCTGTACTTTATACTGCTGCCACTTTGACTCTAAGTCTTCCAACCGTTTTAGTGCACCAGCTTGTGCAGGCGCGCCCGTTCTGTCGAAGTTATCCATCAAGAAACGTACTTGTCTGTCGAGCATATTGGGCCAGTTAATGTCATCTTCAAAAGTTTGATGTTTGGGCTGAATAACCAACGCTTCCCAGTCGTCGATTGCACTAACAATGCGCTCGATTGAAGCCGACACATCGCTTGCCAGCATTACGTTATCTTCAGACACACCGTTTAATTGCGCTCTAACATCACGGGCTTTTTGCAGGTGAGCAAACAAATCATTGAGTAAAGTTTCTGTAGCCTGAATGCTCTTTTCAACCACTTGAAGTTGCGCTTTATCTGCTTCTTCTCTTGGGTCTGGAAGTACTTTAAACGCGCGGGTTTGTGCCTGTTCACCCACTGTGATTTTCGCTTTGTAGTCTCCAGGCATAACTCGGGCGCCGTTCCAACCACCAAACAGTTTTACATTCTCGATGCAGTTCAACGGCTCACGTCGAAGATCCCATACAAATTCGTTGTAACCAGTTTTTGTTGCAGGGTGTTTGAATTTAACAGGGCTGCGAACGTCTTCGTTCCCCTTCGCGCACTTCTCAAATGCACTAGGTGCAGATGACAGTGTGCGAACCAGCTCGTTATCGGCATTAAATATATCAATGCGTAGCGTTTGCTCTTCTTCTAACGCGTCTTTCAGGTAATAACGGAAGGTAGCGCCACGTGGTGGGTTTTTCGCTTGAGGCTGGTCAGTCATGCCACCGCCAGATAGCAAGCGAATGCCATCTACGGGTTCAAACTGAAACAGCGCTTCGCCATCTAGCGACTTGTGCACTTCACGTAGCGGACTCATGTCATCTAATATCCAAAAGCCTCGCCCTTGGGTTGCAATGACCAGATCATCACCTTTAACCTGCATATCGGTAATCGCCACAGGCGGCAGGTTTAAGTCTAATTCTTGCCAGTGTTTACCGCCGTCGAAACTAATAAACATACCGCTTTCTGTACCCGCGAACAGCATACCTTCGCGCTCTGTATCTTCACGCACTACGCGAACAAAGGCGTCCTCTGGTAGGTCTTCGTCAATACGCTTCCAGCGCTTGCCGTAGTTGTCGGTTTTGTAAATGTAAGGCGTGTAATCATTTAATTTATAGCCTGCTACCGCAACGTAAGCTCTGCCTTGTGCGTGAGGGCTAAGTTCTATGGCATTGACCTGCGCTTCTTTTTTATGAGGCGTAACATCTTTCCAGCTTTTGCCCCCATCACGGGTTATATGCAGCTTACCGTCATCGGCTCCAACCCAAAGCTCGCCTTTGTTAACTGCCGATTCGGCAATATAGAAAACCGTATTGTAGTATTCAGCACCAGCTTGCTCGTTCGTTATAGGACCGCCATTCAGCCCCTGCTTTTCTGGCTCGTTACGGGTTAAGTCTGGGCTAATTTCCTGCCAGTTCACACCGCGATCTGTGGTTTTTAAGATCATCTGCGTGCCGTAGTACACGGTGTCAGGATCATGCTTAGACACTACTACTGGGGCATTCCAGTTGGTGCGGTACTTTTGATCCCGTGCATTTCTGCCAAACACATATTCAGGGTAAGGCATAATGGGGCGTCTGAGACCAGATTCGCGATTATATTCGGTTAATGTTCCGTTAATAGTAGTGGCATAAATAAGAGTGGGATCGTCAGGGTTAAACGCAATATGCGCACTTTCACCGCCGCCCACGGCAAACTGATCTTCTATTCCCATGCCGTCTCCCCAAGTTTGAGAAGGCGTTGCCATGGTCGAGTTATCTTGCTGTCCGCCATAAACATAGTAAGGATTTAAGTTGTCGGTAATTACACGATAAAACTGCGCCGTTGGCTGATTGTAAATGCTTGACCACGATTCACCGCCGTCGAAGGTAACAGTTGCGCCACCGTCGTTAGCGTTGATCATGTTTAAGCTATTTTCAGGGTTTATCCACATATCGTGGGTATCGCCATGGGGTAACGAAACCGTCTCAAAGGTTTTGCCGCCATCAATAGATTTGTGCAACTGCACATTCATTACATAAAGGGTGTTTTCGTCGTTTGGGTCAACTTTAATGTGGTTGTAGTACCACGCACGAGCTTTAAGAATATTGTCGCCGTTCATTAGCGACCACGACTTGCCCGCATCGTCACTGCGATATACGCCGCCTTCTTCAGCCTCGACAATGGCATACAGGCGCTTCGGGTTAGACGCGGCAATATCCACACCGATTTTACCGATAAGCGTAGGCAGTCCTTTTTCTAACTTGTCCCAGCTTTCACCGCCATCTGTTGACTTATAAAGGCCACCGCCCTCACCGCCCGATTTAATAAACCAAGGCGTTCTGCCGTGATGCCACATGCTGGCATAAAGAATTCTGGGGTTAGATGGGTCTATTGCTAAGTCAGCGGCGCCGGTATCGGCGTTCACTTTTAACACATGCTGCCATGTTTCACCGCCGTCTATCGTTTTGAATATACCGCGCGCTTCATTAGGCCCCCAAATATTGCCCTGTACTGCAGCCCAAGCTATATCGGGATTGGTGGGGTGTATACGAATTTTGGGGATTTGACCGCGTTTATCTAAACCCACCAGCTTCCAGGTTTCACCGCCGTCTGTAGATTTATAAACACCTTTTCCGTGGCTAGTGGTTACGCCTCGAATAGGGCCTTCACCAGTCCCTACGTAAATAACGTTAGGATCTGAAGGAGCAACCGCGATAGCGCCAATACTACCTACTTTAAATGTTTTGTCGGATATGGCTTTCCACGATAAACCCGCGTTTTCGGTTTTCCAAACACCGCCACCTGCGGTGCCCATAAAATAAAGGTTGGTATTACCTTCAACCCCGGTAACCGCCACCGAACGCCCACCGCGGTAAGGCCCAATAAATCGATACTCCATTTTATCGAAAAGCTCAGGGTTAACGGTATCTTCAAGTGCGAATGCAGAATGCGAGAAACTAGAAAGCGCGCTTACGCAAATAGCAAGCGCAGCCACCATTTTCCCAGAAACCAGTCTCTGTGAAACCATAGAAAGTGCCTTGTAGTGTTTTTATTTTTAATAAGAAGAATTTCTTATACTGCGTTGTTGAGGGCGTTATGGCAAAAGTTTTGTAGGGCGTATTCTTCAATCACTTAAAGCGCTGACGATATCGACGAAATATTCAATGTCATTTCCTTCATGAAGGCGCAGTTAGAAAATAACCACAGTTGATGGAATAAGGAAACGGGCTGTCTCAAAAGGAGAGCGCTGATTCCCCCTGAACATAACGATATCAACAACCTATGAAATTTAACACGACAGTATTTAGGCATTTGCGATTAAATACCGCACAAGAAATTTCTACAATCACAACTTGAAGATAAATGACTGTCCTTCCTCTTTTATGACTAGAGTGTGTGACTCACAAAGATCCAAGTACCAACCGAAACAAGCACAATGCCACCAAATGTCTCTGCTCGCTTACCTATCAGTGTTCCCACAACACTGCCCAACATAATGCCAATAGTTACCATAGAAAAAGTGGCTATCCCAATTAACGTCGCAGCAATAGCAATGTTCACGTCAATTAGCGCGAGACTTGCACCCACTGCCATTGCGTCGATGCTTGTGCCTAACGCAGTAATACACAACAAAATAAAGGATTGTTTTTGAGACGTCGACTCTTCTTCGGCGGGTTTCAGGCTCTCGAGTACCATATGAATACCTAAACCAGAAAGAATGATTAGCGCAATCCAATGATCCCATGCTTCAACGTATGAAGACGCCGCGCGACCAATGAACCAGCCTATAAATGGGGTTGTTGCCTCTATGAGTCCGAACAAAAGGCCAATTTTGATAGCAAAACTTAGACGAGGGCGATTGATTTTGACACCTTTGCCTATCGCTGCGGCAAACGCATCTGTTGACATAGCAAAGGCTAGCAAGATAAGAGCGAAGATACTCATAGTTTTAGAACTCCGGTCAGGCTAATTGAGTCCACGACAAATCCGCACGCCTGACCTTTAAGCGTGGACTTATCGATGGTCTCGCCAACCAAGAGGTGTTTGTACCATGGTAATGTGACCAATTATGTTGATACAAACTTTTCCATTCGAAACGGAAACAGGCTACTCCCCAACCGAGGGGCCTACGGTAATACAGCCGCTATAAACTAATCAAGTTGATTGCGACAAACTGCCCAACTTGAGATATAAATGACGGCATGTTCACGCTCTTTCGATTGCACATATTCCACCAGTAGTCATACTACTCAACTTTATTAAGTTGTCGGCAAGAAAGTATTTTTTCAGCGTTACGCTTCGCACCTCTCTCCTACTCATGGACTCCCTGAATAAGCCGTTGTCTTAGCGAGCTAACGATTTCATTGTTCATCCCTTTCCTCAGCCCGTACAATAGAGGCACTTCGTTGTTGCAGCGCCAGTGTTTCTGGCTCGCACGGTGTAATTCGACAACTCATTGCTAAAAGAGACTTTTTTATGAGAATTCTACTTTCCATTGCCTTCGCTACCATTCTTGCAGGCTGCGCTACTCTCTCTCAACTGGCGGTTTACACTGTATCTAATGCCGAGTTAGAACAAGTGCTTGATAGCCAAGTGAGTAAGTTGCAAAAGCAAACGTCACTTGCTGGTATTCCTCTTTATTTAGACGTGGAAGATATGACAGCAACCATAGGCCCAGATGGCAGAGACGTGGTTCAGCTAGGCGCTATTGCCACGGCGCGTATTAGTGCATTTGGGTTGAACTACCCTGCAAAAGTAAGTCTAGCTTTGGAAGGCACGCCTTATTACGACAGTGAAGAAAAAGCGATTTTTGTGCGCTCATTGTCTCTACTTGATAGCACAATTGATGCTGGCGGCTTTAAGGGTAATTTAGCCCCTGTAAGTGGCGAATTCATGCAGCTCATCAACGGCTATCTAGCCACTAACCCCGTTTATCGCTTAGACCCTGCGAACAAAGCAGTAAGCATGCTTTCAACGGTACCTTTACAGCTAACTGTAGAGCAAGGGCAGCTTGCACTTCGACCTAAACAATAATCATTGAAAAAACGTATGAAGTGTCGAGATTGTTAATGGTTAAAGGTGCAAAAGTAACCTGAGCCTCGATGCTCGCAAACAGATTTTCCCATTCAGTGAAATAGGCAGGCATAGTGACAGAACGTATCAAAACACTAGATGAATTCGCAAAGCACGTAGATTACTCTTTGCTGCATACCCTTACCCCAGACCCGCAGTCGACGTGCGATGGTGACGACCATGACCCGCGCCAAGTGTTCTCAGGTCACTATGTGCCAGTTACTCCGACCCCATTAACTGCACCGACGTACGTTGCTCATAGCGAAACGCTGTTTGCCGAATTAGGCTTAGACGATAGCTTGGCAACATCTAAAGATTTCACCCAGCTGTTCTCAGGGGACATGTCGGATGTACCTGCTCCAATGAAGCCCTTCGGCTGGGCAACCGGCTACGCACTTTCTATTTACGGTACGGAGTACACACAGCAGTGCCCGTTTAGAACAGGTAACGGCTACGGCGACGGCAGAGCAATTTCTATCGTTGAAGCAGTATTAAACGGCAAGCGTTGGGAAATGCAGTTAAAAGGTGCGGGTCGCACGCCTTATTGTCGCGGCGCAGACGGGCGCGCCGTATTGCGCTCAAGCGTGCGCGAATTTTTAGTGCAAGAACACATGCATGCGCTTGGCATTCCGACCTCACGTTCGCTGAGCTTGTTTATGTCTGAATCAGACACGGTAGACAGACCGTGGTATCGCGAAGGGTCTCATTCCTATGAACCTGAAGTGATGGTAGAAAATATAACTGCTATTTCTACCCGCGTGGCGCCCTCCTTTTTGCGCGTAGGCCAAATAGAGCTTTTTGCTAGGCGAGCTCGCTGCAACGAACACAGCGAAGCGTTAAACGAACTAGAAGCCATTGTTAAGCACCTTATTGAGCGAGAGTACTCAAGTGATATTGACACAACCAGGTCGTTTGAAGAGCAAGTGGTAACGCTGGCTGCACTATTTCGAGACCGGCTAACGCGTCTTGTTTCTGGTTGGGTTCGCGTCGGTTATTGCCAGGGCAATTTTAATAGCGATAACTGCGCCGCAGGAGGCTTTACGCTGGATTATGGGCCATTCGGCTTTTGTGAGTTTTTTGAAGCAGACTACCAACCTTGGACAGGCGGCGGTCGTCACTTCTCGTTTTTAAACCAGCCCATTGCTGCGCAAAAGAACTTCGATATGTTCTGCCGCTCACTGATGCCGCTAATTGACGGAAACAGTGAACACCTCTCTAAGCTTAACGAGATCAACGACGGTTTTTCTGGCGTGATGGAACGCGCCATGGAGAGTATGTGGGCAACAAAGCTTGGCATTGCCAGCTACAACCACGACTTGCTAATTAAGCTGCTGCAATTAATGCTGCGCACAGGCGTGGACTACAATCTGTTTTTCCGAGAGCTATCGTCAATGCCTGAAGATATGGCGAGCTTGACGAAAAGCTTTTACTACCCGCCTAAAGCAGAGGTCTTGACAGAATGGGAAGCATGGCTACAAACGTGGCGTGAGCGCATTGAAAAGGACGCCGAAACACAAGGTGATGTTACAAACGCTATTGCTGCTACCGCAGAGAATATGCGCAAAGCAAACCCTAAATTCACATGGCGCGAATGGTTAATTGTGCCTGCCTATAAAGCCGCAGAGAAAGGTGACTTTACGCCAATTCACGAACTTCAGAAGATACTTACTGCGCCTTATGATGAGCAATCAAAAGAGGTAGAGAATAAGTACTACCAGCTGCGCCCACTTGAATTTTTCAGTGCTGGCGGAGTCGCGCACTACAGCTGCTCTTCGTAGAGCTTCGGTGCAAAAGACCTTTGCATTTTGTTTTAGCAAAGGTCTCCCTTGTTGCCGATATAACTACTTCAAATATACGGTTTTACCGGTTTTGGCACTTTCTCTAGCCGCATCAAGAATTTCTACTACCACCATATTGTTTTCCAGCGCAGATAGGTCATAAGGTGATATAGAAATTTCCTCGTTGATGAGTGCTTTGAAATAGTGGAAAGGGTCGTTATATGGCGCAGCTCGTTCAGGCAGGGTAAGTGTTGTTTCTTCAAAGTCGTCGTACCCTTTCGCAATGCGCATTCGGTAGTTATAACGATTGTCGGCATATACTGCGCCTGTCTCACCGTAAATTACCATATCCTTGCGCCCTATTGGCCAGTTCCAAGACCCTTGCACAATGGCATTGGCGTTTTCATAGCCTAGAATAATGATAGATTCGTCATCTACCTGAGGGTTGTTTTCTGCTTGAAGCTGTTGAGTGATTGCCGTTACGCTCTGCGGCTTTTTCCCTTCCATCAGCCAAGTCATAAGGTTTGCACCATAGCAGCCGAAGTCGACAATCGCGCCGCCTCCGTTTTGCTTCGGATCAACAAGCCAGTCTAAAAACTCACTGTTAATGCCAAGTTTCGCTGGCCCCTTATGACCATCGCGTACTATGACTTTGCGAATGTCGCCAACTTCGTCATTCTTCATTGCTTCATACGCTTTGTGATTGGTGGGATACCACGTGGTTTCATAGTTGGTGAGTAGATGAATGTTGTGCTTTGTGGCGAGGGCTTCCATTTCCGATGCGTGTTCCATATTAATCGCAAGGGGCTTCTCAACCATAACGTGAACGCCGCGCGGCGCCGCCTTTTGCACGACTTCTAAATGCTCGTAAATGGTACCAAACGCAGCGACCGCCTGAACGTCTTGTTCAGCGAACATGGCGTCCATCGAATCATACACTTTGTCCATGGAGTAGTTGTGCTGCGTGGCATAACGCTGAGCCAGATCTTTGTTTTGCTCAACAATGCCAACAATCTCAAATTGGCCTTGCTTTTCGCTTTCGAAAATCCAATGAACATGGGTGTGGGTTAACCCAACCACACCTATTTTTAGCTTATCCGAAGCGTGTGCACTGCCAAAAGACAACGCAACCAATAGCGCACTTAAAAACCTGCCCACCGTTCTTCTCATCTTTATTCCTTTAAATGTTTTTTAGACGCTACTAAAGCGCGTCAATCGATTCGCTAGGCTCAGTAAACCACACAGGGCCATCTTCGGTCATATAAAAGTGATCTTCTAAGCGAATACCGAACTCGTTTGGTACTACGATCATAGGTTCGTTACTAAAACACATACCAGATGCTAGCGGGTGAGGATTGTCTTTCACCAAATAAGGCCATTCGTGAATATCCATACCAATGCCGTGCCCGGTTCGATGAGGCAAACCTGGTAAGTTATAGTCTGGTCCTAAGCCATCTTTTGCTAAGCTGTCTCGCGCAGCTTTATCCACATCGCCACAGGGGACACCAACTTTTGCAGCGTTAAATGCGGCAAGCTGCGCGCGCTTTTCGCTTTCCCATAATGCTCGTTGCTTATCGGTTGGCTCACCAAAACAATAGGTTCTCGTGATATCAGAGAGGTAGCCATGCACCTTACAGCCAGTATCAATCAATACTAAGTCATTTTTCTTTAAAACTTGAGGGTCTTTAACGCCGTGGGGAAACGAGGTGGCTTTTCCAAAAAGTACAATGCAAAAATAGTTACCAGTGGCCCCCACTTTCTTATGTGCATCGTTAATAAATGCTTCAACTTCAGTAGTAGTAATACCTTCATAAAGCATACTGGCAGTCGCTTTATGCACAGCAAGTGTCATGTCCATAGCGCGTTGAATAAGCGTGAGTTCACTTTCAGATTTGTGCATGCGACAGTGTGCTGTTACCTCAGCACCATTAATAATTTGCCAAGATTGGCCAAGCATCTTATTCAAACCATCTACGATAAAAAACTGGGTCGACTCATCCACACCCAGCTTATCGCCTCCAGCGGTATTTAGTTTATCTAGCATAGCTATGACAAGCGCATATGGGCTCTCGTGCTCTTGCCAGCCAATTATGTTGCCTTCCACTAATTTGCGTTCGTTTAAAGAGTCGATCTCAAAGGTAGGAGCTAGATATACAACGTCACCCTTTGCAGGCAAAAGCGCACCGACTAAACGCTCACTGGCGTACCACTGCATACCTGTAAAATACGCTAAGTTAGTACCCGCGTTTAAGTAGAGCGCACCAATGCCATTTTCCTGCATATAATGCTGCGCCTTGGCAATTCGGGCTTTGTATTCAGAGAGTTCTATGGGGCGCAGATCGCCTGTCATGTTGGCAAGGCTATCTAAAGCCTGCTGTGGTGTTTTTGTACCTATTATTTTACCCATTTTTTTCGTCCCTACACTGGCGCAAGACTGATTGCCTGTTGGAATGGTCATCAGCCCGCCTTAAATATGAATTTATTAAAACGGGCTCACTGTACAACATTCAATAGAAATGTCGAGATAAGCAGAGATGGCTAGACCTTTTGTACAGCTTGTACAGCGTACCTAAAGATAAACACTCGCTTATGACTCGCTGTGCTTCACAGTGCACTTTTCCACGCAGCCTCTGGTAGCAAGTACAAGCCTCTTTCGCTTTTTGCGCCTTCATTCACGATATAGCCGATACCCGCCGCCATAACGGCCAAAGTTACGTCGAAGGCATTGATGCTGTCACCATAGCCCGCAGTTAAGTTAAACATAGAGCCATCGGCTAGAAGATACAGTGTTTTATCGCCCAGTTTATAGGCATTTACATAAGGCATTGGCTCACTGTGAGTAGCGTTGTTTTTAAGGTAAGGCACATCAATTTCTTGGGCTACATGGCCTACATTTAAAATAAATGTTCCGTCTTTCATGTTGTCTAGATGACTCGAATTCACCACGCCATACGCACCAGTTGCAGTGGCAATAACATCAGCCTGGCTAGCCGCTTCATTTAAATCAACCACTGGCCAGCCGTCGTACTTCGCTTGAAGCGCTCTTGCTGGATCAAGTTCTGCAACTTGAACTTGTGCCCCAAACGCTTTAGCCGAGGCAGCAACGCCCTGCCCTACCAGACCATAACCAATAACAACTACTACTTGTTCGTGCAGGGTTAGATGAGTGGTTTGGAAGAAGGTTTGCCATGCGCTTAAGCCCACCATGTGCCTGTTGTGAAGCCCTTCTTTTACCGGCAAATCATCCCAGTTAAATATTGGATAGTTTGGCGCCATACCATTTAAACGGTTAATGCCAGAGCCCGTTGCTTCTAAGCCCGATACAATGCTCGGTACTGGTTTATTTGCTTTTATATTTTCGTGAAGTCGAGTTGTCAGATCTGCGCCCATTTCACACAAATGGGTAGGCTGCCACGCCAGCGCTTTATCGAATGACTCAGACCAGTCAGCCTCGCTCATATCAAGCCATGCATGGGCCGTTGCGCCTTTATCAACAAGGTAAGACACCACGTCATCTTGCACTGTAGTGGGGTTACACGTGGTAAGAAAAATGTCGCATCCTCGTGAAAGTAGCCCTTCAACCAAAGGCGCCATTTTCAAATCTAAATGCATGTTGCAAGCAAGTTTAACGTTCGACAGATCGGGAAGTGATGCAATGGCATTACGAGTGCGCGGCATATGAAGGCTAGCCCACGCCAACTCTGCTTGAAAATCTTGGTACATGAAAAGGATACTCTGAGAAAATGAAAAGCAGAATCATACGTGAGAATGCTGTATTTATAAATCAGCTAGATACTTCCCTTTATTTCTCCTATTGGTTATTTCCTCTTATTCTGAATCTTCCTCCCAAATCACCACTTTGTTTCGACCTTTTGCTTTCGCTAGGTACAAGGCTTGGTCTGACTGTTTAATGAGAACATTTATATCCTCTTCGCCTGGCGAGGTTCCTGCCACACCTATACTTACTGTCACTCGTATGAATTTGTTGATGTCGTGGGTGAAAAGGTGTACGCGGAGATTCTTGGCAATTTGCTTGGCGTAATGCACCCGAGTATGGGGCAAAAATACCAAAAACTCTTCTCCGCCCCAGCGAAAGGTAATGTCAGAGCCCCTAACTTGCCCTTTAATTTCTTCAGCGACTTTTATTGGGCTATTTTTAGCAATACGAGTAACAAGAACACCATATGCATCTAATTCAATAGCCAACACACCCCAAACCGTGTTACCAGTGAACCCATAACTAACGCGCCCATTAGTATTTTTTATAAGTGTATTCTGCTGATATTTAGCCAGGATGTCTTCAGCAGTAAGCTGACTACCTTCCTCGTAATACATCCACAGCTTGTCGTTAACTAACTGCATTTTATCTAAAGACGCAGTACTTTTAGCGTAAGCGTGAGAGAGCCCGCCCCACAAGCAATTAACTATTACAAAACCAATAAATAAAAGAAGTGCTTTCATACATCAATTCTTTTGAATAGGGGGCTTTAAAACACAGGGCTAGCTTTTGTATCGGCAACCCTTTCTTATATAAATATTAAGTTACGCTTATCAAAACCGTTTGTGAATAGGTTAAATTCATCAATATTCTACAAATGCGTTTTTATGTTGTTTCGTTTCCACATGTAAAGGCTTACGTATCTTTTATGCTTAGTTTTATTACCAGCACGCTGATTCCTGTTTTGATCCTTCTGTTAATGGGATGGCTATTTTTTCGCATTAAATGGCTCAATGAAGGGTTTATAGAAGCTGGATCTAAACTGGTATTTAACGTTGCACTCCCTGCGCTGTTGTTTTTATCGATAGCGCGAGCAGACTTTTCTAAAGCCGCCAACCTATCGCTGATAGGCGTTGGGGTTATGGGCACGCTCATTGTTTTTGCAGCTCTGATGATTACCTCTCATCTGACCGTACATCCGTACAAAGCCAGAGGTGTGGTTGTACAAGGCGGTTTCAGAGCCAATATGGGCATTATTGGCCTTGCTTATTGTGCCAATACCTATGGGCAAGAAGGGCTTGCTGTAGCCTCGGTCTATATGGGGTGTATTACTATATTGTTTAACGTATTGTCTGTCTTTGTTCTTAATTTTTATCAAGGCACGTCGCGTTCTTTGTTGGGTCAAGTTACTGGCATGGCGAAAAACCCGCTAATTCTTTCTATCGCGGCAGCGCTCCCCTTCTCTTACTTCGAATGGCAATTGCCCACCACCTTGATAAAAACCGGTGAATACTTTGCGCAGCTAACACTGCCACTTGCACTAATTTGTACCGGTGCTTCCCTACAGTTCCGCTCATTCTCCAGTGACTGGTTTAACATTGTGCTTAGTACAACCAGTAAATGCGTGGTTTATCCCACCATATTAGTCGCGTTTGCCTATGCTTTTGGATTTAGAGGTATGGAGCTGAGCATTGTTCTTCTTCTCGCCATTTCACCTACTGCTGCAGCAAGCTATGTCATGGTTAGAAACTTAGGCGGTGATTATCGTTTGGCGGCAAGTATCATCGCAGTGAGCACATTGGCATCTCTGCCTATTACCGCCCTCGCCTTTGGAATATTAAGTAAACTACAGCTGGTGTGATGAAAATACGTCGTTGTTAAGCGCATTTTAAGTTTATAAACAGTGAAGAGTGAGGCTATTGATGTGTTGTTAGACGTTATTGGAAACGAAAAGCGCCGGGTAACTCGACGTTAACCCGGCGAAAAAGGCGTAACAGACGTCGCCCTAATCTGCTTCTATCTCACCCTCTTCAATGGCCACAACGCGACGTGCTTCAACGTAGGTTTTAATAGCCCAAAGTGTCTCTTGGTCTAAGATAGGATCGGTTTGACCTTCAGGAATACCGCCAAGTGCAGGCATGCCTTTCGCCGAGCCAAAACGCAAGCGCTCAACGAACCATTCGTCGTCTTCAAAACTTTCTGGGTCGAGTTCACGAAGGTCTGGGTTTATTCCGCCAGACTGCGCGTGCAAGCCGTGACAACCTGCACAGTTATTTGCATAAGCTGACTCACCAAACTTGATGACCTTCGTTTTGGTTTCTTCATCAAGGCTTCGATATGGGTTTTCAAACACCCAGCCATTTTCAGACTCATCGCCATCAGTGATTGGCGGCATAGCTGAGCTATCTGCTCCTTGAGGGATAACATTTCCATGTGCAAACACGTGGCCAGACAAGCCAGTTACCACGAGTGCAGCAAACAACATCGATATTTTTGTTTTCATAATTCATACATCCTCAAAAGACTATGAATCAAGTATACGTACGAGGAAATAAGGGGTAACTCTACTTTGGTTTTGAAAGGCTCCTCCTTTGGTAGGAGACCACAATGATAGCCACTGAAAGCGCAAGCTTTACCGTTGCTGCTTCAACGTTAGTACTAAAGTCAAAGTCGAAATAACGCCCATAAGAATGATAAAGACTTACCTTGCCAACAGGTTAATGAATAGGTGATGAAAAAAGGCCAGCGCACGTAGGCGCTGGCCATGTATTAATCACTATTTACTGCTTAGCTAAGGTTAGTTTTTTGCCACCTGCTGATAGCGCTTGGGCAATTTAAACGTCCACACGGTGCCGCCTTGGTTGAAGTGCTTCACGCGTTTTGCAACTTCACCGCCCCATAATGGCACTGCGCCGCCCCATCCAGATAGTACAGAGATGTACTGCTCACCATCCATTTCCCATGTCACTGGAGAGCCAACAATACCTGAGCCAGTTTGGAACTTGTAAACCATTTCGCCAGTTTTGTCGTCAAAGGCCATAAGATAACCTTCAGGGTTACCGGTCCAAACCAAACCACCACCTGTAGTTAACACGCCGCCCCAAAGTGGAGAGAAGTTGTTATAGCGCCAAACGGTTTTACCTGTTTTGGGGTCAATCGCTTTAAGTACGCCAATAAAGTCCTCATTCACTGATTTAATGGTGAAACCAGCACCTAGGTACGCTGCACCTTTCTTGTAAGAGGTTGGCTCGTTCCAAATATCCATTTCCCATTCGTTTGAAGGCACATAGAAGAGTTCAGTATCCTTTGAATAGGCCATTGGCATCCAGTTTTTACCGCCTAAGAACGCAGGACGCGCTACGACCTGTTCACCTTGTTTACCATCAGCTGATTGCGCTGGGCTTCCTGGGCGATTTTCTTCAATGTAGATAGGTCGACCTTTTTCATCCAGTCCCTTTGCCCAGTTTAATTTGTCAACAAACGGGAAGCCGCGGATAAAGTCACCGTTCTCGCGATTAAGGACGTAGAAAAAGCCGTTTCTGTCGGCGGTTGCCGCCGCTTTCACTGTCTTGCCGTTTTCCTGGTAGTCAAACGAGATAAGCTCGTTTACGCCATCGAAGTCCCAGCCATCGTGCGGCGTGGTTTGGAAGTGCCACACAATTTTTCCTGTATTAGGATCAATAGCTAAGCGCGACGACGAGAAGTAGTTATCGCCCGGACGTAGGTGAGAGTTCCACGGTGCAGGGTTACCCGTACCGAAGAATAGCAAGCCCGTATCTGAGTCATAAGTGCCGCCTAGCCACGTTGCTGCACCACCGGTTTTCCATAAATCAGCAGGCCATGTTTTGCCTGGCGCACCGCCTGAAATTCCATTTTCGGTTTTCTTACCGTCTTTCCATAGATACCCCATGTGCCCTTCAACGGTAGGTCTAACCCATAGCTGTTTGCCAGACTTCGCGTCGTAAGCATACACTTTACCGACGATACCGAATTCACCACCGGAAATCCCTGTAATGACTTTTCCGTCAACAACAATAGGCGCTGCAGTAATGGCGTAGCCCGCTCGATAGTCTTCAACTTTTTTCTTCCAAACGGTTTTGCCCGTGTCTTTATCCAGTGCGACTAACTTGGCATCCAAAGTGCCAAATATGACCAGATTATCGTAAAGCGCAACGCCACGGTTTATCACGTCACAGCAAGGCATAATGCCGTCTGGCAAACGCGCTTCATATTGCCATAATTCTTCACCCGTTCTCGCATCGATGGCCCACACACGAGAGTAAGATCCCGTTACATACATCACGCCATCTTTTACCAGTGGCTGCGATTCTTGCCCTCTCTGCTTTTCACCGCCTAATGAGAACGCCCACACAGGACGTACTTCTTCTACTGTATCGCGGTTAATGGCGGTTAGCGGGCTATAACGCTGTGCTTTTAAGCCCATTCCGTACGTCACTATATCGTCAGTAGTATTGTGGTCATTTTGAATATCTTTGTCGGTGACAACAGCATGGACAGGAGTTAACGCACTTGCACAAATCAGCATTGATAGGGCAAGTTTTTTAATTGGCATATTATTATTCATAACGGTTCCTAGTTGCATGTAGGCCATAAATGGTCTGTTTCAGACTATTCGTTAGGATTAGCATAGCTAGGGGTGATGTCGATGCCTATGCAACAGCGGAGTGATTTGACTCCTCCTTTAGGAGGAGGAATGAAGGGCTATTTTCCCTTTTGTTTAACACCTTTACGCTTTCACGTCTTTTTAAAGTAAAGCGTTATTCCAATACTGATAACAGTGCTAATAATATGAAGGCTGCTGGCAATAGAGTTATTGCCTAAAGTGCTACCGGTTAACATGATAGTGTTCGAAAAGCTGTAATTCGAAGCCTGTTAACCAGAGTGCTATCGTTTAAAGTGCTATTGTTCTGATCGCTATTGGTCACATGCTTTTATACTGAATTATCTTATTCTGAACTTTCATTCCCTGCAAAATAAGGCGGCATCTCATAAAGGGTTTTGTATTTCTCAAATAGCCGTTGCATATCGCCCTCTACCACCATTCGCGTAATTACATCACCAATTTCATAGCCAAGCGCGCGATAATTAGTATGAACAGCAAGTCCTATATCCCACTTTTGCTTTCCAATAAGCGGAAACGCGTTGCTTGCAAGGCGATATTGCTCATTATCAACAAACTGACTGAGGTAGGATATTTGCGAGCGCAATCCCATTACCGCTTCGACGGTTCCTGCTTTCATTGCGTCAAACGCTTCTGCGTTTGAGCCATAGTGCGATGTTTTTTCTCGCAATCGGCCGCCAAACGCTGACGTTAAGTAAAAGTGGGGAATGCTGTCTATTTCCGCACCAATCGTGTGATACTGAAACATGCCCATGGTTTCTACTTCGGGCAAGGTGTGCGTGTTGTGAATGATTTGCCAGCTTTCACGCTGATAGGGGGCAAACATATGAACGAGCTCATTAACCAACAAGCCCACGTCGTCACGTTTTTGAGAAAAACTGGGGTCGTAAGGCGCGCGCATCATCACATCAGCCTTAATACGATGAATTATATGGCCCTTCCATAGGTAATTTCTGAAATCGTCCTCTGTCGTTTCACCTGGTGTCATCCATATCAGTTCTAGCTCAACACCAAGGGAGCTCGCGATTTCACGGGCGATATCAATATCAATTCCTGTGGGGCTGTCGTTTTCAATAAATGAAAATGGAGGATAGTCGGTGTACACCGCAATTCTAATTAAACCGCTGTCTTTAATATCGTCTAACGATCTTGCTTCCCCGAACGCAGAAAGCGCAGAACCCGTTATCAGGCAGAGTAAAATGAAAATAACTCGAAAAGGTTTAACTAACTGCACAGCTTACCCACTTATTCAATCGAACTTCTTAAGCATACTAAGGGGTTAGCGTGATTTTACTAATGCTACTTTAGCGCCATAGCATTCCTCCTTTAGGAGGATGTTCTTCGGGAAAATTGCCATATACCCTTATGTCAGACAAACAGATATCAGCAAAAGCATGCAGCTGAGCTCGGGGTGGTATATGGCAAAGGGTGTAAAAAGCACGGTTGAAAGACGATTAACCGGTAAGCGTTATCAAAAGTGTGTAGCGTCACTTTTTTGCTGCGTTCTGTTGTCGTTTTTAAACAGCGCGCTCGCGTTTAATGAAGCGCAACCTTCACATACTCAACAAGCTGCACCACAGGCCTCTTTTGCCACTATTGTGGTCATTTACATAAAAGTTGCGGGCACATCTCCACCAGGCACACCAGACTATTTAAAGTCCCCCAGCAATGAAGGGACAGCTGGCGCAAGTGTGGCGATAGAGGATGCCAATATCACGGGAAAATTTCTTGGTTATCAGTTTGAGTTAACTGAAATCAGCGTGCCTTCTATCGGCGAACTGCAAGCTTCTTTAGCTAAAACACACCAGCACTCTAGTTCAAGTGCTAACGTAAATCACAAAGAAATAAGCAGCAATCAGCAAGGCAACATTGCACCCGTTGTACTACTGGACATGCGAAGCAGTGATAAGGTAAAGGCTGCCTCAATTGAGCAGTTGATTGACAATATTCAAAGCACGCTTCCTAATGCCGTATTTTTTAACGTAGCTAATAGCGATGATTTGCTGAGACAAAATTCATGTCGTCTGCCCTTGTTTCATACAATCCCCAGTTATCAGATGAAAGCCGACGCGCTAGCCCAGTGGTTTCGCACTAAGCGTATTGACGAGATATTTGCAGTTTACGGAAAAACCGCTGACGATGCTGCATACCTAGCCGCGTTCAAACGCAGCGCTAAAAAATTCAAGCTTTCACTTGTTGAAACTAAACAGTGGAAAGACAGTTTTGATTTACGCAGGGCTGCCTTTGCTGAAATTCCTCAATTTACGCGAACAACCGAAACCTATCAGGCTGTTTTTACCGCCGATAGCGCGGCGCAATTCGCGTATAGCCTACCCTTTAACACCTATTATCCCGTACCTGTGGTAGGTGCTGCCGGCCTAAAAGCTCTAGGTTGGCATTTTACCCACGAACAATGGGGCGCCCGTCAGCTTCAAAGCCGTTTTAACGACGGGTTTAACAGACACATGAATGAAGTCGACTTCGCCGCGTATCTTGCGGTAACGGCGGTGGCAAATGCTGCGCAGCAAGGAAGCGATTTAACGCAGCAGGGAATACTTAAAACCTTGCTTAGCGACCACTACACGCTGGGTGCCTATAAAGGCCGCCCTCTTTCTATTCGCCCCTACACCCACCAATTTCGTCAGCCTATTGCGCTGGCCCACGAAGACGCATTGGTGACTCATGCGCCCCTTGAAGGCTTTCTGCACCAAACCAACGAACTGGACACATTAGGCGCAACACACACTACCTGTAAGGACAAGTTATGAGCTATCGCTTTGCACTCTTGCTTGGCAGTTTAATGGCAAGCTTTGCACTTCCTCAAGCCTTTGCACTTCCTCAGGCGTATGTCACTAACGAAAAAGACAACACGCTATCTGTCATTGATATGACGACATTTGATGTGGTTGAAACTATCGAGGTTGGAGAGCGACCCCGAGGGTTTATTTTAAGTGCAGACCAGTCCCACGCGTATATTTGTGCCTCTGATGCTGATCGCATTCAAATTATGGATTTGTCTACCCATTCCATAGTGGGCGATCTTCCCTCAGGTGCAGATCCTGAAACCATAGCATTACATCCTAACGGCACCACTATTTACACAGCTAATGAAGACGATGCCCTTCTTACTGTTATCGACATTCCAACGGCTCAGGTCATTTCTCAGATAGATGTAGGCGTAGAGCCTGAGGGGCTGGCTGTGAGTCACGACGGCAGCATGATGGTCGTCACATCAGAAACCACTAACATGGTGCACTGGATAGATACCAAAACGCACGAAAATATTGCAAATAGCTTGGTTGACGCAAGACCCAGAGATGCTCACTTTACCAGAGATGACAAGTACCTTTGGGTAAGCTCGGAAATAGGTGGAACCGTTAGTATTTTCGAAACTGCTACTAAGCAAAAAGTGAAGACCCTTTCTTTTGCCATTAAAGGCGTTTATCGCGACAAGGTTCAGCCAGTGGGTATTGTGCTAATGAAAGATAAACCCTACGCCTTCGTGGCGCTTGGCCCAGCGAATCGCATAGCGGTCATCAATACCGATACCTTTGAAGTGGAAGACTACATTTTGGTTGGGCGACGAGTGTGGCAATTAGCGTTTAACCAAGATCAGTCTTTATTGCTGACCACTAACGGTGTGAGCGGTGATGTTTCTGTCATCAATACCCACACGTTAAACGTAGAGCATACGGTAAAAGTGGGGCGTTACCCTTGGGGCGTGGCGGTTAAATGGAAATAGCGGTTCAGGCGGTTTCACATCAGTACGGCGGCCATCACGCGCTGGACAATATAAGCCTTTGCCTAAAACCAGGCTTAACCATGCTGCTTGGGCCAAATGGCGCAGGCAAAAGTACCTTATTTGCGCTTATTACGGGCCTTCAAAAACTCACGCAAGGCAGCATTACCTTTGATGGTGCTACACTGTCTCAATCTCGCACAAGTATTATGGCGAAAATGGGCGTGGTATTTCAGCAAAGTACCTTAGATATCGACCTGTCGGTAAAACAAAATTTGTCCTACTTTGCTTCGCTCCACGGCATAACTACCACTTGCGCGCTATCTCATATTCAAGGCCTGCTCGACGAGCTCGATCTTACGAGTAAGCTCAACACAAAAATTCGCAACTTAAATGGCGGGCACAGACGTCGGGTCGAGTTAGCTCGCTGCCTTATTCACAAGCCATCCTTGCTGCTATTAGACGAGCCTACCGTTGGCTTAGATATAGAATCCCGTCATCTTATTTTGCGGGTAGTACAAGCACTCGCTCATTCGCAAAACGTAAGTGTACTATGGGCCACGCATTTATTTGAAGAAGTGAAGCACAACAACAACTTGATAGTCTTATCAAAAGGACGAGTGTTAGCCCACGACCAATGTGAAGCCTTGTTAGCCAAGTATCATCAACAGGATATTGAGCACCTTTGGCAGCATTTGATGCAGGAAGGCTCCTGATGTATTGGCGCTGTTTTGTGGGTGTACTTACCCGAGAGATGCTGAAATTCTGGCAGCAACGTACACGCCTGTTAAGTGCATTGGTGCGCCCGCTGCTTTGGCTATTTGTTTTTGCCGCAGGGTTTCGTTCGGCCCTCGGTCTTTCAATGACCGAGCCTTACGAGAGTTATATTTTGTACGAAGAGTACATTGTACCTGGGCTTGCCGCCATGATTGTGCTTTTTAATAGTATGCAAAGTTCATTGTCCATGGTGTACGACAGAGAAATGGGCAGCATGAAAGTACTGCTGTTAAGCCCGGTTCCCCGCCCTTTTCTGCTAGGCAGCAAGCTTATAGCCAACACCTTGGTAAGCGCTATTCAGGTGTACATCTTCTTTGCCTTTGCGCTTTTACTAGATGTACGCCTATCTGCGTTGGGATATGTTTATGCGTTGCCTGTTATTGCACTACTGTCATTGTTTTTAGGTTCGTTAGGATTGTTACTGGCAAACTATATTAAGCAGCTAGAGAACTTTGCCGGGGTCATGAACTTTGTCATTTTCCCATTGTTCTTTCTATCAAGCGCCCTATACCCGCTTTGGAAAATGCGTGAGGCCAGCGAATGGCTGTATCAGATTTGCGCCTTTAACCCCTTTAGTAGCGGCGTAGAATTACTGCGATTTGCGCTCTATGAAAAACTCGAACACAACGCGCTTGCCGTTGTACTTTGTCTTACGGCTATCACTTTTATTTTCGCTGTGAGAAGCTTTCGCCCCAAAGCCTCAAAAGGGCGCTTCTCGTGATAAAAGCAAACCTAGTCTGGGGTAATGAAAGCAATAAAGTTGAAGCGTTAGAAGATAGTGACTGCTTACTTATTTTAACTACGCCCGAGTTATTAGCGAGCCAACTCTTTCACTTTTCAACACCCGCTAAGACATACATTGAGCAGGTTTTTGACGATGAAGGTTTTGCAGGAAATAAAGGCGAATGTGTATTCGTACAAGGCCTTAAGGCGTTTAAAACAAGTTACATCCCAGACACTGAAAACAGCGGACAAAACAAAATTAGCCAACAATTAGCTGAAGTAAAACGGGTGCTGTTTTATGGTGTCGATTTTGCGTTTTTTGAAGCGTCAGATGCACCCAACGTCTCTAGCCGTGCCTCGACTTTATCTAAAACTAATGACCCTTCCATGGTTAACCGCTCAAGCTACGCTAGCGATTCAAACTCCGCGTTTTATTCGAAAAGCACTAGTGACTTGAAGCAAACTAACGCGCCAGCATTTCGCTACTTAGAACAGCAGTTCGATGCATTGTTTAAAAAGCTTAAAAGCGTGTCGGGAACCTTGGAAAAACTGTGGTTTATGGCGCTTTCTACCACTGAAACAGCAAGCAATGACCCTGTTAACACCATTGCAAGCCACTCACCATTTCTGAGTGCGCTACTTAGAAGCTATTTCAAGCACGGTTATCACTTTAAGGGCTATAAGACGAATAACCGTTCGGTTTCTAGCAGTCGAGCCCGCGATGGCAACAACAACGCAACTAGTGTTGAAAAAAACGCCGCAACTAATGAAGCAATTAACCAAGCAACTGATATTAGGGGCACGCTGTCTCTTGCATTAGATGCCAAGCATTTTAATAACGCGCAAAAGCGTCTCGTTTCACACACTATCCGCTATGAATCAGCCCTGAATGCCGCGATGACGTGGGCTAAAGATCTCGCCCACATGCCAGCCAACTTATGTACGCCAGATTATCTGGCCGAACAAGCTCTGCATCTGGCGCAAACCTTTAATACGGTGTCTTGCGATATCCTCAATGAAAGTGCGCTAAAGCAGTTAGGCATGAACGGGTATTTAGCGGTAAATGCAGGTTCACAGTTTGCTGCCACTATGCCTATTCTTCGCTACACAGCCAAAGGTTTAGAGAATTCACCGCCGGTAGTGTTAATTGGCAAAGGTGTAACGTTTGACAGCGGCGGCATAACGTTAAAACGCAGCCCTGATATGCGCCATATGATTTACGACATGGCAGGCGCCGGCTGTGTATTGGGTGTCATTCAGGCGGTTGCCACACTGGGGTTAAATATAAATATTATTGGTATTGTGGCGAGCGCCGATAATGCGATTGATGGCAAAGCCTATCGCCCGGGTGACATCATTACTATGCACTCAGGAAAAACCGTGGAAGTAATGAGTACCGATGCGGAGGGACGTATGCTTATGGCCGATGCAATCAGCTACGCGAAACAGTTCTCCCCCTCGGTTATTATTGATATTGCAACCCTAACCGGCGCGACCATTAGCGCACTGGGGCACAAAGCCACTGCACTTTTTAGCAACGCTCCAGCGCTTGAAAGTGCGTTAGTTGAAGCGGGTGAACTGGCTAACGACAGGTGCTGGCCTTTCCCACTTTGGCCAGAATATCAAGACGCCATTACCTCTCAGCACGCGGATATGATGAATACAGGTATAAACTCTCCCGGTGCTATTTCGGCAGGCTGCTTTCTCTCTCGCTTTGCTGACGGCACCCCGTGGGCTCACCTCGATGTGGCAGGAACCGCTTTTACCTACACCAAATCGTTATCGGCGACCGGCCGCCCTATCCCTTTGCTGTTATCTTACTTAAGCAGTTGCGCAATCAAAAATAATCAATAAATCATCAAAATTCATGACAGTTCTCCTCCCTTAGGAGGATATCTGTTAACACATATTCAACATATACTCAGTCATGCGTTTAATCATAAAGAAGAGGAACAATTATGTGGACTAAACCCCAATACACAGAAATGCGCCTTGGTTTTGAAGTAACTCTTTACATCAATAACCGCTAGGCAACGCCCTCTGGGATGATGAACAAAAAGGCTGCCGACGCAGCCTTTTTTTACTTGTAGTATGGAGTTGTTATGCACGTATTGATTCTTGGTGCTGCCGCCGGGGGTGGATTTCCGCAATGGAACTGCCACTGCCCCAATTGTAAGGGTTTACGCGAAGGTAAAATAAAGGCGAAAGGCAGAACACAGTCGAGCATTGCTGTCAGTAGCGATGGTAAAAATTGGGTTCTCATTAATGCCTCCCCCGATTTACGGGAGCAGATAAATAGCCACCCGCAGCTGTGGCCCGACGCCCATGTGTCTCGCGGCACACGCATAAGCGCAATTGTGCTTACCGACAGTCAAATAGACCATACGACAGGCCTGCTAACATTGCGCGAAGGCTTACCCCTTCCCGTTTATTGTACCGATGTTGTGGCCGAAGACCTAACCACCAGCTTCCCGCTTTTTACCGTATTAAAACACTGGCACGGCGGACTACAGCAGCATTCAATTAATACCGATTATCATCAACGCTTTGTACCAAAAGGGGCAGAAGGCCTGACTTTCCAACCCGTGGTATTAGAGTCTAATGCGCCCCCTTACTCGACGTATCGCGACAACATTGTGCCGGGCAACAATATCGGCTTGAAGATAACTGACGACACCACGGGCAACGTGCTTTTTTACGCGCCGGGATGTATGCAGGCAAACGACACAGTAAAACAAGTAATGCGCGAATCTCACTGCGTGCTATTTGACGGTACGCTGTGGGCCAATGAAGAAATGATAGATCACGGCTTTAGCAACAAGCTGGGCACTGATATGGGACACATGCCGGTTAATGGAAAGGGCGGAGCCATTGCGCTGCTAAATGAATTTAACGTTAAGCGTAAAGTACTAATTCATATCAACAACACAAATCGCGTGCTTGACGAAGATTCCAGTGCTTATCACAGCCTGTGTGAGCAAGGCATTGAATTGGCTTACGACGGTATGGAAATTGAGGTGTAGTAATGACAGAAAACGCATGGTCTAGACAAGAATTCGAACAAAAACTGAGAGAAAAAGGCGCTTACTACCATATTCATCACCCCTTTCATAAACGTATGAATGAAGGACACTGCAGCGTTGATGAAATTCAGGGCTGGGTGGCCAACCGACTGTATTATCAAATGGCGATACCGGTTAAAGACGCGGCAATTTTAGCGAATTGCGAAGATCAATCGGTACGCAGAACTTGGATCCAACGAATTATCGATCACGATGGACGGGAAGGTGAAGACGGACTGGGCGGCATAGAAGCCTGGTTGCGGTTAGGCGAAGCGGTAGGCTTGAACCGCAGTGAATTACTTGATGAAACCCACCTGTTGCCAGCGGTTAAATTTGCAGTAAATGCCTATGTGAATTTTGCCCGCCGTGCGTCGTGGGAAGAGGCTGCCTGCTCATCGTTAACTGAAATGTTCGCCCCTGAAATACATCAAAGCCGATTAGATACCTGGCCTGGGCACTATACATGGATTGATAGTGAAGGCTTTACCTACTTTCAAATGCGGTTAAGTCAGGCGCGCCGTGATGTAGAGCATGGCCTGCAGATTACCCTTGACCACTTTGTTACCCGACAACAGCAAGAACATGCTCTCAATATACTGCAGTTCAAAATTGATATTTTGTGGAGCATTGCTGATGCCATTTGCTTTGCCTATGAATACAAGAGAAAGCCGTTTGATGGTATTGCCGACCAGCGGGTGTGCCATAAAGGGAGGTTTTAATGATGTCGAATTTACAATCACAAACCGAACACCACTTAGATGCTGATAGCGTCGGTGCTGATAACGTGGAAGATAACATTAAAAATAGCAGCAGTCACAACAACGAGGGCTGCGGCACAAGAGACAAAACAGCTTCTTTAAATCCGCTTTTTCGCATGCAGTACGAGAAAGCTCAGGGTTGTTATGTTTTGTTGTTCCCCGAAGGAATGATAAAACTTAACCCTTCTGCGGCAGAAATTCTTAAGCGAATAGATGGCAGCAATACGGAAAATACCATTTGTGCTGAGCTTCGCCAGGCGTTCCCTGATGCACCTGATGACTTAGAAGAAGATGTTCACGCATTTCTGGTCCATGCCGAGCAAAAGAAGTGGATCCGCTATGACGAATAATACAGACGTTGATTTACAAACCGACGAACCAAATAGCATAACGCCACCGCTGTGGCTCCTAGCCGAAATTACTTATCAGTGCCCATTGCATTGCCCTTATTGCTCTAACCCAGTAAACATGGAAGAAACATTTAATGAGCTCTCTACTGAGCATTGGGAGCGTGTGCTGCGTGAAGCGCGGGAAATGGGCGCCGTGCAATTGGGCTTTTCTGGCGGAGAGCCATTGCTTCGAAAAGACTTAGAGCACTTAGTCGCTTATGCGCGGGCTTTGGGTTTTTACACCAACTTGATCACCTCTGGCATTGGCATGACAGAAAAACGGATTGCCAAACTCAAAGAAGCCGGCCTTGACCACATTCAGCTGAGCTTTCAGGCAGCCAATGCTGAAGTCAACGACTTAATAGGCAACAAGCGTCACTCATTTGAACAAAAACTTAAAATTGCGAAGCTAGTAAAACAATACAACTATCCTATGGTGCTTAACTTCTGTATTACCGCGCAGAACATTCACGAAATAGAAGACGTGATGGCGCTCAGCGAGCAGCTGAACGCTGATTTTGTCGAGCTAGCTACCGTGCAGTATTACGGCTGGGCCTATGAAAATAGAGACCATCTTTTACCTACCTCACAGCAGCTACAGGAAGCTGAAGCCGCAGTGAACCGCTACCGCGCGCAGCAAAACGGTAAAGGGCCAACCTTCATATTTGTGTCGCCCGACTACTACGAATCTCGCCCTAAGGCGTGCATGAATGGCTGGGGCACAACGTTTTTAACCGTAACGCCAGATGGCAGTGCCCTTCCGTGTCACAGTGCAAAGATATTACCCCTTCGTTTTCCTAATGTGAAAGAACGTTCATTGCACGATATTTGGCACCAAGACTTTAGCTTTAATCATTTTCGTGGCGATAGTTGGATGCCGTCGCCCTGTAGGGACTGCGATGAAAAAGGTAAAGACTTTGGCGGCTGCCGATGTCAGGCCTACCTGCTAACAGGTGATATGTATAAGACGGATCCGGTTTGCAGCAAGTCGCCCGATCACCATTTGATGAAAGGCATTACCGATAAAGCAGGTACTGCACCGTCGAAGGCACTACAGTATCGGAAGGTGGAAAAGCCGATTCCCATCCTAGAAGTAAGTGCTACGAGGTAAGTACTAGGAAATAAATGGGCTGCGATAAGTACAAAATAAAAAGAGATACCGTTAAACCGCAATGATAAAAGTGTATGTCTGAATTTCATTTCATTGATGCCGGCTCTGGGTCAAAAGTGCATAGCGTTGTTTTTGCGCTAAAAACCCCTGCAGCAGGCCACACTGGGTTGTCTCATTTAGCTGAGCACATGAGCTTTCGACGCTCTCACCAATACCCCGCTGCCCACGAGCTTTTTACGGCCAATACACTTCTGCCTGTTACTATTAACGCTACCACACTCGCCGAGTACACCTTCTTTTTCGCTTCGTCTGAAAAAGCGAACGTGCTGCTTGATGCTGTAAATTACCTGTACTGTGGCCTGCTTAACCGGGATTACGGTACCGATGAGGTTAGCTTAGAGCGTGACGGGGTTATTTTTAACGAGCTCGCCATGCTAGAGGCAAACAGCGACTATGCATTAAACGCCGCTATTCGATTAACCGATACCAATAAAAATGCCTATCAACACGCGGGTGGTTTTACACAAACCATAGGCAGCAACAGCATTCAAGCGCTTCAAGACTACAAACGCCAGTGGTATCAGCCAAGCAATATCACCACGCTGGTTTATAGTAATTCAGCCCACTTTTTTGAGCAGTGCAAGGAGGTTGTTACAGCCGTGAGCGAAGAAATAGCCCTGAGCGCGCAAACAGCCCTGAGCGCAATGAAAGCGCAGAGCGTGGAAACAGCCTTGAGCGCTGAAAAAACCTTGAGCGAAGAATCAACACTGAACAGAAACGCCTCTCTGAGTCAGCACGCATCTCAACGTGAACACTCACATTTAGACAAAGAAGCCTCTCTTGATGCGCAAATGACAAAAGGCGAAAACGAATCAATAAGGCATGTATTAACCTGGTGGTTTCCTCAGTGCTTTTTAAATGGTTTACTACAGCAAGAAGCAACACTTAGCACCGTAGCAGGCCTTGAAAACACTTTATTTATCGACCCCGAAATCAATCAACAAGGCAATTTTGCAATTCGCCTCGTCGCAGACGAAGCGATGAAGGAAACAGCAAGCGAGCTTTCGATAGAAGCACTTCCAAAGCTTTCACAAAACCTGACACACAAGCTCGTGAGCGATGATAATGATAAAAGGCTGCGACAACTAAAACATGTGGTATCCGCGTGTCTTGCCTCATTTGATATTAGACCTTCAAAGCCAATGCCAGACACTGATAAACATGCAGAGGGTGTGGGGGCGGCTATTCGCTATTTTGCGCAACTAACAGATGCGTTGGGTTCTAACAAGTGTGCCGCCAAAGATTGTGCCACCAAAAGCACTTATTTAGCGAGTGCTAATAAGGTATCGCACTCCTACCTGAGGGCTCTACCTTCACCAGAAAAGTCAGTCGCTCTCGAGCGGATTAGAAAGGCACGCAAAGACTTTTCCGCGCAAGCCAGCGCTTCCAATAGCGAGCAGTCACTTTTAATACCGCGTCTTACCTCTAAATATCGACATTTTATTGCGTTAGAGCACTTGCCTGCACTTCCACGTTTATTGCGGCCACTCGCCAACAAGACCACCAATTTGAAACGCTTTAACGCTGAACACATTGCTTCGCACTTAACGCCGTTTTCCATTCCATCGCCCTCAATAACTCTAGAGTCGGCTTATCTAAATTCTGATTCTGGTTATTTGGCCTCACACTGGGTGTATCGCATCGCGTTCTATCAACAGTCAAGACTACAAGCGGTGCTGGCACACCACCTTTTCTGGCAACCAAGAACCTCGGGAGAATGCTACGCACTAGGCGCTGCAACCTATGAAAATAATCTTTTTCTGTTCGGCGCCAGTGATACAAATATCACAGAGCGTGAAAACTGGTGTCATAAGGTTTTATCGATTCTCTCGTAGGGAATTCGGGAAAAAACACTGCTACCAATTTATGATACTTCCTCCCACTTAAGGAGGATATTTTTAGGGAATGGTTAAGGCAATACTGAAAGTATAAATAATAACGAAGCAGTCAAGACCATGCCTACGCGAATTTCTACTAAAAGCTCTAGCCAAAACGTTGCACAATCTCCAACACATCAACTTGCCCGTTCACCATTTGCTCTTGCGATTATTGCAAGCGCTGTAACCTATGCGTTTAGCTCTGCTGCAGAAGCTAACGATGCAATGGACCACTACGAGGTTATAGAGGTACAGGGAGCGACACCGCTTAGCGCCAACAGCAATAACTCTGCTGTATTTGGTAACGTTCAGACACTCACTCAAGACGATATTGAAGGGAGCGTCAACCGTTCACTACCGGAGCTACTCAAAACTCAACTGGCAAGCGTGAACCTAAACGATGTTCAAAACAATCCGTTTCAACCCGATCTGCAATACCGCGGGTTTACTGCCTCTCCGCTGCTTGGTCTACCTCAGGGCATTTCGGTGTACTTAAACGGCGGTCGGGTTAATGAAGCGTTTGGCGATACTGTGCATTGGGACCTAATGCCTCTAGATGCTATAGATACCGTTTCTTTGTACTCTGGTTCAAACCCTCTGTTTGGCCAAAACACGCTAGGCGGCGCCCTTGCGCTAAGAACGAAAACAGGGTTTAGCTTCAACGCCAACGAAATAGATTTACAGGCTGGACAATTCGGCCAGAAAGCCGCGTCTGTGGAATCAGGTGGTCATAACGATCACTGGGCGTATTACGTGAACCTGAATCATTATGAGGAAGATGGCTGGCGTGACTATTCGCCATCTGAAGTGCAGCAAGTATTTACATCGCTTGCCTATAAAAGTGACAAAATGCATCTCGACATGAACCTCTTTATGGCCGATAACGAGTTACTCGGAAATGGTGCGTCGCCTATTGAACTGCTGGATATTGAAGGAAGAGAAGCGGTCTACACCCACCCCGATCAGACCAACAACGAACTTACGCACGTTAATATAACCGGTGATTTCGTTTTAACTGACACCTTATCTTTAACCGCCAATATGTTTTATCGCGACACACAAACTCAATCAATCAACGGCGATGACAGTGATTTTGGTGCCTGCCAGTTCGCTGATGGACGCGTAACACTGTGTGAATTTGAAGATGATGACGACGATGATGATGATGATGCTCCGCTTGATAGTGATGATGATGGCGACGACGATGATGACGATGATTTGCCTGTTGTAGGCGAAGGCGACGATATAGAAGCGGTTGAATTCATTGGCTTTGATGACGACACCGCGCTTGCCGAAATATCAGATGTGGACGCAGATGAACTTGATGGAACATACAATACGGGCCGGACAGACGCCAAAGCTACTGGGTTATCTTTTCAGCTAGCAAAACAATATGCCTTAAGCGGCTTCAGTTCAGAGTTAATTGTTGGTGCCAGCTACACCAAAGGAGATGTTAACTACGCCGCTGATACTACATTTGGTATTTTGGAAAACGAATCTGCACAAGACTCACGCACCGTTTTACCCATCGACGGGCTCATGGCACAAGAAGCCAGGGTTAGATTAGATGTAGACACCACCGCATGGTCGCTATTTTTCATGAATAGTACACAGCTCTCTTCAGCCGTATCACTCAATCTTGGTGGACGTTTTAACCGAGACCATATTGTTATGGAAGACCTGATTGATGACGGTGAAGGTTCATTGGACGGCAATCACCGTTTTACCCAATTTAACCCAGCGGTAGGTGTAGACATTACTATTGATGAGCAAAGCCAGTTGAATCTTGCAATCAGCCAGTCTTCAAGAACGCCAAGCCCAGCAGAGTTAAGCTGTGCAGATGAAGACGACCCGTGCCGCTTACCGAACGGTTTTGTGGCCGATCCTCCTCTTGATCAGGTGGTCACCCAAACTATTGAAGCGAACTACACCACACGCATTGATAACATCGACCTGATGCTAAATGTTTTTCACAGTAGAAGTAAGGACGACATTATCTTCCAACAAGCAGGCTCTGTTGCCTCTCGCGGATACTTTATTAACGTTGATGAAACCCAGCGTCAGGGCGTTGAATTCAGCGTAGGCTCAACGTGGGAAAAACTAACCTACCGGTTAAACTACAACTATCTTAACGCAACCTATGAATCAACATTCACGTCGTTTAGCCCCTTTAACCCTCAGGGTCCAGACAGACTCGTAACACCAGGTGACAAAATTCCAGGCCAGCCAGAGCATTTAGTCAAGCTCTACGCAGATTACGCCTTAACGGATAAAGCGCGTTTAGGCGCAGAAGTTATTTCAGCATCTAGTCAGTACTTTAGGGGCGATGAGGCTAACGAAAACGAAAAGATTGACGGATACGTTATTGCAAACATTTATGCATCGTACCGGTTCAACGACACATTTACCGCATCGCTACGTGTGAATAATGTGTTCGACAAAGACTATGAAACCTTTGGCACGTATGGCGAGGCTGATGAGGTATTAGAAGACATTTATCCCGACGTAGAAGGTGCAGAGTTCGTGGGCCCCGCACAACCGCGAATGGTCAGTGTAAATCTAAAAGCGAGATTCTAATCAGATAGCAGTTGTTACCACACGCGCTTTTATCCACACAAAAGCTGCAAAAAAATCAAAAAAACGCGACTTACTTTTTCACAGTAGTCGCGTTTTTTATCATTTATACATTTAATTTTCCCGCTACTAAAGAAGGAGATTAACACGCCTTACGGCCGATGGTTCAAAATTCAATAGAACCTATTATCAATTTACTGGACACCGAAAGCATTAAAACCAGTCAAAAATAAAAATAAAAAGCCACTGTAATTAATCAACACTACCAATATTGGGACAGTAAAATGAAAAAGAATACATTTACAAAAACCTGTTTATCTATTGCCATTTTAAGCACAGTCAGTAGCCATAGTTTTGCCCAGGACGAGCCCTATTCATGGAATATCTCTGGATGGATAAATGAAGGCTTAACCTATTACGACGACGGTGTGGGTAGTGATGTGGCACAACTTTCAGACAACGGTACAACGCTAGGCAGCCGTATTACGCTTTCAGGGAATTATAAACTGGAAGAACAAGGCATGGACGTGGGCTTTGAGGTCATTATTGAACCTCTTTCAGGCGCACCGAACTACGCCGGTGGTGGCCATCAAACCCCGCTTTTGTTTGCCAATCAGGATAACTTAGACACCTTCAACGGCGGCGACATTGGCCTGTTGGGCAGTAGCCTCTACTTTGGTGGCGACTGGGGCAAAATCACCATTGGTTTACAAAGCCTTCCCACCGATAACATTGCCGTTCTAGCCGATCCCTCTGGCACAATCTGGTCGGGAATTTCTCCATTATTTAGAGCAAATGGCTTCTTTATCCGAGGCGTAGAAGAAGGTTCAACCAATGTCGCGTGGGGTCAATTTGCTCAGTGCTTAGCTACGCCTGGCTTGGGTATTGGTATTGACTGTAACGGTATATATCGCAACGGCGTGCGCTACGATCTCCCTCAAATGGGCAACGTGAGTATTGCAGTAGGTTATGCAAACGACGAAATTTACGATATTGCGGTTAAGTATGCGGCTGAGCACGAAGGCTTCAAAACTAACCTTCATGCAGGTTACTCAGTGAATAAAGATGGCGGTAGCAATGTTGGGGGCAACAGTTCAACTACGCTGCAACTGCAAGCAGGGCTCATGCATATTGAGTCAGGAGTATTTGGGGTAGCCACTTATCAGATGGAAGAAGCTGACGATGCGATTGTTGGGTCGGGTGACGATACGGATGCTTATTACTTTAAAGCAGGCATAAGAAAACAGTTTAATCGCTTTGGTGATTCTGCTTTCTATGCTGAATATGCCAGTTATAACGACCAATACGGCATGGCTCATTTAGATGGCGTTACCGGCTCAGAGCTTAGTCAGTGGGGCGTTGCAGCAGAACAATATTTTGGATCGCGCTTCTTGGTGTACGCGAAATACGAAAACCTAAGTTTAGATATTGATGGTTCAGAATCTGCGCAAGGAATTTATAACAGCGCAGAAGACTTAACCCTAATTCAACTAGGTGGCACTGTGTTCTTTTAATTGAGAATTAAAAATCAGTTATATTTTAACATTGAACTTATATCTAATTACTCTGAAATTTAAAATTACTCGATTCATTTAATTAATGATAAAAAACTGATTAATTTTACACTCAAATAAGAAATTAAAATTAAGCTAAAAGATATGACATAAAAAGCGAGATTCACTCTCGCTTTTCCTATTGAAAAAGGAAAGATCATGAAAAATATATCTCTATTTTCATTACGTTCAGCTCAACCCATTCTGTTAGCCCTACTCTTCATAACGACAGTACATATCGCAGACGCACAGGTCATATTTCAGGAGGACAAAAACAATTTTATTCGCCTTGTTGAAAAGCAAAACGAAACAGACAGTGACATGCGTGCCAACCAGCACCCCTTTACGCTGCAAGAGCAGGATGTATCCGCCATACTTAGCGCTATTCAGGTGGTTAAGAACGAAAATACGTCAACACCGCTTTTTTCCAACGAACAAGTTGCGTTACTTGCCGCCTATCTGCCTGAGGCGCTGCGAACAGCGACTGCTCAGCAAGACGTAATTTTTGCCCTTAGTAAAGAGAAGCGCTATTTGGCAGGCCTTAAAACCCAAACGTATTACGTTGCAGGCAGTATTTTCGTTGCAGACGACCAGCTCAATATTCTTATTGGCGATTTCGACAAAGTAGCCAATAAAGCCTACGAAATGGCTTATGATCCTACTTCTCAGGGCTTGGTAAAATACGACTTTGATTTTGGTAACCGGAAACAAGCAAAGTTCTCATTCGATTCCCCACTTTCTTTTTCCGCACCTGGTATAGAACTGAAAACGAAAAATCGCTTCGATTGGGTGGTCGCACCGACTCAGCTGGCATTTGAAGCACCTGTAGAAAAGGAAACACTTTCCCCAGCGAATAGGGAAAACACACCCAGTAAGAAAGACGTAGCTGGCTCGGCCCCCTTTCCAGCAGAAAACGATATCGTTGCTCGTTTTAAACAGTTAGACGCACTAAAAAAGGCAAACCTAATTAGCGAAACAGAATACGCCGAAAAAAGAAGGCAGTTACTTGACGAGTTATAGAACGAAAGTCCCGTCAGTACTGGTCTTACGTGCTTTTTTATTATAAGCCATTGGTCTTATTAGGCCTGATTTAATGTTATATTAATGTTAACATTATAAACACGTGAAGTGACTGTTTAGCTTTTAATATTTCGGGGAATTTGGTCACTTTGAAGCGTTTCATTTACGCCATAATTTTGTCTTACTAAAAGGCTTATGTGTGAATAAAACGCCAGCCCAAATAAGTCACAAGGCCAGCGGCAAATGTCGCTTTTTTAGCTGAGGGAAAGACCATGCACCGTATCTTGATAATTGACGACCACCCTATTTTTCGTCACGCAATGATTACTATCTTAGGGAAAAAGTTTCCCGACTCAGAAACCCTCGAAGCCAATTCAATTTCTGAAGCGTTAACGTTACTAGAGCAAGACGCGAAGTTCGACTTAATCATGCTTGATTTAAATATGCCGGAAACCTGTGGCCTAAACGGACTTTTAGAAATTCGAAACCAACACCCTAACGTACCTGTAGTGATTATTTCCGCTGAAACGGAAAAGCAAAATATACTGCAAACCATTTCTTATGGTGCCGTTGGCTTTATTTCAAAAAGCAGCAAGATTGAAGAAATCGCCACATCTATCGAGAGTATTTTTGAAGGGAACGTGTGTTTACCATCAGAGATATTGAGAACGCCGTCTACCAGAACACGCATGACCAATGACAACGGTATTTCGCCGGAGCAAATTCGTTCATTAACACGAAAAGAGCTGACCGTACTGAAATATCTAACTCAAGGGTTAGCCAATAAAGTGATTGCCTACGAGCTTAATATTTCTGAAACCACGGTTAAGTCTCACGTCTCATCTATTCTTAAAAAATTAGGCGCCAGCAACCGAGTAAAGGTTGTGGCCAGTGCCGCGAATATCGACTTTAACCAATACGTCTTTAATTAAGACCTGTTGCTCTTTGCTATGCACCGAAGATTAACAGGCCCCATGGTCCTATACTTTTAGCCATTCAAGCTTGAGACTAGCGCCGCCTTAAGCACCGAGGAGTTAACAGGTTTGTGCAGCAGCTGAATGTCGGTGCCTTCAAGTTCATTCGCTAACGCTTTTGAGTGATTAGCGGTGCAAATCATAATGGGCATTGAAGGCGCGATTTTTCTTACGCGTTTCGCAATGTCTAAACCGGTTTCTTCTTCATCTAGGTGGTAATCGACAATAAGCATGTCGCACTCGTCAAAGCTGCCATTATTTACGGCACTGCATTGTTCAAAACCTGAGAAGGTGTCTACTTCCATCTCCCAGTTTGCGAACAACGTTTGCATAGCAATGCGCATATTCGCATCGTTATCAATGTGCCATATATGCTTATCCAAAACGTAATCTGGTAACGATGGCTCCAAAGTATAAAGATAGTCTTGTTCCTGACTCGTATCACACACTTCGGTAATAGGAATGGTCACCGTGAAACATGCGCCTACGCCCTCTTTCGAGCGTACTCGAATATCGTGCTCTAGCAACTTACTCATTTTATCTACAATGTATAATCCCAGACCCAAACTGTAAGAGTAGTTAAAATCGTTTTCTAATCTGGAAAACTCTTTAAAAATAACTTTCTGATCGTCTTCGCTTATACCCACACCTTGATCATAGATGCTAATTTCTAGGTTCTCATTCACCTTTCGTGCTGCCAGTAACACCTTGCCATTGGCACCGTATTTCATTGCATTTATTAGTAAATTTCGCAATATTCGAGAAAGTAAGTTCACGTCTGTCACCACGAAAGCTTCTTTCAAGCGATAGCGAAAATCTACACTGTAGTCTTTACTGATATGCGTAAACTCTTCGGCTAGCTGCATAAGTAACGGCAATACATTTTCTTGCTGCTTATCGGGCTGTAACACCCCAGCGTCCAGTTTGGATGTTTCAATAAGCGTGCGAATAAGGCCATGTAAATCAGACAGTGAATTATCGAGGGCGGTAACAATGGGGCTGGATGAACTATCCACTTGATCTTTCAATGTTTCGTTGAACAAGATGGCAGCGCTAAGGGGCTGCATAAGATCGTGGCTAATAGCAGCCAAAAATTTGCTCTTTGAATCAATCGCTTCTTGAAGGGCGATGTTGGCGTGATTGAGTTCACGGGTACGCTTTTCTACATTCGATTCTAATTGGTCTTTAGCCGCTTTAAGCTGGAGTTGGCTTTCTACCTGCTGCGACACGTCTGTTGCCAAGACAAAGTGCCCGGTGATATCGCCAGATTCATTGAAATGAGGCAAATAAACTTTCTGTAAAAAGCCAACGTCGCCATGAGCATTTTTTTCTTTGCTTTGAAAGCTCACCACTTCGCCTTGGTTAACACGGCGCAAGTACTGAATAAGATTGGGGTAAACCTCTTTCAGATGGCTTCGATCCATAGGCATATCATTAATGTCTTGCTCACTAACGCCATACCAATCGCGATAACCTTTATTGGTGTATTGAAACTTTTTATCGGTACCAATGTAAGCAATAAGCGCCGGTACATTATCGGTTATCATGCGGATCCAGCTTTCGTTTTGCTTCAGCGTTTCCGCGTAGTGATGCTGCGATGTAACATTGGTGAACGTGCACAGCGTATTGCCGTCGGGCAGTGTAGTGATGTTGCGTTCAACCACTAGTTGCTCGTGGATAATCTGGGTACTTGGCCCCACCGGGTTTAAGTTGAGCCCGCTCCAGTGACGGTTATTTTGAAGGGCATAAATATTCTTACTGTTTACCAGTACGTGCTGGGGCACGTTTGATTGAGTCAAAAACGTGTTATTCCAAAACGCAATGCCACCTTCTTTATCAATAAGCAATATTCCCACATCAATATTATCGATTAGGCTTTGCAACAGCTTGTTTTTCTCTTTAATGACTTGCTCGTAGCGATTCGACTCAAGCAGTTTTACTTCAGTGATGTCGTTAAACAGAATAACGTTCCCGCCTTCTTGCGTGGGCCGATTGGTCAGTTGATACCATCGCCGGTTTGACAACTGATAAATCATCCTGCCTTCGACATCAGCAGGCAGGACGCGGCGAACAACCCCGGAATGCTTGGCAGCTTGGGTGATATCGTAATAGTTATCGCCAATTTTAGGGGTAATGGAAAGGTCATCCCAAACGGTTTCAAAATGCCGATTAAAGAAGATGATCCCGCCTAGTCTATCTAGCAACACCATCGCCTGATTGGTGCTTTCAATAGCGTCGTGTAAACGCTGTTTGACCTTATGGGTTTCTTCGTGAGCACGCACCAGCTCGGCATTTGACTGCTCTAGCTTTTGCAGTACTGACTGTAGCTCCTCTGTCTTCTGACTCACTTTTTCAGAAAGTTGAACCGAATGTTCGAAGGCGCGGTAACTGTGATGATTAAAACCGCCTTCTTCCATGCGATACATCAGTGCTGCGTTTATTTTCTCAAGCTTTTCGTTTTCACGCCGTTGCTCGTAAAGGGCCTTTTGGAGCGCTTCCACGTCGGTAAATTGATTATTGGGCTGCAAAATACACCCCCGTAAACGTTTGGTTCAAGTGAACCGAATGAATATGCTCGCCATAGGCATTGAAGCCCGCAACGTTATACATTTGCTGTAGCCGTCTTATTTCGTGGTCGTTTTTGCCCTGTTGAATTTCGAGCCTTCGCAAAAAGCAATCGCAAGCATAGACAAATTCGGGCTCGCCAAGCTGAGCGCGCAGTTTGTCTAGTTTACTTTCTAATGCTTCAATGCAGTCACCCATCTGAACAAATGTAAGAATAATGCCAATATCTACCGCGCAGTAAAAGGTAATGGCGTTAGTGGCCAAATCTACTTTTTGAATAGAGCGGATGAAATATTTGCCCCCTACCATCACTGCAAGGGGAAACATGGAAAACACATCAGGCGTTAAGTCTTCAGCTTTCATTCCCAATAAACTGGCGTAATACTGCGCTGCAGGTTCACCGTTAATCTCATACACGGTTCGCGACTCAGGATCGGCGTGGGTGACCACCAGCTTCGATACGGGAGAGTTAATGTGATCAATGGAGAACACGGTGAAGGGCTTTCCCGTGCCAACAAGCAACAGTACTGCTGCGTCTCGATGAAACTCACCGTTGTAAAACACATAGGTGGCTTCAAGTTTTAAGTCGTCGCCGGCGCTACCGCCTAAGTGTGGAATATTGCCAAATGCAGTCGCAAAGGTTTCTAGAAAATGTTCCTCATGGCGGGTAAGTCCATCGAGCACAGAAATAACGAAGTGCTGCTCTGTATCGTAACGACGCTTCCTTCCCTGTAAGGCTCGGCGCAAACCACTGGCAATATCGTGGGCTTCATCAAAGTTTACTTCGCCTAAATTAGGCACCAGTGCTGTGGCAATAGAAAATTCGTTTTTCAAAAACGCGACGGCCAAAAGTTTTTCTGTTCCGTAGCCATTTTTATTAAATTCTCCAGCGCTGGTGCAGCCAACAATGTTCACGTGCGGAAAACGTGCGGAGATTTCCTTTGCTACCGTGTCTAAGTCAAACAGCGTGCTGGTATGAAAAAGTAATAGCTCTATTTCATCGCACTTAACGTTGGCTAAAATCTCATTGGCCACATCGCGGCAGGCTTCTTTTGCACCGTATAAACTAGCTTGGTTGTCATCGTTAATCTTGCTATTAGCAGGTTGACTAAGTGCGGACAGGATTGAGGTTTTTGACACGCGTTGGCACCTTTTTCTTTTTATATTTATCGATTTTGCACAAGTCAGGGTTATCTAACGTAACCACACACTCAAGGCACTGAATACATTCAGCATAGTCAATGCTGCCGTCTTGTTCTATAGCATCAATACCACATTTCTTTTGTTTGCACAGCTGACACGGATTACCACAGGCATCTTTACGTGTTAGCAATTTAACCAAAGGGAAACGACCCAGAATGGCAAGCCCTGCTCCCAATGGACATAAATAGCGGCAGTACACTTTATGAATTTTTAAACTAAGTAGCAGCAATAAAACCGAATACAGCACAAAGGGCCAATATCGAACAAAGTGTAGGGTTATAGACGTTTTAAACGGCTCTATCTCAGCGAGCTTCTCTGCAAGGTTCAGCGAATAGAATGAGCACGCGACTAGGCCTATAAGCAATACATATTTAATTTTTTGCGCCCGTTTGTGGTGCTGAGGCTTAATTCTAATTTGTTTTATCCTGAGCTTTTCAGCCAGTATTCCCATCATTTCCTGGAGTGCTCCGAAGGGGCAAAGCCAGCCACAAAATAGTCCCCGACCAACAATAAACAGCGAGACAAATACAAAGCTCCACAAAATAAAAATGACCGGGTCGAGAAGATATACTTCTAAGGAAAATCCATCGACAATATCCAGTAGCAGCGTGTATATGTTGACAACCGACAGTTGCCCTTGAGCGTAAAAGCCAATAAAAAACAGCACGAACACAAGGGAAAATGCCCGCACTGTATGCACAAACTTGGTGTAAGGCGTCAGCCTTTGCTGGAATGCAAAAAACAACGACAGCGCTACAAGATAAACAACGGTGATGCTTATCGTTAAGGTTCTGTCCCTCCAAATTTTCTGCCACAACGGAATGGGCTTCGCTAACTGAGCCTCAGGATTTTCCATAAATAGTTCACTAGGCAGTGTCACTTTCAAAGGGAACAGATGCTCATCTTGCTCGAAGAAACTCGGCTTAAACGGCACACTAATCGCTATTTCCATTTCTTGGTCAAGTGACAGCCCACCTTTCGATTTTACTCGAAGTACTTTGATCTCGTTGTAGTCGGGCAATGCTTGTGAAAATGCTGGGTCATAGAAGCTATAAAAATCGATATCGCGGATAGCTGTGGGAAAGCCGCCTTGAGATACCCGTAAATGCTCAGGTGTGGTTTGGGGAATAAACTCATCGCTGATAAAACTGAACCCTTTCGTATTCAGTACCATCAGTGCCATTTCACCCGGATTTAGATTTTCCTGTAACCGAGCAAATTCCTCTTCATCTAGCAGGTTTTTCCCCACAACAGGAAGACTTAAAAACGCATAGTAGTGTTCGGCAATGATGTCACCATCAAGAGCAAACTCGCTTTGAATATCGTCAACCGCCCGAACCACTTCTCTCGAAAGCCCTTCGGTATTTTGCTGAGTAATCTGGTGCTTTTGAATGTAGCCCTTGTCCACCAATTCGCTAAAAGTAAGAGGTTCGTAAAAGTCTGGATTGATAATATTGTTGCTAGGCGCAACAAAGCCATCGAGCTTAGCTCTGGCAACGGCTAATGCAGATGTCACGATGGTATCGTTGATAACCAGCACCGATACGGTGGCTTTCGTAACCCCATCAAAGTAGGTAGCGTCTTTGCCTACATTGCTTTTACCACCAATGATAAAACGTTCTTTGACACTGTGCCCTTGATATTGAGCAACGAAATCAAACATGGATTTCTCGCCAAGCCCGTGCAAAAAAATCGGCTCGCTATGCTGCTTGACGAAAAGATCGACCACATTGCCTTGTGTGTCTAGCCCAATCACTACATTAACTGGTTTGCCTGAAAAGCCTATGAAGTCGACAAAGTCATTCGACTCAAAAACATATCCGAGTAGTTGCTGAAGCTGATAGACCGGGGTTACCTTGATGTCAGTGTGCATCTCCCCCACGCGTGTAGCGTTGGGAAATATTTTGTAAATGTCTTGTGGAATGTCTGTCGCGTCAGACTGCGCCAACACATTGGTGCTGAGAAACAGAAAGAAAATGATTGAGGAAAATGCGATGCGCATAAAAGTAGCGGGCGGCGGTAGGCGCCGCCCTCAGGTTTACTTAGAAGAAACCAAGTGGGTTGATGTCGTAGCTTACCAATAGATTTTTTGTCTGCTGGTAGTGATCTAGCATCATCTTGTGGGTTTCGCGGCCAATGCCCGATTTCTTGTAGCCGCCAAACGCAGCGTGAGCTGGATACAAGTGATAACAGTTCGTCCATACGCGACCCGCTTCAATCGCTCGACCCACGCGGAATGCTACATTCGCATCGCGGCTCCATACACCAGCGCCAAGTCCGAAGCTTGTATTATTAGCAATCTCAATCGCCTCTTCTTCGGTTTTGAAGGTTTGAACAGCGATTACCGGACCAAAAATCTCTTCCTGGAACACACGCATGTGGTTTTCACCCTTCAAGATAGTCGGCTGAATGTAGTAGCCTCCATCAAAGCCAGGTAGCTGCTCTTTCTCACCACCAGTGACAACCTGAGCCCCTTCTGACTTACCGATATCGATGTATTTAAGGATCTTTTCGAACTGCTCATTAGATGCCTGTGCACCTACCATGGTGTCTGTGTCTAGTGGGTTGCCACGTTTGATCTTCTGAATTTTTTCCAACACTTTTTCCATGAATGCATCATAGATGTCTTCGTGAATAATCGCTCGAGAAGGACACGTACATACTTCACCTTGGTTGAAGTATCCAAGCACTAAACCTTCCGCACACTTATCAATAAATTCAGGCTCGTGATTCATGATGTCTGGGAAGAATAAGTTTGGCGACTTGCCGCCAAGCTCAACGGTAGATGGAATAAGGTTTTCAGCAGCACAGCGAAGGATATGTCCGCCAACAGGTGTAGAGCCAGTAAACGCAATTTTTGCGATTCTTGTGCTTGTTGCAAGAGCCTGTCCGGCTTCTGCCCCGAACCCGTTAACGATGTTTAGTACACCCGGTGGTAGTAGGTCTTGGATTAGTTCGGCGAACAATAAGATAGATACTGGCGTTTGTTCTGCTGGCTTTAGCACCACTACGTTACCGGTAACAAGTGCTGGCGCAAGTTTCCATGCAGCCATAAGTAGCGGGAAGTTCCATGGAATGATTTGCCCAACAACACCATAAGGTTCGTGGAAGTGATACGCCACCGTGTTTTTATCGATTTCACCAATGGTGCCTTCTTGGCTTCGAATACAGCCTGCGTAATAACGGAAGTGGTCTGCGCACAGCGGAATGTCTGCATTAAGCGTTTCGCGAACGGCTTTACCATTGTCCCATGTTTCCGCAACGGCAAGTAGCTCTAGATTTTCTTCAATACGATCGGCAATTTTCAGAAGAATGTTAGAACGCTCAGCTACTGACGTATCTGCCCAGCCCTTTTTCGCAGCGTGAGCGGCATCTAACGCAAGCTCAATGTCTTCAGATGTTGAGCGTGGGATTTGTGCGATGTCGCTGCCGTCTACTGGAGATGTTGCGGTGAAGTACTCACCTTTAACCGGTGCTACCCATTCGCCATTGATAAAATTACCGTAGCTTTCTTTGAAGCTTACGACCGAACCTTCACTACCTGGCTTTGCATAAATCATAAGAAGTACCTTTTGATAACTTTGCGCGTACCACGCGCACTAACTTGGTTTGTTGTGTAGTTTGATAATGGTACTTTTACGTTGTACCTACCATGATGCGATAGACCGATTTGACTCCTACTTTAGGAGGGGAAACCTATGGCTACTTCTCACTCTTCTCGACAAAAGACACCGATTGAGACGCTGAAAGCTCTGCATCACCGATATAACCGTGTTTAGCCGCAATGGCTGAAAACTGGGAGGGCACCGCGTCGAGCTTTCGCTTAATGACTGTGAGCGCGTTAGAGACAGTCTTAGCCGATAGTCCCAACTCATCAGCAATATCGAAGCGGGATTTATTCATTGCTATCGCAATAAATATTTCGAACTCACGTTTTGTTAATTTGGCAGCAATGTCCACATTGGTATCGAGAAGTTGATTGGCTAAATTTACCGCCAGGCCTCGCTCAATATACTTTTGCCCTTTTGCGACGACCTTAATTGCCGAGATCAATATTTCAGGCGAACTACTTTTACTGATGTACCCCATAGCACCGGTCTGCATGGCGCGGTGCAATATGACGCTGTCTTCGAACATACTGAAAAAGATAATTTTTAAATCTGGATGTCGCTTCAAAAAAATCTTGGCTAAAACAAGGCCACTTTCATTTGAAAGGTTTATGTCTAGGATTAAGATCTCAATGTCACTACTGGCTAATAAACGATGGGTTTGCGCGCCGTTTTCAGCATCAAAAATACGGCAATCGGGCATCATCGCATTGAGTAAAGCCTTATATCCTTCACGCACCACAGCGTGGTCGTCGACAATTAGAATATTCATGCGACGTTAGCGCCCATAAGAGGAGGCATTTTTTTAAGGGTAAGGGACAGCGATACAGCAACGCCGCCATCATCGGGTGAAGTCACACTGCAATTTGCTCCTATACAACGTGCTCGGCTGCGCATTGAAGACATGCCAATATTTTCTACAATGTGGTTCCCTAATCCCCGACCGTTGTCTTTGACCATCACAGAAACACGATGAGTATCGCCATAAATTTGAATGCTAACCTTGGTGGCCTTCGCATGCTTAATCACGTTGTTAATGGCTTCTTGAGCAAATCGGTAAAGATGAATATCTCGCTCATTATCTTCTTGATAGCGCTTTAGATTAATTGACACGTCCCACTGCGTATCGGGCTGTGCTACTTCTTGTTCGTACACCAGCCGCTCAAGCGACGACTGAAGAGAGACTCTATCTAAAACAAGCGGGTGTAGGTGAGCAGTGAGTTTTCTAATTGCATCGCTTATTTGATGTGACATCACTTGAACCTTCTGCGCCGACAGTTCAACAACAGATCGCTCTTTCGCGTTAACCAAAATATAGGCGTGGGCTTTTATCGTGGTCAGCAACTGCCCAACATTATCGTGGAGCTCTCTGGCGAGGTAATTACGCTCTTGCTCTTGGAGAAGCGCTAGCTGCTTGTCTATTTTTATGAGCTGCTTTTCTTTTGATTTAAGTGCATTTTGCAGATGCTTAAACTGGTCTAACACCCTGTTCATTTCGGTGATATCTGAATGTGACAGGGGCTGTGATTCCTTGCCTTCTCGTAGCTCAGATAACGCGTCAGCGAGCTGATTTAGCGGCACTAACCTTTGCTTAACCGCCACTTTTAACGTAAACAGCAACAGGACAAAGGTTGCGAAAAACAGTCCCGCCACCAAGGCAAAAAAAGTGAGATTCTGGGTGAGTTCAGTAGCATCAAAAGGCGTAACAATAAGATACTGATTTTCCTGAATTGGGATGATTACAGGAGTGAGTGCAGTACGTTCGGTAGTCGGCATCACTGAGGTCTGCTCTGCCTGAAGGCGCCCCGTGAAATAATGGGCGGATAAGTGAGGGCTAGGCTCTACAATCGCTTCGATATCAGCAACAGGGATATTGAGGTTGACCATTTCTCGCACTTGATTAAGCGCGCCCGTCATCTCTTCCTCAATGTTATCTTGTATGTGGAAGTAGACCAGACAGGTAAAAACCAAAAAGCAGCCAATGAATACGGCCACTATAGCTGTAGATATTTTCGTAAAACCTGACATAACCGCCCCTGCAAGCCTTTTATTACAGGGTTATGCTATACAGGCTACGTTAAAAAGCACATCCTGCAATAGGGGCGAATTCATCCTACCAAGGTAGGATGAATTCTGTTTTGAGCGATGTTTTATTTGGTAAGAACTTAGACAGTTTACACTTATCGGTAAGCCTGTTTCTCTGTGCTACTAGCTTCCCAGTCGACTGCTGAATTGGCCTACTGCATCAACGACTTCTTTTGCACCGTCTTGAATTTGTTCGATAACTTCACCCGCCTCTCTGGCGTAGTTGAGCCCTGATTGCGCCTTTTCATCACCTTCATTAACCAAATTTACTGCGTCGGTGGCCAATGTCTGGTTGTGTTTAACCACATTGATGATTTCTTCTGTGGCTTCGGTTGTACGCGATGCTAACTGACGCACCTCGTCAGCAACTACAGCGAAACCTCGCCCCTGATCGCCAGCACGTGCCGCCTCAATCGCAGCATTTAGAGCAAGCAAGTTGGTTTGTTCGGCAATAGCACTGATACTTCCGATAATAGTGGCAATTTGTTGAGACTGAGCGTCCAACGCATTAATCCCCTCTTTTGCCCTATCCATTTGCTGCGACAGCGAAGACATTTCAGAAAGCAGTTCGCTAATGACTTCCTTTCCTCGCGTGGCGATTTGATCCGTAGTGTTTGAAGAACGGTAGGCGATATCAGCAGCACTGGACACGGCATTTTCTCGTGCCACCTGCTCAGTAATATCAGTAGCCAGCTTAACCACTTTATACATACGACCGTGAGAATCACAAATCGGGTTATAGGTGGCTTCCAGCCAAATAGTGTTGCCGTGAGCGTCGAAGCGTTCGAATCTACCTGCGACGAATTCACCCTGAGCAAGTCGTTCCCAAAACGTTTTATATTCGCGCGAATTTGCATACTCGGTATCACAGAAGATTCTATGATGCTGACCTTTAATGTCGTTAAGGCTGTACTTAACGGCTTTTAGGAAAGCTTCGTTTGCGTCCTGAATATCTCCGTTTAAATCGAATTCAATCACCGCATTTGACTTGTGTAACGCGGCCACCAAATCTTCGTGCTCTTTCGAGTTGGCTATTGTGCGCGTGAGGTCGTTGAGGTTGACTGAGAATTTGTGAATATTCCCTTTTCCGTCAAAAATAGGTTCAACCACGCCCCTTAACCACGCTTCTTCACCATTTTCACGAAGAAACTCAATCGCCCCCCAGTAATGAACACGCTGCTCTAAAGAATCTTTCAGCTTTTTAAAATGAGGCGTGCTTCTGGCAATCTCGGGAACAAATTCAAAGAAGCAATGCCCTTTCACTTGAGAGAGTGAGTAACCTAGCTCTTTCTCGAACATCTCGTTGACGGCTTCAATTTCACCACGCTCATTAAGATTGAGAAAGATCATTTCTTCGCGCAGGCCATCTCGCACTTGCTTGAGTATATGTAGCTCCTCGCGAAGCGCTTCGTTTTCTTTCACTAAGTGTTTATTGAACATAGGGCCTTCCCTGACAGAGAATTACAGTAATATGCCGTTTATCGGCAGTAACTAACCTTGCCTTAACGATAATTTGATTAATCTACGCAAGGTTTAGCAAACGGTTCGCTAGACAATGTCTTTTTAACTAGGGCCTGTCGGCCTAATTTATTAAAGCCTAGACCACATTCAGCCACTTGTATTAATGCGTGGCGAGTTTTTCGACGCTGCTACGCTATTTTTTACATATTTACCCTGCAAGAGACAGTAGATAAACGTCTAATTTTTTAGTCGAGAAATTTTGAATGGTATTGCGTAACTTTATCTGTAAGCCATTTTGTAAATACCTGAAAGCGTGCTTGAGAATGAGTTTCTTTGTGTGTGGCCAGCCAGAATGTACGCTTAATGTGAATCTCGTTTTCAATGAGTCGAACTAAGCCTGGCTGAGTTTCAGCCATAAATTTAGGCAAAATGCCTACTCCTGCGCCATTTACAAGCATTTGATACTGCGCATTAATACTGGTGCTGCGCAGCGCACTTAATTGTGACAAAGCTGTCTCTTCAATGAACTTTAATTGAGGCGCATACACCAAATCGGGCACGTAACTCACTAAATTGAAGGCGGTGAGCTCTTGTAATGTTCGTGGTTCGTTGTCGCTGATAAGGGACTGGTGGGTATAAAGATAAAGGTTATAGTCAGTTAATTTTTGTGTAACCAGCAAGCCTTTACTGGGCTTTTCTAACAAGATAGCCATATCGGCTTCTCGTTTGTTCAGGTTTAAAAAGCCGCTGGTTGCCACAAGCTCAATACTGATCCCCGGATACTGCTTTTTAAAATCGGGTAGTAAAGGCGCTAAAAACCAGCTACCGAAACCTTCAGAAACACTCACTCTGATCGTACCTGCCAAATGCGAGCGTTCATCACCTAATTCATTTTGTGCCTCTAGAAAGTAATGCTCTGCTTTTTCAATATACGTAACTAGCTCACTGCCATGGGTGGTAAGCACATACCCCTTTTTAGTTAGCTCGAACAACTTGCAATTTAATGAGTCTTCCAGTTTTTTTACACGACGAATTAACGTCGTAGGGTCTACCTTCAAGCCTTTAGCTGCAATAGCTACACGACCATTTCTTGCCAAACCAAGAAACAAACGCATGTCGTCCCAATTCACTTAAACACCTGCATTTTTACAGCACCATACTGCAAGTATATGTATTGCCTTTGCAAACACAAGGTTTCAATATTGTTAAAAATTACAGGAGCTATGTCATGAGAAAGATTGTTCACTTTATTGCAGGTAAAGATTTTGAGGATAGCAGCGAAAATACCGCATCGGTATTTGCGCCAAACACCGGCGAAGTACAGGCTGAAGTAAGCTTAGCTAATACTTCAACCTTAGCCTATGCGATTGAAACAGCTCAAGCAGCACAGGTTGAGTGGGCAGCGACAAACCCTCAACGACGCGCTCGTGTTATGTTCAAGTTTAAAGAGCTAGTTGAAGCAAACCGTGATCGCCTAGCGGCATTATTATCAAGCGAGCACGGTAAAGTGTTGGTTGATGCACAAGGTGATATTCAGCGCGGCCTTGAAGTGATTGAATTTGCCTGTGGTATTCCTCATGCGCAAAAAGGTGAGTATACCGAAGGCGCAGGCCCGGGTATCGATGTTTATTCCATGCGCCAAGCACTCGGTGTAGTGGCAGGTATTACACCATTTAACTTCCCTGCCATGATCCCAATGTGGATGTTCGGCGTTGCCATTGCCTGCGGTAATGCGTTTATTCTAAAGCCATCAGAGCGCGATCCGTCAGTACCTGTTGAATTGGCAAAGCTTATGATTGAAGCAGGCCTTCCTGCAGGTGTGCTAAACGTGGTTCACGGTAATAAAGAAGTGGTTGATGGTATTTTGGATCATCAAACTATCAAGGCTGTGAGCTTTGTAGGCTCTTCTGATATTGCAAACTATGTTTATGAGCGCGGTGCTCGTGCTGGTAAGCGTGTTCAGGCTATGGGCGGCGCTAAAAATCATGGCATCGTGATGCCTGATGCTGATTTAGATCAGGTGGTAACCGACTTAGTTGGTGCTGCATACGGCAGTGCTGGTGAACGCTGTATGGCGCTGCCAGTTGTTGTTCCGGTGGGCGATGAAACCGCTGAGAAACTGAAAGCCAAGCTTATTCCGGCTATTAAAGACATTATGGTAAGTCATAGTGAAGATCCTAACGCTCATTATGGCCCTGTGGTTACTGCTGCTCACAAAGAGCGCGTTGAAGGCTATATCGACCTTTGCATAGAAGAAGGTGCTGAGCTTGTTTACGACGGCAGAACCAGTCAGATCCCAGACGACAGTCAAGGCTACTTCATCGGCCCAACGTTCTTTGACCACGTGACCAAAGACATGCGTTCATACCAAGAAGAGATTTTCGGTCCAGTGCTTCAAATGGTGCGCGCGAAAGATTTCAACGAAGCAGTTAACTTAGCAAGTGACCATCAATACGGTAACGGTGTAGCTATGTACACCCGTAACGGCCATGCGGCGCGCGAATTTGCGCAACGTGTAAACGTGGGCATGGTAGGGATTAATGTACCTATTCCTGTGCCAGTTGCTTACCACACCTTTGGGGGCTGGAAGCGCTCTGCATTTGGTGATACCAACCAGCACGGTATGGAAGGGGTGAAATTCTGGACCAAGGTTAAGACCATTACGCAGCGCTGGCCTGATGGCTCAGATACGAACGACAACGCCTTTGTTATTCCAACCATGGGCTAAGTGAGGAGACTATTATGACCACAGTTGCATTTATTGGCCTAGGTAATATGGGCTCAGGGATGGCAGATAACCTGGTTCAGAACGACTACAACGTATTGGCTTTTGACTTAAGCGAAGCGGCACTGGCCAAAGCCAAAGAAGCAGGGTGTACTATTGCGCAAAGTACCGAGCAAGCTGCTGCTGAGGCCGACATCGTTATCACTATGTTACCAGCAGGCAAGCACGTAAAAGATATCTATTCAAATCAGATCTTGGCTTCTGTCCGCGAAGGCACCTTGCTTATTGATTGCTCCACCATCGACGTAGAAACGGCGAAGAGTGTGTCGGAACTGGCAGAGAAAAAAGGCCTTAAAATGCTGGATGCGCCGGTTTCTGGTGGTGTTGCAGCGGCTGCGGGCGGCACACTCACGTTTATGGTGGGTGGCGACGCTGATGCATTTGACAAAGCCCATGGTGTACTTAGCGCAATGGGCAAAAAAATCGTTCATGCGGGCGGCCATGGTGCGGGACAAGCAGCAAAGATTTGTAACAACATGTTACTTGGCGCGACCATGATTGCGACGTGTGAAAGCTTCCAGCTGGCACAAAAACTAGGCTTAGATGCGCAAGTGTTCTTCGATATCGCGTCAAATGCCTCGGGACAGACATGGTCAATGACCACCTACTGCCCTGTAAAAGGTGTGGGGCCACAAAGCCCTGCTGATAACGATTTTGCTGGCGGTTTCGCTTCTGCGCTTATGCTCAAAGACTTGGGGCTGGCCATGCAGGGCGCGAAGGGCGTCAACGCGCAAGTACCTATGGGTGAGCTTGCTGCAAAGTGGTTTGAAATGCATTGCGAAGAAGGCAATGCAGGGATGGATTTCTCTTCAATAATCAACCGATTAGCGTAAGAGAAAACCAACAGTTCTCCGACGGCTACTTTCCCTCAGAAAAGGTGGCCTTCTTACTGAGCGAGTAAAGGATTTTACTCGCTCTTTTTTATCATTTCCCTACCTATCTCGCTTGTTTTTGCGCTGTTGTTACCTCGCAAGCTCCCTTATTAAGTGGAATTGTTCCTTTGTTATTTGGTGTTCCCTTTTCATCATCCAGAAGCCATTTTTAGGTGGCTTATTCGTTCTCACTCACATGGTCAAAACGAGCCAATTCGGCGTTCGGTCTACATCTTGCAATCCCGTATTTAGCCTAAGAAATTTACACTGCATTAAAGGGCTAAATTTTATACACCCCTATGCAAAGCGATACTTTTATAACCGTGAAAATATTATACGTTTTAATGACTTACTTAATTCACTAAGCAATTTCACTAAACACATTGGTTCTCTATATCGCTCACTTAGAGCGCGCTTTGAGAAGCAGAGTGTCGCTAATTTCTAACGTTTAATTTCCTAAATTCAGTAAGTAAAAATAAAAGGAACACACTATGAAAAAGCGTATTGTTGCCGCTTCGACGGCAATTGTAGCTATTGGTTGTATTTTCGCCTTTATCGATACAGCCCCCTCGGGCAAAAAAGAGGTAGCAGCGGCGAATGCTGAGACAAAACCTGTTGGTAAAGAAAGCGCTGTTGAAAGGCAACGAAACGGCAAAGTGTTATCGACAGGTGTCGATAACTTCAAACCAAAAAATGAAGCCGAGCTAAAAGCTCAGGCTACAACTACTACTAACGGTAAATCAGAGAAAGACACCATCGTCTGGACAACATCAGAAGATGGCAAAAAGGTACTTGAAGCAGAAGGCTATATTCCCGCTGATGTAACCGATGAAGCTTACATTGAGCTTGATCGTGAAGAATTAATGACGGTAGAAGTTGGCGAGTATCTCGATTTATACATCCCACAGTTCGGTGGCAGTTACACCGGTGAAGTTGACCACGTTGTCACTCATCCAAACGGCGATCGTACCGTAGAGGCCCACATCCCAGGTGCGGGCTCTCTCTACGCCGCTGTTATAACGCTTGGCGAAAACGCCACCTACGGAAACTTAGCCACGCCTCGCGACGTGTTTGTGCTTGAAGGCAATGATAAATACGCGTGGATCGCACCAAAGTCTTCAATGATGCAAAACCACATCGAACGTGAACCCGACAGCGAACGCCCGCTTAGCGACGACAACGCTGAAGAAGTCTTCGATCTCGGCCAAAACTAATCCCCTAGTGCCTGTTGAGCTTCACAGGAAATTCAACAAGCTCAAATAAAACAACAAGAAGGAAATAAAAATGAAACACACATTTAAGTGTTTAACGGCAATGGCAGTTTCACTGCTTTGTGCAACATCAGTAACAGCAGCCACCATCGATGTAATGGTGCTTTACACCCAACCTGCTGCAAACAATGTGTCTAATATCGACACTAAAATTAACCAATACATCTCACACGCCAACCGTGTTTATCAAAATAATGCGGTAGATTTACAGTTGCGTTTAGTGGGCGCTCAGTCATCTGCTGCTACATCTAGCGACCTTCAACCTACCGAAAGTGCGCTAGACTTGTTAACTGATAGCAGTGGTGTGCAAAACGCACGATCTTCAAACGGCGCAGACATGGTTGTGCTTTTAGGTAATCGTGAAAACATTTATGAAGGCGGTCAGCTAGTGGGTTACGTGTGCGGCATTGGCTGGGTAGGTCAAGGCAACAACGGTACACTGTACTCTAGCTCGCAAAGCCGCATGTACAGCATCAGCGCCGTTGATTGCGGTCTGTCTACATTTGTTCATGAACTCGGTCACAACATGGGCTTAGGCCACTCTGTTCGCCAAGGTTCAGTAGGCGGTGTATATAATGATGGTATCGGTCACGGCGTTGATAATAACTTCTCAACTATCATGGCCTATCCTCAGGCATTCGGTAGTGCCACCCAGCTAGACTATTTCTCTGACCCTTATTGGTCAGGCTGTAATGGCCAAGCCTGTGGCGTTGAAAACGAATCTAATGCTTACCGCGCAGTAAATGCGGTTATTAACCAAATTGCTAACTACTTCTAAGGAAGTAATTAATTAGGGGATAAATAAGGGAAAGCAGCCTTGCTTTCCCTTCAACTTAAGCCCCTGCAGATTGTTTACTCTTTAGGCTGCGTTAACATGTCATCATACGCATCCATTTCCCAAGGCAGTTCGCCTGGGCTGGTATCGAGGAAGTGCAGATAACTTTCGAACTGATCTAAGATGTCCTTAGTAATACTCTCTTTGTCATATCCGTAAATATCGTAAGCTTGCCCTCCGCGGCGAAGGAACACTTCAGCGCGAAAATATTTTTCCGACTCGTCTTCTTCTGAACGCAGCTCTGCGTAGCTAAACCCTGGCACTAAATATTCAGTCATACGAATATCGTAGATAAAGTCCATGTGATCGTGACGCTCAACAGTGAAGGTGGCCCTTCCCGTTTCCTCATCAAGCTTAACAAACGCCTCCCACTCTCGCGCTTTCAAAGCAGCCTGTACGTCTTTCATCGCTGCAATCACAGTTTTATCAATAAACTCATGCACCTCATTTCGGCTTGGGTAATCTACCATTGCTGCGAGTCGGCCTTTTAGGCTAGTCGAGCGACCGTGGTTTCTATTAAGCGTATTCGCCTTCAAACTGTTGTTTCGGTAGCCTTCAATGACTAGCGCACGCCATAGACCTGCTACAGACGCTAGCATAATGAAGGCGAATGGTAAGGCGCTCGCAATGGTCATCGTTTGCAGGGCATTCAGCCCGCCAGCCAACAGCAACACTGCAGCAACGGTTCCTTCCAGACACGCCCAGAAGATACGCTGCCAAACCGGGCTTTCTTCTTTACCACCAGAAGCAAGAGAATCGATAACCAACGACCCAGAATCTGATGACGTCACGAAGAACGTAATGATCAATAACACGGTCAAGCCTGACATGATTGACGCGCCAGGTAGCAAATCATAAAGTTTGAACAACGCAACCGCTTCGTTTTCCTGCACATCGCTAATGAGTGTGGTAACACCTTGGTTCATAATGGCATTTAGCGCGGTGTCGCCAAACACGGAAAACCAAAGGAAAGTGAACATGGTAGGCACAAGCATTACACCAAAAACAAACTGCCTAATGGTTCTGCCTCGACTTATTTTGGCGATAAACATGCCTACAAACGGCGCCCAAGCGATGGTCCAGCCAAAAATAAACAGCGTCCAGTTCCCAATCCAATCGCTGCGACTGTAGGCCTGAAGATTAAAGGTACGTTCAATGATGCCGTTGATATAACTTCCTGTGTTCTGTAAAAAGGTTTCTAAAATATGAACCGTTTCTCCGAAGATAAAAACGGTACTCATAAGCGATACAGCCAGAACCATATTAAGAATTGATAGCCTTTTAATGCCCTTATCCATGCCCGCGATAACCGATATTGTTGCGGCCATGGTTACGATAGCAATGGTGCCTACCTGCACCATGATATCAATGGGGATATCGCCAGAAAGATAGTTAAGCCCCGCATTGATCTGTGTAACGGATAGTCCGAGTGTAGTGGCGATACCAAATAATGTACCGAGAATGGCGAATACATCTACCGCATGACCCATAGGGCCATAAATTTTATCCCCTATCAGCGGATACAAAGCCGAACGGATAGACAAGGGCAAGCCATGTCGAAAAGCAAAATAGGCAAGAACCAAACCGACTAGCCCGTAGATCGCCCAGATGTGAAAGCCCCAATGAAAAAATGCGATTTGCATGGCTTGTTTCGCCGCATCAACAGTTTCAGCTGCTCCTGCAGGCGGTGAAGAATAGTGTAGAACAGGCTCTGCTACGCCAAAGTAGAGCAGCGCTACGCCGTAGCCTGCTGAGAACAACATAGAAAACCATTCGGGAAAGCTATATTGAGGCTCTGCATGATCGGGCCCCAACTTTATGTTTCCCCAGCTAGATGATGCTACCGATACAATGAATACCAAAAAGATAGCGACCGACAACATGTAAAACCAACCAAAGGTTTCTGTAATCCATGCCAATGTACTATCGAAGGCCTCGCCGGCAAGTTCGGGGTTGCTGATGGTTCCGATCACCAGAAGCAAAATAATGACGACGGCGGGGAGAAATACAGGAAGAAGAATGGTGGAGTTGTTTACTTGGCCTTTCATAGCAAATCCCTTTTCACTGACAGGAAAGTTGAAACCCTGTGTAATGCGAACAAACTTTATATTTTCTACTTGTGAAGGTTTGAATCGGTTCAAGCTTGGTGTAAGCATATAAAGTCGGAACGTTCAGATTCCGACTGCGCTAACTAAGCAATTTCTTCATATAGCGAGCGTTCGTAGTGTTTTATTTATCTATCTTCCAGCGACATTTGAACGCTCTCAAATAACATACTGTTTGCTTGTCTAGGGACATACACTAATTCTGTAATAATTAGTAATTAACATAGTCTCCTTTCCAAAATACACCGCTTTTCGAAAGATATTTGTTTGGGATTAATGTGAATACGTTATCTAAAGTACACGCTGTTGGTTTTGTTGGTGAACAAGAAAATGAAATAGCCTCCCCTCGCAAAGGATTACCAAAGGCGAAAGTTCCCACTAAAAAGTCAGATTTTTCTTCGTTTTATCATATGCATTGGGAGGGATTATGCGCTTTCTTAAGAAAAACCTTTGGTTCAGGTCCTCCAGACCCTGAGGATGTAGCGCAAGACGCGTTTTACCAGCTGGCAAAGATGAAATCTCGCGAGCATATTGAAAACCCTAAGGCGTTTCTATACAAGATTTCAATTAACCTGACACTGCGTTCTTTGAAATCAGATAGATGGATTGCGAACGTTGTACCCGGTAACGACGAGTCGTTTGAATCAGAGTTACTGTCACTATCTGAGCCCGATAAAATTTTGCATTCACAGCAAGCTTTGCAGCAACTAGGGGCTTTGTTTTGCACTTTGTCAGAAAAGCAAAAATACATCGTAAGTGCAAGCCGACTTGAAGGCAAAACCTATCAACAGATTTCTGACGATACTGGATGGAGTATAGCCGATGTATGTCGGCAACTTAACAGTGCACTGGTTATCCTCGCAAGCTCAGTAGATGCAAATGATTGATTGTGCCTTAGGGAAAAACGAACAAAGAGATTGAACGTGAAACAGAATTCAAACGTCACCCATCTTAATGCTGAAAAGTCTATCAATGAACAAGCCATTCATTGGTTTACTTTAATGAACGATGAAGACTTAGCACATCAGTATCAGGAAGCATTTACCAAGTGGTACACCCATTCCCTACGTCATCGCAACGCGTTTAAAACTATTGCTAAAATGTGGGATAAAACAGGTTTTACTGATGACATTATTGCATATGAGACCGAAAAAAATTCAACACTAGAAACAGGCAAATCAACCCAACTCAAATATAAAGACCTGTACAAGAAAGTTGGTGCGCTCGTAGCGTTCGCTGCGACTTTAGTTATTACAGTTATTACTCTGCTAAATAAACAGGACCAATCATTTTCTCAACCCAGCCAAGTCTTTGCTTACTCTACGACAACAGCACAGATAAAGAATATTACGTTGCCTGATGGCAGCAAACTCACTCTAGGTCCTACAAGTAGTGTTTCGTATACGGAGCTAGACACAACCCGTTCTATTGAACTGAGTCAAGGAAGAGCATTTTTTGATGTAGTCTCGATGACCAATAAACCTTTCATAGTAAATAGTGGTGTTAATACTATAGAAGTGACAGGCACTGAATTTGAAGTAGATGTAAATAACTTCAAAAAAACCACTCGAGTAAGTGTTGTGGAGGGCAGTGTTAAAGTTTCAGGTAAAGGCGAAGCACCTGTGTTCCTATCTCAAGGAGAACGAGTTTCTGCACCACTAACTGGGGGACCGATGACGAGCATAACGACTTTCTCAGATAAAGAAACACTCGCTTGGATGGACAATAAACTTATTTTTAATAATACCCCTATTACAGAGTTCTTGTATCGAATACAACCTTATGTAGAGCAAACCCTCTCTCTTGAAGGTTTTAGTTCTGATGCTGTTACGATAAACACGATAGTTACCCCTTCCAATGTTCACACACTGCTCGATTCTTTGCCTGCGGCTTATCCACTGGAAATGGTGAGAACAAGTAGCACAATTACATTCACCTATTCTGAAAATTAGCAGTTAGCGGTACTTTTTTGAATGCAAAAGTGCCGCAATCAATTTAGTTACATTCATGAAGGTTTTATGAAACCTGACATAGTTTTGAAAAAGATTTCCTCTCTTTGCCTCTTTGTTCACGACAGTCGACTGCAACACACTTAATTTGAACTCAATCGGCAGTAAACCACTGACCGTACCGGAGAATGTAAAATGACATCGTCGCGTTGTGTAAAGAAACACTTGTTAGCTTTTTCCATTTGTACAGCTTTGTCACTAAATACCGCTGCAATTGCGGCTGCCCAAGAAAGCATAAGCGTTGAACTTGAGCCAGCTCCTTTGGCATCGGCATTAAACCAACTTTCATTCAAGTCGGGCATTGTGATCATCGCACCTGGGCGACTGGTCAATAATATTAAAGCTCCTGCGCTAAATGGGAACTATGAAATAGATGAAGCGCTTGAAAAATTGCTTTTCAATTCTGGGTTAGAGGCCGTCAAGCAAACGAATGGGGCGTTTGTAATAAAGAAACGTGGGCCCCAGATGTCTCTTACCCCAAAGGACACTGCTGTCAATGGAGCACCTATCGACGAAATAGTAGTTTCAGCTACAAAACGTGACACCAACCTAATGGATGTATCGGCGGCTGTTTCTGTCTTGAATACACAGCAGATTCAAGATGCAGGGGTCACTGATTTCAAAGGATTGGTAGATGCACTGCCGGGCATATCAATTAACTCTGCATTTGGCGGAGCCAACAATAGTTTCATTACAATTCGTGGTATTGGTGGGGCTGATGACTACAAACCAAATGGCAACCCCTCTGTCGCATTACATGTTGATGGTATCTACCAAACGTCTAATGCTTATCTTGGCATGCCTTTGTTCGACTTAGAGCGAATTGAAGTCCTCAAGGGCCCTCAAGGAACACTTTACGGACGTAATACAACAGCAGGAGTCATTAACGCCATCACAAAGCGTCCCACAGATGAATTCGAAGGCTATGCCAGCGTAGAGTATGGAAGTTACGAGTATACGCAGGGTGAAGCTGCATTTGGCGGAAGCGTTTCTGATAATTTAAAGGTACGTATCGCTACGAAATTTGAACAAGGTGGTGGTTACATGGACGGCAAAGGCGCGGGCCTGTTCGCTGGTTATGTGCCAGAAGGTTTTGAGGGGGTAATTCCAGCCGTAACCGATCCGGGAGAGCGAGACGGGTTTGGTGATAAAGACCTATTTGCCTTTCGTGCAACCGGGGTTTATACCTTCCAGGCCAATACTGACTTAACTTTGCGCTACTTTATGAGCTCTGATAATGGCGACACACTTCAATACGATCGTATCGCTTTGGAAAATGAGACAGGCTCTGGTATAAGCAGAAATGCAGGCGAAAACGACGACCCATATGCGTTTTACGCGGATGAGTACTATAGACACACTATAGATATCGAAGGTGTAAACGGAGAATTAGCTCATCAAATAGACACTGATTTGAACGTAAACGTGCTATTTGGCTACCAAGAAAGTGAGCGTAATATGGGGGGAAATGGTGACGGAACCTCATTTCCTCGCTACAAATATGCATTTGATGAAACACTTGACCAGTCCTCTTTAGAAATTCGCTTCAGTGATAGTCAAGGAGGAGACATTGATTGGATCGCAGGTGTCTTCTATGTCAGCGACTCGGTGGACTTCGTAAGCGATTGGACAAGCTTCGCAGTTCGCTCCCAGTACACTTCTCCGTATAGTCAGACTCGAAACAGCTTTGCTACGTTTGCCAACGTTGATTGGTTTGTAAACAACGACCTGAAATTATCTGCGGGCGTTCGTTATACTCAAGATACTGCTAAGTTTTCAGGCTACAACCAAGACTTAGACCCTTGGGGAACTTCTATATATGAGGAAGTATTCAACTCCCCTGGCTTGTTTTCTTGGGACAGAGATTTTGACGACAATAATGTCTCAGGTAAGCTAACCGCCCAATACTACCTTTCTGATAACCTAAATATTTTTGCCTCTATTGGCAACGGATACAGAGCAGGGGGGTTTGATGGTACATCAATATTCTCTTTAGAAGAGACTGAGCCATTTGACTCTGAAACCGTAGATTCATTTGAACTGGGGTTGCGTTATACCGACGAGAGCTTGAGTGCTAGCGTCGACTTATTTGCTTACGATTTTGAAGAAATGCAAGCAACTACTCGACTTTCAAATGACACCAATGGACGAACAAATGTTGGAGCGGCTGAAGTTCGTGGTGCAGAAGCTTCCTTCAACGCCCAGCTGTTAAACAATGGCGAACAACAATTAACGTTCAATTCATCTGTTACCTATCTCGATACAGAAATTACGGAGTTTTCATCTAACCGTGTCGATGATGTGCAAAATACAGTTGGAGACCCGTTACCTGGCTCACCCGAGCTTTCATATTCAATCTCGCTCAATCATAGCATTTTCGTTGCAACTAACCGGTTACTTTCTACTCGTCTGACTTATACCTACCACGACGAAGAAACTAACCGATTGAATGCAGGTGCTGGCAATACGGTGCCTGATTACGGCTTGCTTAATATCAATATGGACCTTGAGTTGGGTAACGGGTTTACCGCATTTGCATATGGTCGAAACATTACTGATGAAGAATATTTTCTAGAACTCAATGCAGGTGCTCGTCTCGTTGGTGCTCCAGCAACATACGGCGTAGGCGTTCGCACTACCTTCTAGTCTAATGCAGGCATCTGCAGGTTGCAGATGTCTGCCCACAAGAGGCATTGATATGAAGCATCTCGTGCTTATACTATTACTTAGTTGCATACCTACTATAGCACTTGCTAGCACACCAATTTGGCAGCAAGCAAGCGAATACCCTGACAGGGTTATACTTAATCCTACCCAACTTCCTAGTGAAAGCTTTTCTGTTAATTGGCGCACGTCGGAAGAAGTTGAAATTACGGTTGCCCAAATTGCACCTGTTACATCAGCCGCCAGATTCGATTTGGGTGCAAAAACCTACAAAGCAGAAACACAGCGCGCTGAATTGCGCAGAGGTAACTCAATACCTTCTAACGTTCATGAGCAATCGAGAGACAATGTTAATCAAGAGAGAGCTCAATATCACTACAACACGCACCTCGCCGACGTTGCATATCACGAAGTTACATTTAAAAACTTAAAACCAAATACGCGTTACGCGTATAGAGTACGAGGAGGCTTAGGTAAATGGTCTGAATGGTATATGACGAAAACGGCCGGTCTACCCTCCTCTTCAACTACACGATTTCTGTACTTTTCAGACGCACAAAATGGCATGCGCGAACAATTTCCAGCACTCTTGAGAAAGGGCTTTAAGGCGATGCCCGATGCAGACTTTGCTCTTTATACTGGCGATCTTGTAGACCATGGAGCTAGGGACTTAGAATGGGCGCAGTGGTTTTCTGCAGGGCAGTTCATACACGCAGAAATTCCAGTAGTCCCCGTGGTTGGAAACCATGAATATGCCCATCAGCATTTAACCGATGGCGGAAAACAGTGGGTTTTAAGCCGCTTTTGGCAAGATCAGTTTAAGCTTCCAACCTCTCCGGAGTTATCAAATCAATTACAAGAGACAGCTTATACTTTGCATTACCCTAATACCGACGTATTCATTGTTAATACGGAAATCAGGCACAATGAGACGGCATTCGCAATGCAAACAAAATGGCTAAGACAGACACTTAGTGAAAGTAAAGCAAAATGGAAAATTATCGCCTTTCATCACCCAATATTTTCAAACTGTGGAATGCCACTAAATAGTCCGGGGCAAGACGAGCCCGCAGTTCGCAGTGCTTTATTGCCATTAATAACAGAATTCAATGTTGATCTGGTTTTACAAGGACACGATCATGCTTACTCTAGAGGGAGTATAAAAAACGAGCAGGGCACGCATGTAAATAGTGTTTTTGTTACGGCAAGTAGCAGTCCTAAAGCTTATCCACTAAAGAAAACGCGATGGGATGAATACGAAAAATTCAATGTTACGTTAGAAAGAGTCGGAGAAAATACGCCGACTTACCAAGCTATAAAAGTACACGAGAACACTCTTTCATATCGTTCATATACCTTGACTGGAGAACTCTACGACGCTTTCGACATTACAAAAACACAACCTGGTAATGTGATGACATATCCCTATGACCTTATGAAAGAAAGGCTTTTCAGTAATACCGAGCCCTATAAACACCACAATTCACTCTACTAGTTGGTTATTTAATTTAGAGACCAATTTTACTTTAACGCCAACACTCAATAGCGTTGGCTTATCAAAAATAATCAGACATAGATAGATAGCGCTGCCTGATATGTTCAATTAACAGCTTAATTTTTCGAGATGGCTGGCGGCTGTAAGGATAAACGGCATAAACGCCTAACACCTTACCTACCCGCTCTGGAAACAAATCGACCAGTGTTCCATTACATAAATCTTCGAATACCAAACATTTAGGTACGTAGGCAATACCTCTACCAGCAAGGGCTGCTTTGCGAAGCGCCCCTGCATTGTCACTTGAAAATGCGCCATCTACGGTGATGGTGTAACTGCCTTGAGACGACGTAAACTCCCACTCCCTTGCGCCGGATGTGTGGTAGGAATACAACAAACAGTTGTGAAAGCTCAAATCCTCTGGTGCTTTGGGCCTGCCTTTTCGTCTAATGTAATCCGGCGATGTGCAAACCACCCAATGGGAATCTAAAAAGTGCCGCGCAATCAGACTTGAGTCTTCCAAATATCCCGTTCGAATAACAAGATCAAACCCTTCCTCGACTAGATTTACAAATCGATTATCTAGAGACATATCAACGCTTAGCCCTGGATGAAGTGTACAAAACTCAGCTACCGCATCGGCTAACAGTAAATCGCCCGAAATCGTTGGAACCGACATTTTAATGTGTCCGGATATTTGTTCACTGTATCCAGAAATTGTGTCGATAGCTTCTTGCGTGGACGCCTTTACATTCATGGCGCCTTGCTTCAAAGCTTGACCCGCTTCGGTAAGCGTGAGTTTGCGAGTAGTGCGATACAAAAGCTGCGTTCCCAGCTCTTTTTCAAGCTTTGCTATTCGCTTACTGACTACCGAGTTGGTAATGTTGTTCGCCTCTGCCACTTTGCTAAAACTGCCCATCTCCGCAATTTGTGCAAAGAGAATTAAATCGTCTGCTCTCACGTTATTACTTCACTTTTGGAAAAGATAAATTTCATTGTTGCCGTATATCCCTAAGGCGAGAAACGTTATATTTTTATCAAGTTAATTACAATCGATTAAAGACATGATTATTTCATCGCCGACTGATTATCGACGCGCTGCGCAAAAAATATTACCGCCGTTCCTATTTCACTACATTGATGGTGGTGCCTATCGAGAGCATACACTTAAACGCAATGAAACTGACTTGGCTGACATTGCATTAAAGCAGCAAGTGCTGAGAAATATGTCGTCGCTTGACCTTTCTACAACGGTCTTTGGTGAACAATTGGCTTTACCTATTGCCCTTGCTCCCGTGGGATTAACCGGAATGTATGCGCGACGTGGCGAAGTGCAAGCTGCTAAAGCGGCAGCAAACAAAGACATCCCGTTTACCATGTCGACGGTGTCAGTATGTCCTATTGAAGAAGTCGCACCAGCCATTGAACGTCCAATGTGGTTTCAGCTCTATGTGCTTCGCGATCGCGGCTTTATGAAGAATGTTCTGGAGCGCGCCAAAGCAGCGGGTGTAACAACGTTGGTCTTTACCGTAGATATGCCTGTACCAGGGGCTCGCTATCGCGATAAACACTCTGGTATGAGTGGGCCATTTGCTGCAAGCCGTCGCGTACTGCAAGCGATGACCCATCCTCGTTGGGCAGTTGATGTAGGCGTATTCGGTAAGCCTCATGATCTTGGCAATATTTCTACTTATCGTGGCGAACCGACCCAATTGGAAGACTATATTGGCTGGTTGGGCGCCAATTTCGATCCGTCTATCAGTTGGAAAGACTTAGAATGGATCAGAGAGTTTTGGGACGGCCCAATGATTATCAAAGGCATTTTAACTGAACAAGATGCAAAAGATGCCCTGAGTTTTGGCGCAGAAGGCATTGTAGTGTCCAATCACGGCGGTCGTCAGCTAGATGGCGTGCTTTCAACCGCTAAGGCTCTTCCAGCGATTGCTAGCGCGGTGAAAGGCGAGCTAAGTATTTTCGTAGACTCAGGTATTCGTAACGGCTTGGACGTGGTGAGAATGCTGGCATTAGGTGCCGATTGTACTTTACTAGGGCGCTCTTTTATTTATGCACTTGCTGCTGAAGGCCAGCAAGGGGTAGAGAACTTACTCGATCTGTACAAACAGGAAATGCATGTCGCGATGACACTATGTGGTGCAAAATCAGTCAGTGAACTTAACCTCGACTCTCTCGCTTTTTAGTATCGCTGGCACCAAGACCACTAAAAAGCCCCCCAGTAATTGGATAGTCCAACTATTGGGGGTCACTTCATTTTTTATGGCTCTTTTATCAATGCACAAGTGGCTGGAAGCGTAATTTGCGCTTAATGATGCCCACCACAACAACTTCCATCATGCTCAGCCCAGTTTTTAAGTTTGGTGGTTTTGCCTATTCCCGGGTTAAAACTATTGGTGGGGTCTAATTCTCGGTAAAAGTTTTTCAGCGCATCTTTTGCAAAGTACTCGTGTCCCACATTGTGCTCTGCTGGGTATTCAGCGCTTCTCGCATCGAACGTTTCCAGAATTTTACCCTTTAACAATTTGGCATCCGCCCCTTTTTTCAACACGTAATTCTGGTGCATTACGTGGCAGAATAAATGGCCGTAATACAGTTTCGTGTCTATCTGGTCGTCTATTTCTTTAGGCAACACTTCAAACCAGTCAGGATCGTTACGGCGAAGTGCAACATCGATGGTCATCATAGCGCCCACGTCTTTGCTGTGCATAACGTGGTAACGACCTATCGCGCCACCAGCAACAAAGCGATGCAAAATAGCCTTGTCAGCTTCTTCTTCTGTACACTCAAAATAACTACCTTCATTCGTTTTAAAGAAAGCATCAAGGTAGGCTTTGGCCTCATCTACCCCGTCGTTGCTCATCTCCAATATCCAATGATGCTGATACTTGTCTCTGTACTCTTCCATTCGCGTAGGCAAGTGGTTAGGAAAAACGTAGCTCATATACTGCATAACGCGATCTGACATTTTGTTGGGTAAGAAGCCCAGCTTGTCAGTAAATGCGTCAAATTTGCGCTTAAATGCAAACAGCTTAGGAATAAATTTGGCGCCAAGCTTGCTGATAACGATAAACATATCTTTACCGTATTTCTTTGATACGTCGTAGCAGTCACGGTGAAGGTACTCACCCGAGTCAGGCAAGTTCTTGAAAGTAGAGAGTATGTCGCGACGCACTTGGGTAAACACGGCGGCGTCATTAGACCCCACATAAAATACCTGCTTCTTCTCAGGAATAGGAAAGGTGTCTAGCCTCACTGCGAACACGGCAAGCTTACCCGCACAGCCTGAAGCTTCATGAAGTCTTCTGCCGTCATTGTTGAAGCGCGAAGGTGTGTCTGAATCAACGTCTCGAACTCGTTCATCATACTCGTTGTCTGATGCACGAGCGTCAGGGTGCTGAACGTCAGCTTCTTTGTAACGTTTGTTCTCAAGATTATTCAGAATTTCTTCTGGCTCACTACCTAGGTTAATCCCCAGATTGTTTACCAAAGATAGATTGCCATTAGCGTCGATTTGGGCAAAAAGCGCTAATTCAGTATAGGCAGGGCCTCGCTTGACCAAAGCACCACCTGAATTGTTACATATTCCCCCCACGATCGATGCGCCAATACATGAAGAACCAATCACAGAGTGAGGTTCGCGACCATAAGGCGCAAGCGTCTCTTCCAATCCAAACAAGGTGCTCCCCGCTAAGCCAACGATCTGCTTTCCGTTGTCAACTAACTGAATATCATCAATACGCATAGTACTGATAATAACGAGAGGCCTGTCGTAATCTTTACCATCTGGCGTAGAGCCACCCGTTAACCCTGTATTGGCCGCCTGCATAATAACCGCAACGTCGGCTTCAACACACAGCTTAAGCACACGCCAAATTTCGACAAGCGTTCCTGGGCGCACTACCGCAAGCGCTTCGCCCGCACCAAAACGAAACCCTTTAGTGTAAGGCTGCTTCTTCGCTTTATCAGTTAACAAATAGGCCTGCCCTACTACATCGCGCATTGATGCAATCAAAGACTGAGTGTCAACGTTTACGGTCATGGTTCTCTCTGTGTATTGAAATAATGGAAGGAATGACTTGGTGTTGAACTATACACTAACACCATTATTAACAAAGGGGGCAAGCCGCTTTTATCGAGATAATTTACTTATATTTAATTCGTTGAACACTTAGAGGCTCTAGCATTTAAGCAAAACTTACAGGCATTTTTCACTGTTACATTTTGTTACGCTTTGGAGGAGCAAGTTAGACCAGAGGAGTATTGTAAAGCCAATGTATAGTTCGTAAGGTTGATAGACACGAAAAGGAGCTTTCATGTCACATCAAGCGTTCGTTTTAACAAGAAAAAGTTTTTCAGAAAATACTAGAAGGGATGGGGCTTACGAACGATTCCTAAGTATTTTGCCGTCATGTGGATTTGTCGTCACAACCGGTGCGATTCATCCACCTCGAAGCGTGCTTAACAACACCTATACCTTCTTTATCGATGCGCAGTATTGTGACTCTGCCGCTATGCTCAACTTGCCTGTAGTCAACGATAACCCAGAGTTGAACAAAGTCATTTTCAACGTGCCAGAGTCTGACGTCGATTTTCATTATGCGGCACTGCAACATGGTATTAATGGTATTTTCCATATTGAAGATAGCTTAGAACTTCTGGTTCGCGGTGTTCAACAAGTTCAGGCGGGCAACAAATGGTTCAGTCGCGAGATTATGAGTCGCTATATTGATGCCAATTTAGTGTCTAAAGCAAAACCCGTTGCTGCACTTCAATCGTCACATACTGTGCTGACCAAGAGGGAGTTGGCCATCACACGCAAAATTGCAGATGGTGCCCAAAATCAGGAGATTGCAGACTGCTTACACATCAGCGTAAATACGGTGAAAACTCACGTTTACAGCATATTTAGAAAGACGGACTGCCGAAATCGCGTTGAGCTTATAAAGTGGTTCGATCATCAGTTTAGCCAACCACAACAAGTAAGCATCTAAACTGATAATCCATTGAATTTAATTGCGTATGGCGCTTACGCTTTTGCGCGCCATACGCCTTTCTCCATTCCTTGTAGCACCAACTCAGTCACCGCTTTTTCTATGCTTTGTTTAACGCACTCGAACATGGGTTCATTAGTCGTGTAGCCCGTTTCTGCTTCAAGCAAGCGCTTAAGCGAAACATACCTAAACAGGCCTGCTCTCACCTCCTGGCTTAGTACTTTCTTAGATGTTGAAACCGACACCAGTACTTGACCTGTTCTCACGTCAACTGCACGCATGTAAATGGAAATTTGATCTTCCCTAAACAGCTCACTCGCTCCAATGCCAAAGTACTCTACACCAGCGCCGCCGGTACGAATGTTGGTATCGTAGCTAATTATCCCACCTTCTATAATAATTCTAGCTGTCGTGAGTGGCGGCAAATCGCCTCCGCTGCTTTCGTCGGCTCTAATTATTTTGCGTTCGGTAAGAATGTTCTGCAGCCCTTCACGCTCCACAGGTAAAAACCACGATGTCTCGCTTAAGGTCTGAACAAGAATAGAGGTTGCGCCTTGAGTCACCGCAGTAGAAAACGAACTTGCCCCAGTGCTAGGTTTATATTGCCCGGTCTGGTCTCTAAACGCATATACAGAAACCGGAATTTGTCCCATAGGCGCTGGCAAGCTTTTTACTTCAGACAATGTGGCACTGTCTTTAATTACATCAGCGGCCGTTGTATCTGGCGGCAGCGTATTAGTGATGGACTGGCATCCTGCAAGCGCCATGGCCACTATTAAAAAAACGGTACTTCTCATGTATTTCCCTACCCAAACCGTGGAATTTCAACGACAGTAACCTCACCTGTCAGTAAGTTAGTAATGTTCACAACAATGCTGTCAGGATTACTCGTTATTAGTTCTACCTGAAAGTCACCACTAACAAAAATACTATCCTGATTGAATATGCTGTCTATCGGGTTTCCATCTTCATCATATTCTTGTTCACCGAATGCGATGTCTGTGATTTCGCGGACTATACGATTGATATAGGCGCGTTCGAGTGATTCTTGAAGGCGTTCGTCATAGGAGCGCTCACTGTAAGGCGCTGTATGAGCGTTTTGTGAATTCGCCTTGCTTAATAGAAATGATCCGTTAAGTGGATTACCACCGAATGACGGGTTGATCGGTTCATACACCAACTCTGTTGCTTTCACACTAGCTGAAGTCCACGAGCCAGTCGCGATTAAGGCTGCTATCAATATCCCTTTTTTCATTACCATTCGTCCCCTGCTAAATCTGGGCTTCTACTGTCTATACTCGCGTTTGCCACCGCGTCTAAAACTAACATGATGGCTTGCTGTACTTTTTCATCTAACGGTACTTGTCTGCGCCCCATGTACGTTTGATAAACCACTCTATTGTCGTAAATCACCGAAAGAAGAGTACCCGCTTGTGGCACAATAATTTCTTTAACAACAAGGTTCTTACCCGAACTGTCTGGGACTTCTCGCCAGTATTGGCTAATGCGAGAGGCAAACTCGTGGCCTTGGCGGCTAATACTGTTATCGAGCAACAGTCCACCTAGCCGAATTTCTTCTGCGTGAATCGGAGAAAAGAACACACCAAAAAGCAGTGTGATAAGAGAGAAACAATACAAGTACTTCATTTTACTGAATATAGCCGGGCAAACGCCCGGCTACTCATTTTTACATCTGTAGGTTTACATCTGAACAACGGTAGCTACGTTGTAGTCACCAACCTGCGTAACACTTACTGTGCCGCCGTTGCCAGTGATACTACCTGTAACTAAGTTATCGTTACCCATTTGCGTAACTTCAAATGTATTCATATCACCAGAAATAACGAACTGACCACCTGCGTCGTCTGTTACCCAGTTTCCTACGCCTTCTTGCATAACACTAACAATATTGTCGTCACCGTTAACCAATAGGTCTAGTAAGTTAAGCTCGCCCGTTTGCGAAACCATAATTTCGTTGTAGCTTGATGTAACGTTGCTTGCCAACTCAACTGATGCCGTATTTTCAACACCCTCTTGAGACATTTCAATGATGTTGCCATCAGCGTAGTAAGTTGCATCACCAATACCAGCTTGTGCTAACGCCAAGTTGGCATCGCCATCTTGCTCAATTTCAACGGTGTTAAACAGGCCATCGAAATTAACTGTGCTGATTTCATTGGCATCACCTACCTGAGTTAAATCAAACTCGTTGAATAAGCCAATTACGCCAGCATAAGCCGTGTTGCCTTCGCCCACTTGGTTAATTTCGAACGTATTCGCTTGTCCGCCGATAGTTTCTACGGTAGCTAAGTTAACGTCACCGATTTGATCGATATTAACTTCATTGCCAGAGCCTTCAAATACTCCTGTGGTAATCTCGTTGCCATCACCATCTTGTTCAAACTCTAGCACATTACCGTCGCCAACCATGCTCCAACCCACAGCGTTCTGGTCGCCATCTTGGTCAATTTCAATTTCGTTTTCTGATCCGATAACGGTTAAATCAGACACGTTGTAATAGCCGTCTTGAATAACATCGATAACGTTTGCATCACCGCTTAACTCGCGAACATACGATTCGTGCCAGTCACCACTTTGATCAACAAATACCGTATTGTCGTTACCCGCAATGGCATTATTAGCCCAGTTACCACCATCGCCCTGATACACTGATAACGTGTTTCCGCTGCCCGAAATGCTATTTATTGAGCGATTAAAAATAAAACCGATAGGGCCGCCATCACCTAATTGAACAAGTGAAACCGTGTTATCGTCACCTTCGACAACGACATTGGCTGTACTATTTAAACTATCTTGCTCAGATTCTAAGAAGTTGCCGTTACCTGTGACACTTGCAAAGAAGGTATTACCTGACTGCATTTGCGAAGCTAGTACTTCGTTTGCGTCACCCGTTACTTCTACAAAGATTGCATTTAAGTCACCTTCCTGACTTAAAATAGATTCATTACCTACCTCATTTCCCTCTGGTGCCGTTTGGGTTAGCGTAATTTCATTGCCTTCAGCTGCAGCAATAAAATCTGCGGAAGCACTGAAATCAACTGTCTTACTCGCTGGAACTTCCTGAGCCGATGCCCACCCTGTCGCTGCAACTAAAAGCAATGCACTCGCTATTTTTGTTTTTTTCATTTTCACATTTGTCTCCCTATGGCAATCACATCATTCTTGATATTGTGTGATGTTAATCACCATTTCGTTCCCTATCTGGTAAACAGTAAAAGACTGTTCACCCAATTGATTAACATTGGCCACATTGTCGAACCCATCTTGAATAATCTCGAAATAGTTATTGCTGTTTTGCTGCAATAAATTAACGACGTTCCCCTCACCTAGCTGAGTGATAAGAGCTTCGTTATTACTGCCGTTTTGAACAACATTCGATAGGTTGGCGCCGTTGCCGCTTTGGATAATGTTAGTTATGTTATTTAGCCCAAACTGACTAACAGCGATGAAGACCGTTTCATCGTCTATCGTTATAGCTTGAGCATTCAGACTCATTGAAAGAGAAGATTCCACCATGTCTGAGCTTGTTGATAAGTCGGACTGTTGAGCATAAGCAGGAAGATTTACGGCTAGAAGACTGCACCCCGTAATGGCTGCCAACGCAACGGCTCTACATGCCTTAGCGTTATTAGCAAATTGGCTCTTTTTAACCTTTAACTTCTTGTCCATGAGAACGACTGCTTCCTTGATTAACAACAAAGGTGACCCCTCTATAACACTCCTTAAGACGGCGAGAATCCATCACCAATAAGTTGTATTTATTACAGGTCAAATACAGTTAGCACACGTTAAATCAGCAAGTTATTTATAATGGGTAATACCATAGTGCTAGATTTGACGAAAATTCACGCACCGAGTAATTATTGGTAAGACCACCTAGTTTTTGTAGGGTCTTTTAACGGGTATTGCTACAGCGCGCCCCTAAGACATAGAGATCAGAACTACCTGTCAAAAATCATAGTAATTAAGTACCACTTTGGGCTTCTCTTCTCACTTTTTCCTAGTGGTTAAGTAGTATTTTTGAGCAAATTTTACTGTTAGGGGTGGCAGGTTTTTAAATTTGCGTTATAAGTTTTAACCGTTAGTTATATCAGACCGAACGAGAAGGTTCTGTGATTAAAGCATTATTGCTAATTATGGAATCTAATTATGAAAACAAAGCCTTTTAAAACAGGCCTTTCAGCACTGTCATTAGCCCTTCTACCGCTAATGGTATCTAGTCATGCACACGCCGCAAAAGCCGAAATTTTCGACGATAGCGTTATCGTTGTGTACAAAGAAAATGTAAGCAAAGCGGAAAAGATGCGCGCTCGCTCTTCGGTAGGTGCACGAATTAGTGACGCAAACCGTGATGAGGTAGATGATCGCTTCTCTAACCTTTTAAATGGTCGTATTGCCAAACTGGAACTTCGTGGCAAGTCTGTAAAAGACGCCATAGAAATCTTAAAGAAAAATCCTGCGGTTAAAATCGCCGAGCCAAACTTCTTGTACCGCAAAGCTCTGGTACCTAACGATCCTTCTTATGGTGACCTATGGGGTTTGAATAACACCGGTCAAGCCGGCGGTACTGCAGATGTGGATATTGACGCGCCAGAAGCATGGGATATTACAACCGGTGATAGCGATGTGGTCATCGGCGTTATCGATACGGGTGTTGACTACAATCATGAAGACCTTGCAGATAACGCGTGGGTTAACCCAGGTGAAATTGCTGGAAACGGTATTGATGATGACGGCAACGGTTATATTGACGATGTTTACGGTATCGATGCCTTTAACGGCGATTCTGATCCTATGGACGACGATTCTCACGGTACGCATGTGGCCGGGACAATTGGCGCTGTGGGCGGAAACGGAATTGGCGTGGTCGGTGTAAACCATGACGTGTCAATCGCTGCATGTAAATTCTTAGGTCCTGACGGCGGTTCAACCGCTGGCGCTATTGAATGTATCGATTACTTCACCGACCTTAAAGAGAACCGCGGCATCAATATTAAAGCTACCAACAACAGCTGGGGTGGCGGCGGCTATAGTGAAGCGCTAGAAACTGCTATTGAAGAAGCTGGCCAAGCGGGTATTTTGTTTGTTGCTGCGGCAGGTAACTCTGGTTCAAACAACGACAACGTAGATAACTACCCGTCTAACTATGTCACTACAACAAACAGTCTGCTTGCAGTTGCTAGCCACACTCGTACTGACGGAGACAGCGGCTACTCTTACGGTATTGAAACTGTAGACATCGCGGCGCCAGGTACAGCTATCCTATCTACAGTCCCAGGTAACGGCTATGCGGCATACTCAGGCACATCAATGGCAACGCCACATGTTGCGGGTGCAGCAGCACTTGTGTGGTCACTAAACCCAGAACTTACGCCATCTGAAATGAAAGAGCTGTTAATGTCTACAGGTGAAACTAGCCTATGGGCTGATGGTCGCACCGTATCTGGTAACCGCCTAAATGTACTTAACGCACTTGAAGAAGCTGATCCAACTCCAGGTTTTAAACTGGGCATTACACCTGGTTCAGCTGAAATTGAAGCGGGTGAGACCTACACCTTCACTATTGAAGTTGGTTCAATTGCTGGCTACGAAGAAGAAGTACAGCTATCGCTTGCAGAGCCAAGTGATATCGCATCTTTAAGTGCAAGCTCGGCAATGCCTGGCGATACGGTAACACTGACCGTAGAGACATCTGAAGATACGCCTTGGGGTCCATACAGCTTTACGGTGAACGGTGTAAGCGGTGATATTGAGAAATCTAAATCAGCGAATCTTTATGTTTACCCTCAAGGACTAAACGAATTCCCTTACGCGTATTCTGGTGATGCTGTACCTACGTTACCGAATGAAGAAGATCCAGACGATGTCGGCGTGGACCTAGTGATTAACGTTCCTGACGACTTAACCGTATTCGGTATGCAGGCGTCGGTAAATATCACACACACCTATAGCGGAGATCTCGTACTATCACTGACCTCTCCTCAGGGTACGACCACCGTTCTTCGTCAGAATCAAGGTGGCGCTACAGATGATATCGTTGAGAGCTATAACTCTGATGCCTTTAACGGCGAAGTAGCAACAGGCGATTGGACCTTGAACGTGCTTGATACGTTCAACGGTGACAACGGCACTGTTAACACATGGAGCCTTGTGGTGACCGGTATTGGTGAAGTAGGCCCAACACCGCCTAACTCTGCGTTTACCTATGACGCTTCAGGATTATCAGTAAGCTTTACTAATAACAGTAACGACGTTAATGACGACATTGTCAGCTATAGCTGGGACTTTGGCGATGGCTCTACTTCAACGGAAGAGAACCCAACGCATGTTTACGCGAGCACAGGCGCCTATGACGTAACCCTTACGGTTACCGACTCTGAAGGCCAAACTGGCGTATCAACAGAAACCGTATCAGTTTCAGATAGCAACATTGTTGCCGAGATTGACCGCGCTATGCTGTCTCGATTCGGTTCGTTACGCGTAGATTTATCATATAGTGGCTCGATGGCCGATACTGTAATGATTTATCGCAACGGTGAGCTACTTGAAGAAGTAAGCAACACTGGACGTTATCGCGACAGAAGCAGAGGCGTTCAACCTGGTGAGTATACTTATATGGTTTGTGATGAAACCTCTGCATGCTCTGCACCAGTGTCTGTAAACCTTTAATGTAGTTTGCGTATCGCTGACGCGCTCTTCGTGACAGTCGGCGAATGATACGCAGTACAGTTAAGAGTTAAGCAATTGCCGGCCAAGGATAGGCCGGCTTTTTTATTCTGAGAATTAAAGAGAGCACCAGTCTAAGCCATCGGCTTATTCACTATAAGCCAAATACAACGTACACTTGATGCATTAAGAGATAATAAGCATTTTTTCATGCACATACTCATTATTGACGATCACGAAATTGTAAGGGATGGCATTAAAACACTCATCGAGCAAGAGTATGGCTGGCATGTTTCTTACGCAGTAAGCTCTCTGGATGCTCTTCCCTCCTTCGCTACGTTAGACGATATTGACGTTGCCATTCTAGATATCTCGTTAGCACAGGAAAGTGGTTTCGACACGCTAATAAAAATCAAGAAAGACGCGCCGTTTATAAAGTGCTTAATGCTGAGCATGTATGATCATGTTGGCTATATCAGTAAAGCGCTTGAACTCGGCGCCGATGGCTACGTTACAAAGAATGCTGCCACCAAAGAGTTAATGGACGCGTTGGAAGCTCTAGAAAAAGACGAGAATTATCTAAGCACAGATATTAGTAAAAAGTTAGCTTTCGGTGATAAACAGCTAACCTCTATCCTTACTGAAAGGGAAAAGGAAATTTTCTTACTGTTGGCAAAAGGATTCCAGCCAAAACAGATTGCCTACTACATAGACACTGCCCCGAAAACAGTGATGGTTCACAGAACTAATATTTACAAGAAACTCAATGTAACCTCCCAATTTGGTTTACTTAGAATTGCGTTAGAAACTGGGTACCTCGACGTTTCTGACGTTATCTACGACGATACGCTAGTCAAAGCAAATTGATGAATTTAACGCGGTATTTCAACGTTACCTATTTACTAATGGGATTAGGTTATACCGCGCTATTTCACGGCGTGTGGTTGCTCAGCACCCAATTTGAAATTATTTCAGGTACGGTGAGCTGGTATTTACCTGCTGGTGTTCGCCTGGCGGCGTTTTTACTACTGCCAATTTACAGCTGGCCACTGCTACTCATCGCAGAAAAATTAACCCACTTCATTTTATTTCACCCCGGTGGCATTCTCGACAATACGGCGTTTTTAAGTGGAACCATAGGTTGGTATTTAGTCCATTTAGTGCTGTCACCCGCGGTAATTTGTACATGCGTTTATTTATTCAGACGTCGCTTTAGCGCACCTTATATAGACAATGTTTCCAGCACCCTTGCCACGTTGGCTTTTGGTGTTCTTATAAGTGTTGCTCTTGGGGCGGTATTTTTGGGCAGAAGGGCTATTGAACTGCAAACAGGCATAGAGGTTTTTCTTTCTATTTTGTTTGATTTTTCATTAGGTGACTTTGTAGGAATTGTTGTTCTTTGTCCGTTTCTCTTCGCATTATATAAACGGCCATCTATTCCTAAGAGTCACTTAGCACTGTACCTTACAACAATCGCTTGGCTGGTTTTGCTGATACTAAGCAGCTATGCCTACTCCCAACAAATTAACATCAGCTATCAGGTTAAGTATCTAGCGGTTTTCCCCGCGCTGTTTTTATCGTATCGCTATGCCATAGTTGGCAGTGCGTTTTCGTGTTTACTCATAGGTATTACTGCGTTCGTGGTGGCAAGCCAGAGCGCACTTCCTCCCATTGAGCATCAGTTTTACATCTTAGCATCATGTACAAGTTGCCTCATTTTAGGTGCTTCAATTAACCAATCTACCTTGTTGAATATGAAGCTTGCGAAGAAAAACGAGGCTCTTGAACTATCGGTGCAAAGCGCTCAGGCACTGGCCAGTCAATTAGTGGTAGTGCAAGAAGATGAACGAAAGCGCTTATCGCGGGATTTACACGACGACTTTGGTCACCGCATAGTCGATTTGAAACTTCAACTGTCGCTAGATAGCAGAGAAAGCGACAACGACATGATGCTCAATAAGATAGATGCTCTATACCACGCAATGAAGAAAAGCTTAGGAGGATTACGTCCGTCCGGTATTGATACACTTCCCATTGAAAGCGTGATCCAACGTTCAGAGATCATTACCACGCTCAAGCGCGCAAACATAGACTATTCGTTTAACGTTAGCGGCACGCCAGTACCGTTCGATTCAGACCAGAAAATACATATCTATCGAATTGTGCAGGAAGCGGTGACAAACAGTATAAAATATGCCAATGCGACGTCGCTCAGCATTGATATCAACTATGCGCAACACAGTGCCGTATTTATCGTTACTGACGACGGCGGCGGCATCCCTGAGCATATTGCCCAACTAGCAAACGCTGAACCCACACTCGGCCTGCTGTCGATGAGAGAACGCGCAAAGTTGATAAATGGTGAGTTTGATATTTCCCAGAACAAACCAACAGGCACCCGAGTTTGCCTGACTTTGCCCTACAGTGCTTAAGTTACTCCACTGCGTTTTAGGTGCGTCGCTGCACCCTTTTTATGCTACATTGCTGTTGATTTAACTACTATTTTGATAACCGTATGCAAAAAAATTTCATTACTCGCCGAGCCCGCTTTTTTAGACAGTGCCTGAACATTGCTGTCCTAATTGCCACTTTCACCACGTTAAATGGCTGTGTAAGTACTCAAAATGAAAGTCCTTACACTTACGCTCCGTCTGCATCACCCTATCAAGATGTGGTCAATGCACAGCAGCGAGCTGTGGAACAAAGCAAATTACTTTTGGTTGTACTGGGTGCTCAGTGGTGCCACGACAGTACTGGCTTAGCTGAGCGTTTTGCGACAAAGGAAATGGACCTGATTCTACGCGCTCATTATGAAACCGTATTTGTTGATGTGGGAACACTTGAAGACAGAAGAAATATAACCGAGCGATTTGACTACCCCATTTATTACGCCACACCAACAGTAATGGTGGTTGAACCTAAAACCAGCGCATTGTTAAACAGAACGTCAATGGATATATGGGGGCGCGCTGACAGCATCCCCTTATCGGAGTACATTCAGTATTTCTCTCGCTTTCCTGCAATGACAACTGCGCAAAAAGCCCCGTTTATTAACTGGGAAGCGACAGATGAAGAAGAAGCTTACAATAAAGAGCAAGCACTCAGATTACAAAGCGCTTATGACAAACTCGGTCCGCTACTTGCGCTAGATTTACAAGGTAATACCCCACAAGGGCTTAACGAGCTATGGAAAGAGACCAAAGGGTTTCGCACTGAACTGCAAAAAACGCTGATAAAGCGCGCCGAGCTTACGTTAGATTCTGAGAATGGCAACGGAGTCAACACCACGCCAGCATTGCGACACTACAATCCGTTTTCGTGGGAACATAATTAGGGCCTGTTGACCTTTGGTGTACGAATTTTGGTCTAAATGGAAGCCTTTTAATCGCGAAACAGTCCTGCAAGCCTAGCGGGCTAAGTTAAAGTACTGTGACAAAGAGTAAAAGGCTTCCATAACGACCCCTTCGGGCAGCGCCTTTGTGCCATCTATACTGCGTTGAATGTTCTCGATTTAGAACCACTAAACCGTCAAACATTCGCCTTGTCTAG